>Ga0247727_10000038_pt1 | contig 260645 bp, 247 predicted proteins | sample WisWelCaveWW1625_FD_202498 | JGI IMG/M metagenome (GOLD analysis project Ga0247727, IMG submission 202498) | Biofilm microbial communities from Wishing Well Cave, Virginia, United States - WW16-25 | ecosystem: Environmental > Aquatic > Deep subsurface > Groundwater > Cave microbial mat... | reverse complement strand
CCTCCATCATCGCGTTGCCGCCGTACTTGATGACGATGGTCTTGTCCGAGAACGCGCGGATGTAGGGCAGGGTCTCGACGAGGATATTCGCTTTTTTGATCAGTTTGTTCATCGCAGCCATCGTGTAAGGCACATCTTACAAAATAACTCCGCGCAACACAATTTTTTCTTGCGTCAGGTCTTCGTTTTGCCGGATGGCGTGCGCGAACCGGGCGCCCGGCCCGCCCGAGGATGCGCCTGATCGTAGACCTTCATGAGCTGGTCCATCGCCACGTGCGTATATTTTTGCGTGGTGCTGAGCGACGCGTGGCCGAGCATCTCCTGAATCGCGCGCAGATCGGCGCCCTCGTCGAGCAGATGTGTGGCGAAGGAATGGCGCAACGCGTGCGGGCTCACGCGCCCACCCGTGAGCCGCGCGGAATATTTTCCGACGAACCGGCCCACGCTACGGGCGGTGAGGCGTCCGCCGCGGGCGTTGCAGAACACCGGACTCGGCTCGTGTTTCACATGCTGAGGCTTGAGTGCTGAGCGCTGAAGAGCAGCGTGATACTCCCTGATCGCCTCGACGGCGACATCGCCGATCGGGACGATCCGTTCCTTGCGCCCTTTGCCGCGGAGCCGGACGAGTCCCTCGCGCAGGTCCAGATCCGCACGGTTCATGCCGACCAACTCGCTCACGCGCGCGCCGGTCGAATAGAGCGTTTCGAGGATGGCGCGGTCGCGCCGCGCCGCCGGGCCGTCGCCGTCGGGAAATTCCATGAGCGCGTTCGCGTCGTCCTTGGTCAGGACGCGCGGGAGCCGTTGCGGCAGTTTCGGCGTGCGGACCTCGGCGGCCGGATTCACCCGGCGGGTTTTATTCCGGTTCAGATAGCGGTAGAAGGTGCGGAGCGCCGCCAGCTTGCGCGCCATGGAGGATTTCTGCTCCTGCCGCCGGTCCAGCCAGTAGAGATACTCGCGGACCAGCATCGGGTCCACATCCATGGGTTTCAGTGGTTTGGCTCCGGCAGGACGCTTCGAAGAAGAAAAGGCGAGAAACTGTCGGAGATCCGAATGATAGGCGCGAATCGTTTCGGACGACGCGCCGCGTTCGCCTTTGAGGAACGCTACGAAAGCCCGGACGTCTTTTTCCATCCGTCGAAGTCCTCCAGCGCCCGTTGCACGATGCGAGTGCGTTTCTGCTCCTTGTCCCGGACGCGGTCCGGCAGCGGGGGAAACAATCCAAAATTCGTATTGATCGGTTGAAAATGCCCGGGCTCGGTGGCGGTGATGTACTGTAGCAACGCGCCGTGCGCGGTGGTCGGCGGCGGCGTAACCAGCGGCAGGTTGGCCAATCCCCGCGCGGCGTTGAGGCCGGCGAGCCCGCCCATGGCCGCCGATTCGGTGTAGCCCTCCACGCCCACGAGCTGCCCGGCAAAGAAGGCGGTGCCGCGGGTCTTCAGCTGCAGGGTGTTGCGCAACAGTTCGGGGGAATTGATGAAGGTGTTGCGGTGGACGCTGCCGTAGCGGAGGAATTCGGCCCGTTCCAAGCCAGGAATCATGCGGAAGACGCGCTTCTGCTCGCCGTAGGTGAGCTTGGTCTGGAAGCCGACCATGTTATAGCAGGTGCCGTGGCGGTTTTCGGCGCGGAGTTGCACGACGGCGTGGGACCGCGCGCCGGTTCTGGGATCGTCCAGGCCGACCGGCTTCAGGGGGCCGAAGAGCATCGTCTGCCGACCGCGCTCGGCCATGACTTCGATCGGGAGGCACGATTCGAAGTACGGCGTATTTTTCTCGAACTCCTTGGGCTGGACTTTTTCGGCGGCCATCATCGTGTCGTAGAACGCGTTGAACGTCGGTTCGTCCATCGGGCAGTTCAGATAATCGGCGCCGCCCTTGTCGTAGCGCGAGGCCCGAAAGACGACGTCCATATTGATGGAGTCGGTGTCGATGATCGGCGAGATGGCGTCGAAAAAGTAGAGATGCGTGGAGTGTGTGAGGCGCTGGATGGCGGCGGCCAGCTTGTCGGAGGTGAGCGGGCCGGTGGCGATGATGCAGACGCAGTCGGCCGGAATGTCGGCGATTTCTTCGCGGAGAATGCGGATGTTCGGATGGCTCTCGAGCGCCTGCGTGATCTTCTGCGAGAACTGGTCGCGGTCCACCGCTAGGGCCGAGCCGGCCGGCACGCGGACCTCGTCCGCGACGCGGATGATGAGCGAATTGAGCCGCCGCATCTCCTCTTTCAGGAGACCGGGGGCGCTCGTGCCGTCGGTGGAGCCGAGCGAATTGGAGCAGACGAGTTCGGCTAGGAAGCCTGTTTTGTGGGCCTTGGTTGGCTCCTTGGGCCGCATCTCGTAGAGCGTCACCCGGGCTCCGCGGGAGGCCGCCTGCCAGGCCGCTTCGGACCCGGCGAGCCCGCCTCCCACGACGACCACATCCTCGCGCATCTGAGTGGAACTCCAGAGGTTCAAAGAAGGATGGCCTGAGAATTACAAGGCACTTGAGGTGTTTCCTGCGGCGTCCATTACATTCGAGGACGCCGCACCTCGCAAGCACGGTATTTAACAGCTGCACAACACTGAAGGCACTTCCCGCTGCAACCTCAAGCAAGAAACACTTGAGGGTTTTCTCCGGCGGCGGTAATTGGGAGGGGCTCCGCCCGATGAGCCGCCGGTTCAACCGAAGGTTGGTATGGTGGGCGATACTGGTCTTGATCCAGTGACCTCTCCCGTGTGAGGGGAGCGCTCTTCCAACTGAGCTAATCGCCCACGGGGCGAAAGTCTAACATGGCACCCCCTGCAGATCAATGCGCAGGGGGCGCACGGGCAGACGGTCTGCTGGAAAACGCCGATTGTCTGGACAGAAGGCGCCGTCCGCGCTAGACTTGGTTTCGTCACACAGAGCAGTATTCAGCACAAAGGGGTGATCTATGAAAAGCATGCAACTCATCGGACTCGTGGCGCTGGTGGTGATCCTGGCGGCCGGCTGCGCGACCAAGCAAGAGGGTGACATCAAGCTGACGCAGGGCGGCGGCATGTATTCGGCCCTGGACGCGACGGCGCAGGTCTACTCCAATACCAGAGCGCAGGCGCCGGTGGACGATAATCCCTGGCGGTATGCCGGGTTTGCGCTGCATCCGGTCGGCGTCATCCTGGATTACGCCATCAACCGGCCGATCTATGCGCTGGCCTCCGTGTTCCCGTATATGTTCGGCTATACCAGCGAGGACGTGCTCGTCAGCTCGCAGCGCCAGTAACCGCGTTTCTTCGAGTATTCCTTACGCAGCGGCAGGAAGGAGCCCCTTCCCGCCGCTGCGCTGTTTTTACAGAATCGTTTCTCTATGCCCAACTCAGTCTGCAAGAGCCGGTCGGTCGAGTTTCTGTACGGCGTGCTAGTCGCCGGTATTCTCTCGGCCTGTGCCATGGAGGAGCCCTCCAAGCTGCCGCCCAATGCCAGCGATCTGATCCTCCTGAAGACCGCAAAATTGTGCGACCAGAAATCGGCTGTCCTAGGCCGTCACCCGGGCATGCCGATCAAACGGGATGTCTGGGGCACGGGGGAGGAACTGCGGATTTCGGCGGATCGCAGCGCAACCGGGGCGGACGAATCGTTGTTCTTCGATCAGGACGATCAACTGGTCGGCCTGCTGTTCGTCTTTCCGGCCGGCGTCAACCTGAAACCGTATCCGGTCCTGCGCGAGACGCTGAGTCAGTTGAAGCCCAAGATCGAGTTTTACCTGAGCATCGGCCAGGTGTCCGCGCAGGAGAGTCTCGATCCGAGCGCGCTCTACGATACCGGCGATGCTACCAGCACCACCCGCTACCTGGTCTTGAGCGGGGACCCGCCCACGCTGCTGGCAGCCTCCTTCACCATTGATCCGTACTATAAACTCATGTCGCCATACCGAGCGGAGTTTCTCTCGAGGATCGAGCGGGGCGGCAGGGCTCAGGGTGGATCAAAACCGTCGGGCAAGGGCTCGACGGACCGGGAGGCGTTCGCGGCGCTTCAGCAGTTTGCACGCGGGGAAGTGGCGCATTTCGGTTCCTGTGGCGCAAAGAACGACGCCCGCGCGGCCGACGCGTACAGCAAGGCCATCACGGTCGGATTCTCCGACAAGGATCAACTGGCAGATGCCCATCACAAGTTGGGGTTGGCCCTCGATCGCAGCGGCAAGCTCGAACCGGCCAAAACCGCCATTCAGAAGGCTCTTACCACTCGCCCCAACACGGCGGAGTTTCTCAACAGCCTGGGAACGGTATATCTCAAACTGGGGGACCAGGCGCGGGCGATGGCGGCGTTCGAACGAGCGGTGACGTTGCGACCGAACTATCCGGTCGCGCGGTTCAACCTGGCGGAGGCGTACGAGCAGGTGAATGCCAAACGGGCCATCGCGGAGTATGAGACCTATCTGGCTTTGGTTGAAGGCATCGAAGAAGAGCAGTCACGAGCGGCCAAGGCGCAGGAGCGTGTGCAGTACTTGAAGAAGCGGTAAGCGATGCCGCCTGCCCGGGCGATCATCCCCTGGAATGTTCTTCCTGTTCCTGCTGCGTTTTACACTCGATGCAGAAGGTGGTGACCGGCCGGGCCTTGAGACGCTTGAGCGGGATTTCCTCCCCGCAGCCTTCGCAAATGCCGTAGGTTCGCGTGGCCAGGCGATCGAGGGCCTCGTCGATCTTCTTGATCAGCTTCCGTTCCCGGTCTTTGATCCGCAGCGCAAAGTTCTGATCCGCCTCCGCCGTGGCCTGATCGTTCATGTCGGGGAATGTGGCAAGGCCCGGTCGCTGCTCCACCACTGCCTCGGCGCCCTGGATCAATCCGGCCCGCTGCCGCTGCAACGCGTGAAAAATAGACGCGTACTTCGGCTCGCCGGTGTAGGGCTGTTTCTTGCGCGAAGCGGTCCGTTTCGCCGGACGCGAAGGCGGGGGCACTGTCTGCGATACTCCCTGTGTGCGTGGACTCATCGGCAAAAACTATAACAACATGACCCGGGCCGGTCAATAGAAGCGGGAAATGCAGAAGTATGAAGTAGGAACGATGAACGAAGGATGATTAACTTCGACTTCGAGCCACTTCATCATTCATAGTTCCTCGTTCAGCATTACCCCGTCACAGATCCCGCCGGCCTTCCAACGATTTGATGAGTGTCACTTCGTCCGCATACTCGATATCCACGCCGACCGGAATCCCGTAGGCAATGCGCGACACACGGACGCCATGTGGCTTGAGCAATCGGGTGAGATAGATCGCGGTGGCTTCGCCTTCGATCGTGGGATTCGTCGCCAGGATCACCTCTTCGATGCCGCCGTCTTTGAGGCGGTCGGCCAGATCCTGTGCGCGGATGTCGGCGGGGCCCACGCCGTCCAGCGGCGACAGGGCGCCGAGCAACACATGGTACAGGCCTCGATAGCCGCCGGTGCGCTCGATCGCGTAGAGCGTGCTGGGTTCTTCCACGACCAGAATTCTGGTGCGGTCGCGCTTGGGATCACGACAGAACTCGCACAGCTCGCCCTCGGCGATGTTGTGGCACTGGCGGCAAAACGCCAAGCCGTCTTTGACCGCGCGGATGGCGTCGGCCAGCCGCATGGCGTCGTCCTTCTCGATTTTTAGAATATGGAAGGCGAGGCGCTGCGCCGTTTTGTGTCCGATGCCCGGGAGCCGGACCAGTTCCCGGATCAATTGTGCAAGCAGACCCTGATTATCGATGCCCATGATCTGTCAACGATGAACGAGGAACTATGAACGGTGAACGAGGCGAGGTATAGGGAGAGTCATTTCTTTCAACGATGAGTATTCCGCGTTCATTCTTCTGCATCACCACTTCAGCGTTCATCGTTCCTGCTTCAGCGTTTAGAAGAGTCCAGGAATCTTCATCCCGCCGGTGATGGCCTTCATCTCGCCGGCCATGAGATCCTTGGCTTTGCGCAATGCGTCGTTGGCGGCGACGACGATCATATCCTGCAGCAGGTCGCGCTCGCCGGATGTCAGCACGTCGGGATTGATGGCGACCGACACGATCTCCATCGCCCCATTGGCTTTGGCCGTCACCATGCCGCCACCGGCCGAACCCTCGGCGATCCTGGTCGCGGCCTGCTCCTGTGCTTTCGCCAGTTGGTCCTGCATCGCTTGGGCCTGTCGCATGATGTTACCCATATTGCCGAACGGATTCTTGCTCATGAGGCGGTCTCCTTGCGAGGCGGTGTCTGCCGGACATCCACGACGTCGCTTCCGAATACGTCCCGTGCCTGTTTGACGAGCGGATGCGCGCGCGTCTGTTCGAGCAGCGCGTCCTTCTGGGATCGGGCTTTCGCGGCGCGGGCCTGCGCGGGCGACAGAGCGGCTGTCTGCCCGTCCGCGAGCTCGACGATCTTCAGCCGCACCGGCTGCCCGGCCAGCTCGGCGCAGAGGGCCGCGATTAATTGCTGGTTGTCCGGTTTCTCCATCATGCTGCGCGCCACGGAGGCGTTGGCAGGGTAGGCGATCATGAGTTGATTGCCCTCGATGCCGAGCAATGTCCCCATTTCCAGGAACACGCCGACGTTGGGATGTTTCCCCGAGACGCGCTCCACCACCTGTTCCCAATTGAGTTGAATGGGAGGCCGCACAGGGGGCGGTGGGGCGGGTGCCGGTGTTGCGGTGGCCGGCTGCGCGGACAGTTTGGGCGCTACCGGTTTCGGGGGCGCGGCTGGAGGGGAAGCATGGGGCGCAGAAACAGATTTTGCCTGTGTCATGGGTTTGGCTTGGAGCGCCGGGCTCTGGCCGGATGGCGGACGGCCTGGCGCAGCGGGAGCGGCGACCGGCGCGGCCTGGCGAGGCGGTGCCGGGGCTGCCATCGTCGGCGCCGCGGGAACCGCTGTGCCGCCCGCCAGCAGCCTCGCGGCGCGGATGGCCGCGGACTCCAGGACGAAGCGCGGATGCGCGCTGAGGCGTAGCGCATCTTCAGCCTGCGAAAGGATCCGGAACAACTCTTGAGTCTGTTCGACCGTGAAGGCCTTGGCGTCCGTCATGATCTGGCGCAGGTCCTCCTCGGGCGTTTCGATCAGGCTCCGGAGTTCCTGCGCGGAGGGTACTACGGCGGCCACCAGCATATGGCGGGCGTATTCGACCAGGTCGGCGCAATAGGCGCGGAGATCGTGGCCCTGATCGAGCACCTGCGCCACGATGTTCACGACAGCCGGACTGTCTTTGGCGATGACGGCCGCGACCATGGCGCGGACGTGCTCCTGCGGCACGGTGCCGAGCAGGGTTTCCAGATCACCATGCTTGACGGTCTTGCCCGCGAAGGCAACGGCCTGGTCCAGGATGCTCAATGCGTCCCGCATGCTGCCTTCGCTGGCTCGCGCGATGGCGGAGAGGCTGCGGTCCTCCATGGCGAGGCCGTCCTGCTGCGCGACAAAGCGCAGCCGCTGGATGATCTCGGCGTGCGGGATGCGCCGGAAGTTGTAATGCTGGCAGCGCGAGAGAATCGTCGCCGGGATTTTATGGATTTCGGTCGTCGCAAAGATAAACACCACGTGGGCCGGCGGCTCCTCCAGCGTCTTGAGCAGCGCGTTGAAGGCGGAGGTCGAGAGCATGTGGACTTCGTCGATAATATAAATGCGATAGTGGCCGTGAAACGGCGCGAACTTCACGTTCTCGCGGACCTCCCGCACGTCGTCCACGCCGGTGTTGGAGGCGCCGTCGATCTCGATCACATCCACCGAGTTGCCTTGCGTGATTTCCCGGCAGTTGATGCAGGCATCGCAGGGCGTGGCCGTGGGGCCCTTCTCGCAATTGAGGGCTTTCGCCAGGATGCGGGCCATCGTTGTTTTGCCGACGCCGCGCGTGCCGGAAAACAGGAAGGCGTGCGCGATCCGCTTGCTGGCGATGGCGTTCGAAAGGGTCTGGACGACGTGGGGCTGGCCGATCACATCCTGGAACGTGGCCGGCCGGTATTTTCTGGCGGAAACCTGGTAGTCCATCGTGTATTAGGGCAGGATATTCAACACGGTCACCGACGCGATTCCTCTACTACTCTCTTCACTCAGGCATGGCAGGGGTTGACTCAACTGCGCGCGTCCAGCGAGCACATTCCGATCGTGCGCGCTGCGCGAGCATGGAGGCAATCCCTGCGGCGCGCCTTCCCTTTCCAATGCGGGGCCAGGTGATCCTGCGGCACACCGAACGATCCGCTTACCGTTGCTTCCTTCCGGACCTGGCGGGGTTCACGGGGTTCGGTTGCACAGGGCCCGGCCCCTTAATCGTAGGCTGCTGAAAATGTCTTCCATCGGCGTTCTCAGTCGCCTGTCTCCCTGTGACGTACCGAAAACGTACGTCTCAGTCGCCACGCTCCTTGCGGCCTTGCCGGAAGCCATTTTGAGCAGCCTGTTAAAACAAATCAGTTGGCTTGCCGGCTGAAGCCTTTGCGAACACGACTTGCGGGCTGTCCGCCTTCGCACCAGGCTTCGGCGGACAGCTTTCGCCAAGGCGAAAGCTGGCGGAGAGGGTGGGCATTTGAAGTCGCGCTCGCAACTCGCGCTCCCACTGAGGGGGCCAGCCCCCTCGTGTCTCCCCACGCGGGGGAGCCTCTCCCCCGCGATCCCCCTCGTTCGAATCCCACCCTCTCAAACATCAATAAGTCCAAAGAATCTAAGCCTGCTCGAGACAAAGTAACTATCCGCCGCGATTTGATTGAACGCGGCGGTTCAAACGAAGTTTGGTATGGCGGAGAGGGTGGGATTCGAACCCACGGTCGAGTTACCCCGACGCATGCTTTCCAAGCATGTCGATTCGGCCACTCTCGCACCTCTCCGTATCCAGACCATTCGCGAGGCACGCATCTTAGCATGGCCGGGGAGAGGGAGGCTACCGGTTGGTCCGGTGGTTGCGTTGTTAGAATGTATAGCGAAGCCCGAACGTGATGCCCTGCCGGATGCTGCGGAATTCGGTGAGCGGCAGGGGCTGCGAGTCTCCAGTGGTCCCGCGGAAGACGACATCGCCACTGCCGACGCGCTGCCACCAATAGCGGTAACCAACGTCGAAGAAGAGTTGTTCATAGACCAGCACGCTGGCATTGGTTTCGCCGTTGAAGCCGATCCCGGTCCCGGTCATGGTGATGCTCGGGTCTTGTTTGAGGTCTGTCCTCAAATGATGAATATCCTTGTTGCTCAACCGCGATACGAGAAACGTGGCCCGCCCATCGAGGCTGACCCGGGGATGGAGGCTCGCTTCGCCGTCCACGCCGAGCCGGAACGAATCCCACTTGGCCATATTGGTGATCACGAGCCGCCCCACGTTGGATACGGTTCCAGCCGTACACCCAGGGAGGGTGCATTCTATCTGACCGACACCGAAGGCTTTGAGTTTTTCTTCCCGATGCTGGTAGCCGAGAAAGGCGCCCAGGGAGGCCCGCTTTTGCCAGACCTCGATCTGTCCCCCGAAGTCGGCGTTCAGGTACCAGATGTGGCTGCCGTCCACGTCGCTGAAGGTCCGTGAAAACCGGTGCGCGCCGCTTTGCGAGGTGCCGAACGCCGTGGCGCCGGCCGCGCTGACGTAATCGTCGTCCACGAGACGGCCCCCACCCACGGCACCGTAGCCGACCTGCCCGCGAAGAAAGTACTGAAAGGACCGCTTGTCAAACGACACCTTGCCGCCCAGCTCGGTCACGGTTGTGCCGACATCTTTATAGTCCAGTTCGGAGGTGGGATTTCCGAATAGCGCCGACTGGTTGTAAAAGTTCCAGCGCGTCTTACCCTCGGTCAGCCACGAGGTCAACGTGACATCCACGCGGACGTCGGAGGATTTGTAGAGTGGCTCAGCGACGGCATCATCCGGAGAGATGATCATGGCGCCGCAGGCGAGCAGTGCCATCAGTACCAGGCGGAGAAACGACAACGGGGAAGCCATACACGCCGTTCTACGGCGGCGGCTTCCCCGCGTCAATCTATTCAACAAACTCCTGGCGAGGTTCGGCGGTTACAGCTTACAGGCTGTCTGTTCTCGCGAACCTGCCACAGTATCGCCGGCCACTGTCGCCAGAATCTTATAATGTCCCAGGCCCAGTTCTTTCCCGTATGCCTCGCCAACGAGCACGTCCTGCACGTGCTGATGGTCCCAGGCGCGGAAGTACGACTTGCCCACCTTGCAGCCGTCGAACTCGTGGTCTTCCAGGGCCTTGACGATGACGGCGGTGTCGGTGGTGCCAGCGCGGCGCACGGCCTCCAGGATTTGCGTTATGGCAGCGTAGCCGAGATAGCAGCGTGACGTCGGCGTGTGGTTGTACTTGTCGATCACGCCCTGAATGAACCGGCGGGAGCTGTCCGTGTTGATCTTCGGGTCCCAGATCAGACCCCAGATGCCGGCGTTGCTGGCATAGCCCAGCGGCCGGCCGATCTGCTCACCGCTGATCATGCCGCCCACGCCGATCTTCTCTTTGGCCAGCTCCAGTTTGGCGTAGGTTTTCAGCGCGTTGACGAGGTCCCAGCCGTAGAGGTTGAGCACGATCAGGGTCGGCTTGGCGTTTTTCGCCTCCGTCAGTGCGGCGGTGAAATCGGTTGCGCCGAACGGTGTCGTCGTCTGCCCGACGATCTCGGCGCCGTTCGCCTTCAGCGCGTCGGTCATCGCGGCCAATGTCGCCTTGCCGTCCACTGTGTCGGCTGTGACCATGTAACACTTTGTCCCGTAGGCCTTGACCAGATGGGGTGCCACCGACTTCGCCATCATGTTGGCGTTGGGCATGAAGACGAAGGTGTGTGAATTGCAGCCAGATCCGGTGAGGTCCATCACGTGCGCGCCGGTGACCATGAAGAGCTTGTTTTCCTTCTTGGCGAGATCGGCCACGGCCAGCGCCACCTCCCCATTGAAGGTACCCATCAGAAAGTCCACGCGGTCTTCCTTGATGAACTTTGCGGCCGCTTTCAGCGCGGTCTGGACGTTCGAGGCGTCGTCGGCCTCCAAAATCGCCACCGGCCGGCCCAGCACGCCGCCGTTCTTATTGAACAGATCCACCGCGACGTTGGCCCCGTGCACGTCATGGATCGACGAGGTCTTGTAGGGGCTGGACAGCGGATCGAGGATGCCGATCTTGATCGGTTCGCCGGCATAGGCGAGCCGTGTCCGAGGCGCAAGCCCCAGCACCTGACCGGCGAGATCACCGAACGCCAATGCGCCGCCGGTCGCGGCCGCAAGCTGTAGAAATCGTCTGCGCGAGATCGTCATGAGGCCTCCTGGCATACGAAGGGCGGCTCAGATGCTCTTTACTCAGCCGCCCCTCGCGAGTTTAATTTAACTGTACTGGTCCCACGTGTCGCACTGCTTGATCGCCCAAAAGACCGCTTCTTTGAGCTTCTTGAGTTTCATGTTCTCCGGGTCGCGCATCGCCTGCAGTTTTCTGTCGAGCGCGTAGAGCGGTTCGATCGACCGTTTGTCCGGCATCTTGCCGAGTGCCCAGGCGATTTCCGTCAGCAGTGTCCAGTCGGTATTCGGATCTTTCAGGATTTCGAGCAGCGGCAGCACGGCGGTCGTATCTCCGTGCAGCCCCCCCACCTGCCCGAGGCCTTTCGCGGCCGAGATGCGCAAGTCGTTGTCCTGCGAGTTTTTCATGATGTCGATCAGAAGGGGAATGCCATCGCGGCCGATATTCCCCAGTGATTCGGCGGCCTGTTTTGCCAGATCCTTGTCTTTCAACGCTTCTTTGAGTCGGGGGAGTGCAGAGTCAGAGAGCATTTCTCCGAGCAGCGAGATGATCTTGAGCCGCCGCATCTGGTTTTTGGAACTATCCAGCAGCTTCAACAGCCGCTCGTCCTGCCCCCAGTCGGCGGTGACGGTCACCGGGAAGTCGTAGTCAGCCAGCCGCTCTGTCAGCTTTTTCATCGCATAGTCGCCCGGATCGCCGGCACCGGCTTTCTGCGAGGCGGTAATGGCATCTTCGAAGTCCGTGCGGACTTCCTTTTGCCATTTAATTTTCATGCCGCCCAGCGTGTAATTGAGCTGGCAGGCCGGTCCCTTCCAGACGCGCGACGGCGAATCGGGGAGGTCCGCGTCGCCGCCGGCCGTGGCCGTTCCCTCCCAGGTCTTCCGCTGCTCGCACTTGACCTTGAATATGACGTCGTACGGTTTCGATCCGTCGGTGATCACGGTGTAGTCCAGTTCAGAGAGGCGGGAGACCACCACGGCCCGGATCGCCCCGGCGTCGACCGCTCCCTTGTCGGCCAAGGCGACGGCTTCCACCAGGACGGTCTGGATTTTTACCAGTTGGCTTTTCTGCTCGGCCGTGAAGTAATCCCGATAGGCCCAACTGGCTTCCTGCGAGAAGATGAACAGCGAAATGACGATGGCGATCGTGATGACGCGCTTCATGAGGCACCCCTTTCGAGTGCACGGGCCGGCCGGATGGCGTGAAGGGACGGTGAATAACACGATGATGAAGAAACGAAGCCGGACAATCAACCGGTCCGCTTCATCGAACATCCGGTCATGCGCCCGTGCGGAATGTCCCCCAGTATACTGCGATTCGCGAGCCTGTACCACCCCTGACTGAGCCGATTTTTCCTGCGCCTGAGACCCTCGTGCCACGAGCCTGCGATCGCTTGACAGTGGCGCGCAGGGGCCTGTACAACATTCAAAAGGCGTCGGTGTAGAACTGGCAGCCGTGTGGTTCCGAACCGACTCGATCATCGTGCTTCCGGCGGGGCGCGAGAGTGGCGGAACTGGCAGACGCGCGAGACTTAGGATCTCGTGGGAAACCGTGGGGGTTCGAGTCCCTCCTCTCGCACCAGACAAAGCTCGCTAGTACCGGCGGCTTGGTATCGGTGTAAGTGATTGAGCCGCCGGATAAACACCTCAAGTGTTTTTGACAGCCTGATGTCCACGGTTCCTAATCACCCAACTCACTCACCAAGGATACAGGCACCATGAAAGTCGAAGTCACAGAACTGGGCCCGATCAAGCGGTCGCTGAAGATCGAGGTCTCACAGGAAGACGTCAACAAGCAGTTCGCCGAAGTCTATGCCGACCTGAACCGGCAAGTTCGTGTCCCAGGCTTCCGGCCCGGCAAGGCGCCGCAGGCGCTGCTGGAGCAGCGGTACGGCAAGGATGTCGGCGAAGACGTCGTCCGCCGCATTATCCCCACCTATTATGAAAGGGCCATCCGCCAGGCGGGCATCGTGCCGATCGTGGTGGAAGTCCCGCCGATCGAGCGGGTGAAGATCAAAAAAGATGCGCCGTTTTCCTTCACGGCCACCGTCGAGATCAAACCCAAGATCGAATTGCGCGATTACAAGGCGCCGAATCCCATCTCGCTGAAGATCGACACACGCACGATCACCGACGATCAGATCGACAAGGCGTTGAACGTGCTGCGGGAGCGGCAGGCTCAATTGGAGGCGGCGCCGGCCGGCACCGCATTGGCCGACGGCTCCTACGTCATGCTGGACGTGGAAGGATTCGTCGATCTGGCGCCGCTGGAGGGGGCGAAGAAAGAGGGGCACCTGCATAAGCTCGGCGCTAAGTTGACGATCATGGGGCTGGAGGTGGACGAGCAATTGATGGGGAAGAAAGAAGGCCAGGTGGTCGAGATTCCCCAGCCCTATCCGGCCACCCATCCCGATCAGAAGCTGGCAGGCAAAACGGTGGTGTTCCGGATCAAGGTCGCCGCCGTGAAGCAGAAGAAACTCGCCCCGCTGGACGACGAATTCGCCAAGGACTGCGGCCCCTACCAGTCGGTGGCGGAGTTGAAGGAGAAGCTGCGCGAGGAAATGGAAAAGGCGCTCAAGAAGGACATTGAAGAAACCTATAAGGACACGATCCTCAAGCGGCTGGTGGAGACACACCATTTCGACATTCCGGAAACGCTGGTCGGTCGCGAATTACAAGCGATGATCCGTCACCGGGTGGACCAGGAAATACGGATGAAGGGCCGGGAGCGGGCCACCGAACTGGAGGACCCGGCTGTGCGGCAGGACGCCTTCAAAAAGTGGCGGGAGGAATTTACCCCCGAGGCCCAGCGCCGCGTGAAAGTCGGCATGATCCTGGAGGCGATCGCGGAGAAAGAAGGGCTGGCGGTCGAGCAGGAGGATCTTGACGCAGAAGTCCAGCGCATGTCGTCAGAGCTGCGGATTTCCGTCGAGGAGATCGCCAGGATCGTGAAGGCCGGCGGCGACGAGGCGATGGACGAACTTCGCGGCCGGATCATGGCGGACAAGTCGCTGGATTTCGTGTATCGGCATTCCATGATACAAAAATAGGAGGGAGTCGCGGCGCTGCTACCTCCAGGGGAAGACGTGGAAGAAGCGGAAAAGAAGTCATCTCCAGAAAAATATGTTAAGATGCCCCTACTGTTGAACCGAAGCAGAAAGGAACCGTCCGTATGCTGGTGCCGATCGTTGTGGAACAGACCAATCGTGGCGAGCGCGCCTACGATATTTATTCACGTCTCCTCAAGGACCGCATCATTTTCATAGGAGCGCCGATTGACGACTTCTTCGCCAATCTGGTCATCGCGCAATTACTGTTCCTGGAGGCGGAAGACCCTGAGAAGGACATTAACCTCTATGTCAATACTCCCGGGGGCAGCGTCACAGCGGGCATGGGTATTTATGACACGATGCAGTATGTCAAGCCGCCGATCAACACGATCTGTTTGGGGCAGGCGGCGAGCATGGGTGCGCTGCTGTTGACGGCGGGCACGAAGGGCAAGCGGTTTGCGTTGCCGAACGCGCGGATCATGATTCACCAGCCGATGGGCGGGTTCCAGGGACAGGCGACGGAGATCGACATTCATGCGCGGGAAATTCTCAAGATTCGGGAGCGGTTGAACGAAATTTTCGCCAAGCACACGGGCCAGCCGCTCGAGAAAATTGCCCACGACACGGAACGGGACTACTTCATGTCGAGCGAGGAAGCGAAGCGCTACGGGCTGATTGATGAGGTCATCACGCGCCCCCCGAAAGCGCTCAAGAGTGTCGCCAAGGATTCCGGGGGCGACGGGGCGAAGGACAAGTAGCCACTATCTCTCTGAATGTAGGGAGGGGGCATGCCCAAACAGGACAAGACAGACCGTCATCTGCGGTGCTCGTTCTGCGGAAAAAGCCGGGACGAGGTCCGCAAGCTGATCGCCGGCCCCACCGTCTATATCTGCGACGAGTGTGTCAATCTTTGCAACGACATCATCGCGGAAGACTGGGAAGAGGCCAAGGAAGAAATCTCTTCCAAGCTCCGCAAGCCGCACGAAATCAAGCATCATCTCGATCAATATGTGATCGGACAAGACCGCGCGAAGAAGGTCCTCGCCGTCGCCGTCCACAACCACTATAAGCGCATCTCTGCCAACGAGGTGGACGATGTCGAGCTGCAGAAGGGCAACATCCTGATCGTCGGACCGACCGGCACGGGCAAAACCCTGCTGGCGCAGACGCTGGCCAAATATCTGGACGTGCCCTTTACCCTTGCGGATGCCACCACGCTGACGGAAGCGGGCTACGTCGGCGAGGACGTCGAAAACATCATTCTCAAATTGCTCCAGGCGGCGGACTACGATGTCGAGCGTACCGAGCGCGGCATCGTCTACATCGACGAAATCGACAAGATCAGCCGCAAGAGCGACAGCCCGTCGATCACGCGAGACGTATCCGGCGAGGGGGTCCAGCAGGCGCTGCTCAAGCTTATCGAGGGCACGGTGGCGAATGTGCCTCCGCAAGGCGGCCGCAAACATCCCCATCAGGAATTCATTCAGGTGAACACGAGCAACATTCTGTTCATCTGCGGCGGGGCCTTTGTGGGATTGGACGCCCTCATCGAGCAGCGGCTCAACAAAAAGCAAATGGGTTTCGGCGCGGACATCAAGACCAAGGACGACACGCGGCTCGGCGAGGTTCTGGCGCACGTGCAGCCGGAAGATTTGCTGAAGTACGGGCTGATCCCGGAATTCGTCGGGCGGTTGCCGGTGGTGGCCACGCTGGAGGAATTGGACGAGCCGGCGTTGATCCGTGTGCTGACCGAGCCCCGCAATGCGCTGATCAAGCAGTATGAAAAGCTGATGTCGTTCGAGAAAGTGAAGCTGAAATTCACCGACGGCGCGATCGCGGCCGTGGCACGCAAGGCCTCTTCGCAGAAAACCGGCGCGCGGGGCCTGCGGGCAATTCTCGAAGAAGTCATGCTGGATCTCATGTACGAAATCCCGTCCCAAAAACAGATCAAGGAAGTGCTGATCAACGAGGATGTGATCGTCGGCAAGAGCCAGCCGATCAGAATTTACGAACAAGATACGAAGTCTGCGTAGCCGCTGCTTCAGGGTAAGTTTTCGTACGGGGTGTTCCTCCTAGGAGGAACACCCCGTTGTTTTTCAGTCAGTTAGACACTCTCCGGGCGTAGGCTATACTTGCCAGTCGAAACCTCACTCCGAAGGGAAGTGTACAGATGAAGCTGCCAGTGGCCGTCACCAAAGCTCACCAGGGCAAATCGCTGGAACTCGACACGAAGCGGGAAACGATCGCGCTGCTTGGGTCCGATGGGCAGGTTCTTGGTGTGGTCAGTTGGGGAGCGATCATCGACTATATCAGCTTCTCCCAGCAGCAGGCCCGGCCCAACGAAGCAAGAACGCAGCCGCGCGTGTCGCTGACGGCGAAGGTCCGGTATGTGGCACCGGACGGTTCGCAGGTCGAGAGCCGCGCGACGGGTGTCGGCGGCGGCGGACTCTTTATCGAGAGCACCGCGCCGATGACAATCGGAACCGAATTGACCGTGTCGTTTTCGCTTCCGGATCGGTCGGCCGAATGGCTGGAGGCGAAGGGGAAAATCGCGTGGGTGTGCCCGAAAGCCGATCAATACACGTTTTTCCCCGGCATGGGCGTCCGCTTCACGACAGTCGCCCCGGACACACGGGCTCGCATGCTCGAGTTTGTGAGTTCGCTCAAGAAGCCCGATCAGGCATAGCCCGGATTATCCCTGAACGCTTCTACTGCAACCGCGGATACGCCGCTGCACCGGGCGGGCTCGTCGCTCAGTCGGTCGACGTCCTGCGGCGAGGACGCCTCCCTCCTTCGCATCTCCACGCGCCCGTTTCGCATGGCGTCTGCGCGTTTCGTCACGAACCGTCAGGGATAATCAGGGCTACCTACACAATCTGTTCAAGCGCCCACGACGCCCAGCGGCGGACTGCGGCGTCCTGATCGCGGGCTGACGCCGATTGCAGCGCCGGAATGATCGTCCGATCGCCGAATTTCCCCAGCCGATACGCCGCTTCTCCGCGCACGCCGGCATCCGTGTCCTTCAGCAGCCGGTCGCGAATGGCCGGCAACGAACGCGGATCGACCATCTCGCCAAGGGCCGCGACGGCTCCCTGCCTGACCTGCGCATCGGGATCGTTGAGCGCCTTGAGCAGCGCGTGGTGCGCGGAACCGGCTTCGAGCCAGGTCAGGGCCTGGACCACCGCGCGACGGGTTTCCCTATCCGAGTGCGTCAGCCGTTCCGTCAACAATTCAACGATCGTCTGCGTGCTGCCCACGGCGCCGAGCGCCTGCGCAGCGGCCAGCTTGACGGCTGGAGACGGATCGTCCAGCCGCTTGGCCAGTTCCAGCCCGACCAGGTCCAGCACATCCTCACCAAAACGGCCCAAGGCCCAGGCACTCATCGCGCGCACGGCTGGATCGGTGTCGTCCAAGCTGCCGAGTAGCGCCGCCGCCGTACCCGGCGCGGCAATCTTTCCCAGCGCCTGTGCCGCAGTCGTTCGCATCTGTGGGTCCTGATCCTGAAGGAGCGTGACCAGGCGGGCTGCTGCGGTGTTCGGATCGGTGGCAGCCGTGTTGCCATAGCAGCCGCTCAGACCAGTGAGCAGCCACATGACCAGTACACGGCTGATGTTCGGCTTCCAATTGACCATGTGGCGGGTGACGAATGACGAGCTACGTCTTCTGGGGCGGTTCTTCCTGGACGGACGGCATCTGCTTGGCATCTTCGACGGTCTGTTCGATCTCTTTCTGTGCGGAGTCGATTTCGGCCTGGATCGTCCGCATCTGAGGGTCCACGGTCGAGCGCACGTCGTTCACGGCATTGCGAAATGTGCGGAGCGCATCGCCGAGCCCTTCGCCGAAGCTTTGCATATCGGCTGCTGCCGGAGCCTTGGCTTGCTGCGCGGCCTTGGCCTTGATGGCCGCTTGCTGGGCCTGGACTCTGGCGACGGCATCCTTGTTCACGATCGCCGAGGGCCGCTTGGCCTGCGGTTTGGTCTGGGCCGTCGGCGGGAGAGGCGGATACTGCGCGCGCATCGCGGGCGCGGGGTTCGTCGCGCGATCTTCCATCGTCGGCGGCTGATACGAGGGATACCCCTGCGTCGGTGCCGGCTGTCCTGCCGGTACCGCAGGTTTGGGCGGAGCCTGTTTGGGTTGATAAGCTTGGGGTGCGGCGGAAGCGATCATCGCAGCCGTGGTGCCGGGCGTCGCTTCGGGGCCGGGCTGGTAGGCAGCCAACACCGTGCGGCCCCCTTGCGCAGCAACAGCCGGTCCGGGCGTTGCTGCCGCGGCCGCGGGCGCTGAAGCTTGGAGCGAAACCGCCTGCGGCACGACCTGGGCTTCTTCGATGGGCGGCGGGGCACCGGCAGCGGGTGCATTGGGATCAGGCGGCGGAGGCTCTTCGTGCACCGCCTTTTTGAAACCCTTGAGCGCCTTGCCGACGCCTTCACCCAATGCGGGCAGGCGGCTGGATCCGAAGAGGATCAACACGATCACCAGGATGATGATCAGTTCTGAAAAACCCATTGTCCCGAACATAGTAATGATGCTATCGGTCGCAGGAGACTGGTGTCAAGGAAAAGGCTGACGCAGGCTACCCCAAAATCGAGACGATGGCGGTTTGGATGGGGAGGCCGAACACATGGGCCTCGCGGTCTGAGACATACACGTCGAGTTCGCTCCGGATGCCGAATTCTCCGGGCAGATAAATGCCGGGCTCGATGGAGAAACAGGTCCGCGGCATGAGGCGGCGGCTGTCTTTGCTTTCGAGGCTGTCGATATTCGCGCCGTTGCCATGGACCTCTTCGCCGATCGAATGGCCGGTGCGGTGGACGAAACGGTCAGCGTAACCGGCGTCGCGAATGACGTTCCGGCAAACCTCATCCACTTCCCAGCCGCAGGGAAAATGACCAGAGGAAACTCGCTCGCGGACGAAATTCAGAGCTGCGTCCCGCGCATCGCGGACGATGGTAAAAACCTCCTGCTGACGAGCCGGAATCTCCGTGCCGATGAAGCCGGTCCAGGTGATGTCGGCGTAGACACTGCCTGCGGCCGGTTTCTTTGCCCACAAGTCGATCAAAACGAGGTCGCCATTTTTGATCCGCGCAGACCCTTTTGGAGCCGGACCGTAGTGCGGGTCGGCGCTATGGGCGTTCACGGCGGCAATCGGAGGCGACGAGGTGACGAGCTCATGCGCCCTGAATCGCTTCATGATGAACTGCTGCAGATCGTACTCGGTGACAGTCTTTCGAGTCGCAATGGATCTCCGCACGTGCGCAAAGGCTTCATCCACAATCCGGCGGAGCTTTTTCGCCGCGTGCTTGTGCGAGGCCAGTTGGCGGTCGTCCCAGACCGCTTCGAAGCGCTGGACCAGATCGGCCGAGGTGACGATCTCGATGCCGAAGCCGCGGATCAGCTCAACCGTGCCGGCGTCCACACGCGAGATATAGGGCACGGCGTTCATCGGCGAATATTGCATGGCCACGCGCGTCGTGCCCTGCAGGATGCGTTTGAGATTGGTCTGCTGCTCCTCCCAGCCTGCATAGAGCAGGGTCTCGCCGGGCAATCCATCCAGCACGCGCGGTTCAATTTTATGCATCAACTTGACGGCCGTGCCTTGCGCGGGAATCCAATAGTACCAGCGGCGCGTGACGTGGCGGGTCGGATCGAGCTTCAGCACACGGTAGGCGAGCGGATCGCTCACGCGAAAGTCGTAAAACAGCCAGCCGTCGAGGCCGGCCGTGTCCCTGACGGCTCGCTGGATCTCTGCCATGCGCTCAGCAGGACTCATGGCCGCATCTTAATCGCGCCCGGAGAAGTCGTCAATCAAGCAGGCGCGGACAAATACGTCGCTGCGTGCTACAATTCACATACCAGTATGGCGCCATCTCCTCAGTCCGTCCCTGAAGTTCCCCAGTACCGCATCACTCTCTTTTACGGTCCTGAGCCGGTGGACAATCGCCTCGACCTCCTCTGCTGCACCTTCAACGTAAAAAAGCGAAGCTGGAAGGGCGGGGTGCAGATTGCCGTCGAGGTGGAGGAGCGTCAGATCGCCCGCGCACGGAACACGATCGGGTTCGAGGCATGGCTGAAGCGGATCCTCTCGACGCTGCTCGATGCGGAACGGTCGGATTATGACAGCCGCGCGCGCGATCTGTTCACGCAACACCTGTGCGCGCTCAAGCTGGATCTGGCGATCGAAGCCGGTTTGCAGCAGGAAAACAGCCGCGTGTCTGCCGAGGCGTTCATGAAAGAGCTGGATGAAGCGCTGCCGACCCACAAGGATCGGCTGCTCTCGAACATCCTGGCCGAACTGGATTTGGCTGGGTAGCCCGCATGATTCATGACGGTTCGTTGCGAAATCGTGGAGTCGCGTGGCGAGATGGGCGCGTGGAGCCGCGAGGGAGGGAGGCATCCTTGAAACAGGATGTTGACCGACCGAGCGGCGAGCCCGCCCGCTTGGCCGCTGGACATCCGCGGCCAAGCTTGTCGGAGCAGCGAATCCGCGATTGCAGCAGGAGCGTTCATGAATTATGAGGGCTGGGGGGCACATAGCTTTGAATCAGTCCGTGAATTTGCTATAACCACAGTACGGCGAGCATGTGAGTTGGTTCATGCTGCCAACCAAGGAGGAACTCCAGTGCGAAATCTGTTCACCAAAACTGTGGCGGTCCTGGTGATCGTGGCCTTCTGTAGCCTGACCATTGTCCCGGTGGGTCTGGCGCAGGAAAAATCCAATGAGGACATGGAAAATACTGGGACGCAATACGGCCTCGGAGTGGCCAGCGTTTTTACCTCGATTCCATATAGCATTGGAAAATTCGTCTATGCCACATTCGGCGGCATTATCGGCGGGTTCACCTATGCGCTGACGGCGGGAAATGAGAAGGCTGCCCGCTCAGTCTGGGATACCAGTATGCGCGGCACGTATGTGATTACGCCGCGGCATCTGAAGGGCGAAGAACCCGTCCGCTTTTTCGGTGTCCCGCCGATTCGCGATGAAGCGCCAGCGGCATCGAGTATGCCGGAGCCCGCGCCTGCGCCGGCCGCTCCAGCCCCAGCTCCCGCAACACCGTAATGAAACCTCTCATCGGCGTCACGCCGGATTTCAATGCGGGCGTGCGGGAAGGAAGTGGACGCGAGATTTTCCGGTGAATGGTTTTCCATCGTGGTTTTTCGGATAGCTGTACAGAGGCAAAGGCGCTGAGTCATGAAGCCTCTTATCGGAGTGACTCCGGATTTTAATGCCGGCGATCGCAAGGAGTGGGGCGGCAAGGAGGCCACGTTTTTTCTCCGCGCCCGCTACGTCCGCGCGATTGAAGATCTCGGCGGGGTGCCGGTCATCCTGCCGCTGGCCGAAGACCGCGCCGACCGGCGGCGTCTGCTTGAGGGGTTGGATGGTCTCTTGCTCACCGGCAGCGGGCCTGATCTGGCTCCGTCTCTCTACGGCGAGCGCCAGCGGTACACGTTTCGCGTCATGAGCCGCCGGCGGGCGGATTTCGAACTGGATGTGGCACGGATGGCTGCGGCATCCAGACTGCCGGTGCTGGGCATTTGCGGCGGGATGCAGGCGATCAACGTCGCGTTCGGGGGGAGTTTGATTCAGGACATCGAATCGCACATGGACTCGCCGCTACCACACCGGCAAAAAGCGCCGGCCACGGAACTCTCGCATACGGTGGACGTCGCGCCCAAGAGTCTCTTGCGACGCATTCTGGGGCAGGCGCGCATCCGCGTGAACAGTTCGCATCACCAGTCGGTCAAACGGGTGGCGCCGTCGCTTGTGGCGAGTGCGGTCGCCTCCGACGGCGTCATCGAGGCGATCGAATCGCCCAAACACCGGTTTCTGCTCGGCGTGCAATGGCATCCCGAGTTTCTCTATGACCGCTACGCGTTCCACCGGAAACTCTTTCAGGCGTTGGTGAAGGCCGCGCGCGCCTGATGGCTCTCTCTCGTCTGTTTCGCACCAAATCCGTCGAGCAGATCCTTGCGGACAGCGATCATCCCGACCATCGCCTGAAGAAAACGCTCACGGCCTGGGACCTCACCATGCTGGGCATCGGGGCGATCATCGGCACCGGCATCTTTGTGCTGATCGGCACGGCGATTCTGGGCGACGCGCACCGGCCCGGCGCCGGGCCGGGCATCATCCTCTCGTTCGTGCTGTCCGGGATCACCTGCGCGCTGGCGGCGCTCTGCTACGCCGAATTTTCCACCATGATTCCCGCCGCCGGCAGCGCCTATACCTATTCGTATGCGACGCTCGGAGAATTCTTGGCCTGGCTCACGGGCTGGAATTTGATCCTCGAGTACGGTGTTGCCTGCGTGGTCGTAGCGATCGGCTGGTCCGGCTATTTCAACAACATCCTCAAAACCATCGGCATTGAGCTGCCGCTCTGGGCTACACAGGGCCCCCATGCCGGCGGTGTGGCTAATTTCCCGGCCGCGGTCATCGTGCTGCTGGTGACCATCATCCTGGTGATCGGAGTCAAGGAAAGCGCGCAGGCGACCGGTCTGATCGTGGCGGTGAAGCTTGCCGCCATTCTCCTGTTTCTCGCGGTGGGGTCATCGTCTATTGAACCGGCCAACTGGACACCGTTCATGCCCTACGGCTTCGAGGGCGTCGGCGCGGCTGCGGCCATCGTGTTCTTCGCCTATATCGGATTCGATGCGGTCTCAACGACGGCGGAGGAGGCACAAAACCCGCAACGCGACCTGCCGATCGGCATCATCGCCTCGCTCGCCGTCTGCACGGTGCTCTACGTGGCGGTGGCAGCCGTGCTGACAGGGATGGTCCCCTACACCAAAATTGACGTTCACGCGCCGGTCGCGGAGGCCATGCGCATGGCTGGTTTCAAATGGGGCGCTGCCATCGTGGCCGCCGGCGCGCTGGCCGGGATTACGAGCGTGCTGGTCGTCATGATGATCGGGCAGATCCGGGTGTTCTTTGCCATGTCGCGCGACGGCCTCGTGGGACCGTGGCTGGCCAAAGTGCATCCACGCTTCGGCACGCCGCACCGGGCGACGATCATGACCGGCATCGCCATCGCGATCATGGCGGCCCTGGTGCCCATCGGCGAAGCGGCGGACATGACCAATATCGGGACTCTGTTCGCCTTTACCCTCGTCTGCGGCGGTGTCATCGTCCTCCGGCGGACCCGGCCCGAACTGCCCCGTCCGTTTCGCGTGCCTCTCATGCCGGTCATCCCCATACTGGCCATGGCCGCGTGCCTCGGCCTGATGGTCTTCCTGCCGCTCGTCACGTGGATTCGGTTTGTGGTGTGGACGATCGTCGGGATCGCCGTCTACTTCGGCTACGGCGTCACGCACAGCCGGCTTGAACAGCAACGATGAAGTTGGAACGATGAACGATGAATGAAAGCGGTCCACTCCGCCCGTTCAGCGCTCATCATTCAACGTTAAGAGCGGACGTGTTTAGCCGGCGGTGCCGAACCGCTTGCGGAGGGTCTCCACAACCAGCGCGTCCCATCTGGCCGGCATGACGGTTTCGGCAAAGGTGCGCCCGTTCCGGATGGCCAGCCGGCCGGAGGCGAGCAAGGCGATCACAGTCACGGTCAGGTTCTGCCAGGAATTCAACTCCCATCGAATCGGCGAGACATATTCGTCACTGTTGATCGGATAGAAATAGACGATTCCCCAGGCAGTGCCGCTGCCGAACAGATCGCACAGGAGATGGAGATGAAAGGCCAGGAACGCCAGGAGCCCAACCCTGAAGCGGTCACGCGCAAGCGCCGTCAGAACAATGGTGGCGCCGACGGCCGCCACGGCTCCGTGCGTGAGCACATGGTGCCATTGGCCATAGACCTCCACGCCGGCGAGGAGCGTGAGACCATCAAGATCGGGGGCGATCCCTGAATAGGTCACAATCCGCCGATCCCGTTGCTCCGTGAGATGCTGTCCGACCAGCCAGGAGACGATCAGATGGGAGGCTGGAAACATGCGTGGGCTCTCTGCTTTCAGAAGATGAGATGCGAGAACCGAATCGATCGGCGTCAGACTAACTTGTACTTTCTCCGGAAGTCGATGGTTCGCTGGAAGAAGCAGGCGCGGCTTCAGCCGTAGTTGCCGGTTTCGGGGCGGCTGGTGCGGCACCAGGAGCGGCAGCCGATGGCGGAGCGGCTGGTTTGGGCGGAGCGGGCCGCTCAGGTTTGATCCCGCGCTCCCAGGACGGGCCTGAAAACATTTCGGGTGCCAGGCCCTTCGTCTTCCACTTCTCTTCGAAATCCGCCGCCGCCTTGTTGGGCGTTTCTCCGGTTCCGACGACGTCGTTCCACGGATAGGCCTTCGGTCCGATCTGGCAGCTATGCTCCAATCGTTTCAAATAGAGCGCGATCGGATTGCCGCGATAAGGCCCCAGATAAATATGAATGCTGCCGACGTACTCCAAGAGTTGTGCCATCCCACACCAGGGAGTGGCATGATGCCATATCAAAAAATGCTAGGCAAGGGGAACGAAGCGAGAGGCCAGCCCAACGTTGACACATGCAAGCAAGCCCCGTAGGGTAGCCCGCCAGCATGACTTCCATGACGGCAAAGCCCGCATCCTCCTGGCGCGACGGCGTCACGCCCTATCAATGGCTGGTGTTATTCGTGGCCTGGCTGGGCTGGGTCTTCGACTCGATGGATGCGACGATTTACGCGATCGTTCTGCACCCGGCCCTTGACGAGTTGCTGCAAACATCGGCCGGTGGCGCGACACCGGACAGCATTGGTTGGCACGGCGGGCTGATCTTTTCCATTTTTCTCATCGGCTGGGCGATCGGCGGCGTGCTGTTCGGCATTGCCGCCGACCGATTCGGCCGTACCAAAACGCTGATCGCCACCATTCTCATCTATGCCGTTTTCACCGGTCTCGCCGCGTTGTCGCAGACATGGTGGCACCTGGCCATCTACCGATTTTTGACCGCGCTGGGAATCGGCGGGGAATGGGCGGCCGGCGCAGCGTTGGTTGCGGAAGTCTGGCCGGAAGAGAAACGGGCCAAGGCCGCCGGCTTGCTGCAATCCGCCTGGGCGGCGGGATTCTTTCTGGCCGCGCTGTTCAATCTCCTGTTGCGCGGCTATGGCTGGCGCGCCCTGTTCGTGGTGGGCATTGTGCCCGCCGTTGTCGCGCTGTTTGTCCGTCTGTGGGTCAAGGAATCGGAGCGGTGGAAACAGGCGCATCGGCAGGATTCGGTGGCCGGTGCCGGCTCCTTCGTGAAACTGGTGGAATTGTTTCGGGGAGACTTGCTCCGCTCGACGCTTGCCGGTTCGACGCTGGCCTTTGTCGCGGTATTCGGTCTGTGGGGATCAACCAACTGGACGCCGACGCTGATCGGCACGCTGCCTGATTTGCAGGAGCTCAGTCGGGAAGAATTATCGGCGCGCGTCAGCTACGCCATCATGGCGCTCAACGCGGGCGCCCTGTTCGGCTACCTGAGCTTCGGCCCGCTGGCCGATCGGTTCGGACGACGCCCTGTTTTTGCGCTCATGTGCGCCGGCAGCCTCATCATGCTGCCGATCACATTTTTGATGCCGCGTGAGTACGTGCACGTGCTGCTGCTGCTGCCGGTGCTGGGGTTCTTCAACAACGGCATCTTCAGCGGTTTTCCCATCTATCTGCCGGAACTGTATCCGACGCGCCTGCGCGCGACCGGCGCCGGATTTTGCTTCAATGCCGGGAGGATTTTTGCCTCGGTGGGGCCGTTCCTGACTGGCTGGCTGACGGCGGCGATGGGCAGCGTCGGCTATGCTGTCAGTGTCGTCGGGCTGATTTACGCAGTGGGATTGCTTGTCCTGCCGTTTGCGCCGGAAACGCGCGGCAAACCTCTACCAGAATAATTCCGATATTATGAACCCGCTGACGTCTGGCCTCGTTTCTGACAGCTCACGATAAACACGGCGATGATCAGCACCAGAATGACCACCACGTTCAATCCCACGTCCCAGATATACCGGCTGAACTCGATGTCCGTAATCGCGGGAAGGTGCGACAGTTCGGCGCTGGCTGTGAGGATGCGCCTGGTGCAGGCGATAATGCCGACCGCCAGGTACGGCTCGATGGTCAGTATTTCGGTTTGCAGAAACCGGACGACCGTACGGAACAGCTCCAGAACGATGATCACCAGCAGGAGGTCATTGAGAAGCTGCAAGCCGGCCGGCAGCAGCGCCCCCTTGGCGACGGCCGTTGTGACAAACTTGAACCAGCTGTGCGCGAAGATCAGCATGCCGAGGATGAGCAAGCTCAAACCGGCTGTGATATAGCCCCACCGGTCGAGGTATTCCATCCGGTCCAGCCAATTCTTCATCTGTTCGGTTTTTTCTTGCATGGTCTTCTCCTCACGGCTAGGCGTTGCCTTGTTGTCCCGATGGGTTCGGTTGGTCCGCGTCCGGTCCGCGCATCGGCTGGAATTTCAATTCCCGCTCCGAGCTCAGCGTCAGCGAATGGCCGCAACAGTGAATTTCCTTGAATCCCGCGCCGCCGTCGATGACGATCACGCGCAGCCCGCACGAATCCGGATACAGCTTTTTCTCGTCCAGAATCATGGAAACCGGCATGCGGCCTCTGGTGCGGCCCAGCGGGGAGCCGACGTCGGAGACAATGTCCTCTTCGGTCAGTTCGTGATCACAACAGAGGATTTTCTCGAACCCCGCCCCGCCGCCCATCACTTTGACGATGAGGCCGCAACTGCCGGGATGCCGCTTCTGCTCGTCGATCAAGTCGCCTTTTTTGACAGCCATACGATGGCTCTACGCGTGTTCCGCCGCGGCCACACCGCGAGCTTCATTGACTCGCTGAAAGATCAGCAGCCCAAGAACAAAGAAGGCGGCCATGGAGAGGACCGCCCACCGCTGGCTGCCGGTCCAGGCCGTCACTTCGCCGTAGACCACCGGGCCGATGACCGCGGCGAACTTGCCGGTGACGGTGAAGAAGCCGAACAACTCGCCCTGCTTGCCCGGCGGCACAAAACGTCCGATCAACGCCCGGCTCGTGGCCTGATTGGCGCCGAGCACGGCACCCGCCACCAGCCCGATCAGATAAAACTGCGCCGGGGTCTGCACAACCGACGCGGCCCCCACGACGCCGATCCAGATCAGCAGCGTGAGGCTGATCGTGCGCGTCGAGCCGATGCGATCGGCCAGCAGGCCGAACCCCACCGCGCCCAGCCCCGCCGTCACTTGCGTGACAAGGAAATAGATAATCAGATCGCCCGGAGAAAAGTCCAGGACTTTGTTGGCGAAAATGGCGGAGGCCACGATGACGGTGTTGATCGCGTCCGTGTAGATCAGATAGGCGATGAGGAACCACAGGAGATCCCGGTAGTGCGTGATCGCTTTGGCCGTGGCTGCGAGCCGCGCGAAGACGTCGCGCAAGGCTGAGGCTCCGGCTGCGGATGGTTGGGGGACGGCGCGTTCTCTGAGCCAGAACAGGGTCGGGAGCGACGCCGCCAGAAAAAAGATGGCCGTCACCACGAAACTCAGCCGGTACAGCGGCAGATTGTCTTCCGCGAAGCCGCCGGTGATGAACGGATAGGCCAGGGCCAGCGAGAGCAACCCGCCGACATAGCCGAGCCCCCAGCCATAGCCGGAAATTCTCCCCATCGTGGCCGGCGTGGTGATCTCGACCAAAAACGCGCTGCAGAATAGAAACCCGAGCTCGAACGTGATGTTGGCAAGACCGACGAGCAGCAGGCCCAGCCACACGTCGCCCTGCTCGACGAAGAAGAGCAGGGCCGTGCACGCGACACAGAGTAAGGTGGAACCGATCAGCAGCGGGCGCTTGATCGCCCGCGCGTCGGCCAGCGCGCCCAGAGGGGGCGAGAGCAGCGCGACCACCAGCATCGAGACCGCGTAGCCCCAGAACCAGACCCGCTCCGCCGTTGCACCGCCGAGATCGCGCGCGACGACCTGGATGAAATAGACGCTGTAGGCGACGGTGATGATGAGGGTGGTGAACGACGAGTTGGCGAAGTCGTACAGGCACCAGGCCCAGAGTTCCTTCGGCCCGGCGGGAGAGAGCGCGTTGCGGTGGGCAGTCACGCCTTAGCCCGCATTATTCATGACGGTTCGTGACGAAACCGCCAAGACGCCACGCGAGACGGGCGCGCGGAGCCCCGAGAGGCCGAGGCGTACTTGAACTAGTACGTCGAGGTCGCGAGGGGCGAGTCCGCCCGCTTGGATGCGGAAACTTTGCATCCAAGCTTGTCGCAGCGGCGTATAGGCGGTTGCAGTAGAATCGTTCATGGATAATGCGGGTCAACTTTCGGCATCCGTTCGTGCGTGCGCCGGATCGTATCCAGCAGCACGTGATGCGTGTGGCAACCCACGACCAGTTGCGCGATGCTCGGATCAGCCGGCAGATGGGAGCGCAGGAACGTGTGCTTGATGCGCATGATCCGGCGCACAGACGTGTCCAGCCGGTCCGGTGAAATGATCCCGCTCTCGACGGCTTTCCGGACGGCCTCCATCGCAGCCACGGCTCGGTCACGGTCCTTGCAGATCAGCAGAATATCGGCGCCGGCCAGAAAGGCCTGCACGGCGGCATCCCCGATGCCATGATGGTCGCTGATCGCGTGCATCTCTAGATCGTCGGTGACGATCACGCCGTCGAATCCCATCTGTTTCCGCAGCAGACCGGTGAGAATTGCAGGGGACAGGGTCGCGGGGTGTTGGGCATCCAGCGCCGGATAGACCACGTGGGCCGTCATGATCGAGGCGAGCCCGTTGGCAATGGCGTGGCGAAAGGGCGGCAGCTCCCGATCGAGCAATATGTCTCTGGAAGCCTTCACGACCGGCAATTCCTTGTGCGAGTCCGTACCAGTGTCGCCGTGGCCGGGAAAATGTTTGCCGCAGGCGACGACGCCCTTGCCTTGCAGCCCGCGGATTGCCGCGAGTCCCAACTCGGCCACAATATCAGGCTCGGTCCCGTAGGCCCGGTCGCCGATAATCGGGTTGTCCGGATTGCTGTGCACGTCGAGGACCGGCGCCATGTTCATATTGACGCCGACCGTGCGCAGTTCGGCGGCGGTAACGGCTGCCGCCGCATAGGCGAGTTCTTCGGAACGACAGGCGCCGATGACGCCGCAGGGAGGGAAAATCGTGAACCCTGCCGGCAGGCGCGAGACGCGGCCGCCTTCCTGGTCGATGGCGATCAGCAGCGAGGAGTGTGGCGAGCGTGCCTGGAGACCGTTGGTCAGTTCAATGATCTGCGCGGGGTCTTCGAGGTTCCGCGCAAAAAGAATCATGCCGCCGGGCTTGTACCGGGCCTGCATCTCGGCCCACTCCGGCGACACCGACGTGCCGTCGAAGCCCAGCATAAAAAGCTGGCCGATCTGCTCTTGTAGGTTCATCGAAAGGATTTTCTTCGCGGCAAAGCAATCACAGGATGCTCAAAAAGATCGCTTCACACCCGCTCACCCCGGGCGCGCCAAGGCGCGCCCTGTGCCCGAGGCGTACATTTTTCCGTACGTCGCAGGGAGACGGGCGACTGAGAACAAAGTTGGGGAACTTTTTCAGCATCCAGCTAGAGTGACTGGTCGATCAGGTACTGGATGAGAAGCCTTGTGCCGATTCCCGTCGGGCCCTTGGGGATATACGCCCGTTCGCGCTCGCTCCAATCCGTGCTGGCGATGTCGAGGTGCACCCAGGGGTGGTCGCCGACGAACTTGCTCAGGAAGAGCGCGGCGGTGATCATGCCGCCGCCGCGGCCGCCGATGTTGCGCATGTCGGCCACGTCGCTCTTGAGCTGTTCGAAGTATTCGTCCCAGAGCGGCATTTCCCAGACGCGTTCGCCGGCCTTTATGCCGGAGTCCCGCACGGCGCGCTTCAGATCCTCGTTGTTGCCGAACATGCCGATGGCAAACTGACCCAGCGCCACCACGCAGGCGCCGGTGAGCGTGGCGATGTCGATGACGGCGGACGGCTTCAGGCGCGCGGCGTAGGCCAGCCCGTCGGCCAGGATCAACCGGCCTTCCGCATCGGTGTTCTGGACTTCGATCGTCTTGCCGGAGAGACTCTTCAACACATCGCCGGGCTTGATCGCGCGTCCGCCCGGCATGTTTTCCGTGGCGGGCAGGATGCCGATGAGATGGATCGGCAGGCGCAGCCGCGAGGCGGCCCGCACGGTGGCCAGCACTTCGGCACCGCCGGTCATGTCGGCCTTCATCTGTTCCATGTTCTCGGCCGGCTTGAGCGAGATGCCGCCCGTATCGAACGTGATGGTCTTGCCGACGATGACGATCGGTTTCCCGTTCCGGCGCGAACCGTTGTATTCGAGGATAATGAACTTGGGAGGTTCGTGGCTGCCACGCGCGACACCGAGGAAGGCGCCCATGCCCAGCCGTTCCACTTGCGCACGTTCGAGAATCTTCACGCGCACGCTGCGCTCGCGGCCGATCTTTTTTGCTTCCGTCGCCACTCGCGTCGGCGTCATCACGTTCGAGGGATGATTGCAGAGGTCGCGGACGAGCATCGCAGCCTCGGCGGTTGCCGTCCCGCGCCGCGCGCCTTCCTTGAGGTCAGCCAGTTGCCGGGCATCGGTTGCGAGGACGGTCAGACGCGCGACCTGCTTGGCGCCGGGCTTCTTATCGCTCAGATATTCGGTGAACTGGTAGGTACCCAGAATGGCGCCTTCGACAAGGGCCTGGGCCAGTTCGACCGCGGACGTTTTCGACAAGTCCTCGCCGTGCAGGCAGGTGACGAAGGAGGAGGCGCCGGCCTGCCGCACGCGCTTGACGGCGGTTCCCATGGCTTGCCGGATATAGTCCACCCGCGCATCTTTCTTTTTGCCCAGCCCGACCAGCAGCACGCGTTTGGCCGGAGCCTTGCCCGGCGTATGCAGGAGCACGGCTTGATTCAGCTTGCCTTCGAACTCGCCGCTCTTCAACAATCCGCGAAGCAGTCCCCCCAGCGCCCGGTCCACGGCCACGGCCTGGTCGTTCAGGCCCGCATCGCTCTCGAAATGGGTGAGGACCAGCACCTCGGCCGGCTCGCGTTCAATCTTTCCCTGCTTCACTATAACGTTCATTCAATTCTCCTTACTGGCGTGATGCATGGACTAGACTCCGCGCGTCTGCGGGTCCCAGATCAATTTATGCAATTGGAGCTGGACGCGGACCGGCAGTGTGTCGGCCAGCACCCATTCGGAGAGTTGGCGCGGGTCCAGCTCGCCGAACGACGGACTAAACAGGACCGGGCAGCGCTCAGCCAACCTGTGCCGCTCGATCATCGTACAGGCGAACTCGTAATCCGCACGGTCTTTCAAGACAAACTTGATCTCGTCCTTGCCGGCAATGCGATTCAGGTTCTTCCAGTCCATCCGGTCCATCATGCCGCTGCCGGGGCACTTCACGTCCATAATAATGTGGGCGCGCAGGTCCACGGGGGAGATATCGATCGCGCCGCTCGTCTCGACCAGCACTTCGTAGCCGTCTGAACAGAGGCGCTCGATCAGCGTGAAGGCCTCGGGCTGATGCAATGGTTCGCCTCCGGTGACTTCCACCAGTCGGCAGCCGAAGGACCGGACTTTTGCGAGCACGTCGTCGAGCGCCATCTCGGTGCCGCCATAGAACGTGTACTCGCTGTCGCACCAGGTGCAGCGGAGCGGGCAGCCGGTGAGCCGCACGAAGACGCAAGGCCGGCCGGCAAAACTCGATTCGCCCTGGATGCTGTGGAAGATCTCAGTTATTCGCATGGCTCATAACCAACGCCGAACGATGAATGATGAACGATGAAGTTTTCGAATCCAGAGGTCTGATGCCAACCGATAAAGAAGAATCCTCTCCCCCGTTCATCGTTCCACATTCATACTTCATCGTTGCTCTCACTCCCATCTCACCACCGGCCAATGGTACTGCGTGGCGATCCGCTCCATCCCGCGGATCGGGTTGACGACGAGCGGATGCCCGACTGACAGCAAAATGTCCACGTCGCCGGGGCTGTCTCCATAGGCGTGGCAGTCTTTGAGGTTCAGCCCGCGCTCGTGCGCGAACTCTTCGATCAACAGGCGCTTGCCCTCGCCGTAGGGAACGGGCAGCACGAGGTGGCCCGTGTAGGCGCCGGTCTCGTCCAGGTCCGGCTTGGCGCAGAAGATGGTCTCTACGCCGAGAAATTTGGCCAGCGGGGCGATGAGAAACTCCGGGCAGCCCGTGATGAACACCACATGGTGGCCGCTGCGCTGATGTTCCTCCAGCCGCGCCACCGCTGCGCGGGACACGAGCGGACGGATCTCGCGTTGGATAAACGCGTCGGCCAGCGGTTCGATCGTCTCCGGCCGCTTCCCTTCCAGGTAGAGTTTGCGCTCGCGCAGGGGATGCAGGGAGATGGGCGGCAGATGCTGCAGGAGATACCACAGGCTCCGGGCTGCGTCCGTCCATCCCACGATGCCCTGTTGCCGTAGATAGTGGAAGAAGCGAACCTCGATCGCCGTGCCGGGGACGAGCGTATTATCGACGTCGAAGAACGCGGCGGCCTTGGGAGAATCAGGATGCTGGGGTGTGCCGGGTTGACTCACAGTCATGCTCGTCGTGGTACCGGAATCTGAGTTGAACGGACGCTGACTCGCGGCGATTCTATCGGAGAGATCGCTGATTTGACAAGGCTTTTGAGCGGCTTCTATAATCCCGCCCAGTGCCGAAGTGGTGGAATGGCAGACACGCACGTTTGAGGGGCGTGTGGCGAAAGCCGTGCGGGTTCAAGTCCCGCCTTCGGCACCAACCTTCGCGGGAGCGAAGGTTGCCCGCCAAAGCGTTAGCGACGGCGGGCACACCAGCGTATCAATCTTACTTGAGCCGTCGCCTCGTCATCGCGGTATCGTAACTGTGGCGACGGAGAACCCCCCTCAATGTAACCCGAGTCCTTTCCCCGGATATGGTAACCACGTCACGTCTGATACAGCTGTACTCTGTCTTCGCGGTGTTTATCCTGCTCTCCGCCTGCGGCGTGACGCGTGAGGCGTCGAAGTCGCCGCGGGCCGCCACCGAGCAATTGCTTCTGGCCCAGGCGGTGGAACGCAGTTTCGAGGATGTGTCGGTGCCGATCCTCAAGGATGCCTCCGTCGTCATGGAGGTGGCCGGCCTGACGCCGGACCAGTACTACGTCCGTGACGCCGTGGCGGGGCATCTGGCCAAGACCCTGGGTACCCGGATCGTGGATCGGCGCGATCAGGCAAAGTATGTGGTGCACGTGATGGTGCAGGCGCTGGGCACCGAACTGGATCAGAGCTTTTTTGGGATGCCGCAGGTGCAGGGGGGGCTGATTCCCATCGCCTTGCCGGAACTGCCGCTCTATAAGTTCATCCGGGAAATCGGGTACGTCCGCTATTCCATGAACATCTACGAGGCGGCAACCGGCAAACTGGCCCTCGCGACGCCGTGGTACACCAAGACGGCCGCGTGGAGGCAGTATACGATCTTCATCTTCCTGACGTTCCGCACCAGCACGCTGACCGATCCGCCTGAACTCAGCCGCCCTCCCGCCGTCCCGATTATCGCGCCGGTGCCGGCAGAGTCGAACGGAGACCGCTGATTCAGGCGGCCATGACAGCGAGGCGAACGATTTTGCTCGGTCTGCTGGGGCTGTTGCTGGCGGCGTGTGCGGCACCCGCCCCCAAGGCCGGCGACTTTCAACGACCCGTCCCGCCGGATTATCTGGGGCTGATGGTGGACACCGATTTACTGAGCACCTCGCGGCTCGACACGGAAGACAAGCACGCTGCGCAGGAACTGCTGAGAACCTACTACAACACCGAATACAGCCTGCGGACCTACATCGAGGCGTTGGAGGTCAACCTGGCCGGCAATGAGCATCTCGAAAAGAAATATTCGACGGCGGAAGCATTCGTGGGCGGGATCGCCGGGTTGTCATCCATCGGCGTGATCTTTGCAACCGCCGCGATCGCGGTGCCTATCACCGGCGTGATCTGGATCGGCATCTCCCAGTACATCCAGCATTATGAGATTGATCCGCACGTCAAGAAAACCGAGCGCCAGCTTGCCGAGGCTGAGCGATTGCTCAAGCTGTTCCCCGATGTCGAAAAGATTTTCGACGGGCTGGCCTTTTCGGAGACATACGACGAAGCCCACCGACGCTTCACAAAATGGGCGACCTATGTGAAGACCCTCGAAGCGCGGACGGCGAAATTCTTTGCCAAGACGGGCGACGGGCCGTCTGCTCCAGAAAGCCCCGCATCAGGCACAACTCCGGCGACACCACCTCCGGCGGCTCCATCACAATAATGCAGGAGGGGGGGCTCCCGCTTCCCTTCACTCAAGCGGTTTTAAAATACCGTTTCAGCAGCAGGGGCGACAGCAGCGTGGTCAGCGCCACGACGGCGAGGATGGCGCCGTATTCGGCTGTCGAGATGACGGCTGACGAGAGGCCGACCCCGGCGAAGATCAAACCGACTTCGCCGCGCGGGAGCATGCCGATTCCCACAGCCCAGCGGTTGATCTTCCCCCCGGCGCCCAGTCCCGCAACCAGTTTTCCGAAGACGGCCACGACGGTGAGTGCGCCGGCCAGGAGGAGAATCGTCCAATTTTGCTGGTTGAACGGATTCAGGCGGCTGAGGTCCACCGCTGCGCCAACCAGCACGAAGAAAATGGGCACGAACACGTCGGCGACCGGCTTGATGCTCTCGCCGAGATGCGTCCGGTGCTCGGTTCGAGCCAGAATGAGCCCTGCCGCAAACGCGCCGATCAACGGCGCCAAATGGACCAGCGTGCCGGCATAACCGAGCGCCAGGGCAAAGGTCACGGCTGACACGATCAGGCTGCCCCGGTGTTGCATGCGGTTGACGATGCTGCCGAACCAGTGCGCGTACCGGCTGCCGAGCAGGATCGCGCCAAGCAGGAACAGGATCGCAAGACCAGCAGCCTGCCCGGCTGCCAGCCAGGACACCGAGCCCGTCTGCACGAATCCCACGACGACGGAGAGGATGACGAGTCCCAGAATATCGTCCAGCACGGCGGCCCCCAGGATGATGATGCCTTCCGGGCTGTTGAGGCGGCCAAGGTCGTCGAGCGTGCGCGCCGACACGGCCACGCTGGTGGCTGTGAGGGTTGCGCCGATGAACACCGCCTGCAGGGAGGTCAGATTCAGCGAGACGGCCACGCCGTAACCCAATGCAAACGGCATGACGACACCAATGACGGCGACCGCAGCCGCCGACCGGCCGACCTTCAGGAACGTAGGCAGGTCCGATTCCAAACCGATCTCGAACAGGAGGAGCATGACGCCGATGTCGCCCAGCAGCGTCAGGGTCTGCGTCGGCTCCACCCAGCTCAGCACGCTGCCGCCCACCAGCACGCCGGCCAGCAGCTCACCCAGCACCGCCGACTGCCCAATGCGCCCCGCCAGCTCGCCGAACAGGCGGGCGGAACCGTAGATGACGATCAGGCTGAGGAGCAACTGCGGCAGATCCATCGTTCGCGCACGATACTGCACCATGCGCGCGAAGGCAATCATGCCAGCCGCGACCATGAATTGACTTGGCTGAGCAGTCGTAGCACACTGCGCCTGGGCACGAACTGTGCCTGATGCTGTGGTGGGGCGCAAAGGCGGCTCCAAACCCTTTCATGGAGGTACACAATGCTGCAAGATACGTTGCACGAATGGCTGACCATGCTGATCTTGCTGACGGATCCGACTCATCAAGTGTTGGGCATGATCCTACGCATGCTGCCCGGCATCGCTTCGGCGTTACTGTTGCTGCTGGTCGGGATGGTGGTGGCAAAATTGATACGAACCGCCATCGAGAAGTTTCTCGCCTTCGCCCATGTGGATAAATACACCGAACGACTGAAATTCAATGAGGTGCTGTCACGGGTGGGCTTGGAACGGTCGCCCGCGTTTGTCGTTGGGTTCGTCGTGTATTGGCTGATCATCCTGGTGTCTGTGATTTCGGCGGCGAATGCCATGCAGCTAACCGTGGTCGTTCAGTTCATGGAGCGGGTGATGGTGTTCATGCCCAAGATCATCAGCGCGGTGCTCGTCGTGGCCGGCGGATTGCTGCTCGGCAATTTTTTTGGCGAGGTTGTGCAGAATGCCGCCGCGGCGAACAAGATTCACGAGGCCGTGGCTCTTTCCAAGGTGGCACGGTTGGCGGTGCTCGTGTTTGCGTCGATCATGGCGCTTGAGCAGGTGGGGATTACTGCCACCATGATCGCCTCGTACCTCCAGATCATCTTCGCCACGATTGGGTTGGCCGTGGCGATCGCCTTCGGGTTGGGCGGGCAGCACGTCGCGACGGAGAGCATCAAGAACTTTACCCACCGCCAGGGCCGGGCTGGAACATGAGGTAGCGGAGCCACTCCGGATGCGAGGCGCAAGGCTCGCATCCGGTGGCCGGCCTTGCCGTACATACCGGTCTGTATGTGGACGTCTCATCTCCATGCGGTGCTCGGCGCGATCTGTGTCACGTTCGGTTTCTGGCTGGTGTGGGGCGAATTGCCCGTTGCCTTGGTGGCTGCTATTTCCCTGGGTGTGGCAGGGTTTCTCGTCTGGCGGGGCTCGACGATCGCGCACGTGTGGGCCTGGGCCTGCGTGCTGATGGGGTTCGCCAGCGCCGCCTGGCCGATGGCCACGATGGTGCAGGTGCGCATGGAGGCGGCGGTTGGCGCGGACCCGTCGGACGAGGCCATGGAGCGGATCCTGACGGCCGTCGTAGCCGGATTGGTTTCGTCGATCTTCTGGATCAGTTTTGGCAGCGGGATCTTCCGCTGGATCAAGCGGCAGGAAATGGAACAGGCTGAGGTTGAGGCTAAGGCTGAGGTGGCAGACGGAAAGCGATTACAGAAGCAGCAGCAAGGCCGGCGCTGAGCTATCCCAATTCCATCGGGTCCATATCCACGTCGAACTTCAGGTTCCGCGACTCTTTCCCGGATTCCATCTTTTCCAGCGTTGCCCTCACGCTGTGCCGCGCAGCTTCGCCATCGGGTGATTTCACCAGGATCTGCCAGCGGTGACGCCCGCGGACCCGTTCCACCGTGGCAGGGATGGGACCGAGCACGGTGATGGCTGCTGGGGTGTTCTTGTCCTGATCTTTCACGGCCGCCACCCATCGTTCTGCCGCCGCTCGAACCGAGGCTTCCATCTTTCCGGACACACACAAACTGATCAGGTGCGCAAAGGGCGGGTAGCCCAGTGCGCGCCGGAATGCCAGCTCCTGTTCGTAGAATCGCGCCGGATTGCCTGCTGCGATCGAGGCGATCACATGGTGGTCCGGCAGGATTGTCTGCAGCACGACCTGTCCGCCGCTGCGCGCCAGCCCGACGGCATCGCGCAGCGCATGATAGGTTCGTTCGGCGGAGCGAAAGTCCGGCCGGTGCAGGCCCGTATCCGCATAGGGAATGCCGACGAAACCGACCGGGCGGGCAGGCATGCCCTGAAACAGCATCTGGGTGCCGATCAACAGGTCCAATTGTCCCGCGGCAATGCCGTCTCGAAGCCGTGCGGCTTGTTCAGGGGTGCGCGCCGTATCCCGATCGAGCCGGCCGATGCGCGCATCTGGAAACAGCCGTCGCAGTTCTTCCTCCAGCCGTTCCGTGCCAGATCCGACCGGTTCCACACGCGAGGACCGGCAGGTCGGGCAGGTGTCGGGGACTGTTTGGGACGCGCCGCAGTAGCGACAGGCCAGCCTGTGGGCCCGCTTATAGAGGGTCAGGGCCACGCTGCACTGCGGGCAGGCCGGCGAGGCGCCGCAATCCCGGCAGTGGAGCGCGGACGCGAATCCTTTCCGGTTCGCGAACAGAATCGCACCCGTCCTGGCTTCCAAGGCTGCCCGGATACCGGCGAGCATCGGTTCCGAGAACAGCGTGCGCGGGGGGCTCTGCCGCAGATCAATCAGATGGACAGGGGTTGACGCCTGTGAGTGCGCGTGCTCCGCGCCACTGTGCTGCCGTGTCTCGACGGAAGGGTGGGCCGTTCCCAGCAACAGGACCGCGCCATGTTGCCGGGCCCGCATCGCGGCGACGTCACGTGCATGGTAATGCGGTTCCTGTTCCTCCTTGAGTGAGGGATCATCTTCGTCGTCCACGCAGATCAGGCCGGGGGCGCGCAGAGGCGCGAAGATGGCGGATCGGGTGCCGATGACGATGTCGGCCGCGCCGGTTTGAATGCGACGCCACTCGCGCGCGCGTAGGGCTGGGGGCAGGTCGCTGTGAAGTAACGCGACACGATCGGGCCAGCGGGTGAGGCACAGCGCAGCCAGCGCCGCCGCGCGGCGGATTTCCGGCGAGATGAGGAGCACGGACTTCTGCTGTTGCAGTGCCGCGTCAACGGCCTCCAGCATGGTGGCCCACCGGCACGACAGGGTGCCTTCTACCAGGAACGTCTCCTGGCGCGGCGCGGCCATCGCCTCCTGGAAACGGGACCACCATGGCGGCACGACAGGCGGCAATAATTGCAACGAGTCGGTCGCATGGCTTGCTGCGGTCGGCTTCTGCCGGTCTTGAGACGCCCGGCGGCCTCGTGACGTCTCGCGCGCGCCGGGCAATGCCGGCAGGATCAGGCGCAGGCACTGTCCCCACGGCGCTAGATAATAGTCCGACACCCGTCGGGTGAGGTCCAGGAGATCCGGCGAAATGACGGCGTCCACCGGCTCGTTCACGACGGCGAAGATGTCGCGCAGGCGAATCGGTGTCGCACGCGTTGTTGCGGGAAGCGACGGGCTCTCGGACAAGATCGTGACGACGACCCCGGGCACGGTGCTCGGTCCCAGCGGCACGCGGACCAGACTGCCGATACGGATCTGCGACCGTAGAGATTCCGGGATGCCGTAGGTGAACGTGCGGTGCAGATGGCGGGGCACGATCACATCGGCGAAGGACGGCGGCACGGTGTTTTGGCGGGCGGGCGGGAACGCGTCAGTGCGAGCCGTGGATTCCGGAGCGGACATGGGACATTCTAGCAGCGCGGAAGAGCGGGAACAATTGTCTCTGCAAGGGAGTTACGGAGCGGGCGGGGCAGTGATGTCTGAAGCTGGTTCCGGCGCAGGCGGAGAGAGCTCTTTGGTTTCCGGCATGACGGCTTTCGGTGCCGGAGAAGCTGGCCGTTCGGTTGGGAGCAACCGAATCTCGATCCGGCGGTTTTGCTTGCGTCCCGCTTCCGTGCCGTTGCTGGCTACTGGTTTGGCGTCTGCATACCCAACGACCGCGAAGTTCTGGGGATTGACCCCTCTCTCCTCGGCGAGGTAGTCGGACACCGCTGCGGCACGTGCGCGTGACAATTCCTGATTGGACTTGTACGTCTCTTTCAGCGAGGACCCTATCGCTTGGTTGTCCGTATGCCCTTCAACGACCACCCGCCTGTCGGGCGCTTCCTTGAGGAGCGCTTTGATCTTATTCAGAATCGGGAGGCCGGCGGCTGTCGCCGGCGCGTTCCCTGGATCGAACTCCAGTTGCTTGGCCAGTTGAGCCAGTTCGCGCTCCAAGTCACGCGACTGCGGTGCGGCATGCGCTTCCTGGGACATTCCCATAGTGGCGGCTTGGGGCGCCGCAGCGGCCGGCGCGCGGGTCATTTCCTGAAAGAGGGCCTCTTTCCGGGCTTGCGGGGATGGCGGTGCATCAAGTCCGAGTTGTTTCTGGAGCGAATCTTTAGCGGCAAAACGGTCGCCCCGCAAAATAGGAGCGATCGAGCTGGTCACCCGAGCCGTCGCGGTCTGATCTTCCACGGCGAAGATTTGCAACTCGCCGATGATCTGGATCGGAATGCCGGTATTTTCCCGGAAGACCAGCAGTTTGTCGCCGGGCTTGGCCCCGTCGTTGCGTCCCCAATCCACATAGACCACATGGCCTTGCGCGATCAGGGTTTGCCCGAGCGGGAGTTCCACGATCGTGCCGATTCCGTCCGGCAGCGACTGAGTGGCGGAGGCCGGTGCCGGCGGAGGAGAAGATGCCTTGCGCGCGGCGCCGTCACCGGGGAAGATTGCATCATAGGAGCGGACAACTTTCACGGTTGCCTTGTTGTCCGTCACCTTGAGCACTTTCACCACACCGACGATGGTGGTCAAGTTGCCCATGTAATGTCCGCGGGAAGGATGGTAGACTTTTTTCACGTTCCGATAGACGGTGAATTGATCGCCCGGGGCGACCTCGCGCGGATTCGTGAGATCCAAATAGGCTTGATCGCCCGCGCCGAGCAGTCGTTTGTTTCCTGTGGTTTGATTGTCGCCGGTAATCTGACTGATTCGTGCTTCGTAAGGGGTTGTGGGACGAATAAAGCCGGCGGCGAAGGAGTACGTGGAGCTTGCAATGGCCGATTCGGGCATGCCGGAAGAAAAGAGATCTTCCGCAAATCCGGTTGCTGTCCAGAGCAGCGCACATGTCGCGATCGCTGCGAGGCCCGTACCGATCCTTGTCATAGCAGAATGCCTCCCTCCGGTAACCTGCCGACACAATAGCAAATCAACGCGCATTGTCAAGCAAAGCCCATGAAATTGCGATGTTTGAACGTCACCGCCTGGGCGTGGTAGGGTGGAGCCGTTCCCGGTTTCCCGCCTTCATGGAGCCTGTGCAGAGATGGGTGATCAACAGCAATCTCGACCGGGCGGCACACCTCATCCCGATGCCCGTCCGCCCCGGATCGAAACCCAGATCCATCGGCGCAAGAAGGCCAAGGCGCTCTCGCCGCTGACCGCCGAATGGGATGCGAGTCGACCGGATTCTCCTGCCAAACTGCGTATGCCGTCGAACCGTATGCGCAAGTCGCGGTAGGCGGCTGGCAGGCCGTTCATTCGTCGCCGTATTCACTCTGCCCGTGGAATGCGGACAGCTTTCCATCAAAAACAATAGCTTCTAGTCGAGGCCGGCACCTCTGGGGCTTTTGGGGTTGAACCCATCTAGGCCCTTTGAACGCTTGATTTGACTGGAATCATTCGACTACCATAAACCGCCTTAGTCTTTGAAGTTCAGATAGTTAGGAGAAGGTCGCATGACCGGATCAGAACAGCTCCTCGACTATTTGGGCCGGTATTTTCCGGTCCTGCTTTTTATCGGGATTGCGCTGGCGTTCGGCGTGGTCACGCTGGTCCTCAGCTATTTCGTCCAACCAAAGTATCCGGAATCCGAAAAACTCAGCGCCTACGAATGCGGCAGCGAGCCGTTCTCGGACGCCCGCATGCCGTTTCCTGTCCGGTACTACATCTTCGCCATGCTGTTCGTCATTTTCGACATCGAAGTCATTTTTCTGTACCCCTGGGCCGTGACCTTTTTCAAAATCGGCCTCGTCGGCTTGATCGAAATGCTGATCTTCATCGCGCTCTTTGTCGTGGCCTACGTGTACGCGTGGAAAAAAGGAGCCCTGGAATGGGACTGATTCAGCTGGGGCGGCATCAGAAGGACGGCGACATCGACGTCATCACCACGACGATCGAGAGGGCCGTCAACTGGGCGCGCAAGGGCTCGCTCTGGCCGATGACGTTCGGGCTGGCCTGCTGCGCGATCGAGATGATCGCGGCCGTCTCGTCGCGGTACGACATGGACCGCTTCGGCGCGGGCGTGTTCCGCGCGTCGCCGCGCCAGTCCGATCTGATGATCGTGGCCGGCACGGTCTGCCGCCGCATGGCGCCGGTGATCCGGAAGATCTACGACCAGATGCCGGAGCCGAAATACGTGATCGCGATGGGCTCCTGCGCGACCTCCGGCAATATCTACGACAGCTACAGCGTGGTGCAGGGCGTGGACCGCTTCGTGCCCGTGGACATTTACGTGCCGGGTTGCCCGCCGACCCCCGAGGCGCTCTTCGACGGCATTTTGAAGCTGCAGGAGCGCATCATGCAGAAACGCGTGTTCACGAAACAGCCGGAACAGGTGAAGGCGTAACACCGATGCACCCTCTGGCTGAACGCATCAAGCGGGAGTTCCCGGACGGATTCGCCGACGCCGTGGAGTGGCGCGGCGATCTGGCGGTGACGGTCAAGCGGGACGCGGTGCATGCGATCGCGCAGTTTCTGCGCCACGATCCCGACGTCGACTGCGACTACATGGTCCACGTGAGTTCCGTGGACTGGCCGGACGACGAGGAGCGTTTCGAAGTGGTCTGGGAAGTCGCCTCGATTCGCAAACGGCACCGGATCCGGCTGAAGACCCGCGTGCCCGAATCGGACTGCCAGGTGGATTCCCTGACGGATGTCTGGCACGGCGCCAACTTCATGGAGCGCGAAGTCTACGACATGATGGGCATCCGGTTCCGGAACCATCCGGACCTGCGCCGCATTTTGATGCCGGATGACTATGCCGAAGGCTATCCGTTGCGGAAGGATTTCCCGCTGCAGGGCAAGGGCTGGCGGGACACGTTCGAGTTTCTGAACGAGAAGGTCTAGCGTGCACGACACGGAAAAAACCTACCGGCTCGATGACCAGCGCGAGACCATCTATAAGGTGGATCCCGAGCATCCGGAAACCGCGACGCTGCCGTTGCAGCGCACGGAAGAACTCCTGCTCAACATGGGGCCGCAGCATCCGAGCACGCACGGGGTGTTGAAAGTCATCCTCGAATTGGAAGGCGAGCGGCTGGTGAAGTCCACGCCGGTGATGGGCTATCTGCATCGCGGTGTCGAGAAGCTGGCTGAGGACGGCACCTACCACCAGTTCATTCCGCATACGGACCGCCTCGATTACGTCTGTGCGATGTACAACAACTTCGCCTATTGCCGCGCCGTCGAGAAGCTCATGAACATCACGGTGCCGGAGCGGGCCGAGTATCTCCGGACGCTCGTGGCGGAGGTGCAGCGGATCATCGGCCATCAGTTCTGGCTGGGGACGCAGGCGCTCGACATCGGCGCGATGACGGTGTTCTTCTACACGTTCCGGGACCGCGAAATTTTACTGGACTGGTTCGACGAGCTCTGCGGCGCGCGGCTGACGACGAGCTGGTATCGCATCGGCGGCGTCGAGCGCGATTTCACGCCGTCGCTGATCGCGAAGGTGCGGGCGTTCCTCGACTATTTTCCGCCCAAGATCGACGAGTACCAGGTCTTTCTCGAGAAAAACCGCATCTGGCTTGCGCGTACCAAGGGCGTGGCGGTGATTTCTGCGGAGGACGCGCTGAGCTTCGGGTTGAGCGGCCCGACATTGCGCGGCTCGGGCGTGGACTACGACATGCGGAAACACAACGGCGGGTACGCCGCCTATCCCAAATGCGACTTCAACGTGCCGGTCGGCAAGAACGGCGACACCTACGACCGGTACTGGATCCGCGTGATGGAGCTGTACGAAAGCGTCAAGATCATCAGGCAATGTCTCGACCAGATGCAGGACGGGCCGATCATGGCCGACGTGCCGAGCGTCACGCTCCCGCCGAAGGACCGGGTCTTTACGAACCTGGACTCCATGATTCAGCAATTCAAGCTCTTCTCGCAGGGGTTCGATGCCCCTCCGGGCGAGATCTATTGCGGCACCGAGGCCCACAAGGGGGAGCTGGGGTTTTATATCGTCAGCACCGGAGGCGGGAAGCCGTACCGGATGAAGATCCGCTCCCCGTCCTTTATTCATATGGGGGCGTTCGATCACATGTCGCGCGGCTACATGATCGCCGACGCGGTCACGATCTTCGGCACCTACGATATTGTGATGGGCGAGTGCGACCGCTGAGGAATTTGGTGATTTGATGATCTGGCGATTTGGCGAAGTTTCCGGATCGGAATCAATCGCGAAATCACCAAATCACTAAATCGTACTTGAGGAAAACATGGGTTTAAAACCGGCCACCAATCCTGACGTCGAAGCGGCGTCGATCGAGCTGACGATCGACGGCCAGACCGTCGCGGCCAAAGACGGTGTCTCGCTCTACGACGTGATCTCGAGCACCGGGAAGATCATCCCGGCCATGTGCTACCACTACACCTTCGATCCTTTCGGTTCCTGCGGCATGTGCCTCGTGATGCAGGAGGGGAAGAAGTCGCCGGTCCGCTCCTGCACGGCCAAGGCCACGGCCGGCATGATCGTCCGCACGGAAGGCGACGATCTTTTCCAGGCCAGAAAAAAAGCGGTCGAGAAACATCTGTCCGTGCATCCCCTGGACTGCCCGGTCTGCGACGCGGACGGCCACTGCGAATTACAGGACATGGCGTTCCAGCACCAGGTCACCACTCTGGCCAACGCCAAGCAGAAGCTGATTCCGGAGGATACGCGCAGCCTCGTGCTCGACTTCAACATGAACCGCTGCATCGCCTGCGGCGAGTGCATCAACATCTGCAAGGACGTGCTGATGATCGACGCGCTCCAGTTCATGAAGAAGGACGGGTTCACCCAGGTGGTGGCGAAAGGCGATGCCCCGCTGGCCTGCGAATTCTGCGGCGACTGCCTCGCGGTCTGCCCGGTCGGCGCGATCACGAACAAGTTTTCGAAGTATCTGTACAAGCCCTGGCAGCTCAAGAAGACGACGACCACCTGCAATTACTGCGGCGACGGCTGCCAGATGCAGGTCGAAACCAAGGACAATGAAGTCGTCCGGGTGACCTCGCCGCTGTCCTGGAAAAATAAATGGGGCGACCGCTCGGAGACGGCGCAGGGCCACGGCGGCATCTGCGTACGCGGCCGGTTCGGCTTCCAGTTCATCGACAGTAAGGCGCGGCTCACGCAACCGCTGGTCCGGAAGGGCGGGAAACTGGCGGAATCGCCGTGGATCGAAACGATCGAGGCAGTGATCAGCCGCCTGGCCGACATCAAATCCAAGTACGGGCCGAACGCCATTGCCGGCCTCGTGACGGCCCGTTGCAGCAACGAAGAGCTCTACCTGTTCCAGAAACTGATGCGCGCCGCAATCGGCACCAACCAGTTCGACAGCAGCGCGCGCTATGGGCACCTGAATTTTGTCCACGCAGTGCAGCACGCCCTGGGCGTCGGCCGGATGACGAACGACACGGCGGACGTCACCAAAGCGAAGGCCATCCTGGTGATCGGCTCGAACGTCACGGAAACCAATCCCGTCTTCAGCGTGCGAGTGAAGGAAGCGATCCGCGTTTACAAGTCCCAGGTCATCGTGGTGGATTCGGCCAACACCAATCTCGCCAAGCTGGCGTCGCACCCGATGCTGGTCAAGCCCGGTACCGAAGGGCTGTTCGTGAAAGGGCTCGTGAAATCCGTCATCGAGCAGGATCTGGTCGATGCCGACGTCACCGGCAAACACGCGCAGGCCTTCGCGGCGCTCAAGCAGGCGGTGGCGGGGCTCTCGCTCGACGCAGTCGCCTCCGCGACCGGCGTGTCGAAAGATCAGATCAACGAGGCGGCGACGGTCTTCGCGGAAGCGCCGCGTTCGGTCATCATCTGCGGGGAGGGCATTGTGCGCCGCCCCAACGGATACCAGCACGTGCTCGCCTTGATCGATCTACTCTGGGTGACGGGCAAGCTGGGGAAGCCCGGCTGCGGCATCAACACGGTGACCGAGGAAGCCAACGAGCAGGGTGCGGTGGACATGGGGACGTCGCCGGAGTTTCTGCCCGGCCAGGTTGCGTTCGATAATGATGACGCGCGCACGAAGTTCTTCAAGGCCTGGAGCGCGCTGCTGCCGAACAAGGGCACCGGCGTGGGCCTCATGGACATTCTGAAGAAATGCCGGAACGGGGAAATCAAGGCGCTCTATCTGATCGGCGAAAATCCACTGGGCACCCTGCCGGCCTCGGTTGAGGTCAAGGCGGCGCTGGAAAAGCTCGAGCTGTTGATCGTCCAGGATCCGTTCATGACCGATGTGGCCCAGCTCGCGCATATTGTGCTGCCGGCCTGCACCTTCGCGGAAAAAGACGGCACGATGACGAGCCAGGACGGCAAGGTGCAGCGCATCCGCCAGACGATGGATCCGATCGGCGAGAGTCTGCCGGACTGGCAGATCCTGGCGGCCATCGGCAGCGGGCTCGGCTGCGCGTCGATGGAGTATGAATCGGCGCAGGACATCCAGCGCGAGATCATGAAGCTGCTCCCCGGCTACTACAATTTGGGCCAGCCGAAAAAGGTCACGGTGAACCCGGACGGGTATCTCTCCAATGGGTACAAGGCTGGAGTCGCCGGCCGATACTCGTCACCCGTCACTCGTCACGCGTCACCCGAAAAGCGGTTCAGCCTCACGATGGGCCAGTTGTTATACCATTCGGGAAAATTGTCCACGCAGGCCTCCGGCCTGCTGCTGATCGCCTCCGGCACCGGGCAGTTGCACATGAACGTGCAGGACATGGAGCGGATGGGGCTGAAGGACGGCGACTGGGTACGCGTCTCATCGGCCAAAGGGGCGGCCGTGCTAAGCGCCAAGGCGGATCTCTCGGTGCTGCCGGACTCATGCTTCTATCCGGAGCACTTCAATAGTCCGCCCATCAAGGATCTCATGACCGTCGAGGTGGATGCTGTTACCGGCGTGCCGTACTTCAAGCAGGCGGCGGTCAGCATTGACAAGGTCTGAAGAGGCTATGGGCTATAGGCAATGGGCAATAGGTAAAGGAACTGGGTCGGGGTCTCCCGCCTATAGCCTATTGCCTATCGCCTCGTGCCTGCACATTCGGAGAATGGGATGAGCGTCGTCACAGTGGCCAAGAAAATCTGGGAGGCGGCCCTCTTCGCGGAAATCTGGACCGCGATGAAGGTCACCTTCAAGCACATGCTTCACAAGCCGATCACGTTCCAGTATCCGCGCGAGCAGCGGGTGATCCCGGACGCGCATCGCGGCGCCCTGGGCCTGTTGCGGTACGACGACGGCAAGGAGCGCTGCGTCGGCTGCGACCTGTGCGAAGCGGCCTGTCCCTCCCACTGCATCAAGGTGATCAGCGCGGAGGACAAATCGCTGCCCCTGCAGCGCTACGCGAGCGAATTTTACATCGACATCACCAAGTGCGTGTTCTGCGGCTATTGCGTGGAGGCCTGCCCGGTCAACGCGCTGGCCATGACGAAGATGTACGAATTTTCCACGCACGACAAGCGGACGCTGATGTTCGACAAGCAGCGGCTCTACCAGATCGGCGAGCAGCATCTGGAGGACGCCAAGAAATATCTGTACGCGCACGGTCAGGAAAAGAACGACCAGATGTACCATGACTACCGCTACTTCTTTCCCCAGTCGGTGAAGCAGTCCACGCAGCCGCCGCCCAAGCATCTGACCTGATTGCACACGATGGTTCCTGTCTTTTTCGTCTATTTTTCCGTGGTGAGCATCCTGGCGGGGATTCTCACGGTCGCCTTGCGGAATCCCGTCCATTGCCTACTGGCTCTGCTGGCGTTGCTGCTGCACGTGGCCGGGCTATTCGTGCTGCTCAACGCCGAATTCCTCTTTGCCGTGCAGGTCATCGTCTATGCCGGCGCAATCCTGATCCTCTATCTATTCGTGCTCATGTTGCTGAATCTGAAAACCGAGGAGAGGTATCTCCACACGAAGCACGCGGTAATTCTCTTTCTCGCCGTCTCGATCTTCGGTGAGTTGTTGCTGCTCGTGATGCGGTCGCCGTTCCGGGGCGCCAGGGGCGATGCTCCGGCCTCGGCGGTGTTGAAGGACGGGGACAGCTACGCGGTCGGGATCAAAATGTTCAGCGAGTACCTCTTGCCGTTTGAAATCGTCGGCGTGTTCCTGCTGGGCGCGGTCATCGGCGCGATCGTGCTGGCCAAGACGCCGACGGCGGCCGATGTGGACCATGAGGCGTAATCCGTCATTCGTTACCCGTCAATCGGCAAGACGGATAGAAGTGACTGCGCCGGACGGTCTGATTGTCTTTTGCGAATAACGCATGACGCATAACGAATGATGGCTTTATGGTTCCCTTAAGCGCATACGTCGCCGTCAGTGCAATCCTGTTCGCCACCGGCCTGATCGGCGTGCTGGTCCGCCGGAATTTCATTGTCGTGCTGATGTCGGTGGAGATCATGCTGAACGCCGCGAACCTTAATCTGGTGGCGTTCTCGCATTATCTGGAGTCCCTGACAGGCCAGATCATCGCGCTGTTCGTCATTGCAATCGCCGCCGGCGAAGCGGCCGTCGGGTTGGCCATCATCATCGTGGTCTTCCGAGGAAAGATTTCGACGAACGTCGACGAAATGAACTTACTGAAGTGGTAACGTGACCGATCTGCTGATTATTGCCATCCCGGTGTTTCCCCTTTTGGCCATGCTGCTCAACGGCCTGTTGGGAAGCCGCTATTCGCACGACATTGCCGGCCGCATCGCCTGCAGCTCGGTCGGGCTGTCGTTTGCCGCCGCCCTGGCGGTCTTTGCCGATCAACTCCAAACCGGGGTGGTGCGCGAAGTCGTCGTCTATCGATGGATCTTCGGCGGCGACCTGAACATCAATCTCGCCTTCCTGATCGACCCGCTCGCCTGCATCATGCTGCTGGTCGTGACCGGCGTCGGATTTCTGATCCATCTCTACTCAATCGGGTACATGCACGGCGAAGAAGGCTTCACGCGCTTTTTCACGTATATGAATCTCTTCATGGTCTCGATGCTGCTGCTCGTGATGGGCAACAACTACGTGGTGCTCTTCATCGGATGGGAAGGCGTCGGGCTCTGCTCCTATCTTCTGATCGGCTATTACTACGACAAGGTGTCGGCGGCCAAGGCGGCGACGAAAGCCTTCGTGGTCAACCGAATCGGCGACGCCGGCTTCTTGCTGGCGATCTTTCTCGTGTTCTACAACTTCGGGACATTTGACTATACCTACGTGTTCTCGCACGCGAGCCAATTGTCCTCCAAGATGGCGACGGCCATTGCGCTCTGCCTGCTGGTCGGGGCGATTGGCAAGTCCGCACAGCTTCCCCTCTACACCTGGCTGCCGGACGCGATGGAAGGTCCCACGCCGGTCAGCGCGCTCATCCATGCAGCGACGATGGTGACGGCCGGGGTCTATATGATTGTCCGCAACCACGCCATCTACGACCTGTCGCCGGTGGCCATGACGACCGTCGCCGTTGTCGGCGGGACGACGGCGCTCTTTGCCGCGACGATCGGCCTGGTGCAGACGGATATCAAGCGCGTATTGGCTTACTCAACAGTGAGTCAGCTCGGCTACATGTTTCTGGGCTGCGGAATCGGCGCCTATACGGCCGCGATTTTCCATCTCATGACCCACGCTTTCTTCAAGGCATTGCTGTTTCTGTCCGCCGGGTCCGTGATCCACGCGATAGGTGGCGAGCAGGACATCCGCAAGATGGGCGGGCTGAGAAAAAAAATCCCCTGGACGCACGCGGTCTTTCTTATCGGTACGCTGGCCATCGCGGGCATCTTCCCGCTGGCCGGGTTCTGGAGCAAGGACGAGATCATGGCGCATGCTTTTGTCCACCATCATTACGTGCTCTATGCGATGGCGGCGATCGGCGCCCTGCTCACCTCCTTTTATATGTTCCGGCTGACGTACCTGACCTTCTACGGCCGCTCGCGCATGGATCATCACCGGGCCGAACACGTGCACGAATCGCCGATGATCATAATCGGCCCGCTCGTGGTGCTGGCGGGGCTGTCTGTGGTCGGCGGCTTTCCCGGCGTGCCGCCGGAGAACGGCTGGTTCCACCATTTCCTCCATCCCTCGGTGGCGGCGGGCGTCGCGGAGGAACACGGCGTGAGTCTTGGCCTGGTGGTCAGCCTCATGGGCGTGGCGACCGTGATTGCGCTGGCTGGCTGGGGCCTCGCGCACTACCTCTATCGCATCCGGCCGGAAGCCGCGAACCAGTGGGCAGCCAAGGCGCCGGCGGCCTACACGACGTTGCTCAATAAATACTACGTGGATGAACTGTACGATCTGCTCTTCGTCGAGCCGACGAAAAAACTGGGACAGGTCTGGGACTGGTTCGACCGGACGATCATCGACGGCATCGTGCGCGGGGTCGGCGAGATGACGGAAAGCAGCGCGTGGCTCAGCACCTGGATCGAGACGCATGTTATCTACGGCACGATCAACGCGATCGGCTTTGCCAACCACGTGGCGGCGCGGGTGTGGCGCAAGCTGCAGAGCGGGATGGTCCACCATTACGCGGCCATCATCGTGGCAGGGCTCTTTATCCTGGTGCATCTGGTTATTGTCTGGTGGACGACGAGCTCGATGGGATTCGGAGTGGCGTTGAAATGATGCAGGAACTGACATACGCGTTTCCGATCCTGTCGTGGCTGGTGTTTCTGCCATTGATCGGCGCGCTCATCATCTGGGTGCTGGAAGACCAGGACCTGATCAGGAAGTCCGCGCTGGGCATTTCGGGGCTTCAACTGGCGCTGGCGGCGCTCGTATTCAAGAACTTCGTGCCGGAGTCGCCGGCCATGCAGTTCACCGAGCGGCTGGCCTGGATTCCCGCGCTCGGCATCAACTATCACCTCGCGGTGGACGGCATCAGCGTCCTCTTCGTCGGGCTGACGGCGTTCCTGACCATCCTGGTCGTGCTCTACTCCTGGGACACGGTCCGCATCCGGATCAAGGAATATTACATCGCGTTGCTGGTTCTCGAGACGACCATCGTCGGCATCTTTGTCTCGCTCGACCTCATCCTCTTTTTCGTCTTCTGGGAACTGATGCTGATTCCGAGCTACTTCCTCATCAAGCTCTGGGGCGGCGGGGCAGAACGGCAGTACGCCGCGCTCAAGTACGTGCTCTATACGCTGCTCGGCAGCGTGTTCATGTTGGTCGGGATCGTGCTCCTCAATTTGAACTACCACGACTGGGCCGTGGCGCATGCCGTTCAGCCGGCCTATTCGTTCGATTTTCTCGATCTGCTCGTGGTGCCCATTCCGCCCGATCAACAGCTTCTGATGTTCTGGCTGATCTTCCTCGGGCTGGCCTTCAAGGCGCCGATGTTCCCGTTCCATACGTGGCTGCCCGACGCGCTTGTCGAGGGTCCGATCGGCATGTCCGTCGTGCTGGCTGGCCTGAAGCTGGGCACCTACGGCTTCATGCGGTTCAGCCTGCCGCTCTTGCCGGACGCCTCGACCGACAGCCATGTCGTGATGACGCTCATGACGCTGGCGCTGGTGGGCATTCTCTATGGCGCGATCGTCGCGCTGATCCAGCCGGATTTCCGCCGCCTGCTGGCCTTCAGCAGCATCAGCCACCTGGGATTCGTCGTGCTGGGCATCTTCGCGCTGAACTTCCAGGGCCTGCAGGGCAGCCTGCTGACCATGATCAACCTGGGCTTCAGCACCGCCGGCCTCTTTTTCATCGCCGGGTTCCTGTATGTCCGCCGGCACAGCACCGATCTCTCGGCCTTCGGCGGCGCCGCCAAACAGGTTCCGCTGCTGGCGACCTTCTTATTGATCATCGGGCTAGCCTCGATCGGATTGCCCGGCACGAACGGATTCGTAGGCGAGTTTCTCATCCTCTTAGGCGCGTTCCAGGCCTACTGGCTCTTCGGCGTCTTCGCGGTCACGGGCGTGATCTTCGGCGCGGCCTATTTCCTCTGGTACTACGAACGGGCGATGTTCGGGCCGCTGTCGCCGAATTTTCCCCGCACGATCGCGGATCTCAACGCGCGCGAGATGATCATCGCCGTGTCCCTGTGCGTCATGATTTTCTGGATCGGGCTGTATCCTTCGCCATTTCTAAGGATGATGAACGGGTCCATTCAGGCATTGACGGAGCGGCTGGACCGTGGCGTAGCCACGGCGCAGCGTTTGCCGGGTTCGAAGTTCGAAGTTCGACGCATTGAGTCAGGAAACAACGCGGCACCATCCAAAACCTCGAACCCCGAACCTCGAACCGGAATTTAGACGTTATGCTCGACTATATTCTCCTTGTTATCTTATTCGCGCCGTTTCTCGGAGCCATCGGTCTGATCTTCGTCCCGAACCGGCAGGCCTTGCAGGTCCGTCTGGTGGCAGCCGTCTCCGCCGGAACCTGCTGCCTGGCCTCCTGGATCATGTTCTTCGCCTTCGATCCGGCCAAGGGCGGCTACCAGTTCGTTCAACGCTACGAGTGGTCCAAGGAACTGGGCATCGCCTTCTATCTGGGCGTGGACGGCGTCGGCGCGCCGCTGGTGCTGGCGTCGGGCATCCTCCTGTTCGCCGGCATCTTCATTTCCTGGCACATCAAGGACCGCACGAAGGAGTTTTACATCTTCCTGCTGATCCTGGCGGCCGCGACGATCGGCGTCTTCATGTCGCTGGATCTGTTCTTCCTCTATTTCTTCTACGAAATGTCCGTGATCCCCATGTACCTGCTGCTCGGCGTCTGGGGGAGCCACACCAAGGGCTATCTGGCCATGACCGATCCGGAAGGACTGAAGCAGCGCGACTCGGTGGGGTTCATCTTCAATTTCGCCTCGAACAGCAAGGAATACGCGGCGATGAAGCTGACCCTCTTCCTCTCGGCAGGCGCGGTCGTCGCGCTGATGGGAATTTTATTGATCTACAAACTATCGGGCCTCAACACCTTCGATATCGTGGCGCTCAAGCAGCACACGCACTTCGAGGGCCCCGTCGGCACGCTGATCTGGCTGCTGATTTTCTTCGGGTTTGCGTCCATCGCGCCGATCTGGCCGCTGCATTCCTGGTCGCCGGTCGGGCACGCGGCGGCGCCGGCGGCCACCAGCATGCTCCACGCGGGCGTACTGATGAAGCTCGGCCACTTCTCGATCATCCGCATCTGCTACGAGATCATGCCGGACCTCACGCGGCAGTTGATGCCGATTGCGGCAGTCCTCTGCATCTTCAGCATCCTCTACGGCGGGCTCGTCGCCTTCTACGCGAAGGACACCAAGTACGTCATCGGCTACAGCAGCTCGAGCCACATGGGCTACGTGTTCCTGGGCATGGCGGCGCTGGATTACATCAGCCTGAGCGGTGCGATCCTCTATATGTTCGCGCATGCGCTGGCGACGGGGATGCTCTTCGCCATGGCCGGCTGGGTCTACGACCAGACCCATACGCGGGACATTCCGTCTCTCGGAGGGCTGATCAACCGCATGCCGTTCATATCGGGGTGTTTCATCGTCGCCTGCATGGCCTCGATCGGCATGCCGGGCACCGTCAATTTCATCGCCGAAGTCATGATCCTGGTCGGCGCCTGGCACAAATATCCGTTTCAAGTGCTCGTGGCGGTGGTCGGTATCGTGCTGACGATGGGCTACCTGTTCCGCATGATGCGCGGGCTGTTCTACGGCCCGATGGATGAGCACTATGCCCATTCTCATGACGCGGTCTCGATGGTGGACCGGTTCCCGCTGCTGCTCATGATCGCCTGCAGCATCGGGTTCTTCTTCTTCCCGTTCCATTTCCTTGACGTGGTGCGCGCTGGAGTAGACCCGCTGATCGCCCGCATCACCGAGGTCGTGCCGATCGCCTCGCACGCGGGCGGGATCGCGTCTGGTGGAGGGCCGCTGCCATGACCTTCACGCTGACGCTGAGTCCAGCCGATCTGCTCCTGATGCTCCCGGAGCTGTTCCTGACGCTCTGGCTCTGCGTCATTTTGACGATCGATTTTTCCCTGCCGCGGTTCCCGAAGCGGAACCTGGCCTACCTCAGCGTCCTCGGGCTGGCGGCGGTATTGGCCAATCTCATCTGGTTCGACCGGGCCGGCGTGACGGGCACCCTGTTCAATCATATGTTCGTCCTGGACCGGATGGCGATCTTCTTCAAGATCTTCATCGTCGTCACCACGATCCTCGTGATCCTGGCCTCGATCGACTACGTCAAGCGGTTCAAGTTTTTCAAAGGCGAGTATTACTTCCTCGTGCTGATGTCGGCCCTGGGTATGATGTTCATGGCCTCGGCCAACGACCTGCTGTCCATCTTCATCACCCTGGAGTTTTCGACCTTCGGCTTCTACGTGCTGGTGGCCTATCTGCGCGAGGACCCGGCCTCCAACGAAGCGGGGCTGAAGTTCTTCATCCTGGGTGTCTTTGCCGCTGGCCTGCTGGCTTACGGCATCAGCCTGGTCTACGGCGAGACGGGCAAGATCGTGCTCTCGGACATCGCCTCCGCGCCGGCAACGCCGGGGCTGATCATCGGCTACCTGCTGATCTTCGCGGCCCTCGGCTTCAAGATCGGCGCGGCGCCATTCCACGCGTGGATTCCCGACACCTATCACGGCGCGCCCACGCCAGTGACAGCGTTCCTCTCCATCGCGCCCAAGGGGGCGGCCTTTGCCATCCTCCTGAGACTGTTCTTCATCTCGCTGGCGGCCTTCAAGCCGGCCTGGGTGCTGCTGCTGGTCCTGGCGTCAATTTTGTCGATGACGTACGGGAATATCGTCGCGATTGCCCAGAAGAACATCAAGCGGCTGCTGGCCTATTCGGGCATCGCGCAGATCGGCAACGTGCTGATCGGCCTCGCCGCCGGAACCAAAATGGGAAGCGATGCGATGCTGTTCTACCTGCTAACATATCTATTCGCAAACCTCGGCGCTTTTGCCATCGTCATCGCGGTGGGCAACCTGATCAACAGCGACGAAATCGAGGACTACAACGGCTTGAACCGCCGCTCGCCGTTCCTGGCGTTTGCGATGCTGGTGTTTCTGCTGTCGCTGGCCGGCGTGCCGCCGCTCGCGGGCTTCATCGGCAAACTCTACATCTTCGTCGCCGCGATCAAGGAAGGGCTCTACACGCTGATCATTGTCGGGCTCGTCAACGTCGTGATCTCGATTTACTACTACCTCATCGTCGTCAAGAAGATGTACATCAACGAACCGGTGGACAATTCACCGCTGGTTGTTTCGGCGCCGATGCAGACCGTGATTTACGCCAGTCTGGCCGGCACGTTGATCCTCGGCATCTACCCGCAGCCGATCATCGATTGGGTCGTCAGCGCCACGCTCATGTTCTCAAAAATAGTTGCCCCTGCGGCGGCGATGGCGCCTCCTGTGCTGCCCTTTGGCGGGTAATTCCAGTCTTCTCCTTTTTTTTCAGCCACTTAGAAAGCCAGGACAATCCCGGTTTTCCCCTCTGTTCGGAACCCTCCTATCAAGGTAAAATCCCCCAGGTTCTAGACGTCCATTTGAAGGGAGGTGTCTCATGGCGGAGTCGATAAAAGTCGCCCAATATTTCAAAGTCCAGGTGCCGGATAAGGCGGGCGAAGCGGTGAAGATGCTGGATGCGATCAAGGGGGCGGGGGTGAATTTGCTCGCGTTCTCCGGCTTCCCGCGCGGCAAGAAGGCGCAACTGGATTTCGTGCCGGAGGATCCGGCGCGGTTCAAGGAAGTGGCGAAGTACAACAAGTGGAAGGTGCAGGGGCCGAAGTCCTGTTTCGTCGTGAAGGGCGACGACCGGGTCGGGGCGGTGGCCGATGTATTGGGGCGTCTGGTGGATGCGAAGATCAATGTCACGGCAGCGGAGGCGATCAGCGCCGGCATGGGCCGGTTTGCGGTCCTGATTTTCGTGAAGCCAGGCTCGGTGAAGAAAGCGGCGGCGGCATTGGGAGCATTGTAGGGGAAGGCCATGCGACGCATCGTTCTCTTGCTGGCTGTGTCTGTCTTGAGCATGGGTCCGGTCTGGGCCGGGCAGAACTCTTCGCTTGTCGGCACATGGAGTGGGGACTTTGGCGGCGAGCCGTTTCAACTGATCCTGAATGCCGATGGGACCGGCCAGATGGATGGGCCGATTCAGTGGCAGGTGCAGGGGAACAAGCTCGTCATTGCTGAGGACGATGGTTCCACGGCCTATAATTTTGTCCTCAAAAGGTCGAAGCTGACCGTGTCGGGCGGCGACCTGGAAGCGCCCTTGACGCTGACTCGCACCGGCGGCTCCGGCAAGGCCGCCGCGCCTCCTGTCGCGCAGGCGTCGGCAGGGAAAGCCTCCGGTTCGACGGCGCAGCGGTTCCTCACCGGCCACTACTGGGCATTCAGCGGCCATTCCACAGGCTCCGGGTCCTATTCGCGCGAACAGCACGCGGCGCTCTGCAGCGACGGAACCTTTTTCATGAACCGGGAAACGGCCAGTTCCGGCTCGTCCGGCACAGCCGGCATCCACGGCGGCGACAGCGGGCGCTGGACGGCGCAGGGGAACGAGATGCGCGGCACACTCACGCTGAGCTTTGCCAACGGTCAGCAGGAACAGATTCCGTACGCGACCTCCACGAATCCGAAGGACCGGAGCGGGTATGGTCCGGCCGTGATCTTTGATGGCACCAATTATCAGCGGACGGGCGACGGGAACTGCCGATAAAAGGCTTTTTCCATGCGTATTGTCGTAGCCGGCGGAACGGGATTCATCGGTCGGGTGCTCTGTCAGCGTTTGGCCAACACCGGCCATACGGTCACGGTGCTGACGCGCGATCCGGAGAAAGCCAAGACCAGGCTCTACCACGCCGTGAAGCTTGCCCCCTGGCAGGGATTCCGGGGACCGACGGAGGAATTGTCGAAGGCGCTGGGCGAGTGCGATGTCGTCATCAATCTCGCCGGCTCGCCGATTGCCGATGGCCGGTGGACGCCGCAGGCCAAAGACCTGCTCCGCCAGAGCCGCGAAGGGACGACCACCGCCATCGTCACGACGCTGGCCAAGCTCAAAACCCGTCCCGTGCTGCTGATGAACGCCTCGGCGATCGGCTACTATGGTTCGCATGGCGATGAAGAGCTGACCGAAGAAACTCCCTCCGGCGACGGCTTTCTCGCCAGCCTCTGCCGCGAGTGGGAAGGCGCGGCCCGTGCCGCCGAACGGCTGGGCGTCCGCGTGGTCATGCCGCGCATCGGCGTGGTGCTGGGGAAAGACGGGGGCGCGCTGACGAAGATGCTGCCGATCTATCGGCTTGGACTCGGCGGCCCGCTGGGGCGTGGCAAACAATGGATGTCCTGGATTCATCTCGACGATCTGGTCGAGCTGTTGATGTTTCTGATGAACAATGCGGCCGGCGGGCCGGTCAACGCCACCGCGCCGCATCCCGTCACCAACGCGGAGTTTTCAAAAACCCTGGGGCAGGCCCTCGGCAAACCTGCCTTTCTCCGGGCGCCGGGTTTTGCCATGAAGTTGATGCTGGGCGAGATGGCGGAGGAACTCTTGCTGACCGGCCAGCGCGTGGTTCCTCGCCGCGCTCAATCACTGGGATTCCACTTCCGTTTTCCGTTCATCGCGGGAGCGTTAAATGACCTTTCCCGGTAAGATGTCCGGCCCAATCGGCGTCGCGCTGCTGGTTGCGGTGCTGATCGCGATGCCCGTGCGCGCTTTCGCCGAGACTGCGAACTGGGATCGCCTCGCCGATGGACTCGAGGTGACCGTCTGGACGCCGGGCGAAGCCTGTGCCCAGGTGCCGCCGCTGTATATAGTGAGGATTGATCCTGAGCGATTCCGTTTTTCGATCTATCACTACCGTACCGAAGGGCTGGACTTGCCGCTGACACTCGGCGACTGGCATCAACGGACCAAGGCGCTGACGCTGTTCAACGCCGGCCTCTTCATGGACGATTTTTCCTATCTGGGGCTGCTCTATAAAGACGGCAAATCGCTCGGCGGCAAGCGGCATGGACTGTGGCAGGGGCTATTCGTGGCGGAGCCCCTGGCGCCCAACCTGAAAAAAGCGCGCGTGCTGGATTTGAAACACGATGCGTTTGATGACGACAAGCCGGCGTATCAGGAAGTTGCGCAGTCGCTGATGCTGCTCGATCGGCACGGCACGCCGCGCGTGCGCCGGTCAGGCAAGGCGGCGCAGCAGACCATGGTGGGGGAGGATCGCGAGGGACGTCTGCTCGTCGTCATGTCGAAAGGGGAGGTTCCGCTCTGGGAACTGGCCGTCTGTTTGCGGGACGGGCTCCGCGACATCTCTCATGCGATGGCGATGGACGGCGGGGCCTCGTCGGATGTGCTGATCGGCTCGGAAATCTCAGGCGCGCGCACGGATGCGGCCTGGCAGCCGCTCGTGGACGGGAAGGGACTCAGCCACATTCCGTTACCGACCGTGATTGGGGTGTTTCCGAGACGATAACTATGAACGCAGAAGTATGAACGATGAACGAGAGAGCATTCCTCACTTCAGCGTTCAAACTTCATCGTTCAGCGTTGCCGTTTATCGTTGTGCCGGTTGGATCTCGTACCCTGCGGCCTGCCACGCGTTCATGCTGCCGCTGACGTTATAGACGTGCTTGTAGCCGAGGTCGGCCAGGGTTTCTGCGGCAATGTTGCTGCGATGGCCGGATTGGCAATAGACCACGATGTGATCGTTCGGCTGGGCGCCGATTTCGTGGTGGCGGATCTTCATCTGCGAGAACTCGATGTTGCGGTCCGTACCGGGAATGACGCCGCCGGCATGTTCCTGGGGTGAGCGGACGTCGATCAGGAAGAAGCCTTTGCTCAGATGGTCCGGCGCTTTTTCGAGCGTGGCTTTCAACTTTTGCACGGAGATGACATACGAATGATACGCCGACACGTGCTGGCTGCCGCCGACGATCAGCGTGATGCCGAGAGCGAGGCTTGCGAGGAGTCTTGTGGTCGTCATGGCCGCGCCTCCAGTGGTTCGCGCAAGGACGGTCACTATTATGATACGGGCGGCCTGAACGGCTGGTCAAGGGTCGCGGTTCTGCTTGTGGTCCTGCTGGCCGGCTGTTCCGAGGGCGTGAAATTCGTTCAGGAAACGGACACCGGCGGGGTCGTCGTCTACCCCTATAAAGGCGATAATTCGCTTGTCTCAACGTTCCGAAGCGACGCGCTGGATTTGATGCAGAAGAAGTGCCCGAAGGGCTACAACGTGTTGAAAGAGGGACAGACGACGGGGTTACGGCGGATTCACGACAATGTCGGTGGCTCCGAAGCGATCGAGATCAAACGCTGGGCGATGAAGTTTCAGTGCAAATAAGGGATAAGAGCGTATGGCGTATAGCTTATGGCAAGAGTTCTGATCGAATCCGGCTATAAGCCATCAGCCATAGGCTATATGCTCTTTATGCTTTTGCCGCGGCCATCAGATCCTTGATCGTCAGCAGGCTCAAGAGCGTCACGCCGAGGTCCTCCACCTTCTTGCGTCCGTCCTGTTCCTGCCGATCCACAATCACGAGAGCAAGAGACACTTTCAGCCCGGCGTCGCGGGCCGCCTGCACGGCCTTGATCACCGAGCCGCCGCTGGTGAGCACATCGTCCACCACCACGGCACGGTCGCCGGCCTGCGCCGCGCCTTCGATCAACTTTCCCATGCCATGATCCTTGGCCTGTTTCCGCACAACGAACGTCCGCCAGTCTTGCTTGTTCCGATGGGCCTGGTCCGAAATGGCCGTCGCGATCGAGATGGCGCCGAGTTCCAATCCGCCGATGCAATCCACAGGCAGGTCTTTCATGGCCTCGAAGGCCAGTTGAGCGACCAGGGAGCGGGGCCCCGGATAGGCCATCAGGACCCGGCAGTCCACATAAAAGGGACTGCCGGCGCCGGAGGCCAGCTTAAAGCCCTTGTCCTTGTCCCATTTAAAGGATTGCGTTGCGATAAACGCTTTGGCGAGATCGTCTTTGGCTGACATCAAGAGGCAGTATATATAAATGATGGAGCAGGGCTCAAGTCACCCCTGTTTTGATCGATTCTTTGCTTGACCCGTCCTGTCAACCTCTGTAGCGTAGCTGCGTTCTACCCGAATAGGCACGAACCGTCATTCGAACGAAAGGAGCCCATCATGTTCACCAGAGCATTGCTCATCGGTCTGATCACGGCAGCGGCGGCTGTCCCGGTCTATGCCCAGACCGCCACGCCGGGGGTTGACGCCCGGCAGGAGCGCCAGCAGCAGCGCATCGACCAGGGCGTTGCGAGCGGCGAGCTGAACCAGCGCGAAGCCGGCAGACTCGAGCGTCAGCAGGATCGGATTCAAGGCATGGAAGAGAAAGCGAAGGCCGATGGCCAGGTGACGAATCAGGAGCGCAGGCAGTTAAATCGCGCCCAGAACCGCGCCAGCCGCCACATCGCGAAGGAAAAACACGACCGGCAAAAAGCGCGCTAGGCACACGGCAGCGGATTCTCCACGAAGCCCGGCCAGGGTCATCTGGCCGGGCTTCGTCTTTCAGGTCAGCAACGCACCGGAGTGGGCCATGGTTGACTCGCGAGGCGGGACCGGCGAGTATTCGGAGCGAGCGCACAATGACAGAGAAACGACATCAGCCGATCACGAGACGTGTCTTGCTGACGCGCGCGCTCGGCGTGGTGGCGCTGGGGCTTGCCGGTGGACGCGGACTCATACCGTCGGCCTGGGCGAACCCGGAAGGGCAGCGTGCATCCGAGGACAGCCCGCTCATCGTGCGGGTGGCGCGGCCGTTCGACGCCGAGACGCAGGTTCGAGAGTTCGCGTCATGGCTCACGCCTAATGACCGGTTCTTTGTGCGCAGCCATTTCGGTCCGCCTCCCGAGGAGCAGATCGATCCGACTGCATGGCGGCTGGAGGTCGGCGGCCTAGTCGAACGGCCGCTCACGCTCAGCCCGGACGATCTGAAACAGTTTCCGGAAGTTACCGTCACGGCCGTGCTCCAGTGCAGTGGGAATGGCAGGGCGTTCTACCGGCCGCGAGTCCCGGGCGTGCAGTGGGAGCGGGGCGCAGTCGGAAACGCGCGTTGGACGGGTGTGCGGCTGGCGGACGTGCTGAAACGGGCAGGCGTGCAGCCGTCCGCGAAACATCTCCAGATGCAGGGCGCGGACCGCCCGATCTCGACGCGTGTTCCCTTGTTCGTTCGGAGCATTCCGCTCGAGAAGGCGCTGCATCCCGACACGCTGCTGGCCTATCGCATGAACGGGGAACCGTTGCCGGTGCTGCATGGCGCGCCGCTGCGCGTGGTCACGCCGGGCTGGATGGCCGATGCGTGCCTCAAGTGGTTGACGACGATCACCGTGTCCGCTGACGAAGCGAAGGGCTATTACATGGAAACGGCCTACCGCTATCCTGCCCGCCCGGTTGAGCCGGGCACCGCCGTCTCTCCACGCGAGATGACGCCGGTTGAAGCGATGGTGGTGAAGTCGCTGATTGTCGAGCCGGTGCAGGGCGCCAGCGTCGGTCGAAGTCCGGTCATGATCAGCGGGGTGGCCTGGACGGGGGAGGCCCGCCGCATTGCCCTGGTCGACGTGTCCACGGATGACGGGCAAACGTGGCGACCTGCGCAGTTGCTCGGCGAAGACCTGCCCTACGCGTGGCGGCAGTGGCAGTTTGCCTGGCAGCCGAAGGCAACCGGGCCTGTTGCCATTCTCTGCCGCGCGACGGATGATCAAGGCCAGACTCAACCGATGGCAAGTCCATGGAATCCCAGCGGGTTTCTCTGGAACGGGATGGATCGCGTTCAGATTGATGTGCGGAGGGCCTGAGCCATGCGCCTCCAAAACTGCTGGTCTGACAGCCTCGGCTTGGAAATCCTGCACGGGTGGATTATGGCCGGTGTGCTGGCGGTCGGCCTCCTGCTGGTTTCAGAGTATATGGTGCAGCCGGTCCATGCCGAGTTCTATGTGGACGTGGCTGGTGGCGTCACCACGTTTATCCCCACGATCGAAAACGGGACGTGGTGGCAGCAGGGCTTGCCTCACAAGTTTGATACCACTGCCTTTGCATGGCGTGCCGGGGTCGGCTACCGCTTCAACGCGCGGTGGAGTGTGCAAGCCAATTACGTGAACCTCGGCACGGTCCGGATCAATGCGGCTGTGGTACCGGACGATGCGTATGACAATGTCGCGCACAAATGCCTGCAGTTTTGCGATCAGCCACTACCAACAAAGACGAGTGACGCGATGCAGGGCTTTGAGGTGTCTGCGACCCGAACGTGGCAGGTAGGGCCGGTATCGCCGTTTCTACGCGGTGGAGCGGCCCTCATGCTCCATCGGCTCACGCTGACCTCGGAGGACCAGGACAGTCCCAATCAACTGAAGTATTACGGGCGCATTCCAATGGTCTTGGTCGGGGGTGGCCTGTGCTGGAAGCAGATCTGTCTGGATGAAACCTACTATCATGGCTTGGGCGGTCAGAACTGTTTGACCCCCTGCGGGTTGCCGGTTGCGAAGGAAGCTCTCGTGTCATTGATTAGCGTCAAGATACCGTTGAACTAAGTGCTTGGAATCGAGCGGGCTTGGAGATTTCACGGTAAAGAGGAACTATGCAGTACATGTCATAGAGAGATGGCATGAAGGATAGATGGATCGATGGCATCAAAGAGCGGAGATCACAAGATGAACGATGCAGGTGCGGACCGCGTTCAGATTGATGTGCGGAGGGCCTGAGCCATGCGCTGACTGCTGATCGGAATGGCCGTGATGAGCGTGTTGACGGGATCGTTCGGAACGATCGCCTTGCGAGCCGCGGATCAGGATGCCCCGCGCGATCAGGAGGCGGTGCAATTGATCGCCACCCGGTGCGGGATGTGCCACAGCACGGATCTGGTGACGCAGCAGCGGCTGGACCGCCCGTGCTGGACGGCCACCATCGACAAGATGATCCGCTGGGGCACCGATCTCTCGCCGGAGGAACGAGATAGGCTGGTGGAGTATCTTGTGGCGCAGTATCACCCGGACGCGCCGGCTGGCGAGAAACAGGCCGATGAACGAGGAGCGGCGGGGCAAGCACGGTAAGGGCGCTGAGGCGGGGACGGCGTATGTTGGAATCTCCCTCTGGGAAGGGGGTCATGTGGCGTGCGCCTGGGCGAGACAGCGCACGACTTCATCGTCAGAAACTTGCTGAAAGTTCGCGTAATGATTTCCCACCGCGGCGAACGGCTCCGGCACGACCAACGCGACGAGCTCATCCGTAGCGGCTGCAATCTCGCGTAGCGTTTCTTTCGGACCCACTGGAATGGCAGCGACGAGCCGCTGGACGTGAAGTTTACGCAAGGCGTCGACAGCTGCCCGAAAGGTGGCGCCGGTGGCGACGCCGTCATCGACGAGGAGCACTGTGCGGTTCTTCAGGTCCGGAAGCGGGCGGCCGTTCCGATACAACTCTTGCCGCCGTCTGATTTCATCCCGTTGCGCCTGGACCGTTTCGTCAAAGTACCGGCCGGCGGTGGAGAGCCCTCCCATTATGCGGAGGGCTTCGGGGTTCCAGTAAATCGAACCCGTTTCCGTGACCGCGCCGATGGCATATTCCGGATTATCCGGGGCGCCCAGCTTGCGTGAGAGAAACACCTCGAGCGGGACACGGAGAGCCTGGCTGATCGCGTATCCGACGATCACACCGCCGCGCGGCAACGCGACCACGATCGCGGCGGGATCCGCGTGATACGTCAGCAAACGTTCGGCCAGGAGGAGGCCGGCTTCCTCGCGATCCCGGAAGATGCTGATTCCCTCCATGCTCTTGCGCGCTCCTAGTCTCGTGATCTCACTTGCCGACATCATGGGATCGGCGTTTCTCGCGGAATTTTCGGATTTCAGTCTCCACTGCCGCGAAGGCGGCACGGATCGCTTCCTCGAAGGTCTTGTCCTCTTTCCTGGCCGTGATCGTATGCCGGCCGGGCAGCGTCACGACGACCACCACCTCCGCGACCTTGAGGGCCTTTTTGTGGTGCCGGTTCTTGGTCAATGTCACGCGCCCATGCGTCAGATCGTCATGACCGCTTTGGAGATCGGCCATGCGCTGCTCGATTTCGGTTTTCCAGCGTGGTGTCATGGCCACGTTCCGGCTCTCGATCCGCAGATTCATGAGTCCCCCTTTCTGTTTGGGGAGTGGATTATATCTCAATGGGAACAGGATCGGGGATCGCTCTTGCTGCCTTCCACGCTGGTCAGCATAATAAGCTGGCTGGCCGACGTGCAACGGTTGCTGCCGCGGGTGAAAGTGGAAAGGCTCGTGACGCGTGATCCGAAACGGGTCACAGGTCACGGATTACGGATCACGACGAACGGAGGAACTATGAACATCGTAATCGGAGTGGATGGATCGAAATACGGCCGATGGGCCGCCGGATGGGCGGCGCGGCTGCCCGTGTCCAAGCCGGTACACGTCACCGCCGTGCATGCGGTGGACCTGACCTACTTGAAGGCGCCCTTCATGCACCAGTACGTGGTGATCGGCAACGAGCCGTTCCTCCGCTCCGAGATACGGCGCATCGAGGATCTGTCCAAACGGGTTGTGCGCGACACGCGGGCGATGCTGTCGTCCCTGCGTCTCACCGGGAAGGCGGTGTGCGAGAAAGGCGCGGCTGCCACGACGCTGTTGCGGCATGCAAAGCGCGGCGATCTGATCGCGTTGGGGAGCCGCGGGCTCGATGCAATGGATCGCTTCCTGCTCGGCAGCGTGTCCACGCAGGTCGTGCTCCATGCGCCCTGCTCCGTGCTGATCGTGAAGGAAGCCCCGCGGCCGGTCCACCGCATCGTGGTCGCCGTGGACGGTTCGTCCGCCTCCGAGAAAACCGTCCGGTTTGTCATTCAAGATCTATTGCCGCAGTGGCAGTTGCGCAACACGGAGATCGTGCTCGTGCACGTGATGCCGCTGTTGAAATACCCGGAGGTGAAGGAGGCGGGGAAGAGGCTCTTCAAGCGCTACGCGGACAGACTGGCGAAAGCCGGATTCACGGTGACGCAGGCGCCGCGGCTGGGCCGTCCCGCCGACGAGATCATCACGGTGGCCAAACAGAAGCAGGCGGACTTGATCGTCATGGGCGCGAAGGGCCTCGGCGCTGTCGGACGGTTCATCCTCGGCAGTGTCTCGACCAAGGTGGCGCAGCACAGCTCCTGCTCGGTGCTGGTCGTCCGATAAGCGCCGCGCAGGAAACGGGCGGCAGCCATCTGGACGACGGGATCGGAGCAAGCGCTACTTGATCGCCACGGCCATGACCTGGCTGTAGGTGGTGTGCCCTTGCAGCACCTTCTCGATGCCGTCCTGGACCAGTGTGGTCATGCCTTCTTCGCACGCGACCATGAGCAGATCGTCGGTTTTGGCGCCTGATTGGATCAGGCGTTTCATCCGGGGGATGCCGACCAACAGTTCATGAATCGCGATCCGGCCCTTGAAGCCCGAATGATTGCAACTGTGGCACCCTTTCCCGCGGTAGAGCTTGAAGTTCTTGTTATACGGCATTTCCTTCACCTGCCACACATGGCCCCCGTAGCTCTCGGCGAGGGCGTCATATTCATCCTGCGACGGATTGTATTCCTCTTTGCAGTCCCGGCAGAGCCGTTTGCACAGGCGTTGGGCCAGAATTCCAAGCAAGGCGTCCGCAAGGGCGAAGGAATCGCATCCTAAATCCAGCAAGCGAGTGATGGTTTCGACCGCGTTGTTCGTGTGCAACGTGCTGAAGACCAGATGTCCGGTGAGCGAGGCCTCGAGCGCGATATCGGTCGTCTCCTTGTCCCGCATCTCCCCGATCATGATCACATCTGGATCGGCGCGCAGGAAGGCGCGCATGGCGGCGGCAAAAGTAAATCCGATCTTGGGCTGAACCTGAACCTGGCGGAGGCGATGTTGCGTGATTTCGACGGGATCCTCGGCGGTCCAGATTTTTCGCTCCGTCTTATTGATCTGCCCCAACACGGCGTGGAGGGCCGTCGTTTTACCCGATCCGGTCGGCCCGACGCATACGATAATGCCGTAAGGCTTCTGCACGATGTTCAGGAGTTCACGGAGATTCCGCTCGGAGAAGTCCATCTTGTCGAGCGCCAGCGTGGCGCTCCCAGTCAGAATGCGAATGACGATGTCTTCGTTGCCGCGGCCGACGGTCGGGATTGTGGCGATACGCAGCTCGATTTCCTTGTCGTCCGGCAGCCGGAATCTGATCTTGCCGTCCTGCGGCCGGCGGTGCTCCGCGATATCCATCCCGGCCATGATTTTGAGGCGGGAGACAATGGCCCGCCGATAGGAGGCCGGAATCTTCATGAAGTCGAAGCAGGTGCCGTCCACCCGGAAGCGGATCTCCGTTTCCTGCTTATCGGCGTAAGGCTCGATGTGGATGTCCGAAGCGCCCAAGCGATAGGCCTCCGTGATGATTCGGTGGGTCAGGCGGACAATCGCGCTGTCGTGCTCGGTTAAGTTTATGGACTCCAGCTCGTCATGCTCCTCCTGCGCTTCACTGACCAATTCGCCCAGGATCTCCTGCAAGCTCCCTTCGTCGGGAAAATCTCCCGCCGTGGCGCGCTGCACGAATTTGAGAATATCCCGTCGTAGACCGACGAAAAATTGAACCGGCTGTCCGTGGAGAACCCGTTTGATCATCTGGACCTTGTCCAGATCCCTCGGATTATCAACCAAGACGTCAATGGCATGGCCCTCTCTCCGGATCGGCACCCAGAAATTCTTCTTGAGGAAATGCATTTTCAGATTCTTGAACAGGGCGGGGTCGAGCATCAGGCGCTCGTCATACTCCATGGACGGGCACTGGAAATACTCCCCGAGAGTCCGCGCCACTGCTGACGCGGGAATCTTGTACGTGTCGATCATGAGGGACTCGAGATCCGCCTGCGCCGCATGCGCAGAGGTCTTCAATGCGGTCATCTGCGAAGCATCGAGCAAATCGGTCGTTGCCAGATAATCGAGATATGTCGAAGACTCACTCGGCGACTTGAGCATTCGTACGATGGCTGTCCCGATATGTCCCGCGATCTCGGCCACCGCCGCCTCATCTTCCTTTGTGAACACTCCTCCGCTTCGCTTGTTGAGAAGTTGAATCACGCCGAGCACAGAATTTCGACCCGAGAGAATGGGAAAGGTCAGCACCTGCTTGGTTCGAAATCCTATTTTTTTATCCCAGGACGCATCGCTTTCGAGGGTGGGATGAATGGCATGCAATTCCTCCTGATCGTACGCGTCCTGCACATAGAGGGGCCGCTGGGACAGGGTGGCGCACCCTGCAAAATTCTGCCAGGTGATCGGGACATCGACGATGTGAATCGTATCCCTCGGGAACCGACTGACCAATTGATGTTTATGCGGATCGAAGGCGTACAGGATCACTTCCTGAGCATCAAACAACTTGAGGATTTCCTGATGCAGGTCCAGAAATAATTGATCCAAGATCCGAGCGGCTTGGATATGACCGATGACGGTCTTGACCTGTTCAGCCCGCGAATTCGGATTCGCGCCGTGAGGGTTAACCGGCATACCCGTCCTCCTTCCCGGCTACAGCCCTGCAATGTTCAACGTGTTTCTTCGATGACATCGCATGCTCATGATTGTGCATACCGCCTCTTTTTTGTCAAGCAGGACTCCTCCTTGATGCCACTACCGGTGAGACTCGCGAGAAAAGCGAAAAACGCGGGATTGAGTGTGCGGTGTCGCGCGTTTCATGCGCGGCAATACCGTTCACCTCGGGCGGATCGAATCGCTCCTCGGCCAGCACGACGCTTGGTTTCCAGTATGCCCAACGCACATCCAATGTCGCCACTCGAGGGTTCAACGACACGAACACGTCGCTGGGCATCCAGTACCGATTTTGATTTCATGTGATCGGCCAGAGACACGGGGCGGACGGGCAGGAGGTCCCGTTGCCCCGTGCCTGCAGCCTGCCGCCCGCCGGGTCGTGGGCAGACGGCACGTTCGTCACAATTCGATGTCGGCCGATGGAAGGGGAGAGAAGAGGTGGCTCGTGAAAGCCGCCGCCCTCTCCCCCCGTGGCGCATGCCGACGTCGCCGACCGAACAGTCCATCGTCTTCGGGAACAGGCCGGCTCCCAATGGACGACAGGCGCTGACGACCTGCGTGCGTCGCGGGCATGCGCTCCGTGTTCCGCTGCGACACGCTGCCCGTCGGGTTTCCCGACTAAACGAAAGTCTGGTCCTTCAGGATCTCGTGGCCGTCGACCGCCTTGGCCATCACCGTCACCAGATCGTCTTTCGAGATCGGCTTGACCAGGTAGTCCATGACGCCCGCCCGCATCAGCGACACCGCCCGGTCCACTTCCGGGTAGCCGGTCAGCACGACAATCGGCACGCCGGGGTATTGCGTGCGGAAATAGGCGATGGCCTCGTGGCCGTTGATTTTCGGCATGTGGATGTCGCAGAGGATGGCATCCACCATCAACGGGTTGTCGCCCGAGTTCAAGGCCGCGATCGCGCGCTCTCCGTTCTCGGCCTCCACGACTTCGTAGCCGGCTTTCGTGAGGCAGCGCACGGCGATCTTTCTAATGGACTCCTCGTCGTCCACCACCAGCACGCGGCCCAATCTGTCGATGGTTGCTTCATGCATGTGCAGTGTCATGACGGACCTCCTTGGGTGAAATGTGGCCGGTTGGAAAGGCCACGGTGAATGTGGTGCCCTTGCCTGGTTCGCTTTCGACCTGAATCTGCCCCCGGTGCTTCGTGACGATTTTGTGCACGATGTAGAGGCCCAGCCCCGTTCCCTTGCCCGGGTCCTTCGTCGTAAAGAACGGATCGAAGATTTTGCCGATCTGTTCCTTCGGGATTCCACTGCCGGTATCGCTCACGGAGGCCGTGATCATGTCGTCCCGCAGCGCCGTCGCCAGCGTGAGGCGTCCCTTGCCGTTCATGGCCTGCACGGCGTTGCCGATCAGGTTGACGAAGACCTGATCGATTTCCGTCCGGCGGGCCTGCACCGGCGGCAACGGCTGGAAGTCCGTCTCGACCTCGACGGTGCCGAAGTAGGGGCTGCGCCGGATCAGCTTGACGGCGTCCGTCATCCGCTCGCTGAGCGCGAGCTCCGATTCGCCGTCCCGGTCGGACCGCCTGGCATAGGTGGCGAAATCCCGCACGACCGTCCCGATGTGCTTCGTATAGCCGACGATCTCCCGGGCGTAGTCCCTGACGACAGTCAAGTCCGTCTCATCCTGCATGAGCTGGGCCAGGCCCATGATGCCCTGCGCCGGGTTGTTGACTTCATGCGCCATGCCGGAGACCAGTGTGCCCAGGCTGGCCAGCTTCTCGGCCTGGATGAGCTGCTCGCCGAGCCGTTTGTTTTCGGTGATGTCCCAGAGCACGATCCCGGTTTGCGGCCGCTCGCTCCCGCGGATGGCGAGGGAGAAGAACCGGTACTCGTACACCTTTCCGTGACGCTCGAACTGCCGGTCCTGCTGCCAGTAGCCGTTTTCGGCGGTCTGCGGCGTGCGCCGCATGAAGACCCAGCTCCGTTGGGTCACTTCCTCGGGGAGCACGTCGGCCATCGAGGCGCCGATCATCTCGGGCCGGCCCTCGCCGAAATGCTGGCAGGCCAGCGCGTTGGCATAGACCACGCGCAGGTCGTCGCCGGCCACCAGGATCGCCCCCGGCACGCTGGCGAGAATCTTCTCGGTCTCGTCGTAGGATTGTTGCAGCGCCCGTTCCGCCTGCTTGCGTTCCTCTTCCACGCCGATGGCCGAAGCGATGATTCCCATGAGCCGGCGATCGCCTTCCCTCGGCAGGATGTCCTGCTGATAGACGACGCACAACGATCCAATGTACCGCCCGTTGCACCGGACCGCCTGGCCCAGATAGGTCTGCAGCCGGCAGGCCAGCACGTAGGGATCCGTCTGCGCGTAGGACGTCGCGGGCAGGTGGCGCACCACCATCAGATCGTCCCGTCCCTGCCTGATCACGTCGGCGCAGAGGTGCCCGTTCGACTTGTACACCGGCGGGAAGTCGGAGGGGGTCCGCCAGCGGCCGATGGCATGCAGCAGATCGCCCTCGGCATAGCTGTAGACGGCCCAGGCGCCTCCCAGGAGTTCCCCGCAGAGCGCGGTCAGCCGGTTGATGTTCTCGTGCGCGTCCTTCCCGAAGCTCAACAGGCACTCGTTGATTTTTCTCAGCCGTTCCGTGTCTTTCTTCCGCTCGATGAATTGGCCGACCTTGATGCCGATGTCCGCCATCATTTGAAGCAGGGTCGTGTCGGGCTGGCGGATTTCACGGCTGAAAAACTCCATGACGCCCATGATGCGTCGACCACTTCGAATTGGGACACCGAACGCTCCATGGAGCCGCGCGTTGGCGGCGGCCTGCGCGCGGGGAAAGTTGAGGTCTTTCAGAACATCTGGCACCCACGCCGGTTCCCCGCTGGCCCAGATGCGGCCCGGCAGTCCGATCCCGGATGGGAACGGGGGGTGTTCCTTCAGCGCGGTGAGTTCCGAGCCTGGAAAAGTCGGCTGGTGCCACAGGGCTTCGCAGCGCAGCACGGCGGCGTCGCGGTCCACCAGCCAGATCAAGCCGAGTTCCCATCCCGTGATGTCGCAGACGGCCTGAATCAGTTGCGAGGCCGCCTGACCGAACGAGTCGCAGGACGCCAGGATCATGCTCACGGCCACCTGGGTGCGATGGAATTCCTCGACCCGCTTCCGTTCGGTGATGTCGCGGATAATCCCGCTGAAGAAGATGTTGCCGCCCGACTGCCAGGTGCCCAGGGACAGCTCCAACGGGAATTCCGTTCCGTCCTTCCTGAGCCCGTGCAGTTCGACGGGCTTCCCCGCCAGCCGCGAATGGCCCGACGTCCGGACACGCTCCAATCCCTTCTGGTGCATTTCCCGGTACCGGGCCGGCATCAGGCAGGTCAGCGGTTGCCCGACCACTTCCTCCGCGGCATAACCGAACAGGTGCTGTGCGGTCTTGTTCCACAACATAATAGTGCCCTGGCTGTCGGCCAGCACGATGGCATCGGAGGCGGTCTCGACCAGCACGTTCGCAAACGACTGCAGCACGGATTCGGTATCCCGATGCGTGTTTGCGGCCGGGCTCGATCCGTTCTCGGACGCGGTGATGTCGTGCGTGCACTTCAACATGGGTTGCCTTTCGATCCTCTCGTCTCTCGTCTGACGGATGTGCCGGACACGGCCCGGCACATCCGTTCGTTGGTACATTGTTCCGATCGCCACTAGGCGGCGCGCTTGGATGTCCGGGTTTCGGCCGTCGCCGTCGTGTGGGCCGCTCGTGCGCGCAGCTTCGGCTTCGCCGCATTGTTCTGGGTCGGCTCTTCAAGCGCCGCATCCAGCAGGACGAGCGCGATCATCCCGAACAGCGTGAATCCTGTGACGATCATTCCCATGATGCACCTCCGTGTATGTGCGACAGTTGCCGGTGGATGTTCTCCGTATCCGCACTTGCCACGGTATTGAGCAAGGCCGGTGCCACCAATAGGCCAGGCGTGGCGAACCAGGTACGACGCGCACAACCTCTTGATGAGTCTGATGAATGTGTTTGCGGAGATCGGCGAGGTCGGCGGGGAGACCGTGCCATGATCGAATCGTCAAACGAATCGGTCTGTGAACGAGGTAAGCAGGCTGGAGCGCGGGAGGCTTCCAAACGCCAGATTCCATGCGGGTTTTGTATGGGTGTCAACGCTGTGTGCATAATGTAAACAATGTTGACAGCCTCCGGCGCTCGTGCTACGAGAGGCACGAGCATCGGTTTCGAGGGGCTATTGGTACGAAATGGGCACGACACAAGACATCGCATCGAACAAGTCGGACAGGCCGGACCAGCCTGGATCGTCGTTGCAGCGCGTGCTGGATCTGTGCGGCCAGATCAATGCCGAACGCGAATTACCGCGGCTGCTGGAGCTGATCGCGCGGGAGGGCTCGAAGCTGCTCGAGTGCGAGCGTGTGACCATCTTTCTGCTGGATCGCGAGAAGTGCGAGCTGATTTCTCAGGTGACGTTGGACGGAGAGAAGATCCGGCTGGACGCTCGGCTGGGCATCGCCGGCGCCTGCGCGATGACCGGGCAGGTGATCAAGGTGGACGACGCCCAGCAGGACCAGCGGTTTTATACCGCCGTGGACGCCCGGACCTCGTTCCAAACGCGGACCGTGCTGGCGATCCCGCTGCAGAATCCAACCGGCGAGGTCATCGGCACTTTTCAATGCCTCAACACGCGGCACGGGGTGTTCACGCCCGAGGACGAACAGGTCGCCCTCGCCCTCGCCTCGCAAGCCGCCATTGCCATCGAAACCGCGCACCTCGTCCAGAATTTCAAGCGGCAGCAGACCCAACTGGAGGCTGAGAACGCGCAACTCCGGAAGGAAGTCGAAAGCCGGTTTTCGACGCAACAGATCATCGGCACCAGCCGGCCGATCCAGTTGATCGTCCGGCTGATCGATCAGATCCGCGACAGTGCCGTGGACGTGCTCATCACGGGCGAAAGCGGGACCGGCAAGGAGATGGTCGCCAAGGCCATTCACTACAACAGCCCGCGCGCCCGCAAGCCGTTCGTCGCGATCAACTGCGCGGCCCTGCCCGAAACGCTCGTGGAGAGCGAACTGTTCGGGATCGAGAAGGGCGTGGCGACGCAGGTCGATCGGCGGATCGGCAAATTCGAAGAGGCGAACGGCGGGACCCTGTTCCTCGACGAAATCGGCGACCTCAGCCAGTCCGCGCAGGTCAAAATTCTTCGCGTGCTTCAAGAGCGGGTGCTGGAGCGGGTCGGCGGGCGCGCGGGCATTTCCGTGGATGTCCGGGTGCTGGCGGCGACGAATGCCGATCTCGATCGCGCCATCAAGGCCGGGAAGTTCCGGACGGATCTGTTCTATCGTCTGAAAGTCGTGACGATCCACACTCCGCCGTTGCGCGACATACGGGAGGACATTCCCATGCTCGCCCGCACGTTTCTGCATCGCGACTGCCAGGCGATGGGAAAAACACAGAAATCGTTGTCGGCGGGCGCGCTGCGGTGCCTGACACAACACGACTGGCCGGGTAACGTGCGCGAATTGGAAAACGAGATCAAGCGGCTGGTGGTTTCCACGCGGCGGACGGCGATTGCGGAAGAAGATCTCGCCGATGGCATTCGCGCATCGGCCGACCAGGCGGGGAAGCCGTCCGGTTTCGCCGGACGGTCCTTGAAGAAGACGGTGGAAGAATTGGAACGACGCCTGCTCGCCGATGCCCTGCAGCGCTGCCGCGGGAACCAGGTGCAGGCCGCCAAGCTGCTGGGGCTCAGCCGCCAGGGACTCATCAAGAAAATCGCCCGCTTCGGATTGAAATCCTCATCTAGGTGATCCGCCAAAACACTCCACAAACGTCCTGCCGGTTCGACGATCGGCCGGCACGCCTCTTGCCGTTCTCTCATTAGGTAATGCCACAGCAGACTACTGTTGACAAGAGTAGGGGAGAGGCGCATAGTCACCTCCCACAGGCCGGCATTGAACTCAGTTACTGCATCACCCCACGGAAAGGGGCTTGATGACTCCGGTAACGGTAGTTCTGCCTATGTGGTTCTTCCTTCCTGGCGTCCAACGCCCTCCTAAGCTGCAACCACATCACGTTTTATTAAGCCGACGGGTCTTCACGGCAACGTGTCGCACTTAGGCGGGTGTGATGTACGTCATAGCACAGTGCGCGCGCGTGATACGTGTACGCTATGAGTGAGACAGCAAAGTAAATATAGCAACTTTGAACTAAAGGGAGGTCAAAATGTTTTGCAGCCGAACAATAATTACCTTGTCTGCTTTGCTAGGTTTTTTGTCAGTCAATGGCGATCAAATTTATGCTCAAGGAGGATCTCCTTCTAAAAATGTAACGGCTACAACAGAGAGAGCTAAAGTGGCAGGTAGTTCAAAGACTAGTCTCAAGAGTCCGTTAATAAATGCACGTAGCGAAAGATATCCAGATGGAAATAAGCTGAATAAGACCTACTCGCAAAACCTAAGTGCGCTTACGAAGGAACTAAGAGGCGAAAATGTATTTTCGTTTTTCGCTAGGCCAGCAAGCTACTCTCTAGTAGCCCCAGTTATTGCTCCTAATTTACGCGATCTCGCCAAGGCCGTTTTGCCGAATAGTAGATTGTCTGTGCGCAATGTCATATCCACTTATGTAATGGGAGAAGCTTTAAAGGGGAATGATAAAGAGGGAAGCTCCACTCCTTCGCACGTAGATAAAACTATAATTCTTTATGAGCTTAGTTATGACAATATTCCATTGGCCGCAGGAAGCGATGCGATGGCCATAATATCAAAGAGTAATGAGGTTCTTACATTACGACAAAGAAACCTTCCGAAAGAAATTGACTCAACGGTACCGCGTATTACTAGAACAGCAGCACTAAACTTTGCCAAGCAGCATTTTGTTACGCAATCAAAAATATCACCAGGTGGGCCAGAGATTGATTTAGGTGATGCAAATTCTATTCTTACCATTTACGTTGACCCGGAAACGCTTAAGGGCCATCTCGCATGGGCTTTTAACTTAAGTTCGACCACGAGTAATGATCCACAAGGAATTCGTTACTGGGTCTCGGCCAGTGAGGAGAATAAAATCATAAACGTTGAAAATAAGTTATTTCATGGCGGCGAAGTTAAAGCCGATGGAGAAGTGTGGAAAACGTCATCCGCTAGCCCTGTCATCAAATATCCTCTCGGTTATCTTAGAGTTGTGGCGCCAGATGGAAGTACAATTAACACTGGACCAACCGGAAGTTTCACATTTCCCGGTGACGGGCCTGAGAGATTAAATGCCAGATTAGACGGGCCGTATTCATCTATACAGGATAAAAGTATTCGCGTGATGGAACGCGAAATTAAAAGAACAGGCAAAATATATCCTCCCCTGAGTTTTGTCAGCAACAATCGGGCCACAAGGGAATTTGAATTAGCCCAGGTTACCGCTTTTTTATGGGCTAACGCCTCTCATGAGTTTGTTATTAATGTGCTCAATCCTGGTTCCCAAGGCCTTCTTAATGACCTGCCAACAATAGTTAATCATAATGAAGTTTGCAATGCCTACTGGAATGGAGCATCCATTAACTTTTTCAAGGCTGGACAATTAGCCGGGCGTAATTGCTTAAACACAGCCTATTCGGATGTGATTATTCATGAGTACGGACATGCCGTAGATGATCGGTTTGGTGCAATAATAGATGGAGCATATAGTGAGGGATTCGGTGATGCCCTGGCTATCCTTATGACCCGTCAGCCCTGTATTGGTCGTGATTTTGACGGCCGCAATACTTGCATGCGCAGAGCGACGGAGATTGTTAATTGGCCACCATCTGCAGGAGAAGTCCATGAAGATGGGAAGATATATTCAGGATTTGTGTGGGAATTAATTCAACAGCTATCCAAAAGGTATTCAGCAGATGATAGCTATAGAGTTGCGACGGCTCTGATCCTTGGTGCTGCAGCAGCAAACCCTGCTGACATCCAAGATGCTGTTGAACTTAGTTTTAAAGTAGATGATACCGATGGTGACCTGTCCAACGGATCACCTCATTTTACTGAACTTGCAGCAGCAGCAGATTCACGACGAATCTCGCATCCCTCAAAAAGGTGACTGAGATATCCTCGAAATTTACGAATTGATTGATGGGAGCAGTATTCAAGGTCAAGCTAACGTGGGGGATATCCTGAACAAGCATCTAGCTAAGCTTGTCGGAGCTTCCCAAAGAGCAATACACCTATGCACGGTCCACAATCAACTACTGCCGGACTTTCACGCCTCGCATTTCCTCTGTACCGTCTGTCATCCTGGCAACAACCACAGATCATCAGATCTGTTCCGTTGATGAATCGATGGAAGCAGGGTTCTTACCCATCGGTTTAATTTTAGGTGTTTTGCTGGTCTAGGCCTTACAAACTGCTGTTCCCTTACACGGATAGCGGGTTCAAATCCCACCCTCTCCACCACTTTTCAATAGGTTTCACGCAGAGTCTGGGCTAGCGACCAACTGCCGAAACAATTGAGCCTCACTTTCTGAAAGCAGTAATACGCAGGGCTAATTAGAGAAGGTGCTATAATACATTAATAAATCAATCCCCTGTACGAATAATTAGAGCGTACTCAGTCAGACAGCCGTTGGCTGCTAAAGAAATGGCATAAAACCTATCGCCTCTCATCTGATACACTTGCACAATGTGTGGAAGCATAACGAGGCAGGGAAAATACTACAAAAATATAGTAAGAGTAAATGCTAGAGGGGGGTAGAAATTGTTTAAACTCTTGTTATTTTAACGATCTGTGAGAGGCGGTACTTTGTCGAAAACAATGATTAGGAGTTTCCTGCTTTGCAGCATACTCTTGCTTGACGTTTTCTGCGGAAAGATTAAAGCAGGAAACGAAGAAAACGAATTTCTTACTCAGCAGCAAATGTTGGCTAATGTAGTCGAGCTAAAAGATGCGCAGGAAGGTTTTAGTGGACAAACAGGTGAAGTTTTGACGGTACAACCCACCGGTGCTTGGGAGATTGCTCGATTTTATAATAAAGAGAAAGAACGACCACATCGAAGAGGTCATCTAACTCAGTCACAATTGGTAGCATTGGCAGAGATTTTTAAGGAAAACGAATTCTCTCGATTGCCAACAAATGCCGGACGAGAGTTTCTTAAGATCAATCGTCACTTAGTTACTGTTTCTTTTGGAAGTAAGAGAGCGACTCTAATCCTCTCAGGCAGGGAGGATCCTGTTGGCTATATGACATCCCAAAAGTTTTCAGCACATCATGATGATGCAGGCTGGAAAATTGCCTTAATAACTCAATCCCTTCGCAGGATAGTGGAAAGTTCAGGCGATTAGCCTAACTCTGCTGTGCGCGAATTGGAGAACGAGATCAAGCGGCTGGTGGTCTCCACGCGGCGGACGGCGATTGCGGAAGAAGATCTCGCCGATGGCATTCGCGCATCGGCAGACCAGGCGGGGAAGCCGTCCGATCCCGCCGGACGGTCCTTGAAGAAGACGGTGGAGGAATTGGAGCGGCGTCTGCTGGCCGACGCCCTCCAGCGCTGCCGCGGGAACCAGGTGCAGGCCGCCAAGCTGCTGGGGCTCAGCCGCCAGGGATTGATCAAGAAAATCGCCCGCTTCGGCCTCAAAACCTCCGCCCGCTGACCGTTCTTTCCGGTGCACGGCACCCCCTCTCCGGTGGTCGCAAAAAGGCCATTCGTCCCTTTTATTTCCTAGGTAGGGTTCTCTAGATTTCCCGTTGACAAAAAAAACGGAGCAGCGCATAGTTCTCACCCTAGGCCGGCTCCCCGGAGGTAGCACCTTGAAGGGGACGTCGTACAGCGGTTCTGCTCTACAGTGCGCTCCCGCATCTATAATTCTACCCAAATCCGGTTCCGGTAACCGTTTTGAATCTGTCTGTTGTGACCGTGCGATACCCTCCCCTGCAGTCTGTCGTCGGGACGAGGGGTTCAAGAGCGAAAAACGAGAAAGCCCGCAGCCTGATGTCCTTCAGGCTTTGGCGAGGCGGGCTCTGCACGGCGCTCACGCGCAGGCATGGAAGTTGCGTTTCGCAACGAACGTAAAAATCATGGATTCGCGTGCCCTCAAAAGTTTGGCAGCGCTTGTCATAGCGGCATTGCTTGCCGGATGCGCGGCCATCACCGGGTACGATCCCACGTCATACAAGACAGCGACCGATCTGAAGGTCGAGGCGTTGATTCTCATTGAGAAAGCGCAGGATCCACCGGCCCAGCACACGGCTGCGATCGAAAGCCTGCGGATGAAGCTGCGTCAAGCGCTGGAGTATGAAAAAGGGAAGGGTGAGCGGAATCGCGTGAGCAAGGAGCTATGGTCGACTCTTGTGAATCCGAACGGCGGCTTGCTCGGAGGATTTCTCAAGAAGTGGGAAACCGAGAAGAGGAGTCAGAGCCCCGCTTTCCTTGAAGGGATCAGCAAGAACGTCGAGGACGCGTTCGATCGGATTATCGAGATGGAAAGTCACAAGGTCAAGGACTGAGAGGGCTTGAGGGGCGCCGCATGCTGGATTTTGACGCGTTCTTCAAGGAGTTGAAGGACGGTGTGGCGGAAATTGCCCAAAAGGAAGAGGTTAATTTCATCAGGGAAGCCTCGAGCGACGGCGCCGCCTTCCTCAACGCGGTGAAAGCTGATGTGAAGAGGTGGGCCAAGCAGTATGCCGAAGGAAAACTGTCCAAAGAGGAGTTTGAATTTCTGGTGAAGGGCAAGAAGGACCTGGCCAAAATGGACGCGTTGACACGGGCAGGGCTGGCCGCTATTCGTGTGGAGCGCATGCGCGCCGCGATGATCGATCTGATCATCACGACGGCCGGAAAACTGATCTAACTCATATTGCGATGAAGCAGTGCTCAAGGTAGGAGGTGCACCATGTCGATGCGATTGGATGCCCAGCTCACGCAAACCGGCACCAGATTCAGAATCTTTCCTCAATCGCGACATCTGGCGGCATTCAAAGAGCCTGAAACCCTATACGTCTCCGTATCACCGAACGCGATCAAGCCCGGTCCGACCGACGATCGTTTCTATGTGCTCGATGCGATCGATAAGAAGCCCTACGGTGAGAACAACGGTCGTGTCGATCCCTACTCCGGACACCACAATCCACCCTTGAAGCCCGGGCCAGACCGTCACTTTGACCACTTTGATGTGGGATCCCGTGACTTTCTGGTGGCGACGATGTACGCGACGGTGCGGCGCGTACTTGATATTTGGGAAGGTTATTTTGAACGCAGGCTTGAGTGGCACTTCAGTCGGCACTTCGAGCGTCTTGAACTCGTGCCTTTGATCAAATGGGATAATGCTCAATCGGGATATGGATTCCTGGAATTCGGTTATAACAGGATCAGGCCAGGCGTGCCTGATTTCACCAAGCCGCATTGTGAAAACTTCGATGTGCTTGCTCATGAATTGGGGCACAGCTTTATCTTTTCAGAAATTGGAATTCCTGATCCAGTAACTCGAACCCTCGAATACGGGGGGCACCACGAAGCAGCGGGCGATCTTGTCGCCATCGTGGCAGCGCTCCACTTTGACAAGGTGGTGTCCCATCTTCTGGAGAGTTCGAGAGGCAATCTGTTTACAGCCAACGCGCTCAGCAGGCTCGGTGACGTCTCGGAAAGCAAGGAAGTCCGCAAAGCATTTAACGACGAAACGATGCGTACAGTCTCTGCAGAAGAGCACGAGCTTTCCCAGCCGATGACCGGGGCGCTCTTCGATATTTTTGTGGAAGTCTTCCAAAAGGGATTGGTCAAGAAGGGCCTGATCACACAGAAGCTCGCCGATCAGTCCAGCCATGAGCCCGACGACAACATCGACGACCGGGCCATTCAGGCGGCGTTCAACGAGGCCTATTCAGGCAACAAAGCAGGTTTCAAGAAGGCCCTCTTGGAAGCACGGGATTATCTGGGCGAGCTTCTCGCTCGTACGTGGACCGGGATGTCTCCTCACTGCTTTACCTACAGCGCCGTGGGGCAAAAACTGCTGAGCGTCGATCGTCAGATGGGCGGTCACCACCAGGAGACGATCAGGTCCTGTTTCCAGTGGCGCGAAATCGAGCTTCCTAACGGCTATCCCATTTACCGGATCAGAACTTTGGATACTGAGCTGGGCCACTACACAACCGACAAGAAGAAGCCTCGCCATCGTCGGAGTAAACGCACATGAGCCACGACCGCGAAGAACTCGAAAGGCAGTTTCTCCGCTCCCTCGATGAGCACGTCAGGCCGCCGCTCCGATTAGAGGGCGACGGCTTCGGCGCCCCAGAGGGGTGGTTTCTCGGCCCGAAAGCGGAGAACGAGAAGCTGCTGATCGAGCTGATCGTGGACGCCATCCGAGAGCACTGCCGCTACCGCCGGAACTTTCATCCTGAGGATCCGGAAGGCATCAGCGAGGAGGAAAAGCGGTCCGAGGCCTACAAATACGCGGTCAAGACTTTGAGGGGTTACACTGGGCAATTACTCGAGAAATTGCAACTCTCCGCGCCCTTTTTCAGCATGAGGTATCAAAGCCACATGCTCTGGGACCAAGTGTTGCCGGCGATGGTCGGCTATTTCGCTGCCATGCTGTACAACCAGAACAACGTTGCTGCCGAAGCCTCGCCGATCACGACGCTGCTGGAAATAGAGGTGGGCGACGACCTGTGCCGCATGCTGGGCTACGTCCAAAAGAAAGTCCAGGAAACAGGCAAGCTTATCCTGCCGTGGGGGCACATTACCTGCGGCGGCACGGTGGCCAACATCGAATCGCTCTGGGCGGCTCGCAACGCCAAGTTCTTTCCCCTGGCCGTCGCGGAGGCGCTGCGAAAAGAGGCGGCTCTGGCGAAGGCGCGGCATCTGACAGTGAAGGTGCGCCGGTTGACCGAGGGACCATTGCAGGAGGACAGCCTCGATGATTGGCATCTGCAGGTGCAGCATCCCAAGCTCCTCGATTTGGATACCTGGACGCTGCTCAACCTCGAGTTGGATGAGATTCTTGACCTTCCTTACAGGATTGCCGAGCTCTGCGAGCCGAACGCCCGCACTGACGATGAGATCAAGGTGGTCCTCAAAAAGCTTAATCCGGCCATCACCAAACATACGCTGCAGAACGTCGGCATGGTTGAGTACTATCGACAGCCAGCCATGGAGTGCATCCGGCCCCCGGTGGTTTTTGTGCCTTCCACGCAACACTATTCATGGCCCAAGGGCGCGACGCTTCTCGGACTGGGACAGAACTGCATCAAAAAGATCTATGTCGATCATCAGGCACGGATGGATATCGAGATGCTGGATCGGGAGCTGGCACTCTGCCTGAGAAACCACATCCCGGTCATTGCTGTGGTGGCGGTCATGGGCAGCACGGCAGAAAGCGCCGTTGATTCTCTTGACGAGATCCTCGAGAAGCGGGGCAAGTATCGGACACTCGGTTTGGAGTTTGTCCTCCATTGCGATGCGGCCTGGGGCGGCTATTTCGCCTCGATGCTTCGCACAGACAGTCCGGCCGGCCGGTTGGACGAGTCAGCGCAGAACATGTTTATAGACCGGGCCTTTAGCCGCGATAATGCCATGGCGAATGCCGCCCGCCGCTCCCATTGGTTCTCTGAAGCCCTGTTTTATTTCCGTCAGCAAAAAAAGTATCGGGAATTCCCGATGTCTCCCTATGTCGCGGAACAATACAAATTGCTCCCGCAGGCGGACTCTATCACGGTGGATCCGCACAAGGCAGGCTACGTGCCTTACCCGGCCGGCGCCCTGTGCTACCGCAATTCGAAGATGCGCGATCTCGTGTCGCTCAGCGCCCCGGTAGTCTTTCATGAAGGCAAGAGCGAACCCACGGTGGGCATCTACGGGATCGAAGGGTCCAAACCGGGCGCCGCCGCGGCCGCCGTGTGGCTGGCCCACCGCGTGATCCGTCCGACACAGGGCGGCTACGGCAGGATTCTCGGTCAGTGCATGTGGACCTGCACGCGGCTCTATTGCCGTCTTGTCACGATGACCGATCCGCACTTCAAGATCACGATGCTCCACAAGCTGCCCACCATCGAGGGTAGGTCGGAAGAGGATATCAAGGCGGAGATCCGAAAGCACTTTATCCACCACAACAATTGGGAGCTGCTCAAACATCTCAAAAAGCATGATGACGCGGCAGAGTTGTTCATGAAGCTGGGGTCTGACCAATTGATTCTGGCGTATTCGTTTAATTTCTATAAGGAGCCGGGAAATCCGAATAGCCTCAACACGGATGTCACCCAGATGAATGCTCTCAATAACAGGATATTTGAGATCTGCAGCATCACCGCTCCGATTCCGGATCTCAGCTCCAAGAAGCTTATCCTGACCAACTCCTCGTTCAGCATCGACAACTATGGACCCGCCTTTGTGGACGAATACTGCTGCCGCGCGGGAGTAGAGAATCCGGATCGCCAGGATGTCCCCTTCCTCATCTCGACCACCATGGATCCCTGGACGACCGACGTTGCCAGGACGCCCGATACGCCGGAGGGAGATTTCCTGGCTGTGATCGAGGATGCACTCAGAGAAGCGGTGCTCAAAGCCAGAGAAGAAGTCATTGCCGCCGAAAACAACGCGGCAACCGGTCGGCATCCTGGCGGAGGCGGCCCACAGCCGCTCACCGGCGGGCCGACCGGTCAGTCACACGAACGTTAGAAAGGAGAGGTTATGTCACTCAAGGCGCCTTTTGATTCGAGCAAGCGAGCGGTCGGCGGCGGAGGCTACGGTGATAGCGGCGGCGGGTACGGCGGCGGCGGAGAGCACGGCGGCCATGGCGAGCATCCCCAGCCCAAACCGGGGGGCATCGAGAATGATCCCGTGCATCAGCACGCCTTCGTGATGCTCGGGTCCAAGACCCTCTTTATCTGCCACCTGACGAATTACTGGATTGAGGAGCACCGCTACCAGTTTATCCTCGAAGTCAAACTCCCCGACGATGTGATGAGGAAATACCGCGAGGCGCAACGGGCTCATCCGGAAGAAACGTTCTTTCTGAGCAACAGCGAGAAAGACCTCCTGACCCTCCCCCATCTGGCCAGCCGGACACGCACCTCATTCCGTGCGGATATCAACCGTGGTATCCCGCACAAACAGGCGTACGACGCCTGGCCATGGAACGGCCTGCCGAAGTTCGCCGAGGACGTGGAGGCGACCGTCGTCCGCGTCGTCTATTGGCGGCTCTTCTCGCTGAACATGGAGTATCCCTCGACTCTGACCTACATCCTCTTCGGCGCCGACGATGAAGCGCACATGGTCAACTACCAGTGCGGCTTCGAAGTCAAAGATACTAACATTCACCGGGCGGACTTCGATCATATCCTGAGTCTCAGGAAAGCGCCTGATTGGATTCCGCAAACCCAGTTGAGAGCCGGCATCCTTGTCGATATGCCGGCCTTCCAGAAAATACCGGAATGCCCGCCGACGAAATGGATCGGCTGCTCCAAACCTTTACCCGACGGCGTCGCCCAAGACGTCCGCTATCGGGCCTATGGCGACAAGCGGCGGATCGAAGTCGGGCAGACCTATTATTTCGGCACCAGAATCTCGCATTGGAAGAATCCCTGTCCGGGCTTGACCACGCCTGGTGCGAGCGAGCCTCCACCGAAGGGCTGATCTCCTCGCCAAGTGCGCGAAGGAGGCCGCAAAGGAGTGACCCATGGCCACACCGACCAATCAAGACAAGGGGAATGAAAAGCTCTGGCATCAGATATTTGCGTTGGGTCATCCCGATCTGTTGTCCTTTCAACGTCTGCATAGCTGGCTTCCCTCACCGCCGCGGTGCAAGATGTGTCTTGCCCCGTTCCGCGGCGTTGGGGGTGTGTACATGCGCTTCCGCGGGAAAGGACCTGCAAACCGGAACCCGAACTATTGCAGCGCCTGTGATAAATTCATCAGAGCCTACCCGGGCAGTGCCGAAGTCGAGCTCACGATGATCATTGCGGATTTGACCGACTCCAAGAAGCTGGCCAGTCAGATGACGGATAGTGAATGGAGAGACGTGCTGAACAGTTTCTACGGGCCGGCTGTCAACGCGCTCATCGAGACAGATGGATTCTTCGTCAAGTTCGTCGGCGATGAAGTTGACGGTGTCTATCCGCCGGGGTTCTCAGGGAAAGACCATGCGCGTAAGGCGATACAGGCTGCCGAGCAGATGTTACGCATGGAGATCCCGCCCGCTCCCAACGGTTCTCCGGTGCGCGTCAAGGTAGCGGTTCACACCGGCGTCTTCTGCATCGGCACCGTAGGCTGGAAGGATCCTCAGACGGGTGTAGAGAGCGGCCCTCAGGATGTGCAAGCCATGGGCGATAACGTTCATATCACCCAGCTTCTATCGAAAGCGGCTCGGCCCGGGGAAGCTCTGATTACCGAAGCGGCCTATGTGGCTGCGGGGGGGCATATCCCCAATCTCGAGTCCCGCCAAATCATGGTGGAGGGCAGACGAGAGCCCATCACGGTCCGCGTGATGCGGGCGGCATCCAGTTGAGGGCTCGGTTGAAACGGGAAGGCCAGCCATGAAAAAGCCTGCCGTCTTCTTTGACATCGGCGACACGCTGGGAGCCGTGATGACGGAATCCGGCCCGCCACTCCGCCGCCGCCTCATTCCCTTTCCGGACATCCTAAACATTCTCAAGACTCTCCGGAGGAAGGGACACCGGTTGGGCATCATCTCCAACACGGGTAAGGAGCCGGCTGCCGCGATTAACGCCATGTTGAAGGACGCCGGTATTTTGAAGTACTTCGAGCCGAAGCTCCGTCTGTACAGCTCAGAGGTCCATCTGGAAAAAAACAGTCCGAAGATCTTCAAGTTGGCGGTCCAGCGCGCCGGCCTGAAAGCCACGCCTTCCCGATGCCTTTTCGTCGGCGAGGAGGCGCAGGAGCGGATCTTTGCCCGGGCTGCCGGCATGAAGGTCGCTCCTGCCGCCTGCTTGGCCCTGGAAGTCTTGGAAGAAGTCAGAATTCAATTTCTCCGCATCCACGTGCCCGTACGGCAAAGCCAGTCGGCCTGGCGATCGGCTCTGAACAATCAAAATCTTCCATTGGCTCCGCTCCACGTGGCAGGTTCCGACAGTCGCGATATTTACGTCATGGCATCAGTGGAAACCGCGGCGAAGCTGGACAATCTGGGATTCCGGGTTGATCGCTTGGGCCCTGTGGGTGCGCCCGATACCGCGGATCTCTATCTGCTGCGTGATGACCGCCAGACGCGCACCGGCTTTCTTGCACCCGAGGGACAGGCCGAGATGCTCCTGGAAGACCGTCCGGACCGGCCCGACGTGGTCAGCTCGACCGCCGAAGGCCTGTTCGTTGTCCTGCCCGGGACGCGGAACATCGAGGAGCTACATTTCAGGGAGGCCCGGCACGGCCATACGGTCAAGCTGCTTCCGGATTCCACGCTCCTCAGGCCTTTTTCCCAGGAGCCAGGATTCCGGGCCCTGAACTGGACCGTCGAGTCTGGCCTGGCAGACCGCAATCTGAAACCGCATGAACTCGCCATTCTGGCCAAGATCGACGGGGCCTTGATTCAAGGGTTCGTGGATCGTTATTCCGGGAAGGCTCAGGTCAGTCCAGGCAAGACGATCCGCAGCCGTCATGTGCAGCACCCGGACAATCGGCTCGCGGTCACGTCTCTTCTCGATGAACTTCGAGGGATGAAACACTACACGCTCCGCATCCAGAGAATCGAAGGCGGACGGATCAAAAATGTCGAAGCGGAATTTCGCGGCGAGACAGACGAGCTCGTCCTGATCACGGCGCACCTGGATTCGACTGCCAAAAGTGACCTTACCTTTCGTCCGGACAAGGATCCGGCCCCCGGCGCTGATGACGATGCGAGCGGCATGGCAGCCGTGCTTTCGGCCGCCTCGGTCTTTCCCCAATTATTAGCGCAAGGGGCTAAGCCGACACGGACGGTCCGTTTCGTCCTCTTCAATGCCGAAGAAGTGGGCCTGGTAGGCAGCAACCACTACGCGCGCGCGCTCGCGTCACAGGAAGCGCCGGTTGTCGCCGTGTTTCAGATGGACATGGTGGGATATCGCCTGGCGGGAAGCCAGGCACCCCATCCCTTCGAAATCCACTTCGGCTACGACCCCTTGCCGGATACCGTGCAGCGTTCGCGCCTCCTTGCCGAGCGGCTGGAGCGCGTCATCGCACAGGTGGCGCCGAAACTCGCGAAGCCTCAGATGTATGACCAAGATGATCCGGCGTCCGGACGAAGCGACCATGCCAGCTTTCAACAGCGGGGTTACGCCGCGGTGTGCGTGTCGGAAGATGCCTTCGTGGGCGGTCCATCAGCGACAAATCCAGCGCTTAACAATCCCTACTACCATAAGTCGACTGATCGACACATCATAGCCGACTATGCGGCGGAGGTGGCGCGGGCGGTGGCCGCAGCCGCCTGGCTGACCGCCCAGCCGTGAAGAGGTTAAGTGCAAAGATGTGGATTCCCCGGGACCGGCGGCTACTCACTTCATACCGGCAGGACCGAGCGTTTCTGTTCGGATGATCAGGATGTCACTGGCCAATACTTCGCGCTGGCTGCAGAATGCGATTGCACGCGTCAGTCATCTTCCTGAACTGGCGAACGATATCCGTCTGGAGTGGTTCCCTCAGAAATCTCCCGTCCGACGTCCCTATATCGAACGGAACGAATTCCATTCGCTTTTTGCACAGGAATGGCACAGGTATGTCCGGCGCCGATGGAAGGAACGGTGGATTGCTCCGGCCAAGCAAGAGCAAAACCCCGCTCTTCTGGCTGATTGCAGACCCACTACAGAGTTGAATCTGTTCGGCCTTGCCCTGTCCGGGGGCGGCGTGCGTTCTGCCACCTTCAACCTGGGCCTACTGCAGATTCTTGCCCGCTGCGGTCTCCTGAAATACTGCGATTATTTGTCCACGGTTTCCGGTGGGGGATATATCGGGGCCTGTCTGACGGCTCATTTGAGTCGTGACAATACCGGACTGGAAGGCAATCAATTTCCCTTCGCCTATCCTCGGACAGGCAAGGAACGCGAGGAAGTTCGTCATCTGAGAGAGCACAGCAACTATCTGGCGCTCGGGCAGGGTTTCTCCAAGCTTCTCCATGCGCTTGGGCTGGCCGGAAATTATTTGAGCAGTTTGCTGGTCATCCTTCCCATTCCCCTTGCTGCACTCGTGATCGTGGCCTTTTGTCTCGACTTTCTCTCCTGGCATCTCGGCGATGAATTGCTGGTGATCCCGGTCGTGACGACTGCGATTAAAATCCTCGGCAGCATTCTGTTCCTCCACTTTGCGTACACATGGGTTGCCTCGCGCTTCAGGAGAGTGAATTGGCTGGAAGTGCTCAATCCCTGGATTCCTCTGATTGTAGGTGTGTTGATCAACCTGGTTGCCATCTATCTAGCCGAGTCATCGGGTTCATATTGGAAGGTGGAAGAATGGGGTTGGAATTGGTCTCCTGGAGACAAGTGCGGAGCGTACAGAGATGTTTCGATGATGGACTGGCTCAGATGCCTCCTCCTTCACTGGGCGCCGGACGGTCTTCACCGAGCACTAGTCATTTCCGCCGTCCTGATGTTCACCATGCTTCTGTTGTCCACGCCGTGCATGCTCGTGTCCCGTTCGTACGGGCAGAAAGATGCCGAGAGGCGGGCAATCCTGACCAAAGTTCAGGAATGGGCACTCTTCTCCATATTGGTTGCGGGCCTGCTCTTTATTCTTCCAGTCGCCGTGCATAAGTGGTCGGTATTCTGGGACGAAGAAGGCTGGAAAAAATTCGGCAAATGGGCGTTTTCTGCGCTTTCTCTGGCGTTCACGCTTGGCGCCAACCGTAATTGGCGGACGTGGTGGCTGAACAAGGTCAAGATTCCGATCATCAATGTCGGAGTGGCCGCCTTCCTCATCTCGCTGATGTTGACGATTCTGGGTCTGTATCAAAAGTACGAAGTCGAAACGTACGCCGCCGCATGTGCTGTTTTGATTATCGTCTTCTTTTTTGTCGATCCCGAGAAAGCGTCGCTCCATTTTCCCTATCGAGACCGGTTAGCCGAAGCCTATGTCGTGAAACCCTCCAGAGCCGGGGGAGGGTTTGTCCCCGACCACGACTTAAAACTGGCCACGTTGTTCAGAACGGCTTCGGAGGGAGAGAAATTTCTTCCACCGTACCCCCTCATCAATTCAACAATCAATCTGACCAGAAGAGATGATTCCGCGCTGGGATGGCGGAAGGGTCATCTTTTCCAATTCTCTCCCCTCTACTGCGGTTCGGACGTCACAGGGTGGCGTGCAACGGATGTCTACGAAGGTGGTCGGATGGATCTGGCAACCGCTATGGCTATTTCCGGCGCTGCTGTTGGCTCCCGAACAGGGATGTACACAAGCCGCCCGTTGGCGATACTCATGACTCTGCTCAATATCCGGCTTGGCTCGTGGAGGCAGAACCCGCGCGGCGGAATGATGTTTGGCACCGTAGGGCTGCTGTTTCGAGAACTCTTCGGCCAGCTTTCCGCAGACTCTTCCGCTGTCAATATTTCCGATGGGGGTCACTTCGAGAACCTTGGGTTGTACGGCTTGATCCAGCGTCGATGCAAATTCATCATTGTTTCGGATGCAGGAGCGGACGGGCAGTTCGGGTTTGGGGATCTCGGAAACGCGCTCCGCAAGATACGGATTGACTTCGGCGTGCGCGTGGATAACCTGGGCGTTTCCTCGATTAAACCGGACTCACAATCGCCTGATGGCTTCAGCCGGGCGTACTGCGCGATCGGAGAGATTATCTACCCCTTGCGCGAGGGGGACAAACAGGATGGAGAAGAAAAGGGAATCCTTGTCTATATCAAACCGGCCATCAAGGGCGACGAGGCAACCGATATCCTTGCCTATAGGGGTAAACGAAAGGAATTTCCACATGAGACCACGGCCGATCAGTTTTTCGATGAATCCCAATTCGAATCCTATCGCGCTCTCGGTCATCACATTGGCAAAGTCGTGTTCGAGCCGGCTCGTAGAATCCTCGATAATGAAACAAAACTGAAAAAGAAAGACGCGGGTTACAATGTCTTAGGAAAGGTGTTCAGCTCGCTCCTCACCCATTGGAAATCGGTTGAACATGAACGGCCTGTTCCCTGAGGACCGTCCTGTCCTGGAATACCCTGAAAAGAAAGCGTGAATGGAAGGCTGGTGCCGAAGACAGGACTTGAACCTGCACGGGGTTGCCCCCGCTAGACCCTGAATCTAGTGCGTCTGCCAATTCCGCCACTTCGGCATCGAGGGAAGGATTCGACAATCAGGGCAACGCATTATCACCAATGGGGTGCAGCGCCGTCAAGCGATGCGGGGAGTGCTGTTATCGTTTGGTTACTAACGTGCCGCGTGATTCCCACGTCTTCGATGCGGCAATGTCGTTTATATCCCCGCTCAGGACGATCCGTTCGCGCACGAGGCCGGCGGCGGTGAGGAGATAGGCAGCGGGAATCCACGGGGCTTCGTCGGCGATCAGCACGTCGAAGCGGACCTTGCCAAATAGCGGATCGGCGGCGACCCGCGCGGCGGTCGTGGCGACCAGCCGCTTGTTCTGCAAGAAGGCCTGGCGGTTGGTGCCTTCCTCGGCGGCGAGCAGTTCACGGATTTTCCTGGTGCCGCCCAATCGCTTCACCTCGTCCCGGAGTTCCTTGTATTCCGGCTTCAAGTCTTTCGGGATGGCCGCTTCCGGCGTCAACTCGGCGATGCGGCGCTGGGCAATGTCCAGTTCGCCTTTCAGATCCGCGATCTGCTGCTCGAAGATGTTGTTGTATTCCACGAGCGACGTCTGGTTCTTGCCCAGGGCTTGCATGGCCAACCGCTTCATGAGCGGCAGTGATTCGTAGGTTGCCAGCGTTTCGGAATTCTCCGTGATCTTATTTTGCAGGTCCGTCGTCTGGGTGACCAGCCGCCATTCGAGCAGCCGGACTTCGTTGAGGTCGCGTTGCTTCTCCGCCTTGTAGGCCAGCAACGGCGTCAGCTCCCGGAACCGCTCGTACTTGCGGCGCAACGTGGCCTTGTCGGCGCGCGACTTGGCATAGAACTGGTGCATCTGCGCTTCGAAGCCCAGTTCGCCGAGCGAGATGCCCGACACGGTTTTCTCCACCGGCATCTCATAGCGGGTGACCAGGCTCTTATATGGGAGCGGCGCATGCTTCAGCGCCCGGGCGATCTGTCCCGTGATCTCATCCGAGCGCCGGTGATCGGGGCTGACGACGAGCAGGCGCTTGTTGTTTCTGGCCAGCGTGACCGCGAGGGTGACGAGTTTAGTCCGCCGCGTGGTCAAATCATCGCTCCAGAACGTCGTGAAGGCGGCGGACTCCGGCGCGGTGTGATTGCGGGCTGATTCGTCCGGGTGCAGCCAGGGGATCAGGCGCTCCGCCGGTCCCAGCGTGAAGCGGTCGGCGTGGCTTGCCATGTCGGTCAGCCGCCGCGAGGCGGTCTGAAAAAATCCCGCCGCATCCGGCACGATGGTGGATGGCCCGACGTTCTGGCCGAGCGACTCGTAGGTTTGAATCAGCGCCGCATCGCCTTCGCGGCCGATGACAACGCCTTCCGTCGGATCAATGTCGCCGGCTGTATCGCCGGGAACAATGCTGACCGGCAGGTCTTCCGGCAACGTGGCGCCTGCCTGCAGGTCGAAGAGATACAGGAAGAGCGTACCGACGGCCGATACCTGCCGTCCGTGCGGCGATGCGATCGGCGCATCAACTCCACGCGTCGAGACAGTCCGGCCTTCGTCGGCGAGCGCGCGGGCGTAGTGACTGAGCAGATCGGATAATTTCATCCCGCGCATCCTAACTCAGCCCTCCACATGCGTCCAGTCACCCGCACAAACATCGCTCCAGATGCGGCGTTCATGCATCACCGTATCTTGTGGTGGTCCGCGAAAATTCGCCGAATCCTCGCCCAATCCTTGATTGACTTTTGAACATCCCGCCCGTATGATTTTGCCTTCCAACAGAAGGAGTTAAGCATCATGAAGGTCATTTTGAAGGAACACGTTGAAGGCGTGGGGCACCTGGGCGACGTGCTGGAGGTGTCCAACGGCTTCGCCCGCAATTTTCTGCTGCCCCGAAAGAAGGCGCTGGAAGCCAACTCCCGGAACGTCAACGAATTCGAACACGCCACGCGCGTCATAGCCGAGAAGGCGAAAAAAGAAAAGATCGAACTGGAGGCGCACGCCAGGAAAATCTCCGCCGTGTCGCTGACGATCACCATGAAGGCCGGCAAGGACGGCAAGCTGTTCGGCTCGGTGACGAGCAAGGACATCGAAGAGGGCCTGGCCGAGAAGGGCTTCACGATCGACCGCAAAAAGATCCAGCTGGCGCAGCCGATCAAGGCGCTGGGCACTGTGGCGGTGCCGATCAAGCTCCATCGCGACGTGACGGCCACTGTCTCCATTGAAGTGATGAAGAAGCAGGAAGAAGACACGGCGTCGCACGACGCATCCGAGGCGCATGAGGCATCCGAGACGCACGAAACGCACGAGAAGCCTGAGAAGCCTGAAAAGAAAGCGAAGAAAGAAAAGAAGGCCAAGGGAGAGTGACGCGATGAGCGATGCCGAAGCCTCCATGAAGGCATTGAAAGCGTCCGACCCGGCCGTCTACGCCGCCATCAAGGCTGAAGAAGTCCGCCAGCGAGAAAAGCTCCTCCTGATCGCCTCCGAAAATTTCGCCAGTCCCGCCGTGCTCGCCGCGCAGGGCAGCTTGATGACCAACAAATATGCCGAGGGCTATCCCGGCAAACGCTACTACGGCGGCTGCCAGTACGTGGATACGGCGGAAAGTCTCGCGATCGAGCGCTGCAAGCAGCTCTTTGGCGCCGAGCACGTCAACGTCCAGCCGCACGCCGGTTCGCAAGCCAACATGGCCGCCTACCTGGCGGTGCTCAAGCCCGGCGACGTGATCCTGGGCATGAACCTCGCTCAAGGCGGGCACCTGACGCACGGCAGCAAGGTGAATTTCTCCGGCACGCTGTTTCAATCGTTCTTCTATGGAGTGGATCGCGAGACCGAGCAAATCAACTATGACGAGGTGCAGCGCATTGCGGAGGAGTGCCGGCCGAGGATGCTCGTCGTCGGCGCCAGCGCCTACGCGCGCACGCTGGACTTCCCCCGGTTTCAGCAGATCGCCAAGTCCGTCGGCGCCTATGTGCTGGTAGACATGGCGCACATCGCCGGCCTGGTCGCGGCCGGGCTCCATCCGAGTCCCGTGCCCTACGCGGATTTCGTGACGACGACCACGCACAAGACGCTGCGCGGTCCGCGCGGCGGTGTGATCATGTGCAAGGCGGAGCACGCCAAGGCGGTGGACAAGATCGTGTTCCCTGGTCTGCAGGGCGGGCCGTTGATGCACGTGATCGCAGCCAAGGCGGTGGCGTTCAAGGAAGCACTCTCGCCGTCGTTCAAGCGCTATCAGCAGCAGGTCCTGTCGAATGCCAGGGCGCTCGCGGCGGAATTGATCAAGCGGGGCTACAAGGTCGTCTCCGGCGGCACGGACACCCATCTGATGCTGGTCAATCTGAACAGCCGGGGCGTGACCGGCAAGGATGCGGAAACCGCGCTGGACGTTTCCGGTATCATCGTGAACAAGAACGCGGTGCCCTACGACGAGAAGCCGCCGGCGGTGGCCAGCGGCATCCGCATCGGCTCGCCGATCGTGTCCACCCGGGGCATGAAGGAAAAGGACATGGCTAAAATCGTGGCGCTGATCGACCGCGTGCTCCAGGCGCCGCAGGATCCCAAAGTCCAGAGCGACGTCCGCGCCCAGGCCAAGGCGCTGTGCAAAAAGTTCCCGTTCATTTACGCCTACAAGGCATCGCGTTGAACCCTGACCTGGGCGGTCACCCGTGAAATGTCCATTTTGCGACGATCTGGAAGATAAAGTCGTCGATTCACGCATGGTGAAACAGGCCGAACTGATTCGCCGCCGTCTCAACATTGTCCCTCCGACGGGCTTGGCTTCTCACCTTCAGCAGGATTCGGTCGTCTTCCAGATGGACGGTGCCCGGTGAAATGCCCATTTTGTGATGACCTCGAAGATAAAGTTGTCGACTCTCGCATGGCGAAGGAGGGCGAAATGATTCGCCGCCGCCGCGAGTGCCTCTCCTGCAAACGCCGCTACACCACCTACGAACGGATCGAGGAAAGCCTGCCCATGGTGGTCAAGAAAGACGGGCGGCGCGAGCCCTTCGATCGTGCGAAGATTCACAGCGGCCTCAAGAAAGCCTGCGAGAAACGCCCCATCAGCGTGGCCACGATCGAAGCGGTGACGGACCGGATCGAAAAGCGCATCCAGGAGATGGGCGAAACCGAGATTCCGAGCCGGGCGGTCGGCGAGGAGATCATGAAAGAGCTGCATAACCTCGATCAGGTCGCCTACGTCCGGTTCGCGTCCGTCTATCGCGAGTTCAAGGACATCGATCAGTTCATGGACGAACTGAAAACCCTGGCCCGCGAGCGCGAGAAGAAATAGCCGCCTCTCCTCTCGATTCCTCCTTCGGTGCGATCGTGGTATGGTGAAGGACCGGCGCGGCGCTCTGCCGCGCGGGATGATGTCGAGGCCCCACGCATGACCATCGTCAAAACCAAACGCGCCAAGGCAGCGGCAAAGAAACGCGGCGCTGCGTCGGTGACGCACGTGGCGATCATCGGCGCCGGCAAGGGCGGGACCGCGCTGATGGAGATCTTCGCGCAGGATCCGCTCGTCCGCATCGCCGGCATCGCGGAAATCAACCCGAAAGCGCCCGGGATCAAGCTGGCCAGGCGCCTACACATTCCCGCCACCCGCGATTACCGTGAATTGCTCGAAATGGAACGGGTGGATCTTGTCATCGACGTGAGCGGCAATCAGGAGATCGGGCGGGTGTTGCTGGACTTCCACCGGATGGGCGTCACGATCATCGGGGGCGCCAGCGCCAAATTTATGTGGGAGCTCATCGAGGCGCGCATCCGGGCCACCTCGGAAATCGAGCGGACGCTCAATCAGTATCAGACGCTCTACAAGCTCTACGTGAAGGAATCCGAGACGGCGGTGTCGGAGGAGCGCACGCAGATCGCCTGCGAAATCCACGACGGCCTTGTGCAGAGCCTCGCCGGGCTGAACTTCAAGCTGGACCTGTGCCAGGAGTTGCTCAAGAAGGACACGGCGGCGGGCGCAGAGGCGTTGCGCCAGACGAAAGCCGAGTTGAAAACGGCCATTCAGGAAGCGCGGCAGGTGATCGTCAACCTGCGCCCGGTCCACTACGACAAGATGGAGTTGATTCCGGCCCTGACGAACTATTTGAAGTCCTACGAAAGCCAGTCCCATATCAAAACGGAGTTTTCAGTCGCCGGCGACGAGGCGACGCTGTTCCCCAAAACCAAGGTCTTTCTGTTCCGCATCATGCAGGAAGCGCTCAGCAACGTGCAGAAACACGCCAGGGCGGATCGCGTGGCGGTGCAGATCGCGATCGGCAAGGAGACGTTGACAGCCACGATCGCGGACAACGGCGTGGGTTTCGACGTCGAATCGGTCTCGCGCGATCCGGAAAAGTGGGACCATTTCGGGCTGCGGGGCATCCTTGAGCGTGCGCGGCTGGTGGGCGGGCAGGCCGTGATCGAATCGAAAAAGGGCAAGGGAACGCGGGTGCTGATCACCGTGCCGCTGGTGGAGAAGGAGGCCGGACGGAATGGAAAAAATTAAAGTGCTGATTGCTGACGATCACCGCGTGGTGCGTGAAGGCCTGTCGGCGATCCTGAAGACCAAGGAAGAGATCGAAGTGGTCGGCGAGGCCAAAGACGGGCAGGAAGCCGTCGAGAAGGCCCGGGCGTTGCTTCCCGATGTGATTTTGATGGACGTGAGCATGCCGCGCATGGGCGGCGTGGAGGCCACGCGGATCATCAAGCGTGAGTTGCCCCACATCGGCATCGTCGCGCTGACGATGTACGAGGAGCAGCAGTACATCTTCGATCTGGTGCGCGCCGGTGCCACCGGCTATCTGCTCAAGGACACCGATTCAGCGCAGATCGTTGCGGCCATCAAGGCCATTGACCGCGGCGAGTCGCTGATCCATCCCTCCGTGGCGAGCAAGATTCTGGCGGAGTTTTCGCTGCTGGCACAGGGAAAGGGGAAAAAGCGGCCATGGGCGGATCACGATCTCACGGAGCGCGAGATTACGGTTCTACGGCTGGTCGCAGACGGGAAGACGAACAAGGAAATTGCGAACAACCTGGACCTGAGCGAGAAAACCGTCAAGAACCACGTGCGGAATATCTTTCACAAGCTGCATGTCTATGACCGCACGCAGGCGGCGATTCTGGCGATCCGCAAGGGGATTATTGATCTCAACCCAAAACCTTAAGCGTAGCGGTCTTCGTTCCACGGGAGCGCGGTGTTGGAGTACCCCCGCACTTCCCAGTAGCCCGGTTTATCCTGTTCCAGGAAGCTGATTTCCTTTATCCACTTGGCGCCCTTCCACGCGTAGCGCTTGGGGACGTGCATGCGCACCGGCCCGCCGTGCTCCTTGGGCAGGGGCTTGCCGTTCCAGCGTTGGATGAGGAGGACATCGTCATCGTCGCAGGCCTCGAGCGGCAGGTTGGTGGAGTAATTGTCGTAGCTGGTGAAATGGACGAACTTGGCTTCCGGCTTGGGTTTCGCCATCTGCATGATGTGTCGGAACAGCACGCCCTTCCAGGCGTTGTCGAAGGTGCTCCAGGTCGTGACGCAGTGGAAGTCGGTAATCAGTTCGACCTGCGGCTGGGCCAGAAACTGCTCCCAGGTCCAGGTGAAGGGCTGCTCGACGAGGCCGCTGACGGTGAGGGTCCACTGCTCCAGCGGCAGATCGGGATGGACGCCGAGGTCCAGGATCGGCCACCCGTTCACCTTGTGCTGGCCAGGCGGGAGCCCGTCCGCACGTGATCGCTGATCCTGCGCGACACCGTCCTCGAGGAGGCCCCGCTTGGCCCTGGCCCATTCTTCTTTTTTTGCGATCAGCCGCTCGTTGGGTTCCATTCGTGCTCCATTCCAGCCGAGAGCACTGCGCCGCCTGATCCGCTTCGTCGGGCACTGTAGCACGCCCATTTTTAAGGCTGCAATCAAGGGTCGGAACTCACGCGCCAGTCTTACGATTTGGCTTACAGTTTCGTGATAGTGTTCTAAAGAGGGAAATGCGTCTCAAAAGCACCATCTGTGAAAAAGCTACAGTTGTTAGATTTATACAACAAAGCAGCTCCCAGAACCCATTTTACAGTCAATAAAATCAATAGCTTATGGCAGCTCGCGAACTCTTGAAGTTGGCACAAGCGTTGCTGTAGTAAGGGTGTCTTTTATTGAGGTCTTATGCGTCCGCAGCACACGTTAGCACAAACGATCAGTTGCAAGGGGGTCGGCCTCCACACGGGCCACCCGGTCACCCTGACGCTCCGCCCAGCAGCTCCGGACACCGGGCTGGTGTTCGTCCGGCATGGAGCCGGCAAGTCCGTGTCGGTGAAGGCCTCGGTCTGCAACCTCATCCCGACGGAACTCTGCACCGCCATCAGCGTGAACGGGACCTCGATCAAAACGATCGAGCATGTCCTCTCGGCGCTGGTCGGCCTGGAAGTGGACAACGCCTACGTGGAAGTGGACGCGCCGGAAGTGCCGGTGATGGACGGCAGCGCGGCGCCTTTCGTGCAGTTGATCAAGGCGGCCGGGATCGTCCCGCAAAACCGCCGGCAGCCGTTCCTGAAAATCACGAAGCCGATCGAAGTGTCGGACCGCGGCCGGCGCGTGCGGATCGAACCGGCGTCGGACTCGCAGATCACCTACACGATTGAGTACAACCACCCGCTCATCCAGACGCAGACTTACACGTTCGACTGGTCGGTGTCGGCGTTCGAGCGGGAAATCGCCGAGGCGCGCACGTTCGGGTTCCTCCAGGAAGTCGAAATGCTCTGGGCCAAGGGGCTGGCGAAAGGCGGCACGCTCGAGAACACGGTCGTGCTGACGGAGCAGGGCGTGATGAACGAGTCCGGCCTGCGCTTCCATGACGAATTCGTCCGGCACAAGGTCCTCGATTTGATCGGCGACATGGCGCTGCTGGGTCTGCCGGTGATCGGACACCTCGTGGCCGATCGCTCGGGTCATGCGCTCCACACCAAGCTCGTCGAAGCTATCCTCCGACAGCCGGAGTGCTGGACGCTCGTTCAATCCGATCAGGTTGTAGCCGGTTCCGCTCAGGTGAAGCCTGTCTCCAGCGCGTACGCGCATGCCCCGGCGATGGCGGCCTCTCCAGCGTTCTAGTTTCTCTTCGCTCCTCGTTTCCTCTGTCACCTACGCGCTGTTCCCTCACACGTTTCCTATGTTACAGTGACGGCAGTTGCATCAACCGATTCATTGTTAAGGAGGCAGGCTATGAACGTTGTGAAGTCATGTGCGCTCGTTGCAGGGATGCTGCTCGTCGCCGGCTGCGGGCATCACGGTGCCTATCAGCACGGCGGTGATCAGGGCGGCGGGATGGGACAGGGGCATGGGGCCGATCGGGGCAAGGAAGTGATGGCTGCAGTGGAGAAGGCCGTGCCGGATCCCGACAAGGCCAAGCGCGTGCAGGACGCACTGAAGGAAATCATGGAAGAAGCCGCGCAGTCCTACAAGCAGAACCGCGAGTTTCATCGGAAACTCTACGAGCTCAACGCCAGCTATACGGCGGCCCCGGAGGAGTTCACCAGGATTCTGGACGATCTGAACAACAATCGCATGCGGACCGGCGTAAAAATTCTGGCGACACGGTTCAAGATCAAGGAGATATTGACGGCCGAAGAGTGGAAGGCCTTCACGGACAATTTGAATGCGTCACGGGCCCGGTACATGCACGGCCATGAGGCGGCGGAAGGGAAAGAAGGCAAAAAGGACGAAAAGGGCGGTTACTAAGCGGCGGGGCTATTGTAACCAGCCGAGATCGGGCAGGGAGTTCAGGCAAAGCAGCATTCCTGAAGAACCATCTATCTTGAGCGCGGTCACGGAGGCGTGGCCGATCTGCATGTGGCGCATCGTCTGGAGGTCGGTCTCCAGATAATGCGCCACAATCGTTCTGATGACATCCGCGTGGGTGACGAGAATGGCCGGCTTGTCGTGGGTGTGGCTGGTGGCACGCTCCACTGAAGCGACGGCACGTCGCTGCACCTCGCCCAGCGTTTCTCCCCCGGGTGGCCGGGCCTCCTGAGGCAACCGGTAGAAATTCACCCGCGCCGGATCGCCGTCGAATTCATTCCAATAGCGTCCCTCCCATTCTCCGACACCGATTTCGCTCAAGCCTGGCTCCTCGATCACAGGCACATGCAGGGTTGACGCGAGAACGTCCGCCGTCTGCCGTGCCCGGACGACCGGACTGGAATAGAGCGCCGGCGCCGGCAGGGCGGTTAATTGCAGCGCTAACCGTGCGGCTTGAGTCAGGCCGTTCTGATTCAGCGGAACCGGCCGGATGCCCATGATCTGGCCGCTGCGGTTCCAGTCGGTTTCGCCGTGCCTGACGAGCAGGATGGTGGGCATGATGCTCGCTCAGGGCTGGGGCGGTGGTGAGGTGCTCACCGTCAGCGGAACACGAGTCCACGTGGCGGCGCCGTCGGTCGAGCGGTACAGACCGCTGCCATTCGTGCCCGCGTACAGGAGTTGCGGGTCGCGGGGACTCATGACGAGTGTCCGGATATTCAAGGTCGCCAGGCCTGTGTTCATGGCCTGCCAGGTCTGCCCGCCGTCCGCACTTTTCAGCACGCCGGCGCGCCCGCCGATATACAGGATGGCGTGCTGCGTCGGATGAACGGCCAGGCTGCTGATGAATTGATCGGGCAGCGACTGCCCGATCCGCGTCCACGAGTCGGCGTGATTCGTCGTCTTGAACAGGCCGTTGGTCGTGCCGGCGTACACGATGTTCGAGTCCACGGGATCCACCACGAGCGTGTTGACGCCCAACGCGAGCGAGGCGTCCAGCACCTCCTCAGGGATCAGGCCGGTGTTGACCTTTTGCCAGGACGCGGCGCTGTCGCGGCTGCGATAGGCGCCGCCGGTCGTGCCGGCGTAGAGTACGCGCGGGTTCTTCGGATCCATCGCCAGCGCCACGACGATATGGACTTCCTTCATACCCGCCATCTGCTCATCCCAACTGCGCCCGCCGTCGGCCGAGCGAAAAACGCCCACCGTCGTCGCGAGATAAATGGTTTCGCTCCGGGCCGGGTGAAACACGAACTGGTTGACGTAGGAGACATGTTCTTTCAGTCCCACGTTGTGCGGCAGCCAGTGCTGGCCTCCGTCCGGGCTTTTGTAGACGGCGTCTCCCATGGTGCCGGCGTAGACGGTCGCAGGGAGCTGGGGATCCAGGGCCAGGGTCGTGACTCGCCTGGAGCTGAAGATGGGAAACTTCTCCCATGTCGGGCCGCCGTCGCGGGTCTTATAGACCGCGTTGTTGGTGGAGACATACATGATATTCGGATTGGTGGGATGGAGCGCGAGCGAGGCGATCGTGTTGCTGGAATCGCCGCAGGCCGGCACCACAATCAAGGCCAGCCCTGCGATTAGCCCAAAAAAGTCACGCATATGCGTTTGCCTATGCCTACTCACAACCGTTTCCTGATCGGTTTGGTATAACCGGTCAGTTCCACATAACCCTGACCGGTGACCGGCGCGCCGCGCAGGTGTCCGGACACCTCGACGGCACCTTCCCAATAGGTGACCTGTGTGCTGTGCGACGTCGTGAGTTCCTGGTCGGATAGCAGCGGGCGCAGATCCAGCGAAAGATCCAACGTCGGTACGGTCAGGCGCCAGCGACTGGGATACCGTCCGCCGCTGGTCCGGCTGGCCCAGTGGTTCAGCACGGCCACCTGCATGTCTGCTGCGGAAAGGTGCTGCGTTCGGCCGTCCGGGAAAATGGCGGTGCCGCTGGAGACCGGCGCGACCGTGCCGTCGGCCCGGCGCAGCCGGTACAGCATGAGTTCGGTCTTGTTCTCCAGTTGGACGCTGAACCAATCCCACCCGGTAAGCTCGTCGCCCAAATCGCCGGAGCCGAACTCATGGTCCATCCAGCTTGTGCCTTGCACGGAAAGCCGCTCCCCGTTGACGGTCAGCGTGCCCGCCGTGGCCAGGCGGGGGAATGAATAATAATGCGAGGCCTGCGGTGGAGTGCTGCCCTTGCGGCTCACGCCGCGCTCGCCGTGCACGACCGGGGGCTTTTCCGGCGTGACGGTGAGGTCCAGCGAAAACTCGTCGGCTGCAGCCAGTAGACGATGGTGTTCATGCGGGGACGAGGACGCTTCGGCGCTCCAGCGGTCGATCCAGACGCGCAGATGTCCGACCTCAGCGCCCGCCTTGCCCAATCCGGCCCGGCTGACCTTTTCGGCATAGCGAAATCGCTGCTGATCGAGATCGGACAGTGCGACGTGGGCCAGGTAGAGCTGGCGGATCGTCCATTGCGACGAGTTGGCGCCGACTCGCTCCGGTTCGATGCCACGCCGGAAGAAGGTGACCTGATAGCCGAACCGCCGGCCGTTTGTAGCCGTGAGGTGGCCGGTGTAGTACCACCACTCGGTGCGAAAGTCGTCATGGGTGCCGTGGTCTCGCGGGAAGCGGTACTGGTAGCCCGGCTCGGCCGAACGGAATCCGGCGGGCTGGTGACGATCCGATGTTGCGGCGGGGAGCGCGGTTGAAAACGCCAGCATGCCGAGTGCAACGAAGGCAAATCGGCTGAGCCAGGATCTTTGGGATGCTCGCAAGAAAGTCAGCGCAATCATGGCGCGCAGATTATCACACGGCACGCGCGAGCGCGCAATTCGCCCGTCCTGGAGCGGGTTTTCTCGTATTGGGAAGCCGCCGCAGGGGCCGTCTGTTTGTTGACAAGGCGCGAGAGCTTCGGCTATCGTGAAGTATGCAAACGGAACCAGACCGGTCGCATGCTGATCACGAACCGGCGTTCCCGATCCCCGATCGCATTCCGGTTTTCCCCATTCCCAACGTCGTCTTTTTCCCGAAAACCTATCTCCCGCTGCATATTTTCGAGCCCCGCTACCGCGAGATGATTGCCGACACGACGGTGCGCGGGCAGTGCATCGGGATGGCCCTGCTGAAGGAAGGCTGGGAGCAGAATTACGACGCCAACCCCCCGATGTTCGACGTGGGCTGCGTGGGGCGGATCGTCAGCGTGCAACCGCTGCCGGACGGCCGGTCCAACATTTTGCTCCAGGGCCTGCGCCGGTACGAAATCCGGGACCAGTTTTACGACAAGCCGTACCGCGAGGCCCGGATCGCACTGAAGGAAGAAGAAAGCGACACCACGCTCGATCCGTCGGTCCGCGCCGACCTGCTGCGGACGGTCGGGGATTACCTGCGGACGGCCGGCGACGCGGTGACGTGGCGGGAATTTTTCCGGCTCGACATTCCCGACGAGATTCTGGTGAACCATCTGTCCGTGGGCCTGGAGTGCACGCCCCTCGAGAAGCAGTTCCTGCTCGAAGCCGAATCCCTCCGACAGCGCGCCCGCCGGTTGAACGACCTGATCCAGTTCATGCTGCATGAGCATGGTGACATCAAGGGCTGGGGCTGAGCGAGAGCCGTCATGGGTCGGGCTGTTGCGATCGAAACCATCAAGCTGCGCAAGACGTACGGCACGCTCACGGCCGTCGATGATCTGACGTTTCAGGTCTACGCGGGCGAGATTTTCGGGTTGCTGGGTCCGAACGGCGCCGGCAAGAGCACCACGCTCAGGATTCTGATCACGCTGCTGCGCCCCACCAGCGGGCAGGCCCTCGTGCTCGGGCACGACGTCGCGCAGGAGCCGGACACGATCCGGCGGCTGATCGGCTACGTGCCTCAGGAACGGGCCATCGACCGGTTTCTCACGGGCCGGGAACATCTCTTATTGCTGGCCGATCTCTACCACCTGCCGAAAGACGAAGCCCAGCGCCGCATTCCAGAATTGCTCAAACTGGTGGACCTCGAAGACAGGGCCGACCAGCCGGCCAGGACCTACTCGGGCGGCATGAAGCGCAAGCTCGACATCGCCTGCGGCCTGCTGCCGAATCCCAAGGTCGTGTTTCTCGACGAGCCCACGCTGGGTCTGGACGTCCAGAGCCGGCTGCGCATCTGGGACTATGTGCGCCAGCTCAAGGCACGCGGTATCACGATCGTGATGACGACGAACTATCTGGATGAGGCGGACCAGTTGTGTGACCGCCTGGCGATCATCGACGGCGGCCGGATCAGGGCGATGGGTTCGCCGGCTGAACTGAAAGCCGGGCTGGGCGGCGATATTGTCTCGCTGACCATCGGTGCGTCGGACGCGGGCCGTGTCGACGCGCTGGCAGCCGCACTGCGCGCCCTGCCGATGGTGCGGGCCGTCATGGCCAAACCAGCCGGTCTGGACATACGCGTGGAATCGTCGGAGAAGGCCCTGCCGGCAGTGCTGGAGGCGGCCAATCGGACCAGTTGCCGGCTCGAACTGGTGGATTACCACCGGCCCAGGTTGGATGACGTGTTCGTGGCCCACACGGGACACCTGATTCGCGAAGAATTTCCGCAGGGAGAACAGGATTAACCATGCACGAGTATGTTCAGGAAGTCGGCGCCTTGACCATGCGGTGGGTCCGCCGGCTGAGCCGCGAGAAGTTCAGCATGCTGTTCACGCTTGTCCAGCCCATGCTGTTCTGGCTGATCTTCTTCGGCAATCTGTTCCAGCGTGCTGCCGATGTGCAGGTGACGCAGGCCCCCAATTACATCAGCTTTCTGGCCGCCGGCGTGGTGGTGATGACGGTGCTGAACAATGGACTGGCCGGCGGGGTGGACCTGCTCTTCGATAAGGAGAACGGCTTCCTGGAGCGGCTCATGTCCACGCCGATCAACCGGACGTCGGTGGTGGTGAGCCGGTTTTTGTTCGTCACGACGATCACGTGCCTGCAAGTCCTGGTCATTCTCGGCGTCGCCTGGTTCTTCGGCGTGGAAGCGGCGACCGGACTGCCCGGCATCGCGATGATTCTTCTGATCAGCATGCTCTTTGGCGTGGGGCTGACGGCTATTTCAATGGCGCTGGCCTTTTCCGTCAAAAGCCACGGTGATTTCTTCTCGGTGCTGGGATTTTTGTCGCTGCCGATGATCTTCCTGAGTTCGGCGCTCGTGCCGCTGCAGGCCATGCCGGCCTGGATGAGCTTCCTGGCGAAGTTCAACCCCATGACCTGGGCCATCGATGCCGTCCGGCCCTTGATTCTCTCCGGCTGGGCCGAGGCCCTGCCGAAGATCGGGATGGTCGTCATGATCATGCTGGTGTTCGATGCCGTGTGTCTGTATGGCAGCGCGCGGGCCTTCCGCCGGGCAATGGGATAAGGACTGACGAATGCCGCCTACCGGTGAAGGACAAATCAAAGCGCTGATCAAGCTGCTGTCCGACGAGAACACCAGGGTCGCGAAGACGATCGGGGAGAAGCTCATCGAGATCGGCGATCCGGCCATTCCGCTTCTCCTGGAAGCCGAAATCGAGCAGCCGGAAATGGCGCAGCGGATCGAGGGCGTGCTCGACGAGATTCGGGGCGGCCGGCTGGAAGAGGAATTGAGGCTGCTGCTGGAAGGCCCGGACGACCAACTGGATCTGGAGAGGGGCGCCTTTCTCATCGCCCGCTATGCCTATCCGGGGCTGGACGTCGAGGCGTACACACGGAAACTCGATGCGATCGCCGAGGAGGTGCTGGACCGAATCGGGACGCGTGTCTCGGGAGAGGAGACGGTCAAGACGCTCGGTCGCTATCTCTTTACCGAACAAGGCTTTCGCGGCAATACCAGGAACTACTACGAGCCGGAGAACAGTTATCTCAACCGTGTCATCGACCGCCGGACCGGCATTCCGATCAGCCTCTCCGTCTTTTATCTCCTGATCGGCAAGCGTCTGAGCCTTCCGATCTACGGCATCGGCATGCCCGGCCATTTTCTGATCAAGTATGAAGCCGAGCGCTACAAGATGTTCGTGGATTGTTTCAACGCCGGCGCGCTGTTGACCGAGAAGGACTGCCAGCGCTTCCTCATGCAGGCCGGCTACGGGTTCGAAGACAAATATCTCCAGCACAGCTCCATGCGTGCCATTCTCGCCCGCATGCTCAAGAATCTGGTCGCCGTCTACGACAAGATGAACGAGCATGTCAAACGCGACCGCTTGACCCGGTTCATGGAGATCCTCGGCGAGAATAAATCAGAAGAGCGTTAGCCCGCATTACTCATGACGGCTTCTACTGCAACCGCCGATACGCCGCTCCGACAAGCCTGGCCGCTGGCTTAGCGCGGCCAAGCGGGCGGGCTCGCCGCTCGGTCGGTCAACAGCCTTTCAAGGCTGCCTCCCTTCCTCGCGGCTCCACGCGCCCGTCTCGCCAGGCGTCTCAGCGGTTTCGTTACGAACCCTCATGAATAATGTGGGCTAGGCGCAGCACGGGGGGGCGTGAGTTCAGTCGTTGACAGGTCCCCCCACATCACCTAGAATCCGCGCGGCACGGCAGCCGTCCACGCAACAGTGTCAGCGAGGATCACGTGAAGGTACAGGATTTTCCAGAGTTTCTCTCCGCGTTGGGACGGCAGACCGGCTCCTTTGACCCGGTCCACATTCTCTACCATCATCTCTTCCAGTCCGGGTACCTGCACTTCGGCTTCTGGCCTGAAAACGATGGCAAAGAGGTTGATCTGGCGGCGCTGGTGGGCCGGGTTCGCTCGGCGCAAACCCGTTTTGCCGACGAGTTGTTGGCCTGCTTTCCTCCCGGGACCTGTCGTATCCTCGACGTGGGGGCCGGACAGGGACGATTCTCGTCAGAGCTGGCTGCCCGCGGGCATGCCGTGACGGGGGTGACCCCCTGCGCCTACCAGGCCGAGCAAATCATGAAGCGCTACCCGGCCGTCACCGTGAAGAACGCGCGGTTCCAGGAGGTCGGCCCGACGCTCCCGCCGGCCAGTTTTGACATCATTCTCTTCTCCGAAAGTTTCCGGTATATCGCCCTGTCGGAGGCGTTCCCGCTCTTCGACCGGCTGCTGACCCCGGGCGGATGCGTGGTGATTGCCGACTGGTTCGTCCATGCCGGCGCCAAGGCCCGTCACGGCCATGATCACGATCATCATCTGCTGCGAAAAGAAACGTCGGCCAGGGGGTTCACCATCGCCGTCGAGCGGGACGTGACGAAGAATATCCTTCCGACGATCAAGTTGACCTACGATGTCATCTGCGAGTTCTATATGCCACTCGCCGGGTACGTGGCGGCGAAACTTTCCCAGAAATATCCCCGTCTGTACCGGCTCGGCCTCAGCCGGCTCCTGCGATGGTTTGAACGGCGGGTACTGCCTCAGGTCCCGGGTCGGAGCGACCCGGATGTGTTTGCCGAACGGTATCGCTACTACTTCTTCGTCTTGAAACGGGCGAAACCAGCCGCGTAACACCGGCTGATCACCCGCCTTCGCTGAAGCTCCGGCGGGTTCGCGGAGCCTCACACCGTCAGTCTCATCAAGTCACGCCCCTTGACGACCCGGCCTTTAAAGTACCGGCCGGCCTGTTGTTTTACGTCATGGTGTTCCGCGATCGGATAGAAGTGCGAAAGAATGAGGCGCCCGACGCCGGCTGCCTGCGCGACTTTTCCGCAGTCGCCGGCGTGCATGTGATTGGTCCCTCGCCGCTGGATGGGGAACGAGCAGTCCAGCACCGCCACGTCGGCCTTTCGGCAGAGCTGCCGCAGGCCGGCGCAGTCCATCGAATCGCCTGAATAGGCCAGCACCTTCCGCCCGTATTCGATTCGATAGCCAAGACAGTGCAGCCGCGTACTGTGTTCGACCGTGTAGGCCGTGATGCGGGTCCGTCCGATTCGGAAGGTCTGATCGCCGACCTCCCGGATCGTCGTCTTGAATCGCGCGGCGCTGAAGCCCGGAAAATTTTTGAGCATCACGCTGAAGAGCTTCCTGGTGCCGCGCGGGCCGATAATGGCCAGGTCGGGCCGCTTGCCGATGAACTTCGAATAGAACACGGCGTCGAAAAAGAAGTGCACGAAGTCCGCAAAGTGATCGGCATGGAAATGCGAAAACAGAATGTGGCGGATCTTGTGCCGGTTGACGCCGGCCTTCATCAGATTCTTCAACGTGCGGGGTCCGAAGTCGAAGAGCAGCAGTTGATCGGTCTTGACCAGATAGCCGGCCGCGGCGCGGGTCGGGTGGACGTTGGTGCCGGAACCAAGGATCGTCAGCGTCATGGGCATGGGGGTCAGACTTTCCGGTGTCGGAAGCAGGTGACGATGTGGTCGTTGACCATGCCGACCGCCTGCATGAAGGCGTAACAGATGGTGGAGCCGACGAAGGTGAATCCGCGCTTCTTCAAGTCCTTGCTCATGGCGTCGGATTCGGCCGTCCGGGCGGGAAGCTGCTTCAATGACCGCCAGGCGTTTTTCCTGGGCTTGCCGCCCACGAATTGCCAGATGTACCGGTTGAAGCTGCCGAACTCTTTTTGAATGGCGAGAAAGGCTCTCGCATTTTGAGTCGCGGCCTTGATCTTGAGCCGGTTGCGGATGATGCCAGGATTGCTGAGCAACCGCCTCGCCTTGCTGCTGATGTATCGCGCAATCTTGTCCGCATCAAAATTGTCGAAGGCTTTTCGGTAGGCCGGGCGTTTTTTCAGGACGGTCTCCCAGCTCAAGCCCGCCTGAGCGCCTTCGAGGATGAGAAATTCGAACAGCCGACGGTCGTTGTGAACCGGCACGCCCCATTCGGTATCGTGGTAGCGGGCCATAAGATTGCTGGCGGCCCATTCGCATCGGCGCTGACGTAAAGCGGGCATGGTCAGGCGAGCTTCGACTTCTGACCCCAACGGCTCGAGAAGATAAACTCGTCGATAGGCTTTCTGGTTCTCGCGGCCAGTTCACGCTGGCGCAGCTTGTCTGAAAGTTGCTCCGGAGTGCCGGGGTAGCCAAGCGCGAGGCCCGTCACCGGTTCGTGCGAATCGGGAATCTGGTAGAGCTCGCGGATCTTATCCGGCAGGATACCGGCCATCTGATGCACGAAGAGTCCCAGCGCGGTTGCCTGCACAGACAGGTCGGCGACGGCCTGACCGACGTCGTACCAGGCGTGGGCATTGGGATCGTTGTCACGGTCGAGCTTGCCGGCTACCGAAACCATCAGCACCGGCGCCTGTTTGGCCCAGATTTGATTGCCTTCGACCAGGCAGCCCAGCATGCGACCGAATTCCTGCTGGTCGTCCCTGGTCGCTACAAGAAAACTCCACGGTTGCTCATTGGCGCTGGAAGGGGCCCAGCGGGCGGCTTCCCAGAGGCTCCGCAGGACGTCCGGCGCGACGGGACGGTCCGCAAAGGCGCGGGGGCTCCAGCGTTTGGCGAGCAGATCATGAATGGGGTATTGAGTCGTCGCGGGCTTCTCCATTAGCCTGCCTCCTGGAAACTATCGCGGATTTTGAGCAACAGGGTGCGGGCCTGCTCTGCGTCTTTCTGATTCAACGCCCGCTCAAAAAACGGCTTGATGTGGGCGATGTGGGCGGCGAAGACCTTGCGAAACAGGGCCTCGCCCTTGTCCGTCAATTTGATCTTGGTGCAGCGACGGTCGCCGGAGACGGCTTCCCGCTTGATGAGGTTCTTCGCGACCAGCCGGTCCAGCACACCGGTCAGCGTCCCTTTCGTCACCAGCGTGGCGTCAGAGAGCTCGGCGCAGGTCATGCCGTCGGTGTCGCCCAGAGTCACGATGACGTCGAACTGCGACGGAGTCAGCTTCAGCGACTTGATGTGCCGGCTGTCCTCCCGCCAGAAGGCCAGATAGGCTTCGACGAGCGGGCGGAGCACCTTGAGATAGGGATCGTCTTTGAGATGCGGGAATTCCATGCCGACATAATAGTCCTAGTTAGAATGAAGTGTCAACGTGGGCCTGCGCGTTGACGGGGTGCGCCCTGCCACTTATGATGCGGGCCATGATTCGTTTCTCGCAACGGGGTCAGGTGAATCCGACGGTTGCGCTGCTCATCGTCGGTCTCGTCATCGCCTGCGTCTGGATCTGGAAACGGCTCGCACCGGATATGCAGGACCAGATCGTCGAACAGGCGGTCCCGCTGGTCGCGTTGAGCACAGCGGTCCTGGTCGCGTTCTGGCGGATTGTGCGCTGGATTCTCCGGCGTAGAGCCGTTCGGAAGGAGCGGGCGCTGCTGCTGGCAAAATTCCAGCAGGAAACCGCGCCGGGGAAACGGTTTGACCTGGCCTGCGAGCTGGTCGAACTGAACGAATACCGACTGGAAGGGCTGGAGGCGGTGTCGAAGGATTTTCTGGAGATATTCAGCCGGACGCTGAAGACGGCCGTGGGCGACAAGCAGCATCGGACGCGCGGCATGGCGGCCAGCTATCTCAGTGTGGTACGGGACCCTTCTGTCGTGCCTACCCTGATGACGGTACTCGATGACGATCATTGGTGGGTGCGGTCGCAGGCGGCGTTGGGATTGGGGCGGATGCGGGCAAGTGAGGCGAAGGCCAAGCTGGCGTACATGGCGACGGAAGACTGGGACCAGACAGTGAGAAGTCGGTGCAGAGAGGCGCTGGAAAGAATTGAATAGCAGCATCTCGGCCTACCTTCCGTGCTTGCAGAAGGACAGCGGCTGACGAAGAGTGAACTGCTCCGGCGTCGGCACCAAACATTCTGAATAAAAAGGCGGCGGGGTGGCACGCCCTTCCGCTTATTTCGTGATTTGATCGAGCGTGGTGCGATCGTGGGGGGTGAGGCGGTAGCCCTTGTCGTAAAGCGTGCCCATGCTGGTCATGAGCCGTTCGAGGCCGCCGGTTTTGTGGAGGCCGTCGAAGGTGGACGTGAGCGCCGTCACATGGACTGAGGCAGGACTGCTCCTGTCATAGGAGAGTCCGAAGGACTCCAGCATGTCTTGCAGTTCGGCGGTGTTGTAGCGCCCGTCGTCATTGCGGTCGCCCACCAGCGCAAATTGGTAAAACGTCAGGCTCAGCGATAGTGCGGATTGCGTTGAGCTGAAATCCTCCCGCGCGGCGTTCAGTCCTCCGGGATAGCGGGCGGGGCAGTCCGATGTTTGAATAGCCGGGTACGCATCCGGTCGCCGGTTAGAGAAGACGATCCCCTCGGCCTTCGGCTGGTCCGGTTTTTTCTGTTGCTTGTAAAACCATTCGGTGCAGGTTTGCGCGTCGACGAAGTATTGCTTGTCCTGTTTGATTTGCCGTTCGATGTGCCCCGTGAATCCCTGAAAGACGTCCACGAATTGGGCTGAAGCCAGGCTAGGACACCACAGCCACAGACTGCCGAACCATGCTACGATCAACACGCGTCTGCAAATTGGCATCATGGCAAGGACAGTATAACATCGGACATTCGACATGCCCACGAGAGTTGAAGAGACGCTGCCGTATCTGACCCAGGCCCTGGCCGGCATCGGGGGCGTGATTCGGACCACGCCGGAGGATTTCCGCGTCGAGGAGAAACCGCTCTACCTGCCCTGCGGGGAGGGCGAGCATCTCTATGTGTCCATCACCAAGCGCGGGCTCTCCACGCCGCAACTCGTGTCCAGGATTTCCTCCACGCTCGGCATGAAGGCCCAGAGCATCGGTGTGGCCGGCCTAAAAGATGCCCGCGCGGTGACGACGCAGATGGTCTCGCTGCAGCATGTTCAACCGGATGCGATCGCTCGCCTTGTTCCGGACGAACAACTGCTCTCCGTCGAGATTCTGGGCCGCCATCGCAATAGGCTCAGGACCGGGCACCATGCAGGCAATACGTTCCGTCTCGTGATTCGGAAGATCGAACCTTCTGCTTCGGCGGTGGTGCCGCAGATGATGGACGAGTTGGCCAAGCGTGGCGTGCCCAACTTTTTTGGACCGCAACGGCAGGGGCGCGACGGCACTAATTACGAAGTGGGCGCGGCGTTGCTCTATGACGAAAAGCGGCGCAACAAAATGCCGCGCTCCAAACGCATCTGGTACCTCAATGCCTACCAATCAATTCTATTTAATCGCATCCTGACGAAGCGGATCGACCGGATTGACCGGATCTTGGCCGGGGACTGGGCGATGAAGCATGTCAACGGAGCCTGTTTCCAGGTTGAAGATGCCGAGGCGGAACAAAAACGCGCCGATGCCTTCGAGATCAGCCCGACCGGTATCTTATTCGGCTCGCGGGCGTCATGGGCTGACGGTGAGCCGGGCGAGATCGAACGGGCCGTGGCCGCCGAGTTCGATGCCACGCCCGAGTCGTTGCAGGAAGCCGGGAAGGCCTGCGGGTTTCGCGGCGAGCGCCGTGCCCTGCGCGTCAGGCTGGAGAATCCGGACTGGTCGATTCAGGGCGACGCGCTGACGGTCTCTTTCACGCTCCCACCTGGCGGCTATGCGACGAACGTCTTGCGCGAGCTGATGAAAAACAGCTAGAGGTCTTCGGCCAGTTAATCCTGTTTTTTCTTCCTCAGCAACCACGAAAAATACAGGCCGGCGATGCCAATGGTCGTCAGCTCGATGGTCATCATGAGCCGGCTGACGACGGCCTCCGGCTCGGGCGCGCTCCAATAGAAATGAAAACCCAGGAATTCGGGCGGCACGCCCGGCGGTGTCTCCCACGGCGGGAAGATCAGCGCCAGGAGCAGCGCGCCCACCATCACATAGAGCGCCGCGATGTTCATCTCTTCTGCTTCGGTTCCTCCCGGTTGCGTCGCGCGCGGGGTCGACGCGGGCAGTTGCGGGCGCCCGCATCGCGTGCAGTAGCGGTGATCGTCGGGGAGTTCCTGGCTGCAGGTGATGCAGATTTTCATGTGCAAATGGCCTCACCGAGGCGCAACGGGCACTACCGTACACTCCCTTGGATCGGAATGCCAATCTTGGGCGGACAGTTCATTGACACGGCGACAGGCGGGCTTCATAATCGCGCCTGCGTCACCGTGTTCCGGCGAAGGCAATTTCGGAGAAAGGAATTCACGTGGCTCCCAAGAAGCAAGACGGCGCGCACGAACAGACCATCACAATGCAGGTCGGTCCGGAGTCGCAGAAAGTGGCCGTGATCGGCGCCGGCGCCTGGGGCACGGCCCTGGCCAACCTGCTGGCTACCAAGGGGATGCCGGTCAAGATCTGGGCCCACGAGCGCGAGGTGGTGGAGGCCATCCGCAGCAAGCGCGAAAACACCGTGTTTTTACCCGGCGTCAAACTGCATGCGAACATCACGCCGACCGGCTCGCTGCCGGACGCCATGCACCAGACGACGCTCATCATCTTTGCCGTGCCGTCGCACGCGGCCCGCACGGTGCTGAGCCAGTTGACGGCGCTGCTCTCTTCGCCGGTGGCGCTCGTCAGCGTCACGAAGGGGATTGAGGAGGACACGCTCCTCCTGATGTCGGACGTGATGAAGGAACTGCTGCTGCCGATGATGCATCGCGCGGTCCTGGTGCTGTCGGGACCGAGTTTCGCGCAGGAGGTCAGTAAAGGCCTTCCGACCGCCGTGACGTTGGCCGGGCAGGATCCGATGCTGCTCAGGCGCGTGCAGGGTCTGTTCATGACGCCCACCCTCCGGGTCTATGCGTCGAGCGACATGGTCGGTGTGCAACTCGGCGGGGCGCTGAAGAACGTGATCGCCATCGCCGCCGGCGTCGTGGACGGCCTGAAGCTCGGCCACAATGCGCGCGCCGCCATGATCACGCGCGGGCTGGCCGAGATGGTCCGTCTCGGGAATGCGATGAAGGCGGACCCGCGCACGTTCTACGGCCTGTCCGGGCTCGGCGATCTGATCCTGACCTGTACGGGGGCGTTGAGCAGAAATTACAGTGTCGGTGTGAAGTTGGCACAGGGCGACACGCTGGAGGAAGTGCTTAAGGACACACGCACGGTGGCTGAAGGCGTGCGGACCTCGCGGGCGGCCCTGGGCCTGGCCCAAAAGCACAAAGTCGACATGCCGATCGTCAAGGAAGTCTGCCAGGTGTTGTTCGCGGGAAAATTATCCCGCCAATCGGTGGTGGAGCTGATGGAGCGCGCAGCCCGCGACGAGGCGGATCAGACCGGCAAATGACCCGCGAGCGGATCGAGAAACTGCTGCGCGAGTTACAGTCCGGCCGCCTGTCCCTGCCGGCCGCCCTGGATCGGCTCCGGACCCTCCCCTACGAAGACCTCGGCTTCGCCTCCGTCGATCATCACCGTTCCCTCCGGCAGGGATTCCCGGAAGTCATTTTCTGCGAGGGGAAGACGCGCGCGCAGGTGGTGGCGATTGCGCGCGGGCTGCTCGCGAAGGGCGGTCCCCTGCTGGCCACACGGGTGACGGCCGATGTGGCGAAGGCGCTCAAGAAGCTGGACCGGCGGGCGCAGTACCATGATCTGGCGCGCACGGTCGTGGTCCAACGGAAGAAGCCCGTGCTCGCGGGAGACGTGCTGATCGTCACGGCCGGGACGGCGGATGTGCCGGTGGCGGAGGAGGCCCGGGTCACGGCCGAAATCATGGGGAGCCGTGTCGAGACGCTGTATGACGTCGGCGTGGCAGGCATCCATCGCGTGCTGGACCGCCATGAGCGGATTCGCCGCGCGCGCGTCCTGATCGTCGTGGCCGGCATGGACGGCGTTCTGCCCAGCGTGGTGGGAGGGCTGGTGGACCGGCCGGTGATTGCGGTACCCACGAGTCGCGGCTACGGCGCCAGTTTCGGCGGGCTGGCGGCGTTGTTGACCATGTTGAATTCCTGCGCGGCCGGCGTCGGGGTGATGAACATCGACAATGGATTTGGAGCCGGCGTGCTCGCGCATCGGATCAATCTGCTCGGCGAGAGGTAATAGGCTATGGGTTATCGGTCATAGACAATTAGATGCGGCGAGACCTCTCTTCCCATTGCCCATAACCCAGCACCTATCCCCTATTTGATTTCAATCGTTCCCCGTTTCGGCCAGGAATTCATCAACGTCCGCGGCCCTTTCTCGCTCACCGCCAGCAGTTTGGCCTTGATTTCGTAGGTGTACCGTCCCTGGCCGACTGCCTGTTCGTGCTGGTCCGCGCCGTCCCAGGTCAGCGTCACGGTCATTCGTGATGCCCCGTCGGGCAGCGGCATGGCGATCGGCTGGCGGCTGGACAGGAACCGCATCGAGCGTTTCGAGGGCGAACTGATCAACGACGAGACTTCGAGCAGCATCTCGCCGTCGAGGTAGGAGGGAAGTTCGACCTCAACGGCCACGTCCAGCATGCCCTGCCCGGGGACGTAGGAATCGGTCGACAGCGTCACCAGGACGATCCGGAGGTCGGGTTCGGTGGCGGGAGGCTGTTTGGCATCGGTGATCGACTCGCTCAGGAATACGAGAGCCAACGCGACGCTGCCCGCAGCGAGAAGGCAATGATAAAAATCCCGCATGGAAATCGGCTTGTGGATAGCATACGGCCCTCAGCGAGTCAACACGACAGGATTGAGCAACGAGGACCGAGGGCCGAGTTATTTTTTCAACCTCAGTCCTGTACGGTAATTTGCCGTGACGAGAAGGCTTGCGTTAAGATGGGCGCCGCCGAGCGATGTCAAGACAGGAGACGGAGTGAAGCACCTTCATTTTGATTGTTTCTCCGGGGTCAGCGGCGACATGCTGCTGGGCGCCCTGGTCGACGTCGGGCTGCCGCTGCCCGAACTGGCCCGCGGGCTGAAAGCCGTCAAGCTGAGCGGGTACGCCTTGCGCGCCACGACGGTCAGGCGGGGCGGGATGCCCGCGACCAAGGTGGACGTGGTAATCAAACGCGGCGTTGGCGCGCCGTTGGCGCTTCGCCGCATCCAGCAGTTGATTGCTTCGAGCCGCCTGCCGGACCGCGTGAAGGACCAGGGCCGCGAAGTCTTTCAACGTCTGGCGCAGGCGGAAGCGCGCGCGCATCGGACGCCGGTCTCCCGCGTGCATTTTCACGAGGTCGGCGTGGTGGATTCGCTGGTGGATGTGTTGGGAAGCCTGCTGGGGTGCCATCTGCTCGGGGTGGATGCCGTGACCGCGTCCGCCGTCAATCTGGGAGCGGGCACGATTGAGTGCGCGCACGGAACGCTCCCGGTGCCGGGCCCGGCGGTGGCGGCGCTGGCCAGGGGGTTGCCCGTGTACAGCGCGGGCCCCGCGCGCGAGTTGACGACGCCGACCGGTCTGGCCGTGCTGAGCGTGCTGGCGCAGGACTTTTGTTCTCTTCCGGCGATGCGGCCCACGGCAATCGGCTATGGCGCCGGGATGGCCGATCCCGACGGCTGGCCAAACGCCTTGCGTGTGTTTCTGGGCGAACCGGTGCCGGCGGCGCTCGGCGAGCAGGATGTGATCGTCCAGCTCGAAACCAATCTCGACGATCTCAACCCGCAGGCCTACGAAACGGTGATGGCGCGATTGTTTGCCGCCGGCGCCGTGGATGTCACGCTGGCACCGGTCATTATGAAGCGGGGACGGCCGGGGATCGTTCTGACCGCGCTTGCGCCGCCGCAGAAAGCGGAGGCGGTGGCGGGTGTCGTGCTGGCGGAGACCACGTCGCTGGGCGTCCGGCTGCAGGAAGTGCGACGGCGCGTGCTGGCCCGCCAGATGGAGACGGTGCATATGCCCGGCGGACCGGTGCGGATCAAAGTCGCGACGGTCGGCCGTGGACGGACCAAGGCGGCGCCGGAATATCAGGATTGCAAGCGGATTGCCGAGCAGACCGGGCGACCGGTTCGGGATGTAATGGATGCGGCGATGCTGGCGTACCGGAAGCATGCACGTGGCCCGCGGGGCCTCGCGTGACGCTCTGGCTGGCGGCAGGGCTGTTTCTCGCGTCCATCGTGGTGACGCTGGGTGGGTGCGCCCTCTTCACCAACGGCATCGAGTGGTTCGGCAAGCGCCGCAAGATTTCAGAAGGCGCCATTGGCAGCGTGTTTGCCGCCATCGGGACGACCCTGCCTGAAACGTCCATCCCCATCATCGCGATCTTTTTCGGCACGGGACAGGAACGGACCGACGTCGGGCTCGGCGCCATTCTCGGCGCGCCCTTCATGCTGGGCACGCTGGTGCTGCCCGTGTTGGGGCTGCTGGTGTTGCTGTATGCCCGGCTTGGCAAGCGGGAGCCGGTCTTCCATCTGGATTACGGGGACGTGCGCACCGACCTCCTCTTTTTCCTGATCGCCTACAGTCTGGCGATCGGATGCGCGTTCGTTCCGTCGGTGAACGTGCATTATGTCGCGGCCGGGCTGCTCCTGACGCTCTACCTCTATTATATGAAGCTCAAGTTCGCGGGGTCTTCAGACGGCGAATCCGTGCTGGAGCCGCTGATCTTCTCGCCCAAGCGGGCCGTGCCGTCTTATGCCATGATCGCCGTGCAGGGTGTCGTGGGATTGGCCGGCCTGGCCGTCGGCGCGCACCTGTTCGTGACGGCCGCCAAATCCATCGCCGAGGCGCTGCACGTCTCGCCGCTGCTTCTGGCACTCCTGATTGCGCCGCTCGCGACCGAGTTGCCTGAGATGTCCAACAGTTTCCTCTGGCTGTATCGGAAGAAGGATACGCTGGCGGTCGGCAACGTGACGGGCGCGATGGTATTCCAGGGTACGTTCCCGGTCTCCATTGGCCTCATTGGAACCGACTGGAGCCTGGCGCCGTCGGCGATGGCCACGATGGGCCTGGCGTTGGTCGCGGCAGGAGCAAGCACGCTGCAATTAGTGTGGGGCGGCCACTGGCGGCCGTGGCTGCTCGTGGGAGGCGTGGCGTTGTATCTCGGGTACACGGCGTCGCTCTACTATTATGGGTTCTAAATGGTCTCATGCACAGGCCGGCCAGGCGGCGGTGCCGAAGGCGCTTCCTGGCGGAGACGGCACCGCACGCACGAAAGATATCCGATTCGTGCTCTGGGCGGTGCTGGCCCTCAATCTGCTTGTGGCGGGGGCCAAACTGCTGTACGGCGTGATGACGGGCTCGCTCGGCATGCAGGCCGACGGGTTCCATTCGCTGTTCGACGGCGTGTCCAATGTCGTGGGGTTGGTCGGGCTGTGGCTGGCGGCTTTTCCGCCAGACGCGGACCATCCGTACGGACACAAGAAATACGAAACCCTGGCGGCGGCCTCCATCGGGGCCATGCTGGTGATGACGTGCCTGTACCTGCTGTGGAGCAGTTATCAGCACTGGCTGGGGGTGGTGCGCCCGCAGGTCACGGCGGCCAGTTTCGGCATCATGGTGGGCACGATGCTGATCAATGCCGGAGTGATGCAATGGGAACGGCGCAGGGGGCAGCAGTTGCGCAGCGAAATTCTGACGGCGGACGCCCGGCACACGGGCAGCGACATCCTGACCTCGTTCTCCGTGCTCGTAGGGCTTGCTGCGGTGCAGATGGGGTATCCGCTGATGGATCCCATTGTCGCGGTTGCGATCGCAGGAGTGATTGCCTACACGGGCGTGCAGGTGTTGTGGGAGACGTCTCAATCGTTGACCGATGTGGCCCGGTTGGATCCGGAGGCCGTGCGGCAAGTTGTGCTGATGAACAAGGCTGTGATCGACTGCCATGAAATCCGGACACGCGGATTGCCGGACCATATTTTCGTGGACCTGTCCATGCACGTGCGCGCCACCATGTCGCTGACAGAAGCGCATGATGTGGCGCATCAGGTGGAGGATTCGTTGAAGCAGCATTTCGAGGGCGTGGCGGAGGTGATCGTGCATATCGAGCCGGACGGCCAGTGCCATGCGAGCGGGAAGGCGAGGACGCATGTCACGGTCTAAGCGCCTGCCCGTGCTCGGCTTGACGATGGGCGATCCCGCTGGGATTGGACCTGAAGTCGTTGCAAAGGCCTGCGCCATGTCCGAGGTGAGACGTGTGTGCCAGCCGCTGGTGATCGGCTCGCTGCCGGTGATGGAGCGGACAGTCCGGTCGTTGCGCCTGTCGTTACGGGTGGTCGGGGTGAGCGGGCATGGCGATGCGATCGGCCGCCGCGGCACCATCCCGGTGCTCGATCCGCTCGAGCGGCCGCTCGAGCGGTTTCGCATGGGCGCGGTGAGCAAACAGACCGGCGCGGCCTCGGCGGCGTTCATCGTCAAAGCCGTCCGCCTGGCCCAGCTCGGCTGTCTGGGCGCGATTGTCACCGGGCCTATTAATAAGGAAGCGATCAACCTGGCCGGCTACGACTATCCGGGCCACACGGAAATGCTGGCCGATCTGACCAAGAGCAAAGAGTCGGGCATGATGATCCTGGGCGGGCCGCTCAAGATCATGTTTGTGACGACGCACGTGGCGATCAAGCGCCTACCGGCCTCGCTGACCAGCGATCGGATCGGCAAGGCCATCCGGCTGGCCCACAAGGCGTTGCGTGAATACTTCGACGTCAAGAAACCGAAGATCGGCGTGGCGGCGTTCAATCCTCACGCCGGGGAACATGGCCTGTTTGGCAACGAAGAACAGCGGGTCATTCTGCCGGCCTGCCGACTCGCGCGCGCGCGCGGGATCAATACGAGCGATCCGATGCCCGCCGATACGCTGTTTGGAAAAGCCGCGCGGGGCGCCTACGACGGTGTCGTGGCCATGTACCACGACCAAGGCCTGATCCCGCTCAAGCTGCTCGCGTTCGGCCGGTGCGTCAACCTGACGATCGGCCTGCCGATCATCCGCACGTCCGTGGACCACGGGACCGCCTACGACATCGCCGGCAAGGGCGTGGCCGATCCCGGGAGCATGGTCGAAGCGATCACGCTGGCCGCGCGGCTGGCGACGCGGAACAAATAAACGGTTTGTTTGGTTTGTCTGGTTCATCTGGTTCTCTGGTTCAACGAAAGAAACCAAACAAACGAGACAAACCAGATAAACCAGACACACCAGGCAGACTAGGAGTTCATTGATGTCCGACCAACTGAACGCAACACTGGCGATGCTTCAAAAACAGCTCGCTGAGCTGGACGCCATCGAAAAAGACACGGTGACGACACACTTGAATACGATTCGCGGGATCGAGGACATGCAGAAATGGAAAGCCCGGACCACTCCGCTGATCGCGCAGCATCTGGGCGCGGCTGCGGCCAAGCGATTCGCCGACACCAAGCCCGGCCCGTCCTTCACCAACGATTTATTCGAAGAGTTTTCCGACGAAGTGGATATCTACCGCACCGCCATCCACGCCCTCATCAAGGAGGCCCGGCAGGCCGGGCCCGCGTCCGGTCCCGCGGAACCCACATGATTCATGACGGTTCGTTGCGAAATCGTGGAGTCGCGTGGCGAGACGGGCGCGTAGAGCCGAGAGGGAGGGAAGCATACTTGAATAGTATGTTGACCGACCGAGCGGCGAACCCGCCCGCTTGGCCGCTGGAACCACGCGGCCAAGCTTGTCGCAGCAGCGAATCCGCGATTGCAGCAGAAGTGTTCATGAATCATGTGGGTTAACATGGCGCTCCCGCCGCGTCCCAAGAAGCGTCTCAGCCAGTGTTTTCTCGTCGATCACAACATTGTCCGAAAAATTGTCTCGGCCGCCTCGCTCCGGCGCGACGAGACGGTGCTGGAGATCGGCCCGGGCCGTGGCATTCTGACCCGCGCCCTGAGTGAACAAGCCGGACGTGTCATCGCCGTCGAACTGGACCGATCGCTGGACGGCACGCTGAACGCCGCACTGGCAAGGATCGACAACGTGGAGCTTCAGTTCGGCGACGCGCTGGCTTTTCCCTACGGCACGGTGCCGCGCGGGACGGTGGTGGTCTCCAATCTACCCTATGCGATTTCAACACCGCTCCTGTTCAAGCTGCTCGAGGCTCACGACCGGATCGACAGGATGGTGCTGATGCTGCAAACGGAGGTGGCCAGGCGCCTCGTGGCCAAGCCGGGGACGAAGGACTATGGCATCCTCGCGATCCTGACGCAGTACCGGGCTGTTCCATCATTGGCCTTTCACGTCTCCGCCGGCTGTTTCCGCCCCAAACCGACCGTGAGTTCGACCGTCGTCGCGCTGTCGGTGCGGCGCGAACCGGTGGTTTCTGTCTCGGATGAGCCGCTGTTTATCCGGACCGTGCGTGCGGCGTTCGCGCATCGCCGGAAAACCCTGGTGAACTCTCTGCGCGACGAGGGGTTTCCCTCGGAACGGATCATGCCCGCACTCGAGGCTGCCCGGATCGAACCGAGCAGGCGGGCGGAGTCGTTGGCCATCGCGCAATTCGCCGAGCTGGCCAATGCACTGGCAGAAACTAAGAGCGTATAGCTTATGGCGTATGGCACATCGTTAAGAGGAAGTTCACCGGAAACCGTCGGGCCGTCTCCGAATTCCGAAGCCGTTGCCATAAGCCATATGCGATAGGCTCTTGCCCCGTACCCGTCCTAGTGTTACCATCGCGCGCATGGGTGGAGCCACCACGACGAAACGCGGTGACCCCCGCGGCCAGTCCAAACCCCTAACTCATTTGAAACACGAGGTAATCGGCGTCCTGCTGATTACCATGAGCCTGCTTACGCTCCTCAGCCTGGTATCGTTTGTGCCGACCGATGCGTCGCTGTTCGGCGCGTCGCTTTCCGATGGCGCGTCCGCAGGCCCGACCCGCAACATGATCGGTTCGGTCGGCGCGACCCTGGCCTCGTTTCTCTTCGGGCTGATCGGCGGTGGCGCCTATCTGCTGTCGGCGCTGCTGGCCATGCTGGGGGCGCGATGTTTTGTGGAAGGAGAACTGGCCGTCACGCTCCGGAGCGCGGCCGGCTCGTTCGCCGCGCTGCTGTTTCTGAGCGGCCTGCTGCACTTGGAGGTCACGGCCATCCCGACGCTCTCCAGCGGTTTCGTCTACCGCGGCCAGGCGGGCGGGCGGGTGGGTCAGGCGATGGCGGAGGGTTTGCGCGGGTATTTTGCCAGCACCGGCGCCCATATCATCGTGCTGGCCGGCCTGATCATTTCGTTGCTGCTGGCGACGCCCATGTCGCTGGCCGATCTCGCGCGCCGGCTGTCGCAGTGGTGGATTGCCTGCAGCGAATTCGCGATCCTCCGTGTACCGGCCTGGTGGGAGCGCTGCAAGGAAACCCTGTCGGCGCTGCTGCCCGAGCGCTCGGTCGAAGAAACCGTCAAAGCGAAAAAGTCCAAACCGCGCCCGCTCAAGATCAATCGTCCCGAACCGATCGCTTCGGCGGCGCCGCCCATCGAGGAGAAACCCGTTGTTGTGGAGCCCGAGCCGGCACCAGCGCCGGAACCGGCTTCCGCCGCGTCCGAACCGGCCACGCCTCCGCCGGTCGAGCCGGTCGTGAAGGAGACCAGGAAAAAATCGAAGAAAGCCGAAGTGGCCACGGCCCGCGCAGCAGCGGAGGGCTACGTGCTGCCGGACCCGCTGGAACTGCTGAGCGATCCCTCCGGGCCGGTCGACCGCCTCACCGACGAACAGCTCAAGGCACAGTCGGAAGTGCTGACCAAGGCGCTGCTGAATTTCGGGATCGAGGGGAAGGTGACGGAAGTGCATCCCGGTCCGATCGTCACGATGTACGAATACGAGCCGGCGCCCGGCATCAAGGTCGTGCGGATCGTCAACCTGGCTGACGACCTGGCGCTGGCGATGAAGGCGATCAGCCTGCGCATCGTGGCGCCGCTGCCCGGGAAGTCGGTCGTCGGCGTGGAGGTGCCCAATCCCAGCCGCGAGACGGTGTCGCTGAAGGAAGTGGTGACGGGCGAGGCCTTTACCAGGTCACGTTCGAAGCTGCGGCTGGCGCTGGGCAAGGATATTTTCGGAAAGCCGGTGGCGGCGGATCTGAAAACGATGCCGCATTTGTTGATGGCCGGGGCGACCGGAGCCGGGAAAAGCGTGGGACTCAATACCATGCTCTTGAGCCTGCTGTTCACGGCCAAGCCCGACGAGGTGAAACTGTTGCTCGTCGATCCGAAGATGCTCGAGTTCAAGGCCTACGACGGCCTGCCGCATCTCTTGCGGCCGGTGATCACGGACGCCAAGTCGGCGGCGCGCGGCCTCGGCTGGGTGGTCCAGGAAATGGAGCGCCGCTACAAGGTGCTGGCGGAAGCGGGCGTCCGCAACGTGGATGACTACAATCGCCGCGTGGCGCAGGAGCAGGGAACCCTGTCCAAGGAGGCGCCGGAAGCCAGGGCGACACAGGAGGATTTGCCGATCGAGTTTCTGTCGGAGGATGCCCGCCTGGCGGCCGGGGAAAGCACGGTTGCGGAAGGGCCCAAGCAAATTATGGAGCCCAAAACGCCACCGTCGCCTCTGCCCTATATCGTCGTCATGATCGACGAGTTGGCCGACCTCATGGCAGTGGCGCCCAAGGAGGTCGAAGAAAAAATCGCGCGGCTGGCCCAGATGGCGCGGGCGTCGGGTATTCATTTGATTTTGGCCACGCAGCGGCCGTCGGTTGACGTGCTGACCGGTTTGATCAAGGCCAACTTTCCGGCGCGCATCGCCTTTCAAGTCTCCTCGAAAACGGACTCCCGGACGATCCTGGATGCCAACGGCGCCGAGGCGCTGCTGGGGCGAGGGGACATGCTCTATCTGGCGTCCGGGACGGGGAAGCTCGTCCGCCTGCACGGCTCCTTCGTGCCGGACGACGATGTGCATCGCGTTGTTGAGTTCGTGAAGAAACAGGCATCCCCCGTCTATTCCGAAGAATTGCAGTCGCTGAAGCAGGAGGAAGCCAGGGAAGAAGAGGGCCAGGACGAGGTCTACGAGCAGGCCAAGGATCTGGTGATGTCGTCGGGCCAGGCCTCCGCCTCCTTGATCCAGCGCCGCCTGCGCGTCGGCTACCCTCGCGCGGCGCGCATGATCGAACAGATGGAGCAGGAGGGGATTGTCGGGGCGCCGGGGCGGGACGGACGGCGTGAAGTCCTCGCGCGCAAAGGCCCGATCGGAGGAGATGACTTGTGATCGCCTCAAAGCGTGTCCTCGTCCCAGCCGTAGCGCTGTTGGTGTTCGGCAGCGTGTTCCTTGCCGGATATGCCGTTGCGGCGGGCGATCGGCACGAGGAAAAGGGATTAAAGGAAGTCCGCGAGGTCGTCAAGAAAATCCAGGCCCGGTACGAGCAGACCAAAGACTTGCAGGCCGAATTCAGGCAAGTCACAACGATCGAGGGGTTTGCGACTCCGCTCACGTCCAGCGGCAACCTGTTTATTAAAAAACCCGGCAAGCTGCGCTGGGACTATCGGGAGCCGGACGTGCAGGAAATTTATGTGAACGGTAACGAGTTGATGATGTATGTGCCCCAGCACAAACAGGTACTGGTGGGGAAGCTGACGCAGATGGCGGCCTCCCAGGCGCCCTTGCAGTTGCTCCAGGGGGCGGCGAAGCTGGAGGAGCATTTCGAAGCGCAGGCGGCGCTGGGGGGCGAGCGGGGGGAAGGCGGTATCCCCCTGGTGACCCTGATTCCGAAAGATGCCGGACCGGAATCAGTCAGGACTGTGGTCCGGATCGTGGTGGAAGCCCAGCCGAAAACCTATTTTATTAAGACCGTCTCCATCCACGAGGTCAGCGGCAACATTGCCACCTTTCAGTTCAGCAATCTGCAGCCGAACACCGGCCTGAAGGGAGCACTGTTTGAGTTTGCCGTCCCGGCCGGGGTGGAAGTCGTCAAGGCTCCCGCGCTTGGGCCTCCGTGAGCGGAGCCGTATCAGGAGATGGGTCCGTTCAAGCGGCTCTATTCGAATTTGAAAGACTCGTTCGCCATTTCGGCCTCAAAGCCGTCTTCAAAGGGAAATCGTAACGCGCCCTTCTCTGCCGCTCTCTCTAAAGCGATCCTCGGGGTATCGTCACGTATCGGTGAACGATGCTGTTGAGGACCATCAACAGCATCGTCCTTCGAGACCGGCTTGACCAGGTAGTCGGCAGCGCCCCGTTTCATGAGCGTGATGGCCCACTCGATGTCCGGGTAGGCGGCCGTGACGATCACTGGGATATGGGGATAGCGCGCGCGAAAGTAGGCCGCGGCTTCGATGCCTTTGATTTTTGGTGCGCGGACATCGCACAGGATGGCGCCGACAACGGGGAGGCGCGCGTTTGTGCCCATGAGAATCACCGCCTGATCGCTGCTCGCCGCTTCCACAACCGCATAACCGGCTTTCTTCAACGTCGTCAGAATTATTTCGCGGGCGTCCGGATCGTTCTCTAGAAGCAGAACCCGGTGTCGTTTTTTCAGCGATTCCGATATCACAGCTCCCATCTGGTTCACCTCCTCATGCAGTGCGTCCATCGATTGATGCGAGGAGATGAGCAACCTCTGTACCAGAAGGGCAGGACGGGATGAAAGCAGGCCGCGCAAGCTATTGATTCGCAATGGGAAGAACTAAAAATATTGTGGATATTTGGGGATGGTAAAATTGCAGAGTTCAGGCTCGGCACTGTATGAAAATTTGCGTACAGTGTATCCGGATCGGTACGCAGGAAGAGGATCAACGGGAAGGCTGTGTCACGGGCTGCGTGACAGGGAGCGAGAAAAAGAAGCGACTGCCTTTGCCAGGCGTGCTGTCCAGCCAGATCAGGCCGCCGTGCAATTCCACCAGGCTCTTCGTGATGGCCAGCCCCAACCCGGCTCCGCGGGCCTCCTCCGGAATCGCGACACCACGAAAGAATTTGTCGAAGACCTTGTCACGCTCGTGGGGCGGGATGCCGCAGCCGGTGTCTGATACGCAAATCTGCACGGAGTCGTCGACCCGGGCCGTCGTCTCGACCATGACCTTGCCGCCCGCAGGGGTGAACTTGACCGCGTTGCCGATGAGGTTGGTGAGGATCTGGTGCAGCTTGTCCCGGTCGCCCCGTATCAAGGGGAGCGGGGCGGGATGGTCGGCCGTGACGGTAATGGAACGCTGGCGGGCCATCGGCTGGAAACTTTCCACGACTTCGGAGGTCAGGTCCCCGATGGACATGGGCATGGGCCGGAGGTAATCGTGCCGCGTGTCGGGATCCTCGATGCGGGAGAGGTCCAGCAAGTCGTTGACCATGCGCGTCAGTCGTTCGGTGTTCAATTTGACACGCGTAAGGTAATAGGACTGCGTGTCGGTGAGCCCGCCGGCCAGTCCGTCCAGAATATTCTCGACGTAGCCTTTGATGGAGGTCATCGGCGTGCGGAGCTCGTGCGAGACGATGGACACGAAGGCCGATTTGAGCCGGTCCAATTCTTGAAGTTGGCCGTTCGCCGCCTTCAGTTCCTGATTCAGCCGCTGCAGATCGGTCGTGCGCTCGCGCACCTTGTGTTCCAGGTTGACGTTGAGTTCCTCCACTTCGCGAATCTTGCGTCGCAGTTCCACGGTCGTCTGTTCCTGATCCAGATAGGATTCCCGGAGTTCCTCGTGGCGGGCTTCGACGCCCTCCATTTGCTCCTGGATCAGCGTCTCGCGGGTGCGGGCCTCCCGGCGCATGGCCCACCTGAGCGCAGCCCCCGCGGCCAGGGCCGGGAGCAGGACGATCGTGACGGCTTCAGCCGGCGAGATGGTCGGGTACCGGATGGCCAGCGCCACCAGCAGCACGATCCCGATCCCGGCCACCAGCGCAATGGCCGGCCAGAACGCATACTGACGCGGGGGGCGGGACCACCGAAGTTCCCATTCGCAATACTCATCGCCGTTCGCGATACAGGACAGGTCCGTCACGGTGGCATCCGGCAGGCGGTGAATGTGCCAGGGCACCGACGTCAGCGCGGACTTCATCGCTTCGCACGACAGCGCAGCGCAGGCTTTCCGGTAGGCGCCGAACTGCCGGTACACGTGGTCGGTGAACTTGACCCGGAGAATCGCCGACTGATCGGTGACCGCTCCGATGCCGTATTCGACGGATCCCTTGACGAACTTATCGCCGAAGTAGGCGAACATTTTATAGATCTGCGGGACGGAAAAGGGCCGGCCCAGCGTCTGGATCAGCGGCGAAATGAATTTTTTCCCGACGTGGAACTGAAAATGCGGATCGCCAGACAGGTCCTTGCAGAGTTCCTTGATGAACATCAGGAACTCATAGGAGTAGCTGTTCCAGACGTTTTTTAGGAAGGCGGGCGTGACGTGGTGGGCGGGGTCGGGAATCCGCTCGTTGAGCAGGGCCACCAGTTGCTCGACCGCCCGGACGCCGGCGGCCTCACCCCGAGCCCGGCCGACGGATTCCTCCAGGTAGTCCACGTTCGCCCGGACGGTGGTGCCGCTGACGTCGCGGATCTTGGTGCCGTCCAGATTCGCCCCGAAGGGGCGGAATTCCATCGGGCCTTTTTCGAGGATACAGTGATCTCGAGAAAGGAGCATCATGCACCGTCCGTCAAACGCGCGAGTGTTAGAAGTTGAATCGCAGACTGATGCTGCCGACCTGGACGGTGGTGGAGTAGGTGCCGTTGATAGTGGCGTTGGTGAGATGCCCCGCGACCACGCGATCCTCGTACAGGACGGCCTGATAGGTCAGGTCCAGTCCGATGGCCTTCACCGGGCCCAGACTGCCGCAGCGCAGGCCGAAGAGGGTGCCGTTTTCCTTGCAGAGCAGTCCCAGGCCGACGGACGGGGTGTGGGACCGCGCCGAAGGAATGCCGGGCAGGAATGTCTGGGCGGGAACCTGTGACTCCTGGTGCATGTAGCCGGCCCGCAGCGCAATGTCCCAGTCGCGCAGAGATTCGGGGCTGAGCCATTTGTATTCGGTGCCGAACATGTAGGTATAGGAGGGAGTCCATTTCTGAGGATTCGGGATCGTGACCCCGTTCGAGAGCGCAATATTGAAATCATTGACGCTTGCCCAATTCGCGCGATCCACGTCGAACTCGAGTTTCCACTCCCGGTCGCGGGCTCGAACCGGCCAGTAGGCCACCGCAGCCGACATGATCTCCGGCAGGATAAACTTGGTTGAGGCATTGGCGCGCTTGGTTCCATTTACGAGAAACTCGCCGTTCAGGTCCAGGGCGGTTTCGCTTCGATAGACAAAGCCGAAGTTCAGCACCGGCTTTCCCTCCTCGTTGCGAAGCGGCGTATACAGCAGGCTGACGTTGGCGCCCACGGCGGTATCGCTCCCGTTTATTTCTATTTTTGAACCAGCCGGAGCAAGCGGACCGAGCGCGCCCGACGAGATCGAATTAAGTTCGACCTGTCCGTGCCCGAATATGCTCGAGAAGGTGTAAATGTCCAGGCCGACGCCGATGGAAAGTTGCTCGTTGAGCTTAATGGCGGCGGTGGGCTTGATGTCGATCAAGGGAAGCGTCGTGAACGTCGAGGCGAACCGGAGCGGCGAGCCCTCGGGGTATCGGCTTTGCGAACCGAACGGACTGTTGGCGCCGATGCCGATGGTGACGTTATCGAGCGATGGCAGGCCCAGGCTTTTCAGGTTCGCCGTCAGGTAAAAATGGCTCGGCGGGGGAATGACGATCACCCCGCCGCGATTCCCGGTTGTGGTGGCGCCGGTGGGGCCGGTGAAATCCGTGGTGCCTCCGATCAGTGTCGTGCCGAGCATCATCTGCACGCCGGACAATTGGGTCATGCCGGCGGCATTGTAGTGGAGCGCCGAGGGATCATCAGCCTGGGCGGCAAAGGCATTGCCCATCCCGGCTGCGGCCGCGCCTTGCGATTGAATGCGGGGCGTCTGCGCGTTTGCCGGTGCGGACAGGGTGACGATTAAAAGCCCGAGCATAATGGCAGCGAGATGAATGCGGAACAACGGACGACGTGCCACGGAGGCCTCCTTCGATGGGCGCAGTCATTTCGGGATACGAAAAATATTCGCCGAAGGCGCTAGGCTAGGCCGTTCCATGCATGGTGTCAAGCAATGGTACGTATTCCGGCTGAGAGGGAACACGGTGCGGCAGCGGCCGCTTATTGGTGGAGGTGTTTGAGGGCGGCGGCGCAGAGGATGATGAAGAGGCCGATCACGAGCGCGGCACGTTGGAACGGAATGGGCTCTTTGAATTGTTCGGCCCGTTCTTCTTCCGAAGCTTCAGCTTTGGGATCTTCTTTGAAAATGACGTTATAGAGGTAGAGCGTCAGAATGCCGAGCACTAACACGAGCTTGACGAAAAAGATCATGAGATATTTGGTGTGGTGCGGAATGCCCTCGCCCGTCTGCGAGATCACCAGGCGATTGACGTAATGAAGATTAATCCCGCCGGTGAACAGGATGACCACCAGGATGATGCCGACGATTCGGTTGTACCGCTTCTGCAGGCCTTCGGCGATCGGCTTGACGAGTTCGCGCGGAACGGCTGTTTGCAGGGTCGGCGTGAGGGACATCACGAGAAACGCCAGCCCGCCGATCCAGATGACCGCCGAGACCAGATGCAGCCAGTGATTGACGATCGGGATGAGCTGGTTGATGTCGAACAGGATGGATTGGAGGGCATCCATTAGAATTTAAACACCGGCGCGTCGTTGCCGAACCGCTTCTTGCGCAGCTCTTCCATCAGTTCGACGGTAATGATGGTCAGGCCCTGCTCGCGCGCGTGCCGCTCGACGCCCTTCTTGACCATCGCTCGCAGGAAGTAGGGGATCCGTCCCAGTCGCGTCTGCGCGTCTTCTTCCCACGTACCCGCGAATGCTTCCTCGGTATTGAAGGCCACGCGGACCTTCTCGCCGCCCTTCGGCGTGTAGAGGCACCATTGGTCTTCGTCCAGCCAGTCGCCATGGTCCACATAGGGACGGGCGCGGCAGCCGCCGCAGATCTCGCTGTACTCGCAGTCCCCGCATTTTCCCTTGAGATGCGGGTAGCGGAAGGAATCGAAGATATCGGACTTTTCCCAGAGGTCCACGAAGCTCTTCTCGCGGATGTTCCCGGCCGAGAGTGGCATGTACGGGCAGGGTGTCAGCTCTCCGTTTGGCGTGACCCGCGCGTAATTGGTGCCGGCGAGGCAACCGCCGCCCATGTAGCCGGTGGCTTTCGTGATCGGAGAATTGGGATCCTTCTCGTAGGCCAGCCGCTTGAAGTGCGGCGCGCAGCGGGCTCGCACGAGCATGTCCTTGTACTTGTCCTGCGAGGACACCAGAAACCCGAGCACTTCTTCATACTGGGTCGGCGTGATGTCCGTCAGCTCTTCGCCACGGCCCGTGCAGACCATGAAGAAGACGTTGAGCACCCGCGCGCCGATTCCGTGTGCCCATTCGACGACTTCGGGTAGCTCCTGATAATTCATCGGCTGTGCGCTGAAGTGCACCTGGAACTGGAGCCCGTTGCGCTTGCAGGCTTCGATGCCGGCCACGGCGCCTTTCCAGGCCCCGGAGAGGCCGCGGAACGTATCGTGCTTCTGCGAGTCGAGCGAGTCGATGCTGATGCCGACGCCCATGACGCCGATCTCGACCAGCGTCCTGGCCATCTGGTCGTTGATCAGCATGCCGTTGGTGCCGAAGACGACCATGAAGCCGTGCGTCACGGAGTGCCGAGCAATATCCAGGATGTCTGGTCTGGTCAGCGGCTCGCCACCGGTGATGACCAGCAGGCAGCCCTTGTTCACCTCCGCAATCTGATCGATCAGACGGAAGCATTCCTCGGTCGTGAGTTCGTCCGATCCGCCGCCGGCCTTGGTGGTGGCATCCAGATAGCAGTGGGCGCACTTGAGATTGCAACGTTTGGTCAGATTGAGGGCGAGGAGATAGGGCTTGAAATCGTCGACCGTGCGGCCGTCATTCGGCGAGGACAATCCACCCGGCAGGCCGGGCGCCGTCATGAACTGCTGAACTTGCTTTGGGAGCGAGCCGAACTGATCGGCCAGCTTGGAGAAATCGAAAACGGGAAGCGGCTTACCCATTTAGTGTCTGGACTTGGCTGCGGACCCCGTCAGGCTCGCGATGATTTCCTTGAGGTTGCCGGTCTTCATGGCTTCTTCCATGAAGCCCTTGGCCTGCTCGATGCCGTCGTTGGCGATCTCGACGGTGATCGTCGTGGCGCCCAGCTTCTGGGCATGTTTTTCGATCAACGCGCGGGTGCAATCGCGCATGAAGCCGGCCGGCGCCCGCTCCAGCCTTGCTTGCGCGTCGGGGGTCCAGGTAAAGGGTGATGGCGTATTGCTCATGGCGGCTTCCTCGCTCGTTCCACTCCCGTTTCCGTGCCCATTGCCCTGTCCGTTGGCCTGTCCGTTTCCTGCGCCGGCAAGCTTGGCGGCAGCCTCGGCGTCCGTCCCGGTGCCTTTGTTCGAGAAAATCGGCGTGTAGTCTTCGTCCGCCGCTTCCTTGATCATCGGCGCGGCATACTCGAGTGTGATCGTCGTCATGCCGAGCTTGCGGGCGGTCTTTTCGATCTTGGCCTTGGCGCGTCGACGCTGGAAGCCGGCCGGCACGGCGCGGATCGCCTCCTTGGCGTCCTTGGTCCATTGCATCGGCACGTCGTCATAGGCCACGTCGGTTTCCAGTTCGCCCTCGGCCTTGGCGGCGGCTTCGAAGATGCTCTTATCCACCTGCTTGAAGCGGTCGCCGGCGGCGCCACAGACCGGGCATTTCACCGGTGTCTCGCCCTTGCCGATGTAGCCGCAGCCGTCGCAAACGAAGTAGTTCTGGCTCATCCGATCCAGATAGGCCTGGGTGCTCGCGCTCACTTTCGGTTTCTCTTCGACGATTCCGCTGACCATGCCGCTCAGCGTGCTGCCCATCAGATCCTTGGCAACGGCGTCGTCGGCCTGCATTTTGTTGCGATCGATCCCCGCCGCATCGAGGCTGCCGCCAAGCGCACGCATGGCGTCCATCGCGCCCTTCGGCAGGATGTGCCCGACGGCCAGATCCACGACCGAGTTGCTGATGATCGTGTGGCCCTTCTCGATGGCATAGCGGTGAATCGCCGTCTTGGCCACGCCGCGCGCGAAGATCGGAATCTTTTCCATGCGGCGCAGGGCTTCTTCGGTCCATGCGATCGTGTATTCGGCCTGCGTGTCGATCGGCGGCACGTACTTGCGGTTGGAGACCAGCACGTTGCACTGGGCGCTCCGAAGCAGGTTTTCCGTGTTGCTGCCGATGTCCATGTCCTCGTCGCTGTGCACGCCGATGCGGCCGACGATCAGCAGCCACGGCGTGTCCTTGCGGACATACTGGATGATCTTCTCGAAGGCCTTGCCGTCGAGCAACGTCGTCTTGATGTCGGACTGCTCGGCCTGGGCGATCTCGCGCGAAATGTCGAGGTGCGACTGGTAAATCTTGGCAAGGCCGCTGTCGATGATTTCTTCGTGCAGCTTTTCCTGCTCCTTGAAGCGGAAGACTTTTCCGGCTTCTTCGTTCAGGACGCTGGAAATGCTGTGGAAGGCCGCATAGTGGAAGTAGGGATCGAAGGCTGCAATGGCTTCGACCGGCTTGTTCAGGGCCTTGCCCAGCGCGATCCCGGTCATCAGGCCGCCGAACGAATAGGGGCTGCCGTCCACCGCAACCACGATCTTGCCGCCGTCCGTCGAGTGACCCATCGGCTGGGCCTGCTTGATGATTAGCATGTCGGAGTTGCGCACCCGGCGAATGACGCGCTCCGTGTTGCTGCCGATGACGCTGTCCTTCACGGCGCCGACGCCCAGCGCGCCCATGATGACCAGGTCGTAGCCGCTGGTGTTGATGTCCTCGGCCAGGACTTTCCAATTGCGGCCCTCGAGCGACTTGCGTTCAAGCGGCAGGTTGGCTTCCGTGCAACGTTTGTCCACGTAGTCGAGATAGGAGTCGGTGATGATCTGCAGCCCGCGGGTGATCAGAGAGTCATGGATTTGGCGCTGGCGGTCCAGTTCTTTCTCGTCGTGATATTCCTCCGGCAGGCCCGCCTCCATCTGCTTGAACCGCTTGTCGTGCATCTTGGCGGCGTAGACGTGGCTGCCGACGATTTTGGAGCCGAAGGTTTTGGCGAGGTCGATCCCGATGTCGACGGCGGTGTTGGAATGGTCGGAGTTGTCGACGGGGATGTAAATCGTCTTGTACATCGAAGACGTTCCTCCTGTGCCCTGACGAGCCCAGCCTACGTACCGTCAGGACAGACGCAATCGAATGAAAATCCGAACAATTCTCTTACGTTAGAGGCCCAAAGGAGTGGGCATGATAGCACCGGATTTAAAAGGATTGCAAGCGAGAATAAGGGAGCAGAGAGCCTCCAACTATCGGCTAACCGACTGTTACCGAAGGGGATTTCCTTGAAGCGGAGAACTCTTTTTTTGAACGGATGATTTCATCCAGCGTGAGCAGCGCGTGCCGCCCGGAATTCTGTTCGATCCCGCGGATCAGGTTCCCGTCCGCATAGCCGGTCGATGCGGAGGCCGGCCGCTCGGCCTGCGACAACGACCCGGACCAGGCGCGGGGATCACGGCTGCCGTGTTTCTTGTTCCAGGCGGCCAGACAGGCCTTGGCGATGATCTTGTTCAAAGGGGCCGGGTTGTAGAGGAGTTTCTTGATGCTGCGCGGCGTCAGCATGAGCGGGTTGTAGCCGGCCGAGAGGTAGCCTTCCTCCAGCAGACGGTGTTCCAGATCGGTGTTGGGTTGGATGCCGAGAAAGAACATCAGCGGGAACACTTTATCTTCGCCCAAAATGGCCGCGACCTTTTTGTAGGATTCGACGCTCTGCAGCAGAGTCTCTTCCGTCTCGTGCGGGGAGTTCAGCGAGTAATTCAGGATCACCTTGCCCCTGAAGCCCGCTTCGGCCAGATACCGGCAGCCGTCGTAGAGCTTGTCCAGTTTGAAGCCCATGTGGAGATCGTTGAGGATTTCCTGCGAGCCTGAGGTAATGGCGACTTCCAGGTCGCCCACGCCGGAGCGGACCATGAGCTTCGCGAGATCGGCGGTGATCAGCGACGTGCGGATATAGCCCGACCATTCGATCTCCAGCTTCTCGCGGAGAATGCGCTCGAGAATCTCCGTGCACTGCGGATAGGCTTCCTTGCCGGTGATGAACTGGGCATCCGTAAACCAGAACCGCCGAGCGCCCCACTGATGATAATGCTGCGAGATATCCCGCACGACCATTTCGGGTGGACGGTAGCGCACGCGCTTGCCCTCGATGTAGGGATAGAGGCAGAAGGCGCAGTCGTAGGGGCAGCCGCGCTTGGTCTGCACACCGATGCATTCGTCCCGGAACTCAGTGTATTGCGGAAAGACTGACGTGAGATAGGGCAGGTCAACGGTCAACGCGTCCAGCAGGGCCGGCGCCCCCTGCTGGCCTTTTGAAACTTTCCCATTCTCGCGGACGATATAGCGCTCGCTCTCCAGTGACTCGCCATTCAGGACTTTCAGGATCGCGTCTTCACCTTCGCCCAGGATGCCGATGGTGCCGTCCGGCAGTTTTTCGATCAATTGATCGGCAAAGGCGGTGAAAGCTCCACCGCCGATCATGATCTGCGTCCTGGGAAACTCCTTCCGGATCAGCCAGGGGTACGACAAAATCGTCCAGATATGGTCGTAGTACCGGTAGAGCTGCTTGACGCCTTCGAACGACGCGGTGATTCGCTTGAATGGATTGCTGGCGAAGTAAAAATTGAAGGCATGTTCCAGCGAGTCGTCGCCCTCGTGCGGCGAGAAAATCTGGATGTCCCGCCAGGAGAAACAGACCAGATCGGGCGAAAAGGCCGCGGCGGTTTCGCGCAAAATTTTTCCGCGCTGGTCCTTCGGATAGAGCGACAAATCTAAAAGGCGCTGCCGGACGTCGGGCTTGCGCCGGTGGATGAAGTCCACCAGGTAGGTGATCCCGATCGGGTACACCTTCTTGCAGGGGAGAAAGACGTATAAAATGGAATTCATCGTTCAATCCGTTCGAGGTTCGACGTTCGACGTTTGTTCAGGACCTCCATGTCAACCTCGAACATCGCACATCGAACTTCGAACTATTTCGTCGCAATATGAATGGCCACGATGCCGCCGCTGAGATTTCGGTAGTCCACCTGCGAGAATCCCGCCTTCAGCAGCATGGCCTTGAGCCCTTCCTGATTGGGAAACGTCCGGATCGACGCCGGGAGGTATTCATAGACGCCGGTCTTGTCGCGCGCGACGACCGTGCCGATCCAGGGCAGGAGGCGGAACGAATACCAGTCGTAGAGCGAACGCAGCCAGCCATACACGGGTCGTGAAAACTCCAGACAGACAAACCGCCCGCCCGGTTTCAGAACACGCCGGATTTCAGCAAAAGCATTCATCAAGTTGCCGACGTTCCGGATGCAGAAGCCGGCCGTGGCCGCGTCGAAGCTGTTGTCGCGAAATCCCAGCCACTGCCCATTGGTCTGCAGGCAGGCGATCCGGCTGGACAACCGGCGCTGTCCGATTTTTCGATGGCCTTCCCGCAGCATGGCTTCGTTTAAGTCTACTGCGGCCACATGGCCGTTCGGTCCGAGGCGAGGTTCAATGAGCAAGGCCAGGTCACACGTGCCTGCGCCCACATCCAAGGCCCGACCGTTCGTGACAGAGGGAACGAGCGACGCGGTGATCCGTTTCCATCGGTGATGAAGCCCGAAGCTCAGCAGCGTGTTGTTGAGATCGTACCGGCGGGCGATGGCCGTGAACATCCGCTGCACGGCCTGCTCGCGCGCGGGGCCCGACCATTCGGACACCATTCGCGCCGACGATTCGGCCGATGGCGCGGGTTTTTCTTCAAGTCGCAACATCGCGCGATGGTGGCACCCACTTTGAGGCTTTGTCAAGCAAAGCCGCGGCAATGCTATAATCCCAGCTTCCATGTCTGGTTCGATCATCATCAAGGGCGCCCGGGAGCATAATCTCAAGAATCTCGACGTCGAGATTCCTCGGGACCGGCTCGTCGTCATCACGGGCTTGAGCGGGTCCGGCAAGTCGTCGCTGGCCTTCGATACCATTTATGCCGAAGGGCAGCGCCGCTATGTCGAGTCGCTCTCGGCCTATGCCCGGCAATTCCTGGAGCAGATGGGCAAGCCCGACGTGGATTCGATCGAAGGGCTGTCGCCGGCCATTTCCATCGAACAGAAGAGCACCAGCCACAATCCCCGTTCCACGGTCGGCACGGTCACGGAAATCTACGATTACTTAAGATTGCTCTTCGCCCGGATCGGGCGGCCTTTCTGCCATCAGTGCGGTGAGGAAATCTCGGCCCAGACAGTCCAGCAGATGGTGGACGCGATCCGTAATCTTCCCGAAGGCTCGAAGTTCCAGATTCTCTCCCCGATCGTCCGTGGGCGCAAGGGCGAATACCGCAAAGAACTGCTGGACATGCGGCGGGCCGGCTATGTGCGCGCAAGGATCGACGGCCGGATGGTCGAGCTGGGCGAGGAGATCGCGCTCGACAAGCAGAAAAAACATACGATTGAAGTCGTCGTGGACCGGCTGGTTATGAAAGCCGGCGGGCCGGGCGATGCGTTGTCGAAGCGCATGGCCGATTCCGTGGAGGCCGCGCTCAAGCTGGCCGATGGACTGGTCGGCGTGCTGACGGAAGACGGCAAGAGCCTGCTCTACAGCGAAAAGCTGGCCTGCATCCGCTGCGGCGTGAGCTATCCGGAAATCACCCCGCGCGTGTTCTCGTTCAACAGTCCGCACGGAGCCTGTCCGACCTGCGACGGGATCGGATTCGCCATGCCGCCGGGAGGCCCTGAGGAGGAAGACCTGACCCTGCTGGAGGTCTGTCCGGCCTGCAAGGGCGCGCGGCTCAAGCCGGAAAGTCTTTCAGTCAAAGTGGGACGGCGTTCGATTGCAGACGTCACGCAACTTTCCATTAGGGCGGCAGCTGGCTTTGTCGAGTCGCTGAAGCTGACGGAGCGGGAAACCTTCATCGCGCAGCGCATCCTCAAGGAGATCCGTGAGCGGCTGGGTTTTCTGGTCAACGTCGGACTCGATTACCTGACGCTGGACCGCGCGGCGGCGACCCTGTCCGGCGGGGAGGGGCAGCGCATCCGGCTGGCGACCCAGATCGGCTCAGGGTTGGTCGGCGTGCTCTACATTCTCGACGAGCCCTCCATCGGTTTACACCAGCGCGACAACCGGCGGCTGCTTCAGACGCTGCTCCGGCTGCGCGATCTCGGCAACACGGTCGTGGTGGTGGAGCATGACGCGGAAACGATGCAGGCGGCGGATCACATCCTTGATATGGGGCCGGGCGCTGGCGCGCACGGCGGGCAGATCATCGCGCAGGGCACGCTGAAGGAAGTGATGGCCAATCAGGCCTCGCTGACCGGACAATATCTGCGCGGCGAGATGGCGGTGACGTTGCCGCATCGCGAGCGCAAACCGAGGGGTTTTCTCAGCGTCGTCGGCGCGCACAAGCACAATTTAAAAAACTTCACGGCCAAAATTCCGCTGGGCCTGCTCACCTGCGTCACCGGCGTCTCCGGCTCCGGCAAAAGCACGCTGGTGCTGGAAGTGCTGTTCCATTCGTTGTCGCAACTGCTCTATCACAAGCATCCGAAGATCGACGGCTGCAAGGAACTGAAAGGCGTCATGGCTCTGGACAAGGTCATCGACATCGACCAGTCGCCGATCGGGCGCACACCGCGTTCCAATCCGGCCACCTACACGGGCCTCTTCACCTTCATCCGCGACCTCTTTGCCCAACTGCCGGAGTCGCGCGTGCGCGGCTACAAGCCGGGCCGGTACAGTTTCAACGTGAAGGGCGGGCGGTGCGAGGCCTGCGAAGGCGGCGGGCTGATCAAGATTGAAATGCATTTCCTGCCGGACGTCTACGTGACCTGCGAGGTCTGCAAAGGTCAGCGGTACAACCGCGAGACGCTCGAAGTGAAATACCGGGACCGCAGCATCGCCGACGTGTTGAGCATGACGGTGGACGAGGCCCTGGAATTTTTCCAGCCCATTCCACTACTCAAAGCCAAGTTGCAGACGCTGCACGATGTCGGCCTGCACTACATCAGGCTGGGCCAGTCGGCGACGACGCTCTCGGGCGGCGAAGCCCAGCGGGTGAAGCTCTCGCGCGAGCTGTCCAAGCGGGCGACCGGACGGACGCTCTATATATTGGATGAGCCGACCACCGGCCTGCATTTTGCCGACATCCAGCGGCTGCTCGACGTGCTGAACCGGCTGGTGGAGGCGGGCAATACCGTCGTGGTGATTGAACACAATCTGGATGTGATCAAGAACGCCGACTGGCTGATCGATCTGGGACCGGAAGGCGGCGACCGGGGTGGTGAAATTGTTGCAGAGGGATCGCCGCGAGAGCTGGCGAAGGTCAAGCGCTCGTACACAGGACAAGTATTGAAAGAGGCAAGGGTGGGCGGGTAACGACGGCCGGTGCGGTGTTCGTCATCTTCAAGGAATCGTCGTGAGTGCTAATGTTCTGCACGCCAGGTGTCGTAGAGATGCAGCAGATCGACCGTCAGGCGGGCGCCGAAGCTCGGGCCGTAGTCTTTCTGGTTGATGAGATCGTTCCACGTTTCGAAGGTCATCATGGAATACCGCAGTGCCAGCGAAATGAACCGTTCTTCCAGCGCATCTCCCCTGTGATCCACAAACAGGCCGGAGTCCACCGTGACAGCCAATTCGATTTCCCACGGAACATAACGGCACTCGCAGGGCCGGTAGTTGCCGATTCCGATGGACGTCTGCACCAGGTAGTTCTGGGCCGCCACTTCGCGGAAGGCGGCGCCGCTGAAGGGCCGGCCGTAACGGCCCATGGCGGAGAAGCGGACATAGTCCGAGGCGGTTTCCAGGAAGGCCGGCGCCGAGCCAAAGCTTGCCCGCGCGGCATCGGCCAGCGACATCCGCCGGACTCCCAGTTGGACATAGGGTTCATAGTAGAGCGAGCCGGCCGCCAGGCCGACTCCCGCAAAACCGTCCTCGTGATCGCCGAACAGCCCTGTCCATTTGGTGAGTGTCCCGTTGAACATGAAGTCGGTCACCTCGCGCTTGGCGCCGACCGGCACCGGCGTGAGCCCGCGGAACTTGTGCACGACGTCGTTTTGAAGGAAGCGGCTGAAGCCGTCGCGTGTCGGCCCGGCCCCCACAGTGAGGTTGGTGTTCCAGCCCTTGTAGCGCTCCAGCCGCTCGGTCCAGCTCAGGGACCAGAAATTGAAGCCCATCGTTTCCCGCGTGTCGTTATAGCGGTTGCCGGCGCCGTCGAATTCCGTAAACCGGTCGGTGACAAATCCCGCCGTGAGCGTCCGGTCCTTGTCGGGATAGGCGAGGGCGCCCCAATGGACGCTCTGAGCTGTGGTCTCGGCGAACGCGGAGCCGGCCGCTGCGGCGGCGAGCAAGAGGCTCATGAGAAATATACCGATGAACATCGCACGCACCCCTGAAGGATAAACCTCCTTCTGCAGGGGGTCAGGGTTGGGGAGGGCCGGCGGTCTTTCCTGTAAATCGCTTGAGAGTGCTGGTGACGGTCTGCTCCAGGTGCACCTGTTCCGGCTGGGTGAAGGCCAGAAATTTTAAGCCGGCCCGGGTACCCTCCACCGACCGGACGGTGGCGATCTGGGTCGCTGTGGCCTGGGGGGTCTGGTCCGTGCCGGCAGGCAGATGGACGCGAAGCAGGAGCCCGGGCCGGAGGCGTCGCTTGGAGTCGAGCGTGCAGCCGTTCTTCGATAGATCCGTGAGCGTGCCTTCGCCCGCGTCGTCCCCACACTCGAAGTTGACGGGAATCTGGACCGGCAGACGGGCGATTTTCCGGCGCTCCTCCGATCGTTCGGCGTCGCGAGCCTCCGTCTGTCTGGCGCGGAAGCGGTGCTGGCAGGATTGGCACTGAAAGGGAGCGAGCGACAACAGCGCGCAGATACGATCCACCGGGCCTGTGGCCTGGCGCCGGCTCACCACCATGCTGTCACATTTCGGGCAGAGCATCTCGGTCTCCCCCGCCGCATTGCTCTGATTGGAGAACAGCAGGATACGTAATTTAGGAAGTGGATGCCAGAACTTTTTTGATCTCGGCGGCGGTCCTGGCGTCGAGGCCGGCCGCGCGCAGTTGGTCGTCGCTTGCGGCGGCGATCTTGTCGAGGCTGCCGAACTTTCTGAGCAGGGTGTTCCGCCGGATCTCGCCGACGCCGATGATCCGGTCGAGCTTCGACGACACCAACGCCTTGCCGCGCAGCTTGCGGTGGTACGTGATGGCAAAGCGGTGCGCTTCGTCCCTGATGCGTTGGAGCAGATGCGTGGCCGGTGAGGTCGGCTTGAGGATGATCGGATTCTTGCGCCCCGGCAGGAAGATACGCTCTTCCTTTGCACCTTTGGCCTTGGCCAGGCCGATGATGGGCAAGCCCGTGCGGCCGGCTCCCCGGAGCCCCTCCATCGCGGCAGCCAGTTGGCCGAGCCCGCCGTCGATCAGGATGAGATCGGGGAGCGGTAGGCCTTCTGTCTCGCCGTAGCGCCGTGCCACGGCCTCCTTCATGCTGGCAAAGTCGTTCGCGCCGGTGACGGTCTTGATGCGGAACTTGCGGTAGTCCGACTTCTTGGCCTGTCCCTCCTCCCACACGACGAAGGAGGCGACGGACTCGCTGCCCATCGTATTGGAAATATCAAAGCCTTCGATGCGGCGGGGTGCCTGGTCGAGGTGCAGCAATCGCTTCAATTCGGTCGTCGCCTGACGGTCCGTTTCCTCGCTCCGTAAGTGATCCGCCAGTGAGGCGGCAGCGTTTTCCTCCGCCAGGAGCACCAGTTGATGCTTGACGCCTCGTTCCGGCGCCTTGACGGCAACCGGGTGTCCTTTTTTCTCCGACAGCCATGTCTCGATCAGCGACGCCTCGGCCAGCGGCGCGGGCACCAGCAGCTCTTTCGGCGGGAGCCCATCCTTATTATAAAACTGCTCGATGGCGGACCGGACGAGTTCCTCGTCGGCGACATCGGCGGCATCGGGCCAGAAGAAGTCCTTGCGTCCGATCAGCAGCCCGCCGCGCACGAACAGCATCTGGAGATCCGTCGCCGTGCCCTGCCGGGCCAGGCCGATCACGTCCTGATCCGCTGCCGTGATTTGAGCGATGCGCTGCTTCTCCAGCGTCTGCTCGATCTTGACAATCTGGTCCCGCAGCCTTGCCGCATCTTCGAAGGCCTGCCGGTCGGCGGCGATGTGCATCTGCTCGCGCAGGCCGTCGAGCAGTTCCGTGTCCCGCCCTTCCAGAAACTGCCGGACCTGCGTGACGATCCGGTGATAGTCGTCGCGGCTCTGGTTGCCGATGCAGGGGGCCATGCAGCGCTTGATCTCGAACTCGATGCAGGCCCGCTCGGCCGTGCCGTCGATCTCGATTTCGCAGGTGGCCAGCGGAAACACCTTGCGGATCACGTTGAGCGTGCTCTTGAGCGCGCCGCCGTCCGTGTAGGGGCCGTAGTACAGCGCGCCGTCTTTCTGGACCTTGCGCACGATCGACAGACGGGGAAAATTCTCGCGCACGGGCAGGCGCAGATAGGGGTACTGCTTGTCGTCGCGGAGGATGATGTTGAACTTCGGCCGGTGCCGCTTGATCAGGTTGCTTTCCAGAATGAGCGCTTCGAGTTCCGACCGCGTGACGAGAGTTTCAATGTCTGCGACCTGGCTCAGCAGCAGCCTGGTCTTGGGCGTCTGGTCCGCGCCTTTCTGGAAGTAGGACCGGACACGATGCGCCAGCACGGACGCCTTGCCGACGTAGAGCACGTCGCCCGCGGCGTTTTTGAACAGGTACACGCCAGCCTGTTCGGGTAAGTGATCGAGTTTGGACTGAAGTGTCTGATCTATTGATGGCGTTGCAGGCATGGAGGAATTGTACGGCGTGGGGGGCTGGCCCGCAAGCAGAGCCCTGGCCGTCTACACGATCGCGGTACCAGGGGGTCGCTCAATCAATTCGACTTCATAGCCGTCCGGGGCGTCAATGAAGATGAACCGGCTGCCGGAGGAACTTCTCGTCGGACCGTCTGTGATTTTGATGCTCTTGGCGTTGAGCGCTTCGATCGTCTGGTCGAGACTATCCACTTCAAAGGCAAGATGGACCAGGTCTTCCTGAACCTTGACCGGCCCGCTGGGTGGAAAGCTGCACAGCTCGATCAATTCTTCGCTGTTCGGCACTTTCAAGAACGCCAGGTGCGAGCCGCGCGGAGAAGTCTTGCGCTCCATGACCTCCAGGCCAAGAACATTCGTGTAGAAGTCTATGGTTTGCTGGATATCACTGACTCTCATCCGAGTGTGCAGCAGTTTTTTGACGCGCATCGTGATCCTCTATGCACTCTTGGTGGGACCGACGGTTTTCCGCAGCAACATCTCTGCTGAACCGGGGATCAGAAAATTCGGCATGGGGCCGATCTCCTGATAGCCGTTCTTCTTGTAGAACTGTCTTGCCTCGGCATTGAAGTCCGAGACACAGGCGAAGAGATTCTTCACTCGCGCGAAGACCAGACCCTCGATGTGTTTGAGCAGGGCACTGCCCAACCCGTTACTGCGGGCTGACGGCGCTACGACCAGCAGTTCCAGATAGTCGCCCATCAGAAATTTCGGCCGAAGCAGGGCGAAGCCCGCCACGGTGCCGCCTGATTCAATGACGAATCCCTCCCGCCCTGACGGTAGCGGATCGAAGAGTTTCTGCCAATCTGTATCGGTATAGCCGAGCTTCTTCCACGGCTCCGATTCAGCCAACATGGCGACGATGGTCTTGCGGTCTTCCGGCCTGTACGGTCTGATGGTGTGGCTCATGGCTTTGCCTGGGGCATGCACGCGAGCAGCTCCGTCACGGTGACCGGCTTGAGCCCCTGTTTTGGAAGGAACTCCTGCGAAAGCATTTCCACAACCTCACGGGTATGCTTCCCTTTCCCGTTCGCGTGAAACACGATCATGCCGCCTCCGCGAGTGGAGGCCGTCAGGTGCGCCAGCATCTTTTCTGCCGGGAGCGACGGATCGGGGTCGCCCGAGACGACGTTCCAGAGAATGAACTGCAAGCCGAGCTTCCTCACCACCTCGACTGTGAGATCGTTGAACTCGCCGTAGGGCGGCCGGAACAACGGCGCCGCCACGCCGTAACGGGTTTTCAGAAGATCCACGGCGCGGATAATTTCCGCCCGCTGGTGCTCCTCGTCCAGGCTCGCCAGATGGGCATGGGCCTGGCCGTGCGTGCCCATTTCAAAGAAGGGCACGGTCAGCAGTGTTTTCATTTCAAGATCGTGTTTGTCGATCCAGCGGCCTGACGCGAAAAAGGTCGCGGGGATCTTGTGCTCGATCAGGTAGTCGATGAGTTCGGCGTCGTAGCCGGTCCCCTGCCGGACGGGGCAGAGATCGAAAGTCAGGGCCACGGCCTTGCAACTCGGCGCGCCGCCCCGAATGACCTGCGCGGAGCTGCCCTCCACGGCGATGAGGATTGCACACAGGCCAAGTCCTGCTGTCATGAAAGCAACACAGGATGCACGCATAAGACCAGTATACCGAAAGAGCAGGCGGCCGGTGAATCAGGATTTCTGAACGATCTGCAGCCGACGGACCACGGCTGCGCCGTAGAGGAAGAGCGAAGCCGAATAGTAGACCCACAACAGAAACATCACGACGACGAGCAGCGACCCGTACATCCGGTCGTAGTAGACGACCACGTCCTGCACATTGGTGCTGAAGAAATGTTTGGCAATCTCCCACAGCAGGGCCAGCACCAGCCCGCCCCCCGCAGCCTGCTCCCACGTCGGCCGGTTCTGCGGCAAGTAGCGATAGATGCACGTCACGGTCACGAGAATGAACGCGAACGGCAAAACATAGCCCAGGAGAATCTGATTGGCGGTGACGGCCATGACGTCGATACCGCCCATCCGGGGCGCGTACGAGACGATCACATCCGAGACCTGGGTGATCACGTAGGATACGATCATCAGCGCCTGCACGAAGCCCAGCAGCGCCACGGACATCAGGGTCGAGATGAGCGCATTCCTCGTGCGCGCCGTTCCGAACACGACGTTGACGGCATAGTCCACTTCATAGAAGACCAGCCCGCTGAACCAGAGGAAGGCGAGCAGCCCGACCCAGCCTACGATCGGCTCGCTTGCCGCGTGCCGCACCTCCTCGGCCAGCGTGGCGCCCAGTCCCGGCAGGAATCCCTGGAAGAAGTTGATGAGAAACTGGAACCAGACGATGTCCCGGTTGACGAAAAAGCTGATGGCGTAGAGGAGCAGGCCGATCATCGGAAAAAAAGACAGCAGCGTGAAGAACGACAGGGAGGCCGCGAGGCTGAGGCAGCCCAGGCGCCGAAAGTCGGCGAACGCGCCAATCAGCGCCCGGGCGAACGTCACGACGGTGGCCCAGAAGGCTTTTATGGAGCGAAGCAACTTGTGGTGCGGAGCAGGGGCGAGTGGTTGGTGGCTGGTCACAAGGGCAATCCGGAGTGGTGTGTGGTGGTTCGTGGTCAGTGAAGAACGTCCTGAAGGCTCTCGATGTTTTTCCCCCAACCCCTAACCATGTTTTTCTCCGTTCACCGCAGCACCAGCACCGCCTGGGTGGCGAACGACACGAGAGGGTTGGGATAGAGGCCGAAGACCAGCACGCCGGCGAAGGCGCAGGCCAACGCGACTGCCAGGACCGGCGACGTGGCCAGCCGGGATTCGGCGCCTGCCGTTTCCGGCTCCCGCATGTACATGACCATCACGACGCGCAGGTAGTAATAAGCCGAGACGGCGGCGAACAGCACGCCCACGACCGCGAGCCAGGCCAGATCGGCTTTCACGGCTGCCATGAAGAGATAGAACTTGCCGATGAACCCGGCGGTCGGCGGAATGCCGGCAAGCGACGCCATGAAGGCCAGCATCAGGAAGGCGGCCACCGGCTGCCGTTTGGCCAGCCCCGCATAGTCCTCGATCTCGTCGCCTTCGACGCCGCCTTTCCTGAGCATCGCGATGATGGCGAAAGCGCCCAGCGTCATAAACGAGTAGATGGCCAGGTAGAGCATGACGCTGGAGAGGCCGAACGCTTGTGTGTCCCGACTCGCCGGCACGTAGCCCGCGACCACGGCGCCGATGAGCGCGTAGCCGGCGTTGGCGATGCTCGAGTAGGCGAGCATCCGCTTAATGTTGGTCTGCACGATGGCCACGACGTTGCCGAGGGCCAGCGTGGCGAGGCAGAGGATCAGGAACAGCGCGTACCAGTTGGCTTTCAATCCGCCCAGGCCCTCCAGGAACACGCGCAGGAATGCGGCGAAGCTTGCGGCCTTCGAGGCGACGGCCATGAAGGCTGTCACTGACGTCGGGGAGCCTTCGTAGACGTCCGGCGTCCACATGTGGAACGGGACGGCGGCGATTTTGAACCCGAAGCCGACCGCCAGCAGGACCATGGCGATGGCGAGCATCGGGTCGTCCAGGCCGCGGGCCGACACGGCCGCCGCGATGGCCGAGAGGCGGGTGCTGCCGGAGGCGCCGTAGAGCAGCGAGATGCCGTAGAGCAGCATGCCGGACGAGAAGGCGCCGAGGACAAAATATTTTGCTGCGGCCTCGAGCGAGCGGGCCTCGAACCGCTTGAAGCCGGCCAGGACGTAGAGCGACAGCGACATCAGCTCCATGCCCAGGTAGATCGTGAGCAGGTCGGCGGCCGAGACCATCACCATCATGCCGGCGAGCGAGAGCAGGATGAACCCGTAGTACTCGCCCAGGTTGAGCCGCTCGGCCTTCAGATAGGCCAGCGACAATAGAATGGTGAAGCCGGTGACGCCGTAGAGCAACAGTTTCCAGAAGCTGGAGAAGGGATCGAGAATGACAAGATCGCTGAAGGCCGACACCGTCGTGCCCATCCGCGAAATCGTCAGGTGGGCGCAGGCGGCCAGCGCGGCCACGCTGAACCAGGCCAGCCAGTCCTTGCGCGATGGCGGCGTGAGCGGATCCAGGGCCAGCACGAAGCAGGCGGCGGCGATCACGATCAGCTCCGGGAGAATGGCCACGAGGTCGGATAGCGGCAGCGTCATCGTGTACCGGCCTTGGGTTCGAGGTTCGAGGTTCGAGGTTCGAGGATTTTAGTCCCATGTGCTAGGTTCAAAGTTCGAGGTTGCAACTTCGAACGTCGAACGTCGAACTTCGGTCTTCGGTCCTCGCCCCCCGCGTCTGTCGCTTGGGCGGACTCAAGGTCGCCCACATCCGCGTGTTCGATCAGATCGTTCACGCTCGCGTGCATTTTCACGAGCAGCGGGTTCGGGAAAAACCCGATCCAGAACACCAGGACGACCAGCGGCGCCATGGTAATCATTTCGCGCAAGTTGAGATCGTGAAGATGGGAAGCATGGGCGGCGTTCGGCACGCCGAAGACCACGCGCTGTACCATCCACAGCAAATACACGGCGGCCAGGATGACACCCAGCGAGGCGATCACTGCAATCGGCTTACTCCAGAAGAACGTGCCGACGAGCACAAGAAATTCTCCGACGAAACTGTTCGTGCCGGGCAGTCCCAGCGAAGAGAGCGTGAAGATGACGAGGACCGTCGCATAGCGCGGCATCGGATTGGCCAGCCCCGTGTTGTCGGTGATCATGCGGCTGTGCGTCCGCTCGTAGATGGCGCCGACGCAGAGAAACAGCGCGCCGGTCGTGATGCCGTGGTTCACCATTTGCAGGATGGCGCCCTCGATGCCCTGCGCGTTGAGCACGAAGATGCCGAGCGTGACGAAACCCATGTGGCTGACGCTGGAGTACGCGATGAGTTTTTTGAGATCGGCCTGCGCCAGCGCCATGTAGGCGCCGTAGATGATGGCGATGAGCGAGAGCGTCACCATGATCGGCGTGAAGGCGGCGGTGGCGTCCGGCAGCATCGGCAGCGAGAACCGCAGGAAGCCGTAGGCGCCCATCTTGAGCAGCACGCTGGCGAGCAGCACGCTGCCTGCCGTCGGCGCCTCGACGTGGGCGTCCGGCAGCCAGGTATGGAACGGCCACATCGGCACCTTGACGGCGAAGGCGGCGAAGAAGGCCCAGAACAGCCAGTTCTGCAGGGCCGGCGCATATTCGACACGGCTCAACAGAAGAATGTCGAATGTCTGCCCGCCCTGGAAGAACAGGACGAGGATCGCGACCAGCAGCAACACGCTGCCGACGAGGGTATAGAGAAAGAACTTCACTGCGGCGTAGAGGCGGTTCGGCCCGCCCCAGACCCCGATGAGCAGGTACATCGGGATCAGCATCGCTTCCCAGAAAATATAGAACAGCACGAAGTCCAGCGCGACGAAGACCCCCAGCATGGCGGTTTCCATGATCAGGAGCACGGCCATGAATTCCTTGACGCGGGTTTCGATGGCGCGCCAGGAGCAGAGGACGCAGAACGGCGTGAGGAACGTCGTTAGCAGCACCAGCGGCAGGCTGATGCCGTCCACGCCGACGCTGTAGCTGATCGGGGGCGACACGATCCACGCGGCGTGTTCGACGAACTGCATGCGGGGCGTGGCGGGGTTGAAGAGAGACCAGAGCGGCAGCGACAGCACGAGGTCAAACAGCGACACCGCCAGCGCGATCCACCGGATCGTGTGGTGGGCCGTCTTGTCGACGAGCAGCAGCAATAGCGCGCCGGCCAGCGGCAGGAACACGACGGTCGTGAGCCAGGGGAACCCGCCGGTGTGAAGCGCCACGTCACTCATGCCGTTGTCTCATAACCACAAAAGATAAACGCCCAGGATCAGCACCGCGCCCAGCGTCATGCCCAGCGCGTAATGTTGCGTCTGCCCGCTCTGGAACAGCCGCATCCACCAGCCCGACCAGGCGACGGCGCGGGCCATGCCGTTCACGGCGCCGTCGATGACCGCCACGTCCACGCGTTTCCAAAGCTGATCGGCCAGCGTGAAGGTCGGGCGCACGATGGTGCGGTCGTAGGCCTCGTCCACGAACCATTTATTCAAGGACAGGCGATAGAGCCGCTGCCACTGCTGCGCAAAACGATCCGGCAGGCCGGGCGACTTCACGTAGACATAATAGGCGGCGGCGATGCCGGTGAGTCCCATGAGCGTGGCCACGATCATAATAATAGTGGCTACTGGTCCCTGGTGCCCTGCCCCTGCTGCATGCGCAGCCGGGCCGGGCAGCGCCGGCGCGAGAAATTCGAAGATGCCGAAATAGCCTGCCGCAATGGACAGCACCGCCAGCACGACCAGCGGCACGGTGACTGTCGGAGAGGGTTCATGAATATCGTGCGCGTCGCTGTGTCCCTGTTCATGCCCGTGTCCGTGGGCTCCGCCACGATGGGTGCCCCAGAACGTCACGAACACGAGGCGGAAACTGTAAAAGGCCGTCATGAGCGCAGTGAGCAGGCCGAACACCGTGAGGACTTGTCCCAACGATCCGGACGACCAGGCGGAGACGAGCAGCTCGTCCTTGCTGAAGAACCCGGCGGTCAGCGGGAAGCCGGCCAGGGCCAGCGAGCCGATCACGAAGGTCCAGTAGGTGACGGGCAGTTTGTCCTTGAGGCCGCCCATGTGGCGCATGTCCTGCTCGTGGTGCAGCGCGATGATCACCGAGCCGCAGCCGAGGAACAGCAGCGCTTTGAACGCGCCGTGCGTCAGGAGGTGGTAGATTCCGGCCGCGTAGGCGCCCAGGCCGCAGGCCATCATCATGTAACCGAGCTGGCTGACGGTCGAGTAGGCCACGACGCGCTTGATGTCGGTTTGTGTCAGCGCGATGGTGGCGCCGAGCAGCATCGTTGCCGCGCCGGTGACGGCCACGACGTCCATGGCCATCGGCGACAGGTTATAGAGCGGGTGGAGCCGCGCCACCATGAACACGCCGGCGGTCACCATCGTGGCCGCGTGGATCAAGGCCGAGATCGGCGTCGGGCCTTCCATCGCGTCCGGCAGCCAGACGTGCAGCGGCACCTGCGCCGATTTGCCGACCGCGCCGGTGAACAACAGCAGGCACATCAGGGTCAAGGTGGACACTTCCCACGTCCCGCCAAAGGGGCGCAGGAGGTTCATCGTTTCGCCGGCGAAGTCGGCGGCCTGCGCGAAGACGTGCCGGTATTCCAGCGAGCCGAAGCTGTACCAGACGAGCAGCAGGCCGAGCATGAATCCGAAGTCGCCGACGCGGTTGACGACGAAGGCCTTGGTCGCCGCGGCGCAGGCCGACGGCCGTTCGTACCAGTGGCCGATGAGCAGATAGGAGCAGAGGCCGACGGCTTCCCAGAAGACGAACAACTGCAGGAAATTGTCCGCCATCACCAGCATCAACATGGAGAAGGTGAAAAGCGCGATGTAGGCGAAAAACCGCGCGTAACCCTTCTCACCGTGCATGTAGCCGATCGTGTAGACGTGCACCAGCCCGCTCACGATCGTCACCAGCAGCAACATCGCGGCAGTGAGGCGATCGATCGAGATTCCCAGCCCGATGCGCAGATCCCCGGAGGTCAACCAGGTGTAGAGCGGCATCGTCGTCTGGTGCCCGTTCGCCACCTGCAGGAATGCCAGCACCGAGAGGATGAACGAGACAATCACGGCCGGCACGGCGACCAGGTGCGCCCTGTCCTTGATCCAGTGGCCGAACAGGCCCAGGATTAAAAACGCGGCGAAGGGAAGCAGTGGGATGAGGATGTATTCCATAGATTCAACTACGAACGATGAACGAGGAACGCTGAACGCTGAACGAGAGACTTGTCAGTTCTTTGTTTCGCATATTCTTCAGTTCATCATTCATCGTTCATACTTCAGCGTTTACAGATCACCACTTCATCAGTTGAAACTCGTCCACGTTGATGCTCGATTTGCTGCGGTACAGGGCGATGATAATGGCCAGTCCTACCGCGACTTCGGCAGCCGCCACCGTCAGCGCGAAAAAGACAAAAACCTGCCCGGCGACATTGTGAAAATGATTCGAGAAGGCGACGAAGTTGATGTTGGTCGCGTTCAGCATCAACTCGATCGAGAGCAGGATGATGATGATGTTCCGCCGGATCAGCACGCCCACCATGCCGGTGATGAACACGATCGCACTTAGGGCAACGTAGTAGGATATGGGAATCATGGCGACACCAACGATGAAGTATGAACGATGAACGATGAATAGGGGAACGAGCGATCCCTTCTTTCGTTCATCATTCTGCGTTCAGCGTTCATCGTTGCCCTTCGAACAGGTCCCGCTTCGCGAGCACGATCGCGCCGATCATGGCCACCAGCAGGATCAGCGAGGCCACCTCAAAGGGGAACACATAGGTCGAATAGAGCACTTCGCCGATCGCCTCCGTATTGCCGATGGCAGGGGCGGACGGGGCCGCAATGGGTGCGGCGGCGGGCACGCTCGCGTCACTGCGTTGCAGCAGGAGCAGGACCACCTCGGTCAGGATCGTCACGCCCAGCAGGGCGCCGAGGGGGAGCTGCGCGTGGTAGCGGTCCTCGCGTTTCACATTCAGGAGCATCACGACGAACAGGTAGAGCACGAGAATCGCGCCGGCATAGACGATGATCTGAACGGCGGCCACGAATTCCGCATGGAGCGTGACGTAGAGCCCGGCCACGTGGAAGAACATGATCAGGAGCGAGAGCGCGCTGTAGACGGGGTTGCGCAGCGCCACCACCAGGATGGACGTCAGGACAATGATGCCGGCCAGATAAAAGAAGAAGAGCTGGGCCACGTCGGTCAGCTCTCCTTCGGAGGCAAATTCTTGAATGCGACGTTGAAGAAGGCGACGTTCGGGTGCTGGAATTCGAGCCGCTTTTCGCGCACCGGGTAGGAGCGGTCGCCGATCGCGAGCAGTTGCTGCTTGTTCAAGAGCAACTGCCGCTTATCATACACCGCCCACTCGTATTCGCGGGTCATGCCCAGCGCGTCCACCGGGCAGGCGTCCACGCAGAGCCCGCAGAAGAGACAGCGGGTCATGTCCATGTAATATTCCTTGGCGAAGCGCTTGGTCGGCTCGCCGGGCACTTCCGAGCTGACGACCCGGATGACTCGCGACGGGCAGGCCGCTTCGCAGAGGTCGCAGCCGACGCATTTCTCGGTTCCGTCGTCGTAGCGCAGCAGGGCGAGCATGCCGCGATAGCTGTCCGGCAGCGTCCGCTTCTCGTGCGGGTACTGGAGCGTGATGGGCTTATAGTTCAATAAATGCCGCATCGTGGCTGCCATGCCTACGAGAATCTCGTAGAAGGTGATCGTCTTCAGCCAGGTTTTGAACTTCTTTGGCATCACGTGTCCCCTAGTTATCTGCCACCGGGGAACAGATAGGCCGCGATCGCGGTCACCAGAATGTTGCCCAGCGCGATCGGGAGCATCACTTTCCAGCCGAACCGCATGAGCTGGTCGTAGCGCAGGCGCGGCAGCGTCGCGCGCAGCCAGAAAAATAAAAACAGGAAAAAGTACACCTTGGCGGCGAACCAGACGACGTTTTCAACCCAGGCAAATTGGGCAAAGCCCATTCGCGCAAGCGCCGTACCCGGATAGGGCGCGTTCCACCCGCCCAGGAAGAGCGCGGCGGCGATGCAGGAGACCAGGATCATGTTGCCGTACTCGGCGATGAAGAAGAAAGCGAACCGCATCCCGCTGTATTCGGTGAAAAAGCCCGCCACCAGTTCGCTCTCCGCTTCCGGGAGGTCGAAGGGCACGCGGTTGGTTTCCGCCACCGCGGAGATCACGTAGACGACGAAGGCGAACAGTTGCGGGAACGGCGGGGCGAAGATGTACCAGTGCCAGAACCAGCCGGCCTGCGCCTGGGTGATTTTCACGAGGCTCAACGAGCCGGCGAGCAGCAGCACGCCAACGATCGCCAGGCCGACGTTCAGCTCGTAGCTGATGACCTGCGCGGCGGCGCGCAAGCCGCCCAGGAGCGAGTACTTGCTGTTCGAGGCCCAGCCGCCCAGGATGATGCCGTAGGCGCCGATCGAGGTGAAGGCCAGGATGTACAGGATGCCGATATTGATGTCGCTGATGATGAAGGGCTTGAATTGCACGCCGAACAGCTCGATCGTCGAGTCCGGCCCGAAGGGCACGACGGCGAAGCCAATCAACGCCGGGACCAGCGCCAGGATCGGCGCAAGGCTGAAGAGAAACTTGTTCGCGCCGGCCGGAACGATGTCTTCCTTGAAAAAGAGCTTCAAGCCGTCGGCAACCGGCTGCAGGATGCCGTAGGGCCCGACTTCCATGGGCCCCATCCGGTCCTGCATCCAGCCGAGCACCTTGCGCTCCGCCAGGGTGAGGACCATGATCGTCAGCATGATGACGCCCATCACGACGGTGATCTGGGCCAGGGAAAACGCCATTCTCAACGCCAGTTCAGCCACATCAACTCCTTTGGCTAGAGGCGCGAGGTTAGAGGCAATAGGCGCATTTTCCACTTGCCTCTTGCCACTGGCCTCTCGCCCAGTTACTATGCGCGCTCTATTTTCACGCGCGCGGTTTTACAATACGGCACACCGGTTTGCGGGTCGGCGATCACGCTCAACAGACGGCGCAGGTCCTGATCGAAATGTTCCGGAAACACGGCCAGTCCTTCCGGGATGCGATCCAGCAGCTTGACCGTCGTCATCATCTGCTCCTGTTGGGAAGAGAGGCGGACACGGCTTCCATCGGTCAGCCCCAGCCTGCCGGCGTCCGTCGAATTAACGGCCAACGCGCCGGTGGACTGGATTTGCAGCAAGCCTTTCGCGCGTGTCGAATACTTTCCCGAATGGAACAGGCTCTGCGCCGATAAGAGCGTAAACTGCCCTGTTTGTCGGTCTGCCGGCTTGGCCAGCGCGTAACGCGCAGCGAGGTCGGACCGGAAGCCCTCCGTCAGATACTTCGTCACCACGGCGTCGTCCGGGCGCGGCGGCTTCGGTCCGGCGCCGAGCAGACCGTAGCCGGGCAACAGACTGCGGATCTCATTGGTGATTTCTTTCGCATCGCCGTACTCGAGCGGAGCGCCCATCAGCACGGACAGGGCGGAGAGAATCTCCCAGTCGGGCCGGCTCTCGCCCAGCGGCTCGATGGCATGCCGCACCGGCTGCACGTGGCCTTCGGTGTTCGTGAAGGTGCCGTCCTTCTCGGCGTAGGAGCAGGCGGGCAGCACGACGTGCGCGAGCGCCGCTGTTTCGGTCAGGAACAATTCCTGGCAGACGAGGAGGTCCAGTTTCCCCAGTGCGTTGTTCGCTTTGGCTGACGGCGGCAGCGAGCCGGCCGGATTCTCGCCCACGATGAACATGGCCTTGATCGTTCCGGTGCGGGCCTCGTCCAGCATCTCCAGCAGTGTCCGGCCAGGCGTCTGCGGCACCTCTTCCTTCCACAGTTGAGCCAGCCGCCGGCGTGCCGCTGGATCGCCCAATTCGGCCGGGCCCGGGAGATACTCGGCCACCGCGCCCATCTCGATTGCGCCCTGGTCGTTGTTTTCCTCAGCCAGCGGCGCCACGCCGCAGCCGGCCCGCCCATGATGCCCCGTCAATAAAAGCAGATCGAGCAACGTCGCCATGAGGCCGGAGCCGCCGGGCTGCCGCAACACACCCTGGCCGACCAGGATAACTGCCTTGGCTGTTTTGGCGAAGGCGCGGGCCGCGTCTTTCAACGAAGCGGACGTCGTGCCGGTCTGTTGTTCGATGGCCGGCCAGGCAAGAGCCTTCACGGCGTCACTGGTTGCTTTCACAAACGCCGGCGCGCGCTGCGTGAGCGGCGGGGCGACCAATCCTTCTTCCACGACGGCCTTGATCAACCCGAGCACAACGGTCTGGAACCGGTCGGGATGCGCGCCGAAGTGGTGCGCCGACAGATTGGCGATGTTGCTGATCGTGCTGACCGCCGGCTGCAACGCTTCCACCGTGATCAGTGCCGCGCCGTTCTTCTTGACCGCTTCCTTGACCTTGAGGCCGGTGATCGGATTGGCCTCGGTGATGTTCGTGCCGACGAGCAGCAGGGCCTCGGCGTTGACGATGTCTTCGAACGTGACCGTCCAACGGTGAGTGCCCTGCACGCGGCGCAACGCGCGGACGCCGTTGATGTGGCCGTAGCGGGCGCTGCTGTCGAGCTTGTTCGTGCCGATGGTGAGCCGCATGAACTTCTGGAACACATAGAGGTCTTCGTTCGTGCAGCGGGAGGCGATCAGGCCGGCGAAAGATTGGCCGCCGTGCGCCATCTTCAATTGCATGGCCCGTTCGGCGACGTATTCGAGCGCGTCTTCCCAGGTTGCCTCGACCAGCTTCCCATCGCGCCGGATCAGCGGGTGCTTCAGCCGGTCCTCGTGCGTGCTGACGTGGTAGCCGAAGAATCCGCGCGCGCAGAGGTCGCCGTTGTTGCGGCCGGCACCGTGCGCGGACATGACCTCGACGAGGTCGTTGTCTTTCGTCTGGAGCGTGATCTGGCAGCCGTCCCCGCAGTAGGTGCAGGTCGTGTCGGCGCGCTTGAGCATCCAGGGGCGGAACTCGTACATGGACAGCCGGCTCGTGATGGCGCCGACCGGGCAGATCTGCACACAGCCGCCGCAGAACTCGCAGTCCAGCGGATGGGCGCCGAAGTGCTTGATCTCCGTCATCGTGCCCCGGCCGGACGGCGCCAGCGCGTTCACGTCCATTACCTGGTCGCAGTAGCGCACGCAGCGCAGGCACTGGACGCAGCGGTTCATCTGTGTCTCGATCACCGGGCTGAAATATTCCTTCGGGAAGATCCGCTTGGTCTCGGCAAACCGGCTGGTGGTCGGCGTGTACTCGTGCGAGAAATCCTGGAGATCGCACCGGCCGCCCTGGTCGCAGACCGGGCAGTCCAGCGGGTGGTTGGCCAGGATGAATTCCAGCACCGATTTATGCGCGTCGTTCACGACGGTGGTGGCGGTGCGGACGACCATGCCTTCGGCCACCGGCGTGCTGCAGGAGGTCTGGAGCTTGGGCACCTTTTCGATTTCGACCAGACACATGCGGCAGTTGGCGTCCGGCGTGAGTTTGGGGTGGTAACAGAAATGCGGGATCATCACGCCCATCTGGCGCGCCGCTTCGATGACGAGCGTCCCCTTGGGGACCGTCACCTGGACCCCGTCGATCGTCAGTTTGACTGTTTCAACCGTTGTTGTCGGAGCCATATGCGATCCGTTTTTCAGTGACGCGCCGCCGCCATCGGCAGCTCTTTCTCATGGTGCGCCTCGGCCTCGCGAATCAGCTCCTCGTACTCGTGGCGCCAATACTGCAACGTGCTCATGATCGGCGCGACCTCGGCGTCGCCGAACGCGCAGACCGTCCGTCCCGCGATGTTCTGGCACAACTGCTTGAGGGTTTCAAGATCCTCCATCCGCCCGCGTTTGGCGAGGATGCGGCGCAACGTCTGCGTGAGCCAGGAACTGCCTTCGCGGCAGGGACTGCATTTGCCGCAGGACTCGTGGTAGAAGAATTCCAACAGCCTGAGCGCGGCCCAGACCATGCTGGTGCCCTCTTCCATGACCGTGACGCCGCCGGAGCCGAGCATGGAGCCGGCCTGGGCCACCGACTCGAAATCCAGCTTCACGTCCAGATGCTGCTCGGTCAGGAACGGCGCGGAGGCGCCGCCGGGGATGATGGCTTTGAGTTTCTTATCCGACCGCATGCCGCCCGCGTGCTCGAAGATCAACTCCCGGAGCGTGATGCCCATCGGCACTTCGTAGTTACCGGGCTTCTTCACGTGGCCGCTGACGCAGAACACGCGCGTGCCCGTGCTCTTGGGCGCTGAGCCGATCGCGGCGAACCATTCGGGGCCGCGGGTCACGATATGAGGCAGGTTGGCCAGCGTCTCGACGTTGTTCACGACGGTCGGCTTGTTGTAGAGGCCATGCGTGGCCGGGAAGGGCGGCTTGACCCGCGGGAGGCCGCGCTTGCCTTCGAGCGATTCCAGCAAGGCCGTCTCCTCGCCGCAGATGTAGGCGCCCGCACCGCGATGGACCCAGACATCAATGGTCACGCCGGAGCCCAGCACGTTCTTGCCGAGATAGCCGGCGGCGCGTGCCTCGTCGAGGGCCTTCTCGAGAATCTGGGAGCCCAGCACGAACTCGCCGCGGATATAGATGTAGGAACTCTCCGCGCCGATGGCGTAGGCGGCGATGGCTATGCCTTCCAGGACTTGATGGGGATCGCGCTCCATGAGCTGGCGATCCTTGAAGGTGCCCGGCTCGCTCTCGTCGGCGTTGCAGCAGAGATACTTCGGGCCCTTGTAATCTTTTGGCAGGAAGTTCCACTTCACGCCGGTCGGGAAGCCGGCGCCGCCGCGCCCGCGCAAACCGGACTTCATCACCAGTTGCGTGACATCCGCCGGCTGGACCTTGCCCACGACCTTTTTGAGCGCCTGGTAGCCGCCGGTCTTCTCGTAGTCCTTGAGCGAACCGGTGTAGCCCGGCTGCATCATATTCTTCAATAAGACTAATTCATGTTTTGGCATGGCTTTTAAGCTAAGAGCTTATGGCATATAGCCTATGGCAGGGGAAAATCAGTCTGCCCGCGCTATAAGCCATACGCCATATGCTCCTATTTCTTTGCTCCGCTGGGTTCCGGCCACATGAAGGGGCCGCTCTTGAGCGAGCAGGTCCCCATTTTTTTCAGATCGGACAGAACCTGGTCCACCTTCTGCTCCGTCAGCCGTTCGTAGTAGTCGTCGTTGATCTGCATCATCGGCCCGGTGCCACAGGCGCCGAGGCACTCCACCACGCTCAGCGTGAACAGCTTGTCCGGCGTCGTCTCGCCCGGCTTGATACCCAGTTTGGCATGGAACCAGCCGACGAGCTGGTCGGAGCCCACCAGTGCGCACATGAGCGATTTGCACACCTGAATGTGGAACTTGCCCACCGGTTTCAGGTTGAGCATCGTGTAGAACGTGATCGTCTCGTAGACTTGCGGAGGCGTCAGCTTGAGAATCTGCGCGATCTCCTTCATGGCCGTTTCGGTCACGTAGCCCTGCTCGCGCTGCGCAAGATAGAGCAGGGGCAGCAGCGCCGACCGGCGTACCGGGTAGCGGCTTATAATGTCGTCGATTTCCTTCTGGTGCTTTTCTTTCAGCATGCTCAACTCAACTTAAGAGCTTATGGCGTATAGCTTATAGCTGATGGCAAGAAAGTTCCGGTTAGTCCGAGCCATAAGCCATTTGCCATATGCTCTTTGCTCACCGGTCGCATTCCCCCATCACAATGTCGTACGTTCCGAAGATCGTGATGATGTCCGAGATCAAATAGCCCCGCGCCATGTGGTCGAAGGCACCCATGTGCACGAACGAGGGCGCGCGAATCTTCATGCGGTAGGGCCGCGGGCTGCCGTCGCTGATGATGAAGAAGCCCAGTTCTCCCTTCGGCGCTTCCGTCGCGCAGTAGGTCTCGCCCTTCGGCGGCTTGAAGCCCTGGGTGAAGATGATGAAATGGTGGATCAGGCTCTCCATGTCACGCATCACGTTCGCCTTGGGCGGCGGAATGATCTGGGGCGCGTCGGCGATGATCGGGCCCTGAGGCATCTGGGCGAGGCACTGCCGGACGATCCGCGCGCTCTGGCGCATCTCCTCCATCCGGATCCAGTAGCGGTCGTACGTATCGCCGTTCTTGCCGACCGGCACTTCCCATTCCACCTTGCCGTAGGCGCCGTAGGGCTCGAGCTTGCGTACGTCGTAGTTGACGCCGGAGCCGCGCAGCGGCGGGCCGGTCAATCCGAAGCTGATCGCGTCCTCCGCCGAGATGACCGCCACGTTTTTGGTCCGGCCGATCCAGATCCGATTGTTGGCGATCAGCGAATCGTACTCGTTGATGTGCGCCTGGAACGTGTCCAGGAACGCGTTCATCCCCTGGACGAGGTCGGGCGTGAAGTCGCTGTCCACGCCGCCGATGCGGTAGTAGTTGAGTGTCAGCCGCGCGCCGCAGAGCTGCTCGAACATGTCGAGCAGCACTTCGCGCTCGCGGAAGGTCCAGAAGAAGACCGTCATCGCCCCGATATCGAGCGCCTGCGTGCCGAGCCAGAACAGATGCCCGATGATCCGCTGCATCTCGGCCACGACCGTGCGGATGTATTCAGCCCGTTCCGGCACGGTGAGGTTGAGCAGTTTCTCGACGGCGCGGACGTAGGCATAGTTGTTCGTCATCGAGCAGACGTAGTCGAGCCGGTCCGTGTGGGGAATGATCTGCATGTAGACCAAGCCCTCGCACAGCTTCTCCACGCCGCGGTGCAGGTAGCCCAGGTCCGGGGTGGCTTTGACGACCCGCTCGCCGTCCAATTCGAGGACGACCCGCAGGACTCCGTGCGTGCTCGGATGCTGAGGGCCCATGTTCAGGAGCAGTTCTTCGGTTCGGCGCGTCGAAGTCGCGCCGGTGCCGGCCCGGAACGCTTTCTTTTCTGCCTCGGGCACCTCGTTGTCGCCCGTCGCAACCGCCGACTCGTCCATCTTCGGCAGGAAAGGGAAGGTGCTCCGCCACCCCTTGCCTTCCGTGGGGAAGTCCTTCCGCAGCGGATAGCCCTCGTCGTAGTTCTCCGGCATCAGAATACGCCGCAGATCGGGATGTCCGGCGAACTTAATCCCCATGAGGTCGTAGGTCTCGCGCTCCATGAACTCGGCGCCTTTCCAGACGCTGACGACGGAGGCGATCGTCGGATGTTCCTCGGTCACGCGCGCCTTGATGCGCAGGCGCACGCCGTGTGGCAGCGAGAGGACATGGTAGATGACCTCGAACCGTTCGGGGTCGTCGGGATAATCGGCCGAACAGACGTCGGTGATGTGGTTGAAGGCCATCCGCGGGTCGTCGTGCAGAAACCGCGCGATGTCCAGCATGTGCGCGGCCTTCACGCGCGCAGACATTTCCCCGCGATCCTTGTCCTCATGGATCGACAGGATTGCGTCGGGGAACTTGGCTTTCAGTATTTCGAGAACAGGATGCATGTGCCCTACAAAGAGCTTATGGCTTATGGCGTATGGCTTATGGTTTCGGGAGCCGGATTTCTCTGCTATAGGCCATATGCCATTCGCTATATGCTCTTACTTTACAAACACCTTTTCCCGCTGAATTTTTTCCTGCAATTTTATCAATCCGTCGAGCAGCGCCTCGGGGCGGGGCGGGCAGCCGGGCACGTAGACGTCCACCGGTATGATCTGGTCCACCCCCTGCACGACGCTGTAGCTGTTGTAATGGTTGCCCGACGTGGCGCAGGAGCCCATCGAGATGACGTAGCGCGGCTCCGGCATCTGGTCGTAGATACGGCGGATCACCTCGGCCATCTTGCGCGTCACGGTGCCGGCGACGATCATGAGGTCGGCCTGCCGGGGCGAGGCGCGGAACACGCCGGCCCCGAAGCGGTCGATGTCGTAGCGCGACGAAACCGCCGCGATCATCTCGATCGCGCAGCAGGCCAGCCCGAAGCTCATGGGCCAGAGCGCCGACTTCCGTGACCAGTTCACCACCCAGTCAATATTCGTCGTGATGATGTTCGCTTCAAATTGCCGTTCCAGCATGCTCATAAATAACCCCCGGCTATAGGCAATAGGTTCACTATTGCATCCCATGTCCTATAGCCTATCGCCCATTGCCTAGTCCCATTCCAGTGCACCCTTCCGCCACGCATACCAGTACCCTACCAGCAGAATGCCGATGAACACGATCATCTCCACCAGGCCGGCCAGCCCCAGCTTGTAGAAGTCCACGGCCCACGGATAGAGAAACACGAACTCGATGTCGAAGATCACGAACAGCATCGCAATGATGTAGTAGCGTATCGGGAACTGCACGCGCGCGTCCTGGAACAGGGGACTGCCGCTCTCGTAGGTCTTCAGCTTGGCCGGGTAAGGGTGGCTCGGGCGGACCACCCAGCCGGCCAGCAGCGACACCACGCCGAAGGCCAGCGCGACCACGATGAAGATCAGGATCGGAATATAATTCAGCGGAACCGATTCGTTACCCATAAAGCACCCGTGACGCGTGACGCGTGACGCATAAGAGGATGGGGCTGTGTTCAGCGGTGCTACTCGTCACCAGTCACCCGTCACCTGTCACGCCCGGCGGCAGCGGTCAGCACCGAACCGAAAAACGGTTTAAATTTCAATCCGTCAAGAGCGGGTTCGGCAATCCCCTTGTGCTGGACCAGAATCTTGAACGTGCGGCCCATGCCGTCCGGCCGGAACAATTGGAGAATCGACTGAAATTCCTTCGAGCCGGGTTCGAAGGATTCCAGCGTCTGCTCGACGCCCAGGCTCATGAGGAAGCTCATTTGATTCGTGAAGCCCGTCACGCGCAGACCGGCTTCCTCTCCGACGGTGGCCAGGGTCGTGAAATCCACGTGTGCCGTCATGTCTTGTAGCCCGACGCGCGTGTAGGGATCCTCGGACGTCAGTTGTTTCCAGTAGCAGAGCAGGGTTCCGCGCGCGCGGTCCGGGCCGTAGAGGTCCTGCGCCGTGTGGCCGTAGTCAATCGTGAGGACGATGCCGCGTCCCATGACCCGCGCGACCTCTTTCATCCAGGCCATTGCGTCCAGATTGATCTCCGTCGTGTAGCCCTCCGGCAGCGTGATGTCCATCGCGGACAGCCGCGCCAGATAGTGGGCCAGCGCCGGTGTCGACAGCGGCCCGGTCTGTTCGACGAACCGACCGTTTGCACCGGCCACATACAGTTCCTTCGGCTCGCCCTGCACAATCCTGACGCGATGGACCGGAAACGCGTCCACCAGCTCGTTCGACAGCAGCACGCCAGTCAGGCTGCCATCAGCCAGTTCATTGAGGCCGTTCAGCCAGGACACATTCCCGTAAGGCAGCCACGGGGCCAGCACCCGCCGTTGCTCTGCGAGCATCGTCGGACTGCGCTCGATCAACACATAGCGCAGGCGCGCAAAGAGGGTGGGAGAGTCCTGCTCGCAGGCGGAGAGGAAATCGCGCGCCAACAGGCCCTTGCCGGGCCCCATCTCGATCACGGTGAAGGGATCGGGCGAGCCGAGCCTGTCATCAACCTGGCGGATTTGCCGTGCCAGCGTCTGTGCGAGGATCGGATGCACGTCGAAACTGGTGTAATAGTCGCCGTCCCATCCGATGCGACTTTGGCCAATGCGATTAGGGCCGATGCGATTTTGGCCGGTGCTCTCCTCCGGTTCCGCGGCGCGCGTGTAGTAGCCGAACTCCGGATGGTACAGCGCGAGTTCCATAAAGTGGGCGAAGGTCATCGGGCCGGACGCACGGATTTCCGAAAGGATTTCGGCGACAAGATCAGGATGGCCGATGGGGATGACACCGGCCTTGTGCGCAGTGGTTGTCATAGGTCCTTTCGGCCTACGAAAAGAGGGCTTAACTTATCTGCTGCGTTGTGGCAAGTCAAGACCAAAGACCTTGAAAGATGAGGGGTTTACGAGAGGGAACTGAATAGGGTACAGTTGGGGCCACAACTGTTCGTAGCCCTAACAGCCAAGGAGCTGATCGTGGAGAAGAACCTGCTCGAAAAGACGACCGACCCGTTGCCGCACCGTCTGGCGTCGGCGCTGAGCAAAGTCAGCGTCTCACTGAAACGCCGTCTCTGGCGTGATGCCGTGCACCGCCGCATCAGTCCCCTGCAGGCTCAAATCCTGGCCTTTTTACGGCAACGGTCCACGCACGGCGCCACGGTGTCGGACATTACCAGCATGCTCGGGGTCACCATGCCCACGGCGTCCGATGTGATTGCCGTACTGACCCGGCGGGGCCTGCTGCGGAAGTTTCGCACCGAGGAAGACGGACGGGTCTTCACGGTCCTGCTGACCGCCCGCGGGCGACGCCGGGCCGAGCAGGTCATGGGCTGGCCGGACTTTCTGCTCTGGGCCGCCGAACTGCTGCCGGTTGAAGAACAGGAAAGCCTGCTCCGCACGCTCGTCAAGTTGATCAAGTCCATCCAGGAGCGGGGCGAGATTCCCGTCGCCAAAATGTGCGTCACCTGCACGCATTTCCGGCCGTATGTCCACGATGACCGCGAGCGGCCCCACCACTGCGCACTGGTGGATGCGCCCTTCGGCGACCGGCTGATCCGCATCGATTGCAACGAGCACGATCCGGCGCCGCCCGAGCAGCAGGAGCAGCAGTGGCAGGCGTTCCTCAATCGCACGCCGGTCGCGTAAGCGCGTAGAAAGGTGTCAGAAACCTTTTCTTTCCTCCCGGAAGGGTTCCTGTCACCTTTTTTCTTCTATTTTTTCACGAAAGCGGATTGCAGCAGCGCGGCGTCGAAGCCCTGCGGCACGGCGCCGGTGCGGGCGTAGTGATAGACGGCCACGTCGAAGACGGACTCCAGAACCAGGATTGTCAGGTTGACCAGCAGGAGATAGCAGATCACGAGGACACCCAGGAACAGAGCGAAGGCCAGGTGGCCCTGGGCTGCGGTCAGGAATGCGAACACGCCCACTGCAATAGCGGGGAGCGAGCAAGCAAAGTGTATGAGTCCGTAACTCGCCCCGGCGATCAGATCCTCCCCCCACGTGCGTTTCAGAATGGTTGCCGATTCCTGGATGGCGTCGATCGGCCCCTTGCCCTCGATCACCAGGATGGGGATGACGAAGAACGTGGCCACACCCCAGGCGAATTCCAGCAGGCCTGCGAGAAAGGCGCCGGCGAAGTTCTTGGAGCGTTCCCGCATCACGTGCAGGAGCAGGCCCACCGTGGCGGCGACGATCGTCCAGGCCAGCAAGGTGCCCAGCCGTGCCCAGGCGCCGCGCAGGCCATCCATCAGTGTCGGGTTCTGCCCTTGGAGGCGGAGATGCACGCTGGCGATGAGCGCCGAGTTGAAGAAGATGACGACGAAATAGGTGCACACGTAGAAGAGAAACAGCCGCGCATAGGCGAACAACTGTTTGGGATCGGTCACTGCGCGATCGGCCTGAAGCCAGGACTGGTCCTGCGCAAGCGGCCCCACGAATGTCAGCGCCACAAGCCCAGCCGTGGCCAGCGACAGGAGCGGGAACAAGAGCAGCTCCTTGTCCAGCATCAGGACCCGCCACGATGCCCCCATCAACGCCCATGTTCGTGCAAAGACGCCCATGCGGTTCTCGGTCTATGGACAGGTCATGGGCGGATTGGGAGGAGTCTCCGTTGGATGGAACCCCACCCCACAGAGGGCGACGCCCGCCGCGGACTTCTGAGCCGTGATATTGCCCATCGTGTCCGTCTGTACCTCGAAAAAGGTGACGCCGTCGCGGAACATTTTCTCCTGGGGCGGATTCGGGAACTGCGGTGGCCTGAACCGCAATTGCACGGCGACTTTTCCGCCCTTGGGCACGACGAAGGGTGTCGGCGGGCCGACGTAGGTGAATCCCTGATTGTTCATGGAGAACTGCACGTTCGTAATCCTGATGTTCTGCGTGGCGAACACGCCGTTCTGCACATCGAACGTGATGATCGGCGACTGCTGTCCGACCGCCACGCGCCCGAAATCGACCGGCTTCGGCGGTTGGAGCGTGATCTTCTGCCCGCCGAGCGTCAGGTCGCCCACGACATAGTGCATGATGCCCTCGCCCTGCAGGGTCATGGCGTTGACTGTCGCGGCGGGCTCGTTGACGCGCGGGGTTGCCGTTGCGGTGAATTGCCCGACGTCGGTCGGTGCGAAGACGAACAGTGCTGGCGGAGTCAGTGCCCGGCCCTTGGCGATGGTCGTCGGGACCGGTCCCATCAGCACGCCTGCGAACAGGTTCGCATTGGCGCCGCCCATCGTGAGCACCGGCTGGGGAAGGGTCGCGTTGGCATTCCCGGAATTCTGCCACGTTCCCGTCTTTGTGGCCGTCGTGCCGACATACGTCTGCCCGATGTCGAGGGGTTGCGGCGGGGCCGGGTCCAATTGCGGTCCGCAGCCGGTCAGGGGAATGACAGCAACAAGCGCAGTCAGCATTCCTCGAAGGACTCGTCGGATTTCCATCAGACCCTCCTTATGCGTCGTGCTATGTGTAGAAGAAATGGTGCCTGACATCGTTTTCCTTGTCCAGTATCAGGACCCGCCACGACGCTCCCATCAACGCCCATGTTCTGGAGAAAACGCCCATGTGGATCTCTAAACGGATGACCTATAAGAGAATGAGACCTTTAAATTTTGGTGAATAGTTCGTCTCGAACTGCAGGTTCCAGCCTTTTAAACTCATTCTTATCAACAATAACAATTTCCTTTGGGAATCCTTTGATCTTGGTCGCAACAACTTTCTCGTAGTCATTCGCATCTAGGATCGTCTTTGATAAACCAAGTCGTGCCGAGGCGATGAAGCCAAGCTGGGGGCAATAGTGCTGGAGTCTGCTTGCTAAGTTCACACAGAACCCAATGTACTCCTTTTCGGCCGATCCACTCTTTGTAAGTTCGTAGATTGTGCCACGTGCTAAACCGAAGCGGATTCTCTGTGGAACCTCAAATACAGGCACATCGTCCGCCGCAAGCGGGAGAACTTCTTTCGCAAAAAATGTCTTAAGGTTCCACAGTCTATTGCAGAGCGTGGCCACGAAATTTTCATCGAAATCGGTCTCGGTTCCGGGTGGGGTCCATATATAAAGAGCGCCATCTCCTAGGAACTTCTCGTGCATGGGAGGAGGAAGTGGGCCAGTCACCTTCTCCTCGTCAGCCTCCTTGTACGATTCACCGCCGTAGAACACAGTGGAGATGGCTCCGCTAACATGGTTGAGAAACTTTGGAACGTAATCCTGAACGTCAGGCTGATTAAAGAAGCGCGAAAAGCCTTCAAGGTCATAGATGAGAGCTATGCCGTTCTTGGGGCGGCTAGCCTTAGGATCAAAACGTATTGTCGCTCCGACAGTTCGTGCCATAGCCGAACTCCCTCATTCTTTCTCAGTTTAATCAGTTGAGTAGTGGGCTTGCTCAGACTGTAGCTGTCGAGCAGGCATCGCCCACTTTTCTCTCTCTTCGAGCGGCGGCTCGGTCTTCTTTTGGCTTCGTAAGGTGAGGAAAGGCACGGAACCTTTCCTCACCTTACCATTTTATTTTAGAGGGATGGTCTGGGTGATCCCGACTGCGCGCGTCCAACGAGGGCCTTCGGAGGCCGCGCGTTGCGCGAGCACGGGATCACCGGGCCGTCCCTCTTCCTCGCATCCGCGAGCAAGGAGCAAGCCCAACGCTCATACTCCGTGGCATTTTTTGTATTTCTTGCCCGACCCGCAGGGGCAGGGGTCGTTGCGGCCGACCTTGTCGGCGGTGCGGAGGACGGGGACCTGTGGTTTCGATTCCTCTTCACCGCGGTTGAAACTCAGGCGTGGTGGGGCGGCGGGGCGAAGAACGACCGGCGGCGGCTCTTCGCCCCTGACGGCCTGGATGTGGAAGAGCCGGTCGAGCACGTCGCCCTTGATGCGGCTCATCATGGCGGCGAACATGTCGTAACCCTCGCGCTTGTATTCGATCAGCGGGTCCTTCTGCCCGTAGCCGCGCAGGCCGATCCCGTCGCGCAGGTGGTCCATGCTGAGCAGGTGGTCCTTCCAGTGATAATCGATCACCTGCAGCATGACCATCTTTTCCAGCTGCCGCAGCAGCTCTGAGCCCAGATCCGCTTCTTTCTGCGCATAAATCTTCTGCACCAACTCGTGCAGTTCCTGCTTGAGCGCTTCGCGCCCGAGGTCCTTCAACTCGTCCGCGGTGCCCGGCCCGCTGCCGTTGTGGATGAAGGTCAGGCCAAACTGGCCGTGCAGCGCTTCGGTCAGGCTCTTGAAATCCCATTCTTCCGGGTACTGCTCGCCGGGGCAGTGGATATCGAGCAGGGAATCCACGTCCTGGCTCATCATGTACTTGACCTGCTCGGACAGGTCGTTGCCGGTGAGGATGGCGCGGCGGTGCTTGTAGATGACCTCGCGCTGCTTGTTCATCACGTCGTCGTATTCGAGGAGCTGCTTGCGGATGTCGAAGTTGTGCGCCTCGACTTTCTTCTGCGCGTTCGCGATCGCGCGCGTGACCATGCCGTGCTCGATGGGGACGCCTTCCTCCATGCCGAGCTTGAGCATCATCTGCGAGACGCGCTCGGAGGCAAAGATGCGCATCAGATCGTCTTCGAGCGAGAGATAAAACCGCGACGAGCCGGGATCGCCCTGCCGGCCGGAGCGGCCGCGGAGCTGGTTGTCGATGCGGCGGCTCTCGTGCCGCTCCGTGCCGAGAATGTGCACGCCGCCGGCCGCGAGAACTTCCCTGCGGTCCTCCTCGCAGGTCTTCGCGATCTGCTCGAACATGGCTCTTGTCTGTTCCTCCGGCAGGGCCTCGTTGCCCTCCTGGTACAGGAATCGCTTGTAGAGGAAGTCCGGGTTGCCGCCGAGCAGAATGTCGGTGCCGCGTCCGGCCATGTTGGTGGCGATGGTGACGGCGCCCTTCTGGCCTGCCTGCGCGATGATCTCCGCTTCCTTCTCGTGGAATTTGGCGTTCAAGACGTTGTGCTTGACGCCCTGCCGTTTGAGAAAGCCGGCCAGGCGCTCGGATTTCTCGATCGAAATGGTGCCGACGAGGACCGGCTGCCCCCGCTCGTAGCAGTCCTTGATTTCCTCGACGATCGCGGCGAATTTTTCCTTCTCGGTCCGGTAGACGATGTCGGCGTAGTCCGTTCGGATCATCGACCGGTTGGTCGGGATCACGTTCACGTCGAGGTTGTAGATCTTGGCGAACTCCGGCGCTTCCGTGTCGGCGGTGCCGGTCATGCCGGCGAGTTTTCTGTACATGCGGAAGTAATTCTGGAAGGTGACGGAGGCCAGCGTCTGGTTCTCGTTGGCGATCTTGACGCCTTCCTTCGCTTCCACGGCCTGGTGCAGCCCGTCGCTCCAGCGGCGCCCCGGCATCAGGCGGCCGGTGAACTCGTCCACGATGAGGACTTCGCCGTCCTTCACCACGTAGTCCACGTCGCGCTTGTAGATGGCATGCGCCTGCAGCGCCTTGATGATGTGGTGGACCTGGTCCATGTTGGCCGGGTCGTAGAGGTTGTCCACGCCGAGCAGTTTCTCGGCGCGCGCGTTACCCTCGTCGGTCAGCGCGGCGGTTTTCGTTTTTTCCTCGATCGTGTAGTCCCGCTCGGACTTCAACTGCGGAATGATGCTGTTGATCTTGTAGTAGAGGTCGGTGGTCTCTTCCGTGGGGCCAGAAATGATCAGCGGCGTCCGGGCTTCGTCGATGAGGATGCTGTCCACCTCGTCCACGATGGCGAAGTTCAATTCGCGCTGCACGCACTGGTCCATGCTGTGGACGATCAGGTTGTCGCGCAGATAATCGAACCCAAACTCGTTGTTCGTCCCGTAGGTGATGTCCGCATGATAGGCCTCCTGCCGCGTGCAGGGCCGTAGATGCTGGAGGCGCTTGTCCGCCGCGTCGTAGGCCGGATCGAAGAGGAACGAGGCGTCGTGCTGGATCACGCCGACCGAGAGGCCGAGGGCGTGGTAGAGCTGACCCATCCACTGCGCGTCGCGCTTGGCGAGGTAGTCGTTGACGGTGATGAGGTGCGCGCCCTTGCCTTCGAGAGCGTTCAGGTAGATCGGCAGCGTGGCGACGAGCGTCTTGCCTTCGCCGGTTTTCATTTCCGCGATGCGGCCCTTGTGCAGGATCATGCCGCCGATCAACTGCACGTCGAAGTGCCGCATGTTGAGGCGGCGCTTGCCCGCTTCGCGGCAGACGGCAAAGGCTTCGGGCAGAATGGCGTCCAGGGCTTCCCCGTCGGCCAGCCGCTTTCTGAAGGCCTGGGTCTTGTCGGCCAGCGCCTGATCGGAGAGGGACTTCAAGGCCGGCTCGAGCGAGTTGATATGCTCGACGATAGGGCGGAGCGCCTTGATTTCCCGGTCGTTTTTGCTGCCGAAAACGATATTGAGCAGTCGTGTGAGCATCAGAATTTCCTGGATTTCTTGGCAGTATACCCGATTAAAGTACCAAATCCCATCACGAGGAGATTACCCGCCTTCGCAGAAGGCCACGGGTGTTAACCCGTGGATGAATGTGGAGCGGGTATCCGCCGAAGCCTTGGCGAAGGCGGATACGCTTCGGCGGGTTACGCCGAAGTCACGTGGGGGCCACGGCTGTAAAGCCGTGGGGCTCCACTTGACAGGGAGAGCACCGATCTTTAGTATTTGCCACGATGTTCTCTCGACGCACCCTCAGATCCGTCGCCGTCGGCGTGGCCGTCTGCCTCCTGCTCTTGAGCGGGCTGGCCTATCCGCAGACGGTGGCCCATGCCGGGCATCATGCCCAGCATACGGCCAAGACCCATGCGTCGGCCCTGTGTTCGTGGATGTGCGCGGCCGGGCAGGTGTGTGAAGGAACTTTGGTCGTCCTTCACTCGGATCGCAGCCCGGTCGGCCTCGCCAGCCCGATCACCGTGTCAGAACCCACGAGTGTTACTCGCGTAACTATTCCGTCCCGCGGTCCTCCGTCTCTCTCCGTCTAACTCAAGGTAAGCCTGCAGCCTTCAGGCGCCGCCACACCAACTGCGTGTAGCGGTTGAGCGTCATGCCTGGGCGTTCGGGCGAACACCATCATGAATCATTCGTCATTCAATCGGAGAGGACATGAGCAAACGAACGGGTTTGTACGCATTCATTCTGTGTGCGATTTCGATTGGAGTTGGGGTATTGGCCGCACCGGCCGCGCAGGCATCTTGCGGGGCCGTGCAATGTTTCGTCGTGATCGGTTCACAGCAGCAAGTACCACAAAAGGGTCTGCTCACAGTCAACGGTATCTACAATTACACCCCCATGCGGACATTGGGCGGGACCTCCGGCATCATTTCCGCCGTCGACCAGTCGGGGCGGCGTTTGATCCTGGACCATCACCAGGAAACACGGACGATCACGCAAACGGTCACGCTGAATCTCAATTATGGTGTGACCGATCGGTTCGGGCTGGAGGTGAACATTCCGTATTTGAAGCGGAAGCATCGGCACATTGACGGGCTCGGCGAAGACGGTGTGAACGGCGAGGGGGAGCCGCAGCATTTTTCAGACAACGGCATCGGAGATATCCGGGTGACGGCGAAGTATAACGTGCTGCCGACGCTGCGGAGCATGGTGGTCATGGGATTTGGCGTGGACATTCCGACCGGCGATACCGGCGCGCGAGAGAGCACGGGCGGCATCATGGAGTCTCCGACGCAGCTGGGCCGTGGCAATGCGGGCTTGATCGGCTCGGCTTATCAGACCTATGAGCTGATTCCGCATCGCTTGAACCAGTTTGCCTATGCCAGCTATCGCCATACCTTTCGGAACAACGAAGGGTATCAGTTCGGAGATGAATATCTGTTGAACGTCGGGCTCAATTACGTCGTGCAGCCGTGGCTCACGCTCATGGGCCAGTTCAATTACCGGTATCTGGTGCAGGACAAGATGAGCGCCTCGCTGGAGCGGTCGCAGACGCCGGCGGACCCAACGTTCCCGGACGATCCGATTGTCCTGGATCCGACCATCACGAACCGTGGGGTGCCGAATACCGGCTCGACGTACCTTGCGTTCACGCCGGGGTTGCAGGTCAGCCTGGGCGAACTCGTGAATGCCTCATGGACCAAGATGACGTCGCTCTATTTCTATTCGCAGATTCCGGTGGCGCGTGATTCCAACAACAATCTGGCCCAAGGGACAAGTTTTATATTTGGGGTGACAAGGTCGTTTCAGTTGACGCAGTGAGTGAAGACATGAGCATGGCGGTGGAAAGGATCTCTGCCGCCATGCTCAGCAAGCAGGAGAGGGTTGCTATGAGAGCCAAGAGAAACCAGGTCATGGTAGGTATGGTGGCGGCGGTTCTGATCATCTTCGGCTCTCTAGCCGAGATGGTCTGGAGCATGGGTGAGCGGGTGCCGGCTGCGGGGATGCCGGCGGCGGAGTTCACACTGACCGATTTGGAGGGCCGCCCGCAGAGCCTGAGCCAGTATCGCGGCAAGATCGTGCTGCTCAACTTTTGGGCGACCTGGTGCAAGCCCTGCACGACCGAGATGCCGGCGATGCAGACGACCTTTGACAAGCTGCGCGGCAACGGCTTCGTCGTGCTGGCGGTGAACGAGCTCGAAGACGATGAGAAGGTCCGCGCGCACATCCGCGAGTATAAGCACACGTTTCCGGTCTTGATGGACCGCGAGAACCGCGTGGCCAATCTGTACGGGGTCTATGGCTTGCCGGTGAGCGTATTCATCGACGAGGCCGGTGTGGTGCAGGCCTATATCAAAGGCGGCTTGCTCACCGAGCAGAAGATCGAAGACGAAATCGCTCGGATTCGCTCGGCCAAAGCGGTCCAGGCCGCAGCGCGTTGATTTCGTCCTCCTGCCCGCGTATAGTCCGCGCACATCTTCAGGAGGGCGACGCATGACACGACGCAGTCTTACACGATTCCTGCCACTCAGCCTTGTGCTTGCGCTCTGCCTGCCCAGCCCCGCGCCGGCAGCCGACAACAAGGCGCACGATCAGTATCTGCAGGCCGCCAAGCTGTTCGAGCAGGAGAAATACGACACAGCGATCGGTGCGTTGAAGAAGGCAATCCAGCTCCAACCCAAGTTTCCTGAAGCCTATCTGCTGCTGGGCAAGGTGTATTTCGACGGCAAGCGGCGGGCTTTTGACGCGATCACGGCGATCAAGCAGGCGATCGAGCAGAAGGCCGATTTCCCGGAGGCCTATTACCATCTCGGAACCGTGTATCAAACGCAGGGTAAGTTTCGGGATGCCGAGCAGGCCTTGCGCCAGGCCATCAAGCTCTCGCCGAAGTACGAAGAAGCCTACTGGGCGCTGGGCCGGCAGTTCCAACGCAACCGCCGCAACGAACTGGCGGTCGAGATCTTTCAGGCCTTACTGGCCGTCAACCCCAACCACACCGGCGCGCTGTTCAGTCTGGCAATGGTCCATGATGCGCTGGGCGAAACCCGGAAAGCGCGGGAAACCGTCGAACGCCTGACCAAGGCAGACCCGACGCATCCGGACGGCTGGTACCTGCTGGGCCGGATCGAAGAAAAGGAAAGTCACGTGCCTCAGGCGATCGACGCCTATCGGATGGCCGTGTCGGCCAAGCCCGATCTGGTGGATGCCCATTTCAATCTGGCGTTTTTGTACCGGAGCGAAGGGAAGATGCTGGAGGCGATCAAGCGCTTCGAAGAAGTCATCCGGCTCCGGCCGGAATATGCCGAGGCCCATTTGAATCTCGGCGGGCTCTACGCAAACATGGGGAAGCTCGATCTCGCCGAGGAGGAATACGAAATGGCGGTGCAGTTGAAGCCGAACCTCGCCGAAGCGCATCACAGCCTGGGCCTCTTCTACGAGTCGCACCGCAGGGACATGGGCAAGGCGCTGGCGTCCTACCGGAAATACATCGAGCTGGGCGGGCGTGACGAGCGCATCGACCGCATCGTCGGCCAGGCCGGGCGATAAACGTTGAAGTATGAACGTAGAACGATGAACTGAGGGAATCGCGTCTCCGAATTGTTACTTCATACTTCAGCGCTCATCGTTCCTACTTTCCGTGCGACTCACCGTCTGATCCGTCCGAATGTGTGATAGTAGGGCCGCCAGTAGTAGGAGGGCGGGTAATAGTAATTGGGAAGGCGGGACAGCGTGTCCCCGTGCGGCCACACCTTCAGCGATTTGATTTCCACCGTCGGGTAGGTATAGTCCGTTTCGTCGAGTTTGTCGGCCACGGAGCCGGTCACTTCGCCGACGAGCGTGAGACGCGTGCCGGGTGGAATTGTCGCCGGGTCCAGGAATTCCTTCTGGACGGCGATGAAGCGTCCTCGCGACGTGGTGCGGTCCAGCCCCGGTTGGAGCGATCTGTCCAGCGGAATCTCCAGCACCTCGATCCTGGTTCCCTCTTTCAAGCGTTTGGCCGATAGCACCTCGCCGCCAAGCACCAGCAGATGCCCGCGATAGGAATCCGGCGCTTCCCGAAGTTGCGGAAACGTGAGGGTTTTATCGAGTTGGGCCTGGAGGGCGGGAGGCACGACATTGCCGGAGGCGCAGCCGGCCAGGAGTGCCGCGAGCGCGAAGCCTCCCAAGCCCATCGGCGAAAACCGAGTCATGATCCATTATAACAGAGGCATCCGGTGAGCAGATTGGCTATAATGGGCGCGTTTTTTGCCCGCCTTCGCAGAAGGCCACGGGTGCAAAAACCCGTGGCTGAATGTGAGGCGGGTATCCGCCGAAGCCTTGGCGAAGGCGGATGTGCTTCGGCGGGTTACGCCAAAGTCGAGTGGGAGCATCACGGCTACCCGGCTTGTGCAGCCGAAGCTAACTCGACGGAACAGGTTAAAGCTGTAAGGCTCCAGGCTATCGAGAAAGGAAGGAGTGTATGCGCGGAACATATACGACGGGATGGCTGGCGATCGCGCTGGCCTGCTGGCTGGTTGGCGGCCTCGCCTGGGCGGGACCGGCTGCGCAGCCGAAGCCGGACGGCAAGTATGAACTCTTGAAAGAACCGTCCACGCACCAGGCCGGCAAGGTCAAGCTGACGGAATTTGCCGACTTTTATTGCCCCCATTGCCATGTGTTCGAACAGACGCTGGTGCCGTTGATCGAAAAGGAGTTCAGCGGCAAGGTCGAGGTCGACATGGTCGGCTTTCCGGTGATCGGCGGCAAGCTGCCCACGGCATTCGAGATGTACGAGCAGGCCAGGGCCATGGGGAAAGGCGTCGAGATGAAAAAAGCGCTGTTTCGCGCGATCCACAAGGATCGGCTGCATATTCTCGACAAGGTGATCCGTGAGGCGTTGATCAAAGAAGTGGGGCTCGACCCCGTCCCCTTCGAAGCCGGACTCGCCAGCGGGAAGCCTGCCGAAGCGCTTCAGGCAGGCCGCAAGCTGGGCGAGCGTGTGAAGGTTGAATCCACGCCGACGGTGGTGCTGGACGGGAACATCAAGGTTGCGGGGGAGAATCTGAATCCGGAGAATTTGAAAACCGTCATTGCGAGCATTTTGGCGAAGGACGGCAAGCGATAACCCTATGCGGGAAACTGCGCATCATCTCATCGTCGGCCTGGTCGGCCTGATCGGCCTAATCGGATTGAGTTTTCTGTGGAGCGGCTCGCCGGCGATCTCTGCCGAAAAGCCAGCCACGCACTCGGCGTTGTCGGACCTCCAGGGGCAGATCAAGAGCACCGCCTCAAAAGTCACTCCGGCGGTGGTGAACATCGCGTCCACGGTGATTGTCCGGGACCAGCTGTTCAGCGACGAAGGCCTGCCGTTCGGCCTGTTTGCCCAGCCGGCGCCGCGCCGCCAATATGGGCAGGGCTCCGGAGTCATCGTGTCGTCGGACGGGTACATCATCACCAACAATCACGTGGTGGCGGAGGCGGTGGATGTCGAAGTGCTGCTGGCGGACCGGAGGCAGTTCAAGGGCCGTGTGGTGGCCACGGACCCCAAGACCGACGTGGCGGTGGTCAAGATCGAGGCAACCGGCCTGCCGACGGTACCGTGGGGGGATTCCAGTCGCCTCGCAGTCGGAGATTTCGTGCTGGCCATCGGGAACCCGCTGGGCCTCAACCAGACGGTCACGTTCGGGATCGTGAGCGCAGTCGGTCGGGCGGACGTCGGCGTGGCCGATTATGAAGACTTCATTCAGACCGATGCGCCGATCAATCCCGGTAATTCGGGCGGCGCGCTCGTGAATACGAAAGGCGAGCTGATCGGCATCAACACGGCCATCGCCAGCACGACCGGCGGGAGCGTCGGCGTCGGCTTCGCGGTCCCCAGCAACATGGCGCGCGCGGCGATGCAGAGTTTGCTCAAAACCGGCCGGGTCGTGCGCGGCTTTCTCGGCGCCAACACGCAAGACGTGACGCCGCTGCTGGGCAAGATGTTCAAGTTGCCGGATGTGAAGGGCGTGATCGTCACGGATATCTTTGCCAGGGGTTCGGCCGAAAAGGCCGGGCTCAAGCGCGGCGACGTGTTGCTGCGGTTCGACGGGAAGGATGTCGTGGACTCCGGCAAATTGCGGAACGCGATCGCGCTGGCGCCGATCGGCGGCAGGCACAAGCTCGATGTGATCCGCGACAATAAGCCGCTCCAGGTGGATCTCGTCGTTCAGGAAGCCCCGCGCGAGCGGACGAAGCGGGCTACGGCCATCGCGCACGGCGTCACCATGGGGCACCCGCTCGGCGGCCTGCTCGTCGAGGAGATCACGCCGCCGGTCGCGCGCCAACTCGGGCTCAGTTCAACCAGCGGCGTGGTCGTCACGGCGGTCGAGGAAGGTAGCCTCGCCGAGTCGGCCGGCATCTCCATGGGCGACCAGATTCTGGAAGTAAACCGCAAACCGGTGCCCGATCTCGAAGCCTACCAGCGGCTCGTCGAGCCGATCAAACCGAAAGACCTCACGCTCCTCCTCATCAACCGGCAGGGGACGATCCTCTTTGTGCCGATTGAAGGCGAGTAGCGGGCGGCTCTGAATCGTCCCATGCGCTTTCTCCGGTTCTCCCTGTCTGCCGGAATTCTTGTCACGCTCTGGAGCGTGGCGCCTCTGCTTGCGCACGACCCGGATGCGCCGGATGCCACAGTTCCGGAGATCGGCGTGGCGGCCGAGCGTCCGATCGCCGCCTCATCGCAGCAGTTCATCCCGGATAAGGAATATCTGCTCCAGCCACAGGGGCGTCCCGCCCAGGTGCTGCGCCTGATCCCCGGCTTCATTGCCGTGGAGCATTCGGGCGGCGCGGGCAAGGCCGACCAGTATTTCCTGCGCGGCTTCGACGCGGATCACGGCACGGACGTCGCCTTCTTTACCGACGGCATGCCGATCAATCTTCGGACCCATGCCCACGGTCAGGGCTACGCCGATTTGAATTTCATCATTCCTGAAACGATCGAAGGGCTGGATGTGCTGAAAGGCGCCTATCACGCCGAGATCGGCGACTTCGGGACGGCCGGTGCGGTGAGTTTCAAAACCAGGCAGGTGGTCAAGGAAGGCATGGTGCAATTGGCCGGCGGGCAGTTCGACACCCAACGGCATCTCCTGATGTTCTCGCCGACCAAAGGCGACGTGCGCACGCTGTTCGCTGTCGAGGGCTATTACACGAACGGGCCGTTCCAGAACGACAACCGCTATTTCCGCACCAACGTGCTGGGCAAAGTCACGTTCAATCCGAATCCGCGGTCGGAACTCAGCCTCACCGGGACCTATCACAAGGCCAAGTGGAACGCGTCCGGCGAGATTCCCTTGCGCGCGGTGAACGCAGGCACGCTCGATCGGTTCGGCGCGATCGATCCGACCGAAGGCGGCAACACCACCCGCGCGACCAGCCGGCTCAACTATCACTACGACACGGCGGCCGGCGGCCGGTTTTTTGCCGACGTCTACGCGCAGTATTACCGGATGGACCTCTTCTCCAATTTCACGTTCTTCCTCAACGATCCGGTCAACGGCGACGGGTTTCTCCAGACCGATCGGCGGATTGTGTATGGCGGCAATGCGGGCTGGCGGCAGGCCGGCAAGCTGATGGACATGGAGAGCGCCATGACCGCCGGCGTGCAAATGAGGGTGGACGACCTCCATGCGCGGCTGGGTCCCCAGGTGAAACGGACTCCGACGGGGACGACGACCGACAGCGACGTGCTGGAAGCTTCCTACTCGCCCTTCGTGAAGGCGGAGGTGCAGCCGGTCCCGTGGATGCGTCTGACCGGCGGGCTGCGGAGCGAGTTCTTTACCTTCGATGTCCGCAATCGTTGCGCGTCGTGCGCCGTCCAATCGGCCGGCCGGACGACATCGTCGATCGTCCTGCCGAAGGCCAACCTGGTCCTCGGACCCTGGTTCACGACGGAATTTTTTGCGAATTACGGCGAAGGCTTTCACAGCAACGACGCCCGTTCAGCGATCACGAGCGGTTCCGCGCCGCTGGCGCGCGCCAGAACCTATGAAGTCGGCGTCCGATCGAAGCCATGGGGAGCGGATGGAATGGAGTTGACCGGCACCCTCTGGGCCGTGGATCTCAATTCCGAGCTGGTGTTTGCCGGCGATCAGGGCACCACCCAGATTCGCGGCGCCTCCAGACGCCGCGGCATGGAAATCGCCGTGCGCGGGTCAGTTTGGGGTCCGCTGTCCTTCAACGGCAGCGCCACCTGGACCAAAGCCGAATTCACGAACGGCAATGCGATTCCACTGGCGCCTGAGCTGACGGCCTATGGCGCGGCGATTCTCAAGTGGCCGGAGGGGCTGACGACGCAGCTCCAGGCGACCTATCTGGGCGTGAGACCCTTGACGGAGAATAAAAGCTTGAAATCGCCCTCCTGGCTGACCTTCGATCTCTCGACGCGCTATCAACTGCCGGTCAAATTGGAGCGCGGACGGCTCGAAGCATTTCTGTTCGTGCAGAATCTGTTCGATACGCAGTGGGAGCAGGCGACGTTTGCGTTTCAATCGCGCCTACAGGGTGAACCGGCTGGAGTGACGGACATTCATGTCGTACCGGGGACTCCGCGCATGTTCATGGGCGGTATCTCCTGGTATTTTTAAACGACAATGGCTGCCAGGATTCTCAAGAGACCCTATTTCCGTCGTCCCACGCTGGAAGTGGCGCGGTCGTTGCTGGGCAAATATCTGGTCAGGAAGAACGGGCGCAGGATTCTGGCCGGACGTATCGTCGAAGTGGAAGCCTATATCGGTACGGAGGATCGCGCCTGCCATGCCTCGAAAGGACGCACGGCCCGCACCGAGGTGATGTTCGGGCCTGCCGGCGTCTCGTATGTGTATCTGATTTACGGCATGTACCACTGCTTCAATATCGTGACGGAGCGGGTCGGTCATCCGTCAGCCGTGCTGGTGCGGGCGGTGGAGGATGTCGACACGCAGGCGCTCATTGATGGCCCGGGGCGGGTCTGCCGGTTTCTTGCGATCGATCGGAGACTGAACCGGTTGGATCTGACGGTGGGCGAGGCATTGTGGGTGGAAGATCGGGGAGAACGGACGGAGTCGTCGGCGATCACGACAAGCCGCCGGATCGGGGTCGATTACGCCGGCGTGTGGGCGAAAAAGCCCTGGCGTTTCAGGCTAACAGGATGGTGAAAAAGGCCACCAGCTTTGTTCTCGCCTCGCTCGGAACCTCGACATACCGAAAAAAGTATGCCTCGGTCCCTCGCTCGCTGCGGCCTCGCTGGACGGCCTTTTTGACCATCCTGGGGCTCTACGACTTGAGGGGGTGAGTCGTATGCTTCTTGGGAGAAAAATAAAAACGGGAGGTCGTCGCGAAGACGACCTCCCGTTTTGTTTCCAGAACGTCAGGCTTACTTCACGCCCTTGCTGGCATCAGCCTTCGTGGCCGAGGTCACGGGAGGCGCAATATGAATTTGGGGGCCCTGGACCGACGGGAGCTGACCGGCGCCATGTCTTTCCTTGATGCGGTGGTTGTTGGGATCAACCAGGTTCTGCTGAACGTGGTTGTCGGTGCTGGTCACGGATTTGACGATCGCCTTGTCCCCGCCGCCGTTGGTCTGGCCGGAGTCATTGGCAAGAGACTGTCCATTCACAGGGCTCTTGGCGTCCTTGGCCGGGTAGCCCTCGTGCTTCGGGAGCAGGGCCGGATTTGCCAGCGCGACTGAGACGGAAAATCCCACGATCGCGAGTGCTGCAACAGTGCCGATGAGCGTCTTCATATGATGCACTCCTTTTGAAGAGAGAGAGTGAAAAAGTGAGTCTCGAATCAACGCCAATAAGTCGTAAAACGGGAGGTATCTTAGCGACCTTGACATGTCCTGTCAAGGTCGCAGGCAAGGGGCCAGTGGCAAGGGGTAAAAGGTCGAAAAAGCAGGATCTCTAGCCTCGTACCTCTTGCCTACCAGATGCTTACCGGCGATGGCGCCGACCGCGTCCACCCCGCCCCCGGAAGCGTCCCCCGCGGGGAGCTGCGGTCGGGAGCTGAATCGTGACAGCGGTGCCCTTCTCCTGGCCGCCGGCTATGGCGATTTCGCCCTGGTGCTCGTCCACGATCTTTTTCACCGTCGCCAGGCCCAGTCCGGTTCCAGACCGCTTGGTCGTAAAATATGGCTCGAAGAGCTTGCTCACGTGCTCGGCCGGGATCGGCGCGCCGTCGTTACTGATCACGATCTGCACCATGCGCCCGCCCTTTTGAGCCGACACGGCGATCTCCAGCCGTCCGCCCGGCGTCATGGCTTCCAGCGCATTCTTGATGATGCTGAGGAAGACCTGCTGCATCTTGGCGTTGTCGCACCGGACGGGGACCGGATGTCCCTCATACTCTTTCGTGACGGTGATCCGGTTCATCTCCAGGTCGGTGGCAACCAGGCTGAGCGTGCTGTCGATCACTTCGGAAATACGGCAGGGCCGCCGGTCCAGTTCCAGCGGCTTGGCAAAGTCCAAAATTTCGTTGAGGGTTGCCTCGACGCGGATCAGGTCGCGCATGGCGCTTTCGACCCGCGTTTGCGGATCAAAATCCAGGATGCCCTCCCGGGTGATGTCTTCCAACTGCGCCCGGACGGAGGCCAGCGGTTCGCGGACTTCCGTCGCGAGAAACGCGCTGAATTCTCCGAGGGCCGCCTGCCGTTCCTGCTTGCGGATCATCGGCTCCGACGGACCCTGCGGCGCCGGCATCGGCGCAAGCGCCGGGCGGCCGGTTTCCGTGACGGGACCTGGCCGGCTCGACGGCGCGGCTTGGGTCGGAGCACTTTGGAGCAGTTCGACCAGACTGCCGATCAATCCTTCCAATTGCTTCGTATCCTGGAGCGAATACTGCCCCGATGTTTTGGAGGCCACGGTGACGGTCCCGCCGACCTGCCCGCGGACGAAGAAGGGCACGACGAGCGCGCAGGCGAACTGCTCCTTGTAGAGCGGCTTGTGATCGAGGAACCGGCCCTGCGTGGAGGCCAGATCCATGTCCACGCGCGCCTTGCGGTGGCGGATCGCCCATCCGGCCGCTGAAGAATCGAACGCGAGACGCAGGCCCGGCCTGAGGTCTCGCTTCGGATCGGGTTTGGCGTCGGTCTTCATCTCGCCGGCCATGCCGATGATTTCGATGACGCTGGTGACGGGATCGTAGAGCGTGACCAGGGCGCGGTCGAAGGGCAGCGTCGCGGCGGTGGTGTTGAGCAGGGCCGTCACCTTTTCCTGAAGCTCCGGCGTCGAATAGGACTCCGGCGGCGCCAGCGGTTCCGCCGCGATGGGCGTCGGGGCTGCCGCAGCCGGCTCGTAGCCGACCACCGGACGGCGCAGCAGCAGCGTGCCGTCGAACAGCTCGGCCCGATGCAGTACAGCCGTGATCTGATCGCCGGCGTGCTCGAGGAGCGACTTTTCCTTTTTGGTAAAGCTGGCACTTTCCTTGCGTCCGATCACCAGGACGCCGTAGGTCCGCTGGTGATGCTGCAGCGGCACGGCCAGCAGCATTTTGGCGACCGGCGTGATCATACGCAGCCGCATGGCGCGAAACGACTCGCCCTCGACCGACACCACCGGCGTGTGCAGCGCGTCGATCTCCTGCGTCGACAGCGTGCGGAGGATCGCCTGGGCTTCGCGCGGAGCGAACCCGCGGCAGCCTTGCAACGAGAGCGGGCCGCCCTCGACTTCGAACACGCCGATGAGCGCCATGTCGGCGCCCAATTCGTTGAGCGCGGTCGTCAGCGCGCGCTGCAGCGAAGTCTGTTTCTCGCGTTTCGGGGAGCGGTCGCGCTGTGCGTGCGCCGGATGGGCCATGGAGCTCCTAACGCTGAACTAGGAACGATGAACGATGACGGGGGAATTGTAACAGTGTTGGCGAGGGGGTTTCAATTCGTCGCGCAGCTTCGGTGTGACGATAGACGTTCAGTAGGACATGCGGACGGACTCGACCATCACGCCGGATGCGTCGGAGCCGACGCGGCCCATCACTTCGAGTTTCATGCCGTCAAACAACTGTTCGGGTTGCCCGCCTTGGACCATAATCGTCCCATGCAGGCAACCCACGGAGAGAATGCCGATGGCGCCGTTCTCGTCGACGAGCTGGAACCGATGCAGATAGAACGGCGCGCCGCAGGTGGGGTCCTCCCTGCGGTAGCGGGGCGCGTTATTGACCGTGCCGCGCACGATGATCGTCTTGGCCTGATAGGACCCGGGTGACTTGAGCAGATCGCCGATGGCGATGACGTCTTCGGCCATCACGGCGCCGGCCCATCCGACCAACAGCAGCAGTCCCACAAAACCGGCCAATCGGTTCGCCATGAGAGCCTTCTTAGTTGATCACGCGCGGTGGTTTGGGCCGGTGAACGAGGACTTCAACCTTGCCTTCTTCGGAGATCAACAAGGTCAGAATCGTGCTCACTAGGCTGATCAGGAGCGCGGCCCAGACCGATGGCCAGAACCCGTCGACCGTGAAGCCGGTCACCAGCCAGGCGGTCAGGTGCAGCAGGATGGCGTTGATGATGACCATGAACAGGCCGAGCGAGAACATGATGACGGGGAAGGAAAAGAGATAGATGACGGGCCGGACGACCGCGTTCAGCAGCGCCAGCACGATCACCGTGGCGGCACCCGCAGGAACACCATCAATTTTAATGCCGGGGACGATCTCGGCGGCGGCCAGCACGGCGACGCCGGTGATGACGAATCGGATGAACAGGCCTTTCATAGAACAACCAAGAGCTTATGGCTTATAGCGAATAGCTGATGGCCGAGAAAGAGAGTATTTTTTCTCTTGCCATAAGCCATATGCCATATGCTCTGTTAGCTTGCAACCAAATCCGCGGCTGCCGTCAATGGTTGTGCAGCGTGGGCTGGGGGGCCGTCTCGCCGCGCTGGAATCGTTCGAGCTGCCGCGCTTCCTCGCGCTCGCGTTCGGTTGTTGGATTATACCGTTTCATCTCTTCCAATTCCTCCGGCGTGAGCTTGGGAAGGTGGCGGATGAAATGGACGAGCTTCCAGCTGTCCTTGTCGTCTGCCGGGTCGCCCTTGCCCCAGGCCGGCATGGCGGTAAAGCGGATGCCGTTGTGAATGACGAAAAACAATTCGCCGTCGGACATGGATTGCGTGTCGGAGAGGCGCAGGTCCGGCGCCTTGGGATAGACATTTTTGCCAATCGGCGTTTTCCCGCTGCCGTCGTTGGCGTGGCAGGTGGCGCAGTGGTCGGCAAAGTGATGCCGCCCCTCAACCAGTAGGTCAAGGCTCGACGGAATCGGATTGGCGGCGTTCCGCTGCGAGAATGGAATGGCCAGGTGCCGGGCCTGCCGGGCCAGCACGATTTCGAGGGCGGAGGGTTCCGCCTTGGCGCTGAATCCGGTCTGGAAGAATGCGTAGGCAAACCAGCCTGAAACCATGACCACGAGAAGCGAGACGGCTGCTGCGACTCCGATCAGAACCCTGGTGCGTGTCGACATCATGCGCAGTATACAATCTTCCGGTGTAGAACCCAAGAATGCGCGGGCTAGGCGCCGGCGTCGGATTGAACGGGGCCCGGAGGCGGAAACCGGTCGAACAGCCTGAGTAGAAACAGCGCCGTGACCGGGATATAGATGAGCGTGCCGGTCATGCCGAGCAGCCATTCGCCGATCCAAAAGGTCACGCCCAGGTTAAACAGCAGCACTCCATAATAGAGGCCGCAGCCCAGCAGCACGTCACCGGTAACGGATTGGCCTGGCGTACGCGCGGGGGGCGGCAGATGGCGGTCCAGAGGGACATACATGGCCAGAGAAATGGCCCCCACCGCAGCCCAGCCGACATAGTTGGCGATCGGCACGCCGAAGTGGATGCCCGGGTCCGGATAAAAATAGATCTGGCCAAGAAACCAGCGATGTCCCTGCAGCGCCACCGGATCGATCACCATATCGATGAAGGCGAAGAACAGCACCGTCAGGCCGAACACCGGCCAGGATGTGCGGGTGTTGAGAGGAAAACCGAGTGCAGGCCAACAGCATCGCGCACCGTTCGGCGTCTGCTTCGGCAGCAGGAAAAAGAGCGCGAGGCAATAGCTCGCATAGAGCAGAAAGCTGAACGAGAGCGAATCCATAAAGGGGATGTTCGACAGGTACAGTTCCTGGCCGACCGTCGCGCCCGTGTAGTGGTACCAACCGAAAGGGATGCCGTTGCGCGTTGAGGACCATTCGCACACGAAGGCGACGAACCAGGTGATGCCCAGAAACAGGCTGGTCCGCCGCCAGCCAATTAATCTGTGCGCGCAAAACACCGCCGCCGCCAGAAAGACGAAGACGTAGGGACGGAGCAGCAGCGTTTTGAACAGAAGAAGAGGGATGTCCATCAGGAATATCCGTGACTGCGGAACCACTTCACGGCCTTCTCCAGCGCAATCTCGACCGGCGGCTGGGGAAGCCCCAATTCGCGGACGGCCTTGCTGCAGTCGTAGTGCATTCTGTACTTGGCCATCTTCACACCTTCCAGTGGGATGCGCGGCGGCTGATGGGTCACGTAATCCGCGATCCATTTATTGACGTAGGCCAGGGGTAAAATTGCCAGCCGGGGCAGCTTGATTGTCGGGGCGGGGACGCCGGTCAACCGGCTGAGCATTTCGAAGATTTCCCGGAGCATCAGATTTTTATTTCCAAGAATATAGCGTTCGCCAATCCGGCCGCGCTCCATGGCACGGACATGGACGAGGGCCACGTCGTCCACGTCGATCAGGTTCATGCCGGTCTCAATGTACGCCGGCATGCGTCCCTTCATGAAGTCCACAATCATCTGGCCGGTGGGCGTGGGCTTGATGTCCCGCTCGCCGACCGGCGCGCTGGGATTCACGATCACGACCGGCAGTCCGGCTTTGACCAGCGTCACGACTTCCTGCTCGGCCAGATATTTGGACCGCTTGTAGTCGCCGGCCATCTGGGCCAGCGAGACCGGCGTCTGTTCCGTGCCGGGCCCGCCGCCTTCCGGCAGGCCGATTGCGCCGATCGTGCTGGTGTAGACGATGCGCTGGATACCGGTGTCGCGGGCGGTTTCGAGCAGCGTGCGGGTGCCGGTGACGTTGATATCATAAAAGATCGAAGGATCTTTGGCCCAGAGCGCGTAATGCGCGGCGACATGATAGAGCTGTTGGCAGCCGGTGAGCGCGCGACGGAGCGATTCGCGGTCGCGCAGGTCGCCGTGCGCCCGCTCGACGTTGAGGCCTTCGAGGTTGCCAAGATCGCTTTCCTTCCGGACGAGCACGCGCACGTCCACGCCGGCCGCGGCGACCGCGCGGGCCACGGCGGCCCCCACGAATCCCGTCGCGCCGGTCACTAAGGCTTTCATGGGCAAGAGCCTATGGCGAATGGCTTATAGCGTATGGTGGGAAGCAGGAGTATCCGGCTATTAGCCATAAGCTATTAGCTCTACGCTCTTCAGTTCTTCCGCGAGGTAATGTACCGGGCGAGTTCGCGGAGCGGATCGGCCTTTGTGTCGAATGAGGAGAGACGTCCGATTGCCCGCTGGGTGCATTCGTCGGCCATCTTTTTGGCGCCGTCCACACCATGGAACGTGGGATAGGTTTTCTTGCCTCGCTTGGCGTCGGTGTTGGCGTCCTTGCCTAATTCTTCGCGGGTGCCGGTGACGTTCAGCACGTCGTCGGCGATCTGGAAGGCGAGACCCGTGTCTTCCGCGTATTTCGTCAGGCTGTCCAACTGTGCCGGGGTGGCGCCGGCGGCGATGGCGCCCATGCGCACCGCCGCGCGGATCAGCATGCCCGTCTTATGCTTGTGAATGTTCTGAAGCGTGGCGAGGTCGATGTCCTTGTTCTCCGCCTGGATGTCCAGAACCTGCCCGCCGACCATGCCGAGATTGCCGGAGCCGTAGGCCAGTTCGCGGACAATCTGAATCTGGCGCGCGGGATCGAGCCCGTCCATCAGGTCCGGCCGGCTGCACAGCTCGAAGGCCAGTGTCAGCAGGGCATCGCCGGCCAAAATAGCCATCGCGTCGCCATAGACTTTATGGTTGGTCGGTTTGCCGCGGCGGAAATCGTCGTTATCCATCGCCGGCAGGTCGTCGTGGACCAGCGAATAGGTATGGATCAGCTCGAGCGAAGAGGCGACCGGGAGGATGGCCTTCGATGTCGCGCCGACCGCCTCTGCCGCCGCGATGGCCAAAATGGGACGGACGCGCTTGCCGCCCGCAAAGAGGCTGTAGCGCATGGATTCGTGAAGGGTCGTCGGCTGGGTCGTGGCGCTGGGAATGACCGATTCCAGGAACCGGTCCACGTCGTCGCGTTTCTGTTCGAGATACCGTTTGATGTCCATGCAATGTCCGTCGCGCGGCAGACTAACAAAGGATTGCACCATCAGGCAAGCCGCGCTTGTTATTTTTCGGCGGCCTTCGGTATACTCCCGCCATGAGTATTCGCGCCTTCGGCGGCCAGTGGGAACCGATGTTGCTGGGGATCGAGCCCCGGATGTGCGCGGTCTGCCACAAGGGGCTCTACCGGAACATGACGTTCTTCCGGGGCGGGTGGTCGCGCTGTACCGTCTGCAACGAGTTTGTCCATTATAGTTGTCTGGCCGGTGGGAAGGCGAAGTTTCTCAAGCAACGCCCCCGTCTCTGCAAAACCTGCCATGCCGGTCAAGCGTCCCCATCCGGCACCGTTCGGAAATCCGCGGTTGGAGCGTGACGCCGGCTGAAACCAGGGTTGCCGATTTCGGCCCGCGCGGGCAGAAGTGGCTGGCTGGCACGATTCGGTTTGTTCTCGCTCCCCTGATTCTCTTCATCAGCGGATTTTTCACCACGGATTTCGTGCTCAGCGGCATCTACACCTGGCCCCGGACCAGCAAAGTACTGGTCCTGACCATCACCGTGATCGTGCTGTCCTACGAGTTCGTGTACAAGGAACAGCGGGCGCTAACCCACGATTCGTCCGGAGCGTTCGCAATCAGGGCGCTGCTGTATTCCTGCCTGATTCCCTATGCGCTGGGTGTTGCGGCGCTGATCGGGCTCTCACGGATGTGAAGCTCCACAGCTTGACATCCGTGGCATCATGAAATTTTTCGGCGGAACCCGCCGAAGCGTATCCGCCTTCGCCAAGGCTTCGGCGGATACCCGCTCCACATTCATCCACGGGTTCACACCCGTGGCTTTCTGCGAAGGCGGGTAAATGGCTCAGGTTTTCAAAAGCGGGGCCTTCGTTCAACAGTGTTTTGCCGTCCATCCCCTGTGCCTGAATCTGAAATCGCTGCATCTGCCGAACAACATCGTGCTCAGGTGTACCTCCTGCAATATGCTGCATCGCCTGACGCTGCGCGCGGTGGTGCTGCGCGTGTCGGCGGTGCATGCGGTCGAGGACGCGGCTGAGGCGCGCGAAGACCGTCCGGCTGCCGCGCATTTGGAGGAGTGCGCCGCCGCGCATCCGTCCGCGCTCAGCGTCCGCGCATTGGACGTCGTGCGGGAGGAAGCCGGATTGCGCTGCGGCGAGTGTCGAAAAATGTATGACCTTGATGTCCTCTCAATCGAAACACACCAACGCTAGAACAGCGTTGAACGATGAAGGCTGAACGATGAACGGAAGAATTTTCGTTCATCATTCATAGTTCTGAGTTCATCGTTACACGCTATGGCCGATTTGACTCTACTGACGCCGGACGAGATCAGGCTGGTCACCGACAAAGAATTTTTCACGGTGAAAGCCGCCCTCACCCCAAAAATCCGTGCCATGCTCCAGGCCGTGCACGGTGCGCTCAAGCAGCAACTGGCCGGCGTTCCGCTGATCGCTCCGCCAGGGTTCGACCCGGACAAGAGCCAGTATGTGAAGGGCGAGCACCTCGAAGACTTTCCCTACCAGTATCTGGACTTCCCCAAGCATTTCGAGGGCGATAACAAGTTCACGTTCCGCACGCTCTTTTGGTGGGGGCATCATGTGGTCTTTGCCCTCATCCTGGAAGGCGAGGGACTTCGGCAGTACAAGCAAAACTTGATCAATCGCTATGGGCAGATTGCCGGCCGCGATCTGCACCTGTGTCTTTCGCCGACGCCCTGGGAGTGGAAGCAGGGGCAGGGTTACACGCTGCCCCTGACGCGTGACCGCAAGTCCGAAGTCGCAGCCGTGCTTTCCAACCGACCGTTTTTCAAACTGGCGCGGTTCGTACCGATGGATGATCCGATCGTCCGCCAGGGGCGGTTGGCGCAGGCCGGACAGGACGCGTTCAAGGCCATGCTGCCGGTGATCGCCAAAGACGCGCCGCGGTCCCGTTCCTGACACGCGATCATCCCATAGACGATCCCCGGCCCATGCGGGTACACTGTCGTTCGATTTTCCCGCGGGCCTTATTCTTCTGAAAGGGGAACCTCGGACATGCCGATCATTTCGCTTGCGTTCGGAATCATGCTGATCTTCGCCGGCTGCGCTGGGACAGGTGCAATTGTCCCGCTGAACATCCAGGTCTTGCCGTCCGTCAGAACCCTCAATCAGAATTTTCAGGACATCAAAGTGGTCGTCGAGCGCTTCGAAGAAGGCCCAGAGGCAGGTCGGCTCGGTGTCCGGACCCATCTGGGAGGTGGCGAAACTGTTTTTACGGCGCAAGGCGGCAAGATCGGCGACGTGATCGCCCAGGTGGTGGCCGACAATCTGAAATCCATGGGCTTTCAAGTGTGGGTCAAAAAGTCTGACGCGTCCGAGGTGCCGGCCAAGCCGGATATTGCGATCACAGGGCAGGTGCAGCAGTTGTCGGCGCAGGCGCGCAGCCGGTTTTTTTCGACCAAAATGACGGCGAAGGCCAGGATCGTGATCCAGGCGGCGAATGCGTCGGACCGCAGCACCGTCCGGCTGAACCTGGAGGGGGCGCGCGAGGATGCCGTGTTCTGGTTCGAGCCGGGTGAAGTCCAGGAACTGGTGAATCGCATGCTCAAGGAGAATCTGGACCGATTGCTGGCGGACATTCGCGTACAGGACCGGGCGCTGCTGACGAAGTGACGGCGCTTCGCGGATAAAACCAACCATGCGCGAACGGCGGTGGGAAACCAGGGCCAAACTGGGCTTCGACGAGATTCTGGCAACCGCCGAACGCCTGGCCGCGCAGGGCCTGACCCCGGCCGCGCCGGCCAAGGACATCATCTGCTATGTCGAGGAGTGGGAAGTCCGTGCGCCGGAGGATTTCGATCATCTCGATCCCTGGGCGACGGAGGACGTCACGCTCGTCCATCTGCGCGACGGCTGGCACGGCGACTTTTTTCTGCTGGCCGGCGGCTACCACACGGTTTACCAGCGGCATCAGTCCGTCGGCACCTACTGTTCGGTGAGCCATCCCTGGCGCCTGCCGGGCGCGATGGCGACGCACCATGCCCGCAGCATGCTCTGGCTTGGATTTCGCCACACGCACGGGTTCATCCGGGTCCGCCTCCAGACGGTCGACGTGGTGACGCCGGGCGAGACACGCGCCGACGACCGACGCGCGCTGTGGCTGGACGAGCGCCATCGGGCGTTTCTTGCCGCGATCGCCGTGCTGGAAGTACCGATCGAGGCTGTGATCGAACAGGATAGCGTGGTGCTGCGGACGACCGACACTCGCGCGCCGCTGTTCTGTTCGTGGCCGGACGCCTTCGGGCCCTGCCAGTTCGAATACAATTCTCCGGATGCGTTCGAATTTCTCGTGCCGGCCAGCCGCCTGGCAGCGACCTACGGCGGGGAGCCCGCCCGCGTCCGCGCGTATCTGACCGGATTTTCAGAAGAGGCACTGGACGAGTTCGAATCGGTGGCGCCGGGCGCCCGCCTGGCCTATCGCTGTTCGGTGCATTGTCCGCTGGATGACTTGCCGGAGGTGCTGCGCGCCATCGCGCCGGCCGGCCGGCTCTATGCCACGCTCTGCGAGTTTCAAACCCAGCAATTGAAGCCCGACGGAGCTGACGCTTCGGCGATCGTGGGCATCGTCGGGGCGGAAGACGGATTCCAATTGGAGGTTCGTCTGAATCGGGCGCCGCTTCCGGAAGACGAGATGGCCGCGTGGCTTGAACGAGTCGTCGGAATGCCGGTCACCTATGCCCCACTTCCTCCCTTCCCATGATGATAGGATGCTGAAAATGGCCCCCAACTTCGTTCTCGGTCGCCCGTCTCCCTGCGACGTACCCTCACCGCGTACGTCTCAGTCGCCGGACTCTCTGCGGCCTCGTTGGTTGGCCATTTTGAGCATCCTGTAGACATCACATGACAGACCCGCCCGCCTCAATGCTCTCAACGGCTCGACTCCGTGCCGCCCTTGCCAGGCCGTTTCTGCCGGTGGTCTTCTTTTTCGCCGGCGTGACTTACGACTCAGTCACGCTGACGCGCATCGACCGCCTCACGGACAATCTCATTCTGCTCCTGTATCTGAGCCTGCTGGGGCTGCTGATCATTCTGACCGGACGGGCCGATCTGGCCAGGGCCGGTCTGTCGGGAGCGGCAACGGAGCCTCCGGTGTCGGCGACCGCGTTCGAACGGATTCGCCCGTACTATCCGCAGGCCATTCAGTTTCTCCTTGGCGGGCTGTTCAGCGCCTACGCGATTTTCTATTCCCAAAGCGCGTCGCTGACCGGCACGGCCGTCTTCTTCGCCGTCCTCGTGGCGGTGTTGGTTGTCAACGAAATGCTCAAGGATCGGCTGTCCAATCTCAGGCTCCTGGTCGGCCTCTACGCCCTGGTCTGTTTCAGTTTCCTGACGTTCTTTCTGCCGGTGTTGACCGGCGTCATGAACACGCCGATGTTTCTGTTCGGCGCGCTCTGCAGCCTGGGGGCGGCCTTCTGGGTGATCCGGCAGGTCTACAGAGGCATCCCGGATCGGCCGACACGGGAAATGGCGCTGACCGGCGCGCCGCCGGCAGGGCTCATCGTGATCCTCGTTGGGTTTTATTTCCTGCACTGGATTCCCCCGGTCCCGCTCTCCCTGAAATTCGGCGGCATCTACCATCAGGTCGGCAAGCAGGACGGCGTCTACCGCCTCGGCTTTGAACAAGGCGCCTGGTACGAGTTCTGGAAACGGTCGGACGATCCCTTCCACGGGGCGGGGCCGGCCTCCTGCTTCACGGCGGTCTTTGCCCCCGTCGCGCTGCAGACGACGATCCTGCATCATTGGCAATACCGGCCGGCGGGACGCGCGGAGGCGGCCTTTCAGACCACGGATCGCATTCCGATGACGATCTCCGGCGGGCGCGACGCGGGCTATCGGGGGTATACGACCAAGGCGAAGCTGGATCCGGGCGAGTGGCGCGTGGACGTCGAAACAAAAGACGGACGCGTGATCGGACGAATCGGGTTTCGCGCGGTGGAGGGGAACGGGGAGGCCGATCGCCTCGAAACGATCGAGCGATAGCATAGTTCTGCTGGACTATGGGCAGGGGGCTCAGGTAGCGTTGCAGTTCCACACTTGGTAGAATTTTTATGATGAGCGTGCGTCACTCGCTCAGCGTTCCTGCGGGACTGGCCGTGCTGGCGGTCTGGGCGTGGATGACTCCCAGCCCGGCCGTGGCGGACGTGCGCACACTGACGGCCACCGGCGAGTACCGCATGGGCGACAACGATACGAAAACCGACGCCAAGCGGCTGGCCTTGCTGGATGCCAAGCGCCTGGCGCTGGAGCAGGTCGGCACCTATCTGGAAGGCGTCACGGAAGTCAAAAACCTCAGCGTCACCAAGGACGAGATCCGGTCCTATACGGCGGGGATCGTCGAAGTGGTCGAGCAGGCGACGCGCACGACACTGGAGGGCGAAACCACGGTCGTGCGCGTGGACGTGACGGTCAAAGTGGACACGGCGGTCGTCATGAAGCAGCTCGGGGAGCTGCGCAAGAACGAGTTGGCAAAGGAAGAACTGGTCCGTGCGAAAGCCGAGGCGGATCTCCTGCGGAAAGAATTGGACGAGAAGAACAAGCAGCTCGCCGCGTTGAAAGGCGGCGAGGCCGAGACCGCCGTGCAGCAGCGACAGCTAGTGCTGGCGCGGGCCGATGCCAACGAACTGCTGGCTAAGACCTGGCAGGTGCCGGCGGGCGCGAAGGACGACATCGTGACAAAGGCAAAAACCCCGACGGCTGAGGAGCAGGCGAAGTATCGCGCGATCCTGGAGACGGCGTTGAAGTTGGACCCCGACAATCCCTGGGTCCATTTCAAGCTGGGGTATCTCTACCACAGCGAAGGGAACCTCGATGCGGCGATCCGCGAATACCGGACGACGATTCATCTGAAACCAGATGCCGCCCGGCCGCACCTGGCCCTGGGCCGCGCGCTCGTCGCGCAGGGGAAAAAGCAGCAGGGGGCGGAAGAGATGTATGCCTACCTCATGCTCGCCGAAAAGAAACCGGCGAACCAGCAATTGATCGGGCGGACGGAACGCAAGATCGAGCAGTTGAACCGGAAAGGAATCCGGCCTCCGCGCCGTTAAGCCGCTCATGACAGGCCGGTGGCGTCAGATGGTCGTGGGGGTGGGCGTGGTGGTCGCGTTGCTGGCCGACATCGGATCGGGGCCCGTTGCGCTGGCCAAGGGCGATCAGCCTCAGGGCAGTCCGAACGGGCGTCATCAGAGCCATCAGAATGGGGGGGACGCGCTCGCCCATTACAATCGCGGCGTGAGCCTGCAGGCCGCGGGCAAGCTGCAGGAGGCGATTGCCGAGTACCGTGATGCGGTCCGTCTCCAACCGGATCTCGTGGACGCGCATTACAACCTGGGCGTCGTGTTGGCGGCGACCGGCGACCAGACCGGCGCCATCGCGTCCTATCGTACGGCTGTCCAACTCACACCAGGTTTCGCTGCCGCTCATCATGCGTTAGGCGTGGCCCTGGCCAAGCGGGGCGATCTGACCGGCGCGATCGAGGAATACCGTGCCGCGTTGCAATACCAGCCCGATCTGGTCGTCGCGCATCAGGGACTTGGCGCGGCGTTGCACGCAAAGGGCGATCTGACGGGCGCCGTTGCCGAATATCGGGCCGCGCTGCACCTGAATCCGAATCTCGTGGAGGCCCATTACAATCTGGGGCAGGCCCTGGCTGCGGCAGGCGATCACGCGGCGGCGATCGAGGAGTATCGGACGACCGCGCGCCTTCAGCCCGGCAACGCGCAGGCCTACTACAATCTCGGGCTGGCGCTGCAGGCCACCCGGGATATGGACGGTGCAATCGAAGAATACCGCCATGCGCTTCGGATCAAGCCGGACCATGCGGGCGCGCATCACAATCTGGGCCTCGCGTTGAAGGCCAAGGGCGACCTGCTCGGCGCCATTGCCGAATATCAGGAGGCGCTACGTCGTGAGGGAAAAGACGCCTATACGCATCACGATCTGGGATTGGCGCTTCAGGATAAGCAGGACACGGATGGCGCGATCGAGCAGTACCGCACGGCGCTGAAGCTCAAGCCGGACTATGCCACGGCCCACTACAATCTCGGCGTCGCGCTGATGGCCAGGTCCCATCCCAGGGAGGCTTCGCAGGAATTTCGCGAGTACTTGCGGCTGGTTCCGGATACGCCAGGGAACCGGATTGGGATCGAGCGGGCCAAGACGATCCTGAAAGTGCTGGGGCAGTTCGAAGACAAGAGCAAGCCGGAGGAAGCGAGTGCGCCGCCTCCTCCCAAACGCGGACCGTCCTAAGCTTTTTTTACTTCCCTCTTCATCGTGTGCTGGAAGACGCACTTCGGGCAGGTGTAGTGTAGGTACTGTCCGTCGCCGACGAGCCGTTTGTTCATTGGCACCTTGCACCAGGTGCAGAGACGATCTGGAATCTCGTCCTGTGAGGGAGTATTGCGAGCGGGCTGTTGTTCCGGCCTGGAAGACATGCGGGCATTGTGGGGGAGCGCTTCAAGCCTTGTCAATGTGACGGGACGACCGGCGCCGGCGCGGTTCCGATCTGTTCGTCCTTCATCGGGTCCGCCTTGCGCGGGAATTTCTCCTCCAGAATCACATAGAGCGTCGGAATCAAAAACAGGGTCAGAATCGTCGAGACGCTGAGCCCACCCACGACCGACCGGGCCAGCGGCGCGTTGGTTTCTCCGCCCACGCCCAACCCCAGCGCCATCGGCAGCAGGCCGAACACCGTCGCCAGCGAGGTCATGAGAATGGGCCGCAGCCGCGTCCGCGACGCCAGCACGACGGCTTCGCGCAGGGCCATGCCGCGCCGCCGCCGCACGTTCGTGTAATCCACCAGCAGCACGCCGTTGGAGACGACGATGCCCAGCATCATGATGATGCCCATGAACGAGGTGGTGGACAAGGTCGTGCCGGTGAGAAACAGGATTAACAGCACGCCCGGCAGGCCCATCGGGATGGAGAACATAATAATGAAGGGGTCCACGAGCGATTTGAACTGGGCAGCCATCACCATATAGACCAGCATCATGGCCAGGATGGTCGCGAAGATCAGGCCGGTAAACGTCTCGCGCTGTTGCGCGATCTGGCCGGCCACGCGGACACTGAAGCCGGGCGGAAGCTGCAACTGTTCGAAACGCGATTCCAGCTCGCTACCGATGCTGCCGAGGTCGCGCCCGACCGGATTGGCCGTGACGTTGACGACCCGCTGGAAGTATTTCCGGTTGATCTTCACGGGGCCGGCGTTGAACTTCACGGCCGCCACGTTCTTGAGCAGGACTGCTTCGCCGGTCCGGCTGGTCAGCACGATCCGGTCCAGCGCCGTGAGGTCCTTGCGGTGTTCTTCGGCCAGCCAGGCGCTGATGTAATACTCGTTGCCGGTCTCGGGGTCGGTGTAAATGATCGGATCGGTCTGCCCGTTGCCGTTGAGCGAGAACAGGACGGCATTGGCCACGTCAGTCTCGCTGATGCCCAGCAGCGCGGCTTTTTCGCGGTCCACGGTGATGTCCAGTTCGGGATAGTTCTCCTCGCGGCTCACTTCGATATCGGCCAGGCCCTTCACGTCGTGCATGATCGCTTCCACCTGCTTGATGACTCCACGGGCCTTTTCGAACTCGTAGCCGTAAATTTCCACGTCCACCGCTTTCTGCGAGCCAAAGCTGGTGACGCGCTTGATGATCCCGCCCGGATCGAAATACATCGCGACGCCGGGGAAGAGTGTGAGGATCTTTGGGCGCACCTCGTTCATGATCTGGGTCTGGCTGCGCGCCCGCCGATCCTGAGGCACCAGATAGGCCTGCACGACCGAGGTGTGGGGGCCTGTGTTCGGATTGAAGAGAGAGGAGCGGCCCTGCGTCAGCACGCCGGTACTGGAGACGATGGTATCCAACTCCTCGGGCTTGATGTTTTCCCGGAGCACCCGCTCGATTTCGATGACCTGCTGCTCCGTTTTTTCCACCCGCTGACCCACCGGCGCGCGCACGACGATGCGGAACTGGCTTTCGTCGTTCACGGGGATGAACTCCTGCCCGATGAACGGGATCAATCCAAGCGAGCCGGTAAACACGAGCAGGATCACGGCCACGAGTGTTTTCTTGTGCGCGAGCGTCCAGGTGAGCGCGTGTTGGTAGCGGTCGTCGATCGCTTCGTACATGGCCCGGGTCTGTTCCATGAAGCGAACCCACCAACCCGGCATCCCGCGATGGGCTTCCTGCTCCGGCTTGAGATATTTGAAGCAGAGCGCTGGCGTCACCGTGCGCGAGATGAAAAAGGAGGTGAACAGGGAGATGGCGATCGTGAAGGTCAGCGGGATCAGCAGCAGTCGGGCGATACCCACGACGAAAAAGATCGGCAGGAACACGATGACGGTGGTGACGGTGGAGGCGAAGATCGGCATGGCCACCTCGCGCGCCGCCTCCACGATGGCGTCCCATCGTTTCTGGCCCGTGTTCAGGTGCCGCTGGATGTTTTCCAACTCGACGATCGAGTCGTCCACGAGCCGGCCGATGCCGAGCGCCAGGCCGCCGAGCGTGAAGACGTTGAGCGTCATGCCGGTAAAGTAAAGGACGATGAACGTCACGAGGATGGACAGTGGAATGGCGACGGAGATGATCAGCGTGCTGGTCAGGTTGCGGAGGAAAATCAGGATGACGGCGGCGGCCAGCACCGAGCCGTGCAGGGACTGCTCGGTCAGGTTCGAGATCGCCATCCGGATGTAGAGCGACTGATCGAACGAGATGCCGAGATGCACGCCGGGCGGGATGCCGACCATCTTCGGCAGCGCCACGTGCAGCGCATCCACCACTTCGACCGTGTTCGCCACAGGCTGCTTGTTGACGCGCAGGTAGACCGACCGCTTGCCGTCGGTCCGGACGATGTTGGTCTGGATGTCGGAGGAGTCGGTGACCGTGCCCACGTCGCGTACACGGACGGGGTTGCCCAACTGGTTGACCTTGATGACGACGTCGTTGATCGGCTCGACGGTTTTGAACTGGTTGTTCGTGAAGACGTTGTAATCGAGGTTGCCGGCCTTGAGGTCACCCGACGGCAGAATCAGATTGGCCGCTTTCACCGATTTCACGACATCGAGAATGGACAGGCTGCGCGCCTGCAGCAACGCGGGATCGAGATTGATGTTGATCTGGCGGACCTTGCCGCCTTCGACCGTCGCGGCCGCCACGTTGTTGATCTGCTCGATCTGCGGGGCGATCGTGTTGTAGGCCAGGTCGTACAGCCCGCGCTCGTCCAGGTTGTCGCTGGACACCGTCACGAAGGCGACCGGGATGTTGGAGACGTCGAACTTGACGACGAAGGGCTGCAGCACGCCCGGCGGCAGGTTGTTGAGGATCTGCGTGATGCGCTGCATCACCTCCATCTGGCCGACGTTGATGTCGGCGCCCCAGTTGAACCAGACCTGCACCGCGCCGATGCCGTGTTTGGCGAAGGATTCGACATGTTCCACGTTGGAGGCGGAGCTGACGGCTTTCTCGATGGGGTAGACGACGCTCTTTTCGATATCGACCGGCGGGGCGCCTTTATAGATGACGCCGACGAAAACGACCGGCACGGAGATATTGGGGAACAGGTCCACCGGCAGGCGGTCGAGCGACGTCGCGCCCAGCACGACCATCGCGAGGGACAGCATCAAAATGCCGATGCGATTGCGGAGCGCGAGAAGTGTCAGCCACATAGATCAAGCGTGAAAAGTGAAAAGTGAAAAGTGAAAGGTGGAATGGATGGCGTGAGATGCGAAATAAGCCCTGGAATTCTCTTCAACCTTTTACCTTTCACGTTTTACCTTTTACCGTTTCAAGAGGGTGCGCTTCGACGACGGTGCCCTCGCTGACGAGATCCTTGCCGGAGAGGATCACCTGTTCGGCGCCGGTCAGCCCCTTGGTGATTTCAATCCGGTTGTCGGCGCGCCCGCCTAATTCGACCGGCATCTGGTGGGCCTTGCCGTCCCGCACCACATACACGTACTGGTTTTCTTCCAGCCGCGTCACGGCATCGATGGGAATCTGAATCGCTTTCGGATGGACACCGACCATGAGCGCCACGCGGGCAAACATGCCGCCTTTCAGCACCTGGTCCTTGTTCGGGAGATCCACCTCCACGGTCATCGCGCGCGTGTTTTTGTTCAGGGCCTGCACGGTTCGTGTGACCTGGCCGGTGAAGCGACGGTCCGGGTAGGCCTCGGCGCGGACCTCCGCCGACTGGCCGATCTTCACCAGCGGGATGTCCTTCTCGACCACTTCGACCATGATCCGCACCGTTTCGATGTCGTGCAGGCTCAGGATGCCACGCGACATCGTCGAGGTGCTGGCGGTGGAGCCGGTGACGTAGGCGCCGGGATCGAGATTGCGTTCGGCGACGTAGCCGGCGAACGGCGCGCGGACGTAGGAGTAGGTCAGATTGGTTTCGGCCTGTTGCAGGGCCACCTCCATCTGCTGCACCTGCGCGCGATACGTTTCGATCTGCGCAGACGCCACGTCGTAATTGACCTGCGCCGTGTCTAAATCCTGCTGTGAGACGAATTGATCCTTGATGAGGGCGTTCATCCGGTCCAGCGTCAGCCTGGCGTTCCGGATATTGGCGTCCTGGCGGAACACCTCGGCTTTCGCGGCCGCAAGATTGGCTTTTGCGCGGTTCACCGCGTGGACATAGTCGGTGTGGTCGATTTCCACGAGCAACTGGCCGGCTTTGACGCGGTCGCCCCTGTCCACATGCATCTTCGCGATATAGCCGTCCACCCGCGAGAAGAGGTTCACCGTCTGATTCGGAGAAATGTCGGCGGTGTATTCGAGCCGGACGTCCAGATCCTGCCGGACCGGCACGACGGTGCCCACCGTGATCAGGCGGCCCTTGCGCTGGTCGCTCTTGGCTCCGATGCTCGTCAGCTTGAAGGTGACGAGCCCCGCGAGCACAAGCAGGAGGACGGCGATCACCGTGGCAACGGGATGCAGCCTCAGCCGGTTCATGCGCGGGCCTTCCTGGTAGTTGGAACGCCGGCCTGGATGCCGTCGAGAAACAACGCCACATAGCTCTCGACGCAATCTTCAGGAGACCGGTGCGCCGGCACACGGAAGATTTCGTGCAGGAGCCGGTGATGCGCAAGCATGCCCATGAAAGAACGGGCGGCAAGCAGGGGGTCCACCCGGCGAAACGCGCCTTCCTGGATCCGTTGCTCGATATAGCCGGCGAGGTAATCGTAGAACACACGATGCTGGTTTTTGAAGAACATGTTCGACAGCTCGTGCCCCTCCAGCGCGCTGAAGAGCAGCAGGCGCAGCAGGGTGGGGTCGGCCCCGCGCCGGATGCGGTGGCTGGCGAGTACCGTGAAGACAAGCCGGTCGTTCCGTTTCTTCGCCGCGTCCTCCACCACCGTCAGCAGCTCCGTGAGGGGGACTTTTTCGGCCAAAATGGCTGCGTAGAGGGCGTGTTTGGTCGGGAAGTGCTTGAAGACCAGGGCTTCGCTGCAGCAGGCGGCCTTCGCGATTTCCTTCGTCGTCGTGCCCGTGAATCCGCGGGCGGCGAACAGCGCTGCGGCGGTGGCAATGATGCCGGCTTGCCGCTCCTGTCCCGATGCCTTCTTCGAGTGTTTGCGTCGTTTTGTCGCCATAGTCAATTGGTGAGTGAGTAATTACTCACCGGAAAGATAACATTAGAGGATCAGTGGTGGCAAGCCTGTGCCGTGTTTGCGCGGCGTGTGTTTTGGTCTACCAGGAGTGGCGCGAAGCAGTCACAGGCAGCTACTCGTTCTCCGCCTTCTTGGCCTGTTGTTTCTTCTTCTCCGACTCCACCAGCGCCGCCTTCGCATTTTCTGCGTCTTTCTTGGCGGCCGCTAAATCCTTCGTCGCATCCTCATCCAGCTTGATCGCTTCCTGAAGGAGCTTCTCGGCCTGCGCCAGCTTGTCGTCTTCGATTTTCCGTTGTTCCGGCTGATTCGGCGGAATGACGGCCACCCGCGCCTTCTGCTCCTGCGCCTTCTTCTCGGCTTCTGCGCGGAGCTTCTCGATCATGCGATGTTCGTCCTCCACTTGTTTAAGCCGCGCCTCCACCTGGTTCTTCCGTTGCAGCGCCGCCAAGTAGTCGTCCCAGGCTCGCTCCGTCCTCTGCACCAGACCGGGGTCGACCGGCCGACCTTCGACGGTCTTTGGTTCCGCGAGAGGGGGAACGCTGGCAGTGGCGGGCACGTCCTGCTGCAGGACGCCCGAAGGATTAGAGGGCTGGCCAAGCAGGTCGCTGCCGGACTTCAACTTGAGCTCCTGCGTCTCCATCCGTTTGAACCCGAGCTCGGTTCGGCCCAACGAGTTTTTGAGATTGGACATGAGCTGCTGGTGCTTACGCTCCCGTTCTTCCTGTTCCCGCTTCCTCAATTCTTCCTGCCTGATCCGCTCCTGTTCCATTTCCCAAGCCCGCTGCATTCGGTCCATCTCAGCTTGCCGTGCATTGGCTTCCATCCCTTGCCGAAACGCGTTGCCCATTGCAGAGCCAAAGGCGCCGGCAAGTCCCAGTGCAGCCTGCTGTCGAGAGGAATAGCCTCCACCACCAAACGATCCTCCACCACTACTTCCAGGAATGCAGCCGAGCCCCCCTTGATTAGTGATCGTTCCACCTTGCTGTGCGCACCATCTTGCATACTCATTAGCCTGGGCGCCTTCGCCGATAGCAACTGCCTTGCCAGTAGAGATTCCTTGCCAACCGACAACAACCAGAATTGCCACAGTGATCTTCAATCCAGCATGCCAGCATCTATTCATGGCGTTTCCCTCCGATCCTGAATTTCCATTGACGATCAGCCCGTCCGGCGATGATCACTTCGCCTTCAGTTCCCACTCGTAGATCTTGTCCTGCGCGGCGAGGGGGAACAGGAATACTCCTGCCGCCGCCACCGCCTGAGACTTTAGCCCCGGCTGCGCATCTAGTCCTCCTTACAACGACTCCCTACTTTACCGCGCCAGCTGCGCTCCTACCCTGTCCGCTTCCTTTTGTGGCGGCGTCGAAGACTGACCGTGATTGTGGGCTCGGCGTTTGGGTCGACGAACTCCCTTTGGATGACGCGGGTTGTGACTGTGCCTCCAGCTCCCATTCATACAGCTTGTCCTGCGCCGCACGGGCCTCCGATGAATTTGGCGACAATATGACGAAGTGCTTCATGCTCGCGATCGCCTCGGCATATCGATTCTGGTCCGCCAGCACCAACGCACGATTGAAATGCCCCTCGGCCCACCAAGGCGCGATATCCAGGGCCTTCTCGTAGAGTTTGATTGCTTCCTCGTACCGCTTCTTATCTGCCTGGCTGGTGGCCTGTACGCCGTAGCGACGGGCTTCTTCCGGTAGCGCCGGCTTACCGGGCATTTTCTGCCATACACGCGCGATGCCAGCGATGGCGAGTTCTGTCCCCTCCGCACTCATCGCGGACCGATAGGCCTGTCCATAGAGACTAAGTGCCCCCTGAAGGTCTCCAGCTTTTTCCTTTTCCTGGACCCTCTGAATGAATCGCCCCTGCGCGTTCTCCTGTAGCCGTGCACTGAGTTGACGCAGGTTCGCTTGAGTGACAAGATTCCCGACCGCATTTTCGATCGCCAAACGAATCACGATCCCCCGGTCTCGCCACTCGAGATTCTCAGTGATATCTACGTCCCCATATTGACCAAGTTTCCACTCAGCTTGGCCCGTCACCGTCCCTTGCCAAACCGGCGCCGGCTCACCGGGTATGAGCACTTGACTATCAAACGCTACTTGAGCGTGGAGCGCCTTGATATGGCCGACATTCATGAGCAGGATGATGATGAGTTCATTGGAATTTGTCACCTCGAAGGAACGGAGTTTCGCCTTCACCACGAGCTGGCCATCGGGCAGGTTGCGGAGCTGTTCTATCCCGGCTTCTGATCGTGAAACCGCCATCAAGCCCATCTTGGTTAGCCCATTCGTCAAGCTTTCTTGCGCGACTTCCGTCCGGGGAACATCGGTGCTGTATCGATTGGTGTCGTGCCGGGTCGGGAGCACGGCAATCAGGGCCCAGTGCGAGACGTCTTGGCCCACGAACTTCGGGTCCTGTTGGTAGTCTGGACCTGTCGTGCCATCTTCAACCTTCAACACCACCACGACTGGGCTGTGTTTCGCCTTCTGGTCGAGTAGCAATGGCTCCGCCTGACTCTGCAAGACAATCTGATGTGTGCAGCCCACGCTGAGTTCCAGGATGCAGGCGGCCGTGATTAACCATGAAAAGCGGCTGATCATCTTATTTCGGCTCATGAGATCGGCTCCTTCTATCTGCTTCTATTGCGGTCACTTCGCCTGCAGTTCCCATTCGTAGATCTTGTCCTGCGCGGCTCGGGCGTCGGGCGATTGAGGAGACAGGACCAAGAAGGCTTTCATGCTCGCCACGGCTTCGGGGTATCGGCTTTGTGTGGCCAAGACCAACGCACGATTGAAATGCCCCTCGGCCCACCAAGGCGCGATATCCAGGGCCTTATCGTAGAGCTTAATCGCCTCGTCATAACGCTTTTTTTCTACCTGGCTGGTGGCTTGTACGCCATAGCGACGGACCTCCTCTGATATGGGAGGAAGGGTTTTGAGGTCGCTTACGAGTTTGGCGATCTTGCCCTGGAGCTGTTGTTCTAACTCAGGGCGCGGCCTGCCTCGCCATGCGCGCATATACAGTTCTAATCCTTTCAGGCGGTCTCCTGTTCGTTCTGCCTGTTCGCCTGCTGCCACTGCCGTCGGCCAGAACTTCTTCTGTTCTGTGAATGCCAGGATGCGCTGATCGCTGCGAACCTGCGCACTGATGTCCTTCAGCATTGCCGTAATGCCCTGTTCTAGCCCGTCGACGGTGTCGTTAAGTTCGGTCAGTGATGCCGACGGAATTACAACAGGAGTTAAGATAAGCAAACTCAATCCTATTAAGGCCGGTGCCCAGCTACATGAGCAGATGTATGACACTTTTGCCGAAGACTCATATTGAGCCAGGTCAGTGTTCCACCAAGGAGGTCTGAGGGCGAGCGCCATGGTCGCCCCGGGGTCTTTGCCCTGACTTCGAAACGTGCTGGTCACTGTGATCATCATGTCTGCTGGGAGCGCTTGTTGGGGATTTTTGATCACCTTCACATCCTGAAACAGGGCGGTCAGTTCCGTCGTGATGGCATGTGCAAACCCGTGATCTATTGTTACTTCATGTTCTCCCCACATGCCCCCGACCACTGCAGGTGGATGCAGTCCTCCGTCGTCGAGCACCGCGACTCGTAGTGGTAACTTCTCACCGGACACAGATGGCTGATGGAATTGCGTCCGAATTGCCCCGTCGAACCCGCAGGCGCTGGTGCCAAGTAGCAAAACGCCCAACAAAACGTTTCTGGTCTGTTTCATAGCCATGACGATTGTTTTCTCCTTTTTAAGGCGTTGCTCTGCCTTGAGGAGCATTGATAAAGACAGCTCAGTCGACGTTGGGCATTCTTCCCGCGCACAACGCATGTAAAGTCCTTGAAGCACCATAAAATTATACATGGAACTCTTTGAAAACTATAGCAGGCTTCGTCAATCCGCCATGCGGCAAAAGGACAGAGGGCCGTCTCCTAAAGGATGTTCAAAAAAGGCCTTCCGGCGAGGCCGCAGGGAGCTTGGCGACTGAGGCATACGTTTTTCGGTATATCGCAGGGAGACGGGCGACCGAGAACGAAGCGGGGGCCTTTTTCAACATCCGCCCTATTGGCGAAGCTTGGCCCAGGCCTGCTGATATTCCTCGAACGAGTCCACTTCCATCCAGCCTTTATAGATGGACACGCAGGAGACGTCCTGGCCCTGGTCGATCAATTCCTGGATCAGGTCGGTGAAGGAGGCTTTCTTGAATGAGCCGGCTTCGTGGAAGCCTTTGGAGACGAACTTCTTGCTCGCGTCGTGGTAGGCGCGCTTGAGCGCGTCCGTGCCTTTCTCCGACAGCATAGCGAGGCCGATAAATTCGCCGTGCGCCTTATCTTCCGACACATGCTGGCCGATCTTCACGATCTGATTGTGCTCGTCCGGCGTGACGTAGCGGCCGGCGGTATTCGTGCTCGGCCGGTTCTTCAGGCTGACCAGGTCGGGCTTCAGATGTGACTGTGATCCGCCACGCTTGTGCTCATCGTGCCAGGCGAGGTCTGTCACCAGCGTGATGTCCGCCGGGCTTTTGAGCAGCTTTTCGAGAATCGCCGTCTCAAACACGATGTCGCCGTACAGAAAGAGCGTGCGGCCCTTCATTTCGTTCTCGGCGCAGAAGAACGAGAAGAGGTCGCCGGTCTCCTCATAGCGGTCGTTGTCGTAATACTTGATGTTGGGAAGATTGATCGCTTCTTTCTTGTAACCGCGCACAAGGGCGATGTCTTTAATGTTGCAGTCGTTGATGGCCGCCACTTGCCGGTCCAGGATGGTTTTGCCTTTGATGTCCAGCAGGCATTTGGGCTTGTCCTCGATCAAAGGGAGCAGCTGTTTTTCAAATCCCGCCGCGGTAATGATCGCCGTGATTTTCTCGCCGCCGACCAGGAGAAATGCCTTTTCATCCTGCTCCATCTGCGGCACGCCGACGATGTCGTAGACCTCGGGCAGCGTGACGATCCGATCATTCGCGGCGCCGGGGCGCGTGTCTTTCTTGATGATGTCCAGCGCGTCGCGCATGGCCCGGATGGCCGCCCGCACCGGCTGGTTCGCGTAGACGATCATCTTGACGCCGGCTTCTTCCATTTCCTTCGCCGTGGTCTGGTCGAAAATCGTCGGGACCACGACCAGCGGCACGCGGCCTGAAAAAGCCTTGCACACCGACTTGAGTTCGTCGAAGGTTTTCGATTTGGAATGGATCAGCACCGCATCGGCGCCGGCTGCCGCATAGGCCTCCGCGCGCTTGAGCGCTTCTTCCTTGCCCCACCCGGCAATGAGCGCTTCGGTCCGGGCGATGATCATGAAGTCCGGCACGGTCTGCGCGGCCTTGGCGGCCTTGATCTTGCCGCAGTGCTCCTCGATCGGGATCAATTCGCGTTTCACGCCGGCGTAAAAACTGCAGCGCTTGGGGTAGACGTTGTCTTCGATGCAAATCGCCGCCACGCCGGCCCGCTCCCGGTCGTTGACCGTGCGCATGACGTTCAGGGCATTCCCGTAGCCGGTGTCGCAGTCGGCGACGATGGGGATATTGATGGCCTCGGCCATCCGGCGCTCCACACCCAACTGTTCGCTGGAGTCGATGAAACTGGCGTCGGGGATGCACTTGAGCGAGGCGGAAATGGCGAAGCCGCTGGCCCACACGCCGTCGAATCCGGCACGCTCGATCAGCTTGGCGCTGAGCGCGTCGTGGGCGCCGACGATCTTGATCGCGCCGGGACGCTTGAACAGGGCTCTGAGTTTGGTGGCCTGATGCATGGAGCGCATGATGCGAGAGAGCGCGCCGGGTTGTCAACGAAAAGAGAGAACTCGGGCGCAGGATGTGCGCAGAACTTAGTAAGTTGCGCCGGCGAGATCGGAGTCGGGCGCCATGCCCTCCTCGAACTTCTGAACGAGCGTGCGGCTTTCAATGAAAATGAACCCGCGGTCCCTGTGGACGTCGTAGGTCAGGTTGACGTCGGATTCCGGGCCGGACCATGTGAACTGCTGGAGGACTCCGCGCGCGCTCTGTCCGGGAGTCAGATCGAGCGGTCCGAACTGCGCTTGCAGGTATTTCAGAACCGACTGGTGCGTGGCCATGCCCTGATAGCGGACGACGACCCGGGCGAACTTGGCGTCAATCGACACGAGCCGCAGAGACTCGACGGCGATGTCACCCAACCGGGGCGGGCTCTGTTTCAAGTCGAACTGTTTGATGCGGGCAGCGGATTCGACTAGGGACACATTCGGCAAGTTGGCGAGAGTTGTTCCCCACGGGATGCCTTGAAAGCCCTTGGGATCGTTTACCATGTTGACGGCCGAGGCGGCCGGTGCAACCAGGAGCTCGGCGCAGCAGAGCAGCATCAGGACAGCTACGCCGGCCATGGCGGTTTCGGGACGCGGTTTCAGACGGAACATCATGGATGGGTCACTGTACTCTCGGTCTCATCCCTTGATCCATTATACTCCGATCTGAAGAGTTAATTGCAGCAGGTGCAGCAGGGCGGCAATCGGAAGCGGCGTGGCGGGAACGGCTGGGGTCAGTACCCGTGTTCGGCGAGCAGATCGCTGAAGCGCGGCGCGAGCACGGCGCTTTCGATAAACAGGAAGCCGCGCTCACCCCGGCCTTCGTAGGTCATGTTGATTTCGGTGTCCGTGCCGCGCCAATTGTATTGCTGGTTCGTCCCTCGCATCGTCTGGCCGGGTGTGCGATCGAGCGACCCGTATTGCGCCTGCAAATAGGCCAGCACCTGGTCATGCACATTCTTGCCGCGGTAACGGATGGTGACGCGGGCGAACTTCCCGTCGAACGTCGAGAGCCGCATCATGTCGACCCTGGCCTCACCCATCGGGAGCGGGCCGGCTTTAAGGTCGTATTCTTTGATATGGGGAGCGGAATTGGCCAGCGTGAGTTCCGGCCGACCGTCCAGCGCCGTTCCCCAGGGAATGTTGTTGAACCCCTTGGGGTCGTTGGTCATGCCCACGGCATGGACGCACGGCGTCGGTGCAAGGATGATGGAATAGACCAGGCCGGCGGCCAGTGCGAAGGCGGCGAGTCGTGCGTGCAGGAGACGGCGGTCTGGCACGGGATCTCCTCCTGAGACGCGCGCACAGTAGCACGTTGACTGTGCGCAGGCAACCTTGTGAATCCCCCATCGCTTGGCTATAATGCGACCGCTTTATCGGCCGGCTCGCACATGGCCGGCCTTGTTATTTTGGGAGTTGCGAATGATCGAGAGCGACACGTTCGTTCAGGCGCTGCAGGATGTCGGTTTTGATTTTTTTACCGGCGTGCCGGATTCCATCCTGGGCGGAATCATCGAGACCCTGATGGAGCGACGCCTCTACACGCCCGCCGTGCGGGAGGATGAAGCCGTGGCGATGGCGGCCGGCGCCTATATGGCCGGCAAGGTGCCGGCGGTCCTGATGCAGAATTCGGGGGTGGGTACCTCGCTCAACGCGATCATTTCGCTCAATGTCATCTACAAGCAGCCATGCCTGCTCCTGATCTCGTGGCGCGGGTTCCAGGGGAAGGACGCGCCGGAGCATCTGGTGATGGGCGAAAACATGACACAGGTGCTCGACTCGGTCCATATTCCCCACCGCACCCTTTCGGAGCAAACCCTGATCGACGACCTCCAGTGGACGGCGCAGACTTTCATGAAGGAACGCGTACCGGTCGCGCTGCTCTTGAAGAAGGGGATTGTGAAATCGTTGCATCCGTGACGAAGCGAGCGGGAAAGGCGAGAAATGCGCGACGTGCGAGAAACAATGAATCACGAGTTGCACAGTCCTGCGCGTCGCGCCAGTCGCGCGTCTTTTGGTAGAAAGGGAAATCGGGAATGAGGCCCGAAGAGGGAACCATGCAGAGCCGCGCGCGAGTGATTGCCGCGGTGCTCGAACAGCTCACCGACCAGCCGGTGATCATCTGTAACGGCTTTCCGTCTCGCGAGGCCCACAAAATCGCGGACCGGGCCACGCATTTTTATATGATCGGGTCCATGGGCGTGGCAGCGGCGATCGGGCTGGGTGTGGCGCTGAACAAACCGAATAAAAAAGTCGTCGTGCTCGATGGAGACGGCAACGTGCTGATGGGCATGGGGACGCTGGCGACGGTCGCCGCGCTCAAGCCGAAAAACTTTGTGCACGTGGTGCTGGACAATGAAGTGTACGGCACGACGGGCAACCAGCCGACCATCTCGAACGTCGTGCGGCTGGAGCAGGTCGCGAAGGCCGCCGGATACGTGAATGTCGAGCGCGCGATCGAACGCGAAGACGTTATCTATGAATTCAAAGATATGCTAAAAAAAGATGGGCCGAGCATGTTGCTGGTCAAGGTCACCGAACAGGCCGAAGACGCCGGCCGCATCATGATCGAGCCGTCCGACATGACGCAGCGGTTCAAAAAGGCGATAGAATAGGCACCATGATTCTCCTCAACCCCGGTCCCGTCAACGTCTCCGAGCGCGTGCGCAAGGCGCTGAACCGGCCTGACCTCTGCCATCGCGAGCCCGAATGCGCGGAATTATTGCAGGGGATCCGGCAGAAACTCCTGAAGGCGTTTGTGCCTGGTGCGGAATCGGAATACACGGCGGTGCTGTTGACCGGCTCGGGCACGGCAGCCGTCGAAGCCGCCGTGCTCTCGTCCATCCCAAACGGCAAGCGGATGCTGGTGCTCAATAACGGCGTCTACGGCGAGCGGATTTCCTCCATGGTCGGGGTCCACCGGCTGGCGGTGCCCGAATTGAAGATGGACTGGACGAAGCGCCCCGACCCCGAGCAGTTGCGGCTGGCGCTGCGGCAGCGTCCTGAAGTGCATGTGGTCGCGATGGTGCATCACGAGACGACCACCGGCTTGATCAATCCCATTAAGGAAATTGCCGAGGTGGTGGACAGCCAGAATCGCGTGTTCCTTGTGGATTCGGTGAGCGGGCTGGCCGGCGAGCCGCTGGATATCGCGGGCGCGCATCTCTATATGGTGGCCGGGACGGCGGGCAAGTGCATCCAGGGGTTCCCCGGCATGTCGTTCGTGCTTGTGCGCAAGGGATTCATGGAGCGGATGAAGAACTACCCCAAGCGCTCCTGGTATCTCCACCTGCCTCATTATTATGAGAACGATCAGGTTGCGAGCATGCCATTCACGCCGGCGGTGCAGGTCGCCTATGCCTTCAACGAAGCGCTCGACGAGTTGTTGGAAGAGGGTGTGGCGAACCGCATCCAACGGTACAAGCAGGCGGCGACCCGGATTCGCCAGCGCATGAAGGAATTGGGCGTGAAGCCGTTCCTTCCGTCGGAACATCAATCCAACACGATTACTTGCTTCCATCTGCCCAATGGGCTTCCCTATCAGACGTTGCACGACCGTCTGAAAGAACAGGGCTATGTCATCTACGCGGGGCAGGGCCAACTGGAGAGCAAGGTGTTCCGCATCGCCAACATGGGCGCGCTGTCCATGCAGGACATCGGCGGATTCCTCGCTGCGTTCCAGAAAGTCCTGGAGTCGGCGGCCGTTCGGGCATGAAAGCCATCATCCTGGCGGCTGGGGTCGGCAAACGGCTGTGGCCGGTGACCCAGCACCACCCCAAATGCCTGATTCAAATCGGCGGGCGCACGCTGCTGGCCCGGTATCTGGACGCGCTGGCGAGCGTCGGCATCAAGCAAGCCGTGATCGTCGTCGGCTACAAGCAGGAGATGATCAAGGCGGCTGCCGGTTCCGGCCTGAGCGGCGTGGCGGTGCGGTATCTCGAAAGCGATCAATACCAGCGGGGCAGCATCACGTCCCTGTGGCGGGCGCGGGAGGAGTTGAACGGGGACGCCCTCATCATGGATGCGGACGTGCTGTTCCATCGCACGATTCTCAAGCGCCTGGTGGACTCGGCCCATCCGACCGCGCTGTTGATGGATGAATCGGTCAAGCAGACCGGCGAAGAGTGCATGGTTGTGGCGCAGGGCGGGCAGGTCATCGCGCTGACCAAGAAGATGCCGTCGCGCTATGATATGGCCGGCGAGGGCGTCGGGTTTCTGAAAGTCCGCGGGGCGGACACCGGCCCGCTGCTGCGTTCTGTGCAGGCCTATGTGGAGCGCGGGCAGTTGGACATGGAGTACGAGGATGCGCTGCTGGAGTTTTTCGGCGAGGTGAAGGTCGGCTACGAGCGGATCGGCGGGTTGCCATGGACCGAAATTGATTTCGAGGAAGACGTGGCGAAGGCCGAACGGGAGATCCTGCCGAAACTGGGATAAAGACTAGGTAATGGGCATGAAGTGGGAATAAAATAAGCGCCGATATCCCGTTGCCCATTTGCCCGCCGGATGTTGATGTTATGGACCAAACCCTTCCTCAAGAGCGCAAGACTGCAAACAGGCAAGGCCTGAATACCGCCATCGTGGTAGCTGCGGCCGGTGTGTTCAGCCGGGCGGTGGAGAGCACCGATGACGTCGGCCCCTTGACTATTGTCGGCGGGCTCCCGCTGTTTGTACGGACCGTGCTCATGCTGCAGCGCACGGGGATACAGGACATCGTGGTGCTGGCGGGCGCAGAGGAAGCGAATCTCAAGCGGCTGTTGCGCGACGATCCGCGGGTGACAGTCTCGATGCGGTGGCGTCCCGTTCGGGAATTTCCTCCGGACGATCACCGGACGTGGGAAGCGCTGGCCCATGAGGTGAGCGGCGCCTGCCTGGTGGTCGGCGCGCAGATGGTCATGGCCAGGCAGCTCATCGAGGTCTTGGGGCGTGAAGCGGACGCCGAGCAGGGGGCGCTGACGGTGGTCTGTGACGGCCGCGCCACGGAAATCGCCGTGCTGCCGCCCAGTCTCATGAGCGTATCGGGAGCGATCAGAGGGGAAGGTCCGCCGATTCGCGCGTTGTTGGGCCGCGCGCAGGCCAGCGGCCGCGTGACGGCCGTGGAAACCTCCTCCCGGTCGCCCTACTGGTGCGTGCTCGTGCACGATGCCGCCGCGGCGACCGCTGCCGAGCGGTTGCTCTTCCAATCGTTGCGGGGCCAATACGAAGGCTTCGTGGACACCTACTTCAACCGGGCGATCTCGGCGCTGCTGAGCCGGGTGTTTCTGGCGCTGAGATTTTCTCCGAACGCGATTACGATGGTGGCCACGGCCATCGGCGTATTCGCCGCGGTGGCCTTTACGAAGGGAAGTTACGCAGCGGGTCTCCTCGGTGCGCTCCTGTTCCAGTTGGCGGCGATCGTGGATTGCTGTGACGGCGAGGTGGCGCGGCTGACCTTCACGGAGTCGCCGCTCGGCGAGCAACTGGACATCATGACGGACAACGTCGTGCATATGACGATCTTTGCCGGCATCGGCTGGGGTGCGTTCGTCGCGCAAGGCGGCTGGCAGAGCACGGCGTCCCGGCCCTGGCTGCCGCTCGCGCTGGGCGGCGCGGCGGTCTTTGCCAATGTGATGTCGTTATGGCTGTTCACGAGGGCCAAGGCGATCGGGAGGCGGCAGGGCTGGAGCAGCCCTCAACAGACCGCCCGGGTCGAATTCATTCTCAAAAATATGGCCAGCCGTGATTTTTCGGTGATCCTGCTGTTCTTCGCCGCGATCGGCAAGTTGAGCTGGTTTCTCTGGATGACGGCGATCGGGGCGAACATCTTCTGGATCATGCTGGCGTGGACGACGCGCCCGTCCGCCATTACTCGTGCTTAGGCTCATCCTCCTTCTCGTCGGTTTACTCACCTTCGCCGGATTGATCTGGCACATCGGGCCCGGCAATATCCTTGCGGCCATCGCCGGCATCGGGCCGCTGGCGTTTCTTGTCATCCTGCTTCCATCGTTGTTGATATACCTATCGGACGCCTACGGTTGGCGGCTCACGTTGCGGAACCACGCCGCCGCCGTGACGTTCAGGCGGCTGCTCATGATCCGCACCGCGGGCGAAGTGGTGAACATGACGACGCCGACCGCCTACGTCGGCGGCGAGCCGCTCAAGGCCGCCCTGCTCAAGCCATACGGTGTGCCAATGATCGAGGCGCTGGCCTCCGTCATCACGGCCAAAACCACCATGACCATCGCGCAGGTACTGTTCATCCTGATTGGGATCGGCCTCGCCTTCGGGCTTGTCGGGGCCTCGGCCTCGGAGGATTCGAACGCGCCGTTGCTGACGGCTCTGGTCGGGACGGGGTTGTTGTTATTCGGCATGGCGCTGTTCGTGATGGTGCAGCGGATCGGCTTGTTCCTGGGCCTGCTGAACGTGTTGCGCTGGTGCCGCATCCGTATTCCTTATCTGGAGGGGCGCGAGGAGAAGCTGCGCGAGTTGGACCGGACGATTCTAGACTTCTACACGCACGACCGCCGCGCGTTTCTGCTTTCGATCGGATTCTTTTTTCTCGGGTGGATGGCGGAAGCGCTGGAAGTCTACGTGATCCTCTATTTCATCGGCGGGCCGTCCGTCGACCCGCTGGCTGCGATTGCCATCGGCGCCTTGTCGGTCTTCATCAAAGGCGGTACCTTTTTTATTCCGGGAAGTCTCGGCGCGCAGGAAGGCGGCAATCTGTTGGTGATGGTGGCGTTTGGTTACTCGGAAGTGACCGGCCTCACCTTCGCGCTCCTGCGTCGGGTGCGTGAACTGGTCTGGATCGCAATCGGAGTGGCCTGCCTTGCTGCGCTCGGCGGCCGGAAGGTCGTGACGTCGGAAGAAGTCTCTCGTTAATCAGGGGGATTGCGTGATGCGCGCTCGAAGCATGCTGCGCCTGTTCGGCCTTGGACTGGCTTGCTGGCTTGCGACGGCTTGCTCGGCGTTGGATTCGATGTATCTGCGGATTGCGCCCAATCCCGGCAATCCGATCCGAACGGTGGCGGTCCTTCCGTTGGTCAACAATACGAATGACGTGGGCGCCCCTCAGTACATCCGCGACCAACTGATCGCGCGTCTGCAGGCCTTGCAGTATGCCGTCCAGCCGGTCTTGCAGACGGATCAAATCTTGCGGGATCAGCTCGGCATCACATTGGGGCGCCAGTTGGATCTGGCGACGGTGCAGCAGCTCCGCGATGCGCTGGGAGTGGACGGGTTGGTATTCGGGGTGCTGGATGATTTCGCGACCAAGACCTTCGGGCTGCTCACCGAAAAACGTGGTCGGACGCGATTGTCATTCGTGAATGCGTCCGACGGCTCGCAGGTGTGGGCAAGCGGGGTGGGGGTGATCGGTCGGATCAGGGTCGTGGGCGGAACGGCCGGGAAAGTGGCGGCCGGCTTTGAAGCGGCGTCCCGTCTTGAGGCGGCCAAGGAGTCGGCCGAACAGGCGCAAAAAATAACCGGCGGGCAATCCGTCGGGAAATTGCCGGGCGGACTCGACCTCGTTCCCGCTCCCTGGTTCACGATTCCAACGGTGGAGATCGGCGAAGAACCGACCGGCGAGGGGAAGGCGAAGAAGGAAGGCGGGAACGTGGCCGCCGGCCTGATGGTGGGACTTGGAGAACAGTTGGTCGAGAAGGCCGCCGGCAAACCCCTCTATCAGGAAGTCCGGCTCATGTTGAATCTGTTGCTGCGGCCCGATGCCGTCGCGGCGCTTGAAGCCGCAGCGGTGCAGCGGCTCGAGCGAACCCTTGCCGGTGGAAGGGCCAGGAGCAAAGAACAACTGGCCATGGAAATTGCCACGAAAGCGGCAGAGCTGAATACGATCCGCCTGCTCCGGCCGCTGCCCGTCGGCCCCGGCGCGTTGGGCGTTCCCGGCGGACACACATCTATCCCTGTGACATCTGCCCCATAACTCCCGTTTACAGCCTCCCTGTCCCTTGCTAGGATGCGCGGCATGAAATCGGTCATGATCGCGATCTGGGCATTGGTGGCGGTGTTGTGTGCTGTGGCGTTCGGATTCGTCACTGGTCTCTTCAATCCTCATGAAAAGGTCAATGGGCTGTGGCTGGTCGTCGCGGCGGCCTGCTTCTACATCCTCGCGCTGCGGTTCTACGGAAAGTTCTTAGCGCGCCGGGTCTTGGAACTGAACGATCAGCACGTGACGCCGGCCTGCCGCCTGAATGACGGTACGAATTTCTATCCCACCAATAAGTATGTGCTGTTCGGGCACCATTTCGCGGCGATCGCGGGCGCCGGGCCGCTGCTCGGTCCGGTGCTGGCGGCGCAGTTCGGCTATCTGCCGGGCTTTCTGTGGCTCGTGATCGGTGCGGTGCTGGCCGGGGCAGTGCAGGATTTCATTATTCTGGTCGCCTCGATGCGGCGCAACGGCCGGTCGTTGCCGGAGATCGCGCGTGACGAACTGGGGATCATCACCGGTTCGGCCACGGCCGTGGCCGTGCTGTTCATTGTGGTCGTCGCGCTTGCCGGCCTGGGACTCGCGGTCGTCAACGCGCTCTATCGGAACGCCTGGGGCACCTTCACGATCGCGATGACGATTCCCATCGGATTTTTGATGGGCTTTTATCTGGAAAAGCTTCGCCCTGCCCGGATCGGGGAAGTCTCCGCGCTGGGGGTGGGGCTGCTGTTCGCATCGGTCATCCTGGGACGGGTCGTGGCCCAGTCAAGTATCGCGGGCTGGTTTGAGTTCGAGCGCGAGACGCTGGTTTGGCTGCTGGCCGGCTATGGATTTCTCGCCTCTGTCCTGCCTGCCTGGATGCTGCTGGTGCCGCGCGGGTATCTGTCCACCTTCATGAAACTTGGCGTGGTGGTGCTGCTGGCGGTCGGCGTGATTCTCATGGCGCCCACGATTGAAATGCCGCGCGTGACGGTATTTGCGAACGGCGGCGGGCCGATCATCCCCGGCACGCTGTTCCCGTTCTTGTTCATCACGATCGCTTGCGGGGCCATTTCCGGCTTTCATTCGCTCGTCTCGTCCGGCACAACGCCGAAGATGATCGAGCGGGAATCCCATGCGCCGGTTGGGTATGGCGCGATGCTCCTAGAGAGCTTCGTGGGCGTCATGGCGTTGATCGCGGCTTCGGTGCTCGTGCCAGGCGACTATCTGGCGATCAATACGATGCTGTCGCCGGACGCGCTGGCGGAGATGGGTTTCCCGGTGCAGAGGATTCAGGAATTGTCACGGCTCGTGGAAGTGAACGTGGAAGGGCGGCCGGGCGGGGCTGTGTCGCTGGCGGTCGGGATGGCGTCCATCTTTGCGGCGCTGCCCGGCATGGCGGGCCTGATGGCCTACTGGTATCAGTTCGCGCTGCTCTTCGAGGCGCTGTTCATCCTGACGACAATCGACACCGGCACGAGAGTCGCGCGCTATCTGATTCAGGAAATGGGAGGGCGGGTCTACGAACCGCTCCGGCGATTCAACTGGTGGCCTGGCGTGCTTGTCAGCAGCGGCGCAGTCGTCGGCGCCTGGGGCTATCTGATCAGCACCGGCAGCATCTCGACGATCTGGCCCATGTTCGGCGCGGCCAATCAGTTGCTGGGTACGCTGGCGCTCTGTATCGGCACGACGGTGCTGATCAAGATGAAGAAACCGCAGTTTGTCTGGATCACGGCGGCGCCGATGGTGTTCGTGGGCGCGATCACGCTGACCGGATCGTACGAGATGTTCGGGCTGTTTCTCGGCAAGGCCAACAGTCTCGGAGACGCGGGGCAGGCGTTTGCGCTCTATCTGGACGCGGCGCTGGTCGGCATCGTGGCTCTGATGGCGGTGATCGTCCTGGCGGACAGCATCCGGCAATGGTATGGCTATCTGATCGACAAGAAGCCGTTCACCAGCAGCGAAGTGATTATCCTGCGTGGCGGTGGTGCCTCGCCGGCTGCGTCGCGCCCTGCGATCTCGGATAGCATTCACCTTCCCGGCGGCGGCTGTTGTTAGCGCGGTGTGGCATGGAGGAATAAGCGATGGCTGATCAGTATTCATTCGATGTCGTGTCGAAAGTGGATATGCAGGAAGTGAAAAATGCGATCGACCAGGCCTTGAAAGAAATCACCCAGAGGTTCGATTTTAAGGGCACAAAAACGGAGGTGACGCTCAAGGAAAAGGAAATGGAACTGGTGATCGTGTCGGACGACGAGTACAAGCTGAAGAGCGTCGTGGACATCGTGCGGGGCAAGCTGGTCAAGCGCAACGTCTCGGTCCGTGCCTTCACGTTCGGGGCCGTGGAGCCGTCGTTGGGCGGGCTGGCCCGGCAGGTCGCCAAAATCCAGAGCGGCTTGGCGATGGAGAAGGCCAAGGAGATCGTCAAGGAGATCAAGGACGGCAAGCTGAAAGTCCAGGCGCATATCCAGGCCGATCAGGTGCGCGTGCAGAGCAAGAGCAAGGACGAGTTGCAGACGGCGATCGCGTTCCTGAAACAAAAAGACTTTGGGATCGATCTGCAGTTCACCAATTACCGATAACGTTCATGATGCCCCGTCTTGCCGCCTTCCTCACAGCGGTGCTCCTCGCGGTTGCCGGCTGCGGCGGTAGCGATCCCATCGTCGTCATTGCCCTCCATCCGTTGAAGTCGCAGATCATCTACGTGGCGACCAACGATTACATTTTTAAAACACGCGACGGCGGGCAGACCTGGGAAAACATTTCCAAAGGCATGAGCCATTCGCGCGTGATCTCGATGGCCATCGATCCCGCCTATCCCGCGACGGTCTATGCCGGAACGAAGGGCGACGCGGTTTTCAAAAGCTACGATGGTGGGCAGCGCTGGACGTCGCTGCGAAATGGTCTGGAAAGCAACACGGTCACCTCCGTCGTCACCCAGTTCGTGTTCGATCCGAAAGAGAGCAGTCACCTGTTCGTCTCCACCACCATGGGAGTGTTTGAATCCACGAACGGCGGGGAGAGTTGGCAGAAAAGGATGGACGGGATGACGGAGGTGCTGATGGTCGTGACGCTGGCGCTCGATCCTACGAGGCCGCAAATGATGTATGCCGGTACCAGCGGCGGCGTCTACAAGTCCGTCAACCGCGCGGGACGATGGAGCAAGGCGAATAACGGCCTGGTGCCGCCCGAATTGATCAAATCGTCTCGTGCGTTGGGTGTGACGGTGATGCAGGTGGACCCCTACGCGCCGGACACGGTTTACGCGGCGACACTGAACGGTCTCTACAAATCCACTAACGCAGCCGCGTCCTGGACGCGCATTGCGCAAGAACTGCCGGACCAGATGATCAGCGCGATGGTGCTGGATCGGGCCAGAGCTGGCACGCTCTATATCGCCAGTCGCGAAGGTGTGCATAAAAGCGAGGATGGCGGGAAGACGTGGAAAGCGATCAACAAAGGATTCACGAGCCTGAACATCCGTTCGCTGGCCCAAAGCGCGATTGACTCCAGGCTTTTCTACGCCGGCACGAACGGCAGCGGTCTGTATAAAAGTGAGAATGGCGGCGAAACGTGGGTCCCTATGCCACTGGTCAAGCCAATGTCGCAGACCGGCCACGCGTCATAATTTTTGAACAATCAGCGACGTTCGTTGAGAGTCGAGTCGCCGACCGCCGGGCCGACGCGGCCGGTCGTTCCAATCTCAAAGCCAGTGGAAGGCGTCTGACCGATATCGGTGCCGGTCGGCGGGGTTGTTCCCACGTCGGTGCCGGTGGAGCCTTGAGAGGTGGTGTTGCCGAAGTCCGTGCCGGTCACGTTGGGCACGGTGGTGTCCTGTGACAATGTTCCCGGACGATTCGGCAGCGTGGTGTCTCCGATCTCCGTGCCGGTTCTGGCCGATTCCGGGGACAACCCAGGTCGAAATTCTTTCTTGATGGCCTCTTCTTCACCCTGGATGCGTCGTTGCTCGCGTCCGGCTGCTTCATAGCCGAGCTCATCCATCTTCTCCTTGGATTTTTCGATGGCCTCCAGCCTGGCTTTCAGCATTTTCAGGTTATCACGTGCCTGCGCCACTGGCGGCATGATTTCTCTGAGCGTGAATCCCCGTAACTTCATCTGTTCGCTGAAGAGAACGGTCTGAGCCGTCAGCAGCAGGTGGTTAGCCCGCTCTTCCAGTTCTTTCAGATCGTTGAGCGAGGCGATATCGGTCGAGCAGCAGTCTAAAAACTGGCGGTATTCTCGGAGGAAGCCGGAGATTTCAGTTTGCAGGTTTTCCGCCTTGATTTCCTTGTGGGGAACGCGCGCACCCCCGGCTGGCTTGTCGGGCTTCTCGGCCAGAGGCGTACACCCAGGACCCGGCGCGGCAGAATACTGTTGATCCGGAGTCCGCTGAGGACACCAGTATAGTGCTGATGCGGCCGATGCGGGCTCCAAGGTTATCGGGAACAGGCATAGGACAAGCCCAAGAAGGGTAAGCCGAGCAAGCTGACAGGTTGGATGACGCAACGTTCGCATAACAAATTCTTATTTTATTCTGCACGCCCGCCTTCGTAATGTCAAACGTGCCGCCGTCTATGGAAGGAGGCGCCTTGCATTAATCCGGCATTGTCGGATAGGCTGTAAAAACATAGTGAAAACGTGGACAGCACGCGCGTCGCCCGGATCTACTGGCTGGAAGCACGCACGCGAAACGAATTCGTTCCCCCGTATGCTCCAGAAGTTGCATTCATAACCGGTGGTCCTGTTCAGGCGCGATATCCCTGACTGTGCGGGGTCGCGGCCATGGTTGTCTGCACAAACGACGTTTCCCGGCAATTCTCCTTGGTTTTCCCAGGAACCCACCCGGATTTACTCAAACTAGACCAAGTCTCCTATCTAGCTGACTTCACGAATATTTCTCTTGACAGGAGCGGCCTGAATTGTATACTTTTGCCACAAAGTGGGAGAAAGTGGTAACTAATGATATCTCAAAGGGAAATGGCTCGGTCTGCCATGTTCCTGTTCTGTCCAAGGACGTGGTTGCATGGTTAGTCAGGCAACCAGGCGGAACGTACCTCGATTGTACGGTTGGGCAGGGTGGTCATGCGGCGCTCATCCTTGAGCACAGCGGACCTGGCGGCGTTGTCGTAGGAATCGACCGCGATCGGGATGCGATCGCCTCGACGGGAGCGAATTTGGCGCGTTTCGCACCACGGATGCGCCTGATTCAAGGAAATTTCAGCGCACTCAAGCAGCATTTTAAGTCGGCCGGCCTGTCGGAGGTTGACGGCGTGATCTTTGATCTTGGCGTGTCGTCGGCTCAATTGGACCGTCCGGAGCGGGGACTGAGTTTCCTCTCCGACGGTCCGCTCGATATGCGCATGGACCAGCACAGTGGCCACACTGCAGCGGATCTGATCGCCCAGCTTCCAGAGCGTGAGCTCGCCGATCTTATCTACAAATATGGCGAAGAGCGGTACTCGCGCCGAATCGCCCGCGCCATTGTCGCTGCCAGAAAAACCCACCCACTTCGCACCACCTTTGACCTTGCTTCTGCCGTCTCAGGCACCGTCCCGGCAGCCTACCGCCATGGGCGCATTCATTGTGCGACACGGACGTTCCAGGCGTTGCGCATCGCCGTCAATCAGGAACTCGATGTGATCGAGGGCGCGATACGCGATGCAGCCGATGTGCTGGCCTCCGGCGGCCGGCTCTGCGTCATCTCTTTCCATTCTCTTGAAGACCGGATCGCCAAACACACGTTCCGGTCTCTGGCGCAGGGCCCTGGAGCTTGTCTCGAAATTCTGACGAAAAAGCCGCAGGTACCATCGGATGAGGAATGCCGCAGCAATCCCCGGGCGCGTAGCGCCAAGTTGCGGGTGGCCGAGAAGCTGCCGGGGAGGCCGGCATGAGACTGCTGGCGGCGCTGGGCGTCATCGGGATGTTGTTGCTGTTCGTGTGGGAACGGGTGGATATCGTGCGGGTCGGCTATCGCGTCGAGCAGTTGAAGACCCAAAAGATTGCGCTCCAGCGCGAACAGGATGAATTGCGCGTGAAGGTCTCGGCCTTGACCGCGCCGGATCGCATTGCCAGGGCGGCGACCGAGAAGCTCGGGATGATCCCGCCCCAGCCTGGGCAGGTGGTGATGGTGAGTGCCGCCAATCCCGTGCCGGTCATGGGTGACCGGTCGCCTGAAGTCCACGTCGCGAAGAGCGAACGTTTCTGGAGGAAACCGTGACCGGCAGGGATGCCTGCCGGGGTCGCCGGATCGTGCTGGCCGTTCTTCTGCTGGCCGGGTTCGCGGTCGTGCTGGGACGGCTGATCCATCTGCAAGTGCTGCAGGCGGCGGAACTGTCGGTCAAGGCGGACCGGCAGCACCAGAAGGCCGTGACGGTCGAAGGCAGCCGTGGCTCCATTTATGACCGGCGCGGCAAGGTGCTGGCCATGAACATGGAGGTCCCGTCGGTGTTCGGCGTGCCGGCGTCGCTGGACAATCCGTCCGGCGTGGCGCGCGATCTCGCGCGGGTGCTGCGCGTGCGCGCCGACGAGATCGAGAAAAAGCTGCGGCAGGAGCGGAACTTCGTCTGGATTGCGAGGAAAGTGGACCCCGAGCAGGGACGGCGCCTGGAGCGGCTGTCGCTGGACGGGATCGGCACGGTCATGGAGGGACGGCGGTTCTATCCCAAGGGCGCGCTGCTGTCGCACGTGCTGGGATTCGCGGGCATGGACGGCCAGGGACTGGAAGGCATCGAGCGTCGCTACGATCCGTACCTGCGCGGCGAGAAACGCCAGATCGTGTTGCAGCGCGATGCTCTGGGACGCACGGTGTTCCCCAAGGGACTGACGGAGCAGGGGCCGTCGGCAGGGCACAGCGTGACGCTGACAATCGACGAGGTGATCCAGTACATCGCGGAGAAGGAACTGGATGACGTGGTCTCGGCAACTCAGGCCAAAGGCGGCGTGGTGATCGTGATGGAGCCGAAAACCGGCGCGGTGCTCGCCATGGCGATATCGCCGCGGTTCGATCCCAACGCCGTGCGCGGATTGTCCGCCGACCGGTGGCGCAACCGGGTCGTCACCGATGCCTACGAGCCGGGCTCGACCATGAAGATCTTTCTGGCCGCGGCCGCGCTGGAAGAACATGCGATGAAGCCGAACAGCATGATTAATGCGGAGAACGGAAAAATGACGATCGCCGGCACAGTGATCCATGATCACGAGAAGGCCAAGTGGATCACCTTTGCGCAGGCTCTTCAACGATCCAGCAACGTGGCGGCCGCCAAGACTGCGATGGTGCTGGGGGAGGATCGTCTCTTTCGCTACCTGAGGGCGTTCGGGTTCGGAGAGAAGACGGAAATCGATCTGCCGGGCGAAGCCACCGGCCTGGTCAAGGAACCGCGTGAGTGGGGACGGCGCACGCTGGCCTCCGTGGCGATGGGGCAGGAAATCGGCGTGACGGCGCTTCAGCTCGCGACCGCCGTCTCGGCCGTGGCGAACGGCGGGTGGCTGATGCGTCCCTATGTCGTCTCGGAAGTCCGTGATGGGCACGGACAACTGGTGGCGCACGTGACTCCGCAGGTCCGCCGCCGTCCCATTACGGCGGAAACTGCCCAGACGCTGGGGACGATGCTGGAAAGCGTGGTGACGGCGGGAACCGGTTCGAAGGCCGCTGTGGCCGGCTATCGCGTGGCGGGCAAGACGGGCACGTCGCAGAAGATCGATCCGGACACCGGCGCCTATTCATCGGCGCTCTCCGTGGCCTCATTCGCAGGCTATGTTCCGGCGGAAGATCCGCGGATGACGATCATCGTGATCATTGATGAGCCCCAGGGAGAGGCTTGGGGCGGCACGGTGGCGGCGCCGATTTTCAGGCGGGTGGCGGAGCAGGCGCTGCCGTATCTCGGTATCTCCTCCCAGGAGCCGGTGAAAGTGGCGCTGGCGGATCGAACCGGAATCGGGATGGTGCCATGACCTTTGCCGAATTGGTGGAGCCGCTGCGAACGGCTGAGCGGCAGGGCAATCTTGATATTGCCGTGACGGCGTTGACGGACGATTCTCGCGCGGTCAAGCCGGGCAGCGTGTTTGTGGCGGTCAAGGGAGCGCGCGTGGACGGACATGCCTTTATCGAGAGGGCTGTTGCAGCCGGTGCGTCCGCGCTGGTCCTGCAAAAAGGATGGCCCGCGCCGGCCACGTCCTCGGTGCCGATCGTGCGCGTGGAGGATTCCCGGCGGGCGCTGGGTCTGCTGGCAGGCCGGTTCTACCGTGAGCCCGCCTCCCGGCTCTGCATGGTCGGCGTGACCGGCACGAACGGCAAGACGACGGTGACATACCTCTGCAAGGGCGTGCTGGAAACTGCCGGCCGCCATGTCGGATTGATCGGCACCGTCGCCTACCAGATCGGCGCCGAGCGCCTGCCGGCGGCCCATACGACGCCCGGCGCCGTGGAATTGCAGGCATTGCTGGCACGGATGGCCGATGCGGGCATGGATGCGGCGGTGATGGAAGTCTCCTCGCACGCGCTGGCGCTGGACCGCACCTCGGGCTGCGAATTTGACGTAGCGATCTTCACCAATTTGACGCAGGACCATCTCGATTTTCACATCGACCTGGAATCCTATTTTCAGGCGAAGCTCCGCCTGTTTTCAGATCTGGATCCGGCCGGCAGAAAGCTCCGGCCCAAGCGCGCCATCGTCAACCTCGACGATGCCCGCGGTCCACGCGTGTGCGAAGCCAGCCGCGTGCCCGTCTGGACCTATGCGATCCACCAGCCGGCCGATATCCGGGCGGAAGACGTCCGGCTCGCGCTCAGCGGCACCCGCTTCACCGCGGCCACGTCGCACGGACAATTTCCGATCGAGAGCCGGCTGGTCGGTGAGCATAACGTCTACAACATCCTCGCGGCGATCGGCGTGGGTCTGCACGAAGGATTGTCGCCGGAGATTATCCAACGTGGAATTACTTCGGTCGCGAACGTGCCGGGACGGTTCGAGCGGGTGGAGGCAGGGCAGGACTTTACGGTCGTGGTGGATTACGCCCACACGGACGATGCGCTCCTGCGGCTGCTGACCGCGGCCCAGGCGCTGAAGACAGGACGAGTCATCACAGTGTTCGGATGCGGAGGGGATCGCGATCGGGGCAAGCGGCCCAAGATGGGCCGCGTGGCGGCGCGGCTCAGCGATGTGGTGTTCCTGACCTCCGACAATCCGCGCAGCGAGAATCCAGAAGCTATTTTACGCGAGATCGAAGTCGGGGTGCGCGAGGCGCTCACTGACAAGAAGATCCGGTACGAGGTGATCGCCGATCGCCGCGCGGCGATCGAGGCGGCCGTGCGCGAGGCGAAGGCCGGCGACACGGTGCTGATCGCGGGGAAGGGCCACGAGGACTATCAGATCGTCGGGGCCACGCGTCTCCATTTCGACGACCGCGAGGTGGCACGGGCGGCGCTGGCAACTCGGCGGGCATGATGCCAGTGGCCCTGTGCGCGCAGCCGATTCCGATCGGTGCATTGGGGAAGTATACGATGCCGCTCTTTATCGTTGACGAAGTGCGGGAGATCACCAGCGCCCGTGTGCTGACGGAGTGGGAGGCGCGTGCTGCCAAGCAGGGCATCCGGAGGCTGTGCACGGATTCGCGGGACATCGGCGAAGGCGACCTGTTCGTCGCGATCAAGGGCGAGCGGATGGACGGACATGACTTTGTCCTTGCCGCGCTGAAGAAGGGTGCGGCCGGCGCGCTGGTGCAGGACGACTATCGTCTTCCTGCGCCCATGCCGCAGCGGGCGGCCCGCAGACCGGTTGTGCTCAGCGTGCCGGATACGCTCCGGGCCTATCAACAACTGGCGGCCTACCACCGCAACCGGTTTCAGATTCCGGTCGTGGCCGTGACCGGCAGCAACGGCAAGACGACGACGAAGGAGATGGTGGCCGATGTGCTGGCGCAGCGCTGGCCGGTGCTGCGGACCGAGGGAAATTTGAACAACCGCATCGGTGTACCGCAGACGCTGTGCAGGCTGGCGCCGCGCCACAAGGCGGCGGTGATCGAGATGGGCGTAGACCAGACGGGCCAGACCGTGCGGCTCTGCGAGATCGCCCGTCCGACGATCGGCCTGATCACGAACATCGGGCCGGACCATCTGGAGTTTTTCGGCACCATGGACGTCTCCGCACAGGCGAAAGGTGAACTGCTGGAGTTCCTGCCCCCTGAGGGGCACGCGGTGCTCAATGCGGACGACGCCTACTTCGGCTATCTGGCCTCGCGCACCCGCTGCGAGGCACTGTCGTTCGGGCTCTCGTCGAAGGCCCAGGTGCGGGCGGAGCGGCTGACGCTGGGATCCCGGCAGGGCACGCAGTTCCATCTGCGGTTTCCCGGGCGCAGCAAGCCGCAACCGGTGTCCATACGAGTCCATGGCCTGCATAACGTCCTGAACGCGCTGGCGGCGGCGGCGGTCGGCCATGTCATGGGGCTGAGTCCGGTGACGATTGCCGAGGGGTTGGCCCGGTTCAGGCCGGCGGCCATGCGGTCCCAGGTGCTGACGGTGGGCGGGATCCGGATCATCAACGATTGCTACAACGCGAACCCGGCGTCGATGAAGGCGGCCATCGATCTGCTGCTCGCGCTTGGCGCCGGCGGGCGTTCGGTCGCGGTTCTGGGAGATATGCTCGAATTGGGCCCGTCCGCGCCCGCCTTGCATCGCGAAGTCGGCGCGTATCTCGCCGAACGGGGCGTGACGCATCTCATCGCCTGCGGAGCCCTGGGCAAACACCTGGCGGACGGCGCGCGCGGCGCAGGCATGGCTGCCGAACGCGTCGCGTACGAATCGGACGCCACCCGCGCGGGAGCGTCGTTGAAAGCGCTCGCGCAGGACGGGGATGTCGTGCTGGTCAAGGCGTCGCGCGGCATGAAGATGGAACGGGCTGTGGAGATGCTGGCAGGCGCACCTCGCGACACGGCCACGGGCAAACAGGCACAGGGACACTGACATGCTGTATTTACTGCTCTATCCGCTGCACACCGAGTTCGCCGCGCTGAACGTCTTCCGGTATCTCAGCTTCCGTCTGATCTATGCCGCGATCACGGCGTTTCTCATCGCCTTCGTGCTGGCGCCGCCGGTGATCCGCCGGCTGCAGGCCATCAAAATAGGCCAGCATATCCGCGAGGACGGTCCCAGCAGCCATCTGAGCAAGGAAGGGACGCCCACCATGGGCGGCATTCTCATTCTCTTTGCCGTGATGCTGGCCACCGTGCTGTGGGCCGATATCACCAATCAGTACGTCTGGCTGGCATTGGGCGCGACGCTCGGATATGGAGTGATCGGTTTTGCCGACGATTATCGAAAATTTACCGGCAACAAATCGAAGGGATTGACCGCCGGGCAGAAAATTGTGGCGCAGGGCCTCCTGGCGCTGGCGATCGGCCTGTTCTTTTACTATCTGCCGGGGTATTCCACGAAATTGAACGTGCCATTTTTCAAAAATTTCACGCCCGATTTGGGTCTCTTGTATATCCCGTTCGCCGTGCTGGTCATCGTCGGCAGTTCGAACGCGGTCAACCTCACGGACGGTCTCGATGGCCTGGCGATCGGTCCCGTCATGATCGCCTCGCTGGCCTATACGATCGTGGCCTACGTGGTCGGCAACAAGATCATGTCCGACTACCTGCTGATTCCCCATATCGAAGGCGCGGGCGAACTGGCGGTTTTCACGGCGGCGATTTTCGGCGCGAGCCTGGGCTTTCTCTGGTTCAACACCTATCCGGCCACGGTCTTCATGGGCGATGTAGGGTCGCTGCCGTTGGGGGCCGCGCTGGGAACGGTCGCAGTCGTCAGCAAGCACGAATTGCTGCTGCTGCTCGTCGGCGGCGTGTTCGTCATCGAGGCGATCTCGGTCATCTTCCAGGTGGCGTCCTTCAAGTCGCGCGGCAAGCGAATCTTCCTGATGGCGCCGATCCATCACCACTTCGAGATGAAAGGCTGGGAAGAACCCAAAGTCGTTGTGCGGCTGTGGATCATCGCCATCCTGCTGGCGCTGTTGAGTCTCAGCACGCTCAAGCTCAGGTAATGGCGATCTATGGGAAATTATGGCGATCGAATCGGTCGAGGGCTTAGCAAACAAGCGGGTCACGGTCCTTGGGATGGCCCGAAGCGGCGAGTCGGCGGCGCGTCTGCTACAGGCGGCCGGGGCGCGGGTCACGATCGCCGATGCGAAAGACGAGGCACAGCTTGCGGATGTGCTGGCGCGGCTGGATCGCACCCGGCTCACCGTCCGAGCCGGAGTCGATCATGGTTCTTCGCTGCAGGAGACTGATCTCGTCGTGATCAGTCCGGGGGTGCCGTCCCGGTTGCCCCTGTTGCAGGCGGTTCGCGGACGCGGCGTGCCGGTGATCGGCGAACTGGAGTTGGCATCCTGGTTCCTGCGGGCACCGGTCATTGCGATCACGGGCACGAACGGCAAGAGCACGACCGTCACGTTGATCGGGGAGATGTTGACGCGCAGCGGTAAACGGGCGTTCGTCGGCGGCAATCTGGGCACGCCGCTCAGCGAAGCGGCGCTCGCGACGCATCGCGCCGGCGGCGCCTCGCCGTACGAATACATCGTGGCCGAGGTGTCGAGTTTTCAGCTGGAAACGATCGGGCGGTTTCATCCCTGGTTCGCGGCAGTCTTGAACATCACGACGGATCACATGGATCGCTACGATGTGCCGGCGGACTATGCCGCGGCCAAGGCCCGGATCTTTGAAAACCAGTCGGGGAACGACATCGCGTTGCTGAATCTAGACGATGCGCAGGTCGCAGCCATGCGGCCGACGGTGCGGGCTCGAGTGATGGGATTCTCCCGCTCGGAATTGGCCGGGCGGGGCGTCGAGGAGGGCATTGCATGGGATGGCGAGCAGGTGACCGCGACCTTCGCGGGACATACCGAAGCGGTCTGCCGGCGCGAGGAGATTCGTCTTCCCGGTTCGCACAATCTGGCCAATGCGATGGCGGCGGCAGCGGTCGGTCTCTCGTGCCGCTGTCCGATGGCCGCCGTCCGCGAGGCGCTTCGCGACTTTCCGGGGATCGAGCACGCGCTGGAAGCGGTTCGCGAGCGGCGCGGTGTGCGGTTCATCAACGATTCGAAGGGCACCAATGTGGATGCCGTGCTCAAGGCGCTCGAGAGCTTCGACGAGCCAATCGTGCTGATTGCCGGCGGGCGTGACAAGGGCGGCGATTTCGAGCGGCTGAAAGACGCTGTGTGCCGGCGCGTGACGCATCTGATTCTGATCGGAGAAGCGGCGCCGAGACTGCACGAGGTGTTGCGCGAGTGTCGGCGGATCAGCCGCGCGCCGTCGCTTCGGGCGGCCGTGGAGGAAGCGGCCGAGGTGGCGGCGGCAGGCTCCGTGGTGCTGCTTTCGCCGGCCTGCGCGAGCTTCGATATGTTTGTGGATTATCAGGACCGGGGCCGGCAGTTCAAACAGTTCGTGAACGCGCTGCCGGCATGACCAAAGAAGGAACGGATGGCGCACAGAATACTCGATGCGGGAACATTGACGCTGCCGTGGTCGTCTGCCGGCGAGCGTCCGCGCAAGCGAGCCTCGGCCGACGGCAGCCTGCTGGCGGTGACGGTCATCCTGGCCCTGATCGGGCTGGTGATGGTGTTCAGCGCCAGCGCCGTGGTGGCCGGGAACCGCTTCCAGGATTCGATCTATTTTCTCAAGCGCCATCTGGCCTGGCTGGCGTTCGGATTTCTGCTGCTCCAGCTCGCGTCACGGATGGATTACATGGTCTGGAAGCGGCTGGCTCTGCCGGCGCTGGGATTGACGGCGGTGCTGCTGGTGCTGGTGCTGGTGCCCTCCATCGGCGCGATGGCCAAGGGAGCCCGTCGCTGGATTCGGATGGGTCCGATCTCGGTGCAACCGGCCGAGATGGTCAAGCTGGCGGTCATCCTGTATCTGGCGACGTACCTCACCAAGCGGGAAGGCCGCCTGACCGAGTTTGCAGCAGGATTTCTCCCGCCGCTGGTCGTCGTCGGCCTGCTGGCCGTGTTGGTGCTGCTGGAGCCGGATCTCGGCACGGTGGTGGTGGTCGGCCTGGTGACCTATGCGCTGCTTTTTCTAGGAGGTGCGCGGCTGAGCCATCTGTTCAGTCTGGTTCCTGTCGCGTTGGCCGCTGGCGCCCTGCTGGTCTGGCGATCACCGTATCGTCTGCAGCGCCTGATAACCTTTTTCGATCCGGGCAAGGATCCCACCGGCGCTGGCTTCCAGGTGAACCAGTCGTTTCTGGCCTTCGGCAGCGGAGGAGCCTTCGGAGTCGGACTGGGAGAAGGCCAGCAGAAACTGTTTTTCCTTCCCGAAGCCCACACCGATTTCGTGCTGGCCCTGGTCGGCGAGGAATTGGGACTGGCCGGGACGGCCACGATCATGGCGCTGTTCGGTCTGTTGGTCCTCAAGGGAATTCAAATCGCGGGCCGCGCGCGGGAGCCGTTCGGCCGGTACCTGGCGTTCGGCATCACGTTGCTCATCGGATTCCAGGCCTTGATCAACGCGGGCGTGGCGACCGGGCTTCTGCCCACGAAGGGACTGACGCTGCCCTTGGTCAGCTATGGAGGCTCCTCGCTGTTGGTGTCCCTGCTGGCGATCGGCATCTTATTGAGCATTTCTCGTGACCGGCAGGGCGGGCGGCAGGCAGGTATCTATGGACGGAGCGCAGCAGCTTGACGACGATCGTCTTTGCAGCGGGCGGCACCGGCGGCCACCTGTATCCGGCCGTGGCGCTCGCGAGGGAATTTTTTCGGCAGGATCCGGACACCCGGATGCTCTTCGTCGGCACGGAACGCGGGATCGAATCGAAGGTGCTGGCGCACGAGGGCTTCGAACTGGCCATGATCGCAGCACAGCCGGTGATGGGACGCGGTGTTCTGAACGCGGCGGGCGCCCTGCTCTCGCTGCCGCGCGGACTCCGGCAGTCCCTGACGCTGTTGCGGGAGCGGCGTGTGGCGTTCGTGCTCGGGGTCGGAGGCTATACCAGCCTGCCAGTACTGCTGGCGGCGCGGCTGCTCGGTGTGCCGAGGGCAATTTTGGAACCGAATGCCTATCCAGGCATGGCCAACAAGGTGCTGGGACCGATTGCCAATCTGGTGTTCGTCGCGTTTCGCGAAGCCGCCGGGCATTTTTCTGCGACCAAGGTGCGGGTCACCGGCATGCCGGTGCGGCAGGCGTTCTTCGAGAACGCGGGCACGGGGCACGAGGCTCGAGGCGAGCAGGGTCGGCGGACCCTGCTGGTGTTCGGCGGCAGCCAGGGCGCGCGGGCGATCAACGACGCGATGCTCGGCGCCCTTCCGCAGTGGGCGGCGATGCGCGGGCAACTGGCGATCGTGCATCAAACAGGCGAAGCGGACCATGCGCGGGTCACGGCAGCCTATGAACGAGCGGGCGTGCAGGCCGAGGTGGTGCCGTTTCTGTTCGAGATGCCGAAGGTGCTGCGCTCCGCAGACCTGGTCGTCTCGCGCGCCGGAGCGATGACGCTGGCGGAACTGACCGTGTGCGGCAAGCCGGCGATTGTGATCCCGCTGCCGCACGCGATCTATCAGCACCAGGCGCACAACGCGCGGGTGTTGGCGGACGCCGGCGGGGCGGTGGTGCTGCCGCAGCAGGAGCTGACGGGGGAGCGGCTGGCACGTGAAGTCGTGGCGCTCCTGCGCGATCCCGGGCGGCTGAGGGTGATGGGAGAGCGGAGTCGTGAGATGGGCAAGCCCGATGCCGCGCAGGCCATTGTGCGGGAATGCTTGGCGTTGATTGGAGGCGTTAAACGTTAAACGTTAAACGTGAGTCGGTCATCGGCTCTGCACGTTTAGCGAATAACGGGTAACGAATAACGTGTGTTCAGAAAGATTCAACAGATTCATCTGGTTGGCATCGGCGGGGCCGGCATGAGCGGCATCGCCGAGGTGCTGCTCACGCTGGGCTACAAGGTGTCGGGCTCCGATCTACAGGAGTCCGACACGACCAGACGCCTCCGTGAATTGGGGGGCAACATTTTCATCGGTCATCAGGAGTCGAACGTCGGCGAGGCACAGGTGGTCGTGATTTCCTCCGCCGTGCAGCCGTCGAATCCCGAGGTGATGGCCGCCCGCGCCAAGGTGATTCCGGTGATTCCGCGGGCGGAGATGCTGGCGGAACTGATGCGGTTGAAGTACGGCGTGGCGATCGCCGGGGCACACGGGAAGACGACGACCACGACGATGGTCGCGACGGTCCTGGCGCAGGCCGGACTGGATCCCACGGTGGTGATCGGCGGGCGGGTCAACGCGTTGGGGAGCCATGCGCGCCTGGGACGAAGCGATCTGCTGGTCGCCGAAGCCGACGAGAGCGACGGTTCGTTCCTGAAACTCGCGCCGACGATCGTGGCGGTCACGAACCTCGACCAGGAGCATCTGGACCATTACGGCACGATGGAGCGATTGGAACAGAGCTTTCTCGAGTTCATCAACCGCGTGCCGTTCTACGGCCTGGCGGTGCTGTGCGCCGACGACGACCATCTCCGGAAGCTGCTGCCCCGCGTCGTCCGGCGCTATCAGACCTACGGCCTGCGCGAGAACGGCGGCATCACACCAGACTTTCTCGCGACCGACATCACGATGAAACAATGGGAGACGGAATTTCGCGCCTCGTTCCAGGGGAAAAGTATCGGGCCGTTCCGCCTGCCCGCGCCGGGGATCCATAACGTCTCGAACGCATTGGCCGCAATTGCGGTGGGCATGGAGCTGGATGTGCCGGTCGATTTGATCCGGAAGGGCCTGGCGACTTTCGCCGGCGTGGAGCGGCGGTTCCATCTGCGCGGCGAAAAGAACGGCATCATGGTCGTGGACGACTACGGCCATCATCCGACCGAGGTTCGCGCCACGCTGGCCGCTGCCAAGCAGGGATGGAATCGGCGCCTGGTGGTGATCTTTCAGCCGCATCGCTATACGCGGACGCGGGACCTGGCCGGCGAGTTCGCGCGCGCCTTCGATCAGGCCGATGCGCTGTTCATGACGGAGATTTACGCGGCCGGCGAGCCGCCGATTCCCGGCGTGTCCGGGCAGCACCTCGCCGAGTCCGTGCGCGCGGCCGGGCATCCGTCGGTCACGTGGGTCGAGCGACGGGATGGATTGGTGGAAACAATACTGCCGACGCTGCAGCCGGGCGATCTGGTGCTCACGCTCGGCGCCGGGGACATTTGGAAAACCGGAGTCGAATTGCTGGAGCGGTTGTGAAATTGCGGATGATTGCCGGAGGTCGCATGAAACATCGGACCACATCGCAGAGGACGCCCCCGCGCTGGACCGCGGCGGATTTGCGCGCGGCGGTGGCGGGCCTGCGGGGAACGGTGACATTCAATGCCCCGCTCAAGGACTACACCTCGTTCCGGATCGGCGGCCCGGCGGACGTGCTGGTGATGCCGGCCGACGCCGAGGATGTGTGCCGGCTGGTTCAACAGGCGCGGGCGGCGGACATTCCGATCTTCGTGCTGGGCGGCACCAATCTCCTGGTGCGCGATCACGGCATTCGCGGCATCGTGGTCAGTCTGACAAAAATGAAAGCGATCACGGATGAGCCGGGGCATGCGCTGTATGCCGAAGGCGGCGTCGGGATGCCGACCTTGATGAAGCATGCGACCAGCCGCGGGCTGTCGGGCCTCGAATGGGCGGCCGGCATTCCAGGGACGGCCGCCGGCTGCGTCGTGATGAACGCGGGCACGAAACTCGGCGAGATGCAGAATTCCGTCAAGGCCGTGCGTATCGTGGATCCCTCCGGCCAGATTGTGGACTGTCCGGCCTCGGCCATCCGGTTCAGCTACCGGCGGGCCTTGCTGCCGCGTGGCATTGTGGTCGGCGTCTGGGTGCAGCTCAAGCCGGCAGCGAAGGGAAAAATCCAGACGACCGTCAAAGAGTATCTGCGGTACCGGAAAGACACGCAGCCCTTGACGCTGCCCAATGCGGGCTGCGTGTTCAAGAATCCCGGCCCCGATGCGGCCGGCCGCGTCATCGAGGCGGCAGGCCTCAAGGGTGCGCGGATCGGCGACGCGCAGGTGTCGGACAAGCATGCCAACTTCGTCGTGAACCTCGGTCATGCGAAGGCGGCCGATGTGATCGCGCTGATCAAGAAAGTCGGGCGTGCGGTCGAAGCGCAGACCGGGATGACGCTCGAGCTGGAACTGAAGATTGTCGGGGAACCGTGAGGACCCGTTTCCCCGGTTTATTTAGTTTGTTTGGTTTCTTTGGTTCGATGAGTAACAACCAGACAAACTAGATGAACAAGACAAACCAGATGAACCAGATATGCCACTGACGAAGGCATGCATTGGAGTGCTCATGGGCGGGCGGTCGTCGGAGCGGGAGATCTCGTTGCGGACCGGGCAGGCCGTGCATCGGGCGCTGTTGCGCCGGGGGTACCGGGCGGTCGCCATTGATGTGAACGATTCGCTGCTGCGGCAATTGCAGGCCAAGAAGGTGGACGTGGTGTTCCTTGCGTTGCACGGGCCGGGCGGAGAAGACGGCACGATCCAGGGATTTTTGGAGACCATCGGCATGCCCTACACGGGCTCCAGTGTCCGGGCCAGCGCGATGGCGATGCACAAGGTGACGGCGAAAACGCTGCTGGCCTGCCACGGCATTCCGGTGCCGGATGGGCTTGTCGTCCAGAAGGGCACGGCGGCGTCAAAACCGGCCCGCTTGGCGTGGCCTGTGATTGTGAAGCCGGCGGCGGAGGGCTCGACGATCGGAATCTCAATCGTCTGGAAAGCATCCGAGTGGCGCGCGGCGCTCAGGCGCGCCCACGCGCATGATCGCGAAGCGGTTGTGGAAGCCTACATTCCCGGCCACGAGATCACCGTCTCCGTGCTCGGAGGACCGCGCGGGGCGAGGGCATTGCCGACGATCGAGATTGTCGCGCCCGGCGGGTTTTACGACTATGCCGCCAAGTACACGAAGGGGCGCAGCCGTTACCTCTGCCCGGCGCCCTTGCCGGCCAGGGTCAACAGACAGGTCACGGACCTGGCGGTTCAGGCCTACGACATGCTGGGATGCGACGGTGCGGCGCGGGTGGATTTTCGGGTGACGCCGCGCGGCAAGCCCTATGTGCTGGAAGTGAATACGATTCCCGGCATGACAGAGACGAGTCTGCTGCCGATGGCGGCTGCCAAGGCTGGAATGGATTACGACACGCTGACGGAGGAGATTTTGAAGTCCGCGCTACGGCGCGCAAAGGCGGCACGATGTTGAAGCGATTGGCGATGACACGGTTCGGCCGAACGAAAGGGCCGCGTCCCAATCTTCGGCGCCCTGCCCCGCGGCCGGCGGCGTCCCGCGGGCCGGTTGATCGTGTGCGGCAAACCATTCGAGCGGCCGTGCGGGGCGCAGCGCTCCTGCTGGGAGCCTGGACAGCGCTTCAATGCTACGGCACGGCGGCGCCGGTGGTCGCCGGCTGGTTCGAGATTCGGGACGTGAGAGTGACCGGCCTTCGCACCGTGACGCGTGAGGATGTGCTGGACCGGCTGCAGCTCGACGCACGCGCCACATTGCTGTCGATCAGCCCGAATCAATTGGAGGCGCGCGTCTCGGCGCATCCGTGGATCAAGTCGGCGTCTATCAATCGTCTGCCGCTGCACGTGTTGTCCGTGGAGATCACCGAGCGCCGTCCGGCGGCGGTATTGAAAACGCCGTCCGCGGCGTTCCTCCTGGATGACGAGGGCACCGTGCTGACGGCGCTGGCGGAACACGAGCACGAGGACCTGCCGGTGATGGTCGGGGTTGATCACAAGCGACTGCTGCTCGGAGACGTCCCGTTGCGCCGTGTCGCGCAGAACGGGATCAAACTGGCCGGATTGCTGGCGCGGTCGCTGGACGGCCGGCCCGAAATCGACGTCAGTGATCCGGAGCATGCAGTGGCCTACGTTCAGGGGATGCGCTTCCTATTCGGTCCCGCGCCGCTCGACGAGCAATGGGAGCGGTACCGCGCGGCGGAGCCGGCGCGCCGGACCGGCGTCGGGAAGGGACGGTCTGACATCGACCTGCGGTTTTCCGACAAGGTGATTGTGCGCGAGCGGGAACAACTGTCATGACGCATCGAGGACGCGCGCCAAGAGCGTGACTCTGCACGGAAGGGGGTGACCAGCATGGCCAGACGAGATCATATCGTGGTGGGGTTGGACATCGGGACGACGAAGATTTGCGCCATCGTGGCCGAGGTGACGGAGGAAGGCACGGTGAACATCATCGGGGTCGGGTCCAATCCGTCCCGCGGTCTGCGCAAGGGCGTCGTCGTGGACATCGAGAGCACGGTCGAATCCGTGAAGAAGGCGGTGGAAGAGGCCGAGCTGATGGCGGCGGTCCAGATTGAATCCGTGTACACAGGCATTGCCGGCAGCCACATCACCGGCGTGCACTCGCGGGGCGTCGTCGCGTTGAAAAAACAGGAAGTCACCCGCGCGGACATCGATCGCGCGATTGAATCGGCCCGCTCCATGGCCGTGCTGAGCCCGGACCGGCGGCTACTGCACGTGATCCCGCGGGAATTCATGGTGGACGATCAGGACGGCGTCCGCGAGCCGCTGGGCATGTCCGGCTCGCGGCTCGAGGTGGACGTGCAGATCATTACGGGGGCGGTGACATCGGCGCAGAACATCGTCAAGTGCGTCAACCGCGCCGGTCTCGACGTGGTGGACATCGTGCTCCAGCCGCTGGCCTCGAGCGAAGCCGTGTTGAGCCAGGAAGAGCGGGAGCTGGGCGTGGCCATGGTGGATCTGGGTGGCGGGACGACCGATCTGGCCATCTTCGTGGACGGGAGCATCCGCCACACGGCGATCTTGCCGATCGGCGGGCAGAACGTCACGAAGGACATCGCGATCGGGCTGCTCACGTCGCAGACGGAAGCGGAGAAGATCAAGATCAAGCACGGCATCGCCCGGGTGGACATGGTCAAGGACAACGAGACGTTGGGGGTGCCGAGCATGGGCGAGCGACCGGCGCGAACCGTGTCCCGGCGCGAACTGGCCGAGGTCATCGAGCCGCGCGTGGACGAAATGTTCGATCTGGTGCGGCACGAAATCACGCGGGCCGGCTACGAAGGGGTGCTGGGGGCGGGCGTGGTCATCACCGGCGGGACCTCCATGCTGGAGGGGATGCCGGATGCGGCGGAGCGGGTGCTCAATCTGCCGGCGCGGCGCGGCGTTCCGCACGGTGTGGAAGGGTTGCGCGACATCGCGGGAACGCCGATGCATGCCACCGGTGTCGGCCTGATCCTCCATGCCTGCCATTACTCGGACGGGATGGAAACAGTCGGCGGTCGCAATGGGCGTCGAGTCGGCCGGGTGTTCGGCAGAATGAAGGAATGGATGCTGGAGTTTTTCTAAACGCGGGCAGCAAGTAGCAAGCAGCTTGCTATTCGCGAAAAGGAGGAAACCGATGTTCTCACTACATGAAGGCGATGTGATGCCGGTCCATATCAAGGTCATCGGTGTCGGCGGAGCCGGGTGCAACGCCGTCAATACGATGATTCAGGCCGGTCTCAAAAACGTGGAGTTCATCTCGGCCAACACCGACGTCCAGGCGCTGGGACGGGCGCAGGCTTCGTTCAAGATTCAACTGGGACCCGAACGGACGCGGGGCCTCGGGGCCGGAGCCAAGCCGGAGATCGGCAAGGAATCGGCGCTGGAAAGCCGCGACCAGATCCGCGAATGTCTGGAAGGAGCGGAGATGGTCTTCGTCACGGCGGGCATGGGCGGCGGGACGGGGACCGGCGCGGCGCCGATCGTCGCCGGGCTTGCGAGGGAAATGGGCATCCTGACCGTGGCCGTGGTGACCAAGCCCTTCCAATATGAAGGCCACCGCCGCATGAGTTACGCCGAGGAAGGCCTGCGCGAACTGCGCCGTCAGGTGGACACGCTGCTGGTGATTCCCAACCAGCGGCTGCTCGGCATCGTGGATAAATCCACGCCGCTGCTGGAGGCGTTCAAGGTGGCCGACGATGTGCTGCGGCAGGCGATCCAGGGCATCGCCGACGTGATCACGACGGCGGGCCATGTAAACGTGGATTTCGCGGACGTCCGGACCGTGATGACCTTCACCGGACGGGCGGTGATGGGCATGGGCGTGGCGCGCGGGCCGAACCGCGCGCAGGAAGCGGCGCAGAAGGCCATCAACAGTCCGTTGCTGGAGGACGGCAGCGTGACGGGCGCGCGTGGGGTGCTGTTGAACATCACGGGCGGCGCCAACATGACGTTGCACGAGGTGGGCGAAGCGGCCTCCATCATCCAGGATGCGGCCGACCCGCAAGCCAACATTATCGTCGGCCAGGTGATCAATCCGGAGATCAAGGAGGATTTGATCGTGACCGTCGTGGCCACCGGGTTCGAGAAGGACGAACCGGCCGCCAGGCTGTCCTCCGGCGCGCGCGCGGCGGCGATGCCGTCTCAGGCGGCGGCCGAGCCGGCCCTGGCCGGCGTTCGCGACGCGGGTGGCGACGTGCCGAGCAAGCAGATCGAGAAGCCGGCCTTCCTGCGCCGGTTCACGAGCAAGCGCGAGACGCAAGAAAAGCTCAGTCTGGCGACGGACGATCCATGGGACGTGCCGACGTTCCTGCGCAAACAAGGAAACTAGTGGAGCGATACGACTGACGGGCAGGCACGGCGGCCATGGTCATCACAGTGCCGAGTTTCGCCGACGCCCGGCAGGGCATACGGCATTTTTTCGGAACGAGACACGATCCGCCCGGACCGGTCCGGGCCGCGCAGGCGGTGGTTTCAGTCAAACAGGTGCATGGAACGGATGTGTTGGTCGTCGATCGTCCGGTCGCCGACAGGCAGGCGTTCGAAGGCGGGTGGGATGCGCTGGTGACCGATCAGCCGGGCGTGCTACTGACGGTCCGCACGGCCGATTGCGTGCCGGTGCTGATTCACGATCCGGTCCGTGGAATTGTGGCGGCGGTGCATGCCGGGTGGCGTGGCGCGGTGGCCGGCATCGTCTCGAACACCTTCGACGTGATGCGGCGTCGTTTCGGTTCGCAGCCGGCGTCGCTACGCGTGAGCATCGGCCCTTCCGTCGGCTCCTGTTGCTACGAGGTGGATGAACCGGTCCTGAGCCGGCTCCGTGCGAGTTATGCGGACTGGCAGAGTCTCGTGCAGGCAACGGGACCGGGGACCGCGAGGCTGGACCTGCGCGGGCTCGTGTGGGGCCAGGCGCAATCGGCCGGCGTCCGGGAAGACGGGATTCATAGCGTCAGCCTGTGCACCATCTGCCATCCCGATCTCTTTCATTCGTACCGGCGCGAGGGGTCGGTCTGCGGCACGATGGTGAGCGGCATCATGCTGGCTCCCCGCCGGGGGGCGTCCCGCCGCCTGCGCGGAAAACGCCGCGCCGACTGACAATGTGCGGGGCTTCCGGTACAATAGCCTTCGACAATACTGAATACTGATGAATGCGGAACGGGGACCCCAGTAGCGCGGACGCGATTGCCCGACATGTTCGCGAGGTTCTCGATCGGATCAGCCGGGCGGCGATCCGCGCCGGCCGCCGGCCTGACACCATCCGTCTGGTCGCCGTCACGAAATCGGTGCCGGTGGAACGCATCCGTCCGGCGGTCGATGCGGGCGCGCGAATCTGCGGCGAGAACCGGCTCCAGGAGGCGCTCCCAAAAATCGAGACGATGAGAGGGCGCGATCTCCGCTGGCACTTTATCGGACAGTTGCAGCGGCGGAAAGTCAAAGCGGTCGTCGGAACGTTCGAGTTGATCCATTCAGTGGACAGTGTGGAACTGGCGGCTGAAATTGACCGCCGCGCGGGAGAAGCCGGATTGCAGCAGGACGTGCTGCTCGAAATCAATGTGGGCCGGGAGGCGACGAAGACGGGGTTCTCGCCGGACGAGGCGGCTGACGTCGTGACAGCGCTCGATATGATGCCGAATCTGGCGGTGCGAGGTCTGATGGCGATTCCACCGCCTGCGCCGAGCGCGGACGCCGCCCGTCCGTATTTTCAGGCGATGCGCGAGCTGGCCCGATCGCTGGCGAGCCCGCATCTCCGCCGGGTTCGGATGGAGGAATTGTCCATGGGCATGTCCCAGGATTTCGAGGTGGCGGTGGAGGAAGGGGCGACGATGGTGCGAATTGGAACGGCGATCTTCGGAGAGCGGCGTGGCTAAATCGGCGAAGTCGACGACGATCGCCATGATCGGTTCCGGCCAGATGGGCGAAGCCCTCATCGGGGGGTGGCTGGCGGCGAAAACGGTGCCTTCCGAGGCGCTCTTTGCGACGGATGCCAGCGCCGAGCGGCGCGATCTGATGAAACGGCGGTTCGGGGTGCGCACCGGATCGGACAACCGTGACGCGGCGTCCTGGGCCGATGTGGTCGTGCTGGCGGTGAAACCCCAGATCCTCGATGGGGTGATGAAGGATCTGTCGCCGGCGCTGGCGGGGAAGCTGGTCCTCTCCATTGCTGCCGGTGTCACGATCGCGCAGTTGGCAAAACTGGCTCCAAAAAACACGCGCGTCGTGCGCGCGATGCCCAACACGCCGGTGCTGGTCCGCGACGGGGTGTCGGCGCTCTCGTTCGGCACGGGCGTGACGGACAAGGATCAGCAGCTCGCCCGCCGCCTGTTCGAAGCGGTCGGTCGGGCGGTCGTGGTGGAGGAAAAGTTGATGGATGCCGTCACCGGCCTGAGCGGCAGCGGCCCGGCCTATGTTTTTTTGGCGATCGAGGCGCTGGCGGACGGGGGCGTGAAAATGGGCTTGCCCCGCACGGTCTCGAATCTGCTGGCGGCGCAAACGGTCCTGGGCGCGGCCCGCATGGTGCTGGAGACCGGCGAGCACCCGGCCAAGCTGAAGGATCGCGTGGCATCGCCGGGCGGGACGACGATCGCGGGCTTGCATCGTCTAGAACAGGGCGGGCTTCGCGCGGCGCTCATGGCGGCGGTGGAAGCGGCCTCGAAACGGTCGGAGGAATTGGGGCGTGAGAGCAAGCACTGATGTTTGTTGCGGGGAATGTCCTTCAGGGGCTGGCACGAGTGCTGGAGATGGTGCTCACCGTGTATATGTGGATCATCATTGCCCGCGCGCTGGTCTCCTGGGTGAATCCCGATCCCTGGAATCCGATCGTGCAGTTTTTGGAACGGGCCACGGAGCCCGTGCTGTCGCCGATCCGGCGCCGATTGGGCTGGCAGATGGGGATCGACCTGTCACCGCTTCTGGCGATTTTACTCATTGTATTTCTGCAGTATGCCGTGGTGGCCTCGCTGTACGAGGTCGCCGCCCAACTGCACTGAACGCACGCTTGCGAGGTGAACGATGAGAATCACGCCGCTCGACATTCAGCATATGGTGTTCAAAGTCTCGATGCGAGGCTATAACCGGCAGGACGTGGACCGGTTTCTTGAGGACATTGCGCAGACGGTCGACGAGCTGAATCGTGAGACTGCGATGTTGCGCGAAAGGTTGGGAGCGACGGAAGGGCAACTGACCGATTCCAAAAAGACCGAGACCGCGCTGACGAGGACGCTCGTCTCCACGCAAACCATGGCGGAAGCGTTGAAAGAGGCGGCCAAGCGTGATGCCGAACTGATCGTCAAGGAAGCGGAAGTGATGGCGGCGGATCTCCTGAGAAACACCCGCGAGGAGATGGCCAAGCTTCAGCGCGAATTGTCCGATCTGCGCAAGCAGCGGGCGATGGCGATCGAGCGGCTGCGCGGAACCTTGCGCACCTTCGACCGGACGTTGACGATGGAAGAGCAGGACGGCGACTCCACCTCTGTTGAGCCGCTGGTGGATGATGAGCCGATGACCGGTCATCCCCCCCGCTAACGACCACACTTTCCTGGCAGCATGAGTCAATCCGATCCCATTGCCAAGGCCATGCACGTTGCGGTGGAGGGCGGCGTGTTTCCCGGGGCCGTGCTGCTTGTCCGTCTCCGCGGGCGGATCGCCTTTCATCAGGCCTTCGGCAGCGCCGCGCTGATTCCCGTCAAAGAGCCCGCCCGCCTGGAGACGATCTACGATCTAGCATCACTGACCAAGCCGCTGGCCACCACGACGGCCGTGCTGTGTCTGATCCAGGACGGCCGGCTGAACGTGGAGGATCCCCTTCAGAGGCACGTTGAAGAGCTGAAGGGCAGCGCGATCGGTGAAGCCACGATCTACCATCTGCTGACCCATAGCGCCGGTCTGCCGGCCTGGCGGCCTCTCTATGAGCAGATTGCGGGCACAGACCGCTGTACGCCGGGCGCGCGGGGCGGTCCGCAGGCGGAACAGACGGCGCTGGCGCTCATCAAGCAGGAATCCCTGGCGACTCCGCCGGGCGCGCGCAGTCTCTATAGCGATCTGGGATTCATCCTGCTGGGCATTCTTGTGGAGCGGGTGAGCGGCAGCACGCTGGCGGCCTATTGTCGGGAACGGGTGTTCGCGCCGATGGGCGCGGCGTTGTTATTTCTCGGTCCGCGAGGGGTGAGTTCCCCCGACACGACGCTCGTGGCGCCAACCGAAGACGATCCCTGGCGCGGGCGTCTGCTTCGCGCCGAGGTGCATGACGAAAATGCCTACGCACTCGGCGGCGTGGCCGGCCACGCGGGTCTGTTCGGAACGGCAACGGCGGTGTCCGCCGTGGTCGGTCATTGGCTGGATAGTTACGTGGGGCGGAGTCGAGTCTTGCCGTCCGATCTCGTCAAACGGTTCACGGCGAGGCAGGAGGGAATCGCCGGGTCCAGTTGGGCGCTGGGCTGGGATACGCCGTCGGCGCCCTCTTCTTCGGGGAGCCGGTTCGCTCCGTCCTCGTTCGGTCATCTCGGCTATGCCGGCACCTCGATCTGGGTCGATCCGACAATAGAAATGGAAGTGGTGCTGCTGTCCAACCGCGTGCATCCGACGAGACGGAACGACGCGATCAAACAGTTCCGGCCCTTGATCCACGACACGATTTACCAAGAGCTTATAGCGAATGGCTGATGGCGTATGGCAAGGGAGGCAGGAGGGAAAAGATCCGGGCTATAAGCTATATGCCATACGCTCCTACGGCTTGTCGGGATAATCCAGCCAGGTTTCTTTTTCCGCCAGGTAGCGCTGACCTTTGAAATTCGGCCTCGTGCGGATCCGCGTAAAGCCGAGTTCTTGCAGCTTTTCCACGACGCTGGACACAGAAGCGCCGATCGTCGGCTTGGTCTGGCCGGTCACGTTCAGGGCTTCGTACATCACGCTGCCGGTGTAGCCTTGCGCGATCCGGTTGACGAGGATCGAACGGCTGAAAGAGCGATCGCTCGGGTCCATGCCCTCGATCTGGTGGCGTTCGATCGTGCCTTCTTTTCTGAACGACAGTGGAAGCGACATGCCGTGCATTCTTTCCCCGATTGACAGGGCGGCATTATAGTCAGCCTCAACGGGTAGTGCAACTCTCGTTGACAAGCCGGCGATCCACTTCCTAAGATGGCCCACGTCGTGCTGGCTTCTTCGCAGGAGATGTCCCTATGATCGGCGACACGTGGAATATCCCAAACAGTCTGACCCTCCTGCGGATTCTTCTGATTCCGGTGTTCGTCGGACTGATGCTGTATGCCTTGTACGAACCGGCTCTGGCGGTGCTGCTGGGGGCCGGCCTCACCGACGCGCTGGATGGGACGATCGCCCGGGCAGCCAACCAGCGCACGAAGCTGGGCATGTACCTCGATCCCTTGGCCGACAAGCTGCTTTTGACGTCCGGTTTTCTGACCTTGTCGGCGCTGCATCTGGTGCCCTTGTGGATGGTGATTCTCGTCGTCAGCCGGGATGTGATACTGCTGGCCGGCGCGTTGCTCGCGCACCTGACCGATTCGGCCGTGGACATCGCGCCCACGTTGCTGGGAAAGGGGACCACGGTGTTTCAATTGGCCTATCTCCTGCTGGCCGTGGCCTGCGTGGCCCGCCAGATGGATATGCATCTGCTCGACCCTCTGCTGTATCTGGTGGTCCTGCTGACCGTGGCGTCCGGATTCCACTACCTTTATAGAGGGTTCGCCCGTTTGAATACCGGTCCACTCTAGCTGGCGCGGTTGGCCTAAACCTCCTGATATTTTGCCGACATCGAAACGCGTTCAAGTTGACAAGTCTTCAGGCCTTCAGTAGACTGCCTTTCAGTTCTTATCCTCTAACCTATTGGAACAACGAGCGGATTTAAGGGTTTGTATTCCGTTCGAGGATCCATGGGCGGAGCAGTGAAGAAGGGCTGAGGAACCCGTCGTACCAGCGGTGCGATAAGCGGCCGAAGGCAAAAGAGGTCACCCATGCCGACCGTCTACACCTATACCGGAAAAACCAAAAAGGGCGAAGCCAAAAAGGGCGAGATCACCGCCAATTCGCTCGAAGACGCCAAAGGGCAGCTGGCCGGCCAGGGGGTGACCGTCACCGAGGTCAAGGAAAAGGCCAAGGGGTTTAGTTTTGAGTTCGGCGGCGGGGTGACGGACAAGGACATCGTGGTCTTCACCCGCCAGTTCGCCACGATGATCAACGCCGGTCTGCCGCTGATTCAGTGCCTTGATATTCTCTCGACGCAATCGGAGAACAAAGTGCTGGCCAAAACGGTCGGCCAGATCAAAGGGACGGTTGAGGCCGGCTCGACATTCGCCGACGCGCTGAAACGACACCCCAAGGTATTCGACGATCTCTATTGCAACATGGTCGCGGCCGGCGAAGCCGGCGGGTTGCTCGATACAATTTTGCAGCGGCTCGCCAAGCACATTGAGAAGGCGATGAAACTGAAGGCGCAGATCAAATCTGCGATGATTTATCCGGCGGCCATCCTTCTTGTCGCGGTGGCCGTCATCACGGTGCTGATGATCTTCGTCATTCCGATCTTTGCTAAGATGTTCAACGATCTGTCAGGGGGAAAGGTGCCGCTTCCCGGGCCCACCCAGATCGTGATCGACTTCAGCAATTTCATGAAGAACTATTGGTATGTCCTCTTTGGCGGAGCGTACGGGGCGGTCCAAGGAATCAAAAAGCTTTACGCGACGAAGGATGGCCGTTACCAGATGGACAAGTTTGCCTTGAAAGTGCCGGTCGTGGGCGATTTGATCCGGAAAGCCTCCGTGGCCCAATTTACGCGGACGCTCGGAACGCTGATCAGCAGCGGTGTGCCGATCCTGGAAGGGCTGAGCATCGTGGCCAAGACGGCCGGCAACAAGATTGTCGAGGAAGCGATCATCAGCGCCCGGGCCGGCATCAGTGAGGGGAAGACGGTCGCGGAACCGCTTGCCAAAAGCGGGGTGTTCCCCAACATGGTCACACACATGATCTCGGTCGGCGAATCCACCGGCGCGTTGGACGCGATGCTGGGAAAAATCGCCGACTTCTATGACGACGAGGTCGACGAAGCGGTCAAGGCTCTGACGTCCTTGATGGAACCGGTGTTGATGGTATTCCTGGGCGTCGTGATCGGGTTCATCGTCATCGCGATGTACCTGCCGATTTTCACCATGGCCGGCGCAATCGGGTAAGGCACGCGAATTCCCGATGGGCCTGCTGCCGGTATGCGCCCAGGGCGGCAGGCCCCATGACCGTCGATCCCGCCCCTTCCTGACGGCAGACGGGCATCCATGAACGAGATCAAGGTTCGGCTGAAGTGGTTGATGTCGTTCCGGGTGGTGGTCGTCACCCTCCTCCTCGGGCTCTCCATTACGTTCCAAATCGCCCGCAATGAACTCGTCGTCGCCTATTACGCGTTGATCGTACTGACGTACGTCATCACGATCGCCTACGCGTTCGCGTTCCGGTACCTGGACACTCCGCAGAGGTTGCAGCAATTTGCCTACGTACAGATCGGCGTGGACTTGCTGCTGGAAACATTTTTGGTGGCCAGGACGGAAGGCATCAGCAGCCCGTTTTCAGCGCTCTACATGATCACGGTCAGTTTCGCCAGCCTCATTCTCCAGCGCCGGGGAGGATTACTGACGGCCGGAGTGTCCGCGGTGCTGTTCGGCCTGGTGACGAACGTTCAGTTGTACGGGCTGATGGATTTCGTGGAGTGGCTGCAGCCCAGCGACCTGTCGACCGCGCAGACGCTCCAAACCTACGGGGTCCATGCCCTCGCAGTGCTGGCTGTCGGCTACCTCAGCGGAACCCTGGCCGAACAGCTCAAGCGGGCGGACCAGTCGCTGGTGGAAACCGAGCAGGGATTGAGCCGGCTCCAGGTCTTTCACGAGAACGTGGTGCAGAGTATTCCCAGCGGCGTGTTCACGACCGATGTGGAGGGGCGTCTGACCTGGCTCAACCGCGCCGCCCTCGATATGACCGGATACGAACCCGGGACGGTCCTGCACCGGTCGTGGTGGGAAGTCTTTGGCGACAGGCACGACAATGTATCCAGAGGGGTGCCGGCCAGCTTTGAGGTGGAGAGCCAGCGAGCCGACGGCAGCCGCCTGGTGCTGGGCATGACGCTGTCACCCCTGACCGAAGGCGGTGTTCGGGTCGGCTTGGTCGGGGTGTTTAAGGATCTGACGCAGGTGCGCGATCTCGAGGAGGAAATGCGCCGCCGCGAGTGGTTTGCCAAGATCGGCGAGATGTCGGCCGGCATGGCGCACGAAATCAGGAATCCTCTGGGCGGGATGGCGGGCGCGCTGCAAATGCTTCGCAAGGAGCCCACGCTCGATGCGGAAAACGCGCGGCTCATGGACATTGCCACGCGTGAAGCCACGCGGCTCAACGCGATCGTGACCGAGTTTCTGCGCTATTCGCGTCCGCCCGATCTGAATCTGAAAGAGTGCGATCTCTGCGAACTCGTGAACGACACGGTGGCGTTGATCAAGCACGACGGCCAGTTGCAGGACGCGCAGGAGGTGGTGCTGCGTCAGGATGGGAACATTCCCATGGTCCAGGTGGATCCGGACAAAATGAAGCAGGTCTTTTGGAATCTGGCGACAAACGCCCTGCAGGCCATACCGTCGGGAGGGCAGGTGACCATCTCCACCGGATGCCGGCGGGTCTCGTCGGGACAGCGCAGCGGCGATGTCGTGGAAGTGGTCGTGCAGGATACCGGAGCCGGCATCAAGAAAGAGGATATGAATAAAATATTCCTTCCCTTCTTTACGACCAAGAAAGCCGGGTCCGGTCTCGGGCTGGCCACGGCCCAGCGGATCGTGGACCAGCATGGCGGGTGGATCCGGGTCAAGAGCGAAGAGGGGAAAGGCGCGCGGTTTGCGGTGTGCCTGCCAGTTGAGGCCGGAACGGGTCCCCGGTTGTGGCATGAGGGTCGGGAGCCATGGAAAAAATCCTGATCGTGAATGAGATCTGTACAGCATGCGGTACACAGTGAGTCGTCGGGCTGTCAATCGTCCTGCAACGGGTCTGTCTCCGTCGTTCTAAAGGGGCGCGAATCGTGGAAAAAATTCTTATTGTCGATGATGAGCGCAGCCTGCGGGATGTCCTGAGCATCATGCTCACGCGGGCCGGGTATGTCGTCACCGTCGCCTCCGACGGAGACGAAGCCATCGCACGGATCGAGAAAGAACTGTTCGATCTGGTGATCACCGATCTGAAGATGCCGAAAGCCGGCGGGTTGGAGGTCCTCAAGGCGGTGAAGGACACGTCGCCGGACTCCGTCGTGCTGCTCATCACGGCCTTTGCCTCGGCGGAATCGGCGGTCGAAGCGATGAAACTGGGCGCCTACGATTACCTCACCAAACCGTTTCAGGTCGATGAGGTCCAGCTCATCATCCGGAACGCGCTGGAGAAGCGCCGTCTGTCGACGGAAAACATGCTGCTCAAACGCGAAATGGCCGCGAAGGCGCCGCCGGCGAGGATGATCGGCACAAGCGACGCGATGCAGAAGATTTTTGATGTCGTCAAGAAGGTGGCGGACACGAAGAGCAACGTGCTGATTTGCGGAGAGAGCGGGACCGGCAAGGAGCTGATTGCCCGGGCCATTCACGCCAGCAGCGCGCGCGCCCGGATGCCCTTCGTGCCGGTGAACTGCAGCGCGCTGCCGGAAACCCTTCTGGAAAGCGAACTGTTCGGGTATATGAAGGGCGCGTTCACCGGCGCGGCGACGAACAAGGCCGGCCTCTTCGAGGTGGCCAACGGGGGCAGCATTTTTCTCGATGAAATCGGGGAAACGACGCCGGCGACCCAGGTCAAGCTGCTGCGGGTGTTGCAAGAGCGGGAGTTCCGGCGCGTCGGCGGGACGCAGGACGTGAAAGTCGATGTGCGGGTGATTGCGGCGACGAACAAGGATCTCGAGAAGGCCGTCGCGGAAGGCGTCTTCCGCGAGGATCTGTACTACCGGCTGGATGTCATCCCGATCACGCTGCCGCCGCTCCGGCAGCGTACGGAGGACATCCCGCTGCTGGCCCGGCATTTTCTCGAGAAATTCTCCCGCGCCGGAGGAAAACCCGCGCCCGCGTTGTCGCCCGATGTCGTCAAGCTGCTGGTAGCCCACGAATGGAAGGGCAACGTGCGGGAATTGGAAAACCTGATCGAACGGGCGGTGGCATTTGGGGACGGGACAACGATCAAGGAGGAGGATGTGGCCGGCTGGCTGCATCGGCCGTCGGCCGCGGCGAAGCCGGCGCACCCGACAGACCTGCCGCCGGAGGGACTCGACCTGGAGCATCTGGTGAACTCGATCGAAAAGGATCTGCTGCTCAAGGCGCTCGAGCGCGCAAAATGGGTCAAGAAGCGGGCGGCCAAACTGTTGCAGTTGGATGCGCGGTCGTTCCGGTACCGCCTGAGCAAATTTGCGATCACGCGGGGCCGTGACGAAGACGATGATGGTGGGGACAATGGGAAGCGAGCGAACAGTCAGAATTAACGCGCCGGCCAAGGTCAACCTGGTGCTCCGCGTGCTGGAGCGCCGTCCGGACGGATACCACAACCTGTGGTCCGTGATGCAAACGGTGGGCTTGGAAGACGAACTGTACGTCGGACTGTCCGCGCGCGCCGGCGTCCGGCTGCAGTGCGACGAGGCGGGCGTGCCGACCGACGGGCGGAATCTGGTCGTGCGCGCCGCGACGGCGGTGCTGACGCGCGCCGGGCTCTCGGAGAGCCGGCCGCCCGGCGTGGAGATTCATCTGATCAAGCGCATTCCGGTCTCGGCCGGCCTGGGCGGCGGCAGCAGCGATGCGGCCGCCACGATCATCGCCCTGAACGCGCTGTTGGGGCTGGGCTGGTCGCGCGAGACGATGGGGAGCGTCGGCGCGCCGCTGGGGAGCGACGTGCCGTTTTTCCTGTCTGCTCCCAGCGCGTTGGTGCGGGGCCGGGGTGAAGACGTCACGGCCGTGTCTGTGACAGGCACGCGCTGGGTGGTGCTGGTCAACCCGGGATTTCCGATCGAAACACGATGGGCCTACGAGCAATTGTCCGCGGGGCGCACAGGGGTGCCACCGCTTTCTGAAACACTGCGGCGAATCGATTGTGGTGGGTCAGTTTCCTGGGAGCAGGCAGTCGCGCTGATGGAAAACGACTTCGAGGCGGCGCTGGCGCCGACGCATGGCGTGCTCGGGCAGATCAAGCAGCAGTTGCTGGCGGCCGGCGCGGAAGCGGCGCTGTTGTCCGGAAGCGGCGCCACGGTGTTCGGAGTGTTTCACGACAAGCCCGCAGCGGTCCGCGCGCAGCAGGCGCTCGGCCGGACCGAGGGCTGGCGCGTCTTCGCCGTTTCGGCCGGGACCGCCCCGCTTTCGTGCGAAGCCGGAGGATCTCCGCATCCAGCGCCGGTTGGTTGACAATTTTGCGGATTTTCCGTTACATTTCAATGTTCACCGGCCGGGCGATTGCTTTCGGAGAGGAGTCATGGATAAAGCGCTGAAGCTTTTTTCTGGAAACGCGAATCCGGCCCTGGCCAAGGAAATTTGCGGGTGCCTCGGCATTGGGATGGGCGCGGCTGCGATCTCGTCCTTCAGCGACGGGGAAATCCGCATTAAAATTGATGAAAACGTCCGCGGCGCGGATGTGTTTGTCGTGCAGTCATGTTGTACGCCGGTCAACAATTCGATCATGGAACTGCTGATCATGATCGATGCGCTCAAGCGCTCGTCGGCCTCCCGCATCACGGCCGTGATTCCGTACTTCGGCTACGCCAGGCAGGACCGCAAGGACCAGCCGCGGGTGCCGATCACGGCCAAGCTGGTGGCGGATCTGATCACGACCGCCGGCGCCGACCGGGTGCTCACGATGGATTTGCACGCGGGACAGATTCAGGGGTTTTTCAACATTCCGGTGGACCATCTGTACGCGCTGCCGGTGTTGCTGGACTATATCAACAAACGGTTTGCGAAGGAGCTCAAGGACGTGGTGATCGTGTCGCCGGACGCCGGCGGTGTGGAGCGGGCCAGGGCCTTCGCGAAGCGGTTGCAGACGAACCTGGCGATCATCGACAAGCGGCGCGAAGGGCCGAACAACACGCAGGTCATGAATATCATCGGTGATGTCGAAGGGAAGCATGCGATTCTTTTGGACGACATGATCGATACGGCCGGCACGATCGTGCAGGGCGCGCAGGCCTGCTCGGAGAAAGGCGCCAAGTCGGTCTGGGCCGGCTGCGTGCACCCGGTGCTGTCGGGCCCGGCGCTCGAGCGGCTGCAGGGATCGCGGTTGACCGAGGTCGTGGTGACCAATACGATCCCACTGAACGGCAAGGATCAACCGTGTCCCAAGCTGCGCGTGCTGTCCGTCGCGCCGCTCCTGGGCGAGGCGATTAAACGGATTCACGGAGAAGAATCGGTCAGTTCACTGTTTGCGTAGCTGAAAGCGATGGCGGGTAGCGTGCAGCCGCTGCTCAGGGTTTCGAACACAGGCTGTCCGCTAGTCGCTATTTTCATGTTCAGGTAAGGAGACGTCATGAAATTCGATCTGGCCGCGGAATTCAGAACCAACTCGGGCAAAGGCGCGGCGCGCCAGTTGCGGCGCAAGGGCCGGGTGCCGGCCGTGCTCTACGGACAGGGCGAGTGCGTGCTCCTGACGCTGGATCCGGAAGCCCTGCGGGAGATTCTCCGCGCGCATGCCGGCCGTACGGCGCTGATCACTGTGAAAATCGAGGGCGCCACGTCCAAGGGCACCCGGATTGCGCTGCTGCGGGACTATCAACTCGACCCTGTCAGTGGCGACGTGCTCCACGCCGACTTCTTTGAAGTCCTGATGAACAAGGCCATCCGCGTGAAGGTGCCGGTGACCGTGATCGGCGGCCAGCCGGCCGGCGTGAAGGAAGGCGGCATCCTGCAGCACAACACGCGCGACATCCATGTCGAATGCCTGCCGTCGGCGCTGCCGGATTCGATTCCCGTGGACGCCTCGGCCTTGGTGATCGGACAGGGCATTCACGTCAAGGAACTCCAGCCGATCGCCGGTGTGCGGATCCTGGACGATCCGGATCAGATGGTCGTCAGCGTGGCCGCCCCGATGTCCGAAGCCAAGCTGGAGGCTCTGCTGACCAGCGCGGCGGTGACCGGCGAGGGCAAAGAGCCGGAGGTCATCGTGAAAGGCAAGGAAGCGGCGGCGGCTGCGGAAGTGGCGGCCGGCGGGACGCCTGCTGCCGACGCGAAGCCTGGCGCGGCCGGCGCGACCGCCACGGCTGAGAAGGGCAAGGAAGGCGCCAAGGAGGCGGCTCCCAAGGCTGAGAAGAAGGCTGAGAAAAAAGAGGCCAAGGAAGAAAAGAAGAAGTAGCCTTGCGAGTCATTGTCGGACTCGGCAATCCCGGCGACCGATACGCACGCACCCGCCACAACGTCGGCGCCCGTGTCATCGAACGGGCGTCAACTCAATGGTCCATCTCTCTGAAGTCTGCCGGATCGGCCCGCATGGGCACAGGCCGGATCGGGCCGGCCGACAAGCCCGTCGACGTGGCGCTTGCCATTCCGCTCACCTGGATGAATCAGTCGGGAACGGCCGTCTTGGAATTGTTGGCACGGCTGGGATGCACCCTCCAGGATCTGACGGTCGTCCATGACGACCTGGACATGGAGCCGGGCCGGTTGCGTCTGAAGCGGAGCGGAGGAGCCGGCGGACACAACGGTGTGGCATCCATTATGACTGAGCTGGGCACGGATCAATTTTTCAGATTGAAAATCGGCATCGGGAGGCCGGCGCCTAGCGCGGACGCCGTGGACTATGTGCTGGAGCCGTTCGCGCAGGATGAAACAACTGTGATTGAGGCCAGTGTGGAGCAGGCCGTACTGGCGTTGGAATGTCTGATGGTGGAAGGAATCGATGCGGCCATGAACAAGTTTAATGTGCACGACAAGCAGGAGGGTGACGAATGATAGGTGACGCGAGGATGAACTCGTCACTGATCACGCGCTTTCGCGCGCCGGAGCGCTTCAGCGCGCAGACGCGTCACGGGTCACGGTAGTTATGGGTCTCTGTTGCGGCATGATCGGCCTGCCGAACGTGGGGAAAACCACGGTCTTCAACTCCCTGGTCGGAGCCGGGGCAGTGGTAGCGAATTATCCCTTCTCTACCGTGGAAACCAATGTGGGCATCGCGGCGCTTCCCGATCCCCGTCTGGACAAGCTTCGGGAGATCTTTACATCCAAGAAAAGAACGCCCAGCACGCTGGAGATCCGCGACATTGCCGGTCTCGTCGAAGGGGCGAGCAAGGGCGAGGGGCTGGGCAACCAGTTTCTCTCGCAGATCCGCGAGGTGGACGCCCTGATGCATGTCGTCCGGTGCTTCGACCATCCCGACGTGGTGCACGTGGCCGGGGGGGTCAATCCGCAGCAGGACGTGGACACCATTGAAACCGAGCTGATGCTGGCCGATGCCGAGACGCTCGACCGCCGGAAACAGCGGATCGAGAAAAAGGCCAGATCGGGCGAGGCCAGGGCGGCCAGGGAACTGGCTGCGGTCGAGAAATTCATCGGGCTGTTGGACAAGGGTGCCTGGCTCGGCAACCAGGCCTTCACGCCAGACGAGCGGGCGGTACTGAACGAATGCCAACTGCTCACGGCGAAACCGGTCCTGTTCATCGCCAATGTTGCAGAAGGTGCGGACGAAAACGATCCGCACGTGAAGGTGGTGAAAGACCTGGCCGACAAGAAGAACGCCCGGCTGGTTCTGCTGCACGCGCACTTGGAGGCGGAGCTGGCGGTCCTGGGGCCGGAGGATCGCGCCGCCTATATGAAGGAAGTCGGGCTGAGCGAGTCGGGCCTCGTCCGATTGACCCGTGCCGCCTACGATCTGCTGGGACTCATCACATTCTTCACGGCAGGCGAAGTTGAGTCGCGGGCCTGGGCCATCCGGAAGAGTCTGAAAGCGCCGGAGGCCGCGGGCAAGATCCACTCGGACATGGAACGGGGATTCATCAAGGCCGAGGTCTATCATTATAATGACATCCTCGCCTACGGGTCGGAAGCCAAGGTGAAGGAAAAGGGCCTGTTCCGGCTGGAGGGCAAGGACTACATTATCAAGGAAGGCGACGTCGTCTACTTCCGCTTCAACGTGTAGCAGTGCCTCGGAGTGTGACGGTCGGTCTGCCTTCCGTGCGCGAAGAAGGCCAGGCGGATGCGAGTTTGCGGGTTGGCCTGCTCCCTTGCTCGCAGAAGGCGCACGATAAGAATGTGCTCCTTCGATGCGCGCAGTCGGAGCAGACCAACCCGCAAACTCGCGAAAAAATAACTTCACCTATAAATAAAAAATGGAAAGGCGACAGGCCGCTTCCAAGCCTGTCACCTTTAACGCTTCGCCACATTCAGTAGGCTACTCCAGTAGTGATCGCCCTGCAAACCTTGAATGTCCCCATTTTCTTCTTGGATAGACGGCAGGATTCGCAGTCAATCCGGGAGGGTCGCACCAGATGGAGTGGTGGATACGCGTTGGACTGTGTGGTAGTTTTGCTCCTCAACGGGTTGCTGAGCTGCCTTGCTATGCTGCAAAGGCAGGCCGCAGCAGACTTACTAGTTAGACATTACATTGGCTAGGAGAACGTACAGTGACAATCAGGTTTAATAACATACGGGAGGCCAGTAACCGAAAGGAAAAAGTCACGGATGTGCGGTTCCACCCTCTGCTGATCCCGCTGGTAGCCATTGGGCTAGGATTATTTTCCCATCAATATGTTTTCAAACTGTCGATGCCAGCGGGTAATCATCCGACATGGTTAGTGGCAGGAATATTTTTCTGCCTGGTGGGCCTCAGTATCAATGCCCTGGGTCTTCGTGAGCTCAAGCGAACGAACCAAAATCCATCCCCTCGAACCCCAACACCAGAACTTGTTGTGAGTGGTCCATACCGTGTTACGCGCAATCCAATGTATCTGGGGTTTGGTGTCATCCAAATCGGATTGGGGCTTCTACTCAACAACCTTTGGATTTCGCTGCTTACAGTCCCTGCTTGGATAGTGGTGCAGTACGTCGCCATCCTGCCAGAAGAGAATTATCTCGAAGAGAAATTCGGCGACAGTTATCGCCAATACAAAGCTTCGGTGAGGAGATGGATGTGATGAAGAATTACTTGGTGACAATAGCTTTAGTAGGCGTACTGGCGGTCTCCACCGGAATATACGCGCAGCAACCTACCGAAATTGGGCCAAAAAGCGGCCACCTGACAGTTCGAGTTGTTGGGTTCAAGCATGACCGAGGTCAGTTCATCATCAACATTTTCTCTGCAGAACTGGGGTTTCCATCAGATAGGCAGAAAGCGATCCGTTCCATCGCAGGGGAAATCTCAAACCAGTTGGCAGTCCTAGAATTTAGCGATCTGCCACCCGACACATATGCTATTTCCGCACTACATGACGAAAATGGCAATGGCAAAGTGGACACCAATTTTATCGGCATTCCGAAAGAACCATCGGGGACCTCAAGGGATGCTAAAGGGCACTTTGGACCACCGAAGTTCAGAGACGCAACATTCGCCCTTGGCAACGAGGATATGACGGTCATTATTTCGCTGCATTAAACACGGTTAGCCAGTGGAGAAAAACGGGGACATTCTCAATTTCCAGGTAAATTCGAGGGATATTGACGCATTCCGCAAATACCGCGAAGAGGCTGGCAAGGTTGCTCAGGCACTAACTACTGGCGTAGCCCGCTGAACGTGGCGAAGCGTTAAAGGCGACAGGCTTGTAGGCGGCCTGTCGCCTTTCTATTTTTATTTATCGGGAGTACTCCGTCCCTTCGAGCGGCGGTTGGGTCTCCTCCGACTGCGCGCATCGAAGGAGCACATTCTGATCGTGCGCCTTCTGCGAGCACGGGAGGAGACCAACCGCCAGCTCGTTCCTCCTTCGTCAGCCGCCGGCTGGTTCTTTTGCTACGAGGGGAGGCCGTAGTCATGTTTGACAGCCCGTTTAGCGCTGTGTTAGCGTGCCTTCCGTTCAGATAGTCCGGGTTACAAACTTATCCCTCGCTCCGGACCATGATCCGGGGCCTTTGACCAGGAGGATGACTGCATGCATCTCTACGAGTCTATCTTTATCATTCGTCCGTCGCTCTCCGACGACGACACCAACAAACTGATCGAAAAAATGAAGGGCCTGCTCGAGAAGGCCGGCGCCGCGCTGCAGATTCTCGAGAACTGGGGCAAGAAGAAGCTGGCTTACGAGATCAAGCGGGAGCGCCGCGGGACCTTCGTCTATCTGCATTTCAAGGCGGCGGGCAATGTCGTCGGCGAACTGGAGCACGCCTACCGGCTCGAGGACTCCGTGCTGAAGTTTTTGACCGTCCGCCTCGAACATCCACCGGCTCCGAAGTCGGCGGCGGTGCCGCCGACGGCGATGGGACAGGCACCACAGCCCAGGGAGTTCGAGCGTGACCGGGTTTAATAAAGTCATTCTGATCGGCAATCTGACGAAGAATCCGGAGTTGCGCTATACGCCGAACGGCACGCCGGTGGCCAATTTCGGGCTGGCGGTGAACCGGAAGTACCGTCAGGCCGAAGAATTGAAGGAAGAAGTCTGCTTCGTGGATATTGTCGTATTCGGCAAGCAGGCCGAGCATTGCGGGCAGTATCTCAGCAAGGGCAACGGCGTCATTGTGGACGGCCGGTTGCAGCAGCGGCGCTGGGAAACGGATGACGGGCAGAAGCGCAGCAAGCACGAAGTGGTGGCGCAGACCGTCACCTTCCTGCCGAAGCGTCAGGAAGCGGGTGGCGGCGCGCATGCCGCGGCGGACGAAGCCGCCGGGCTTGAGGAAGAGCCGCAGGGCTAGTTCGGGCTTTTGGACGAGGAGGAGACGCGCGTGGAACGAGGAGGCGGAAGATTATTTCAGCGGCGGCGGCAGTGCCGTTTTTGCGTGGACAAGACGCCGATCGATTTTAAGGACATCGGCCTCTTGCGGAACTTTCTGACGGAGCGGGGCCGGATCGTCCCGCGCCGGGTCTCCGGCAACTGCTTGGGGCATCAGCGGGACCTGACGATCGCAATCAAGCGGGCGCGCACGATCGCGATGCTGTCGTTCGCGGAAGAGTACTGAGCCGGAGCGACCCCGCCCGGTTTGACTTGGCGAGCGGTTCTGTGTATATCGATCGCATTCCAGCAACGGGCCTCGCGGTGATGCCCATGGCCTTGCCGGTCCTCCACCTCATCGAGATTCCGCAAGAAGGGCTGAGTCTTTCCTGCGACGTGCAGGTGGACGAGCTGGCGCTGGATCCGGAGGACGTCCGGATTTCCGGCGGGCTGGCCATGTCGCTCAATGCCATCAAGGCTGGGACCACGGTGCACGTGACCGGAACGCTGAGCGGGACCGCGCGCCGGCAATGTGTCCGGTGCCTGAAAGAATATGACGACGCGCTGTGGATTCCGGTCGTCGGCGAGTACTACAGCGACACGGATCTGAAGAGCAAGCCGGCCGGCCGGGAATCGTCGGAGCGGGCCGGCGAAGACACGGACGACGATGTCTATGTCTACACGGGTGAAGAGATCGAATTGGGAGAAATGCTGCGGGAGCACGTGATCCTGTCGACGCCGATGCAGCCGCTCTGTCACGACGACTGCCGGGGGCTCTGTCCGGTCTGCGGGCAGGATTTGAACGTGCGCCGGTGCGACTGCCGGGAGGAACAGATTCAGTCGCCGTTTGTCGTGCTGAAGAAGTTACGCGAGACGCTGCCGACGCCATCGAAACGAACGACGAAGACGAAGTGAGGAGCGACCATGCCCAATCCAAAACATAAACACTCAAAAGCGCGTCGCGACAAGCGGCGGGCCCAGTGGCGGAGAAAGAAATCCACGCCGCCCAACCTGTCCGCGTGCCCGCAGTGCCACGAACTGAAGCCTCCGCACATGACCTGTCTGAATTGCGGGACCTATAAAGGCACGCAAGTCATCGCCGTCGAGGAATCCTAAGGCGCGGAGCCTGCGCGGCGTCTCATGAAAATCGCCGTTGATGCGATGGGCGGGGACCACGGACCCGCCCCGGCAGTCGAAGGCGCCATCCAGGCGGCGCAGGAATTCGGCGTCAGCGTCGTGTTGGTGGGCGACGAGGCCCAGCTTCGAGAGCAGCTCACGCGCACGCACTGCACGGATCCCCGCATCACCGTTCATCACGCTTCGCAAGTCGTCGGCATGCACGAATCGCCGGCGCAGATCGCCAGGAAAAAGCGGGATTCTTCGATTTGGATCGCCACAGAGCTGGTTCAATCCGGAGAGGCGCAGGCCGTCGTCAGCGCCGGGAACACCGGCGCCAGCGTCGTCTCGGCGATTTTCCTCCTCGATCGGATCAAGGGCGTGGAGCGGCCGGCGATCGCGACGACGCTGCCGACCCTGACGGGCACCGCCGTCATGCTGGACGTGGGCGCCAACGTGGACTGCACGGCCAGCCAGTTGCTCCAATTCGGCATCATGGGGCACGAATATGCCAAGGACCTCTACGACAAATCCGCTCCCCGCGTCGGCCTCCTGGGCATCGGCGAGGAAGACAGTAAGGGGAACGAAGTCACCAAAGAGGCGCTGAAACTGCTTAAGGGCAGCGCGATTAATTTCATCGGCAACATCGAAGGGCGGGACGTCTACAGCGGCGCGGCCGACGTGATCGTGTGCGACGGGTTCATCGGCAACGTGGCGCTGAAGATCTCCGAAGGGCTGGCGGAAACGATCAAGAAGCTGCTGATGAGGGAAATTGCCGGGACGTTTCTCGGCCGGCTCTCCTACCTGTTCATCGCAACTCCGTTGCTCGCGCTCAAGCGCAAAACCGACTATGCCGAATTCGGCGGCGCGCCCCTGCTGGGGGTGAACGGCGTCAGCGTCATCGCCCATGGCCGGTCCTCGGCCAAGGCCATCAAGAACGCGATCCGGCAGGCCAAGAGCATGGTGGACCGGCGCGTGATCGAAAACATCCGCCGCGACATCGAAGAGAGCATTGCGGGGAACCGCCCGGCTGCGCAGGGGGAATCGGCGTGAGGGCGAGAATTGCCGGCACCGGCTCCTACGCGCCGGAGCGCGTGCTGACCAATGCCGACCTCGAACGGATGGTCAAGACGTCGGACGAATGGATCGTCGAGCGTACCGGCATTCGCGAACGCCGCCTCGCCGCGCCGGGAGAAGCCTGTTCCGACCTCGGCACGAAGGCCGCCGAACGCGCGCTGGAAGCCGCCGGCGTGGCGGCCTCCGATCTGGACATGATTCTGGTCGCGACGTGCACGGGCGATGCGCCGCTACCATCCACGGCCTGCCTCATTCAATATCGCCTGGGCGCGACCAAGGCGGCCGCCTGCGATATCGGCGCGGCCTGCTGCGGGTTCGTCTATGCGCTGGCGGTCGGAGACGCCTATGTGAAAACCGGCCTGCGCCACGTGCTGGTGATCGGCTCAGAAGTCATGTCCTCGATCACCAATTGGAAGGACCGCAACACCTGTATCCTGTTCGGCGACGGCGCCGGCGCGGCCGTGCTCAGCGCCACGAAGGAGGATCGGGGCATTCTGTCCTCGCACCTCCATTCCGACGGCTCGTTGTGGAACTTGATCTGCGTGCCGGGCGGCGGCTCCCGGATGCCGCCGACCGAAAAAATGCTGGCCGACGAGCTGCAGTACATCAAGATGAAGGGGAACGAGACGTTCAAGGTGGCCGTCAAGACGCTGGAAGAATCCGCCCGCGAGGCGCTGAAGGCAAACGGGCTGACGGTGGCAGACCTCGACGTCTATGTGCCGCACCAGGCCAATGCGCGGATCATCAAGGCCGTCGCGAGCCGTTTGGAACTGCCGATGGAAAAAGTCGTGCTGAACGTGGACCGGTATGGCAACACGTCGGCGGCTTCGATCCCCATTGCGCTGGACGAAGCGGTCCGCGCCGGGCGGATCAAACAAGGCAATCTCGTGATGATGGCGGCGTTCGGAAGCGGGTTGACCTGGGCGACATCGGTCGTGCGGTGGTGAACGCGATACGATCAATGGAGATTGGCGCCGCGCGGATTTTCCCGTTGACATTGTGGCGATAATTCCCCCATATCATACGGCGTTATGGTTTCCGGAATAGGTCTGGTATTTCCCGGCCAGGGATCGCAGTCGGTCGGGATGGGACGCGCGCTCTACGACGCGCATCCCGTTGCGCAAGACATCTATAGGGACGCGTCGGCGGTACTCGGCTACGATGTAGCCGAGTTGTGTTTTAACGGACCAGCCGAGCGTTTGAATTTGACGGAATATACGCAGCCTGCGCTGCTGACCGCCAGCATCGCGGCGTTTCGGGTGTTGGAGCCGGCTGGAATCAAGCCGGTGGCGGTGGCCGGGCACAGCCTCGGTGAATATTCCGCGCTGGTGGCGGCCGGCGGGATGACATTCAAAGCGGCGGCCGCGCTGGTGCAGAAGCGAGGCCGTTACATGGCCGAAGCGGTGCCGCCGGGCAGCGGGCTGGTGGCGGCGATTCTGGGCCTGGCGCCCGATGCCGTGCGCGACGCGTGCCGCGAAGCCTCGTCGGTCGGCGTGGTCGCGGCGGCGAATTTCAACTCTCCCGGGCAGGTCGTGATTGCGGGAGAAAAGGCGGCGGTCGAAAAGGCGATCGAGGTCGCCAAGGCCAGGGGGGCCAAGAAGGCCATCCCGCTTCCGGTGAGCGTGCCGGTGCATACGCCGCTGATGCAATCCGCGGCGGACCGGCTGGCAAAGGACGTCGAAGCGACCGCCTGGTCGGATTTGAACGCGCCGTTGATCAACAATGCCGGGGCGAAGGCCTTGCGGACGGCGGCGGAGGTGAAGGCCTCCCTGATCCGGCAACTGCCGTCATCGGTCTTGTGGGAAGCCTCGGTCAGGACGATGCACGGCATGGGCGTGACGACCTTTATTGAAGTCGGGCCCGGCACCGTGCTAAGCGGGTTGATCAAACGCATCGTGCCGGAGGCCAAAACACTGAACGTGCAGGATCCGGCGTCGCTCGAGGAAACGATGAAGGCGTTATCCGTTACTCGTCACTCGTAATTCGTAGAAGGCGTAATGACGGATGACGAATAACGAATGACGGAGTGGATATGTCGTTAGCAGGCAAAACAGCCATTGTGACGGGCGCGGCGCAGGGAATTGGCCGGGCCATCGCCGAGGCGCTGGCGGGAGCCGGCGCGGACGTCGCGGTCGCCGATCTGGATCCGGGCCGGTCGCAGGACACCGTCGCGGCCATCACCAAGATGGGGAGGCGGGCCTTGAACATCAAGGTTAACGTCGCGAGCTGGGACGATGCCAAGGCGATGGTGGATCAGGTCGTGAAGGAATGGGGCAAGGTGGATATCCTGGTCAACAATGCCGGTATCACGCGGGACGGGTTGCTGCTTCGTATGAAGGAAGAGGACTGGAACCTCGTGCTGCAAGTCAATTTGAACGGCACGTTCAACTGCACCAAGGCGGCGCTCCTGCCGATGAGCAAGCAGCGGTCCGGGCGGATCGTCAACATCGCCTCGATCGTCGGCGTGATCGGCAATGCCGGCCAGGCCAATTACGCGGCGTCCAAGGCGGCCGTGATCGGCTTCACGAAAACAGTGGCGCGGGAATATGCCAGTCGGGCCGTGACGGTCAACGCCGTGGCCCCTGGTTTTATCGACACGGCGATGACGCAGCAATTGTCGGCCGAGGTCAAGGAGACATTATCCAAGCAGATTCCGCTGGGGCGGCTGGGGCAGCCGTCCGACGTGGCGGAGGCGGTAAAATTCCTGGCCTCGGACGAGGCGGGGTACATTACGGGTCACGTGTTGCATGTCAATGGCGGCATGCACATGGCATAGTGCGAATAGCACGAGGGGAGGTGTAGGCGCAATGGCAGCAGACGGCAAAGTAGAAGAAAAAGTGAAAAAGATCGTCGCGGAAAATCTCGGCGTCGAAGAGGATGAGGTGGTTCCGGATGCCAAGTTTGTGGACGATCTCGGTGCAGACTCCCTGGATACGGTCGAGCTGGTCATGGCTTTCGAGGAAGCGTTCGATATCGAAATTCCCGATGAGGATGCCGAAAAAATTCTTACGGTCGGCAAGGCCATCGACTACATCAAGGAAAAGATGTAGTTCGGGTCGGTGCGGTCTATGACGGAGCACGGCAGACGTCGGGTGGTGGTGACGGGGCTGGGGCTGATCACGCCTCTCGGGATCGGCGTGAGCCCCACCTGGAAGGCGCTTTGCGAAGGGCAGTCCGGCATCGGCCGCATCACGCGGTTCGATCCCACCGGATACGCGTCCCAAATCGCAGGAGAAGTGAAGGGTTTCGATCCCGCCGTTTTCATCGAGAAAAAAGAAATTAAAAAGATGGATACGTTCATCCACTACGCCGTCGGCGCGAGCCAGCTGGCGGTGGATGACGCGGGTCTGAAGATTGCGCCGGAGGAGGCTACGCGTGCCGGCGTCTACATCGGGTCCGGCATCGGCGGGCTGGGCTCGATTGAGCATTACGGGAAGGTGCTGCAGGACAAAGGCCCCGACCGCGTCTCGCCGTTCTTTATCCCCATGACCATCATCAATCTGGCATCCGGCCAGGTGGCGATCCGGTTGGGCGCCAAAGGGCCGAACTCCTGCGCCGTGACGGCCTGTGCCACCGGCAATCACTGCATCGGGGACGCGTTCCGGCTGATTCAGTTGAACGAGGCGGATGTCATGGTTGCGGGTGGAGCTGAAGCGGCGATCACCCCGCTGGGCGTGGCCGGATTTGCGGCATCACGCGCCCTCTCCACGCGGAATGATGAGCCGACCAAAGCCAGCCGGCCGTTCGACAAGGATCGGGACGGATTCGTGCTGGGTGAAGGCGCGGGCGTCGTCGTCCTGGAAGAATTGGAGCGGGCCAAGCGGCGCGGAGCCAGAATTTATGCAGAACTGATCGGCTACGGCATGAACAGCGACGCCTATCACATCACGGCCCCGTCGGAGAACGGCGAGGGCGCCGTCCGTTGCATGGAGCTGGCGATCAAGGATGCCAGGATTTCCAAGAACGAGGTCGGCTATATCAATGCCCACGGCACGTCCACGATGGCCGATGCAATCGAAACCAAGGCGATCAAGCAGGTCTTCGGGGAGCAGGCCCGACGCATTCCTGTTAGCTCGACCAAGTCCATGACCGGCCATCTGCTCGGGGCCGCCGGCGGGATCGAAGCGGTCTTCAGTGTCCTGGCGATCCATCACAATCTGCTGCCGCCGACGATCAACCTCGACCATCCTGATCCCGAATGCGACCTCGACTATATTCCTGGGAAGGCGCGTCCGGCGTCGGTCACGGTGGCGCTCTCCAATTCGTTTGGCTTTGGCGGCGTGAACGCGTGCCTGCTGTTCAAGCGCGCGACCGCATAAGTCGTTCCGTTCTTCTACCCATGACCCGGCAGACCATGGCGCAGACTCCACTTGATGAGGCGCAACAGGCGATCGGGTACACGTTTCGCAATCCCAGTCTGCTCGGCGAAGCGCTGACGCACACCTCCTACATCAATGAAATCAAAGATCAGGCCTCGAAGGACAACGAACGACTGGAGTTTCTCGGCGATGCCGCGCTGGCGCTGATCATCAGCGAGCATGTTGCGGCCGCATTGCCCGATTCGACCGAGGGGGCGCTGTCGAAGTTGCGTTCCCGTCTGGTGAGCGAGGTGACGCTGGCTCGCGCCGCCCGCCGGCTCGATCTCGGCAAGCTGTTGCGGCTGGGCCGCGGCGAGGAACGTACCCAGGGGCGCGACAAGGAGTCCATTCTCGCCAATACGCTGGAGGCCGTCCTGGCGGCGGTCTATCTGGATGGAGGGCTGGATGCGGCGCGGAGTTTTGTCCTCAAGGCTTTTGCGCAGGAGTTGCGCGAAGCCACGAGCCGTGAAGCGAGCGAAACGCTCTCCGGCGATTACAAGACTCTGCTTCAGGAATGGTGCCAGCAACGGCATGACTGCGTGCCGCAGTACGTGACGACGAAAGAAGCGGGCCCGGACCATCAGAAAACGTTCGACGTGCAGGTGCTGGTGCAGGGCAAGGCGCTGGGGCGGGGCGTGGGACGAAGCAAGAAGGAAGCGGAACAAGCCGCGGCGCAGGAAGCGCTGGTACGGGTAAAAAGTGAAAAGTGAGAAGTGAAAAGTAGGGAGCATGAAGGGAGGAGGACAGATGATAAGAGGATATGTGAAAACGGCGATGCATGCAGCTCTGATGATGGCCATTCTTTGCTTCACGGCGGGAGCGAGCCTGGCGGCGGACAAGGACAAGACTCCGGCCAAGGTGCCTCGGGCGATCATCAATACCAAGTTCGGCGAGATAGAAATCGAGTTTTTCCCGGACAAGGCGCCGAACCATGTGGCGAACTTCATCAAGCTGACCAAGTCCGGCTTCTACAATGGCACTATTTTCCACCGTGTGATTCCCGGCTTCATGATCCAGGGTGGGGATCCCAATACGAAGGATCAGACGAACAAGGCGGCCTATGGCCAGGGCGGGCCCGGCTACAACGTGAATGCGGAGTTCAACGACATCCAGCACAAGCGCGGCATCGTGTCCATGGCACGGGCCACCGATCCGAACAGCGCCGGTTCGCAGTTCTACATCGTCGTGGAAAACTCCTTCTTTCTCGACCACCAATACACGGTGTTCGGCCAGGTGGTGAAGGGGATGGGCGTGGCGGATAAAATTGTACAGCAGCCACGAGTTATGTGTGATCCGAATACAGGCAGAATGACTCCTGCAGGACAAGGGCCATGCGACAATCCGCTGCAGCGGACGGAGATGACGGTGACGGTTGTGGAATGAGATGACCTCGGCTGGCGAAGGAGGGAAGAGTCCGTCGGGGCGGTGGAAAGCCGCTCCGGCGTGTGTCCGCCTAGCTGCTGTAGCTACCGGCGGACACGGCTGCGGCTCCCCCCATCCCCCACATCGGACTGCGGGTGTCTCCGATCCTTGCTGGACAGCTTCCGCTGTCCAGCGGGGCCGGGCCTCGCTCGTTCTCCCGCTACGCACATCAGCACGGCGGTCCCACCAGGTTGCTCTTCCCGCCACCCCGACGCCCTAAATGACCGAGAGGGCGGGAACAGGTCGCTCATGGATCTATCCCTGTTGAGCCTTCGAGCAGGACGTACGCCAGTTCATGTATTGCTAAGGTCTGCTCTCTCTTGACAATTTTGCAAGCGAAGCGTTCACTGCCATCGTGCGTCGAGCCGGTCTTTTTGGGCCAACACTTCTTTTTTGATGATGTCGGATCGATCACAAGGGAGGTGTCGCGTGAAACGTTTCTCTTCTCCGTGTGGTTCTCCATCCTTGCGAACGTTATTGGTCATCCTGTCTCTGTTGTTAGGCAGTACTGCCTGTGCGTTTGTCAGGGAAGTAGATCGGCTAAACCAGAGCGCACAATATTATGAAGTGCAACGCCTTTTGGAGAGTGAAATGTCCAGGCGGAGGCTCTCGAACAATGAACTTGTGGAATTGTGTGGGGCATATTCTTTCATCAACAATTACAGCAAACTGTTCTCATGTTTGGATGAGATGGAGCGCCGTATCTTGAATGGTGACCGATACGCTTACGCTATAGACGACCAGGCAGAACATTCCATAATAATAGGGGTTTTGAAACATGATGACGCGGTTCGGGAGTCGGGTAGAGTGGACATATCCACAATACCAGCACGGTTACGGGCGACGGCTTACATAGAGCTCGGGAACTATAGTCAGGCCGTTAGCGAATCAGAAAAATTCTATGCCCAGATACAAAAAGAGGAAGATCCACCTGCTTTTAAAAAAAGGAAATATTATGCCTCAGAGAGGAACTATAGAATGATTGAGCCTTTGAAACTCTTAGCTTTTAGCTATGCGCTTCACGGAAACAAAAATAAAGCCAGAGAGGTACTTGAACATATTGGGACCTTGGACATGGGACCCGTTCCAGCGATACGAAACGAAAAGCGGCTGGTCCTCGCGCGTGGTTACCTAGCCTTGGGCGATTACGCACGAGCTTATGAAAGTTTGCAAAGCCACGAGAAGAGAGGAATAAGTTGGTCGCAATTACCAGGGGTCACAGAGACTGGGTTTCTCACGAAGGCACTAGCCATTGAACGGGATTTTATAGCTGCCAAATGTCTTTATGAAACCGGACACATGGCCGAAGCGAAGCAGGCCTATGAAGCGCTGTTGGGGCAACCGGAGCTAAAAGAGTTGGGTGACCTCTACTGGGTGGTTCTGTTCGACCGGGGCCGGATTGCCGAGAGGGAAGGCACCGGCAAGCAAGGCATTGTCTTCTATAGGCAGGCGATCGAAGTGATTGAGCAGCAACGGTCCACGATCAACACCGAAGCGAGCCGCATCGGCTTTGTGGGGGACAAGCAACAGGTCTATCACAGGCTGGTGGCGGTCTTGATGGCTGAGGGACAGGCGGCTCAGGCCTTTGAGTATGTCGAGCGGGCGAAGGCACGGGCGCTTGTGGACCTCTTGGCCTCTAAACAAGACTTTGTGGCGTCGACTGCGACACCGCAGCAAGTGGCGACGCTTCTGAAGGACTGGGATCAGATCGAAGAAGACTCGCGCGCAATGGCTGCGCCGGCCGACGCGTTCGGCCGCCGGAGTGCGCGGGGGGTGCAGGTGAAGGCCACTCTGCAAGCCGTCTCGCCAGAGCTGGCCTCGCTTGTGATGGTCACGGAGACCGCGAGCAGCGCCATCCAAGCTCTGTTGGAGCCGGATGAAACGCTGTTGGAATACTACTATCAAGGCGACGATCTTTATGCATTCATCGTCACACGCGACCGCATCCATGGCGTCAAGTTGAACGGCGCGAACTTAGCGAAAGAGGTCGAGGCATTTCGGAAGGCGCTGCAGGACCAGAAATCCGCTAACGTGGCAGAATTGTCCCGAAACCTGTATGGTCACCTAATCCAGCCGGTGATGGCCCAGGTGATCACGAAACAACTGCTATTGGTCGGGCATGGGGTGCTGCACTATCTCCCCTTTGCGGCCTTGTCGGACGGCACCGGCTATCTCGTGGACCGGTACAGTCTCCGCTTCCTGCCCAGCGCCAGCGTTCTGCAATTTTTGAAGGGCCGGCAGCCCCAAAAAGACGGGGGCCTGCTGGCCTTTGGGAACCCTGACTTAGGCGACGCCCAGTATGACCTGAAGTTCGCGCAGGACGAGGTACAGGCGATCGCCAAGACCTTCCCACAAGCGAAGGTGCTGGTCCGCCAAGAAGCAACTAAGAGCGCGTTCACGAGCCTGGGGCCGCAGTTCTCCTACCTGCATTTGGCCACGCACGGGAAGTTCGATCCCGACGCGCCGCTGAAGTCCGGGTTACTGTTCGCGAAGGATGCGCAGAGCGACGGGTTCTTGAGCTTGGGCGACCTCTACTCGCTCCGCTTGAACGCGGATCTGGTCACTTTGAGCGCCTGCGAGACAGGGTTAGGCAAGGTCAGCAATGGGGATGATGTGGTGGGACTCACCCGCGGGTTTCTCTATGCCGGAAGTTCCTCGATCGTGGCGAGTCTCTGGGAAGTGGATGACCGGGCCACGTCTCTGCTGATGACGGAGTTCTACGCGAATCTCAAGAAAACCGATAAGCGGGAGGCTCTGCGCCGAGCGCAGTTGACAATCAAACAGCGTTACCCTCATCCGTTCTATTGGGCGGCTTTTCAGTTAACTGGCCTGCCGTAGCGGCCTGATCGTTGTCAGTGGTGGCGATGGCCGCAATCGGGGCCGTGAGTGTGCGGGGTTGGTGTCGAGGGCGTGGGTGTGAACTGGCCGGGGAGGACGATCCGACTGCTGTCGTGCTGTTTGGCCAGGTGCTCGGCGACCTGCGGATGGTACGTTCGGATGTAGCCGACGAGGCCGTTGAGAAAGCGGGACGATTGCAGCCCGCCACCTGAGAATTCCGTCACAAACTTCATGGCACGGTCCAGCACCTCGGTTGCCAGCGCGGTATCCGGCACTGGCTGGCCCTGCTGCTTGCTGAACGCCTCGTACTGCTTTTTCAGATGTTCCGCAAAGACCGGCGCCATGGTTGCCGGGATGTGCAGCGGGCTGAGATTCCGGCGGAGCGACTGAATCGCGGTCATGACTTCCGCGTCCTGCCCGTCCCGCCGGTTGCAGAAATACCCGAACGTCATCGTTTCGATGAAGTTGAACAGTGCGGCGGCCTTGTCGTCGCCCAGCGCGAAGAGCTCCTTGTAGAAGTCCTTCCGTGCCTGCGCGAACCGCTCGCCGGAGCGCTTCTGTTGGTAGTCGCTGCTGGAATCCAGGTATTGGCAATCGGAAGGGCAGGCAATGCGCGTCATGCGGTGTTCTCCGCAACATTGGCTGCAGATCAGCCCATTGAGTGCCGGACAGGCACGCTTCCCTTTTCGTTCGTGACAATAGACACACTTGCTCATTTTGGAGTGGTACCTTCCCGCGGTGGCTTGGGTCCTCCGGTGAAGCCATAGTCCGCCAGGGTTCGTTTCTCTTTCCCCGACTTGAACGGCGATTCGAGCCCGTTGATCTCGGCGGCGTTTCCGTAGAGATACGGGACAAGAATCAGATTCTTCACGCGGTCCACGCTGATATCGGCCGGGGTCGGCAGATATTCGGCGATCACATGGAAATGGTGGTCGGGACGCATCCGCCAGATCTTGCCGGCGGTGAAATCCGACACGTACATGTTGCCCCAGGTGTCGAAGTCCACGCCGTCGAGATTTTTGAATCGGGACGAGAAAAATCCGTTGGAGACCAGTTCGGTGATCGCGCCGTCAGCGGCGATCTCGACGATGCTGCCCTTGTGCCAACTGACGGCGATCAGCCGTCCTGTTTTGGGATGCACGGCCAGCCCGCGCGGTCCGGCGAGCGCGGCATCACGCGTCAGCACGGAGACGGCATGCTGCTTCGCCGGGTCGATCCGGTAAATGACGTTGGCGTCCATGTCGGAGGCGTAGAGCAGTCCCTGTGGGTCCGCGGCCACATCCACGAGCGCGACCGGGCCCGGCTGTGCGGCGAATGACACGGTGGCGACGGACTTGCCGGTTTTGACGTCGAAGGCGCGGAGCGCGTCCAGATCGGCGACATACAAGAGTTGATTGACGATCGCCATGCCTTTGGGCGCATGAAGCACGGTGCTGCCGTCCCCGCCACGAATGAATTGCGAGGCGATGACTTTGCCGTCACGGTCCAGCTTCGTGATGAAGCCGTTGTTGTCTTTCGCGTTTGGCTCGCCGTTGACGTTTGAGATGAAGTAGCAGTCGCAGGTGGCATCGGACAAGAAACTTTGGGGGGCCTGCAGGCCGGTGACTTGCAACGCCACGGCAGCGGCTGGCATGCACAACAGGCCGGTGAACACAACGGAAATGGAACGGAGCAGGAGACGGTGATTCACGGTTGGGGCTTTCTGAATTGTGTGCCGGTTGAGAGGCATGGTACGAGACGCTCCGAATCGGTGTCAAGGAACGTTGACACCGATTTCAAGGCCCTGCTATTGTGCGACGGTTTTTACGGTAACGATGAAGTATGAACGCAGAACGCTGAAGTAAAGCGCATTCGAAGGCTCTTCCAGTTCATCATTCATAGTTCATCGTTCATAGTTTGGGAGGTGCCGTGGCGGCGAAATTGATTGACGGGAAAGCGTTGGCGCAGTCGATCCGGGAACGCATGGCTAAAGATGTCATCGACCTGCATGCAAAGACCGGCGTGCGGCCCGGCCTCGCGGTGATTCTGGTCGGAGACGATCCGGCCTCGCATCTGTACGTGAAGAACAAGCAGAAGGCCTGCGATGCGGCCGGCATTTATGTGGACGAGCACAAGCTTCCGGTTGCGACGACACAAGCCGATTTATTGGCGTTGATCCAGAAGAAAAACGCCGATCCGAAGGTCCATGGCATTCTGGTCCAGTTGCCGCTGCCCAAGCCCATAGACAGCAAGGTGATTCTGGATGCGGTCTCTCCCGCGAAGGATGCCGACGGGTTCCATCCCTACAATCTCGGGCGACTACTCGAAGGCAATCCGACGTTCGAGGCCTGCACGCCCAAGGGCATCATCGCGATGATCGAGTCCACTGGCGCGAGCATCGAAGGCAAGCGGGCGGTGGTGGTGGGGCGCAGCAATATCGTCGGGAAGCCGGTGTCGCTCATGCTGTTGCATCGGCATGCCACGGTGACGGTATGCCATTCCAAGACCAAGGATCTGCCGGCGGTCTGCCGCGAAGCGGACATTCTCGTGGTCGCGATCGGCAAGGCCAAGTTCGTCACGGCGGACATGGTCAAGGACGGGGCGATCGTGATTGACGTCGGGACCAACCAGTTGCCGGACAAGTCATTCGTGGGAGATGTGGATTTTGGGCCCGTCAGCCAGAAGGCCGGGTGGATTTCACCGGTGCCGGGTGGGGTCGGGCCGATGACCATTACGATGCTCCTTTATAATACCGTTGAATCGGCCAAGCGTTTTGCCGCTTCAAAGAAATAGGACACGATGAGCACCGGTCCACGACGACGCCTGAAAGAAATCCTAGATCGCGGCGAGTTCGCCGTGACGGTGGAGTACAACCCGCCGAAGGGCATGAACGCCTCCGCAATCCTGGACAACGCCAAGCTCCTCATCGGGCGCGTGAGTGGCGTGAACGTCACGGACAACACCG
>Ga0247727_10000037_pt1 | contig 262323 bp, 301 predicted proteins | sample WisWelCaveWW1625_FD_202498 | JGI IMG/M metagenome (GOLD analysis project Ga0247727, IMG submission 202498) | Biofilm microbial communities from Wishing Well Cave, Virginia, United States - WW16-25 | ecosystem: Environmental > Aquatic > Deep subsurface > Groundwater > Cave microbial mat... | reverse complement strand
GCATCACCATCAACATCATCAATTATTTTATAATCAATTACATCCGGACAGCCGTCGTCATCTTGGAATTTGTTAAAATTTTCACGTTCTTGAGGACAAGAATCAGCAGTGTCTGGAATTGAATCATAATCAGAATCCATAGCTTCTGGAGAAGTTATGCCAGCAATTTCAGGACAACCATCCCAATCTAATTGGTCGTTAAAGTTTTCTGGTTCAGCAATACAGGAATCCCATCTGTCTTGGATTCCGTCAGAATCAGTGTCTGGAAATGTATATCCTGTACCATCATCAGAAACTATATCAGGACAGCCGTCGTCATCTTGGAATTTGTTGTAAATCTCGGGAACTTTAGGACATGAATCCAAGTTGTCAGAAATTCCATCTCTATCAGTATCTCTTGATGATGTACTATCAGGACAGCCATCTTTGTCATCAACACCATTGAATGTTTCTGGTTGGTTAGCACAAGAATCTATAAAATCTGCAATTCCATCATTATCAGAATCTGCTGTTCCCTGGCTTGCAGAAGGTGACAAGTCAGGACAACCGTCATCGTCTTGGAATTTATTGTAAGCTTCTTTAACGGTAGGACAATTATCAATGTGATCTGGAATACCATCATAATCAGCATCATACCAAGGAACAAAATCTGCTGGACAGCCGTCTATATTATTACCATATTGAGGATCATAGTCTTCTTGCAAATTGGGGCATTGATCAGTACTGTTTGGTACACCATCGCTGTCATTGTCTTCAGCACCATAAACATTGGCTTGGAAAATACCAATAGAAGTAATTAAAAGCAGAAATACTAGGATTTGATATTTTTTCATTTTCTTTAACTTCGATATTATCGAGTATTTATTAAATCTCACGTTAAAAAGAACCTTACTATGAAATAGTGATCAAATAATGAGATGTTATAGATCTGGACAACCGTCAGTATCTCTATCCCCATCATAATTTTCTGGTTCTAGAGGACACAAATCTTCATCGTTAATGATATTATCCAAGTCATCATCGTGGACAAATCTTTGTTGTTCGGGAGCAGTATCTGGGCAACCGTCTATATCGTTATACTTGTTCCAAGTTTCTGGACTTGTTGGACATGAATCAATTACATCTGGATATCCATCACTATCAGAGTCAGGTCGTGTAGATGTAGTTGAGTCTGCACCTTTTAGATCAGGGCAGCCATCCCAATCCAAATATCCATTAAAGTTTTCTGGTTTATCTATACATGAATCCCATCTGTCTTGAATTCCATCACCGTCAGTGTCTGGAAATTGATATCCGGTTGTAGTATTAGATACAGTATCTGGACAACCGTCAGTGTCTTGGAAATGATTATAGGTTTCTTGAGTTATTGGACATGAATCAATTACATCTGAAATACCATCCATGTCACTATCAAGAATAGAAACAAATTTGTCAGGACAGCCATTAGTGTCTTGATAACCATTAATGGTTTCTGGTTGGTTAGGACACAAGTCTAGATTATCAATTATGCCGTCGCCGTCAGTATCTGCAGTTGATTTATCATCTACAATATAATCAGGGCAACCGTCAGCATCTTGGAAATGATTATAGGTTTCTCTAGCAGTAGAACATTGATCGATATTATCTAAAATACCATCATAATCTGCATCTCCAAATGAATCATAAATTGCAATATCAGGGCAACCGTCAGTGTCTTGGAATTTATTATATCGTTCTCCTACTATTGGGCAGTCATCCAAATTATCTGGAATACCATCATAATCTGTATCGATTGTTCCAGTTTTTGATATACCTGTAATTTCTGGACAGCCGTCTTTATCTAAAAATCCATTAAAGTTTTCTGGTTCAGCAATGCAGGAATCCCATCTGTCGTAAATGCCATCACCGTCAGTGTCCGGGAATTCAAAACCGGTAATACTGGATAAAGTAGAATCAGGGCAACCGTCAGTGTCTTGGAATTTGTTATAGGTTTCAGGAATTTTTGGACATGAATCAGTCACATTTGGAATACCATCCATGTCACTATCAAGAATAGAAACAGATTTGTCAGGGCAACCGTCTTTATCTAAAAATCCATTGAGGGTTTCTGGTTGAGTTGGACACAAATCGAGATTATCGAGAATATTGTCACCGTCAGTGTCTGCAGCAAATTTATCGTTAGATAAAACATCTGGACAGCCGTCGTTATCTTGTAATTTGTTGAAAGTTTCTTTAGCATAAGGACATAGATCGTTGTTACCAAGAATACCATCACCGTCAACATCGCCTGCTACTTTGTAATCAATTACATCCGGACAGCCATCATCATCTTGGAATTTGTTAAAATTTTCACGTTCTTGAGGACAAGAATCAGCAGTGTCTGGAATTGCATCGTAATCAGAATCAATTAAACCATTAGAATGAAATCCAGTAATTTCAGGACAACCATCCCAATCTAATTGGTCGTTAAAGTTTTCTGGTTCAGCAATACATGAATCCCATCTGTCTTGAATTCCGTCAGAGTCAGTGTCTGGAAATGTGTATCCTGTACCATCATCAGAAACTATATCAGGACAGCCATCATCATCTTGGAATTTGTTGTAAATCTCGGGAACTTCAGGACATGAATCCAAGTTATCAGAAATTCCATCTCTATCAATATCTCTTAAGGAATATGCATTATCAGGACAGCCGTCTTTGTCATCAATTCCGTTAAATGTTTCTGGTTGGTTAGCACAAGAATCTAGAAAATCTGCAATTCCATCATTATCGGAATCTGCTGTTCCCTGACCTGTATAAGGTGATAAATCAGGACAACCATCATCATCTTGGAATTTATTGTAAGTTTCTTTAACGGTAGGACAATTATCAATGTGATCTTCAGTACCATCATAATCTGCATCATACCAAGGAACAAAATCTGCTGGACAGCCGTCAATATTATTACCATATTGAGGGTCATAGTCTTCTTGCAAATGTGGACATTGATCACTGCTGTTTGGTACACCATCGCTGTCATTGTCTTCAACACCATAAACATTGATTTGGAAAATACCAATTGAAGTAATTAAAAGCAGAAATACTAGAATTTGATATTTTTTCATTTTACTATACGCCTATTGGTCAGGACAGCCATCAGCATCTCTATCCCCATCATAATCTTCTAGTTCCATAGGACATAGATCATAATCATTGATAATACCATCTAGATCAGCATCGTGTTTGTATCGTGATTGTTCTGGAGCAGTATCTGGGCAGCCATCAGAATCTTGATACTTGTTGGAAGTTTCTTTGTCATTAGGACACATGTCAACGTCGTCGTTTATTCTATCATCATCAGTATCTAGAGTAATTGTACCTGTTGGAACAGTATCTGGACAGCCGTCATAATCAACATATCTATTCCAAACTTCATTTTGTGTTGGGCATATATCCATTACATCAGGAACTCCGTCATCGTCGGCATCTGGTTGAGATATGTTACTGTCAGGGCAACCGTCATCATCTTGGAATCCATTATAAGTTTCAACAACTAGTGGACAATCATCAAGTACATCCTCTATTCCATCATTATCAGAATCTACTACAAATGATTCAAAAATGGTATCAGGGCAACCGTCATCATCTTGGAATTTGTTATAAGTTTCTGGAGCCAGTATACATGCATCTATTGCATCTGGTAAACCATCCTGATCTCTATCAATATTAGGAATATAATTATCTGGACAACCATCCAAGTCTAAAATTCCATTAAAAGTTTCAGCTTGATTTGGACAATGATCTACAAGATCATTAACTCCGTCATTGTCAGAATCAGGAGCTCCTTTATTATCAAATAATGAGTCAGGACAACCGTCTTCATCTTGGGATTTATTGTAAGTTTCTGGAACAAGTGGACAGTCATCTTTGCTGTTTGCAATACCATCAAAATCAGAGTCAACATCGGTCAAATAAGACGGAAAGTCAGGACAACCATCTTCATCTTCAAATCCATTATATCTTTCAGGTACTAGTGGACATGTATCAGTAGAATCTAGAACCCCATCAAAATCAACATCTGATTCTGCAGAATTATCGGGGCAGCCGTCAGAATCTTGATATCTATTCCATGTTTCAGATGTAGTAGGACACAGATCTAATGAATCTCTGATTCCATCAAAATCAGAATCCATTACAGAGACATCTGGACAACCATCCAAGTCTAAAATTCCATTAACAACTTCAGGATCTAATGGACACTTGTCAGATAAATCAACAATACCATCACCGTCAAAATCTAAAGACATGCCAGATTTACCATCAGGGCAACCATCATCATCTTGGAATTTGTTATAAGTTTCTGTAGACAGTGGACATGCATCTATTGCATCTACAATTCCATCTCCATCCCTATCAGTAATAGAGGTAGTATCAGGACAACCGTCAGTATCAAAAGTTCCATTAAATGTTTCTTGTTGAGTTGGACACAAATCGGTATAATCACTAATACCATCTCCATCAGAATCTGGTGTTTCTCCATTTGAACTGACAAAGTCTGGACAACCATCATCATCTTGGAATTTATTGTAAGTTTCTTTTATTGCTGGACATTGATCAATACTATTTAGAACTCCATCTTGGTCTGAATCTATATCAGTAGAATAAGGAGGAATATCAGGGCAGCCGTCTTCGTCTTCAAATCCATTGTGTCTTTCAGGTTCTAATGGACATGTATCATCTGCATCCACAATACTATCACCATCAGAATCGTTTAGTTTTCCAGAGAATGAAGGAATTGAATCAGGGCAACCGTCATAATCAGCAAAGCGGTTGAATGTTTCTTGTTGATTAGGACAAGTATCAAATTTATCTGCAATACCATCACCATCATTATCAGTAAATGTATTATCTAATGCAATATCGTGACAACCATCTTCATCTCTATATCCATTGAAAGTTTCTGGTTGAGTTGGACACAAATCAATTTTGTCTTCTATTCCATCATTATCAGTATCAGCAAATGAGGAATCAGTAACACTATCAGGACAGCCGTCATCATCTTGGAACTTGTTATAAATTTCAGCACTCAGTGGACAAGAATCCAAGTGATCTGCAACTCCATCTCTATCTCTATCTGAACCAGAACCAAAACTGTCAGGACAGCCATCAGTATCAAATATACCATTGAAAGTTTCTGGCTGAGTTGGACACAAGTCTACAACATCGATAAAACCGTCACTGTCAGAATCTGGTATTCCCGAACCAGTTTGAGGAGGTGAATCAGGGCAACCGTCATCATCTTGGAACTTGTTATAATTCTCTCTTACATTGGGGCATTGATCAATATCATCTTCTATTCCATCAAAGTCCTCATCATACCATGGAACAAAGTTAGAAGGACAGCCATCGATTGTACCTTCATTATCTTCTTGAAGGTTAGGGCAGCTATCAACTTCATCAAATATACCATCACGATCTAAATCGTGAGTTGCAAATGCAGTATTGGCAGGAATGCTGGTTAATGTAGCTAAAAGTAAGAACAGGAATCCGAGTATTTTTTTCAAAGCTTAAATTTACGTTAAAGATCCAGTTATTAAACTTCACTCTGGAATAGGCTAAAAATATGAAAAGTTTTGAGAATGATTTTCAAGTTCAAAGATCTCGATCAATTTAAGTAAACCAAAACAGTGTTTTACATATGAGTTGTTCTGGGGAAACAGTTGAAGATGAAGACAAACTAATACAGATCAAACCAGGAATTGCACAACAATTAAAAAAAGCAAAGTATGGAGTTGCAGATCATTCCACAGTGGAACTTTGTCACTGGACAAAAAAATCTTTCAAACATGAAGGAAGTTGTTACAAGCATAAATTTTATGGAATTTCCACACATCGCTGTATGGAATTTTCTCCTGCAGGAATGCATTGTGAAAATCGTTGCGTGTATTGTTGGAGACCAATGGAATTTTATGATTCATTAAAAATGGAACCAGAAAAAGTGGCAGAGCCAAAAGAGATATTGACTAAACTGATGGAAGAACGAAGAAAATTGATCATGGGGTATTATGGAGATTCTAGAAATGACAAACAGAGATTAGATGAGTCACTATTACCAAGCCATTATGCCATTTCACTTTCTGGAGAACCAACAATGTATCCCAAGCTTCCAGAATTAATAAAATATCTCAAGTCTTTAGAAGCAACCAAGTCAATTTTTCTTGTGACAAACGGACAAGAACCAGATATGATTCAGAGATTACAAGATGAAGACGCACTACCAACACAGTTGTATCTATCTACAAATGCTGCAGATTATGATTCATTTTTAAAAATTAACAAACCAAAATACGATGACTCTTGGCAAAGATGGAATAAAACGCTAGAAATGTTAAAACAACTAGATACAAGAACAGTACTTCGAATTACACTCATAAGAAATTACAATGATCAAAAAGAGATGATTCCTGCGTTTGCATCAATGCTAAAGCAAGCTAGTCCACATTTTATTGAAATAAAATCATATATGCATATTGGTCGTTCAACTAACAGATTAGAACATTCAAACATGTTAGAAATGGATGAAGTGAGAAAATTTAGTGAAGAAATAGCTAAACAGAGCCAAATATTTTCAATAATGGATGAAAGTCTTGTGTCAAGAATTGTAATATTGCAAAACAATCATAGAGTTATTGACCGTTGGATTTCAGCTTATGCAAATACCAATTAGAAAATTTTTTTAATGCCTTGTATCTGTGAGATAATTCATTTTTGTTAGTCAACTCTGCAAATGTTTTATTCAAATTTTTTGGTATAAAGATTGGATCATATCCCCAACTTTCTCCATTTTGTGTTTTGGAAATGTTTCCATCAATTTTTGCTTCAAAAGATTTAGAATTTTTATCATCACAAAAAGAAATGATGGAAACAAATTTTGCTTTTCTATTTTGTTTTAATAGTTGTAAAATTCCTTTGTTACCAATGGTTTTGAAGACATAAGAAGAATATGGTCCTGGAAATCCATAGAGAGAATTAATGTAAAGTCCATCATCTTCAACTATTATTGGTTTTTTACATTTTTGAAATGCCTGTATTGCTTTTTTTGATGCAATTTCTTGTAGTGAGAATGATTGAATTTCTTCAAGTTCATATTTGAAAAATTTAAGATTAATGCCAAAAGAGCGTAAAATTTTTTTTGCTTCTTGATATTTGTGATAATTTGAAGAGACAAAAAAGAGATCAAACGACTGTGGCATATCGTCCTCTACTTTCAATGATAGATACCAAGTTTATAATTTTGGCATAGTTTGTGGGACCAACTACAGATTTGTAACCAAATAGGAAGTTTTTCCAAGTAGATTTCATTATTTTGGCATGTGCACTATTTAGAATTTCTTTGATTAATCTCAAATCTACTGCATGATCTTCAGATTTGATTGTTTTTTGTGATAATCCAAAATCAATTACATATACTTTATTTTTATACAAGATAAAATTTGATGTGGTCAAATCACCATGCATTATGCCATTGTTGTGCATCATTCCAACAAGTTTACCAATTTCTGTTGATAACCCAATTATCTTTGAATCAGGCAAATCATGAACAGGTTTACCTGGAATTTCTTGCATTATAATAGATGATTTTTTTAAATTAACATAGTAAACAAGTGGTGTTGGAATTCCAAATGATTTTACTTCTGAAATTATTTGAGATTCTTTAATTGTTCTCTGTTTTCTAATTTTTGCATCAAGGATTGAGTTACGGTATCTTTTTGCCTTTCTGATTTTTAGTATTGCAGGTGAATTATCCCATTGTGTAAGATAGATATCAGCTTCGGCCCCTTTTTTTAGTAATTTCATTAAATAGATAATTGAAATGTTATAATTTAGAGTTTATTTTGGACTAAATTTTAATTAATTATTGTCAAAATATTATTTTTCTTTAGATGTATTTGTTTTATCATGATCTTTTAATGGTAATTCTATAAAAAATGTAGAACCTTTCCCAATTCCATCAGACTCTACCCATATTTTTTTCCCATGTAGAGCAATAATGTCACTACTTACTGCAAGCCCCAATCCAGTTCCGCCATATTTTCGTGTCATAGTATGTTTGATCTGATAAAATTTTACAAACAACTTGTCTATTTGATCTTTTTCTATGCCTATGCCATTATCTTTTATTGTGATTTTAGCTGTATGATTATTTGATTCTAATGAGATTAGGATTTTTCCAATTTTTTCGGAGATAAAATCTAGTGAGTTAAATAATAGATTTGTTAATACTTGTTCTATACGTGTTTTGTCACAAACACATTGAACATTATTGGCAATACTTGTTTCTATTGTGATTTCCTTTATGTCAAATTCTGGTGTAAGTTTTGATACGCTATTCTGGATAATTTTTGAGAGGTTATTTTCTAATAAATTTAGATGAAGTTTGCCCAGTTCCGCTTTTTGTGAATCTAGTAAATCCTGAATTAGATTCTGCAAATACAGGGCATTCGATTGGATCATTTTGACTCTATCTATCTGTTTAGGATTCAAGTCACCAAGTGTATTTGAAAGTAGAATATCTGAAAGTGATGTAATTGGCACTATAGGATTCTTCAAGTCATGAACGATCATTGTCACAAATTCATCTTTTGATTTTTTGATCTGTTCAAGCTCAAGATTTTTTTGTTCAAGGATTTGAGAACGTTCTTGTATTTTTTGTCTTAAGACATTATTTGTTTTATAAATTATAACTGGAACTATCACTGAAGACAGAATTCCAATCATTAGTAATAATTGGTTGAAAGTGACAGTTGGTTCAAAAACACTATCCCAAATCAAGTATTTTAGAACATAATCTTTCTTTATCGTATGACCATGCAAATTTGTTTTAACATTAACTTCAACTATATTTTCTAATTCTTTTTGTGTAAACTCTACATTATCGGTTTCAAGCATTCCATTGTTGTTGAATATTTGGTATAGTTTCAGATTATTGTCAAGAGGGCTGAATAAGATCAGCTTAAAGTAGTTACTAGTGATCGTATCATGAGAAATAAAATAATCAAAAGGTACAGAGATTATTAGTTTACGTAGATCATTCATAGAAAATTCAAGATTCATTGTTTTTATGCCATTTATTTGAGTTGGATGAGATGGAAATAATATGTCAAAATTTTCTCCTATCATCTCAGATTGAGGATATGAATAGAGTATTATCTGGTTTTCATCGATTATACTGATATTTACTAGTTCAGAATTTGAACTAAAAATTCTATCAGAGAAAGTTGTAAATTCATCATACGTTACTTCGTTAGAACTTTCAAAAAGAGCAATCATGCTATTGCTAACTGTCTGTAAACGATTTTCTCCTTTATCTATAACTCCTTTCAAGATTCCGTTAATTTCCTCTTTATACGATTCAGATAGTTTTTGCTGATAATCAGATATTTGCAAATATGTAATAACAGTACCAAAGACAATGCCTAATCCTATTATGATTGGCAGTAAGTAGAGAGATTTGGAATGACTCATAGTTTCATTCATTGGTAATGCTGATTTAATTCTAAATTTAAGTGATTTTCTGATTTTTTCATTAAAATTATAACCTAAGGAATATGATTAAAAGCTAATCATGGAAGAAGGAGAAAAAAGACTAAAACAAGAAGATTGTAACGAAGACAAACTTGGTGCAGGGATTCTAACTCTAACAAATAGAAGGCTAGCGTTTGATAAGACACAATCAAGAATGATGGATTTTTCAAAACGTTTTGGAGATACAGTAGCTGATGTTCCGCTAAACAATGTAAGCAAAGCTTGGAAAGAAGGAAGATTGATAAAAAAAGTATGTTTTACTGCCAAAATAAAAGAAGGTGAACAGACATACAAATTTGGAGTGTTCAATACTAAAGATTGGCTAAAAAATATTGAAAATGCAATAGAAGAACATAAAAATCAATAATCCACTTTAACTGAATCTAATCGCCATGATTGAGTAACAAAAGTCTCTTCTAGAGAAACACCTTTTTTTACTTGGGATTCTAATAAACCTGTCCAACATATCTGGCTACCACAATCACCAGCATATTTTTGCGGAGCTACAAAAAATTTACAACCATGTCTTTTACAAACATCTTGTAGCATTTCAGATAATCTTTTATTTGCAGCAACACCGCCAACGATTAGCAATTCTTTTTTTCTAGTAAATGATAACGCTCGTTCTACTGTCTCACTAATCATTGCAAACGCTGTTTCTTGTAATGAAAAGCATGCATCTGCTTTACTTTTTTGTGCAATTGATTTTGTTGCAGATAACAACCCAGAAAACGACACATCATTTCCTTTTACAGAATATGGTAGTAGAATATAATTAGAAGTTGATGAAGCTAAGTCTTCAATGTTTTTTCCACATGGAGAGGCAAATCCGAGTGATCTTCCAAATTGATCAAGTAGCTGACCCAATGTAATATCCAAAGTTTCTCCAAAAACTCGCCATTGTTTATTTAGAAATGCAAGTAGCATTGTATGTCCTCCAGAGACTAGAAGGACCAATGGATTTTTTGCGCCAGTTAGTAGTTTTCCTAATTCAATATGTCCAATTGCGTGATTTACAGGATATATTGGAATATTGTAATAAGAGGCTAGAGAACGTGCAACTACTGCTCCTACTCTCAGACAAGGACCAAGTCCTGGTCCTGCTGCATATGAGATAATATCAAGATCTTTGATTGTAACTCTAGCCTCTTGAAGGCACTCAGATAACACAATAGCACTATTTTCAACATGATGCCGTGATGCTTCTCTTGGATGAATTCCCTCACCTTCAGGAGGGTGATAAATTTTTCTCACATCAGATAGAATTTTTCCTTGCTTTCCTTTTTTTTCCAATATTGCACAAGAGAAGGTATGAGCTGTGCTTTCAACACCTAGACCAATCATATTATCCCCTACTTAATGTTGAAACAATTTTGATCACATCGCCATTTTTTAGCTTGTGATCACCTCCGATTCTTTGTTTTGTTTTACAGTCAATTGCATGTAGAAATCCCTTGGCAATATCTGCATGAATCAAACCTGCCAAATCTTTTGCAGTAGAATCTTGCGGTAATAGTTTTGCATCAGGTAAAATATCACCATTTTTGTTTGTTAGTTTTGTCTCATCTTCTACAGGAAAAACAACAATAAATTTTAACAAATCAAATACTGCAATGTTTAAAATTTTTTGAATTCCAGTTGAGTGGATTTTTGAAAATACAGTTTTTACCAAGTCTAGTGCTTTTTGTTGTTGTGGCAGTATTTCTTTATTTTCCACTATAGAAAATTGCTCATCTCCAGATTTATAATTTATAATCCCAGCTTTGGCAGCTTTTCGTAACAACAATTCAGTCTCAGCACTGCAAGGAATTACAATGGTGCCAGGAATTTTTTTAATTATATCAAGATCTTTGCAAAGATCTGCCTTGTTTGCTGCAATTATTATTGGTTTTGTGTTTTTTCTTAATTCTTTAACAAAAATTTGAATATCAGAATCATTCCATTCCTTTGGATTTTTTGAAACTAGTTCTAGTTTATGTAATACATCTTGTACTTGATAATCTTTAATTCCCAAACCAGTAAATCTTTTTGCTATACCATCAGTTAATTTTGCTCTTTTTTGTTCTATTTCTCTAGTAAGCTTATCCCATTCTCTTCGAAGTATATCTATAAACCATTGATCAAATTCATACTCAACAAATTCAACATCTTCAAGAGGATTATGTGTGCCTATTGGAACAGAGTGTCCTTGAATGTCAGTTGTCCCAGCAATATCAACAACATGTATCAATACTTCTGCTTGTCTTGCATCATCAAGAAATTGATTCCCTAAACCTTTTCCCTCATGTGCTCCAGGTACTAATCCTGCAACATCAATTAGCTTGACCGGTATGAATCGAATTCCATTTACACATAATTGATTTTGATGTTTGATGCCAAAGTGTTTACATGCACAATCAGCTTTTACATATGCAACACCAATATTTGGCTGAATTGTAGTAAATGGAAAATTACCTATTGGGACAGGAGTTTCAGTTGAAGCTGAGAAAAATGTAGACTTTCCAACATTTGCTTTTCCTAGTAAGCCAATTTGCAATACCCACAAAAATTCGATTGTACTTATTAGTATTGCAGAAATTGTTTAATTCAGTTCATGTTGATTTTATAATATGTCTATAGTGATTACTGGAAATCCAGGTGTGGGAAAACATACAATAGTAAAAGAGATTTCAAAGCATCTACAATTACCAATTAATGACATAAACAGTATTGCCAGAGATGCAGGATTATTTGAGAAAAATAAAGACACAAATGATGTAGATATATCAGAATTAGAGAAAATAATTAAAGAGAAAATTTCTAGTCCCAGTTTAATTGTGGGACATTTAGCACCATATGTTCTATCATCAGTTAAAGTAAAGATAGTGATCGTTTTACGAAGAAATCCATATGATTTGATTACAGTTTATAAAAAAAGAGAGTACATAGAAGAAAAGACTAGAGAAAATACAGGTAGCGAGATTTTAGGAATTATAGCACACGATGCAATAAATCAGTTTGGAACAAAGGTATTCCAAGTAGATGTTACAGGAAAAAGCATTTCAGAAGTTACAGAGAAAGTACTGAATATAATCAACAGAAAAGATGTAAGTGAAGAAGTGGATTGGCTTGATTTAGTAACAAAACGAAATGATTTGAAAAAATTTTTTGCTTATTGATTAAATAACACTCCTATTGAGAAGCATTAACTTGTTTGAGATTTTGAAAAGTGACTTGGCTGGAAGAATTGGAGTAATCCATACCAATCATGGAAAAATAGAAACTCCAGCTTATGTGCCAGTTATTCATCCTGTAAAACAAACTATTCCATCCAAGAAGATCAAAGAGATGGGTTTTGATTTAGTAATTACAAATGCATACATCACCAGAAACAATTACGGCGATGAAGCTGAAAAAAAAGGAATTCATAAAATAATAGATTTTGACGGAGCCATAATGACTGATTCAGGAGGATATCAAGTTCTAGAATATGGTGATGTCAAAGTATCACCTCCAGAGATGGCAGAGTTTGAAAAAAAAATTCTTACAGATTTTGCAATTCCGTTAGACAAACCTACAGGTTATGGACTTGCATGGAAAAAAGCTGAATCATATGTTAACCATACTCTCAAAGTCTCAAAGAAAACACTTGAAGATAGTGAGAATAATGGTCAAATCTGGATTGGACCAATTCAAGGTGGAGAACATTTTGATCTTGTAGCAAAATCAACAAAAAGTTTAGTCGATATGGGTTTTAAGATGCTAGCTTTGGGAAGCCCAGTAGAATTCATGGAGTCATATGAATACAAATTATTAGCACAGATGATCATATCTGCAAAAAAACAGATGCCACATTCTATACCATTGCATCTTTTTGGTGCAGGACACCCATTAACCATACCATTTGCAGTTGCCCTTGGCTGTGATACTTTTGATTCTGCCTCCTACATGTTATACGCTAAACAAGAAAGATACATCACTGATGACGGTACACGAAATCTTTCAGATATTTCGGTATTTCCATGCAATTGTGAGGTATGCACAAAGTATACCCCTGATGAATTACGCCAAATGGAAAGTCCTGAGAAAATTAATGAGATTGCACTACATAATTTACATGCAATAAAAATTGAAGTTGATAAGGTAAAACAAGCAATTCATGAAGGGAGATTGTGGGAATATGTCTTAAAAAAAGCAAGAGCACATCCAAAATTATTTGAAATGATAGATGTTCTTACTGAAAATTCTAATTATCTTACAGTAGCGACTCCAAAATTCAAAGAAAAAGCAATTTTTTTGTATGGAAAAGAGGATCAATATCGTCCAGAGATTCAATCGTATCATAAAACCGTTAGAAAGTTCAAGTCAAAGAAAAAAGCTTTGATCATAACCAAGGAATCTAATACAAAACCAGCATACTTGTCGCATGAATATTCATCACTAAAACGAAAATTCAAAGATATTGAATCTATCCAAGTTTGCCAATACAGTCCACATTTGGGATTAATACCACTTGAAATTTCAGATATTTTTCCTGCAGCACATCATGAAATTTCAAGATTGAATTTTGACCCAAAAGACTTTCCAACATTTGAAAATACATGGACAAAGTTTTTTCAAAACAATCAATTTTTAGAGGTTTATTTTGATAAGACAGATGAATTTTTGAAATACTTTATGAAGATTCTTCCAAAAGAAATAAAGAAAAAATCTATTGTTTAATTAAAAATAAGAAAAAAGTGTGTGCTAAAAGATACTGCTTATAGTGCAGCGTCTTCTGCCCAACCTTTGATGAAGATACCGTTTTTGTGAAGAGGTACTGGTTGTCCAGCTGTGTAATTCATTGGTCTCATCCAAAAGATTGATTTTGTTGGGCATACACCGATGCATGCACCATCAGAAATACATCTTTCTGGATAAAATACAAATGCTTTACCTCTCTTCCAGCCTTCAACAGGTTTTACTCTAAGGACATCTGGACCAAGAGTTGTACAGATTTCTACACATAGTGCGCATCCGATACATCTTTGTTCATCAATGTCTGGAAGTATTGCTATTGGCATTACAATTTCATCAATACTAGGTTCCTATTTAAACCATAATCAAAATTCATAACCCTGTTATGAAATTGATCGTAGATACAATTTATCACATTTACATTACAAAATATTGTGCATGAAGAAAAACTAGTAAAATAATAAAAAACAAAAAGATAACGTGTTTAGCACGTTTATTTTCTCATTGCATCAATTTGACCAGATGTTACCCAGTCAAGTAATTCAGCTGAAGATGGATTTAGGTCTGCTCTCTGTTTCATGAGATTGTTAACCCAGATCCAGTTAAGTTGGTTAAGAAGTGGTTTGTTTGCTTCGTCGCCTGCACGTGTTTTAGCAACTACTGCTTGATCTTGTTGTTTTAACCATTCTTGGAAGCTTCTTCCCATGACGATCGAGTCTTAGCTTACACTAATTAAAGCTTTTGTAGATTCTATTATATGCATAATGATCGGATCTGTGCTACGAAGGTTTTAACATAGAGAAAAATTCAATTTATTTCTTGGAAGTTAAAGTTTTAGGAGCTGCCAACGAAGTCGGCCGTTCAGGTTTTTTGGTGAATTGCAATGGAACAAATTTATTATTAGATTATGGAGTGTTGTTTGGAAAGCGCGGAACACCACCAGAATATCCATTGCATGTAAAGCCAAAAGATTTGGATGCAATTATTATCACTCATGCACATCTTGATCATTCAGGAAATGTACCGTCTCTGTTTGTAAGTGGAAATACTGATGTTTACGCAACTCCACCAACTTTTGATTTAACAAGATTACTCATAGAAGATATGTTAAAAATTACAAAAGACGCTCAGCCATTTGGATTACCTGAATTAAACAATATGATGCGAAATGCAAAGGAGATAGGATTCAGAGAAAAAGTTACCAAAGGTAATGCAACTTTTGAATTAAGAGAAACAGGACATGTGGTTGGAGGTGGTTCTGTACTAGTAGAGTCTCAGAAAAAACGTCTTTTCTATACTGGTGATATCAAAACACATGGTTCAAGAATGCTTCGTGAAGCAGACTTGGATGTGGGAGACATTGATCTTTTAATTATTGAGAGTACATATTCACAGACAGAACAAAAACCAAGAAAAGAATCTGAAAGAGAACTAATTGAATTTGCAAATGAAGTCATGGATAGAAAAGGAGTGCTATTCATTCCATCGTTTTCAGTTGAGCGCTCTCAAGAAATGGCATGTATTTTAAGAAGTTCAAACTTTAAACATAAAATCATAATGGATGGAATGGCACTAAAAGTAAATGAAATAATGTTTAATCATCCAGACTATCTAAGAGATCCAAAAGTGTTTGCAGATGCCATTAATGAGGCAGTTGCTATCAAAGATCATGAAAAAAGAAAACATGCGATAGAGGAACCTTGTGTGGTTATCTCTCCAGCTGGAATGCTAGTGGGAGGAAATGCAACATATTATTTGCAAGAACTTTCATTTGATAGTAAAAATGGAATAGCACTTGTGTCATATCAAGGAGATGGGACTCCAGGAAAAAAATTGCTAGATACAGGAAAAGTAGCCACTAGAGGAAAAGATCTGAGAGTTGCTGCGGAAGTAAAACAATTTGAATTTTCAGGACATGCAGATAGAAATGAACTTTTTGAAGTAGTTAAAAAAATTAAAGGTAATCCTAAAGTTCTAACAGTTCATGGGGATACGGAATCATGTAAGAAATTTGCCCAAGAAATTCATGAAAAGTTTGGTTTAGAGGCTCATGCTCCAGATGTAAATGAAGTAATATCTATCTGAAATGATAGATTATAGTATAATTAACTTAGAAAATACGATTAATAGCGGACAAGTCTTTCTTTGGACAAAACAAAAAGAATTTTGGTATGGCATCAATGGTCAAGATATTTTAAAGATAAACAATTTAGGAAAAATCATATCCTATTCTAACAAAAAATATGATTTTTTTAGAAATATTGATGATATAAAAGAAATAATCAAATCAATTTCAAAAGATAAAACAACGAAAATTGCTGTAAAAAAATATCTGGGGCTGAGATTAATAAGACAAGATCCGTTTCAATGCTTCATATCATTTATTGTTTCGTCAAATTCCAATATTCAAAAAATTAAATCAAGTTTAGAAAAAATTTCAATGAAATTTGGAAAAAAAATTCAATTTGACAATAAAGAATTTTACATGTTTCCAGAACCAAAAAAAATTGCAAATACAACTATACAAGAAATTCAAAATTGTGGTGTTGGGTATAGAGCAAAATTCATAATAGATGCAGCAAAAATGGTTGAGTCAAGACAGATAGACTTTGATCAGCTAAAAAAATCCAACTATCAAGATGCAAAAGATATGATTCTAACGGTTCCAGGAATAGGAAATAAAGTTGCAGATTGTATTTTGTTATTTTCACTTGATAAACTAGAAGCATTTCCATTAGATAGATGGATGATTAGAATTTTAAAGAAATATTATTTAGAAAAATTTGAACTTGAAACAAAATCAATTACAGAAAAACAATACAATACATTACATGAAAAAATTGTGAAGCATTTTGGACCTTATGCTGGGTATGCACAGCAATTTTTGTTTAAAATGGAAAGAGAAAATTACCAGAAAAAATGGTTGTAAACCCTTAAAATGACAATTAATTTTCAGATTCTTGGGCTGGTAGCTCAGCTTGGATAGAGTGCTGGACTTCTAATCCAGTGGTCAAGGGATCGAAGCCCTTCCGGCCCGTTTTAACAAAATTATTTATTCTGACTAAGAGACGTTGTTTACGTGAAAGATATTGAATTTAACTTGGAGCCAAAAGAGATTCGCCCAAATTCAGAGATTAGAGGAATAATTGTTGTATCATATCCAGGACGATACGATGGAGTTGTGATTAATACACAGATTTTAGATTCTAATGAACATATCATCTACAAATCATATAATGGAAAGAAAATCTCCCAAAATGTTTCAAGATTATTCATTAACAAAGAGATTATGCCTGAAAACAAAGCAGAATTTACGGCATTGATACAATTTGAACCAAAACAAGTTCATGAGATAAAATTTCGAGCATCAATTATTGAGCAGCATAAAGAAATTGAAAGTAAAATAATTTTTGCAAAATATTCTATCTAGAATCTTTGTTTTGTAACTTCCAATTTACCCTTCATCCAAGGATGTGGTTCACAGTGATATTCTATTATCACCGGTTCTGTAAAGAGAAATTCATAGTCATATCCAGGTTTTATAACACCTTGAGAACCAAATACACCACTGTAAGAGTCTTCAGCTCTATGATCAGGAGTAACTGTGTGTGCAGTAGTATCAACATTTTTCCAAATGACAAGATTATCAATTCCTAATTGTATGTTAACTAATTTTGGTACAAAATTATCTTGTTGGGCAGAACTAGCAGAGCCTTCGATTATTTCAATAATTGCTTCCTTAATTGGATGTAAAATGTGTTCATCTACGGAAGGTTTTGCCAAAGATTCTGGAAGATAAAATGATGTGTAATAAACAACTCCTACTGATGTGCCAATAATTATTGCCATGATTCCTATACCATATGCATGACTAGAGGTTGCACTCAACGATTTTTTTAGGTCTCAAGAGTTCTTATAAAGCTTTTTTAGAATTTTAAAAGACTATGGTTTTTTTAGATCTGGAGAACCAAAATCTGAAATCTTGTTAGCATCAACTCCTAAATTTGCTTGAATTTTTGGAGCTGGAATTTGTTGTATAATTTCTTTTGTTTCTTTCTTGTCATCATCTGAAGATTGGTCTTCTGGAAGTTTACCAGAATTTGGAACTGGTTGTGATTCTGCTAATTCCTTTGGTTTGTCTTCATGTATTGGTACCGGTGGTGGTGGAGGGGCGTTCTTTGCTTGATTTAATCCATATCTGTAAACATGGAAGAAGCCTGCAAAGACTATCAAGATAAGACCTATAAAGAATAATGAAATATTTTTCATTCCAGTCAAGGTTGCATTATAAGCTGCAATGTTTAGAAATACCTGAAACGCCAATAGTGCAACAATTAGCCAATTAATCCATTTTTGTGAGAGATTAATTGTTGCTATTTTCTTTGGACCCTTTTCTTTAGCAAGTTTAGCTTTTCTTTCAGATTCTTTTGCAAGTTTGATCATCATATATGAGAATCCAAATCCTAGTGGAACTAACAATATCATCACCGTATAGAGAAATACTGGATCAATTACCAAACGTTCTACAAGAGGAATAGTAGAATCAGATGGGATATAGAATCCCCAGTATGTTGTAACCATAATTTGAGCTATTCCTGTAATACCAAATGCAGTAATTATTGGACGATCTTTCCATGAGAATTTCTTGTATCTATCAATAAATGGAATTAGTAAGAATGATGCTATGAATATTCCAGGCCAAAGTACACCTGTAACAAACTTGTCATATTGTGTTCTCAAAAATGCGTATAATCCTGTAAGATACCATTCAGGTACAGTAATTCCAGGTGGCACTGTAGGTTCAAACTTGAATCCCATATCAATTGGGAATACTCCTCCTGTGAGCAGAATAGCTCCTCCAATTGCCATCACCATAGGTACATCAAATACCAAGAATCGTGGAAAGTGAACCGCCATTAATCCAAGCATTACTAGTGGTAAGAGAAAGACATGTTGTGCATAGAATCTCAATACAAAGTCTGAAAACCCACTACCAAACATTGCATCACGAATAGTTGGTCCAGCTACAGGAATTGAAGTGGTAAGAGATGCAGCAATACTGATTGCAAGTTCTGCCCTTTCACTAAATATAACATCATAACCAGTAAATGCTTCTAGAATTGTAACTGTTCCAAGTATAACTCCAGTAGCCCATAAAATTTCATTTCTAATTTTGTATCTTCCACTAAAATATTGATAGTACATGTGTAAAATTGCCAAAAGTACCATTGCGTTGGAACCATGATAGTGAATATTTCTGATGTGAAAGCCAAATGGAACTTCATCATTAATGAATTGGACACTATCCCATGCTCTATCCAACATTGGTTGATAGTAAAACATTAGCAAAGCTCCAGAAATTCCAAGTATTACAAATGTAACAAATGTAAGCATCCCCAAAAATCCAAATGGGCTTACAAATCTTGAAGGAAATGAAAATTTAATTGCAGTAAAGATTGTTCTGTCTAGTCCATCCCAGAGCCAGTAGAAAAAGGCAACTGCGCCAGTATGTCTATGAAGCGAAACGGCCATATCCTATTACTCCATTATCATTCACACCCCAAGTTGGCGGTAAAACCCATAAAAAGCCATCTGCATCAGTGTCGAAATTTAATTGTGCAAGTGTGTTAGATGGTGCAGCTTGTAATGATGCAGGTCCAGCAAATGCTGTTCCAGTAGTAGGGTCATACATACTTCCATGACAAGGACATTCTCCTCTCTTTCGTCCTTCTTCTGGCCAGTATTTCCATAAACACCAAAGATGAAGACAAACCATACTGTATGCTCTAAAAGAGGAAACATCTTGTTTGTCTCCGCCAAGTTCTTGTGGCAATCTAATGAATTGCCACTTTCGAAATGCTTCTGCATCAAGTGCAGGATCTCCAGTACTAGGATATGTAATTACTTCAGAATGATTAATAGGAAATGTTTTGACGTTAGCTTGAGTACCATCAGGCAAAATGACTTTAACTTTTTCAAGAGTAGCCTGTGAAGGATTTGGCATAAAATTTCCAAATGGAACAAAAGGAGCAAATGCCAAACCAGTGCCTGCAGCTCCCATTAATTTTAGAAAATCTCTTCTAGATAATGCGCCAGACTTTTTTGTCCTCTGATCAGACATTCAAGCTGTCGTACTCGCCAAATTGCTTATAAACCTTATTCAATTACTTGGGTTTTTGTCTAAGAATTAAAAACAGAACAACTCCGATCGTAATTCCAACTCCAATACCAACAGTCAACCCAATGTTAAAAGAGGAATCATTTGCATCATCTTGAATTATAATTTGAGAATCATTGTGGATTAATTCATCAGAAAATCCAGATGTAGTTACATTTTCTATGGAATTGGATATAATGTCTGTTTTATTTGAATTGATTTGTATTGATTGAATCTCTGAAGAAATGTTAGAAAATTTAGCTGCAAGTACAATTGGTTCAGTAGTTGAATTTCCACCAAACAATGTAGAATGAGCTAAAAGAGTATAGGTTCCTGTTTGATTAATTGGAACATAAAGTATAGTGGAAGTATTATCTTTATTTTTAACAGGGAAAAATCCACCGCCTTGACTGAAAACAGAATTGCCTAACCAATCAAGTGAAGGCCAACCAAGAAAATGACCAAATACTCCTGATGGCATATTGGTTTGAACTATTCTTCCTTTAGGATCCATAACAAATACGGACAAGTTTGTGTCATCAGTTTTCCAAGATAATTCTATTGCTGCAGAATTTATCGAATTGTCTTTAATATCAAAATAATACTGTCGCCAATCACCTGCCATGTATCTATTTGCCATATCAAATGCACCTTTGACATAGCCATTACCAAAAAGGATATCATCACTTTGTTTGCCTTGAATTAAAACAAGTGAATCTTTTTGATCAATTTCTTTTTTTACAACAAAAGAGACTGGTGCATTGACAGTATGTGTTTTGCCTTCAAATGTTATGAAGCCTTGGTAATTACCGGTTTGCAAATCGTTTGGTACAACCAAAGAAATATCCACTTTAGCAGTATCATTAGCCTGCACAGTAATTGTTTCAGCTTCGGGCCAGATAATAGACCATTTATCTTTTTGATAATAACTTGCAGACAATGTATACTCCATTGAAGTTGAATTTTGTTTTGTATCACCTAAATAGTAAGAGTATCTAGTTGGAATAGGATACACACCAACTAGTGGAGTTCCTTTGAATTGTTCATTGGGCTCAGTAATTCTAAGTTCTTGAACAGTTCCCCATGAACCAGCTCTATTAATCATAGATAGTTCATTACTAGCTATATTGGTATCGTTGTTTTTATCAATCCAATCATAAAGATATAATGAAGAGATTTTCATATCGTTTGCATAAAGAACATCGGTTTTATTCATAAAATTATCAAATGGGAAATTTAGATTCAATACCAACAAAGAGGATTCAGTAGGGATTAAATTTTTATCAAAAAATTCACCTAATTCTTTGTGTTCTTTGATATCAGACAATTTGATATAATTTGGAATGAATGTATCTGATTTGTTAAGCATTGAATCTTGTTGATGTACTTTTGTAGTTCCATCAAACTGAGTAGTTTTGATTAGAGATATTGTTGTAGGTTTGATAGATATTTGAATTGGTTTATCAGTTGGATTTTCAATTGTAAAAGTTGTTTTGCTGTGTTCTCCTGGAAGCAAATGACCTGCAAACCAACTTGTCATTGGCATAATTTTTGTTGGAAACTCAAATTTCTCAAATCCTATAGAAGTAGAATTTATGGATTCAAGTGCAGGTTTTAAAATTTTTTTGATATTATTGTATGATGCATTATTATGGACTAGAAATATTCCTTCTTCAGCATTTACAAAACTTAATGCCGCACTTACATCTACTAACCCAGATCCTTGAGTAAATGGATCGTTTTGAAGATCTTTAGTAGTAGACATCAAGATATTTTTGATTGTAAAGGGATCATACTCTTTTGATTGCTTGTTTAGTCCTTCCATCAGTATTGCAGCACTTCCAGAAACTAGAGGTGCTGCCATACTAGTTCCTCCAAATAATGAAAAAGATTCCTCTTTTGAGTTCTTTGTAGTTTTAAGAACATTAGATGGTGTAAAACCATGTGCACCAATACTCATCAAGTCAGGTTTTGGATCTCCAATAATTCCAGGACCTCTGCTTGAAAAATCTACCACATCATTAAAGTGTGTAGTTGTACTGCCAAATCTTGGTTGATCTTTAAATGGGCCATAACCAACAAAGATATTGTTGGTAGTAGCTCCAACTGCAATTCCAAACGGAGATACATTAGGCATACCAATTGTTCCATAACCATGTCCTGAATTACCTGCACTGGAAACAATTGTTACACCAGGATAATTATCATCAAGTGAATGAGGAGTAGCAAGTATGCCAAGTATTATAGATAAAACATCCATTCCAGGGGCAGCGTCAAATGATGGAAAATTTGAAACACCCCAACTATTTGAAATGATATCTACTCTTGGTTTTCCGGTAAAAATCCAACTATGTTCTTGATTATCAAATCCAGATAACCACAACCAAGCATAAACAGTATCACCTACCCATAATGATTTTACTGGGACAATTTTTGCACCTGGTGCAACTCCCTTAATTGTAAATTTCTCAGTGTTATTGTAAATGTCATATGTTTGCTCACCTTTTGATGATATAGAAGAAGCACTAGATGTTCCATGCCCCATAAAATCAGTCATCACTCCAAAAAATTCTCCTTTAGGATCAAATGCAGGCAATAAAGTTCCATTAATTGCCTTTAGTGTTTTATCGACATCTGCAGTTTTGTTTTGAATCACACCATAAACATCTAGTACTTGAGCCCCTATTGTTCCTGCACTGTAATCTGCTTTACCATCATTATTGGAATCATAAACTAGGAATTCTTTTCCACTTCCCAAGACAATTGGTTTTTCGTCAGTAAAATCAAAATCATATTTTGGCTTCTCGCCTGATTTTAAATCAAATCGAGTATAATCTTCCCAAGAAGTACTCAGATCAGGAATTACAGTATCATATATTCCTGCAATATTAGAATCCACTACAAGCACAGGTACAACTTGAATTCTAGCTAACGGTCCTTCCAGACCTCCTTGATACATTACACCGAGATGGTAAATTCCACTTTTTGATTTGATATAATTTCGGTCATCTTTGCCAATTTTAATATCAGTATCTAGTGTCCCATTAAATATCGGAGAGTTTCCAAATTGTGGAAAAAATGAATTGTAAATTGAAATTTGTGTTCCTTTCCCATCTTGAGATATATCTAGAAAAATACCATCTTTTGTTTTGTATACTGATGAGGTAATCCCTTCTGGAATTGGCCTTGTATGATTTCGTATGATATTATCCTTGTCAATGAATGCAAAAAAAGTAGAATTTGTTAGTATAATTCCCTGTCCATCAGAATCAAGCATTATAGGATGATTGTTTTTGTCTCTAGCTAGAGAATGCTGAATGTCTAAATTTGAAAAATCTACACCTGTATCAACAACTGCTATGTTAATACCATTTCCAGTAACATTGTATTTTGTTTGCGCCAATGTAGAACCTGTTATTTCACCAATTCTAGATGCATCAGTTACATTAGAAATATCAGAATGAAAATCCAACTTGAAATCTTCTATAATATAGTATCCTTGAGAAACTAGATTTGAAATTGAGCTTTCTGGAATTACTGCAACATAAAAAAATCCCCCATTAGATTGAACTCCATATAACGAATTTTTTTTTAAAAAATTTGAATCATCAGAGCCTGTTCCAAAAACCATATATCTTTTAAAATCATTTGATTTAAAAAAATCTGAATCAATTTTTAAAATACTTGAATCAAATAAATCTGCAGAATCATTGTGAAAGGAACTATTTTCAAGAGATAGATCTCCATCTACAACTGCATAAGAGTTTACAAACAATCCTGAAACAAGAAGAATACTAAAAAAGATAGCCGCTTTGGGCATTACGATTAATTTTGCTATCGTGTATTATTATAACTATCTTCTTCTAGCAAGTATTGCAATTTGGAGTGCTACAATTATTCCAATTGATGCAACAATCGGAAAGAACAGTGAGTTTAGCTGCGATGATGCATCTTCAATGTTTTTGACAGATTTTGATATTGAAGTTACACTTGTGTCAATATTACTGCTAGCATTCTCCAAAGTAGATCCAAATCCTTCGATTTCTAACTTTAATGTGTCTAATTCATTTGATGTTTCTTCTAAAACTGAATTTAGTTTTATTATTTGATTTGAGATTCCTGCCAAATCCTGACTTAGAACATTAGTTGCAACCGAACCATGAGATATTGTTCCTTGACTAAAAGAAACTACATGAAAAACATAAGTTCCTTCCTCTTTTGGAGTGTAATCTAAATAGTATAATCCCTGATGAAGTGTTGAAAAGGCATTTGATAGTGTCTCCACTTTTCCAGAAGGCAAATGGACATGTGTTGTTTGCAGTAGATCGCTTGGATTATCGCCAATTAAGAGACCATCGCTAGTAGTCTGCACAAATACTCTAAATGAAGTGTTTATTGCTGCAGTTTCCGGAGCAAAAACAGATGTATTGATCTGTCGCTCAACAGGTACAGTAATCAAATCTGTTGTAGATGTAAATTTTACATCTATTTTTTGAGAAATACCGTTTTGCTCAGTACTAATTACTTCTATAGTATATGTGCCAAATGGAAAACTAGGAGAAGGTGGAGGCCATATCAACAAAACATGATTAAAGGAGCCATCACTAGCGGTAATAATTTGATCAAAGTTTGCAATTGTTTCATCTGGAGCAAATAATCTTATTATCAAAGTTTCATCTGATTGTCCTTTTCCATATACAAAGAGTGGTTGTCCTTCAGAGTAGACTTGATTGTTAGTAAGTAATTCTAATTCTGAAAAGGCATCATTTACTGGAATGATTAAGAGTAAAATAAAAAACAAGAATAAAATTTTTAATTTCAATTTAGAATAGTTGGATATTATCTACTAGATATTACTTCTGGAAAAATTGTCTACAACTATCGTTAAGTGTTGATTCAAAAAAAAGAAAAAAAGGGAAAATGTGAACTAGTTTCTTACTGTACGGTTATAGTTGTACTTACTGGTGGTGATAATGCCGTTGGATTATCAACAGATTCCCAGACAAATGCAGTGGCAGTATATTCGCCAGCGTCAGTTGGGATCCATGATAAAGCAGGGCTGAATGATTGACCAGCAGATAGTGAACCTGTAATCCATGCTAGTGAGACTGTAACACCGTTACCATCCTGAATCTGTACCAAGTAGGCAAATGCTTGCTCTCTATCCTGACCATTTGCTAAGTCGGCAGTTATTTGCACCTGTTGATCAACGCTAACAGTGCTTAAGCTGTTACCGAATGCGTCAACTGTTCTCAAGTTAGCAGCTGGTGCTCTCTCGAGAGGTGGTACAACAGTACCGATTAGTGAAGTGGCAGAGATATCAAGTTCATCTGCTGTTGTGTATGGATTAGGTAGTGTATTGTCCTCATATTCTGCAGTGACAGTGTCACCTTCTGCGACTCTGAGTCTGTGACCAGATGATTCATCGGTAGTTGTGAAGAACACAGTACCTTCGAATATTCCGGTTGCCTCATTAGTCTCAGTTACAGTTAGGTCAATACCTCCGGCATCTGAGTCAGACCACACGTCGACATTGAAATTGTCGACGGCTTCTGGTTTTAAGTTCATGTCTGGATCAATTACTCTTACAACACCTGTACCGCTTGCTGGATAGCTTGCTTCAAGCCACTGAACTTCACCGATATTCCATCTGATTAATGCTGAACCTACAATTGTTTCATCCTCTGAGAATTCAAAGGAGACAGTAAGTCCGTCATCATCATCAGCTGGTAATAGTCCACTTGTTGGACCACTGCCAGAGGCGGAAGCGGAGACTACATCATTACCGGCGCTATTACCAGTTGTGGTATCGCCATCAGCATCATGTGTGAATCCGATGAGAATTACCTCACCAGTAAAGATGCCTGTGTCAGTACCAGTTTCGACGAGTTTATAGAGATCGAGATTAGCGCTTCTGGTTGAGACCTTTATTGGGTCCAAGTCAGAGTCACCAACTTCGTCAACTAAGTTACTGTCAAAGTTGTGATCTGGGGCTACGATAGTAATGTAAACTTTATCAGTCCATGTGTAAACTTTTTGGTCAAGCTCTACAGTTGCTCCGAAGTTTGAAGTAAAGATTGTCAAGTTGACATCTTCATCTTCATCACCTACAAAGTCAGATCCGGATGGGCCCCAGTCGGTATACTCGAGGACAATTTCTTCTCCTCTTTCTAATCGTTCTGTACCTTCTATTACTTCAGGAATTTCGATGACAATCTGGAATATACCAGTGCTGTCACCTGTTTCTCTAAAGGTAGTTGGTTCTGGGTCGAATGCGGCTGATGCGCCATCAGCGTCACCCATGGTGACGGTTGCGGCATCAGAGTCCCATTCGATTAAGTCCAAGTCATATGTCTCAGCCTGATCATTGTCCAAATCTAAGTCTGGTTCAATGAGGGTCAAGATCATGTCGGATCCAATAATGTACACAGATTTGTCGGATTGCAATACACCGTTTCTTAGGTCAAATGTAGCAGAGTCAGTAACAGTATTGATATCACCTGATGCATCAGCTGGATCAGTGTATTCTACTTGGAGAATATCTCCTTGTATGATACAATAATCACCAGCGGTTGAGGCTGCGGCGACATCAAATCTGTCTGTTTCATCTGTACCTGAGCTATCTAAGATGTTAGTCCAAGCAGCGGTTGTCGTTGGACAATCATTACTGGCTGGACCATCGGTATATCGAATGACTATGTCCGATTCGAATATTCCTGCATTTGGTGCAATTTCAGTCATTGGACCAAATTGTCGGGTACCATTAAGATAAGTACTATCGGTATCAATTGTACCTTTTAATACTGTTGGACCACCAGCGTGACCAAGTACGACTGTTGAAGAACCTCTGATAACAGAGATCTTGACAGGTCCTACAAAGGATGTGCTGTTGGCATTAATGGCATCTTCACCGGCTGCGGATACATCGAAGTCTGGGTCATTAACTCTGACGTGAATAGATAGATCTCCTGATGCAAGGAACTCACCAGATTGAAGGCCTGCAGTAGAACGAGTTGTTCCAGCTGTATCCATTCCAGTTTGGTGGATTGGGAATAAGGCTCTTCCATTAGGTGTTGTTTTTGTGTTCGATGCAGTAGTAAAGTCTCCACTGGTACCAAATGGTACTGGGTAGACAGTTCTATCGAGACTGACGGATCCAGTGTTTGCGCGAACGCCTGCACTGTCACCTACTTCAACGATCTCACCAGATGCATCTCTGAAGTCTTCATAGTTGACTTCAATATCGAGGCCTGTTGTAGTTTCAGAAGCAGTAGCTAATGTACCACTAGTTGTTCTACACCATTTAGCTGGGATTATGAAATCACCAACAAATATTCCTGATTCAGGTCCAGTTTCAACTAGAGTAAATCCAGTTGCACCCAAACCAGTATCAGTAACACCTGCGGCAGTTAGTGATGTTAAGCATGCACTAGTGCCTGGTGTCTTCCATCTTTGATCATCAAATGTGACATCTAACAATGTTCCAAGATCACCCCAACTGAAAGTTGGTAAAGCTCCTTTACCTATGGCATCATAGGCAGGATCGGTGGTACCTGTAACGGTTGTATAGATTTCAATAAGATCAGAATCGACGTTTAGATCTCTATCTTCGAGAGTTATAGTAACTGTGTCAGCTGTTTTGTATGAAGCGCTATTAAATGATACAACACCAGAATGGCTTGGAGCTGCTTCTTGATCAGCAATTGGTGTAGTTGAACCATCTGCACCCAAGTCATTATAGTTGACTCTTGGTGCATCTTCATCAGTCAAATCTTCAATTACAATAAAGGTTACTTCATCGTCAATTGGGGTAAGACTGGAATAAGTTTCTGCGGTCAAGATGTTGAGCTGGTTAACCATTATGAATTCTAATGAACCTGCAAATGTACTTGTGTTATCACCTGTTTCCTCTAATTGGAATCTAATAATTTGGTTAGCAACCCTTTCGGATGCTTGTAAACCATCATCAGTAAATCCAAATGAGAAGAAGTCTAATACAACTGGATCATTAGCAGCATCTTCAGTAAATGTACTGTTTGTTATAATCAAGAAGCTTATCAATGTACCAGCTGTCTGTCCTTCGAACAAGTTAGTGTTCACGGCAGTATTGTTTATGCTGGTTAATGATTTTGAAGCTACATTTTGAGCTAATTGAATTGCTTGCTGATCTGCTCCTAATTGAATAAACTGTAGTGATACATCTGTACCGTTTACCAAGTAGACATCTACTGTACCACTTGTAATGCTGCTAAAGTCTATGTTAAGGAAGTTAAATCCGTATAGACGTGTAGCAGCGTTACTGTTGGTATTTCCAATAGATTTTTGTAATTCATCAATGGTTGTTACATTCTGTATGTATAGTGCATTAGTTACTGTTGTTCCAGCAGTAGTATTAGAAAAGATTCCTCTTTGACTAAATGTCTGAACAGACCAACCATCAGTTCCTGATGCTGTTCTGTTATTTGAGACAGTAAAGATGAAAGAAGTATCAGCTGTACCTACTCCGAGATCAGTCATACCAGTAACATTTGCAAACATTGCATCTGTAGTGGTACCACCGTCACCTAATGTGAATGGATCACCAGTCTTTAAGGCTGGGATTATATTGACATCAGGATTGCTTACATCCAAGTCTTCATCAGCTCTGCTGTTTTTATTAGCATCAGGATCAACTAAAGATATTGGAATCTCTTCACCAGAGCTCCATTCATCATCAGTTGGGGTGATGTTAATTGTTGCAAAGTCGAATCCTACAAGAATTGTAAGAGGTGAATCATTGTAATCAACTGAAGCAGATTTGCCTCTTGGGGCAGTTTCTGCTACTTTGATTACAGAGTTATCTGATTCGTCATAAGTACCGAATATACCACTGTTTGGTCCTTGTTCTGTTACAGTGACCGGTTGGTCAGCTGCAGCAATTGTGATGGTTCTACCACCGACAAGGACACTATCATCGTTATCATTAAAGGTAACGATTGCGGATCCAGTTGTTTGCACGTCAGTATTGAGTAAAAGTTTACAGTTACTTTCACACATCAAGGAGCTGGTAACATTTTGTATGTTACCATCTCCTGCAGTGTATACGCCGTCACCGGCTATAGCACCGTTCTCATTGAAGAGTTGATAGTATGTAGAACTGTTGGAACCTAGAGTACCAAATGTCCATGAGTCCTCATCTGTTGGGTCAATGTTTAACCACGAATCAGTTACGGTTGCATGTACATGAGCTAATCTAGTATACTTTGCTTGATCTAAGACTAAACCGGAAAATTGATCAACAGTATCAAAAGTAAGTGTTGTTGTTTGAGCACCACCACCTTTGTTGTACTGAATGATAACGTTACCAGTTGGGTTTAGAGTGTATAATTGAATGAATGGCCAGATACCAGCGCTTGTACTATTGAGACCAATTTGTCCAACAGATACAGTTGTGGTAGCTGCAACTTCATCTTTTGCTTCTCTAAGTACGTTCATTGAACCTGTTGGACCAGTGCCGTTAGTGACAAAGGTTCCAAATGTACAAGTAGCAGTGATGTCAGAAGCTGGATTCGTACCATTTACACCGGTACTAATGTTAGATGGAAATGCAACACCGCTTGTATCAGTAAAACTGACAGTAGCGTATGTTGTACTTGCACTACAAAAAGTACCAAAGTTTAGACCTGTACCTAGCAGATGTGATGTTGAATCAGCAATCTCTGCCATGTTTCGATCTGCAAAGTAACCATACCAGTTACCATCTACGCCTTGAACCATTCTCAGGATCTTGCCGTTTACGGTAACGTCTGGTTCACCTTTTGCCTCATCAGTATCATTGATATCACTATCAATTACGACGACCTCAATTACTTGAGGTCCTGACATATAGTTACTATACTGCGAGTTTTCTGCGGAGACAAATAGGTTAGCGTTGGCTGCATGTGCTGCTGGTACCATTGAAGGTACAGCTACAAGCATACCGCCTGCTAACATTATTGTCATTAATGTAAGACTAGTTATTTTACGTTTTATTTCGTTATTCATGTTATTGACTTTTCTCTTAAAAATTTGTATATAAGGCTAATGGACGAATTGTCCACAATTTGGCAAATTTTTGAGATTTCTTCATCATAATATTAGATTTTATAAAATTATTAGATAACTACGACATAAAAATTATACTTTTGCCTTTTTTCTATAATATGATCGTTATATTTTGTATCTTTTTATTATAATTTATGAAATTTTTATAGGCTAGTTTTTACATTTGATTCTCTACCAAGCAAATTTTTGTATAATGATATGGCATCATTTTCGTCTTTTGGTCCCACTATTACTGCAGAACCTTTTTTCATAAAGCTTACAGAAAGATCATTTGTCCTCATTGACAAACCCAAGTCACCCAGATTTTCTACTATGAATCCTTGTTTTTTTGCAAGGATGATAACTTTGTTTGCATCAAGATCAAATGTTTCAGTAGGAGTAATGGAATAGGTTCTCTTTCCACGACTTCTTCCACATAGTTCTTCTAAGATTAGTTCTTCTTTTGGTACCACAGCAATTTTTCCGGTTCCACAAATTGGACATTCTTCAGCTCTAAATGTTCTAGTGCTGGTAAAATCAAGGTTTTCTAAATCGATGTGGAGAATTCTTTGAGATAGATTTGGTTTTTTTCCAATAATAATTTTGACAGCTTCTGATACTTCAATTCCTCCAACAATAGAAAGTATAGATGGATGAACTCCTTCAATACTACAAGTCGGCATAGTATCTTCGTTTAGTTCAGGAAACATGCAATAGTAACATGCAGATTCTTTTGGTAGAATTGTAAATACTTGTCCTGATACTCCAACTGCAGCGCCGGTAACAAACGGAATTCCAAATTTAACACATGCTTTGTTTAGTGCATATCTTGCATTAACACTATCAAGTGCATCAATTACAACATCACAACCTTCAACCACTTCAAGTGCAGTGTAATCATTTACTGAAATTGCCAAGGCTTCTATTTTGCAATCAGGATTTAATTTTTGTAATTTTTTTGCAGCAATTTCTACTTTTACTTGGCCAACATCTGATTCATCAAACATTGTTTGACGATGCAAATTAGATAATTCTATTACATCTCTATCAACAATTCGTAAAATACCAACACCCATTGCAGCTAGCCTTGATGTAATTGGATTTCCTAATCCACCCACACCTACAACACAGATTTTTGCATTTTTTAGTTTTAGTTGCCCATTATAGCCAATTTCTTCTAGCATTACTTGTCTTGAAAATCTATCTAGTTCTTTGGCAGATAGTTCATTAGAACCTCCAGCTACTGCAGGTAGAATATACACATCATCTCCATCATTTAGAGTAGTGTTCATTCCATTAGAAAATTTTGCATTTTTTCCATTAATGTAAATATTAATCAAAGAGCGAGGAATTCCATCACTTTCTAAAACTCGTCTCTTAAAGTCATCACCCATAATTTCAGATATTTTTGTAAACGCACTAGTTAGAGAATCAGCTGATATCTCTGTTTTTCTCTCTCCACCACCTTGATTTAGTACTGATGGGATTGTAAATATGATATTTGCCATACTAGTTTACTACCGCCGATATTTCTTTGATATTTGCCTTCATGACTTTTGGTTTTGGCAAAACTTCCATTATTGCTTCAGTTGCTTTTAATCCATTTCCAGTAACATAACACACTACAGAATCATTTTTGTCAATTTTTCCCTGTTCTACCATCTTTTGAAGTACAGCAACAGAGACACCACCTGCAGGCTCTGTAAATATTCCCTCAGTCTTTGCCAAAAGCAATATTGCATCTAAAATTTCTTTATTGTTACATTCTTCTGCAAATCCATTGTATTGGGCTAATCGTTTTAGTACATATCTACCATCTCCAGGATCACCTATTGCCAAACTCTTTGCAATGGTATCAGGATATTCTACTGGAATCACTTCTTTGCTGTTTTTCTTAAATGCATCAACAATAGGTGCACATCCATATGGTTGTGCTGCTATCATGTGCATGTTTGAAATATCATTTAGTAATGAAACTGTTTGTAATTCTTCAAATCCTTTACAAATTGCATTTAACATTGCGCCACTTCCTACAGGAACTATAAGTTGATCAGGAACTTGCCAGTCAAGTTGTTCTGCAACTTCGTATGCAAGTGTTTTAGAACCTTCTACATAATGAGAACGCATGTTAATATTTACAATTCCAATTCCTTTACTATCACCAATTTGTGCAGCTATTCTATTTGCATCATCATATGTCCCATCCACTGCAATGTAATTCGCGCCATAAGATAATGCCTGTGCAATTTTTGCCATCTCAATATTACTTGGTGCAAATACATGACAAGGCAATCCAGCTTTAGCTGCATGTGCTGCAGTTGCAGATGCTAAATTGCCAGTAGATGCACAACCTACTGCAGATAATCCAAATTCCTTTGCTTTTGATATTGCAACACCTGCTGGTCTGTCTTTAAATGAAAACGTTGGATTTACAGAATCATTTTTAATGTAAAGATTGTTTAATCCTAATTTTTTTCCAAGATTATCAGCTTTGATAAGAGGTGTCATTCCTGCACCAATACTGACAATATTGGATTTGTTTTCTATTGGCAATAATTCAAAATATCTCCAATAGGTGTGTTCACGATTTGTAAATGTATTCTTGGTAATTGTAGGAAAGTCATATTTTACATCAAGAGGTCCAAAACAGTCATCGCAGATATACTTGAAAGCAGTGTCATAGTCTTTTTTGCATTCTCTGCATTGTAGTGATGTTCTAGCCAAGATTAGTTTCTCCTTTCAGACTATACATAAAAAATCCTAATATCAAGTTAAGTATTGCTTAACTTTACTGAGTAAAAAATATAATGAAATTTTATCTGTATTTATAAAAAAAATTGTGTGTACATTGAAGAAAAATTTAGAAAAGATCGATGTTTTAGAGACTTTTTCAATTATGAGTAAGGTTTTTAGATATTTTTAGAAAATAAAATATATGAAAAAAGGACTGAGTGTAGGCATTGTAGCAGGAGTTAGTGTTTTTGTAATTATTTTAGCTATAATTTTGATATCCAGTCCAAAATCAGATGTAATAGAAGTTGAAGATACATTAGATGAGGAAGTAAAACCAGAAACTGAAAGTCCGGAGATTCAAGAAAAATTAGATGAAATTGAAAAAATTAATTTGGAAAATGAATATTCACCAAAAGAAAGAGAGTGGATTACTTCAGGGCCATTTCAAATTGATCGAAGTCAATATGCTATAGGTGAAAAGATTTTCATAGTAATTGGTGGATTAGACATAAATGAAAAAGGTCAGATTGCAGTTATGAGACAACTAAATGATACGCATTACTCTGTATATTTGACTATTCCATTTGATGGAGCTGCAAAACCTGCATTCAATTATTATCTAGAACCTAAAATTTTAAAATCTAAAGAGATATGCTCAATTGATGATTTGATAGGAAAATGGACAATAGTTTTTAGAGGTACAGATTATCCAAATCTTGATTTTGAGATAACAAAAGATGTTGTACCGGGAACAGATATAGAACCTGTATGTTAGATTATTTTTCCAAAGTATTGTGAAAACAAACTTTTTCACCAGTATGACAAGCTGGTCCTAATGGTTCTACAAGATAGATAATCGCATCAGAATCACAATCAATTAGAATTTCTTTTACTTTTTGGGTATTACCAGATTCTTCACCTTTCATCCAAAGTTTGTTTCTAGAGCGACTCCAAAACCAAGAGTTTCCTGTTTTTTTAGTAAGCTCAAGTGATTCCTTGTTAGTATAAGCTAGAGTCAATACATCTTTTGTAATTGCATTCTGAACAATTACTGGAACTAATCCATCACTTTTTGCAAAATCAATATCATCAATTGATTTTTTCATTATTTTAAATCATAAAGTATTGCTTATAATCTTACAGGAATTTGTTTGTCTTTAAGATACATCTTTACTCCATTTACACCATGAGTTTGATAGTGAAATATAGAAGCTGCCAAAGCAGCATCTACATTTGATTTTTTAAATACATCTACCATATCATCTGGTTTACCACACCCGCCAGATGCAATAACTGGAATAGGTACAGAATTAGCAATTTCTTTGTTTAACAAAATATCATATCCGTCTTTTGTGCCATCTTTATCAATGCTGGTGAGAAGTATTTCTCCTGCGCCCAGTTTTTCAGCTTTTTTTGCCCATTCAATGACATCAATTCCAGTTGCTTCTTTTCCACCATAAATAAAAACTTCAAACCAAAATTGCTTTCCATTCTCAGAAAAAATATTTTTATTTTTTTGAATATCAAAATTTCTTTTAGCATCAATTGCAACTACAATACATTGCCTTCCAAATAGTTCCATTAGTTCAGTAATAACTTGAGGATTTTTTATTGCACCTGTGTTGATTCCTACTTTATCAGCACCATTAAGTAAAATATTTCTTGCATCTTCTAATGATTTTACACCACCGCCAACTGTAAATGGAATATCAATTACTTTTGCAATTTTTCTAACCAAATCCTTGATTGTTTTTCTTTGCTCATCAGACGCAGTAATATCCAAAAAAACAAGTTCATCTGCACCTTCATTGCTATATTTTTCAGCTAATTCTACAGGATCTCCTGCATCTTTAATTGATTCAAAATGAAGACCCTTTACTACTCGGCCATTTTTTACATCAAGACATGGAATTATTCTTTTTGTAAGAGTCATGCTATTTGTTTTGCCTCCTCAATTGAAATTTTATTCTCATAAAGTGCTTTGCCCAGTATTACTCCAAACGCATTTTTTTGTTTTACATCTTGTATGTCTTTTATATTTGAAATTCCTCCACTTGCAATCACATGTGATTTATCTAATTGACATGCTTGCTCTAAAAATTCCAAATCAGGTCCTTCAAGTGTTCCATCACGACTAACATTTGTTAATAAAAATTCAGAAAACCCCATTGCAAGAAATTCTTGCATAGCGTCAATTAATTTAATGCTAGTTTGTTTTTGCCATCCATGTATTACTATCTCACCATCCATATGATCAACAGAAATTACAATTTTTTCAGGTCCTAAATTAGACAATAATTTTTTTAGTGTAGATTTATCTTTAAATGCCAATGTACCTAAAACAATCCTATTAGAAATTTTTGAAACATCAGTTATTATTGATTCATCTCTTAGTCCACCAGCGACTTGAATCGGAATTGAAACCTGTTCAAGAATTTTTTTAATTATCAAAAGATTTGAGCCCCTACCTAAAGTTGCGTCTAGATCTACCAAGTGAAGCATATCAGCACCATTTGCTTCCCATTTTTTTGCTACTTCAATAGGATTATCACTGTACACAGTTTTCTGGTTAGGATCACCTTTGTAGAGTCGTACTACTTGACCATTCATCAGATCAATTGCAGGAATAACTTTCATTTTTTACACACATCTAGAAAGTTTTGAATCATGATTTGTCCTACTTTGCCAGATTTTTCTGGGTGAAATTGTGTTCCAAAAAAGTTACCTTGCTCAACAACTGCAGGTACTTTAATTCCATAATCAGATTCTGCTGTAATTACATCATTGTTTGTAGGCTTTACACTATACGAGTGTACAAAATAAACCCAAGTATTGTCATTTACTCCTTCAAGTATTGTACCAGATTTTTTAATTTCTAAATTATTCCATCCCATATGTGGAACTTTCATTGATGATGGAAGGATAATTACATCACCATTAATTACACCTAATCCCTTTTCATTTCCTTCTTCACTTTTCTCAAAAAACATTTCCATACCAAGACAAATTCCTAAAACAGGAGTGCTGTCTTTGACATAATCATTAAAATCAGTTTTTGATGACTTGCGTATGCTTTTGATTGCAGGATCAAAATTTCCAACTCCTGGAAGTAAGAGCCCAGAATAAATATTTGGCTTGTCAAAATTAGTGATAACATCTACTGTAGCTCCTGTTTTTTCAAGTGAATTTTTTAGGCTGAAAATATTTCCAGCGCCATAATCAAATATTGCAAGATGCACCATTTACATTGAACCTTTTGTACTAGGAATACCTTTTTGTTTTTTGTCATATGAAGATGCTTCTCTAAATGCAACAGCTAATGATTTAATGGCAGCTTCTACTTTATGATGATCATTATCTCCATACTTTACAGTAAGGTGAATACAGCTGTTTAGGTTTTGAAGAAGTGATTGGAAAAAGTGTTCCAAATCTTCTTTTGAGATGTCTTCAATTGTGTTTCGTTTAATTGACAAAACTAACTTCCAAAACGGTCTTTTTACTAGATCAATTGAAGCCTCAGCTAGAGATTCATCCATTGGTACAGATGCATAACTAAATCTAGTAATGCCACTTCTTGTTCCCAAAGCTTTGTCAATGGCCAAGCCTATAGTAATTGCAGTATCTTCAATCAAGTGATGTGTGATTTTATCATTTGATTTTGCACTAACCTTAAGATCCATCATCCCATGTTTTCCAAATGCTGTGATTAGGTGATCAAGAAAATTAATTCCAGTTTGAATTGTGGTTTTTCCAGTTCCATCCAAATTAACAGAGACAGATACGCTGGTTTCTTTTGTACTACGGTTTACAGAGCTTTTTCTCGGCGTCATATTTTTCACAGGAGCTGTACTTTGTCTTATTCTAAATTTAATACCTTCGGAAGTAAATTGATAGATTCCAATACCAACATAGCCCCATTACGCTGAAATAATTCTAATTTTTCTTGTGGATTTTTGCTGGTTCCTATAATTCCACAAAAAGTGGTTTTATAGCCTTGCTCTGTGGCCTTTTTAGCCATGATAAAATCCTCCATCGAATCTCCAACGTAAATACAGTGATTACAGTTCATGCCATTAATTGAACGAACTAAAGATTCAGGATTGGGCTTTGCAAGTTCTCTTGATTCATCTTCCAGAAATGCGGAATTTTTCAGATCAAATTTATCCAATAATAGTTTAAGAGAATATCGAATTGATTCTTTTCCTCGTCCAGATACAATTGAAAGTTTAGAAACAAATTTTTTTTGCAATTTTTCAACTAGAAGATTATTCACTATAACGATGTCATTTTCTATCAAACCGGATTCTGAAAATTGAGATTGATTTTTGAAGAGTTTACTATAGAGTTCTGGTCCATAAAATATTTGATCAAATATTTTGTATAATGAGTTGTCATGATAAGTTCCAGGATACGATAGTTTGTTTTTAATATCACTTATATCTACAAGTTTCTCAAGATATTTTTCTACAGATGAAATTCCAGAAGAATCGGCATTAGATATTACATCAAAAATAAATTCATGTTGAGATTTGTTTAATTTTTTTGCAGCTATTAAAGAAAGAATTGCCGCGTATGTTAAATCAACTTCATCATTAAATCCACCACTGGATTTGAATCCATCAATAATTTTTGAATTAATTTCAATACAGTTGGAAATTTGAGAAAAATTTTCTAAAACATATTTCACAGTTTTATCTATTGTAAGATCATAAGATTTTGTAATATCGATTAAAACGCCATCACAATCAAATATTATTCCATCTGTAGATAACAAATCATATGAAATAGAATCATCCATGTAGATTCCTGGTTGTTTTTTTGTTAACATTATCCTAACAAATCACGAATTGCAAGTAAAAATTTAGAGTTCATTTCCTTAGTTCCAACTGTAACTCTAAGGCAGCCTTCATGTTTTCCAATTTTTCCTAATTTTCTAATCGATATTCCTTGTTCTGCAAGGGCATCATAGACTCTTTTGTGAGAACCATGGGCATCAAATAGCACAAAATTAGCCTTGGAATCAAAGACTTCAAAGGCATCATATTTTCTAAGGTTTTCAATTATTCTTTTTCTCTCTTCTTTGATTATTTTGACTGCATCCTTCATTTGAGCAGATTGCTCCAATGCTAGAATTGCAGATTCAATTGTAAGCGTACTAACTGGATATGGATATTGTAAGACATGATTAAAAGCATCTGTGAATGTTTTGTTTGCAATAAAATATCCTAATCTTAAACCAGCTAAACCAAATGACTTTGAGAGTGTTTGTACAACAACTAGATTTTCTTGAGATTTTACCATATTAGATAAAGAAAAATCGCCAAATTCACCATATGCTTCATCAATTATTATTAATCCATCAAAGGATTTCACTAATTTTTGTAAATCATTTTTTTGGAACTGAAATCCAGTTGGATTGTTTGGAGAATCAAGATACAAAATATCGGCATTTTTGGATACTTTGAGAAATTCTTTGATATCTAGTGTCATATCATTTGAAAAAGGAATTGCAATAACAGGAATAGAATACAGTTTGCATCTTTCTTCAAAAAATCCAAATGTAGGATTTGATGTAAGAACTTTAGTTTGCTTTGAGGCAAAATTTGAAAGTATTAAATCCAGTATTTGATCAGAGCCATTTCCAACTCCGATCATAGAAGAATGTACTTTAAGAAATTTTGATAGTTGATTAATCAAACGTTCTACTCCGCCCAGAGGATACTCTCTGACATCACAATTTTTTTTGGCGTTAGTAATTAGATCTTGTTGGAATTGTTTAGAGATAACATAGTTTTCATTAGAATCAAGCTTAAGTGCATCAGGATATAGCTCTGGTTTTTGATATCCTCCAATAGTAGAAAATTCTTTAATTTTTTTGTCAAGCCAATTTTTTTTCATTGTATTCTACCCCGTATTGCTTCATAGTGATTTGGAAGTCCTTCTGCTTTGGTAAATATTTCCATGTGTTTTGAAATTTTGGATAAAACTGACTTTGAAGCAGATATCTGAGTGTCTACCTTGATAAAGTCCAGAACTGAAAGCGATCCTCTTGTTTTACCAAATCCGTTTGTAGGCAAAATATGATTTGAGCCTAAAAGATAGTCACTTGCAGATGACGGAGTATCATTTCCTAGCAGTACTAATCCAGAAGAAGTGATTTTGGATGCAAGAATATTGGGATTTTTTGTCATAATTTGGAGGTGTTCAGGAGCCAATTCATTTGCAAGTTTTATCATATCTGAATTATTTTTGCATATTGCAATAAAGCCATTTTCTTTAAGACTAGTTTTTACAAAATTATTTCTCTTGATTTTATTAGATAATTCAGTAATAATTTTATCCACCGACTTTGCAAGTTTTTCTGAATTTGTTATCAAATAACAAAAAGTATCATTGCTGTGTTCTGATTGGGAGATTAGATCTAGTGCAATATATCGTGGATTTGCAGTTACGTCTGCAATAATTCCTAATTCGGTAGGACCTGCAAGCATATCAATTGCTGTCCTCTCGCTAACCATTAACTTGGCAAGTGTTACAAATGCACCACCCGGTCCGACTATTTTGTCTACTTTAGATATTGATTTTGTGCCAAATGATAGTGCTGCAATTGCTTGAGCACCACCAACTCTGTAAATTTCATTTGCACCACATAGATCTGCAGCTACAATAGTTAATGGATCAATTTTTCCATCAGAATTAGGAGGAGATACAACTACTATTCTTTTTACTCCCGCAATTTTTGCAGGAACTACAGACATTATAACAGAGCTTGGATATTTTGCCAAACCACCTGGAATGTAACATCCTACACTTTGTATTGGTACAAATTTCTTTGAAATTTTTATTCCGTCTATGTTGATAGTTTTATTTTTTAAGATAGATTTTACAGCAGACTCAGTTTTCTCCAGTCTTGATTTAGATAATCTTATTGCATCTATTTTATTTTTAGATACTTTAGAAAATGCATCTTTTATTTCATTTTGGGATAAACGTAATAAAGTAATTTTAGCACCAATGAATTTTTTCTCATATTTTTTTATAGCGTAATCTCCATTTTTTTGTACATTTTTTAAAATAGATTCCACTATAGACTTGTTTTTTTGTGGCTGTTTTGGTAATACTTGAGCTACAAATTTTTCAACATTAGCTACTTGAATTATTTTCATCAATTTTCTTCATCACGCTTAATCTCCTCTAGCTCTAGAATTTGTCGTGGTTCATGAACTACCAATCCCTGTGCAATCTTTCTTAGTTTTGGAATTAGTTTGTAAAAGTCCTCTTTTTGAATAACTGTGTTTATTCCATACCATCCTTTTTCGCTAAGTGGACTTATTGTTGGTTTTTTAAGAGAAGGTATCTGCTCTAGGAGTTTTTTGAGATTCCTTTCTTCTACATTAAGGTAAATGTGAAGATATTTTCTTCCATGTACAGCACCTCGCATTAAAGTTACAATATCAAATATTTTTTCACGTTTTTGTGGATCCCTTAGAGATTTTTTGTTAACAATCAAATGTGCAGTAGATGTTAGAATCTCATCAGCTATTTTTAATTTATTTTGTTTTAGTGTAGTTCCAGTCTCAGTGACATCCATTATTGCATCAACATCTTCAGGTGGTTTTGCTTCTGTAGCACCAAACGATAAGTGAATTTGAACACTCTTGTTTGTACCAAGTCTAACCCAAGGTGTCACAATTAATGGATCTTTTGTGCCATAATATTTTTTATAAGATTTACATTGTTTTAGAAATTTTGATGCAGTAGTAAGATACTCAGATGATATACGAAGTGTTTTTTTCTTTTTAGCATAATCTGCTATCATTTCATCTAGATTTTTGTAGTGATATTTGTCAGGAAATGCAACAACTAGTCGAATTTTTCCATACTCTAAATCCAATATTGCTTCAACGTCTGCTTTAGTTTCGCCAACCCAGTCCTTTCCAGTTATACCAACATCATACAATCCTTCAGCTACCAATGTTGGAATTTCTTGTGGTCTGAGCATTTTTACAACAATGTTTGGATCATCAAGATACACTCGATACGTTCTGTCTTTTCTATTTACTTTAGTCCATGATCTCTCAAGAAGTTTGAAGGTTGCCTCTTCAAGACTGCCTTTCGGTATAGCGAATTTTATCTGGAACATTGCTGATTTTTTCACTTTTTATCTATATAATTGGATGTTTAAATTTGCTCTAGTAATTCTTTAGCTCTATCAAGTGAAATTTTCTTTTCCTCAATCATTTTCTGTACAATTTTATCTACTTGATCAGGTTTTGCTCCTGCTGCTGTAGCCAAGTTTCTTGCATGTAATCTCATGTGTCCTTTCTGAATTCCTTCAGTGGCTAATGCTCTAATGGCGCTATAATTTTGAGCAAGACCAGTTGCAGTTATTACACATGCAAGTTCTTGAGCAGAAGAAACTTTGAGAATTTTCATACAGACTTTAGCAATTGGATGAACATTAGCAATTCCTCCAACTATACCAACAGATAGAGGCAATTCCAAAGATCCAACAAGATTTCCCTCACGATCTTTAGTCCATTTGCTAAGAGAGCGATATTGGCCAGATCTTGCAGCATATGCATTTGCAGCTGCCTCAATTGCCCTACTATCTTGGCCTGTTGCATTGGCAACAGCTATGACACCATTCATGATTCCTTTGTTATGAGTGACTGCTCTGTAAACATCATTGTCTGCAAACTGATATGCCAAAATAATATCATCAACCACATTTTCTCCTCCAATTTCTTTTTTATCAAAAACTGCTGTCGCCTTTGCAATTCTTTGTGTGGAGTAATTTGATAAAATACGAAGTAGTGTTCTTCCTCCAGTAATTTTTTCTAGTAACGGTGAAACAGCTTCGCACATTGTATTTGTAATATTTGCCCCCATTGCATCACCGACATCAATTAATAATTCAACAATTAGCATTTTTCCCAAAGGAGTATCAACTTCCTTACAAGATATTTCTTTTGCACCTTTATTCATTTTAGATAATGTGTTGCTCTGTGAATTTGCAAGATTGATGATTTCTTTGGAAGACTCTTGTATTTTTTTTACTGCTGAATTGATATCAGTATCTAATACTTGAATTTGCCCAATACTGTAAGATTCATTAGCTGTTGCTTCAAATCCTCCTCTGATTCTTGCAATTTTTGCGCCTTTTGATGCTGCAGCAATTACAGATGGCTCTTCAATGACCATTGGAATAAGATAGTCTTTTCCATTAATCTTAAAACTAGTTGCTACCCCTAAAGGTAATGAGAAAGTGCCAATTGTATTTTCTACCATTTTATCAGCTTTTTCAAAAGTGAGACCACCGTTATTATTTTGTAAAATTTCTAATTCTTCGGCAGACAAATTTGCAAAACTGCCAACAATATCTAATCGCTCTTTTCTAGTTTTTTTAAAAAATTTTGAAATTGATGAATCACTCATTTTAATATCCTCAATAGTTTATCATCCATGCTGTCTGGAAAACCTTTTCCATCAGTATTTGAAGTAATTACATAAAGACCTCCATCTGGACTTTGCACTACATCTCGTATACGCCCAGCCCCGCTTAGAATGGTTTTCTGAGAGTTTAGACCATCAGAAAAATCTAGTTGGTAGAGATTAGTGGCTCTAAGTGAAGCCATAACAAAATCAGCCTCCAAGTTTATTTTATCACCAGAATAGTAGAGTATTCCACCAGGTTCAATACTTGGATCATAACACATTATTGCGTTTTCAAATTTTTCATCTCCTGTGCATTGCTGCTCAGGCCAACCATAATTTTTTCCTGGTTTAATGAGGTTAATCTCATCGTTTTTTTCAGGTCCAAGTTCAGCTAAATACATTTGGCCAGTATTATCCCAAGCCATTCCTTGTGGATTTCTATGCCCTAATGAGTACACAGGAGAATTTTGGAAGGGATTGTCTTCAGGGATAGTACCATCATCGTTTAATCGTAGAATTTTTCCAGATAATGAATCAAGATCTTGGGGTAGATGTGAAGAATCAGAAACAGTTCCAGTTCCTATGTACAATTTGTTATCAGGACCAAATTTTAAAAATCCACCATTAGTAAATACAGAACCAGGTATTTTATCAAAAATGGTTTTTGCGTCTTTTAGTTTATTTTCTGATTCAGTGATTTGTAGTATTTTATTCCAAAGTTTTCCATCTTCTTCATAGGTTAAAAAAACATAGATGAGATGATTGTTAGAAAAATCAGGATGAAGTGTAATTCCCAATAATCCACCATCAAATACGTTTGCAGGACGTAATGTAGCTAATGGTTCATCTAATAAAACATTATTTTGAATAACTCGAATTAATCCATCTTTTTCGGTTACAAAAATTCTGTTATCTGAAACTGCAATTGATCTTGGCTCATCGAGATTTTCTGCCAAAATTTCTACAGAATTATTTTCAGGTTTTGATGAAGGTGGTTCTGGAATTGGTAAAGGATTAGAAGATGATGTCAAAACAAATATTGAAAATGCTAGTGCCGCAATAATTCCAGCAATTCTTAGTTTTTTGTCCATAAAAAATGAATCATTTCAAATCATATTAATTACTTTCAAGAATTTGATAAAGCGTATATAGGCTCATACTCATTTATGAGTCAGCGGGGTGGGGAAGCCAGACTCTTTAGGGCTAAGTCATCCCGGCGGGCTCATAACCCGCAGTTCAGTAGTTCAAATCTACTCCCCGCTACTTAGTTTTCATATACGCAAAACCATGAAGTTGATTCATCAAATTTTGATTCCTTGTTAATTCTTCCAATTCTTTGTAATGGTCTGCTGAGATGCCTGTGTGCAGAAACATTAGGAATGTACAATTGTTTTTTGATTTTCCTAGGGATTTCTAAAGTTACTTTGTTTGCTGATTTTTTACCGCATTTTGTGCATTGATATCCTTGGGTTTTTCCTTTTGATTTCATTTTTTTATCACATTTTTTACATATAGGATTAGATTTTATCAGATTTTTTTCAAGATTAATCACATCGATAAACTCAAGATTTAGAATCCTAGGATAGTTTTTTGATGCTTTTCTAATACCGCCTCCAATGCAAACCTTATCGCCTTTAATCAAACTTAATGCCACAGAAGACATTCCAGTTGGTTTGTAAACAGCACATCGTAATTCATATCCATCTGAAAGAATAGAGAAAAAAACATGGCCGCCTTTTACAATTTTTGGTTCATCAGATACAATCCCAGTAATTTTTCCTGAAGCATAAGGTCTAATGTTTGTTGAATTAAATTCATTTTTCAAGTGATCACCTGTACCTTGATTAGATTTGAATATCATGTGACCTGCTAATTTTTCACTAGTTTTCAAAATTTTTGTTGCGTGTAGTAATGAACCTACATTTTCACCACGTACTCCATAAAAAACAGGATCAGGACCATGAGGAGTAATTAAGACTCTATCTTTTTTGTTATCAAAACTGTTAAAGGTATAAGGCAATGTTTTTTCTTGCATTGTTTTTACACTTTTAGCAGAAAGTTTTCTTGCTTTTCCAAATTTAGAATTTTTTCTATAACTTAATAGCTCCAATGTATGATCTTTAAAATCATAACCTATTGCACCGATTGCACCCACAAGGCCTTGACCATTTCCTTGGTAAAAAAATTCAATGTTATTTTTTGCCGCAAATTTTTTTGCATGATTTCTGTTTATTAGCTGCCATAAAGCTAGTTTGCTGAATCTAGCAAATTGTTCTGGAATTTCTTTACTCTCATAGAAAACCAGACCTGGATTTGCCCCATTTTTTATATCAGAATATTTTTCAACAAGATTTTTGATTTGATTTTTGATTTTTGATGGATTTTTTGTTCTTATTCGCAGAGAAACTGCTCCATTACCTCGTGTTTTCCAAGGAATATTTGGATTGAATCGAATTAATTTGGGAAAGTCAAGAAATTCAGTATCTTGTTTTTTTAGCCAATCAACAATTTTGTAAGCAAGAAATGTTGTACACATTCCTTTTGGAGAATCTGTGTCATCAAAACCAATATTCAGTATATGCGTGTCAGTCATAAATGGATTATAGAATTTCAGACATTTTTAGTTGTTGCATAACACAGTTGGTTTAAATTAATAACGCTATATTTTTAGCTGAATTGATAGTAATAGACGAAGAGCGAATCTTCAAAGAAATTGAATCGAAAAAACCTGTATCAGTGTCTCTGAATGGCCCTGATGGAATCTTACCTCAAGTACAAGAGACTGCCATGAATATTACAAAAAGATTTGGAATTCCTGCATATGTTTTAGCTGATACCACTTGGGGAACATGTGATCTGAATTCAAATGGCTCCAAAGTATTAGGGGCAGACATCCAATTCAACATTGGACATACTATTAACACAGAATCATTTGAGAAAAATCTAATTCTAATTAATGCCTATGATGATGTGGAATTTGATAGTGTCGCCAAAAAGTGTATTGATATTCTCAAGGGAAAGAAAATATCTCTAGTTACAGATAGCCAACATTTGCATCAGATGGATAAAGTAAATGAAATTTTAACTAGTGGTGGAATTGAAGTAAAAATTGGTAAGGGAAAAGGACAACTAAATGACGGTCAAGTGTTTGGTTGTGAGTTTTATCCAGCAACAGAACTCAAAGACAAAGTTGATGCCTATGTTTTTTTAGGACAGAGTAATTTTCATGCAGCTGGAATTGCACTCTCAACTAATATGCCAACATATGTCTTAGATCCTTATTTTAATGAAGTAAGAGAAGTCACAGAATTTGCTCAGAAATTAAAAAAGAAAGCTACCCTTGCAATTTACAAAGCAGCTGATGCACAATCATTTGGAATAATTATTGGACTCAAAGAAGGACAACTATCCAAAGTATTTGCTTTAAAATTTAAAAAAGAATTAGAAAAAGAAGGAAAGACAGTTCAATTATTTGCTTTAACTGACATCACAAATGAGAGATTAAAAAATCTAAAAGGAATAGATGCATTTATTCAAGTAGCATGTCCCAGAATTTCTACAGACAATCAATTTGACAAGCCTGTTCTTTCTACACCTCAGGCAAATGCACTTTTAAAAATATTAAGACATGAAAGCATAGAAGGATATCTAGAAATTCCTCACTGGCTTTAAGATACTAGTTTTTGAAATTTTTGATTGTCTGTTAATTTTTCAAAAGATTTAGTTTTTTTTGCTTTGATTTTATATTGAATTCCTTGTGAAATTGCATTTTCAAGCGTATCAAGTGCATCATCTATTCTAGAAAGCATTACAAGATTGCAAGATTTATCAAAAAGAATATCACCATTATGTGGATAGTCATCTAAAATTTTATTGCAACAAAGTATAGATTCTTCAAATTGTTCCATTGAAAACAAGATTCTTTCTTTGTGATATAGTACAATGTTGTATTTTGAATTATTTTCCAAAATAGTATTGCAATAATTTAATGCCTCAGTAAATTCACCTTTTTTTCTCAAAGACGATATTTTGTTTACTAAAACAGAAAGATCTTCAGAATCTAATTTCAAGGCACTGTCATAACATTGTATGGCGCCATCATAATCTTTCAATTTATTTAATGCATATCCCTTGTTGTTAAGAGAACCAATATGATTTGGATTTTCATGGAGAATTTCATCATAATAAATAATTGCTTCTTGTAGTTTGCCTTTTAAAAATAATCTATTTGCTTCATCAAGAATAGAATCAGTTTTGGGATTTCTAGTCATCATTAATTTTACATCAAGGCTTCATTAAGATTTTTCCAAACAATCCTTTTCCAGTTAACATCTTTGTATGAGCTTCTGCTGCTTGCTCAAGTGAATAAACAGAGTCAATGACTGATTTAATTTTGCCTTGAGACATCCAGTACAGAGCTTGCTCTAACTCAGTTCTAGTTCCTTGAGTTGAGCCTAAAATATTGATACCTTTGAAAAAAATATGGCGTAAATCTGTTTTAGCATCATAGCCAGTTGTTGCTCCAGTTGTAACAATTGTTGCGCCATACTTTAACAAAGTCAATTCCTTATTCCAGTGTGAACCACCAATGTGCTCAAAAATTACATCTACTCCAGTTACATCTCCAAAAGGCTTGGTTATTTTTTTAGAGATATCACGGACTTCCTTATGCCAGTCTTCTTTTCTATGATCTATTGCATAATCAGCTCCTAATTCTAATAATTTATCTAATTTATCTGGACTAGCTGTGGCAATTACAGTACAACCAAATAATTTAGCAATTTGAATTCCATAATTTCCAACACCAGAACCTCCACCCATAATCAAAACTAGTTGTCCTGGTTGAATCTTTGCTCTTCCAACTAGCATATGCCATGATGTCAACAAAGTCATTGAAGCAGCTGCTGCAGAATCATATGTGACATTGTCAGGAATTTTTACGACATTAACTTCTGGCAAATGCGTAACTTCACAATATCCTCCCCAAAGTGGACCGGTTTCAAATCCCCAAATTTTTCTCTGTCTGCAATCATATTCTTTTCCACTAGTGCATGATTTACAGATTCGACATGACATGTTTCCATGAGAAACAACTCTATCACCAACTTTGATATTTTTTACATCTTGACCTATTGCAATTACTTCGCCTGCAGCATCTGTACCTGATATGTGAGGCAAAGGTACAGCCAGAGGCTTTCCCCTCATTCCCCAAATATCATCATAATTCAAAGATGCACTTTTTACTTTGAAAATAACTTCAGTGTATTTTGGTTCAGGTTCAGGAATGTCTTTAATTTTTAAAATTTTAGAAAAATCATCATCTATAGTATAGTTATCATACACTAGGGCTTTCATGATTGTTTTGAATTTTTTCTGGTTATATGATTTGTCAAGAATGCCTTAAGACCACAAACAATTATAATCATAACACCAAAAAACACAGCATGTCTGAAATTGCTGCATTACCTGGAGACAAAATAGCATCAATTGAAGAATATGAAGCAGGATACAATACTTTTGACGATGGAGATATGGTCCGTGCAGCAACTGTAGGTAAGACAGATCTCAATAAAGAAACACGAATGGCAAACATAAAGCATCCAAAGATGATATCCATTCCAAAAGTCGGAGATATCATAATAGGAACTGTAGCTGCAGTTATGTCTTCTATGATAGCAGTATCAATTGATTACATTAATGGCAAACCAACAACATCAAAAGTTGAATGTATTTGTTCAACAAGAAATCTCAGAAAAAAGAATGTGGCCTTGGTAAACGATATTGTTACATTAAAGATTCTAAATCACCTAAATGGTACAATTCATGCAGCAATTGAAGAGTCACACTTGGGTGTATTATTTACAAAATGTAGAAAGTGTGGTGGAAAAGTAGTCCAAATGCGTGATGCCATCAAATGTACAGAATGTGCTTGGATTGATGAAAGAAAACTTTCAGCAAATTTTGGTAACAGTGATTTCGTAAAGCTGAGAGAGTAAAAAATGATACGTGTTTCGTTCCAAGGTGAACGAGGGGCATATAGTGAAGCAGCAGCTAGAGCATTTTTTGACAGAGAAATTCAAACAGTTCCTCTTCTAACCTTTGCAGAAGTTTTAGAAAATACCACACTAGACAAAACAGAGTATTCTATTTTGCCAGTCGAAAATTCATTGGAAGGTAGTGTTGGAGAGAGCTATGATTTGTTGTATTCAACATCACTTAATGTAATAGGTGAAATGTATCATAGAATTGAACATTGTTTGATAGGAACTGGAACTTTGAATGATGTAGATACTGTGTATTCTCATCCGCAAGCATTAGGACAATGCAGGAATTTTATTGAAAAACATAGCATGAAAACAGTTCCTGGATATGACACAGCGGGAAGTGTGAAGATTATCAAGGAATTAAACAAAAAAAACATAGCATGTATTGCTAGTAAGGATGCATCTGAAATTTACAATGTGCCTGTAATATCAGAAGGTATTGCAAATAATTTGAATAATTACACTAGATTTTTAATATTGTCAAAAAACAACAAGGAAGAAACTGGAAAGGACAAGACATCAATAATTTTTTCCATAAAGCATGAACCTGGTTCTCTTCACAGAATCATAGAAAACTTTCATAATTATAAGGTCAATTTAACTAAAATTGAGTCACGACCAACCAAGACAAATACTTGGGAGTATAATTTCTACGTAGATTTTGAAGGTCATGCAAAAAATCCAAGAATTGCAGAGATGTTAGATAAAATTAATCACGAAACACTATTCATGAAAATCCTAGGATCGTATCCTTCAGCAAAACTAAACTAGAATCCTTTTGGCTTTCTTAAAGTAAAGCCCATACTAAATCCAATAATTACCATACCTGAAGTAATCACTATGATATGATACGTAAACAAGATAGGATCAGTAGTTATTTCCAATGTTGCATCTACTTTTAATTCAGAAGAGCCAGTATTTTGAAGATTTATTGCAGTTATACCGTCTTTTAGATGAGTCCAGTCTAAAGTGACTTCTTTAGTATGAGATGTTTTTGGTATTTGAAGACCTTCAGCAGGACTAGATAATTTAAGATCAAATTTGTCTCCTGTAATTTTCATATGCTGTTTTGCATGTTCATTTGCGTTAATTTGATATGAAGTGGATTCGCCTACTGCAAATGTTTCATTTACTTGTATTGTGTGAAATCCAATATCAGAGATTAAAGAATAGATTCCAATTGTAATAATAGCGCTGCCTACAATAATTCCAATAATAGTTCTCTTTGATAACACAAAAGAAGGATTTATGATACTGCTTAAAAAATTAGCGAAAAGAGCGGTTGCACACCTAACACACATAAAATCTGTAATTTTATTTGGCTATGATTGTATTATTATTCAAAATATACAGAGTATTGGAATTAAAGAACAAAGTAATCCCACTATTTCCCTAAATTCTAATGCAACACATAGAAAAGATAAAACTGCATAAGATTCTACAAAATGCTTCTAAAATTCTTTGATCATTTCTAATAAAACTTTACTTTGATGGATAGCTCGTTCAGGATAACAGTTTAGCATCCACCCATTATCAATTCTATCAAAACCCATTTCTTTACAATTTGTATTATATTCTAAAGGGCTGTTATCAAATTTCCAATCAAATCCATTTGTAATATTAGATTCTGGAAAATTATGTCCCCTTACTAAAGTAATTGTATTTGCTGATTCATTATATTCTATTTTGGCATATAATGCATTTGGATAAAGATAGAGTACATTTGGATGGGTTGTAATTGCGTCAAATTCCTTTTGAGTGACATATTCACTGTGCAATAAAATTACTTTGTCGTATTTTTTAAGAATTTCAGGATTTTGATCAACCTCAATGTCAGAGATGATTGTATATCCTAATAATTTTAACACTTGATATCCATTACCACTTGAAGGGAAATTTGAAGGGTATTCTTCTTGAATTTCAATTGTAAGACATTCTTCATTACATTCTCCTCTATAATACGTGTAAAATCCAGGTTCATTGTATGCTGCTGCTGTAAAAATAGGAAAAATGACAATAGTGTTCTCATCAGTTTCATATCTTATTTTTTCATATAATTCATTATTTTTAGGATTTAATTCAAATTTCACATTACTCCATGTTTTCTCTCCATCTTTAATTTCAAAATTATCCTCAGAACCATATATGTTGAAAAGTGAAGTAATATCTAATTTAGTATTTTTAGTTTCATCTAAAAATTGATAATTATTTTCAGATTTATCTTGTAAGAAAAATTGATAGATAATAATTGAGAGGCTGATGATGATAATTATGTAAAGTAGAAATTTTATTTTCATATCAGTTTAATCAATTTTTGATCATAAGAATTTTATTAAATTCCAAAAAAGTCCAGTTTTTAAAATTTTAAACAATATTAAGAATTTTAAGAGTTAACTACATCAAAGATACGTCATGTGGTTGGCTTTCAGCAAATCCAGCACCAGACATTTTGATAAATTCTGCATTTGCTTGCATTTGTGGAATTGTGTGCGCTCCACAATAACTCAATCCTGAACGTACACCACCAGTTAATTGTTTTAGAATATCAGTTACGGTTCCTTTGTATGGAACCATTGCTTCAACGCCTTCTGCAACAAAATCATTAAGATCTTCATCAAATGAGATAGAACCTGTTTCCTTTGACTTTCTTCCCAAAGATGCTCCAAGTGAGGCCATTCCACGGTATATCTTGAAACGCTTACCATTTTTTGTCAATACAGTTCCTGGCGATTCATCTGTTCCTCCAAGCATACTGCCTATCATCACAGAAGACGCACCTGCAGCCAATGCTTTAGTAGCATCACCAGAAGTTCTAGTTCCACCATCAGAGATAATTGGAATGCCATAATCTTTTCCAATCTTGGCACAGTCCAATACTGCTGTTAATTGTGGCACTCCAGAACCAGTAATTACTCTAGTAATACAAATTGAGCCAGAACCAACACCGACCTTAACTGCGTCCACTCCTGCTTTAATTAGATCCTCGGCACCTTGTGCAGTTGCAATATTTCCTGCAATTAATTCACATTTAGGAAACGCCTTTTTGATATTACGAATTGTACTAATTGCATTTTCACTATGACCATGAGCGATATCAACAACTAGTACATCTGCACCTGCTTCTAACAAGGACTCTGTTCTTTCCATAAAATCTCCCTTTACACCTACAGCAGCTCCGACAAGGGGTCTTCCTTTCTTATCTTTTGATGCAGATGGATAGTCCTCAATATTTGTAATGTCTTTGCTTGTAATCAGACCTTTAATGAAACCGGATTCATCAATTATTGGTAGTTTTTCAATCCTGTGTTTATGCAAAATTTTCTTGGCTTCATCCAAGCTCACACCAGGTTTTGCAGTTACAACATCTTTTGTCATAACATCTTTGATAATATGAGTGTCAGTTTCAAATAACAAATCTCTATCAGTAACTATTCCAACCAATTTAGAATTAGAATCAATAACTAAAAGACCAGAAATTTCTTTTTCTTCAGCATAATTTATTGCATCTTGAACAGTTTTATCAAGATGAATAGCATATGGATTTTCAATCATTACACTGCCAGATCTTTTTACTTTGAGAACTTCATTTGCTTGCTCTTTAATTGTCAAAAATCTGTGAATAATTCCTATTCCTCCAGCACGTGCCATTGCTACTGCCATAGCAGATTCAGTTACTGTATCCATGTTTGCACTAACAAATGGAATGTTAATTGAGATATTACGTGATAATTTTGTGCTTAGATTGGTTTGAGTTCTGCTAGTGATATCAGAATATTTGGGTACAAGAAGAACATCATCAAAAGTTAATCCTTCTTTGAATTCCAATGAAACCTTGTAAAGATGGTCAAATATGGATTATAAGCCTTTGTGTCTTCCAGACAGTTTTGCTGCAATCGTAATGGCATCTTTTGTTTCTGCTACGTTATGAGTACGAATGATATCTGCACCGTTAAGAACAGATACAACCTCGGCAGCAAGAGAACCAAATAATCGATCGGATACATTTTCCTTTCCCAAAAGTTTTCCAATAAATGATTTATTTGAAACAGAAACTAAAATTGGGTATTGTTGTTTAATTGATTTTAAATTTTGAATAATAGACAGATCTCTTTTTAGCCAATCAGATTTAATTTTTGTAAAAAAAGATCCCTTTCCAGACTTTCTAAAAAAGCCAATAGCAGGATCCAAAACAATCTTACTTGATGGAATTCCAGCAATTTTTGCAATTCTTAGACTGTCTTTTAGGAGATTTTTAGTGGATTGTATATTGCCAACTACTGTCTTAGAATCAAATGCGCACAAAATAAGTGATGGACTATATTCTCTAATCACATTAATCATTTTATCATCATACTTCAATCCAGAAATATCATTGATTATTTCAATTCCATGTTCTAAAGCAGATTTTGCGACATTTGCCCTACATGTATCAACAGATATTGGGAGATTAGATACATTTTGAATAATTTTAATTGCATTTAGAATTCTTTGCGATTCTATTTTTTCAGATACTGATGTAGATAGATATGGTGCAGTGGACATTCCTCCAACGTCAATAAAATCTGCACCGTCGATTTCCATTTGTTTTATTGTGTTTGTAATCTGTTGTTTTGTTGTTTTAATTGATTTTTTGTAAAATGACTCAGGACTGGTGTTTAAAATGCCCATTATTCGGACCGGATTTTTCCCTCCTACACCTACATTTCCAAGCTTAGTCACATGATTTATCATAAACCATACCAATTTGAGTCATATGATGATTTCAGGTTGGAATAAAAGATATTCAGAGATCCTACATGAATTCAGATACAATGAAAAGCAAGATACAGCATCAGCAATTATTTTGGATTCGATTTTAAGAAAAACTGTTCCCATTAAAAAGATCAGTGAGCAGATAAAAGGAAAAACTGTTTTTGTTATAGGTGCAGGCCCGTCATTATCTTTAGCCATACCAGTATTGAAAAATTTTAAAAAAGCAGTGAAAATTGTGGCAGACAGTGCAGTAAAACCACTAGTTGAAAATGGAATTAAACCAGACATTGTTGTTACTGACTTGGATGGGGACAAAGATTCATTGATAAAAATTGGAAAGACAAATTCAATTTTTGTTGTTCATGCACATGGAGATAATATTGTCAAATTATATCTTGTAGAGAATTTTAAAAATTGTATTGGCACCACTCAGTCAAAACCATTTAAAAATATACATAATTTTGGCGGTTTCACTGATGGAGATAGGGCGGTTTTTCTTGCAAGTCATTTTAATGCAAAGAAAATTATTTTGTTTGGAATGGATTTTGGAAAAAAAATAGGAAAGTATTCTCAAACAAAAGCAGCAGAAAGAAAAACCAAATTAAAGAAATTAAGAAAAGGCAAATCACTTTTAGAATGGTTATCAGGAAAAACAAGATCGCAGTTATTTACAACATCAGGAACAATTAGAGGATTTGAAAAGATATCCTATAGTGAGCTCGATATTATTATCTAGAATGCATTTAATACCCATATACATATGAAAGAAATTGTGAAATTCTCAGAGGAACAAATACGAGACATTGTTGCTATGAGGGATAGTTTGGTCAAGCAAATTGACAAGCATCAAAATGCTATAGAATTATTAGAAAAAAATCTGACAATTTTAGATTTGGTATTAAAAGAATCTAGTTTTACAAAAGCTTCTGCTCTTAGCACAGTAAAAAATTCAGAGCCATCTACGAAAATTCCAGCTGCATCTACTGAGAAATCAGAAGAAAGCTCAATTCCAATAACAAATGGAAGTGATGGGAAAATTATTGCAAATGCTTACATCACACCTGATCAGGTTTCAATAGTTTTAGAAGAAAATATGGAAATAAACGCAGATACGCCGCCATTCAAATCATTTTTTATTGATAGAATTATCGGTGAAATGAAGCGAAAAGACTCTGCAGAAGCAGAAAACGGCAAAATCCAAAAAGAATCAGTAATTGACTACATAATTAACAAAAATGGTTCAGACATTAGAGAAATAATTATCAAAAATTACAGGCAAAAAGAGAGAGTAAATGAAATAATCAACACTGTAGGGTGGTCACTTACACGTATGCTTGAAAACATCAAAAAGTGATTTTATGGATAAGATAGTAGTTTTAGATTTTGGGTCGCAGTATAGTCATTTGATTTGTAGAAGGATTAGAGAATTTTCCGTGTATGCAGAGCTTGTGCCTTTTGATATTAGTTTTGAGGAATTGCAAAAACATAACCCTAAAGGGATAATTTTTTCTGGGGGTCCATCAAGTGTGTATAATTCAGACGCACCTGTTCCAGAAGATAAGATTTTTGATATGAATTTACCACTGCTTGGGATTTGTTACGGACACCAATTAATTGTAAATAAATTTGGCGGCAAAGTAAAAAGAGCCAACAAAGAGTATGGCTCATCGTTACTGACAGTTGATAGTGATGAGGATCTCCTAAGCGGAATTGGTAAATCAGTTAGGGCGTGGATGAGTCATGGTGATGAAGCAGAACAAATTCCACCTGGATTCAGAGTTATAGGACATACTGAAAGTGCAAAGGCTGCGGCAATTGCATCAAAAGAAAAGTCAATTTATGGAATTCAGTTTCATCCAGAAGTTGTTCATACAGAACAAGGAACAGAAATTCTCAAGAATTTTGTCTTGAAAGTTTGCGGTGCTAAACAAGATTGGACTATGGAAGGATTTATCGATGCTGCAGTAGAAAAAATTTCAAAAATAGAAGGAAATGTCTTGTGCGGTGTAAGCGGAGGGATAGATTCTACCGTAGCAGCTTTACTGATTCACAAAGCAATTGGCAATAGACAAAAGTGTGTTTTTGTAAATAACGGTCTTTTGCGATTAAATGAAGAAAAAGAAATTCAAGAAATGTTTAAAAATAATTTTAATGTAAATTTTACATCAGTTGATGCTGCCCAAGTTTTTTTGACTAAACTAAAAGGTGTAGAAGACCCTGAGAGAAAAAGAATGGTTGTAGGCGAGGAATTTATTCATGTATTTACTGAATTTGCAAAAAAAAATGGACCTTTCAAATGGCTTGCACAGGGTACGTTGTATCCAGATGTAATAGAGAGCGGAGTTTCAAAAGGTCCAGCTGCAGTAATAAAATCACATCATAACGTAGGCGGACTGCCAGATTGGCTTGATTTGAAAATATTGGAGCCATTACGTGATCTATACAAAGATGAAGTAAGAAAAATAGCTAAAATTTTAGGTGTGCCAGAAAAACTTTTCATGCGACATCCATTCCCAGGACCTGGACTAGCTGTAAGGATTATTGGCGAAGTCACTCCAACAAAACTTCAGATAGCAAAAATAGCAAGTAAGATTGTAGAAGATGAACTGATTGCAGCTGATCTTTATGGTAAAGTGTGGCAAGCATATGCAGCAGTAGGTGATGATAAAGCAGTCGGAGTGGTAGGAGATGAAAGAAAATATGGAAATATCGTAATGATCAGAGTAGTAGATTCTATTGATGCAATGACAGCAGACTGGACTAGATTACCACATGCATTACTAGAAAAAATCAGCAACAGAATCACAAATGAGGTAGAAGACGTAACATGGGTAACATATGCAATTTCAAGCAAGCCGCCTGCAACAATTGAACCACAATAAAAATAGAGTGTCACTAATTTTATACATTTATTTCAAAAGTAATCCATTAATAATCAAATTTTTTTGAGATGGTTATGGGTTTTCATGTATTTGATACATATGTAAAATCAAAAAATGGACATACCATGCATTTTGATGTAATAACTGACAAAAATGATACAGAAAAGGCAATTACATTTGCAAGAGAATGGCTAAAAAGTATTGGAGAGACAGATGTCAAAGTCACTACAGAAGAATGTAGGTTTTGTCATACGCAATCTGTATCAGAAGAAATAGAAATTGAGATAATGACAAATGGTTATTTTATTGCAAAAATGGAAGGTTGTCCTCAATGAAATTTGAATAATATGCATGCAATTTGGCTTACCTTTTCTAAAAACGATAGAGATTATCTAAAGAAGATCATGGATGAGCTTGCAGAAAAATATCAGGCTCCAAAATTTGAACCACACATTACAGTTTATGGATTGGTAGACTCGGAAATGAGCTTGATTGAGAGTATTGCTAAAGAAACAACACTAAATCATAATTCATTTTTGGTAGAAAAATCAGAAATTTTACAATCTGAGGAATTATGGAAAACTGTGTACGTAGAATTAAAAATGAATAACCAGCTAGAATCGATTCATAAAAATCTCAAAAAACATTTTGAAAAAATTGCAAAATATGAATTTAATCCACACCTAAGTCTAATTTATAAAATCCTGCCAATAGAAGAAAAAATCAAAATAATAAATGAATTATATATTAAAAATGAATTTATTGTAAACAAGCTTGTCGTACAAAAATTTTTTCCAGAGGTAGAAAAATGGAAGATTGTAAAAGAATACAATTTAATTTAAAATTATCTATATGCCAAACTATCTTACATAGTCATAAAATTCTGAATGTACAATAATTTAGACTAGATTTTACAGTAATGCCGCACCAAAAACTCCAGCAGAATCACCTAACTTGTTTTTTAGAATTGGAGTATCAACTAAATCGGAAAAAACCTTGTTATACACGGAATCTTTTCCTTCAGTGTATAAAAAATCAATATTAGATAAACCTCCTCCTAAAACTATAACATCAGGATCTAAAATATCAATTACATTTGCCAATCCAAATCCAAAGTTTTCCAAAAATTCATCCTTCCATTGCTTTGCCTTGGAATTTTCAAGATTTTGTATAATTTCAGGCATGCTTTGTGATTTTCCAGTCAGTTCTTTCCATCGCTTTTCTAATGCTGGACCACTAATGTATGTCTCAACACAACCTTGTTTTCCACAATAACAATTATTTCCATTTTGATGTAATGTGTGATGTCCCCATTCTCCAGCTATGTTGGTTCTACCTTGATGAATTTTTCCATCAATAACTATACCACCGCCTACACCAGTGCCCATTATTACTCCAAAAACAACATCAAATTCTTTGGCAACACCCATTGTAGATTCAGCTATTGCAAAACAATTTGCATCATTTTCCATTGAGATTTTTTTATCTAGTTTATTTTCTAAATCCTCTTTGAGTGATTTTCCTATAAGACATTGAGTATTGCTATTTTTTATCAAGCCAGTTTTTTTTGAAATCGCACCAGGAGTACAGATTCCTATGGAACAATCATTAATATCTCCTAAAAGATCTGCAGCTAATGAACTAATTGTGTTTAGTATTTTATAATAATCATTTTGCGGTGTTGGAACTCTTTTTCGTTTAATTGTGTCAAGATTTTCATCTAGCAGAATTGCCTCTATTTTAGTTCCACCAAGATCTATTCCTAGTTTATACAACAGTAATCTAATGAAAATGGGATTGCTTAAGTTTTAGCTAATTATATAAAAAAGATTTATCGTGCGCCAGAAACGGAAATTACATCATCAATTCTGAGAATCATGCAGGCAGCCTCGGTTGCAGATTTGATTATCTGTTCTTTTACTGCAAGAGGCTCTACAACATCAATAGCTAACATATCTGCAATCTTTGTATTTCTTGCATCAATTCCTGTCCATTTACGGCCTTGGTTTTGCTTTGCTCTAAGTATAGCCATTGTATCAATAGGATCCATTCCTGCATTTTCTGCTATTGTAAGAGGAATAATCTCCAATGCCTCAGCATATTTTTTAATCGCAAGTTGTTCTCTACCATCAAAGCTATCTGCCCAGTCTTTTAGTTTAGATGCGGCATATGATTCTGGTGCTCCTCCTCCTGCAACAATTTCTGGTTTTTCAATTACGTCTTTTACTACCATTAGAGCATCATGAATTGAACGGTCAACTTCATCGATAACTCTTTGTGAGCCACCACGAATAAGTAAAGTTACAGATTGCGGATGTTTACATCCTTCAATGAATACCCATTTGTCGGATTCAACTTTCTTTTGATGAGCCAAGTCTGCAGTGCCAAGATCTTTTTCTGTAAGATCATCAAGATTAGAAATAACACGTCCTCCGGTAGCTTTGCCAAGTTTTGTCATGTCACTTTCTTTAACACGTCTAACTGCCATAATGCCATATTTTGCTAAATAGTGTTGTGCAATATCATCAATTCCTTTCTGACAAATTAATACATTAACGCCAACATTGTGAAGTTTATCAACCATTGTTTTGAGCATTCTATTTTCTTCTTCCAAAAACATTTGCATTTGTGTAGGATCAGTAATTCTTATTTCAGAACTCATCTCAGTTTTTTCAATTTCTAGTGCAGAATTCAAAAGTGCAATCTTTGCGTTCTCAATTTTAGTTGGCATTCCACTATGAACAACTTCTTTATCTAAAACAATGCCCTTGATAATTTGAGTGTCTGTGATAGAACCACCAGCTTTCTTTTCAACTTTGATATTTTCAAGATCGATAGAATATGTCTCCGCTTTCTTTGTTGCAACTCGTAATATTGCATCAACTACAACTTTGGAAAGTACATCACTATCTTCAGAGATTAATTTTGATTGCATACTGGTTATGGCGATCTTGAGAAGTGTTTCTCTATCATCAGGCTTGATCTTTTTTGCCATTTCAGAGTAAATTTCTAGTGTTTTTTCAGCTGCTGCTTGATAACCTTCAATAATTACTGATGGATGAACGTCTTTTTTGAGAAGATCTTCTGCTCTAGCTAAAAGAGCACCTCCGAAAACTACTGATGATGTAGTACCGTCTCCTACCTCATTATCAACTGTTTTTGAAATTTCTACCATCATTTTGGCAGCTGGATGTTGAACGTCAATTTCTTTTAGAATGGTTGCACCATCATTTGTAATAGTAACATCGCCTAAGGAATCAACTAGCATTTTATCCAAACCTCTTGGACCTAGGCTGCTTCTAACTAGTTCAGCGACTAGTTTGGCAGCAGCTATGTTGTTGTGTTGAGCATCTTTACCTTTTTGTTGTAATGCACTCTCTTTTAGAACTAAAATTGGTCCATTTGGTGTTTGTTGAATTGATGCCATTGAGATAAGCTACAATCCTTTGTATCCCCCTTTTTAACATTACTTAGCTGATTGGATTAATGTAAGATCGTCTCTTAACATCTACAATTCCTCCAGATAGAATACGAATTGATGGAAGAGCAAGAAATGGTAAGAAAAGAGGGATCAGATGTGGTCTTGAAAACTTACAACCAGAATCGACAATAGAATTATTGACTTGTTCAAAATTAGATAAAACTTTTTCAAATGAATCAGTAGAAATAATTCCTGCTAGTTGTAATGGCAGTGATGCAATAATTTTACCAGACTTTATTACAACTAGACCTCCCTGATTTTTTATAAGAGTATTTGCAGCAATTGACATATCAGAATCATTGGAGCCAATTACAATCATGTCATTTTCATGAAAACTCCAAGTTGATGCAAATGCACCAATGTCTGCTCCAAAATTTTCAAGAAATCCTATAGCATGTTTGTTAGTTCCATGAATTCTATCAAAAGCTGCTACTTTCCACACGTCCTTATCTAAAGAAGTCAAAACATTTCCCTCTTTAGTGAATAGCTCTGCTGAGCCAAGGTTCGTTATAATTTCAGTTTGCATAAAAATGGTATTTGCAAGAATGCTTTTCTTTTTTGATTTAATACCAAAGTCTTTGGGAGAGAGTTTGTTTAGTTTGACTGTTTTTTTAATCCATGGAGAAATTGTTTTTTTCTTTATTGAGGTAACAATACTTCCGTTTGAAACAACTAGTTTTCCACCTACAAAGACTTTGTTGGGTTTAATGGATTTCAAGTCATCAAAAATTAAAATATCTGCTAGTTTTCCTGGTGCAATACCACCCAAATCTTTGCTCATGTTGTAATAATCAAAGCAGTTTTTTGAAGCCATTGAAATAGCATCTATTGGTTTTAGACCAAGTTTGATGGATTCTCTAACACAGTGATCAATATGACCATACTTTACAATATCTATAGGATCAAGTCCATCAGAACAAAACATCAATCGGTCAAGACTTGTCCCATGAGACAATACACCTGGAATGATTTCTTTCAAGTCACGCCTAATTGATCCTTCTCTTATCATAATTGACATTCCTAGGCGTAATCTTTCTAAGACTTGATCAAAATTGAGAGGTTCATGACATGACAAGATTCCAGATGCTACATACGCGTTGAGTTTTTTTTCACTGGCTCCAGCAGTATGTCCATTAATTATGCAGTCCATTTCCAGCATAGCAGACAGAGATTTCATTGTTTTAGGATCTCGAAGTGTAACTTTGGTCCATGAAAAAACTTCGCCCAGTCCTAGAACATGAGGGTGTTTGATTGCTAATTTTTCTTGTGATAATGATAGAGTTTTGCTATTACTGAATTTTTTATCAACAGGAAGACCACCTGGAACAACTTGAAATATTCGAATTGGTAAATCTTCACCTAGTTTTAGAAATTCTTGAAATCCTTTGTAACCAGATACACTGACAATGTCTATCGGATCTGAGAAAAGTGATGTTACTCCACATAGAAGAGATTTTTTTGCAAGTTCTGAAGGTAAGACAAATTGATCAATGTGTAAATGTGGATCAGCAAACCCTGGGCATACATATTTTTCCTTGACATCAATGATAGTTGTTTTTGTTCCAATTGTATGTCCTGCATCTGGACCGACATATGCAATTCTATCATTAATTATTGCAATCTGAATTTTTGGAATGATCTCTCTCGTGTAAACGGATAGCAAAGAGCAATTTTTTAGAACGAGATCTGCTTTTTTGTCACCCATTGCAACTGAATTTAATGAAGAAATCGAATGCGCTAGGCTCGAAGTCACAAATTTTCTTGTATTTTGCACCTATTATAGATTCAATGCTTAAATTACCGTTGAAGCGGTTTTTTTCATATGAACATACCCAAGGTCATCCGCAAGTATTGTGCCAAATGTAAAACACATACTGAACAGAAGGTCTCCATATACAAGGCTGGGAAAAGAAGAGGTTCTGCAAGAGGAGAACGCAGACATGCGGAACGTAAACGTGGGTATGGTGGACAAAAATTCCCAAAACTTGCAAAGCCTGCAAAAGTTACAAAGAAAGTTACTCCAATTATGACATGTACGGTATGCAAAAAGAAATACAATAAACCAGGCATTAGAATTAAGAAATTTGAGTTGGTGGCAGCATGAAAAAAGATCATATCGAAATTCCAAAGCCATCAAGTCAGTTCCAGAAAGTTAACTGTAATGAATGCGGTGAGTTACAAGTAGTATATTCTCATGCATCACAGATTGTAGTATGCAATTCTTGTGGTAACAATATTGCTGAGCCAACTGGTTCTAAAGCAAAGATCAATGGAAAAATCTCAGGCAGTGCTGAGTAAATCATAGTCTTGTTTTGTGTTTAGATTAAAAGCGATTCTTTTATCATCAATTATTATAAATTTCTCAGATATGTTTTCTAGTGTTGAAATATTTTTTGCGTTTACTAGTGAAATTCCCGTATAGCAGCATTGTTGATTCTCAAAATTAATCCAATAATCAGAAGAAAGATGTAATGATTCCAGGAATTTTTTTGTAACAAGGATTGTAGTCCAAATATTTTCTGAATTGCATTGATTTACAATGTTTTTGATGATATCTCCATCTAAAAATGGCAAGTCAGCAGAGGTAATTAAAACAAAATCATTTAATGATTTAAGAACTAAATTAAGATCTTCAACATAACCATCACCTGGAGCATTAAAGAGATCAACATTATTTTCTTCTAATAATTTCTTTGTTTTTGGTGAATTAGAACTTGTAATTGCTAATATTTTTGAAAAGCATTTGGAATTTACTAGTGCATCAATTACATGAAGAACTATAGGTTTTTTGTATTTTAAAAGTAGTTTTTCTCCAGCCAAATTCATTCGGCTTCCTTTGCCACCTGCCATAACAATACCAATCATACTGAAACAAAGATTAGAAGAGATGCCAATCGAGTCAATTCGTTTGTAGCACCCAATACATCTCCTGTAATTCCTCCAAAGCTACGAGTAGTCAAGATAACTAGGAACATGGTCAATGTCACACCCACTCCAAATAAGAGTAATCCTGTAGTGCCACCAAGAATAATCAATGGAATTAGAGTAATTACAGCTGCCAATATCAACTTCTTTTTGTTTTTCATCATCTCAACAAATGGCGAATTTGAGCCTAAAGATGCAGATTTTCCAATACTTGCCATCAAGACCATTGAAAATTTTGCAAATATCTCACTTAGTAAAATTGCCAAGAATAACTGATATCCTGTAGATAGTGAGATTGCTATTATCAATCCAACAATATACAATACTATTGCAACTATTCCTGCAGAACCAGTAGAAAGATCTTTCATTGCCGCAAGTTTTTTTTCTTTTGTTCCTTTTACCATCAAGCCATCAGCAAAATCTGCTAGACCATCAGTGTGATGTATGCCAGTAAGTATTGCAAATGAAGTAACAACTAACAAACTTACTATCAACGGATCTAAAAATAATGAAAGCCCAAAGCCTATTGAACCAACAATCAGACCAATTGCAATTCCTACAATTGGAAAAATATACATGTACTTTGCAATTGTTTCAAGATTTGAATTACTAGTTGGAATAATAGTCAGAAATGAAAAGACAGAACCAATTTCTTTAAGCATGAATCCACCATCCTAAAGAAGATAAAAGTAGAATAATTGGAACCACTACAATTCCACAAAACAATATTGATGTAACTTTCATTATTGAAATAGCTGATTTCACATGATCTTTGGTAAATGAAATGTTTCCATCACCAAGTGAATAGTGATCAATCTTTTCAAATTTTGCTCCCAATGCTCCTGCAATAGCTGCCATAGGATATCCAGCATTTGGGCTTTTAGTTTTTCTTCCATCGCGAATCATTATTTCATAAGATTTTCTCCAATTATTTCTAAGAATCATGGCACTAAGTATCATGATGAATCCTGTTAGTCTTGATGGAATGTAATTCAAAATTTTGTCACAGTTTGCTCCAAACCACCCAACATTTTTGAAAATATCTGTCTTGTATCCAATCATAGAATCTGCGGTATTGATTACTCGATAAACAAACGCTCCGGGTAAACCAAAAATTGCAAAGTAGAAAAGAGGTCCTGTTATACCATCAACAGTATTTTCACTAATACTCTCTAGCACGCCTGAAAATACATGGTTTTTGTCAAGATTCGCGGTATTTCGCTTTACAATCATGGATAAATTGTCTCTGGCAGAAGAGATATTGTTTTGTTCTAGAGCATCTACTACAGCAAGGGCGTGTCTTTCCATTCCCTTTATTGCTATAGTTGTCTTTAGCAATATACCGCCTACAATTATTGAAATTATAATGTATATGTAGTCTATAGTAATTAATTTAATTCCAATATTTAGAAAGATAAGCAAAGACACAACAATTCCGCTAGAAATCAAGATGATGAAAATGCCTCCAAGTTTTTCTAAATTTGTTGATGAATGTTTTGTATGTGGAGTTAATTTTGCAATCAGAGAACCTATCCAAGCGGTTGGATGAAACTTGTTTCTAGGATCTCCCACTGCAAAATCTAATACAAGTGCAAAAAATACTACTAGTATTGATTCAGCTATCAACTTATCATCCTCTCTATTTTTGTAATATTCAAATTTGAATTTACTAATTTACTAAGCTTGTCAATCTCACTTTCTATTTTATCTAGATTTTTCTTATTCCAAGTGATATTCTTTGCTTTACCACCCAATGAATCTTCTTCAGGTAGATCAAAGTCAATCATTGGTATTGTACCTAATACTGGACGTTTTGTTATCTCTTTAATTTTTTTAAAACCTGGTTTAAGAATATTGATATCGCCTCGAAATTTATTGATAACAAAACCTTTGATTAGTTTTTGATGTCTTTTATCTAAAAGTGACATAGTACCGACAATACTAGCAAATGAACCTCCTCTATCGATATCAGTAATTAGTAATACTGAAGAATTAGCTATTTCTGCCATTTTCATATTTGCTATGTCAGATTTTTTTAAATTGATTTCAGTTGGCGAGCCAGCCCCTTCTAAAATAACAAGATCATAGTTTTTTTGGAGAGATTTAAGTGATTTTGTAGCAATATTCAGTCCCTGAGTTTGTACAAATTTTTGGTAATATTCAGTGGCATGCATTTTCTTGAACATTTTTCCATTAAGGTATACATTACTATAGTAATTACCAAGTGGTTTTAGAAGAATTGGATTTAGATCAGGAGTGATTTGACATCGAGCAGCTATTGCCTGTATGGCCTGGGCTCGGGATATTTCAAAATCTTTTGTTTTGTAGGCGTAATTTGACATATTTTGAGATTTAAATGGTGCTACTGAAAATCCCTTATCTGAAAAAATTCTACATAGTGCTGCAACTAGCGTTGTTTTGCCAGATCCTGATGATGTACCTTGAATCATTAATGATTTCATAATCTCTCCAAAGCTTTGATTAATTTTTCATTTTCTTTTCTTGTCTTTACAGCAATACGAATGTAATTATTATTTAAGCCGCGAATTGTACTACAATCACGAATTAGAATTCTCTTTTCAAGTAATTTTTTTTGTAATGTTTTTGATTTAATTTTTGTTTTTATTAAAATAAAATTTGTCGAAGTAGCATTACATTGAAAATCTTTTAGTTTAGAAATAGAATTAATTAGATAAAATGATTCTTTTTTAATCATTTTTTTTACTTTGGTTAAATAAAATGAATGCAAAAGAGCAGCGGATGCTGCTTGTTGTGCCAATCCTGAAACATTCCAAGGAATTTTGATTTTGTTTAAAACAGAAATCATTTGTTTTGAACCTACACCATAACCAATTCGTAAACCAGCTAGAGCAAATGATTTTGTTAAAGAGCGTAAAATGAACAAATTGTTATATTTTTTTATGAATTTAATGATTGATTCGTCATGATCTGGTACTAGTTCAATAAAGCATTCATCAATGAATACCAAAGTTTTCTTTTTATTTGCCGATATGACTATCTTTTGTAAAGTTTTTTTGGAAATTAGATTACCTGTTGGATTATTTGGATTACAAATAAAGATACAACCATTATTTGGAAGCTTGGAAATAAAGTCATCAATGTCTTTTTCTAAATTCATTGTTTTAAAAAATGAAACTTTGGTACCGCTGAGTTTTGCTGCAGACTCATATTCACCAAAAGTTGGAATTGGAATCAAAACAGGTGTTTTATTTGATAAAAAGGCTTGACAGAAATTATAGATGATTTCTGTGGCACCATTTCCTACCACAATTTGAGAATATGGTATTTTCGTATAGTGTTGAAGATTTTTTCTAAGTTGAGTAGATTCTGAATCAGGATAGATTTGGATTGTATCTAACTGATTTTTTATGGTTTTACGCACTAATGCCAAAGTACCCATAGGATTGATGTTTGAGCTAAAATCCAAAATATCAGGACTTGGATGTGTTATTGAGAAAGGTCCCCCATGAGAAATTCGCTTATGTGTAGATATGTTTGGATTTATCCTCATAATTTGAAATAACCTGTGCTGATATAGTATGTTTTGGTCAAATTCAGAAAACGATTATTAATTGAATAAAAGATTTTTTAGATCATGGACAAGAAGCGAGTGGCGATTGTAGGGGTTACAGGTTCTGTAGGACAAGAATTTGTACAATCACTAAATAATCATCCTTGGTTTGAAGTTACACAGATTGCAGCATCTGAGCGCTCTGCCGGGAAAAAATATCTTGATGCCATTAAAGATCCCAATAGTGGAATAATATCTTGGGAGGTAGATGGTCAAATTCCAGAGTACGTTAAAGAGATGACTGTAAAAAATACTGATGAATTAGATTTGTCACAATTAGATTTAGTATTCTCTGCAGTTGAATCAAATGCAGCCAGAGACATTGAGACCAAGATTGCAGCAGAAGTACCGGTAATTTCAACTAGTTCTGCTTATCGTTATGAAGAAGACGTACCTATTCTAATTCCTGGAATCAATGATGAACAATCAGAATTATTAGATATACAAAAGAAAAATAGAAATTGGAAGGGTTGGGTTGCACCACTCCCAAATTGTACCACTACAGGTTTGGCAATTACTTTAAAGCCACTTTATGAAAAATACGGTGCAAAAAAGGTGATGATGACTTCAATGCAAGCAATATCTGGTGCAGGTCGTACTCCTGGTGTTTCTGCAATGAACATTACTGACAATATAATACCGTATATTGCAAAAGAGGAAGAAAAAGTAAGAATTGAAACTAGAAAGATTCTTGGTAAACTAAAGAATGGAAAAATTGAAGATGCCAATATCAGAGTAAGTTGTACGTGTACCAGAGTTCCAGTAATTGACGGTCATACCGAATCAGTTTTTGTAGAAACTGAAAAAGAAATAGACTCACAAATTGCAAAACAAGTCTATGATGATGCCAATAAAGAGAGTACCATATCGGGTCTTCCATCATCTCCTGAGAAATATTATGCATTTCATGAAGATCCAACACGACCTCAACCAAGAATGGAACGTAGTGTGGGTGATGGCATGACGACAACAATTGGAAGAGTTGAGAAAGAAGAATTGTTTGATCATGGTTTAAAGTATGTGTTATTTTCACATAATAAAAAAATGGGATCAGCAAAAGGTGCTGTTTTGTTAGCAGAGATGCTTTACAAAAAAGGTAAAATTTAGACTATTTTTTGTAATTTTTACAATAATAACTTTATAAGATCCAGAAATCTAGATCGTTTTGGATGTTTTAAATGGTAAAAGTTGATGAATTAGATTTACAAATTTTATCGGAATTATCTAATGATGCATCAATTTCGGTTCCAAGATTATCAAAAAAAATTAATGTTAATTCATCAGTGGTATACTCTAGAATTAAACGTCTAGTAAAACGAAAATTAATTGAACGTTTTACAATTGTTGTAAATGATGCAGAGCTTGGTTACAATGTAAAGGCATTAACAGGAATAAACATGGATACAAAACAACGAGATCATATAATTGAAGAACTATTCAAAATAGATGGAGTAAGAGAAATTGCAGAAGTTACAGGAAGATTTGATATCTTAGTAACTATGTATGCAAAATCGTTGGATCAGATGCACAAAATGGTATCTGAAAAAATTGGACGAATTGATGGAATACAGTCATCAGAGTCATTTATAGAAATGAAGTCGCGCGCAAAAGCAATGCCATATAAGTCATTAAAGGATAGTGACTAGCATTGCAAAAACAGAAATCAGAATCTCGTGTTGCAGTATATTATGAGTTAACAAAACCAAAAATTTGGTATTTACTAGTTTTTACTGCATTTGGAGCAACTTTAACGGCATCAAATATTTACAATATTGAAATTTCTCCTGCGACATGGATATTGATGCTATTCTCTGTTGCTGCAGGATCTGCTGCAGCTAATACTCTAACCAATTATCATGATAGGGATATAGATGCAATAATGGAGAGAACAAAAAACAGGCCACTTCCATCAAAAAGAATCTATCCTGCTGAAAAAGCTAGAAACTTTGGTCTTGCATTAGCTGGAATTTCTCTAGTGTTAGCATTTGGAATCTCATTTACAACTACTTTAGAACAAGGTATTTGGGCAACAGCCTTTATTGCATTTGGCTTACTAAACAATATTATTGTTTATTCATACATGTTAAAACGAAATTCTAGAACTAACATAATTTTAGGTGGTTTATGCGGAGGATCTCCTCCAATGATAGGATGGGTGGCTGTTACTACGACAGATTTGTGGACAATGGGTTTGGCAATGGCAGGACTTGTGTTTATTTGGATTCCAATGCATATTTGGGCTTTAACTTTACATTTCAAAGAAGATTACAACAAGGTTAATGTTCCAATGTTAACAGCTGTACAATCCGAGAAAACATCAGCAAGAGCAATTGCTGGTTCAACTTTTGTAATGGTATTATTTTCAATTGCACCATTCTTTTTAACAACTGAAAGTGGAGAATCAATGGTTGGTTCAGTTTACTTATGGACTGCAATAGCATCCGGTGCTTTAATGATCATATTATCAGCCTGGGTAATTGCAAAACCCATGGAAAAAGCATCGTGGACATTGTTTAAGTTTTCCAGTCCTTATTTGGCAGTTTTGTTCATAGCGCTAATGGTAGATTCAGCATTATAAGATACTGTTATTTTTATCTAGGCTGTTTAGCTCTTTTGTGATTTTAGAATGTGTTTCAACAAGTAATTCTATCTCATTTTGTAATTGAGAAGAATTCCATTTAGAGTTAACTAGCAAAGTCAATTTTGTAATAATACTCCATTGAACATTATTTTGTTGATCAATTAATTCAAGGAATCGTTTTCCTTTTTCATCTTCTGACATAATTTTTTAATATTTTACAATCAAAACATTGACTAATATTTCTTGTTTTTCTTTTTACTTGCATTGCAATTCTAAAAAATAAATCTTCAATATATCAAATTACGAATAAAATACATTGAGAATTACTCGATTAATTATATAATATGTCAAGTTTTTAAACGTAAAAAATGTTCGATAGTGAGATTAAATGTTTGATAAAAATTGGAAGATTAACGTCACATTCAAAGACAGATATGAAACTACAGGAATCAAGGATTTTGTGATAAATCATTTACAACAACGTGATATTGGAAATCCAATAATCATAGATGTAGGTTGTTCATATGGGATAGCATTTGAAAGGGTTTTCTCTATTTTAAGGACATTAGGGTTTCATCCATATACAATAGGCATTGATGCATCAAAAAAGGTAAGAAAAAAAGCTGAAAAGATTTTTGATGAATTCATAAGTGAAGATGTGTTAAATGTGTGTGGAAAAGAAAACGTTGCAGACATAGTGATATGTAGTAAGGCAGCAATTTTTGTGACAGGAACTAGGCGTACTGCAATTATTAAAAAATGTACTAGTTTCCTCAAAGAAGATGGAATTATGATTACAGATGTAGATTGTTATCCTCCTAGAACATTGCGGACAAATATTGTTCGAGTTATGAGATTAGCTTGGTTTCAAATTCCCACATTGTATTGTTTTAAACAAGCTATAAGGAAGAATTTTTACAGAGAATATAACAAGAGAAGAGATACTACAATTAGGGAAGATGTTTTCAAACTTACTAAAGAAGAATCAATTGCATATACTGAAAAAATTCTTCAAGGATGGAACAATCGTTCTGCAAAATGGAAAATGTGGTGGAAATTTAAAATTTATCGTTTTTAAATAATTCGCAACAGATATTCTATTTTATTCTCAAGACAAAGTATCGTTTGCTACAAATATTCCAAAGCCAAGTATAACTAAACCAATCAGAATTAATGCTAATCTAACTATTGTGGCAACAGGGACATTCATGTTGAGCCTTGCTCCCACAACTATCAAAATTATGCCTATGATAATTTGTGGAATAAAGTCATATGCCATAGTAAGAAATTGTAATTATATGATTTAGTCTTTATGATTGATGCAGTAGAACGTAATGATTGATAAGGATTTAAGAAAAGAGATTCTTTTAATCATCAACAATTAGAATCCCATCATATTTCTGTAAGAACCCATCATGGTTCCCATTATGATTACTCCGTATATGATTATCATTGTAACAGTACTTACAATACCTACAAGAATAGCACTATTTGCTTTTCCCTGATCTTCATCTTTAACTGCAATGTACATCAAAATTCCTCCTAGTAATCCCATGAAGATTGGAACTAGCCATAACAATGGAGTTGATTTTACTTTAGGAATTTCATCCATGATTCTCTAAATTCTGTACGAACTTAAGGATTTAGAGAGAGTTTAGAATTTAGTTCTTCATTTTATCTAATTGATGAAGACAGGGTTCAATTTCTCTAACAGTCAACCCATGTTGTACATTTATTTTTATTCTGCGACCTGTGTTCCATCTCTTCAATTTGACCTTGCACAAAATTGAAGTTTCCAGTTATCTTAGATTCAGCATTTTTAATCATATCCTTTATCTGATTATTAGTAGTGTTTTCATTTACTAGTATGATTTTGTTTTCAAAATCAGAAACTGATCTATTTAGATAACCAAAGCCCACTTGAACGTTAAATTCGTCATATGATGATACTTTTTCATATCGCTTGACCAACTGGTCTACCTTAAATTTCCAAGTTTGAATTTTGTCTAATAATTTTGTTATTGTATTAGATACATTATTTTTGCCAATTGGACTTACAGCTTCTTTTGCAGCCTTTTTCTTAGCCTCAATTGCTTTTTTCTCAGCTTCTTTCTTAGCTTCTTTTGCTTTTTTCTCCTGTTCTAACTTCTGTTTGTATTTCTCAGCATCTCTCTTAGTAGCTAATTCTTGAGCTTGTTTAGTGTACTCGGCTTGTATTTTTTCTAATTCCTTTACTTGATTAGGTTCTAAAATTTTGATATTTTCAGATAACACTTTATCTGCTGTATCGTAGCTTTTATTTTCGGATAAGTAATTCATCACTATTACTGTTCCATCGTTGAATACTATCATTCTCTGAAGTCCTTTTAGTCCATCGCTTTCATATTTTATATCTGCGGTAATTTTTCCAAACCACATTGAAGTTTTCTTCTCAATAATTTTTACACTAGATGATAATTTCACTAAAATAATGGCTTGTTTCATTATTTCCTTTTCATCAAAAAACTCTTTTTCTACATACAAATCATTATATGATAATGATAAATCAAAACCAGAGTCATTTTGTTTAGTACACATATATCTAATTTTTTCATCATATTGAAATCCAGTAGGACATGAAATATCAATTCCTCTTTTAGTTTTTTTCAACCAAATTTGATTTCCTCCTTCAGCGTACGAATTATTTGTAAAAATTGAAAATGTAAGAATTAATCCAAGTGTAACAGATACAAGAATTTTATTCAATAATTCTCTAAATCATTTATGAAATTAAAGATTTAGGGAAAAATTAGGAAAAAAGAAAAGTGGAAAGATCAAGAAACAATCATTTCCAACTTTTTATTGTGTCTCTTGCTTTGCCTCAGAACTTGATTACAGCATATGCATCTAAAATCCTCAGTCTGAAAGTACGCAGAGCAAGTCTTACAGTATTTTTGTCCGTTGGAATATCCCCTCTTCCACTGACTGTGTGAGTTTATCCCACAGACTCCCTTGCAAGTCCAAGTCATACTGTATCATCTAGGCACGATACGTGTGATTTTGTGCGTACTATCATGCATGTCTAGTTCTAATCCTTTTTTGCATCTTCAGTTTCAAGACTTGCAAAACTAATCCACTCCTTGTTTTCTTTGTTGTATTTGAACTCGTTTTCGTATTTTAACTCAAAAATTGTTTTGAGTTGATTGTATCTAGATATTGAGATTTGGGCTTTCTCAATCAACACATCAATACGAATTCTTCCATGATTGTTAATCAGAGTCCTCATTCTGTCCATGTCTTTTTTCTCGTTGTTACTTCGTGTCAATTTTTTTCTCTTTTTTTACATACTGAAACATTTTGTTTCTTCTTCTTCTTCTTCTTCTTCTTCTTCTTCTTCTTTTCTCAAAAAAAATTTTTTATTACACTCTTATGTGTATAAAAAAAGAGAGAAAAGACTTGTGATGTATTTTTCTCTTTTGCATTGACGGAATAAGATGAAGCTCTTTGAAAATTCAGGCGTCTGCATGTTCTGTCTCAATATGTAGTCGTTTTTTCAAAGTTTCAGCTTTGTCGACAAGCTCGTTGATTTTTTTATCATCTTGGGATTTAGAGTAGACAAGCCTTGCTAGTCTCTCTTTAATGATTTTTTCATCTACGGGCATATTTTGATGCTATGCTGTTGCTTTGTCAGACATTCAAAATCACTCCGTACAATCAATTTCTTTGTACGTGGCAGTCTTTGTATGTAGAAGTCACTATGATTGAAAGCAATTTTGAAAAAATGCTTCCAATTCTTTGTCTTGTGCTGACGAATAAAATTGTCAGCTTTGACAAGTTTGATAGTACTGTGTGCAGTATCTATCATTCCAGAACTGCTATAGTCTGGATATTCAGTTTTTGTGATTTTATTCACAGGACATAGTGGATTGAGTAGTATTTCAATTTTTTAGATATCTGGCTGGTAATTCAGAATGAAGTGTTTACCAATCTTGCTTTTCTTTAACATGTCTGAAGAAAAATCATCACAGTTAATGTAGCTAAATTGTGCCTAGTTTTACTTGGGATTTAACACATAATCGTGCTTATTCATATCACCACAGTTAATGAAGTAAATTTGTGCCTACATAGTTTATGAAAACCCCACATAATCGTGCCTATTTTTTACTCAATCTATGACATGAAATTTCAATTCTTGATATAATTAGTAATTTAATAGTAATTTATTGTGGATAGCTTTAATTCAAAATTCTAACAAGACAGTAAAGTGATTAATGTAAATCGAAAAGGAATCATTACTCTCATAATTCCTGTAGGGTTATTTTCTTTTAGTGTACTAGTGGCTTGGTCTCTTATATCCAATTTAGATGTCAGAACTGACGATACTGAAGATATGTCTAAAGATTCTAATTTTGAAACTAAAATAGTTGTAAATTCTAATTTTGAAACTAAAAAACAGTTTGTTTTAGATAATTTGGCACAGCTTGAACAAGACTTCACAGTGAAATTTGACAAAGATCTTACTTCAAAACAAGAGAATGGTGCAATATTTCACACATACAAAATCATTCACAAGACAGATGGTTGGATTGGAGATTTGACCTTCTACTACGGTAAATCTACTAGTGGTTTTCATCCTTCGAAATTTGATAATGTTTTTCAAACAAACGTGTTTCTGTCAATTGAAAATGGAGTTAAACCAACCACATATTCATTACCTATTGTAAAAAATATTCTTTTTGTTTTGATTCCAGTTTGGACTTATACTGATTTTGGAGAGAATGAATCTGAATGGATTGATAATGTAATTAAAAATCCTCCAGTTAATGATAACGGTGAACGAAGCGAAACCATCAACTTGGATAAAAAAGAGATACGATTTAATTATAAGCAGAAAGAATTTGGATACTATCAACTCATAATTACTGATAAAATAGATTGATTTCATGTTCTGACATTTCAAGAACAGTCATCTAATGTCCAATATCTTGACAGAAAATACTATCACTTAATGCAAGTGTTTTATGCCTAGAAATATTGTCATACACATAATCATCCCCTCTAGATATTTTGATTTAGGATATTGAGGATGATTCTTTATTCTCAAGCATATTTTGTAGCTGTTTTATCTCCGAATCTTTTCTTGCACTATCAGCTTTAATGTCTGCTAGCTGAGACATTACGTTAGTAAGTGCTATCATGTCTATCTTTGATTGTTGCTGTTGTTCTTCGAGCTTCTTTACTCTCTCATCTTGGTCAACTATCTCTACAGACTCGTAAATCATCAGATAATTCTCTGTTCTTTGGAACATTTCTTCCATTTTGTGTTGATTTCTTATGTATTGTCCAAGATACTTTTTGTGTCCGATATAGCCATGTCCCCAAGCTTCGTCTATTGCTTCAGTGCACTGAGTAGCTGTAAATGACCTGATAGAGTGGATTGTCTTTTTGTGTCTGTTGTTACTCTGATATCTATCTCCAAATTCTGGATAATCCTTTGCTAACTGTCCACGATAATAGTTGAATTCTGCCTTTTCTGTACCTTTTGCTACGTATGGATCCTCATTAGTGCCAAAAACAAGCTGTTCGTCTTGCTTCTTGTTCAGTAACCGTATCAACATTGGACTTGTTTCTCTAGTGACATATGCGATTCTAGCTTTCTTTGTTTTAGTATAGCTAGCTTGAATCTTGATTTGTATTGATTTTTCTGTGATAGATACGTCTCTTTTTCTTATTTGGACCAGCTCCCCTATTCTCATTCCCGTGTCTTTTAACACCATGTACTTCAGCTTGTTATGATTTGAGCATCTATCCAAGAGCAATCTCATCTGTGATTTGGTGAATGGCTCTGGATCTTCCTCCTCAGCTTTTACTATTTTTATCCTCTTGTTGAATATTCTGCTGTTTATCTCAATGTTGCATATTTCTTCAAAAATACTTCTCATCTTTGCAAGATACATCTTGATTGAGTTTGGATGTTTTTTCTTTATCGTCTTTTTTTGATTAGAGTGTTTTCCAAGACAATATGTTATTTCAGGATGGTCTTCGCTTAGCCAATTTTTGTAATTGTTGAATAAAACGTATAATTTGTCATTTGATTTTGTTCTGTCTAGCTCTTCTTTTAAATCATCCATGATTTCCTGATGAGTTTTATTGTAATTTTGCTTACAAAACTGATTAAATTGATTGAGAATCGAAGTCATGTGATGCTTTTTTTCTCTATCTTGTATTTTGTTTAGATACTGCTCTACAGTTATCCTGCTTTCTAGATATGACATGTAATTAATCTAAGAATTATAGTAATAAGAAACTGTAAAGTGTAAAGTATTTTGTTTTTTACAATCATAAAAAGATAACATGAATTAGATATTCAGTTTAATTCAAATAAAATTAGTTTATCATTTAATAGTAAATCAAAATTATTTTTTAGTATTGGTAATTATATAATTTTATTAGTAGATAAAATTCATAGAGAGTATTGAAATGTAGTATATCAGAGTGTAAGATTAGAGCCAATCAATCAGTGAAAATAGGATTTAAAGAAACGAGAAATCTATGTGAATATCATTATAATTTATTTAAGAATAAGGAGGAAAAATACGCGCCAAATTTTAGTAAGGCATCAAAATTTAAAGAAAAATAGATAATTATGAATTTTCACATTCTGGAATAGTTGAAAACTTTAACATCTACTATTTTTAATCTATTTTATGGCTATAAAGAAAAAAACTAGTCCAAAAAAGAAGCATGTGAAGGAATTAGTTTCTAAACCAATAAAACAAACAAAATCGTCATCAAATAAGCCAGAATTTGAAAAGGCGTGGAAAGAATACAATTCTGCTCTAAGTGTATGGAAAGAATCACTTACACAGTGGCAAAAAGCGACAAACGATACATTGATGACATATCATGATGCATGTCAAAGAGCTTTAGAATCAGATACCGAACTCTTGAAAAAAGTTAGTTCAAGTTGGGAAAATACCTGGCAAGAAATAGGTCCAGAATACATAAAACAACAAACAAAAATGATTGAAAATATCTTTAAAGAAACTAACATAGATTCGATCAAAAAATTCAATGAACAGTGGGAAAAATTTCTAAAAACTTCTGGGGATGATTCAATTAAAGCATATCAAGAAGCCATAAAACAATTCAATCAAACTTGGCAAACAAGTCATGTATGACTTGATTATTTTTTAAATTATTATAAATAAAAATTCAATGTTTGTATTTTTAAGATCATTTCATAATGATTGGTTCCTTTGAAAAGGAAATAGCAGATAAAACATCATTCAAATCAAATGGTTTTATAAGAAATGCAAGAACGCCCAAACATGTACATTCTTCAAAGATTTTCATATCATCATTGCCAGTTATGACTATAATTTTAGAAGCGGGATCTTGAAATCGAATTTTTTTTAAAACACTTAATCCATCAAGTTTAGGTATTGTCAAATCTAAGAATACAAGTTCAGGTTTTTCAGAATGATATTTCTCAATTGCTTCAATACCATCACTCGCCTCAGCTACAACATTATGATTATGTATCAAAAGAAAATCCTTCATTGCTGAACGTAATTCTTCAGAATCATCTACAATCATCGTTCTAGTCATGCGTAAGAGTAGACATTGATGAATTTAGGTGCATGAATGTATCAAAGAATACTTACACGTAATCTAGGCACAAAAAATAGGATTATAATTGGTTTTATTAAATTCATTTTCAGATGGAAATATCAATTGAGCCATGGAAGAAACTAGTGATTCACGAAGTTATAGAATACAAGTTCGATGATTGGGTAAAACAAATAGCATTCAGCACTAGATCATCAGGAGGTGCAATTCCAACTATGCAATGGACAAATGGAGTTGTTTTTTCTCCTTCTAATTTTCCAACAACAAATGTTACAGTAGAAGAACAATTGAAAGGAATACTTCATTGGTCATCAGTATCTTTTGCAATAAAAGAAAAATTTGAGAAGCAAATAGTAATAGAAAATGCTACAATAAACCTTGTAGATGTTAGTGTAAATGAAATTTTCAAAGAACTTGCACAAAATTTAAAGAAGCAGTCAAAATTTGCAATTAGTTCTAGCAAAGAATGATGAAGGGTGAAAATTAAAGAATTGACGACGTAAGTATTGTTTTGTAATAGATATTCTAGATTTTGTTAATCATGGTATTATTACAAATAATGAAAGAAAAGTTTTCTGATGATTTATCACGTTATCTTAGGCCACATGTTATTCCATGTTTCTGCAAATTTTTTCATCATTTCGCCATAAGATTTCATATGTTCCATTCCAGATGAATTTAGAGTCTTTTGCCAATTTTCTGCAAACTGTTTGAAAGTTGATGCATTAGTTTCATTGAGAGATTTTTGCCAAGCATCTCCAAATTCTTTGAATGATTGCATTCCAACATCGCTAAGCGATTTTTGCCAATTTTCACCAAATATCTTCATAGTGTCTACACTAGATTCCATGATGGCTTTTTCCCATACCTCATTAAATTTGGTTTGCATGTCATTAGTTGCATTTTGGATTTGCTCAAATACGGTTTTCCAGTTTTCAAGCGATTTTGAATATTCTTGCCAAAGAGAATCCCATCCATTTGATTTTTCTTCTGAGGCCACAATTAGCAATAATTTTTGATACTCTTAAACTGATCCATAAAAATCAGATATTAGATTTTTTACGATGCTTTAATCTTGCTATTTGAAATAATTTTCTAGTTTAATTTTGTTTATTTTTGGGATTTTTGCTAATTCAAATCCCTCTGAGGGTTTTAAAAGAGATCTTGTTGCATCTATGCCAATTTTTGCAGTCTTCAAGTTCTTTTGATCACTAGAAGGATCTAGGCTGGAACCTCGTACATTTGTTATTATTATCAAATCTTTATCAGCTTGAAATCTTGTTGCCATTGCATATTCAACAGATTCTGCATTATTAGGATCAATGTCTTCATCTACAACAGTGACTTGTTTTAATGAACGATGTGACTCGAATGTTTTTTTAATTATTTTTTTTGGATCAGAGTTGGTTTTCTTTTTTATCTGAACTACTGCATGTAACCAATTACATCCACCATTTGTCATTGATACCTGTTGAGTTTGAGGAAATGCTTTTTTCAATTCTCCATTTAATTTTGATTCAATTGGCATTCCCATTAATAACCGGTGTTCTGAAAACCCAGAAAGAACATCATGAAAAATCGGATTATTTCTATAATACAAAGATTCTAACTCAAAAATCGGTTGTAATCTATGGTGATCATAGGTTTGAAGCATTTCTACCATCCATTCTGGATGAGTTTTATCTTGTAGAATTTTTCCTTCCATTACAATTTCAGTTCCAGAAGGAACATGTAATCCTGTGTAAGGAAGTTTGGCCAAAGTGAGTTTCCATCCTAAAAGAGAATTTGCAATATTAATTTCATCTTTACCCCATTCAGCTTGATATGCACCTGCGATTGATATTGCTGGATGTACGCCTATAGTTACTGCAATTTTGAGATCTTCATGGTGTTCTTTTGCATCAATAAAACATCGATGTAAATGCCTTCCTTCAACCATTCTAATTGAAAAATGAGTTTTATCAATTGGCATCATCCTATGAAATGAAGAGTTTTGCTCTCCAGTTTCAGGATTCTTGACATATACAATTGAAGAGGTTATGAAAGGTCCAGATTCTTTTTCAAAATGGGTAACAATAGGCATGATTGATGTGTTTTTTGATTTATTTTCCATGAATTTCCCAGAGGAAACAACTTTGGGTTTTTTCGCTTTTTTAATGGCAGAGATCATATTTTCATGAATTTTTTCTTCTGTACTTCCAATTGCTTGAGCAAATCGTTTTCTAGTACCAACAAGATTAGCAACTAAATTAAAATCACTTTCCGCAATGTTCTCAAATAAAACTGCATTAGAACCATCAACTTTTGCAGTGATTCCTGCGATTTCATATTTTGTTGAAACTTTTGTTTTAATAATTTTGAGATCACCACTCTTTCTGATTAGTGAAAGGTAATTTCGTAAGTCAGTCAATTCTGAACCATCTCCATAATTTCTGTCATTATAGCTTTTGCAGTATTTGGTTCTAATTCTTTTTGAATGAATGCTGAAACAATTGCAATACCTTTCATTCTAGTACTAATTCTTTCTGCAGTTAATTTTAGAAACAGAGACTCAGATCTAGAGGGGATTATAGTTGTAGTAATAGCTGTTGGACCAGTAGCTAATGAAACTACCATTGATCCTAATTTGTTAGTTCCTTCGGTTACAGAAACAAAATATCCATTCTCAAATTTAATAATCTGTAAAGAAAAACTGCGACTCTCCAAATTAACGGTTTTCTGTGAAAACCCATTTGGAGAGTTCAATGAGCTATGAACAAATCTTATGCTTTTATTGCTATTGATTCAGTTTCTGGGATAGATTCCACTTTTATTTTTGTAGCTTTTAGTGCTTTAGCAATTTTTGGTGTTTTTGTAGTTTTTAGTGCTTTAGCAATTTTTGGTGTTTTGGCAATTTTTAGTGTTTTAGCACTTTTTAGTGCTTTAGCAATTTTTGCTTTAGGCTTTGCTTTAACTACTATAACCTCTTCAACTTCTGGTTGAGTTTCAGCAATTGCTTTTGCTTCAATAGAATCAGCTTCTACTCTTGCACGAAGTTTTGCTTTGTACTTTAGGTTTCGTGGTTTTGTTCTTAATCTGTATCCACAACATGGACACCAAAGACCTTCCCATTTGATGAATATTTCGCAAATTTGACATCGTCGTTGTCCAGAAGCATACCTTCCAGTTCCAACAGGCTTTTGAGCCTTGTATCTAACGCAAATTCCTTTACAAGTCATCTTAGTAATTTATTATAGAATTCATAACTATATAAGTATGGATCGATAAAATATTCAAAATATTAACAGAAATAATGAAATAATTTTAAGTTATAATGCGATCAGTATCATTTGTTTGCAAGAAAAACACAAAAACTTCAATAAATATGTATAGCTAATTTGAAATGAATTTTTTAAAAAAATATTAGGTATCAAATAGCTGTTTGATTAAATTTGTAGAAGATAGACGGCGCTAATCTAATTACAATATACAAGAAAATTAATTTGATGTATAAAATTTATAATTAATTATAAAATTTAGGAAAAATTATCCAGTTATAGAAAGTGGTAAAACAAAATGTCGATAACCTTCTCTTTGTGAGATATATTTTGCTGAAAGCATATCACGCTTTCCTCTCTGATTAAAATTTTTAATTTTAAGACTGGTTTTACGTTCATCAACAAATTCCAACTCGAAGGAAGAACAAAATCTCAGATTAAGCATGGTTACTATTTCTTTTGCGATATTCATGTTACCATTTCCAATTTTTACTATCTTGCGTTTGGCTCTCAAACCACCTAAAATTCTGATAATATGTAATACTAGTCCTTCAACAGACGAATTAAAGGAACTTTCAATCTCTCGTCCAAAATAAAATATAGAAAGACCTATTCGTTGTCCAGGATCAACTCCAATTATTAGATCCTGCTCATAGCCTAGAGATAGTTTTTGAATCATTAATCCCATGATAACTGTAGGATGGTGCTCGAAAATATCCTCATGTAACATCGGTTTTTCACATTCTATAGGAGCTTCTCTTCTTGTGGTTAAAACCAAATGTCCATCATAAGTTGGAATATCTTCAGGAAATATAGAATCAAAAGATAATTTTAGAGTTTTTAGTGAAGTGGAAAATCTATAGTAGGGTTTGCCATATGTAGTCGCAATTCCAATACGAGCATTGAGTAGTGGATTGATATTTTAGAAAAGTGAAATATGTGATTTAGGTTTATGCTTTCAAAACAGTTGACATGACATGTTTCACTGCTTCATCAAAATGTGCGTCAATATTTGATTGAATTTCAGATAGTTTCAATTGGCCTTCTTTGGCAATTTTTGCAGATTCTGCAGTTGCTTTTGCTTTAGAGGCATTTATGGTTACTTCAGCTTCTTTTGTGGCCATTTCTCGTGTTTTGTCTAAAAGTTTGTCAATTTCATTTAATGCCTTTACTGATAGTTGTTTTTTCATATCTGCAACTTTACTGTTAAGTGAATCCAGATCATCTTCTAATCCATTTAACGATTGAATAATTCCAGTGACTTTTGATTCAGCCATACTGCTCATGATACTTCAATTTCTTCAAATCCATTACTTAAATCATTCAATTTAGATATGTTTTTAGGAACAAATAGAGCCAAAAAAATTATCCAGAAGTTAAAAGTAGAATTGCTCTTGCTAGATCGCCTTTGGCTTCTTCTAGCGCATTTTTGGCCTTTTCTTCATCTACGCCAGCTTGTTGACTAACTAACTGAATATCCTCATCAGAGAATATTGGAACGTCTAGTTCTCGTTCCTCATAGCTATCTGCAGTAACTGTAAAAATGGAATTATCCTTTGCCTTCATCTCTGTAACGGATGGTTTTGTTACAATGATCTCTTTTTTGTCAGTCTTGATAATTACCTCTTGGACATTTGGGATCTCTTTCATATCAAGTCCCATCTTATCCATCATTCTTCGCATTTCACGATTACCGCCACGCATCATGATGATAATTCTCCGCTACGACTTTTTAAACTATCTCTGACTCTAATGGCCATTCCCCTATTAAAGTCAGAAATCATCTCAGAGGATAAAACTGCTTTTCCCACTGCAATCACTTTATTTTTATACAATATTGGAGTATCAGACGCAATTCGTATGTTTTTACCACACCATACAACATGTTTACAGAATACAGATTTTCCTTCTTCAACAAATGGTGCTGCATCTTGATTAATTTCTAAACAATTTTCTTTGAATTTCTTACTTTTCAATAAAATCTGAGCAAAATAAGGACTAATAGCAAGACCGCCATCAATTCTCAAGGTACACAATAATTTTCCTTGATGTGTTATAGTTCTAATTCTGCCAGTTTTTCTTGAGAAAGTCATTTCAATGTTTTTAGGTAAATACTTTGAAACACCATTTCCAAATAATGCATCAAGCGTATACTTTAATTTTAAAACTTGGTCCACAGGCATAATACGATCTTTTCTAAATATTAGTTCAATGCTAGTATATACTATTAGAGCTAAACTATATAGATTGGATTTTTTAATGTAGATAATGGAAGAAAGAGAGGAAACAAGAAAAATTCAGTTTACAGGCAAGTCGTCATACATAGTTTCACTACCTAAACAATGGGTTATGGATCTTGGACTAAAACAAGGAGATCAAATTAGAATGAGAAGAAAAGATTCATCAACATTAGAAATTTACCCACCAAAATTCGAAACAAGATCTCAAAAGAAAGAAGAGGCTACAATTGAGATAGATGATGAGGAAACATCATCAATTGTAAGAAAATTAATTTCTTTGTATTTTTTAGGTTATAAAACAATCAATATCAAACCAAAAACTGGAAGATTGAGTCCAAACCAAAGAAATACCGTAAAAGAAGCTGTAAAAAGAATGCTAATGGGATCGGAAATCATTTCAGATTCTAGTGGAGGAATTACTGTTCAGGTTCTTGTTAATCTACTAGAACTCTCTGTTGATGGCGCATTCAAACGAATGATTCATCTGGCTAAATCAATGTCAAATGATGCAATTTTAGCAATGAGGGAAAATAATTTGGAGCTTGCACAGGAAGTAATCAACACAGATGATGAGGTAGATAGATTCGGATTTTATATTATTCGACAGTTAAAAATTGCAATTCAAAATGAACATATGTTAAAAGAGATGGGCTTTAGAAATGCCAGAGATTGTCTTGGATATAGATTGGTTGTAAAAAATATTGAAAGAACTGGGGATCATGCAGCATTTATTGCAAAGGATGTATTAGAATTCAAAAAACCAGTAAAGAAAGACATAGTAGAAAAAATTGAAGAAATGAATGAATTTGCGTTATCTGTTTTAGATGATTCATGTTTGGCATTATTCAAAGAAGACTATGTACAAGCTGAAAAAACAATTGAGAAGACAAATGAGATTATAAAATATGAGAAAAGGGTAAGAGATGCATCAAAATCACTCAAAGATGATGAAGAAATCTACAGAATTAGAAGAATGACAGAAAATATTAGAAGGATTTCAGAATATGCTAGCGATATAGCAGAAATTGTTCTTAATATGAATATAGAAAAATCATTAAAAAAAGCAGCATGATTATACGTGAGAATAGAGTTATGTCCAGATAGAAGACATTAGTCAAATAATTTACCAGTGTCATTTGTTGTAATGAAAAAATTAGTGAAGCTTTAACTTGAGTAATACATGGGAATATTGTAAATAAAATGAATTCTGCAATACTAATTACATATGATAAAGAAGATGCTGTGACTGAAGCTGTAGGATTATGCGATGCTGCAGGAATACAAGTCATACATACAATAAAACAACATTTTCTAAAGAAACCAAAGTATGGAATTAGTGGAGGAGTTTTAGAGAAATTAGAAGAAATTGCAGGAAAACTCAAACCAGATGTTATTGTTTTTGATGAAATATTAAAGCCAAGTCAAAATTATAACTTAGCATCTGTATTACATAGAGAAATTTTAGATAGAGAAGCGTTGATTCTAGAAATTTTTGAAAGTAGAGCATCCAGTGCTGAATCTAAATTACAAGTGAAGTTGGCTCAACTACGATATGAACTGGTCAGGGCTAAAGAAAAAGTACGTCTCTCTAGCATGGGAGAACAACCAGGGTTTATGGGAATAGGAAAATTTGAGATTGATGTTTATCATGATGATATCAAACATAGAATGCAATCTGTAAAATCAAAACTTGAAAAAGCTGGAAAACAAAGAGAGCTTCATCGACAGGGAAGAAAAAGACTTGGCTTTAAGACCATATCTCTTGCAGGATATACTTCGTCTGGAAAAACTACATTGTTTAATAAAATTACAGGAGAGTCTAAAGAACAAAGTAAAAGTCTATTCACGACTCTCTCTACAACTACAAGAAGATTTTCCATTGATCATGAACCATTTTTAATTGCAGATACTGTTGGATTTATCAGTAAATTGCCTGCGTACATGATTGATGCATTCAAATCTACATTAGAGGAATTGATTCATACTGATGTCATAATAGTTGTAGTCGATATTAGTGATTCATTGTTTGAGTTAAGAAAGAAATTTGCAAGCTGTATGCGAACTTTAAGTGAATTACGAGTTGAAATGGACAGGATAATTTTTGCCTTAAATAAATCAGATTTATTGACAACTAACGAAATTGAAGAAAAAATAGAGATTCTTAATTTAAAAGATTATAAAAAACGGATTGCAGTATCAGCTAAAACAGGATATAATGTTAATGAGTTAAAAGATCTAATCAAAGATATTATTCAAAGTCAAAAATCACCAGAATTCAAAAAAGAAACTCCAAAGGAGTTTGACAATACATATGGTAATTGAGGTTGTAAGGATTGGACAACGTCTTGTTAGAGACGATAGAGTAACTACACATGTAGCTCTAGTTGCAAGAGCTTTTGGTTGTGCCAAAATATTCATGACTGAAGTAAATCCAGAGATTAGAGATACTTTAGAAAAAATCAACAATACTTGGGGCGGAAATTTTGTTGTAGAATTTATTGATAATTGGAAGTCAATTGTAAAAAAGAAAAAAGAGGAATACAAAATAGTCCATCTCACTATGTATGGAGAAAGCATCGATGATGTAGATGACAAACTTAGAAAAGAGGAAAATTTACTAATAGTAGTAGGTGCAGAAAAAGTACCTAGAGAAATCTATGAACTTGCGGATTACAACATAGGGATAGGGAGTCAACCTCATTCAGAGATTAGTGCCTTAGCTATACTTCTTGATCGTATTCAAAAAGGAGAGCAATTTAGGAATAGTTTTCCAGGGGCTAAAAGAAAGATCATACCTACAAGAAAAGGCAAAAATGTCCTAGTAAGCGGAACAAGGGATTAATAATAGAAAATCATTAGTGACTAGAGTTGGTAGACAAATACGAAGATCCTTTCGTTAGAATTGCATCTATGATAGGAGGAGACGAGTATCTTAAGGTTGCAAGATCACTTTTGAAGGCAGAAGATGCGACAGATGAGGAAATTGCAAGTTCTACGGGTTTGAGGATCAACATGGTTAGAAAAGTTTTGTATGATCTATTTGGAAAATCGCTTATCACTGGAATTAGAGTCAAAGATGAGCGCAAAGGATGGTTTGTCTATAGATGGAGAACACGTAGGGAAGAAGTAGAACATTTCATAGAGAGCCAAAAAAAGAAAATCACAGAAAGATTACAACAAAGATTTGATTACGAAAATTATTCAGATTTTTATCATTGTGGAAATGAAGATTGCCACAGGGTTACATTTGAGGATGCATTGGAAGGAATGTTCAAGTGTCCATCATGTGGAAATGTATTAAATTTAAAAAAGAATGACAAATCAAAAAAGGCATACTCGAAAAAAATTGATGAAATTAAAAAAGACATGCAACAAACATTCTAGTATTACATACTATTTAGAAAAAAGACCAATTCAGAATGAGCGTATGAAGAATTTACTCATATTATCATTAAATTATATACAAAAATACTCTCATAGTATCTAAAAATTTGAGAAAGAGGTCCACTAAATTAAATAGGAGAATTTGGTGAAAAAATCCTGAATCAAATAACGACAACAAATCCAGCAACCGGTGAAGAAATTGCAAAATATACACCAATGGATAAAGAGCAAGTATTCCAGTTAGTTGGAAAGGCAAGAAGAGCTTTTCCAGAATGGAAAAAAGATTATGAAAAACGTAGGAGTTACATCTACAATTTAGTTGAATATTTAAAAAAGAACAAAATGGAATTGGCAAAAGTTGAAACCTCTGAAATGGGAAAGACAATCAAAGAATCAATTGGTGAAGTTGAAAAATGTGCATGGGCATTGGAGTTTTATGCAGATCATGGAGATAGCTTTCTTGCTGATGAAGTATTAAATACAGACGCAAGAAAAAGTTTTCTTACTTTTGAACCACTTGGGGTAATTGGTTCAATTATGCCATGGAATTTTCCTTATTGGCAAGCTCTAAGATTTGCTGCACCATGTTTAATGGCAGGCAATGTCATAGTAATGAAACCATCTAGAGTGACCATGCAGTCAGGTATTGAGATTGAAAAAGCATTTACTGAATCAGGTATGCCAGATGGAATATTTCAGACAGTAATAGGAAGTGTAGAATCTGCCAATCATCTTATAGATTCTGATGTTAATGCGGTGACATTTACAGGCAGTACAGATGCAGGTGCTAAGGTAGGTCAAAGAGCTGCAATGAATTTAAAGAAATGTGTTTTGGAGCTTGGAGGAAGTGATCCATTTATCGTATTAGATGATGCAATTATTGAAAAAGCTGCAGAAGGAGCAGTTAAAGGCAGATTTATCAACTGTGGTCAAAGTTGTGTCGCATCCAAAAGATTCTTTGTTGGTAAAAATATTGCTAAAGATTTTATTGAATTATTTATAAAAAAAGCATCTCAATTAAAAGTTGGAGATCCTACTTTAATTGAAACTGATATAGGGCCTTTATCAAGCAAGGGTAGTTTAGAAACTATTTCAGGAATTGTAAAAGATGCAAAAGAGAAGGGTGCTGAAATTCTTTTAGGTGGCTCAGAAATTGAGGGAAGGGGTTACTTCTATCAGCCCACAATTCTTACAAATGTTAAACCAAATATGAGAATTGCAAAAGAAGAGACATTCGGTCCAGTTGCCCCTATAACAATAGTTGAAAATGAAAGCGAAGCTGTAAGATTAGCAAACGATACAGAATTTGGATTAGGAGCAAGTATTTGGACTAAAGATCTAGCAAAAGCTGAAAAAATATCGAGGCGAATAGAATCTGGAATAGTTAGTGTCAATAATGTGGTAATCTCAGATCCAAGAATTCCATTTGGAGGAATAAAACATAGTGGATTTGGAAGAGAATTATCAAGATACGGAATTCTTGAATTTGTGAACATTAAATCAGTTAGATTCTATGACAACCTAAGCCACCATCATTACGTGGAATAAGTTCTCTCAGTTATGAGAATTAGAGTTTATCCTTAGTTTTCTTCATCATCGTCATAATCACATTCTTCCAACTCAACATGGGTTGGACTTCCGCTCTCATTAAAGTGAATTTCAATACATATGTCAGATGCCAAAGTTGAGGCTAAAGTTTCAGCTAGTTCCTTAGGAAAATTATCTAATAGATTAGAATTTGAGGAATATTTGTATTCAGTAAGTTTATCGTCGTGATAGAAATCTAGCTCGATATCCCCATTGGCATATTTTCTGACTCCAAGCACTTGACCAAATATACTGTAAGACAAATTTAATTTCTGTGTTGAGAAACATCTCGGATTAGGGTTTCAGCTAATTGTTCATAGTGTTCTCTGGTTTTTCCAGTTTCTTTTAGTTTTAATTCCTCAATATCATTTAGTTCTTTATCAACCTTTTTTGAAACATATTGCAAACGTGCTTCAGCCATCATAAACAATTTATTATTTTCTTTCCATAGATGTTCTGTTATATGTTCTACATATTGTTGCATGTCACTAATCAATTTTGTAGAATTACCAGATGAAATGTAATCCTTAGCAGAATTTTCCATTTCTTTTGCAATTTCTCTTGAACGTTCGTGATCTATTAACATCATTGCTATTGGACCCATATTATGTGGCATACCTGCTTGTTCTAATGCAGGAAATAGTGACTTCTCTTCTTTACTATGATGACAAACGTCAGTGAAATTTTTTGAAAAATCAATAACGGGCAATAATATAGATTCAGGAATTTGTTTACCATCATTTAGAAGTTGAATTGTAGATTCCATTGCTTTGATGACTTTTTCTATTAGATCATGATCTCGCCTTAAAGATGCAGTTGACATGACATTTACAAATGAAATCCGATATCTATATCTTATTCAAATTTTTAGATAAATAATTAAAAGATAGGAAATTAGTTAACGAGTTACTCGTTAACAATTTTGTGTCTAACGATTAGAAAGGCTTTTTGATTTAACAAATGCCCAAATCTTTTTTGTCATTTCACTTGGTGCAATAGGTTTGTTACCAAAAACTTGTTCTACAGTTTCTTGACGACCTGCAAAATTAATTGCATAACCACCAAATGCTGGTTTTCCAGATTTTGATTTGCTTGATGATTTTGCTTTAGTCTTTGATTTTTTACTAGTGCTTTTAGTTGTAGTTTTCTTTTTTGTTGTAGCTTTCTTTTTTGCTGCCAATTTCTTGTTATATTTTGAATTAAGTATAATAACTTACACTTTTGTATAATGTAAAACAAGGTAATTTTCGAGCCTTTTTATTGTATTTAATCGAAGTCTTGGCGATTTTATGATTTTATCAAAACCTCGTCCCTGAACAAATGTTATCGCATCAATGCCTCCAATAATAAACGGAGCAATAGTTATCAAAATTTCATCAAACAAATTATTTTGAATAAATTGCCAGTTAATGGTTCCACCACCTTCAACTAGAACTGTATTAATTTTTCTTTTACTTAGATTATTCATTAAGGATTTTATGTTAACTGAATTTTCACCAGTCATGATTATTTCAACGGGAAATCTTTTTAATTTTTGTAAATTTACTTTACTGATTCTTTTAGAAACTGCAATAATAGTCGGAACTTTATTACATGTTTGTAAAATTTTTGAATTAACAGATATTGTTCCTTGAGAATCTAAGATTATTCTTGTAGGATTTTTCCCTTTTACATGTCGTACAGTAAGTAATGGATCATCCCTATGTATTGTATTTTTTCCTACCAGTATTGCATCAACTTTTGACCGAAGTCTATGGAGTCTAATTTTATCTTTTTTAGAAGATAGTTTTGAATCACCTAAACGTGTAGCAATTTTTCCATCTATTGAAATTGCTGCACTTAGAATTACATGTGGTCTAGATTTTTCCATGTACTATTTTACCTCCAATCATCACAGCTCGAATTGTAGATTCAGATGCTCTATGTACAATAGATGCATGTGGATTATGCATTGGCTCTAAATCCAATGCATGTTTATCTATGAAAATGCAATCTGCGAATTTACCATTTTCAATTACTCCAATATCTTTTCTCAAAATTTTTCCACCGTTCACAGTTGCCATTTTTAGAATTTCTTTTGGGTTGATTCTTTTCTTGTGAATACCCATAGTTACTTTCCACAAATAGTCCATTTCTCTAAACATATCTGGAGAATTTATCATTACATTATCAGTACCTAATGCTATTGTACAACCAGCTTTTTTCATCAATTCAATATCAGGAATTCCTTCAGCAAGTGCAGCGTTTGCTCTAGGACAAATTACAATTCCATGGGTTCTTTTTGTTGCAGCATGTATATCACCTGATGAAGCGTGAGTCATGTGTACCAGAAAATGGGGTTTTAGATTCAACGCACGTATAGTTTCAGATTTTCCAGTAATTCTCTTTGATATAGAAACACTTTGTTTTGTCTCAGATGAATGAATGGCTCGAATTTTAGGGGTACCAGAATAATAATTTAGTACAGAAGAACTGTTTTCATTTGCTCCACTTACTCCAATACCATCACATTTCTTTAGTAATTCCGTTAGTTCATCCATTTTATGTCTAGGTAAAGGAATATTTTTTTTAATTTCAATTGGTCCTTGATAGAATTCTAGTCTTCCAAGAATAAATGAACGCAGTGGTAATTCAGACAGAACTTGTTTTAGTAGTAAAACTCCTTCAATTCCACCCTCTCTAAAATCGACAAAAGTTGTAATTCCTTTATTTAACATGGAATGACAAGAATTTTTCATAAAACTTGCAAGATAGTTTTTATTGGTATTTTTTAGAATTATTGGTTTAGCACCAGAGACAGGATGAATTCGTTTGTCAACTGAACTATTCAGTGTAACATCTTTTGCAATAGAATCACCTATGTGTGTATGACAATTTACAAATCCTGGAATTAATAATAATCCTTCACAGTCTATTGATTCTTCTTTTGCGCTAGCTCCTAGATTGGGTTGGATTCGTTTGAATCTTTGATCTTGAATCTTTATGTTAGTATTTGAAATAAAATCTAACTCTTTACCTAATAGAATACTTGCATTTTTGATTAGCATGATAATTCATAAACATTAGGTTTTTCTTTTCCCGAATCTCGAATTTCTCTTATTGTATCAAGAGATTTAGTCGCAAGTTTTACAGCCTCTCTAGCAGTTTTTGCGTTACCTATTCCGCAATTCAAAGTAATATTATCTTCTTTTTCAATTAATTTAATAAAATCATTTACAGAGTTTTTAGCATCATCGTTTGCAACGACCATAAAATTATCTCCACCCATAAAAAATGCAAGAGAATTTTTTGTTAAAAAGAATTTTGACATTTTTGCATATAAGTCAAAAATTGTTGTAGTAATCTCATATGGAGAATTTAATTTTCGCCTAGAAGTAAGATTGTCTACATCAAAGTGCATTATTGAAACTTTTTGTTCAGACTTGCCATTAATAAAACCAAAAATAGCATGTTCTTTGCTTAGAAAAGTCTCATTTTTTTTTCCTTCATATGCTTTGAGATTTGCTTCAAATGGAGAATCAGCATAGCCTATTGATATAGATAGTCTGACATCAAAAGATTTTTCAAGGTTTTTTTGAATTTCAATATGATCCTCCAAGATCAATCCATTAGAAACTACAAAAAATTCATCGGCTCTATTTAAGAAAACAAGACAATTTTTTTCTGAGAATAATTTTTGAATCTCTGTGTATAGTGACGCTTGAAGCATTTGAAGTGCATGTTCTCTATCACTGCCTAGGGTTAGAGTCCAAGGCCCATAGCCATTTATTTTCAATATGCTAAGTTGAATCATTTTTGAATCCTCTGTAACTCGTTGAAGATTTTTACAACTGATTCAACTGCACGCTCTGCCACAGGGCGTATTCTGGCATATGCATGTCTTTCCTGCATTCCAGGTCCAGTTATTCCTAAAGAGACTGGTTTTTGATATTTAGTGGATAAAGCAGTTAATGCTTGTGCTGTGGAATGAGCAATTACTTCATCATGTTTTGTTTGCCCTTTAATTATAGCACCAAGAGTAACTACCCCATCCACATCTTTTTTTTGCAACAATGCATTGACTATTATTGGCATATCATATGCTCCTGGCACCTTACAGGTATAGTTTATTTTCAATTTCATAATTTTTGCTTTTTCTTCAGCTACAGAAAGCATCCGAGATGTCACTTTTTCATTAAATTCCGAAACCACTATAGCAATATTCAAAATTAATGCACCTTGGCAAATTCTAATAATTCTTTACCATCAATCAGTGGAATTGCATTTTGTTTTGCATATTTTTCTGCTTTATCAATAGATAATGCAGTATAAGTTTGAGCATCCATCATTTCACAAATTGCAGTAACAGGAATTAAACCTGCGATTTGAGTAAGATAAACAGACATTTCAGTATGACCCTGTCTTTTTGCCAATAGTCCTTTTGATGCAATTAATAACGGAACATGCCCAGGAGTTTTAAAAGAAGAGGCAAATTTTTTCTGTTTGTTCTCAACACTAAAAATATTTGCCATTTCTCTTATGGTTAGTGATCTGTCTTTATCTGTTATACCAGTATAAGTTTGATAATGATTAACAGAAATTGAAAATGTTGGATGATCACCATATGGAGCAAGCCCCATGATCATTTCTTTATTTGAAATTGGCGATTCTGCTAAAATTTCATGCATGTATCTTAATCCTAAAGAATTTGCAAAATTATGATCAATTGCAATGCATAAAAGACCACCAGCGTGTTGACGCATTCTTGCAACATGTTCAGGCGTTACAAATTCTGCAGCAACTACCATATCTATCTCGTTTTCTCTTCCTGCAGAGTCAAATAACAATACAAACTCGCCTCGTTTTAGTGATTCAAGTCCTGATTCAAGTGACATATATGAAAAATCATCTGTAAACTAATTATAAAGTTTACTATAAAATTGGTAATTACCATAAAAGTGGTAGAATATCAGTTTTATTTTAAAATGTATTTTCCAAGAATATCAGTTTCAATGTTAAGCTTATCGCCGACATTCTTTGTTTTGAAATTAGTTATTTCTATCGTATGAGGAATCAAACATACAGAAGCAAGATTGTTTTTAATGTCTACTACTGTCAAACTGATTCCATCAACTGCAATTGAACCTTTTTTTACAACATATTTCGATAAGTTCTTGGGAACTTCAAACCAAACTTGCACTTCTTTAGGTTTATTTTGTATTTTTTTAATGGTACAAACTCCATCTACATGACCTAAAACAAAATGTCCTTCTAATCTGTCGCCAGTTTTTAGACTTCGCTCAATGTTAACAATGTCGCCAGGTTTTAGATTTCCTAGATCAGTTTTTTGTGTAGTTTCTTCTATCATTTCAAAAATGCAATTAGATTTAGATAGTTTTGTAGCAGTAAGACAGACACCATTCAAAGCTACACTTTGTCCAATCTTCAAACCTTTTGCATGTTTTCCTAAATTTACAGTCATTTGAATAGCACTCCTATTTTTAGTGTTTTTTGAAATTTTCTCAATTTTTCCAATGCCTTCAACTATTCCAGTAAACATCATTTATTGTGTAAAATTTCTTTGTATAAATTGATTTTCTTGTTATTGTGAATTTGATTTTTTATTTTTTAATTCTTCAAATTCATTTTGACAATACTGATGAAAAACAGAACACTTGTTTGTTTTGGCATCAATTTTGATTTGTTCCATGTCTTTAACTAAAACTCCCTGTGCAGCTAAAAATGCCTCATCTTCCATACCTAATTTTTCAAATGCTTGAGATTTAGCAATAGATGCTTCATGTAAACTGCGATCTACCATCTGTGCCTGATCATAGTATTCTATAGATTCTCTATAATTTCTTAAATGATTTAGAGAGATGGCCTTATTCATCAATGCAGTAATGTCTTTGTTATCAAGTTTTAGTGTTTTATCGTAAAATTCTACAGCTTCTTTATGTCTGTCTAATTCATTTAATGATAAACCCATACTATTGAGTGTCCATATATCATTACCATCGATATCAAGAATAATTTTACAGCATGTTAATGCATCATCATATCGCTTTAACTTTTCAAGCGAATAAATTTTATTTTTTAAGGCATAAATATCAAAATTTTTTATTTTTAAGACTTTATCACAATAAATGATTGAATCTTCAAATCTTTCTAAATGCAATAAAGCCAATGCGGAATTTTGTAAGGCTACCATATCATCAGGATTAGTTTCTAGTAACTTTGTACAATAATTGTGCATATCATCAAATTTTCCAGATTCAAACATTCTGGTGATTACAACAGTTGGATCAAGTAGGTTAATCAGTTTGGATCACCAGTATAATGAAATATCATGTCTTTATTCTATTCGAAAAATTAAGTAAGAGACTAGTAATAAAATACACAAAATTATTTTAAAGCTTTTCTAAGTGTTTCATTCAATACTTTAGAATAGCTGTATGAAGTCTGTTCTTGTTGAATTAGTTTTGCTTGACGAAGTCTTAATTTTTTGTCTAGATCTTCATCAATCATTATTGTTACACGTTTGCTCATAATAATATCTTCAGAATTATTGTATGAGGTTTAGAATATAACATTATATGAAATGTTCCAAATATGGGAAATGCTTAGGCGTTAATAACAGAAAGAATTTGTTCCATATTAAACGGTTTTTGGATAAATGGAATAGATAATTTTTCTAGTTTTTCTTCGGTTGAATAACTACTATCTCCACTAATAGCAATGATTTTTGCTTTAGAATTAATTTCTTGGATTTTTTTAATTGCATAAAACCCACTTCCGTTGGGCATCATCATATCAATTAGTACAACATCAGGTTTTTTTTCTTTGTAAAGTTTGATAGCAGTTACACCATCATAACCATTTCCTACCACTTTGATGCCCTTTTCTTCCAAAAATTCACTAAATAGACGAACAGTATCTTCATCGTCATCAATTACAATAACTGAACGTTGCATATACATTCAGGTTTAATGAAACATGCTTTAATATTTTGTATTATTTCCTAATGTAATAATGACTGGGATTGATAGATTAATTTCCACATCACTATCTCAAATAATTAAAAAGAAATTGAATTCGGATGAACGAAAAAACCTAGAAAGAAAATTGTTCTTAGAGCATGGAATGTCAATAAAGCTATCAATAGAACATTTTCACAAATTTAGTGAAACATTAAAAAATATTTCTAATATCAATAAAAAAAAATTTGAAAATGAGTGCATTAATGAAGTAATTAAAATTAAAAAAATAGATAAGAACTATTCTATTAAAATAATTGATCAAAAACTAAGTGATTTAATATTAGAATTATGTGGAGATGCTGAAACTAGGAGGATATTTACTTGTCTTTTTGATAATGATTTAACTATTCCTCAAATTCTAAAGGAATCCAAAGTTCCAAAAACTTCAGGATATAGAAAAATTGAAAATTTAATAATAAATGGATTAATTTTAGAATCAGGAAAAATTCTTAGTGAAAGTAAAAGAATTTCAAAATATAGATGTGTTTTTGATGAAATCAAAATAGGAATGAAAAAAAATGATATCATGATTCAAGTAGTTGTAAGCAAAAAAATATTTGATGAAAGTACTAGCATCAATATAACCAATTAAATAATATCTATTTCTGAATAATTTCGTTGAAATATTAGATTATAGGGCTATTTTTTATAATTTCAAGTAGTATCTTGGCTTGTTTGAAATGAACCTCATCAATCATCTTTCCATCTATGGTCGTTGCACCTTTTCCTTTCTTTGTAGATTTCAAATAATATTTGCAGACTTTTTCTGCCCATTGAATTTCCATTTTGCTAGGATAGAAAATTTTATGGGTTGTAGAAATTTGGTCAGGATGTATGACGCTTTTTCCAACATACCCCAGATTTTTTCCAATCTTACAATCTTTTTCAAGTCCTTTAATGTCATTAAGATCCTGCCAAATAGCATCAATAGCATGTATTCCTGCTGCTTTTGCATCTACAGGAATCTTTGTTCTAGAGTATCTACCCCCTTCAGGATCTTTTGTGTATTCAATTCCTAAATCATTCAAGAGATCAAAAACTCCAAAAACAACTGCAGGTATTCGTTTACTACAAGATGCAATGTTGTATGTATTGACTACTCCTTCTGCTGATTCAATAGAAGGAATTATTTGGATTGGTTTTAGATTACGATTTTTTTCTAATAACAAAAGATTTTTTTCAATTTTTTTGATTTCATTAACATTGTTGACTTTTGGAATTACAATTCCATCGATTCCTTGTTGAATTACTTCTTTGAGATCATCAGGAATTTTTCCAGATTTTGGAGAATTTGTGCGGACAAAAATTGAAGCAAGATAAGATGAATGAGATTTTAGCGCAGTTTGAATTAGTTTTCTAGCATTTTTTTTTTCTTCATCAGGTACAGAATCTTCCAGATCAAAACACACTATATCTGCTTGAAGTTTTTTTGCCTTTTCTAAAAATCTAGAATTGTTTCCGGGAACAAAAATGAGACTTCTAAAAAGATGTGTCATTAAATGACTAGGTAGCTTCTGGCTTCATTAAGATTTTGCCAAAGAGTCCTTTTCCAGTTAACATTTTAGTATGTGCTTCTGCTGCCTGCTCAAACGAATAAACAGAATCTATCGCTGCTTTGATTTTACCTTGACCCATCCAGTACAAACCTTGATCTAACTCTGCTTTGGTTCCCTGTGTTGAACCAAGAATGTTTGTTCCTTTAAAGAATACATGTCTAAGATCAGTTTTTGCATCATATCCAGTTGTTGCACCGCATGATACCAATGTTGCACCATACTTGAGTAGTGTAAGTTGTTGATTCCAGTGGGTTTGACCAATGTGATCAAATGATACATCGATTCCTGGTGCTTCATCTTTTTTCTTTGCTAATTCCTTTGAGATTGCTCTTACTTCTTTATACCAGTCTTCTTTTCTGTGGTCTACTGCAAAATCTGCGCCTAGTTCTAGACATTTATCTAACTTATCAGGACTAGCAGTTGCAATAACATCGCAATTGTATAACTTTGCAATTTGAATTCCAAAGCTTCCAACTCCAGAACCTCCACCCATAATTAAGACGGTTTGTCCAGGTCGAATCTTTGCTCTGCCAACTAGCATATGCCAAGATGTTAAAAGAGTCATAGAGGCAGCTGCTGCTTCATCGTAGCTTACGCCTTGTGGAATTTTTGAAATATTAACTTCTGGGAGATGTGTAATTTCAGAAAACGCACCCCAATTTGGACCGGTCTGAAATCCCCAGATTATTCTATTAACACAATCAAATTCTCTACCATCAGTACATGCTTTGCATACTCTACATGACATGTTAGAATGTGAAACTACTTTATCACCAACTTTGATATTTTTTACATCTTCACCAACTGCAATTACATCTCCAGCTGCATCAGAACCAGAAATGTGGGGTAATGGAACTGGTACTGGCGCTCCTCTCATTCCCCAGATATCGTTATAATTTAGAGCAGCAGACTTGACCTTGAAAACTACCTCATCAGCTTTAGGTTTTGGATCAGGCACTTCTTTTACTTTTAAAATTTTTGCAAAATTATCATCAGGTGCATATTCTTCATAAACTACGCCTTTCATGAATAATTTCGAGTCTAACCCCTAATTATATTTTCTTAGATCAGATACGATTTATCTTAAAATCACGTTTTGGTTGTTGAATTGATAACAAAATTTGTTTGAGTTGATTGTCGTTAATCTGTGAATTCATTTTTCCTTGTGTAGCCAGTCCAATAAGATACTGCTCTACAAGATCAGATAATTCAGGTTTGACCATTTTGATATTATTTAATCGCATTCTTGCTTCTGGCGAAAGTATCTGTTTGAGGATTTGTTCTTTTTGGGCAGTTAGGTCATGATTTTGTTTATCGTGAGGATCAGTTGATTCAGGAAAACTCATTTTAAATCTAAGAGTATACTTTCAGCTGAGGATTTTCAGTGATAAGCTCATTTAGAATTTCTGTTGATAATCTATCTAGTTTTTGCATTCCTTGTTTTGAAATAACACGACCCTTTTTCTCAACTTTTTCTATATATCCAAGTTTTTCTAATCCTTGAACTGCATTACGAATTATTGCACCGCCGGCATCTTTATGATGAGCTGCACCGTATCCAGATGGTCTTCCGCCACCGTAAATTTTTCTTAATTCATTAATTCCAAGTGGACCATGAAGGTAAATTTTTCTCATTAATGATGCACATCTTGTATGCCACCATTCTCTATCTTGAGGTGGTTTATCTGCATGCGCACCAGTTTTTACAAATGGAACCCAGTCAGGAGCAGGAATGTCTTCATTTTTTAGAATACCGGCTAACCTACTAATCAATACATCAGATGGTACATCGTATACCTTTGCCATAAAGTAAAAAAATCGAGAATCGTCTTATAAATCATTGAGGTATTATTTTACGATAAGTATGCCCACATAGATTACATGAAATTCTGATCGACTTTACCGATGCTCTACCCAGACGAATTTTGGAATTTATTCCTGGTGCGATAAATGACTTGCATTTTTTACAAAAAACAATTCTTAACTCATAAGGCATACGAATTTTGTATCTAGTACAAATTCGTCGTGCAAGTGATGCTTGTCGTTGAGAAAGATTTGGATTCATTTTTGCGTTAGAAATTGCACTATTAATTAGAATTTGCATTCTTTCCAATGCAATTTTTCTAAGAGCTAGTTTCACAATGACTATTCATAGTGCACCTAAAAATTGGTTCTCTTTAGATTAGAGAAATGCAGTCAGCGGGATTCGAACCCGCGTCACAGGGTTGGAAACCCCGAATACTAACCAGGCTATACTATGACTGCACAAGAAAACAAACTTAATTTCCTACATAAAAACGGTTTTTTCATACTCATACAGCATACGTGCAATTACCACGTGTGCCTCATAAGACAAGTTATCAACTGAAAATAAGTGATTTATTTTGTTTTTTGTTGATTCGGAAAAATGACCCTTTTGGAATCCACCAATAATTAGACATGTATTATCTAGAATTTCAGAGCTAATTTTTTCAAATGAACTGAGTTCTCCCTTGGTTGAAAAACCAATAATTTTTGATGGTTTTATTTCATCAATTAATTCAGAAAGCGATTTTTCTTTGATTTCTAATAAGATACTAGTATCAAATCGTATGGTTTTTTCCAGAAATAATTTTTCAATCAAACCTTCAAATCTATGATATGATTTTGGAATGTGAACATTTTCTCCAATGTAAATTACTTTATCATCAACTGTATGAATATAGATTTTAATTTTATTTTGTAAATATAATGGAATTGTAGTTGCCTCTAATATAGAAAAATGAACTAAATCAGGTCTTCCTCGTTTGATTTCATTATTGATTCCTTTCATGGCAGCAAAGTGCCAAGAATTATCAAGTAAGATTTCAGATGGGTTTTTTCCTAATTTTTGTGCATGTGATAATACTGAAGAGTGATCTTGTAGTTCTAAAGGAACAAGTTCTAACGCAGATTCTGCTAAAACTAGAGAGATCATTTTAGTTGATCATTTCAATCTGATTTTTAAATTCATTCCAACTAGGTTTTGGAATTCCATTAACATCCACTAATCCAGAACTACAAATATAATGGCTTAATCGTTCAATTATATACTCACTACTTCCTAAACTAGAACCACCGTCTATACTGATACTTTCATCTCCGATTTCTGGTTTTTCAATAACACATGTACCATCAGGTCTATCATATTGCCTATACCATGTAAGAAATTCTATTTTAGATTCATTTTCAGTATAAAATTCAAATGATTTTTCCAAGAACATTTTTTGAGATGTATTATTTCCTCCTACAAAATCAGATGTGCTCCAACTAATCTCAAAAAGCCCAATTTTTTTATCAGGTATGATTTCAAATATTTTTTGCAAATCCTCTTTAGCCTCTTGTGGAGTTTTGATTATATCATTCAAGTTATCAACTGGAAAATATGAGAAAGCGACAAAATCACCAAGTGCTAAGTCAGTTACAACGTGTTCCAAGTTTTTATTAAGTACATTATGTAAGGCAAATGCGTTTCCTATCTTTACATCAGGGTGTTTTTCTTTTAATTTAGCATATACTCCGTTGAAAAGTTCTTTGTATACAGGAATATTTTGTTCATAATAACGAAATTGTGATTCCGTTTCACCAGCAACTACAACTGTATCTATAATATCATAACGGGATAATATTGCATCAAGAACGTTAACTAGTCTATCTTCTCCAATTGCGTTAAGAGATGGTTTTCCAATCCAGTCTGGAAAAGGTCCTAGTATTTCTCCATTAATCACAGAAAAAAACAATGTAACTTTAAGATCATTTTTTTTATTAAAACTCATCAAAATATCTGATTGTTCCCAATTGAATTCGCCTCTTACAGGCTCAACTATATTCCAAAATAGATACACATTACTTCTTCCAATTCCGGTAGAAGATGCATCAGAGTAAATTTGATTCAAGTCCTGCAAAGATATGGATGGATTTGGTGTGTTAATTACAAGACCAATTTTTTCATTATGTTTCTGACTTGCAACTGAGTTTAAATTTGGTATAATCAGTACTATTGCAATTATAGCAATTATTGCAATACCAACAGATATCCCTAGAATCTTCTTATTCATATTGGATGGAAAGTGAAAGGAAGTAAAAAAGTTATGATTTTGTTCTCTATCCAGAAGTACAACCGCTAAATCCACATTCTATGCAGATACTACATCCTTCTACAAATACGAGATTGTTTTTGCATGTTGGACACAGACGATCTTCAGATACTTCTTCTTGTCTCATAGGCTCAGATGTAATTTCTTCATCATGAACTTTGAGTTCAAGTGCACTATGTACTTGAGATTTGATGTATGGATTTGAAATCATAGTTGTTACATATCCAGTAACATATTCACTTGGTGTAACATCAAATGTTTTTTGTGCATTTTCACTTGTCATGTGAAGTACTTGCTTATGTCTAGAACCATCACGATATACTGTGATTCCTTTTAATCCCAATTCATGAGCCAGCAGATATGCAGATTTTACATCATCTGCAGTAACATCATAGGGCATGTTAATTGTCTTGGCAATTGCATTTCCTATCCAATCTTGCCATACGCCTTGAGCCATTAGATGATCTGCCCAGTGAATATCCATGGCAGTAACAAATACATCTTGCATCCATTGTGGAACTTCAGGAATTCCTTTTAGAGATCCATAATTGTCTGCAATCTTTGCAAGGAGTTCATCGCTGTATATGCCATGTTCTTTGAGTACTTCTTCAACAATCTTGTTGATATAGAAGAATCTGCCTACAGTTACTCTCTTTTCAAACACTAAAGCAAATGCGGGTTCCATTCCATTTGAGCAATCAGCAATCATAGATAGTGTTCCAGTTGGAGCTACTGTAGTAGTCAAGACATTTCTTATTCCATGTTTCTTAATTTTCTCAATTAGTGCATCCCATTCATAGCAATGTGATTCTTTAGGTTTCTCATAATATCCTGCAATTGGAATCTTTCCTTCTGGATATTCTGTCTTTGAGCAAAGTGGGAATTCACCTCGAGATTTTGCAAGTGCCACACTTTCCTCCATGGAATAATAGGTCAATGCTTCAGATAGTTTTGATTGTAGTTCATAGCCTTCCTTGGAGTTGTATGGGATTTTTAATTTGTATAAGAGATCTGCAACTCCCATTACACCCAATCCAATTCTTCTAGAATCTTTAGATGCAATGTCAATATCTTTTACAGGATAATGATTCACATCAATGATGTTATCCAAGAATCTGGTTGTCTTTCTGATTGTTTCTTCGTATCTTTGCCAATCAAACTCGTATTCTCCATCAGCCTTTCTTTTTACAAGATTCACCAAATTGATGGAACCAAGGTTGCATGATTCGTATGGATATAGACTCTGTTCGCCGCATGGATTTGTAGCTCTTAGTGGAGCTTGTCTTGCTTTGGCAAATACATTGTATTTGTTAATTTGATCAAAGAAGATCAATCCAGGCTCCGCACTCTTCCATGCAGACATAGCTATCAAATCAATTAATTGATGTGCGTTGATTTCTCTTACTGGTTTTCTGTCACGTGGACTACGTAACATGTACTTGCCATCATCTGTGTTTACAAGTGCATTCCAAAAGTCTTCCCATATGCCTACACTGACATTAAAGTTCTCTAATACACCAGGCTCTGTTTTATTTGTAATAAATTTTTCAACATCAGGATGCCAAGCTTCAATGATTCCCATGTTAGCTCCTCTTCTTTTTCCACCTTGTTTTACAACTTCAGTTACGGTATTGATGATATTCATAAAAGAGACTGGACCTGATGCTACGCCAGATGTTGATGCAACAATATCGCCTTCTTCACGAAGATCAGAATAGTTGATTCCAACTCCCCCTCCAGATTTGAAAATTAGTGCTGCATCAGAAGTTGATTTCATGATTTGTTCCATATCATCTGGCATACCAAGAACAAAACATGCAGAAAGCTGACCCAATCTACCACCAGCATTCATCATTGTTGGTGAATTTGGCAGGAAATCTTGTGCAGTCATCAATTCAAAATATTCTGTGATCTTGTCTGCATAGTTATCAAATTTTTTGGCTGCAAGTAGTGTCAGAAGATCTTTAAAGTTGACTTTCATCTGGCCTTTGTTTGCAAGTGTTACATAGTGGTTGATTAAAGATCTAAAGTGCCACTTGTTGAGAAAGTATTCTCCAATCTTGAATTTGTAATCAAAATTATCTAATTTCTCAAGATATGTACGTGCTTCTTCAGTATTTTGGGTAATATTTCCAGATTTATCAAATACTTGAGCATCATATAGAATATCGCCAATTCCAACTAGAATTGCTACTCTTTCAAACATTTGAGTTGGAGATTCAGTGATTTCATTTTTACTATTTCTGAAAAGATATCTAGATGCTAATACCCGCAAGCAATTTAGATCAAAATTCTTTGAGACAGTATCTAAAGATTTTGTGTTTAAGACTTTCATTTTTTCGTCTCTTAATTTTCTTCGTTCATGTCTGTAAACGATATACGCCTTTGCAATGTCGCTGTTGCCACAATCGATAAGGGTTGATTCCACAATATCTTGAATATCCTCAACGGTGGGAGTTCTAGAACTTGTGAATCCTTGTTCGACTAATTTTTGCACAACTTTATTTGCAAGTTGATCGGCTAGCGCACGGTCGGCTTTAGAGGTGGCTGCCAACGCTCTGAATATAGCGTTTGAAATTTTATCTTGATTGAAAGCCGTTACAGCTCCACTGCGCTTACGGATCTCATTGATAGTACTTTCTATTTGTGATTTATCCAATTATAATCTCCCCGCAAGAGGTTAGAAAGAATACGGTATAAATGATTTGGCAGTATTTTCTGAAATTTCAGTTCAAAAATATTGACAACGGTCCAATTGATGTTGTAATGGTTTTTTTGATCAAATAGTCATGAATTCAGTACGATGATCGCATGAAAAATTTACAGCACAACCATTAGTGAATTTTTGTTAGCTCATACTGTTTATGATCTTGTATATAGACACTTAAAGAAGTCAATATAGTCATTAACTTAGGAGCGAGAACCGTTCTGATCAAATAGTCATAGATTCAGAATTATGATCGTATGTCTGAAACTGATCAAAATATTTTCTAAAATGATCGGAGATAGTTTTTGATTTACGAATTTCAGATTACATATGAAGACTTACACTTTGGACACTTGTCTACAAAGTGTTCATCTTTGAATCCACATTCACCACAGAGTGCTACTTTCTTTACAGGCTTGAATGAAGATGTTAGTTCTGCTGCTTTATCAATTGATTTTTTGATATCAATTTGAGTGGCGTTATGATCAATATCAAGTCTGACTAGTAAACCACCATTGAGTAGTTTAGATAGTTTATTACATTCAGATATAATCTCGGTTTTACTTGTGTAATCGCCTATTTCAGAGGCGTTAAGAACTATTCCTTGTGAGTAAGAGTCACTATCCATAGAACTAAGAGCAGAATTTTTACCATATTTCTCACCATCTAGGTTTGCGAATCGGCTAGATCCCTCAGTTTCAGTCATAGATATAGCCACAGTATCGCCGAGTTCCTTGCCTTTTTTAGCCGCAACATCAACTGCAGTTTCTATTACTTTATTGAGTATCTCTCTTCCTTCCTTATTATCTTGGAATCCAAGAATATTGAAAACAGATTCCTTTAGGCCTACGAGATTAACAATAAGTGACACAGAACTTCTTTGCATGTATTGTGTATTCTTTGCAAGAATTGGATTTAGTCCTCTTCTAGTAAGATCAGAGATGTCTTTCTTTCTTAATGCCATAGAAGATAAGGCAGGTTTCATAAGTAATGCAAGTCTTGCTCTAAAGTATGTTTCATCTTTATTGGATTCAAATGCAAGTCTTGGAAGATTGATTGAAACAGATTGTAGTGTTATTGCAAGTGGACCAGAATTTTTAGTTGTACCATTTGTAATACCATAACTAGACACTTCACCTTTTGCAAACATCACTTTTCCACCAATTGAAATTATTTCTGCTAATGCTTCGGAAACATCAGTAACTTTTCCTTTATCGAAATCTACAATCAAACCAATTTTTGGAATTGGAGTTATCTTTGTGTAATTCTTGTATGCATTAATTATTGCATTAACAATTTTTAGATCAGAACCTAACTGAAGTCTAATTGAAACATTAGTGGCTCTTCTATTGTATTTTGATGTAGTAGATGCAGTAGCAAAGGCATCTGTTAGTTTTTGTTCAAGTTCTGGAATATTCTTTGAATGTTTTGTAAAGAGTGGAATTAATCCATCAAGTACAATTTCTTGCGAAGCTTCTTTGGAAAGTAATGATATGATTATCGACAAGGAAGATGTAAGATCATCAATTGATTTTGAAGATGTAATTCTTGATACATCAAGATATTTTCCACCAAGAATAACTCCATCTTCAATCAGTTCTTTTACATTAACAAATATGGTATCAGGTATCATTGACCAAATTCCTGGATTTGAAATGTGCATATCACCAGAAAGATGTGAATCGGCAACATCTTTTGGTAATACATTTGTGAGTAAATGTTCTGCAAACATTTTCTGACCAGTATTGAAAAGTAGGCCTTCTGCGCCATTATCTACATTATCCAGATTTGTGAGCATTTCTTGAATGTCATATACAGGCAGGCCTAGGCGTGCTAGTTTATTGCGGTATTCCTCATGACCATGTTCTAAAAGAACAGAGTTTACCATTTCTCTGATAAGTGATCCAGTAAGATAGGTTGTTTGATATTTGTAAATTCTATTTTCAACTTCTTCAGTAATTTTTTGAGCCAATTCCAATGGAAGACTACCCTCACGTACGAGTGATTGAATAATTTTGTGGGAATTGAATTCTTCAATTGATTCATGTGATGTTCTAACATACATCTTTCCACTTTCAATAATTGATCGTTCTTCAATTTGTCTTGCCAAGCTTAAGACAAGTTTTCCAAGATTTGTAATTGTATAACGTCTTTCAGATTTATTTAGTGCTACAAGAGATTGTCTCAATAATTTTCTTAAATGATATGCAAATTTGCCACTCTCTTTTTTGGATTTGAATCCTGCTAGGGACTTTAATTCAGAATAGGTTAATGGACCCTTTGAATTTAAAATTCTTAGAATATCTATTCTGTTTGGACTTGCCATTACAGAAAAGATCATTCGTACACGTTTTGATGTAGATTGAAGAATTCCGCTTCGCTTTGGCTCTTCTAGTTCTTCATCTAATTCTTCATCTAATTCCATACTATTTCACTAAAAAAGGAGGTAAATAAGACTTATGACTAGATTGTTTTTAGATCAGTTTTCTCATTAAAATAAAATTTAGATGTTATTGCAATATTACAAATGTACAAAAAAATAAAAAATTATAAAGATTTTTAGATCTTAGATCAGTTTTCTTGTACATCCAGAGAAAATTCAGATGTTGATAATTTTTGGCCACATGATGGACACTTTCCATTATATGGATTCATCACATCTTTTATAGCTTTTAGCATTTTCATGTTAACGATCTTTTCTCCACATTTACCACATGTAATTTCTACAGACATTAAAGTGATCATCTTTACAAAATTATTAAGAAAGGATTATGATTTTTTTTAATAATTCAAACAAATAATTTTACTGTTTTTCGATGATGATTCCACAACCATCTTCAAAACCGGCTATTTTGGCTCTGGTTCCTACAGGTAGATCTGCAGGGGTTGCAATTCCTGCCATAAATCCGGAAATTCTCAAATGTGTGTTATCTAATTGAAGCACGACAAAGGCATATGGTGTATATTTTTCAAATCCTGCCGGAGCCACAGTTATTATAGTATAAGTGGCAATTGAGCCTACACCATCTAAAACAACATCCTCAAATCCCTTGCTACCGCATTTTAGGCAATAATAGGCAGTAGACAAATGAAGATATCCACACTTTGTACATTTGTGAGTTAGGAGTTTACCTTGTTTGGCATATTCAATAAGTTGTTGTTCAATAGTCATTTTACACACTTTTGAATATATGAACGGCACAACTTGCACCAGTTGCACCAAAATTATGAGCTAAACCAATTTTTGCATCTTTGACAGTTCGTGCTCCAGCTCTACCAGTTAATTGATCAAATACTTCTACTACTTGTCCAACACCTGTAGCTCCAATGGGATGTCCTTTTGATTTAAGACCACCTGATGGATTAATTGAAATATCTGAATTTAATTTAGTTCTACCTTCACGGACAGCTTGTACTCCTTTACCTTTTTCAAAGAATCCTAAATCTTCAGTATCAACAATTTCTGCAATTGTAAAACAATCATGGACTTCTGCAAAATCAATATCTTTTGCAGTGATTCCTGCCATTTTGTATGCATCTGCTGCTGCAATCTTTGTACTAGGAATTGTAGTCAGATGTTCACGTCCTTGCAATGCAGCAGATGATCCTCCTCTGCCAGATCCAATGACTTCAATGTAGTCACCACCGTGTTCTTTTGCAAACTTTTCAGAACAAAGAATAACAGAACTTGCCCCATCGGAGAATGGACAACAATCATAAAGTTTTAGAGGACTTGCAACTACTGGAGAATTCATTACATCGTCAATTGTAATTTTCTTTTGCATGTGAGCTTTTGGATTAAGAAAACCATTGTCATGATTCTTTACTGCAACTCTTGCAAAGTCTTCTTCAGTTGCATCAAACTCTGTCAAGTAAGCTCTTGCCATTGATGCAAATAATCCTGGAAATGATGCTCCAGCTTGACCTTCATAAAAAAAATCAGAGCAATATGCAAAGTAAGTTGTCGTCCAATCAGTTCCTGTATGAGTTACTTTTTCAACTCCAGTTACAACAAGACAATCATAAAAACCAGCAGCAACATTGGCATATGCTTCTCTAAATGATACTGAGCCACTTCCACATGCAGACTCTATTGTTAATGATGGTTTATCGGGAATTCCTAATCTGCTCATTAAAACAGGTCCAAGATGTACCTGCTTGTCTGCAACACCAAAGACGTTTGAAATGTAAGATGCTTTGATCTCTTTTGGTTCAATTCCTGCACTTTCTATAGCAGCTACGGATGCCTGAGTAGTAATATCAGCTATGCTTTCTGGTAATTTTCCATATTTCGTGCTACCAGCACCAAGAACGCAAACCTTTTCCACTAATGTCGCTGACCAGATTCCCTATAAAAATTGTTTTAGTAAATTCATTACAAAAAATGCCCTCAAAGAAAATAGACCTTCAAATTGTACAAGCAGCAAGACATGTTGTAAAAGCTACAAAGTCAAAAACAGACATTTTCAAAAAAGAGATCATACAATACTTGGACACTAATGGATACCTGTCTTGGTCATCAAAAGAGAGAAAATATATGATTCTTGGGACAAATTCTCCAAAAAATGGACTAGTAGAATGTCCAGAATGCAGATTAGGTCAGTTGATGGTAATCAGATCTAGAACTACTAGAAAGAGATTCATGGGGTGTTCAAATTTTTATGGTGGATGTAAGGCATCATCACCACTTTTACAAAAAGCAAAACTCAGAGCAATAAAGATGTCATGTGATGTATGTAAGTGGCCAATGGTAATTTTTCGTTATTCGAGAAAGCAGAAATGGACAAAACAATGTTCGAATTTTAATTGTGACAGCAGAAAGCCTAGACCTTCAAAGTAGGATAGATATCAGTTCGTCGATTTTTTAGCAATGGTAGGACTTTACGAACTTGTTTTACATTTTTTAATTCAATGTTAACATATCCAATCCCTTGTTTCTTTTTCATGTCAAGTAAAATTTTTCCATAAGGATCAACTACAATACTTCTTCCACAGTAAATATTTCCCACTTGATCTGGCGCTATTACATAGCAGCCATTTTCAATTGCTCTTGTTTTGTTAATTGTTAGCCAATGTTCTTCTTTCATGTTACCTTTTACCCATGCTGATGGTGCAATCAAAACTTCAGAACCTGCAGCAGCTAATGATCTTGACATCTCTGGAAATCTTAAATCATAACAAATCATCATTCCTATTTTTCCAATTGAAGTCTTTACAGGTTTTGCAATCTTTGATCCTCGTACCATTTTATCTGATTCTCTGAATCCTAAGGCATCATAGAGATGAATTTTTCTATATGTTGAGATTACTTTGCCTGATTTATCAATGACAAACGAAGTGTCATGTACTCGATTTTTTTTTGTGCTTTTTTCATAAAATGAGCCTACAACTTGGATGTGTTTTTCTTTGGCTGTCTTTGCAATAGTATCTACAAAGTTTCCATTAATTGTTTCAGCCAGGTTTGCAAGTTGTTTTGATGTTTGTGATGAATTTGTATAAAACATCATAAATTCTGGAAATGCAACAAGTGTTGCTTTTTTTTCTGCTGCTTTTGTAATATAGTTGATAATTTTTTTTAGATTAATTTCTTTATCAGTAGAAGCCTTGAATTGTACAACTGCAACTTTCATAAAATTTGTAATTATAAATGAGAATAAAAGGATAAAGCGGTAAGTTATGCAATTGATTATAATGTGTCTATATCCCTGTATGATTGGAAGGAATTATTCCAGTCTTTTTTAAAAAATAATTAAAGTTGGTTTCCTGCTAGAAACCAATTTTCTTTTGGATTATCCTCAAAAACTACAATGACGTGAGATTCTTTTGTTTTAAGAATCTCTACTGCTGATTTTGTTATTGCTTTTGCATACTCGTCTTTTTGTTGTTGAGTTCTTCCTGGGTACATTGATACTGTAATCAACGGCATGATTAGTTTGAAAAAGTTTCATTGATTTATTCTTTAGAGATCTAGTTAGGCCTTATACCCATATCTTGTTCCATAAGTAAAATTAGAACTATGTGTTTTCTTGTACAGATAACCTGTAGCAAGTCCTACTACAAATCCACCAATATGGGCAAGATATGCAACACCGCCTCCTGCAACACCAAATCCTCCTATAAAAAATGGGAGTAAATTTTGAAAGACAAGCCAGAATGGTAAGAACCATCTTGCTTGAATATGCATCATTCTCATAAAAAATCCCATCATCATAGCAGTTTGAATTTTAGCTCTTGGAAAAATTACAAGATATGCACCAAGTATTCCAGATATTGCACCAGATGCACCTACTGCAGGAATTACGCTAGCAGGATCACCAAGTATGTGAACCAATCCTGCACTTATTCCCCATATTAGATAAATTGCTAGATATTTTATTTTACCAAACTTTAGTTCAATGTTATCACCAAATATCCACAAAAATAACATGTTACCACCAAGATGCATTGCGCCACCATGCAAGAAAATAGAACTTAGAAGAGAGAGATATGGTACATCAGGACATGCTACTTGTAGTGGACCTTCACCAAAATCTATGTTTGATACGGTTCCACCCGTAACACAGTTTGGTACTGCACCCCAATTATAAAATAAATTATATGCATTGTTATTTGTAAACTCGATAAATTGTCCTGTATATGCAATTTCAATAAGAAATACTAGGACATTAATTGCAATTAGTACATAAGTTACTTTTGGTTTGTATCCTGGAGGATGTGGATTTTCATCTCGTAATGGAAACATTAGATATTAAGCTTGATTGAAGTTTGTATAATAAGATTTATCAAATTAATTAAATTATAATTATTTTTCGTTTCACAAGATTTTTAATCATGTTTAGAAAATCATCATCTGAAATTTTATCTTCAGACCACCAAGATGCCGTTATTTTAATCCATGGTGGTAGTTTCCAATTTGATTGAGCAGTCATTTCTTTTGATGTTACTACAACAATTCCTTTTTCAAACAAGAAATCTATCCCTTCAAGAAATTCTGAATCAGATATTTGATCTGTAGACCACCAATTTGCATTTGTTTTTATCCATTGTGGGATTTTAGAGGTTTCAGGAGGTAAGCCTTTTTCAAAACCAGTAATCTTTAGAATTCCTTGTGACGTTGGCTCTACAGTAAATGCAATATGCCAAAATCCCATATCATCTACACTTTGAATAAATTTTACAGGTTTATCATTTAGAGTGACATTAAATTTTTCTTTACCTGAAATTTGTGGAAATTCAAAATTTGCATAAGTTTCTAGTGGATAACTATTGTATCCACGTATTGTAAGAGTTGTTCCCTCTTCATTGAATTTAGCAGCAGAATACCACGCACCTGAATCATACCTAAAATCAAAATCACCTCCATTTTTCTTTGTGGTAACAGGAACAACAGTACTATCTACAGGGGCAAAGCAGCTATAGAAAAAGACATCATCAATTATTGAAGGATCAGGATACATTGAAAACTCCAGAATTTCACCAGGTTCTATTTTGTCAATATATTCAATATTGCGAACAATGTCAAGCACTGTTCCATTACCATGAGCTATTGCAAGAATTTTTGGGTTGAAGACAGTTTGGTTTCCATTATTATGAATTCTTCCTGTAACATGACCGTCATCATGTTTGATTAGTGTTTTATCATAAAGAATCTTAATTGATATTGGATCTTTTTGTGTTTTTACAAATTTGAGTTCAGCTTCCAGTAAAATAGGAACGTCTCCTGTAACTTCAGGAAATTTTATCTTAAATGGAATATCTGTTTTTGGTGGAATTGGAACATGGGATATTGTTTTGGTAAATGTATTTTCTCCATCAATTACAGAAATTGAAATGGTTGGAATTACGGCATAATCATTTTGGTTTTTTACATTGCCTCCAACTGTATATACATCTTCATAATCAAAATATCCAAGATATTCTTGTGGCGGTATGAAAACTTCGGCAAAAGTAAATTGAGAAATTAGTAATGAAGTAAACATGAATCCAATTAGAATAAATATTATTTTTGATTGTAATAAATTAGTAAGAGTTAGTAATATCTTTGAATCCAAATATTGGCTTTTCAAGTGAGCTTGATCAATAGTCTTCAATTAGTTAATCTGTTATTTCTCTTGTTTTAGTACAATATGTATTTTATAGATTTAAACAGACTAGTTCACGTTTCTAACTAGATGTGAAGAATTCTATTTTGTACCAAAAATTGTATTCCCTGTACAAATGTTTCATCATTGATTTGTCCATCTGACCACCACTTTGCGTTGTTTTTAATCCAAGATGGAATTTGATTTGTTACTGAGCCTGAACCTTGAGAAGTTGGTGGAATTTTCATTATTTTTTCTTTGATCAAATATTGTATGCCTTGAACAAAAGAATTATCATCAATTGAACCATCTGCCCACCAACCAGCATTGTTTCGTATCCATTCAGGTATTGAAATATTATTTTCACGTGTTATGTGATTAATTATAATTGGAATAGATGTTTTTGCAAGATTGTTATCTCCAAGATTTTGGAAATTGAGATGTACAATTCCAGTTATATTGTCAGGTATTGTAAACTCTACTAGATTATGTTTTTCTTTAGAATCACTACTAAGTCCACTTTGTTTAAAAATTATTTTATCATTTTGAGTGATTGAGAAATCATAATTTACTGCTATCGGTCTGTTTTTTAGAAAAATATCAGTAACATCAAAATAGATTGTTGCTTTGGAATTTGATTGTAAATTTTGTGGTTCCCAAGATACAAGAACTCGAAATTGTCCATTTTCAGTTACTGAACTTAATTGTATATTATCTGAATTTGGCTTGATAAGAAAATTTATTCCATTTTGATTTTGGTCATGATTGTAAATATTCCATAATTCTTTTTTACTAATAATAAAATGAACTACTCTTCCATCAGAAAAAAAATCATCAATAGTTACAATATCATCAGATAGTTTGATTCCGTTTACATACATAGAAAATCCAGATACTAGCAGATCTCCAAATGTTTTTGGAATTACTAATTCTTCGTGTATTACCGATGTCTGATTGATATTATTGACACTCCATTCAAAAGGCATTGAAAAAGTTAATTTTTTAGATTCAATATCATAATGAAAATTCTTTATTTCATCATAATACGTAACAACGTGAATACTTTGGGAGCCAAAAATAGGATGATTAATTTCATGTTTAGATTTTTGTGCAATTGAAATTCCTGCATTGAAAATCAGCGGTACATCTAATTTCTTTGAATAACTATCAGCTGTAAGAATACTAATATCAAACTTGTAAAGTCCTCCTTCACTTAGTTTTGGACCCTTTACATTTACCATTTTACGATCTAATCCGAGTAATGAATCAAAGAAATTTTCCTCATTCTCTTCTTGAACTTGAATCGTTTCAGTATTTTCTGATATAAAATTAAAGAGTATCATCCCATTATGACTTTGAAATTCTTTTTCAAAAAGAAATTGTTCACCACGACTAGATTTTATTAAAAATGTAACATCTCTAAGTGTAATTTTTGAATCAAAATCAATTAATGAAATAGATATTTGTTGATCATCACTTTTATCTGGATTATTTGTAGATGATGAAACTTCTAAACTTACTTGTTTTCCATACAGATCAACAGGTGGAAATATTTCACTTCCTACACCATGACCATAAGCATTTACAATTGTTAGTGGAAGAAGGATGAAAACTGGTAAAAAAATTAATAGATGTAAAGATTTTTTCCTCAAGTCCATTTAGTTGGATCTTTTTTCCAAATTTGTTTACCATCAATAGTTACTTGATCTTTTTCTTCAAATACAGTATGCCATTTTCCATTATGAGGAAAAATTTTATTCATTTCTTCTACTTTTACATTAGTTGGTGCTTTGTTCATTAAAGCTCCCCATCTCATGTTAGGTACTTTTGGAAGAATATCATTAATGTCTTTCATAGTTTATCACTTTAGAGATTATTGCTCAATTTTCATAATACCTTCTTTGATCAAATATTGTATGCCTTGAACAAAAGAATTATCATCAATTGAACCATCTGCCCACCAACCAGCATTGTTTTTAATCCAAGATGGAATTTGATTTGTTACTGAGCCTGAACCTTGAGTAGTTTGTGGAATTTTCATTATTTTTTCTTTGATCAAATATTGTATGCCTTGAACAAAAGAATTATCATCAATTGAACCATCTGCCCACCAACCAGCATTGTTTTTAATCCAAGATGGAATTTGATTTGTTACTGAGCCTGAACCGATATCAAATGATGTACTAGATATTCCAGAGAATGTTTGTAAATTATCTAATCCATGACTAAAAATTGCCAAGGTCATCTTGTATTTACCTATAGATTTGAAATTAAATTCTGGTTTGTCAATACCTTCTGTAACAAGTATACCAGGTGAATTAGGATCAGTATTTTTTGATTCATAGATTATAGTTCCTGAAGAATCTTCTATTCTGTAACCATATGTGATCCATTTTAGCAACTTACTGTCTTTATCAAAAAAGGTTATCTCAAATGGTATTTTTTCACCTGAAATCAATTTAGAGTCATATTGTATTCTAGCAAATGCACCACTATCAAATTTAATGTCAAATGAATTCTTTTCTGTCAACGATCGACTATCTGGAGATAGACTAAATTCCATTGTTTTTGTTCCAGGTTTGTTAATTTTTGCTATATCTAAAATATTTTCTTTGCTTAACAGGAAGTGAAGAATTAATGTATCATCCATTGAATATGGATCAGCAATTAACATTCTTCCGGTAATAGGAAATCCATTTACAGTTGCTTTGTATGTTCCAGCTTGTGAAAATTCTTTAAACGAAGTTGGAAAATGAATTTCTTGATGAACAAAAACATTTTGTTTTTCTAGTCTCGATGTATCCCAGTTAAATGGCATTGAAAATGAGACTGATTTTTTGGTTTCATCATAATTAAAATTATTTATTTTATCATAATATGAGGTAACAGATAAATCATAAGATTTGCCTCCGGTAGAAACTACTTCGTTAAAAATATCTCCAACACTAAGCCAGGAATCAAATCTTGGGGCATCCGATTGAGCAAATATATTTCTGTCATGATCTATCCCAAAAATTTCTATTTCAAAGTGGTACAATCCTGCATCAAGTAAAATTGGAGCCTTTACAGTGATTTTATCATTTATTGAAGTCCATCCTCCTTGAAATGGTTCTTCATCACCATACACAATAACATCATTTACATCTAGATCTTCAGATTGAATTTTAATGGTTAAAGTGCCAGAATGTGTATGAAACAAATCTCTCATCAAAAGTTTTCCTTCTTTGTCAACCGTTACAAAAAATGATGTGTGCTTAATTGTTTCTCCTGTTTTGGCATCAAAAAGACGTAATTCTAAAAATTTATCACCAATTGTATCTTTGGTAAGAATAGGTGGGCTGATTTTAATAAACAGACTAGCATCTCTATCGCCTACGCTTGCTGGAGGAAGATTTTCTTGTGTGAATCCATCACCATAAACATATGAAGGAATCTGTGAAATTATCAACAGTGATATAGAAAAAATCAAAATTTTAGAATTATTCATAATCATAGTTTCAGTTTGGACATATATGACTTGACAATTTAAAAATATCTCATTGTTTATCTTGTGGATAGACTTGTGGTTTGACTATACTTAGGGAAATTGCATGATCATCTATCATAGAACCTACTCCTATCGAGACATTTTTTATCCTAATCTCTATTTTATCAAATTCATTTTTAGAAATATCATATGTTGAAGATAAAATTTCCTTTACTTTTCTTTCCGTATCAGATATCACATTTAATTTTGAATCCAGTGTAACATCTAATGTAGTTTTTATCATGTGTTTTGGAATCTTGCCAGTTTCATCACTAATTATATAAAACGATATTTTTTCAAGAACTACTTCATGCGGTAATGTATCCAAGGCATTTGCAGTAAAGAAAACCTGAACATCTAACAAGTTTATGTCATCTGATGAATATTGAATCGTAGTGTTTGGATTGGCAGGATTATAATTTTGTGGGATTGTAACAAATACAAATCCTCCTACATGAGAAGTGTTATTTTCTAAGCCTATTACTTTTTTAATGTCTTTGCAATCAAGTCCTGTTGATTTTTGATGATCTAGTGTCATTAAAGTTGAATGAGATGTTGGTCCATCATTTACCGATACAGTCCATAAGAAAGAGATTTCAGATAATTGTTTGTTAGTAATACTGATATCGGTATTATAATGACCTGGTCGTAACGGACCATTATCATCTACAATAGAACCGCACACAAATTTTGCTACATATGTTATGTCTTTATTACTATGATCAGAAATTGCTTTGTCTTCGGCAAAAACTGTATCAAGATAGATTGGAGAGATAGTAAGAAAGCTAATGGTGAAAATGAGAATCACATAATTGTAAATAGAAAAACGGTTCAAGATATAATGTAAGATTATATTATTTAGTTATTAATCTCTGTTACTATTGTATAAGAATGAAATTAAATAGTTGTTTTAGATTTGATAAGCGTGTAATTTTTATTCATGGTATCAAAAAAGAGAACTTGTGAGATTTCTAATAGCATTACTCTTAATTCCATTATTAATTACTCCAGCATTTGCTCAAACAAATTCACAGACTCTACCAACAGAGAATGGAACACTAGATGTCAAATTATCATATGACAAAATTATTCCAGGGCAACAAACTAAACTAAATATTGATTTTATCAATCCTTTTACAAAAAAAATTCAAGAGCATATAGATTATAGAATTACAGTTTTAAAAGATGGCGAAGCAGTATTTGGACCAATACCACTTACTCATACTTCAGTAGGTTCAGTAAAAATTCCAGTTGAATTTGTTGATGAAGGAGTTTATTCTGTAGAATTTGGAATTGAGGGAATATTATTCCAACCAATTCCATTGGAAAAAGTTTCATTTGATGTTGCAGTTGGAGAATACAATGTGCAACCTACACCAACTCTCGAAGATAATGGTGGTGGATGTCTAATTGCTACTGCAGCATTTGGTTCAGAATTATCCCCCCAAGTACAACAACTCAGAGAATTAAGAGACAATGCAATTCTAAATACAAAATCCGGAATGACATTCATGACAACATTTAATCAATTTTATTATTTATTTTCGCCAACAATAGCAGATTTTGAAAGAGAACAACCAATTTTCAAAGAAGCGATTAAAGTAACATTAACACCAATGTTAACAACATTATCAATACTAAACTATGTTGATATTGATTCAGAACAAGAAATGTTAGGCTACGGAATCTCTATAGTTTTACTAAATATTGGAATGTATGTTGGGATTCCTATATTTGGAATTCTGAAAATATACCATTTTAAAAGAAAATAGGATTCATGGTTGGAATTTCTAGTCAGGTTTTTATTTATGCGAATAAGTACCTGAGTCAATGAAGACTATAAGCTCTCTCTTCGTATTATTTGCCATTGTAGCAGGATTAGTTGCAACAACACCAGCTGCATTTGCAGATCATAGCGAAGTTACAATTAGTGCTGCATCAGGATCTGGAGCACCAGGATGTGAAGAGACTGCAGAAGGATGTTTCATTCCAAAAGAAGCAACTGTAGATGTTGGTGGAAAAGTAATATTTTCTAACACAGATACTGCTGCACACACATTCACAGCAGGCGCTGCAACTGATGGTCCATCTGGAGAATTTGATTCCGGTTTATCAATGGCTGGAAGTTTATATGAATGGACACCAACAGCTGCAGGCGAAGTTCCATACTTTTGTATGGTTCATCCATGGATGACAGGATTAATTGTAGTACAAGAAGCAGGAGCCGACGATACAGGTGAAGAACATACAGAAGATGTAACTGCATCTGGAATGTTATCTGATGGCATAAAAGTTTCAATTATGACTTCCGCACCAACTTCAGGTGAAGAAATGGAAATCACAGTTGACTTTGAAGATTCAGAACATGCAAACTATGATGTCATGGTAACACAAAACGGTGCAGAAGTACTAAATGATATGGCTGCACATGCCCATGAGGGAGAAGGTATGCATGAAACAGCACCACTTAGTTCATCAGATCCAGTAGAGGTCACCATTACCTTCCAAGGTTATGGAATAGATGATCCAAAAACAGGACCTATCGGTGAACAAGTAGTATTCTCAAACATTGTTCCAGAATTTGGAACAATTGCAATGATGATACTAGCTGTTTCAATCATAAGTATTGTCGCAGTAACTGCAAAATCTAAAGTAATTCCAAGATTTTAGGAATTAACTTTTTTCTATTTTCTTTTTATTAAAGCAACTATTGCCAAGATTATTGCAGCTGCTGCAATAGATAATCCAAAAATTGCAAAGTTATATGCTGCACCACCGTTAATATTTCCTGAATCATCTTTCATAGAGGAAACTTCTCTTTGTAGCGATGAAATTGCGTTTTTGAGTGAAGTCATATCTGAATCAGATGTGGAGCCACTAGTTTGCGGGAAATCTAAGACTGCAGTACTTTCTACATCTTCAACTGGAATTTGCACATCAATTGTAACTCTATTAATTTCTCCTTTCAAATCTATGATATAGGTTCCAGTCTTTGTTGGAATTACAGGTGAAAAATAGTATCCTATTTTTGGATCTGAGAGAATATCAATTTTCTTTGAAACTCCTCCAAATAAGGCAGTGACTTCTAGATTTTTGAATGCGTTTGTAACTCCTTTGTACGAATCAGGAGTATCTCCAGGTTCAGTTATTTTAAAAACAAAGTCATTTCTTATACCTACAACTGGGGGTTCAAGTCCCCAACCGGCTTCAATTTTGTAAGGTTCTATTTCAACTGTTTTATGAGCAAAAGAAGGTGTCACAAATACAACAGAAAATAACAATACAATAAAACTCAAGGTTACAACTTTCATGACTGTTATTTTATTGTAACATATTATTATCTTTACGTGAATTGGTACAAACTTTGAATTAAATGAAAACTGTTTAAATTATCAAACATGACCTGAAAAGTAAATGAGTAAATTTCTAATTATTCTACTGGTCATTTTATCAATATCTATTCCATACGCTGCAGCTCATCCATTTACTCTAGAGACCAGTCCAAATTCATCATCAAATGCAGCTAAGGGAATCACACAAGTTATAGTTTATTTTTCAGAACCAATTGATGTTAATTTTAGCTCTCTCAAAGTATTTGATAATAACGGAGATCAGATTGACAACAAAGATACAAAATATTTTGAAGATGAAAAATCTCTAGTAGTTACTACTCCTCCATTAGAGAGCGGAATCTATACAGTAACAAGTAATGTTCTCTCAAAAGTTGACGGCCATCTTGTACCTGGAGCATTTAATTTTGGAGTGGGGGATGTAATAGTTCCTGAACAACAATTATCACCAAGTGAAATTGTGTATTTGCCTGAAGCAGGATCAAGATTTCCAGGGCTTGTTGGTCAAACCATTGTTTTAGGTGTTGTAATTGCTTCAATACTAGTCTGGGGAACTCAAAGCAAACAATTAATCAGAAATGAATTAGATAAACTGGAAGATTTCCATCATGGAAAATTTATGACAGTTACAGGTATTGGGCTAGTACTAATTTTTGCATCAAATATTTTGATGTTAGTGGTACAAACCATAAGATTAGAAACTTCAGTTTTTGAAGTAATTAAAACTGATTTTGGAAATATGTGGTTAATTAGAATGGTAATCACAATTATTCTTCTTGGTTTATGGTTTGGAATGGATAGAAAAAAGAATTTATCTATAAAAAATAAAATTCCAATGCTTGCAGCTACACTTGGATTAATTGGAACTTCAAGTTTGATTGGACATGGTGCAGCCAGTGGAGAAACACCTGCAGTTATTCTAGATTATATTCATAATTTCGTGGCTGCAGTTTGGATTGGAGGCATAATTTACTTTGTATTTACGTTGCTGCCCACATTTTCACAATTAGAGGAAACAAAACGGGAAAAGATGACTCTTGTTTTAATTCCAAGATTTTCAATTATGTTTATCATCGCAATAGGAATTGTGATAATTACCGGACCAACATTGTTGTGGTTTTTGGAAAGTGATGTAGGTTTGATCACTGAGTCAGTATATGGGAAATTAATTCTTGTAAAAATTTCAATTGCAGCAATCATGGTTGGATTAGGGGGGTATTTCCAGTTTAAGATCCAAAAAAAGGCTGAAAAAGATTTACAGCTAGGTTCTATTGCAGTATACAAGAAACTAAAAAAATCATTGAAATTTGATGTAGTGTTGGGAGTTGCTCTTTTAGGAGTTGTTGCACTACTTGCTAATGGAACATTGCCTGCTGGAGAAATAAAACAAGCTGATGCGCAAAAAGTTTCATATGATTTTAGTACAACAGAATTTTCAGAAAATACAAAATTTGATATTAAAATAACACCATTTTCTAGCGGTACAAACACAATTCTAGTTAAGGTTAGTGATTTTGAAAACAAACCGTTGTATGATTCAGATCAAATCAAAGTAAAGATTTCCAATCCTCAGAGAAATATATCTCCAATAGAAATTCCCATGAAAATTATCAAGCAAGAAGAGGGTAAACCTATCGAGTTTCAAGGAGATTTAACATTTGGATTTTCAGGCAAGTGGCAAGTGGAGATAGAGACTCAAAGAAAGCAGAATGCAAACGAATCAGTTTTTATCAATTTGCTAGTTAAACCAAGACTAACAGATCTTAAAACAGAAATCATAGAATATGAGTTACCTGAATCTGCAAAACCTCTTTATCCTTTGTATGATGGAAAGAATTCAATTTGGGTAAGTGACCCATCTTCTCCAAGATTATGGCAATTCTCACTTGATACGCAAGAATTTACCTCATACTCATTTGATGGATTAACAACCATATTCCTTACACAAGATAGTCAAGGAAAAATTTGGTTTACGGATACACCAAGAGATCAAATTGGGTATTTTGATCCAAGTAATCAACAGATTATTACAAAAAGTTTACCAAAAATAGATCCGGTGATTGATAAGAATATAGCTACTTTTATCCAAGCGGATTTTGATGGAAATATTTGGATTGTAATTATTAACAAAGATGTAATTTTGAAATATCAACCAGAGTTGGATATATTTGAAGAAATCAAGATGCCTGCAAGAGGATCATTGCCATTTGCCTTGACAATTGATGATGATGGAAAAATTTGGTTTACTGAATCTGCATCTGGTAAAATAGGATTTATCAATCCAAAAAATAACAATATTTTAGAATTTGCGCCTGAAATACCTCTTGCGTCACCAGAGGCCCTAGTTTTTGATGATGAAGGAAACTTGTGGATTGCAGAACATACAGGCACAGCAATCACCAAATTCAATCCAATCCTTGAAACATTTGAGAGAATTGCAGTACCAGATAAAGAGGCATTACCTTATGGAATATCATTTGACAGATATGGGAATATTTGGATTTTACAACATGCCATAGATAAGATTGCAGCATATGATCCATATAACAAAAATTTGATTGAGATTCCAATTCCAACTGCAACATCATTTGCACAATTTTCAACATCTGACAATAAAGATAATGTTTGGTTTGTTGAACAACAAGGAAATAAATTAGCAATGATAAAGATTATAGAAATACCCATAACAATATCTCAGATACCAGATGTAGATGATTTTCAACTAAAATATGCTGAAATTGTATCCCCATTAATTGCAATGGGCATAATTGCAACATCATTATTTTTTGTCAAAAGTCTAAAAGATAAAAGAAGATTAAATAAATTAATGATGTCGGGATAACAACCCAACAGATTTTATTCCCATTGTACATGCAAGTATCCCAATTGCAAATAATACAATTGTTCCTGCCGGTGTTATATCAAAAATATATGAGACTAATATTCCTGCAACTACAGAAAATATAGAAAAACTCATTGAAATTATTGCAGTTTGTTTGAAGCCCTTTCCATACATTATTGCAGTTACATTTGGGATTACAAATAGTGCAGAAATTAGTAAAACACCAACTAGTTGTATTGAAGTTACAACAGTAACTCCTGCCATAAAGACAATAAGATAATTGATTTTTTCAACTGGAATGCCACTAACTTTGGCTTGTTCTTCGTTGAATGTAGAGTAAAGAAGTTGGCGATAGAGTAAAAGAATTACAATCAGAATAATTCCTGTTAATGATAAAATCAGAATTGTATCATTAACGCTAACAAGTAAGATACTTCCAAAAAGAAAGCTGAAAATATCAAGAGTGAATCCTCCAGATAATCCAATAATTACGAGGCCTACAGCAATTCCTGATGATAAAAGAACCGCTATAGAGGCATCCCCAGATATGTTGAATTTATCTTTAATTCGTGTCATAATTAGTGCACTAACTATTGAAACACCATATGCAGTCCAAAGTGGATAAATCCCTGCCATCAAACCTAATGCAATTCCACCAAATGATGAATGAGCAATAGCATCACCAAATAATGAATAGCGTCTTAAGACTAGGAAAAGACCCACTACTGAACACAAAATTGCAATTGCAATACCGGAGATGATTGCTCTGTGCATAAAACTAAAAGTAAAAATTTCAAAAGTCATTTCTAATGATGATGCATGTGTTCCTGCATCGAAGCTTCAGAATATTGTTTTACAAGATCATCATTTTTGAAGAAATCATCAGATTCCCCATGAAAGAAAAGAGTTCGGTTAAGACAAGCTACATGATTTGCTAATTTATTTACTGCATCTAGATCATGGGAAGACCAAATTATTGTAATATTTTGTTTGGAGTTTAGTTCTTTTAAAATACTATAAAAAAGATCTATACTTTGTTGATCAATACCTGTAACAGGTTCATCTAAAATCAAAACTTTTGGATTGTTAACTAAGGCTTTTGCAATAAATACACGTTGTTGTTGTCCACCAGATAGTTCACCTATTCTTCTTTCACTTAGCTCATGTATCCAAAGTTGTTGCAGAATTTCATCAATTTTATTTTCATCTGATTCTTTTTGTAATCCCATTTTAACAACATCATTAACTGTTGCAGGAAAGTTTTTCTCAAAGATTGGTTTTTGTGGTACGTAACCAATCTCTTTAAGATAGTTTTTTGATTTTCTAATATCAGTACCAAAAAATTTGATTGTTCCTTTGTATTTTGTATTAAGACTAAGCATTGCAGCAAAAAGTGTGGATTTTCCTGCTCCATTAGGGCCAATTATGCCTAAAAAGTCACCTTGGTTAACCGTGAAACTAACATCGTCTATAGCTTTTACATCAGGATATTCAATTGTAAGATGATCAATTTCAACTACCTTCAACATAACGCCTCCTTTAGATGATTTAAATTCTCAGTCATTCTAGAAATATAAGTTCCATCATCACCAATTTCTAACGGAGATAAAACTAGTATTTTTCCTCCAATTTCATTTGCAATCACTTGAGAAGTTTTAGGATCAGCCATTTCTTCAGTAAAAATAACTTTAAGATTAAGCTGTTTGGCTTTATTGATTACATTTTCTAAAGTCTTAGCAGTGGGTTCTGCATGTGATGCAGATGAGGAAATTATAGTGTGTTGGGTAAGATCGTATTCATCTGCAAAATATGAAAAGGCACGATGAAATGTAATGAAGTCATGATTACAACCAGATAATTCATTACGAATTTTCGAATCAAGTAAATCTAATTCATCTATATAATTTGCAGCATTTTCTTGAAAATATTGTTGATTTTCAGGATCTGAATTAGAAAATGCATTTGCAATATTTTGGACTTGAATTTTTGCAAAAACTGGATTTAACCAAATGTGAGGATCTCCAGATTCATCAATATGTTCTTCATGCACTAAAGATTCTTCATCAATATTTTTTATAATAATTTCATTACTTGTATCAACTACCACACCCTGATAATTCATTTCATTTAATTTATCAACCCAACTTTCAAATCCAATTCCATTAATTATGATAAGATCAGATTTTTGCATTTGTTGCACATCTTTTATTGTTGGTTCCCAATCATGTGGTTCAACTCCAACTGGAACTAACAATTTTACATCAACTTTTTCTTTACCAACATTTTGTGAAAATTCACGTAGTGGATAAAATGATGCCATAACCTGTAGTTTGGATTCGTTTGTTTTCTTGAATTGGTTTGAATCACTTGAAAAAACAGCAAATGAGATCAGGGGAATTGTAATTACAATTGCAATTATTGCTAGTTTTACTTGGCTATTCACACATGATTTCGACATATGTTATTAATAACTATATAAAATGTTAATAACTTTAATTGCTAAACTTATAAGATAATTAATAACAATTAGCATTTATGCCGATAGTTTCAATTTCATTGAATCAAGAGATTTTATCAGAATTAGACAAGTTGCAAAAAACTATGGGCTTTTCAGGTAGATCTGAAGCAATAAGGGCAGGGATCAGAACTTTTGTTTCAGAAGAAAAACAAAGATCTGAATTAACAGGAAATATTCATGCTATTCTTTTAGTTGTTCATAATGATGAGTTTGATCATGTTGTATCTGGAATAAAACATAATTTTGAAGATCTGATTACAACACATCTCCACAGTAAGATAGAGGGAGAGAAGTGTATGGAATTATTTGTAATTGATGGTGATGCAGAAAGAGTATCAACTATTACAAAAGATTTTCAAGTAAACAAAAACATGGATACTGTAAAATTAGTAACATTATAGAATTAATTAGAAATTAGATTTTTTGAAAAGCGATTTCTTGATGCCAAAACAACTACCAATAATGTAGAAAATAGGATCATAATTGTAATAGCTCCAAATTCAGGAGCAACAACAATTCCAAAATCAGTTTCTTGACCGGTATTTCTAATGTTTTCAAATCTAATAATTGTAGGACCTGTTTGATCCTCGGCAAATTCATATCGTTCAAATTCTCCACCAACTTGTGCCGTTCCAGTTATTCTATGAATTTCCTTACCATTTTGTATGATTACAAAAGTATAATCAGAATTACGCAGTGGTTCTCCAGTTTTACCATCTCTAATTGTAAAGATAAAATTTGTATTTTGGCCAGGTGCAATTTCTATTGGATCCCATGAAAGATTTACTTGAAAGTCTTCACTTTTTGTAAATGCAGTTAATGGAAATCCTGTATTTTCAGATTTAGAAAGAACAAAAGTAATTGTATCAGGTAATGGTTCTCCAGATTTTTGCAGTTGGTTTTTTATGAATCTGAGATGATCCTGCAACAAAACAAAATGAACTATTCTTTCATCATCTACAGAGTAATCATCGATTGTAACTGATGCTTTAAACAAGTCAATTCCGTTTGCTTTACCTGTATAACTTGGAGAGAGAAATTCGGTAAAATTCTTGGGAAAATGTACTTCTTCATGTACAATCGGAATGTGGGACATTTGTTTTTCACTCCAATCAAAAGGCATCTCAAATGTTACTTGTTTGGCAATAGGATCATACTCAAAATTGGAGATATTATCAAAGTATGACTTTATTTTAAACTCAACATTCTGATTTTCGGCGTCTTTTTGTAAAAATTCAGTGCTATCTACAATACTCAGATCTGCATTGTAAACACCAGAATTTTCAATTATGTTTGTTGGCTCATCAATTGTTCTTACCTCGATTTCAAAATTGTACAGTCCACCTGAATTGAAAATAGGACCAGAAATCATTATTGGACTAGATTCTGTTCCATGCCATGCACCTAACAAAGAATCCTGCTCTCCATGAATTGTAATTTCACCTTCTTGTGTAGGATTTACTTTGATTGGAAGAACTCCATTAGGTGCAAAAAAATAGTTTCTAAATATCATTTTATTTTCATGAAATAAACCAATTAGAAATGTAACATTTTTTGCATTTTCTTTTGTCTCATCTTCAGTTGCTGTAATTGTAATTTGTTTTTCACTGGTTTGCTCAAAAAACATTGGAAGCTCAACTGAAATTGAAATTTTCTTTCCTTGTACATCAACTGAAGAAATAGTATCAATTCCGAATCCATGTCCATAAACGCTAGATATTGGAAATAGTAAAGATACCGCTATTGCAGCTATTACAAATATTCTAAATTTTGACAATAACAATATAGTTCTAGACATGTTGGGGTTATTTTACTGTCAGTAATTCTTGAACTTTTTGAATCAAATCATCCATAGTACTAGCTTCCAATATAGGTTGTAATTCATTTGGATCTTTGGCTCCAAGTGCAGATAAAGAATAGACATAATCAATAATAGGTGTATCTGTAGTAAGATAGTATTTTTCTAAAACATGATCTAATGTATGAGGTTCAACAATTTGTGGTAATGCTTGTCTGACAATTTTATTTTTCCACATATCTACTAGTTTTTCCCATTTGTCTAATGGTACATTGTCATCAATTTCAGGAATTAGTTCAACTTCAGCACGAATGTACATTTTTTCTTCAGTTCCTAATTTTTCATGTAATTCTGAAATGCTCTGATGACCTTCTACAGTGTATGGATCATAATTAGAAGGCTGTGCTAATGGCGGTGGAATTATTTTATTGATTTTGAATTTATTGCGACCAACAGTCTCAATATGTAACTGCATTCCATCTAATTCAACATCTGTACATTTGATTATCTTTACAATCGTACCTATTGATTTTGGTGCAGTCCAACCACCAATCAAGTTATTTGCATCAATTAGACATACACCAAATTGACCATCACCTAACATACAATCATCAACTAATTGCTTGTATCGTGGTTCAAAAATTCTGAGCGGTAGTTCTTGTCTAGGAAACAATACTAAATCTAAAGGAAAAATGGGTAGAATTTTTGTTTGTGTCAAACTGTTGTTATTTGATATGTCTCTAGATATATGGAATACGCAATCAATTTTAATGAAAAAATAGATTTTAAAATTTAGAATCCATTTTCGTTGAGAATTAGTCCCAATAATGCAGCTCGTGTATGCTTTCCATATTCAGCTTGCTCAAAATATTTTGCATTTTTTGTATTATCAACATCAGTTGAAATTTCATCTAGTCTAGGTAATGGATGTAAAATAATAGAATCGTCTTTCATTTTTTGTAACAAATCCAATCCCACAACATAACTTCCTTTTACCTTGAGATATTCTTCTTCATCAGGAAATCTTTCTTTTTGGATTCGTGTGACATAAAGAACATCAAGATCATCAATGTATTCTTCAATGTTAGTAGATTCGGTAAAAGATAATTTCTTTTTTATTTCATAAACAGAATCAGATCTAATTCTTAATGATTCAGGAGAAATTAAATGGACATCAACATCATAATTTCCAAGACCATAGAGAAGAGAGTAAACTGTTCGTCCATATTTTAGATCACCTATGATTCCTATTTTGAGACCATCAATCTTTTTCTTTTCTTTTCTTATTGTAAACAAATCTTGTATGGCTTGTGTTGGATGCTCTTCTGTACCACTTCCAGCATTGATAACTGGTTTTGAAGAAACTTCAGCTGCAAATCTACTGGAACCATCAAGAGGATGTCGTAATACAAGTATATCAGAGTAAATCGACATTATTCTCACAGTATCTGCAAGACTTTCACCTTTTTGAGCAGATGATGATGAAATGTTAGAAATTCCTAGAGAATTACCGCCAACTGATGCCATCGCAGCATCAAAACTAAGACGAGTTCTAGTACTTGGCTCATAAAATAGATAACCCAATGTATTTCCTTTACAAATTTCTCTTCTTTCTACGGGGTTAAGTTTCATTATTTTATCAGTAGATGTAAAGATTTGCTCAAGTTGAGCTTTGTTAAATTCCTTGATAGAAATTATGTCTTTTTTATAGAACTCGTTCATTCTTTCAATGATATATACAGGTGACTATACAAAGTATTCTGATGCAAGAGTCCGAACTTATGGTTCGACGAATTAAAGAAGGTACTGTGTTGGACCACATTGACGAGGGAAAAGGTCTTCAGGTTCTAAATGCCTTAAGGATTGATGGAAAGGACGGAAGTCTCATAACTATTGCTCTTAACGTACCTAGTGGAAAATTCAAGAAAAAAGATATCATCAAAGTAGAAAACAAATTTCTAAAAGATGACGATACAAACAAACTTGCAGTAATTGCTCCAAAGGCAACTATCAATATTATCAAAGACTACAAACTAATTGAAAAAAGAAGAGTTGCACTTCCAAATGAAATAGACAGAATTTTCCGTTGTTCAAATCCAGATTGCATTACTAACAGCACTGAACATATTGAATCAGTGATGGATGTAATTGACAAGGAAGGAAGAGTACTCAAATGTAGATACTGTGCAAGAGTATTAGATGTTAACAAACTAAAATATAATTAAATTAAAAATTTGAAAAAATGTATCTTTAGGGCTTACTGTCCCAAGATGATAAACATCATGACTATACCATAGATAGCAATTGATTCAACCATACCTATGAATATGAATACTTTTGATTGTAAAGCTGGATTCTCACTAATTACTGCAAGACCGGCTGCACCTACTTGACCCAAACCAACGCCAGCACCACCTGCAGCTAAACCAAAAGCTAAACCGGCACCAATTAGTTTTGAGCCATCACTTGAGCCTCCACTTGAATCTTCTTGAGCATAAGCAACATCTGTCACACCAGCAATTAGAAATGTAATTGCTGCTATAGATAATAATAAAACAAGAGATTTCATCTATTTTTATTCCGTCATAATTCCATATTTAAATCATGATACGCTGTGAATTAAATTAGATCTAGTGTTTTCTTTTTAAATGATTTCAAATCATTTTTAATTGATTTAGCAGAATTTTCATGATCTTGTTCTAATACCTTCTTGGAATTTTCAACTAATTTTTTGATTTCTTCTTTTGTCATTATTTCCTACTTTCCATCTTAGCTTTCACTTTTTTTAACTTTGCGAATTCTTCTCTTTCTCTTTCTTCAAGAGTTGCAAGAATAAATCGTATTTTTTGTTGATATTGTGGAATAATGACATTTTCTAGTGCGTTTAGTAACTTTTGTGTTTTTTCAAGGGCTTTTGCAAGGCTAAAAATGGAATTTTCATATTCTGCCGCCTTGCAAATTTTTGGAAGTAATTCTTTGATCTGTTTTGCTGCTCTATCTATAGAGGAATTGGTATCAGCAAAACCATATGGCATTGATTTCGTATCTTTTTCAGTAACTGTAAGTGTTGGAATTTTAACATCCACAACTCTTCGTATATGTACATCAACTTGCATTACAGGTGGTGTGGATTCAGCAACAGAATCAACCGTATTAGTTCCTAATGCAAGATATGCCTCATTGACTGATTTGTAAATATCTTGTAATGGATCCCAAATTCCACCTCTTGCTTTAGATGCTTCTTCAATCATTTCTTCAATATTTTTTAAAATAACTTTACGTTTATCATCTAAAATTTTCTGAACCATTTTAGCAACTTGGCTAGATTTTTTGTATTTTAGAAGTTCAATTTTTGTTGCAGCTACATTCTGTCCAAATGACATGCTGCTAGTTTTCCTGATAGTATTGGTCTACGTATTTGTCTTTAATCTTAGTAATTTCATTCTTTGGAAGTTTTGAAACAATTTTCCATAGTATAGTAAGAGTTTCTTCTATGGTCCTATTTTCATCAGTTGTCTGTGTAAGAAATTCTTTTTCAAATACATCGCCTACATCCATGTATTTCAAGTCAATATCTGTTAATCCTGCTTTACCTACAATTCCAGCTAGTGCTCTTACTTCTTGAGCTCTAGAGTATGCATCATAAACTTGATTTGAGATTTCACTGTGATCTTCTCTTGTACTTCCTGCACCAATACCATCTTTCATTAATCTGCTAAGACTCATCAAAATATTGATTGGTGGATAAACACCTTGTCGAAACAAATCTCGTCCAAGTACAACTTGACCTTCTGTAATGTATCCAGTAAGATCAGGAATTGGATGAGTGATATCATCAGACGGCATTGATAAAATTGGAACTTGTGTGACACTGCCTTTTCTGCCATTTAATTTTCCTGCTCTTTCATAAATTGTTGAAAGATCAGTGTAAAGATAACCTGGATAGCCTTTTCTTCCAGGTACTTCTTCTCTTGCTGCACTAATTTCTCTTAGTGCTTCTGCATAATTTGTCATATCAGTTAGTATTACAAGAACATGCATTCCAAGATCAAATGCCAAATATTCTGCAACAGTTAATGCTACACGTGGAGTGATGATTCGTTCAATTGCAGGATCATCTGCTGTATTTAGAAATAGAACACTTCTTTTTAGTGCACCTGATTCTTCAAGACTTCTTCTAAAATATTCTGCCTCACTGTATTGCACACCAATTGCTGCAAATACTACTGCAAAATCATCTTTTGTACCAACAACATTTGCTTGTCTTGCAATTTGTGCTGCAAGAATATTATGTGACATACCTGAGCCAGAAAATATCGGTAGTTTTTGTCCTCTTACTAGAGTAATCATTCCATCAATAACAGAAACACCAGTTTGAATGAAGTCTTTTGGATATTCACGTTGTTCTGGATTCATTGGCTCTCCGTTGATATCAATGAATTTATCAGCAATTGGATCTGGTAGTCCATCTTTTGGTCTGCCTAGTCCATCAAATACTCTACCAAGCACTTCTTTTGATACGGGCATTTCCATGAGTTTACCTACAAATTTTGCACTAGTACCAGAAATTGATAATCCAGTGGTTCCCTCAAAGACCTGAACAATTGCTTTACCATTTCCAACTTCAAGAACTTTGCCTAATCTTCTTTCTCCTTCTTTAGTTTCAATTTCTACTAGTTCATCAAATGCTGCATTTTCAACGTCATCAACAACTACTAGTGGACCTTTGATTTCTGCAATCTTACTGTATTGAACTCCACCTTTAGCTGTCAATTTGTAACTTTCACTCCTATAATAGATTTGAATTGTTCTTTCATATCAATATCCAATTGATCAAGTTTTGATATTTCACTATCTTTGATATCCATCCTTGCTTTGAGTAATGTAGTAACTATAGACATTGCACGAATATCAGCTAATGATGCACCTTCTTTTAGTGCCTGTTGACCTCTCCTGTAAAATTCAACTAGCAGTTTTAATAATTTGTATTGTTTTTGGGGACTGCAATAAGTATCGACATCATCAAATGAATTTTGTTGTAATAGACCAATCTTTAACATTCTTGCAACTTCAAGAATCAGCTTTTCTTCATCAGGTAATGCTTCTGGACCTAAGAGTCTGACAATTTCTTTTAGTGTATCTTCTCTTTGTAAAACACCATAAGCTTCACTTCGAAGAGACAACCAGTCACTGTTGATATTTTCACCCCACCATTTTGCAATATCACCAAGATAACCAGAATAACTATTCATCCAGTTAATTGAAGGATAATGTCTAGAATAAGCAAGTTTTGCATCCAAAGCCCAGAATGTTTTGATAAATCTCATTGTGTGTGTTGTTACTGGCTCAGTAAAGTCTCCACCTGATGGAGAAACAGCACCAACTAGAGTAACTGAACCATCACGATCAGGACTTCCAATAGCTTTAACACGACCTGCTCTTTCGTAAAATTCTGCTAATCTAGATGCAAGATATGATGGATAACCTTCTTCTGCTGGCATTTCTTCTAATCTTCCACTCATTTCTCTAAGTGACTCTGCCCATCTACTAGTAGAATCTGCTACAAGTACAACATCATAACCCATATCTCTATAATATTCAGCAATTGTTACACCAGTGTAGATACTTGCTTCTCTTGCAGCTACTGGCATATTACTTGTGTTTGCAACCAAAACTGTTCTATCCATAAGTGGTTTGCCACTGCGTGGATCTTTGAGATGTGGAAATTCAACAAGTACTTCAGTCATTTCGTTTCCTCTTTCACCACATCCGATGTAAACTACAACTTGTGAATCCGCCCATTTTGCAATTTGATGTAGTGTAACTGTTTTTCCGGTTCCAAATGCACCTGGAATAGAACCAGTACCACCTTTTGCGATTGGGAAAAATGTATCAATAACACGTTGTCCTGTTATAAGCGGAACTGTTGGATCGTATCTGTTTTGGTATGGACGTGGTTTTCTAACAGGCCATCTATGATACATTTTAAGAGGGATTTTTTCTCCATCTTTTTCAGTAGTAGCTAGTACAGTTTCTAGATTATAATCTCCTTCACTTACTATATTTGAGATCTTTCCACCAAGATGATCCGGTGGAACCATAATAGAGTGAATAATAAGGTCAGTCTCTTGAACAGTTCCAATGACATTTCCTGCAGCAACATTATCACCATTACTAACAGTTGGTACAAAATGATATTTTTTTGTCATATCTACGGGAGTTGTTGTAATGCCTTTGCCAATAAATGAGCCAGAAACTTTTGATAATTCTTTTAATGGTCTTTGGATTCCATCATAAATTTGTCCAATAATACCTGGACCTAATAGAACACTAAGTGGGTTTCCTGTACCAACAACTGGTTCACCAGGTTTTAGTCCACTTGTGGATTCATAAACTTGAATAAATGCAACATCGCCTGTTAGACGAATAACTTCACCAACTAATTTTGAGTTACCAACAACTACAGTCTCATACATTTTTGCATCAGACATTCCATCAGCCTTAACTGCTGGACCGCTTACCCAAACAATTCTACCTTTAGCTGCCATATCAATTACCTACCCCGAATTTGGTGGCAATTTCTTTCCTTATTAAAGGCTTCAGACGTTGAATTCTTGCATCAAGAGTATTATCAAATTTCATTGCACCATCTTTTGATTTTACTACAACACCACCTAGACAATCAATTGTTTCAGGAGATAGTTCTGCACCAGGATATTTAGATAATAAAGATTGTACTAGAACTTTATCTTTGGAATTGGTACTAACTATTACTTTAGTTGTAGATAAAATTTTAGTGGATTCATCCAATAGAGTTTTCATTAAATTAGAATAATCATCACTGCGGGCTGCATTTGCAATTTGATCTAGTGCTTTTGTGAAAACTTTGTCGATTGCTATTTCTAATGTTAAAAGTTGTTTATTTCTCACCTCAAGGTCAGAGCTCCCAATAATCTGTTTTTCGATCTTATCTGCTTCTTTTTTACCATCTGAAATAATTTTATCAAATTCTTGTTCAAGTTTAGGAATTGAATTATCTAGTGTTTGTTTAGCGTCGGAAAATGAATTTTCGAGGTTTACAAGGATTTCTTTTTCTGTTTTTTCTAGAATTTTATCAATAGATTTAGCTAATAAAGAATCAGTCAATATGAGGCATAAATTAATTATTAGATTTTAATGTTGTGAAGTTAATGAAATATTTTTAGTCTTATTTACTATTAGTAATTTGTGAAGATCTATTGGAATTATTGATTTACACGTAGAAAGATATTAAAATGTAGTAATAGTCTTGGAAAACGTGACTGTTGCAGAACTTCTAATTGGAAGTGTTATACTTCCAAGAATTGAATCACCAAAAGCAATATCACGTCTTGCAGAATTTGAATGGTTTCATAAATTGGATATGCAAAATGAGACTCTAACTCCTGAAGTTGACGATCTTCTTCTTAGAGCACAAAAAGTACATCAATTCATTGAAGAAATAATCAAAGGATTAGGAATTCCTCTACGGGTTGGAATAATGGAGATCCTTTTCAAAGGTACTGTGTTTAAAAAGAAAAAATATGAGATTGATGAAATCGAGAATATGATTACTGATCTGGAGAAAACTCCAGATATAATTAGTAAAGCAGCAACAATGTTGGAAGAAAATGCAAATATCAATCGCGCCTTAGAAGAATACAGAACATTAAAGGATACATTAAAAGTTGCAAACAAGTTGAATGTAAATCTAAGTAATTTTGGTCTAATGAATCATTTTTACACCAATTTATTTGTGATTAATTCTTCTGATTATGGTGAAATTGAACGAACATTGGAGAATACACCAATTTTTAAATATGATTTAGAATCGAAAGAAAAATTAGCCATCATAATAATATCGGATTCAGATGATTCAGTTAAAATTCTCAAAATAATGCGATCTTTTAATTCTAATCCTTTTAGCATTCCTAAAGGATTTCCGCAGATTCCAAGTGAAGCATACTCTTTGGCAGAATCAAAAATAAAAGAGCTTTCAGATAAACAGAAATTAATCTCAAAAGAAATTTCTGCCATTACACGCAAAGTTCGCGGTGAAATTCTAGCAATACATGAAAATGCTTTTGTAGTAAAAGAAGTTCTTGAAACATTACGTAAGCCAGGTGGTACTAAAAATTTTGCAGTTATACAAGGGTTTATTCCAAAAAAAATGGAAAAAAAATTCAAACAAATAACTAACCAATGGACATCAATAACTGAAGAAATAAAAGATCAAGAAATTTCTACAGAACCCCCTACTCATTTAGACAATCCCAGATGGGTTAAAACATTTGAAGTAATTACTGATAGTCAAGGTATTCCTAAACGAGGAGAATTTGATCCAACATGGATGATTGCACTTATGTGGCCTATCTTTTATGGATTAATGTTTGCAGATTTAGGTCATGGATTATTACTAATGGGATTAGGTCTCTTATTCAAGTTCAAAGGCCAAGGAAACCTTTCAAGATGGGGAATGTTGTTGGCTATATCTGGTGGTGCAGGTGCGATTGCAGGAATTTTTCAGGGTGAAGTATTTGGTTTTCATATAGAACACTTTGTAGTGTTTGAATCCTTGTTGCATGAAGGAGGCCCACTTCATTCAATTGATTGGTTGATAGGAGTTATCAGTGTAGCAGAGCTAACATTTGAACAAGTAATCATGATTCTTAAAGTATCAATTTTCTTAGGAGTTATTCATTTAGGATGGGCTTTCATTCTACGTATCCATAATTATTGGAGAACAGGTGACAAAGAAACAATGATTTTTGAAGCTATTCCCAATTTATTCATGTGGTTAGGAGTGTTTGCAGTAATGATGGGAGCAATAGGTTCTGGATATGATGTCATGAATATGTATTCTAAAATTCATACAGAGGCGGTTCCATGGATTACTGTAATTGTTGGAGATTGGGCAGTTGTTTGGTTAGTTGTCAGAATTGCAGTGATTGTCATAATTGCATCTATGGCAATGATGATAGTTGGTGGACTAAAACATAACAAAAAACACCCAGATGCTGGAGGAGATTTAGTAAGTGTGATAATGGAAGTTTTCCTTGGAAAATCAATTGAATGTTTAGCACATACTATCAGTTATGCTCGAATAGGAATTATGCTACTAGTCCATGCAGCATTGTTACTTACTGTTAACAAAGCCTATGAATCTATGGGGGGACTTGATTCTCCAACTTCACTTGTACTTATTGTCGGTGGACAAATAGGAATTATGATGATTGAAGGTTTGATTGTTTACATTCAATCTCTCAGACTTCACCTTTACGAATTCTTTACAAAATGGTATAATGGAGGTTCACAGCCATTTAAACAACTAGTTCCAGAGATGGTCTATAATTCATTTTCGTGGAAGAATAAAAAATAACAAAATTTCTATAAGTTAACAAATAATACCAAGTGTAAATTACACTGAACATGTCAAAAGAATTTGTAATAACACTTGTTCCAGCGCTTATTATGCTTGGGTTTGCTATTTTTGCAATAATAAAAATCAGTTCTTAGTTTTTTCTAGTTTTATGTAACCAAAAAATTCAACCATGGTTTAGAATACAAAATTAATTGTTTTCTATTGGTAGATCTAATTTATTTCCCCATTCTCCCCATGAGCCTAGATATACACGCACGTTTTCAAACCCAAGTTTTTTTAATATAAGAAAGGTGTTAGCAGCACGATATGCTCCTTGACAATAAGTTACAATTTCAGAGTTTTTCGGGATATCATATAATTTTGATAATTCCTCATCATTTTTGAAAGTTCCATCTTCATTGAGATTAAGATTCCAATCTATGTTTATAGCGTGTGGAATATGACCTGCTTGAGCTGCTCGGATTACATTTCCATTGAATTCACCTGGTGATCTTGCATCAAGTATTTTGAGATGATTGAGATTGTCATTTAGATATTCAAATCCAGAAATAATTTCTGGAGTAATTTTTCCAGAAAATTTAGTAGGTTTGAAACCATTTGATTTTGTTTCTAGTGGAAGATTTTCTTGTTTCCATTTTTTCATTCCTCCATCTAATATAGATACATCTGGATGTGAAAAATACATCAACATCCAAACACCTCTTGCAGCTAGCATACCAGAGATCTCATCATAAAATACAACTTTTTTTTCTGGTGTAATTCCAACAAATGAAAAAAGCATTTCAGTTTGTCTGTTAAAATTTTCAATTCCTTCCTTAGTTGTATCAATCCAATGAAATGCAAACAAATCCAGATTTACAGCTCCAGGAATATGACCTTCTGAGTATTCCTTGAAAGAACGTGTATCAATTATTACAATATTAGAATCACTTAGGATTGAATTAAGATTTGTTGTAGAAATTATCATAATCTAAGAAAATATAACAGATGTAAATTTATTTGGTTTGAATAATATAAAAAGAAAAGAAAAAGGATTTTTCCTTATTCGTTAACGTATGCTCTTTCTCCGTGCTGTGCCAAATCAAGACCAATCTCCTCTTCTTTAGGAGTGACTCTGATTCCACCAGGCCAAACGGCATCCATTATTTTGAGGATTACAATGCTAACACCAAATGCCCAGCCTATCGATATAGCTGCAGCTATGATGTTAATTGCTTGCTGTTCCATTCCTTCTGCTGTACCAGTCCATGCACCAATACCGACACCGGTATCCCAAATGTGTGGACTAGCTAATGTACCAGTCAAAACTGCACCTGTGAGACCACCCATTCCGTGTACTCCCCATACATCTAATGCGTCATCCCATTTGCGTGCGTTCTTGAATGATACAGCTGCATAACAAACTGTTCCAGCTGCAATTCCGATTATAATCGAAGCCATTGGACCAACAAAACCTGAAGCTGGAGTGATTGCGACCAATCCTGCTACTGCACCTGATGCAGCTCCTACAATACTTGGTTTTCCTGTATGTGCCCATGACATCAAGACCCAAGTGATAGCAGCCATACCTGTTGCTGTATTTGTAACAGTCCATGCGCTTACAGTGACGCCGTCTACCATTACTTGACTTCCTGCGTTAAAACCAAACCATCCAAACCAGAGCAATGATGCTCCGAGTACTACCATTGGTATGTTGTGTGGTTCCATTGGTACCTTACCAAATCCAAGTCTTCTACCAAGGACTAAGGCACCTGCTAATGCAGTGAATCCTGAAGTAATGTGTACAACAGTACCACCAGCAAAGTCTAAACCAAATGATGGAGACAAATCGGGATTAAGATCTATTGCGCCTCCTCCAATGTAACCACCGCCCCAAACCCAGTGTGCAACTGGATCGTAAACGAAGGTAGCCCATAGGAGAATGAAGATTATTAATGCGCTGAACTTAATTCTGTCAATTAATCCACCAATGATTAGAGCTGGTGTAATAATTGCGAATGTTGCCTGGAACATTGCGAATAATTGGTGAGGTATAGTATTAGGCCAACCCTGACCACAAACGTCTCCCTCTACCATTGCATTCATTTGGTAAGCCCCTGACCATGTATCTGCACATGGACCTGGTGAACCTAATGGTGCATAATGAGAAACGTCATTGAAGCCAGCATATTGAAGTGAGCCCATGAACATGTTTGCATCACTATCAATTGGACCAAATGCTAAAGAGTATCCCCATAGGACCCACTGTACTGATATCAGACCCATAATAATTAGGGTCATACCTAGTACGTTGACGGCGTTCTTTGATCTAGATAAACCAGCATAAAAGAAGCCGACTCCGGGTGTCATGAGAAGTACCATTGAAGTAGCTGATAACATCCATGCTGTATCACCTGTATCAATTTTACAGGGCAACATGGCGCCTTCGCCACTATCGTACCAACATTCTTTAGGATTACCAGTGTAAATTCCACTAGTTCCTGCAACGTATCCGTCCATACCATCATTAACATTTTGTGCAAATGCTTGTGACATTGCACCTATTGCTGTAATGGCTACTGCGGCCACAAGTAATAGAGCATACTTGTGGTTCCTAGAATTCATTAAATTAATCGACGTTGGAAATTATTTAAGGGTTAAAGATACAAAAATTGGTAAAAATGTAAATTATTATATTTTAGGTTATTCTGATATTATCATAGAAAATGAAAATAATGTCATGTGGTGATTAAATAAAGATGGGATCAAATACAAAACTCTCCATTTTTGATACATTTAAGATAAAAGGAGAACTTACAGGAGAAGCTAATAGACAACGAGCAATTATCACAATATTGGCTAGTAATGCTAATCCAACAGAAAGAACCAGAACAGGGATTTCTCAAACTATTGCAAAGAGACATGGCATTGCCTGGAAAAATATCTATTCCGGGATTTTTCGAGATCTAGATGAAATTTTGATTCCTTTGGAAATTGCTGAAGAAGCTGGAAGATTACCTCTAAAACGTGGTCCAAAAGCGCTTCAAGAAAAGGGAATTCCATATTATCATCTAACAAAAAAAGGAGTACTTGTTGCGTTATCGATAAGCGAGGTCAAAGATAGAGAAAAGTTACTGGAAAAAATTTTTTCACAATCAGATTCAAAGGAAAAAGAATATGAGAGAATCATTAAAAGTCTATCAAATGCTAGTCCAAAATTTACATATTCAATTTTTCAAAAATATGTCAAAGCATTTTGTGATAATAAAATCAAAGATTTACTCCCATTTGATCTCTCAAAACTTAAGGATATTTCTGACGAGTCTTTAATAATTCAAAAGGAGATTTTGGAGGTTTTTTTGAAACTATCAAAGCAAGATAAGGAAGAAGCAATTAGATTTCTCAATGAAATTACTTAGAATATCATGTTTTTAGAAGAGAACGCCAAACATTAAAATCGGTTATCTGCTGAGATTTATCTAAATGGGTGGATCAAAAAATGTCTATGCCTCTGTAAAATCATATAGTAAACGAGGTAAATTATTAAAAAGATCTGATTTTCAAACACTAGCAGAATCAAGAGATCTTGATGAATTAATGACTAGGATCAAAAATACAATTTATGGCGATTCTATAATAGAGGTACAAAAACCATATACATCACAAGGTATTGAATCGGCTCTAAGAAGTCATCTAGCAGATACACATTATTCCATTGCAAAATCAGTAGGTAATTCTGGTGTTTTAGACGCATATTATATGAAATTCATTGTTTCTAATTTGAAAACAATTCTGAAAGGAAAAGTGTTAGGAAAGTCCCAAGAAGAAATTGAAACTCACATAAATCTTCATGCTGAGGAATTAATCAAACAAAGAGATATTGTCATTAAGGCATTAGTTGCAAAAGATCTTGAAGAAGCAGTTGCAAGCTTGAGTTCAGTAGAGTTTAGTGAGGAGATCGTAAAGGCAGTAGCATTATACAATGATAAAAAAAATCTCCAAATTTTTGATACATATTTTGATAAAATTTTATATCAACATTTAGCTAGTTCAATGAAAAGTTATGCAGATAATGATGCAACCAAAGTGGTTGGAATGGATGTTGATTTTTACAATATTCTAAGTGTAATTAGAGGAAAATTCTGGGGATTGCAGGAAGAACAAATTCAAGACTTGATTGTTCCTCAAACTCCAACTGCCAGAGATCTACTTGGAAAAATGATAGCAGCTCCAACAATAAGAGATGCATTCAATGAATTGTCCAATACAAAATACAAAAGTTTGATCCCTCAGACTGAAAATGAATTAGATGCAATTGCTGAATTTGAAAGAGCCTTTGAAATGGCAATTTACCAAACAGCATTAAGATCTTTTACGAAAATGTTTAGCTTTGCAACAATTGTAGGGATTACTAAATTAACTACATTTGAAGTCAGAAATTTGGCAGCCATTGCATTTGCAGTTGAACAAAAAATACCAACAGAAATTACCATGTCAAAGTTAATTCTGGAAGAAGAATAAAATTCTAAAAAATGATCAGATTTCCAAAGAAAAAAACTAAAATTTCTACAGAGATTGTGACTAAGACAATTTGGATTAGTACATTTTTGGCTATGATTCTGTCATTACCTCCATTGGGATTATTTCTTGGAATTTATTTTCTAACAGGAAATCTCATAATAGGTGCAATTGTAGGTTTTGGAGTTCATTTTGTCATATTAGTATTTTCAAGTAAAATTTCAAAATTTCTGATTAATATTATGAGTTAGTCTATAAGATGGATTGTTAAGTGATTTATCATCATGATGGGCGATAGAGATTTCCGAAGTATAGTAAAAAATGCAGTAGACTCTATTGGAAGGGAATTAGAAATTGAAATTGATGCAAAGGATATCAAAACTATTCATCTCAAAGAAGTAGTTCAATGTCTAAGACGCTCATATTATGATAGAGTAGATTCCAAAGAAGTTGAAAGGAGAGGTTTCAATGATCTTCTTTCTGGTATGCTTCGAAAGTTACAATACGGTAGCAACCCAAAAGAATTTGCAATTGACGATATCAAACTAAGAGGACAGGTAGATATGATGGTAGATGATTCCATTATTTTATTTAGACCTGCTAATACTAATATAGAAACACCTCTAGCAAATGATCTACTTTACCTTAATGCTTGCATGTGGATTTATGATAAAAAAGATGGAATAATTATTTACATTACTGGAAATAAGGAAGAAATTATGTTTTCACTAACGCGAGATAAAAAAATGTTTGAAGAAGTTATTAGAAGAGTCAGAGTCCTAAGTGATCTTCTTAAAGAACAAAAAACACCAATTTTAGAGCCGTCTAATGATTGCACTGATTGTCAATACTATCAAAGATGCTTTATCACAAAGAAAAATACCAAACAGGTGTCATTATCTGAAATGTTAGGTCTAAGCAAAGACGAGTAAGATAAATGAAAAATATTGTAAAGGAATAATTTCCTTTGATTAATCTAGTGGTTCTGGATGTCCTTTACCACGAAGTGCAAAACACACAACTGCTAGTGCAATTGCTACTCCTATTGCTGAGCCATATGCGGCTATTCCTGCTTCTGCCATTTGATAAAAACCCACTTCTTGGGCTTTTATAATTTTGTCAATATTTTTCCCCTAAAAACAAATTATCATAATTTTTGATTTTTATGATACAATAACCAAATAGTGCTATTTTTACCTATTTTACAAACTCAAAATGAAGTTCATTTTCTTGTCCACTAGTCATTGAGCTTTGATTAAAGAAAACATCTCCACTAACTCGCCATTTTGCAGTATTACTTTCAAGGGCAGACCACAATTCAGGGGTATTGCCGGTATTTTTCAATACTATTTTGTCTTTTAGAAGAATTGAGTTTTTACCAAGAAGTACATAATAGTCAGAACCAAATTCTACCATTCCTTCTGGTCTACTACCAATTTGACCGCCTGAAATTTGTTTTTCGTTAGAATATCCAGTTTCAAATAGCTGGTAATCCATAACTTGTACAAGTATAGAACTTGGGTTAGGATTACTAAGTTTGAATGTTATCTCGATCCTAACATCTCTCTTGGTGACTTCAATTATTGAAATATCAGCTAGTTCAACAGATATTGGTTGTATTTGTGGGACTTGTGATATTTCTTTAGTGATATCTTTTTCTGATGTATGACTAGATGAACCAGATAAAAGAATTACACCCAAAGCTGCAGCTAATGCAATGATTGCCACAAGAACAAAGATTTTAGAATTCACTAGATTGACTCATTTTTTAGATATCTTAAATGTTGAGATAGTTCTTATAATATTAAAGAGTAAAATTAATCATGCAGTATTTTCAAGCTGTACAACAAGGAAAACAAAGAGCTAGCAAATCACAAATGAAAATGTTTGAAGTTGCAGGATTTGGAATGTTAACATTAACTACAAAAAAAATTGATGGTAAGTTTCATCCAGTTGGAGAAGAGGATTTTGTTGCAGTAATTAATTCACCTGATGGATATGTCGCCATATTAGCAGATAAAGATGGATTTACAAAGGCTCAATCAAAGTCACTAGAAAAAAAAGAGGCATTGTCAATTTATAAGAAATTAAGAGAGTCTGGAATTCCTGAATACCCTGAAAAAGATATTCAGATTTGGTCAGAGCGACGTCCAACTGTACAAAACGAAATTTCTGAGTAATTATTTTGATGGTAGAACTATTTCAGTTCCTACATCTACACCTTTGATTGCTTTTTCAAGTGTTTTGATATCAGCTTTTAGTATTCGTGTCTTTATTTTAGAGCGTTCAATAATTTTTAGAGCTACTATATCCATCAAATCATAACCTCCTGCAAGAGAATCTTCATGAACAAGCATATTTTTTAAATTCTTGAGTTCAATTCGTTTAAATTTTTTTGCATTTTTGAATTTGTTAGGATCCCTATCATAAACACCATCAACATCTGTAGCATTGAGAAATTGTTCTGCATTGATTTTTTCAGCGATAAGGGCTGCAGTTCCATTAGTACTTTGTCCAGGATGTAAACCACCTGTAACAACAATCAAACCATCATCTACTGCATGTCTTACTTCTTGTAATGTTGTTGGCGGATGAGAATATGCTTTATTTTTTAGAGCATAAATCAAGAGTTTTGCATTTAGTCTAGAGATTTCTATTCCAAGTTCATCCAGTGTAGACTCGTCAGCTCCTGAAGATCTTGCATGAGCAATGTAATGTCTGGCAATATTTCCACCACCTGCAATAATTATTGGTTGACATATCTTACTAATCTTGACTAGAAATGAGGCATAATCCTTTAGCATTTTTGCATTATCCATACCAAAAATTCGTCCTGAAAGTTTGATGACGATTCTTTTTTTCATTATTTTAAACCACCAAGGATTGATTTTGCGGCAATTTCAACTTTTTTTCTGTTCTTTTGATGTGTGTATATTCTAAGAATATTCATAAAACCAGATATTGCTGAAACTACAGGAATTTGTGATATAGGCATCTCTTGGGCAGTTGACTTGCCATTCTCATTTGTAATCAAAATGATATATTTTGATTCATTTTTTGATGGCGCAAGTGGAATTGATGGAGTAACAGAGCTATCAACAAAAATTTCACTTTCATCAACTTTAGATTTTTTTGATATGGACGTTCTTAGTTCGTTAGTTCTAGCTTTTCCCAAATTAGTTCTACTAGTTAAAATTCGTTCAAATACACATTTTAACAATTTTCTGTTTTGATAATCTTCGGCAAATTGTCTAGCACGTTTTAGTTTAGATGATTTTGATGAAATAAGTGTGGATAGTACGTATTCATCTGTAAGTTTTACATATTCATTAATGTTAAAAGAGGTAAAACCAAACTCATCATCAGATAATCGTAATGCCTCTAAAAGCATAACTTCTGCGGCTCTTACTGTTTTATGGAAATACACTGCCTTGAACATTTGATAACGGGAATGCATCATAGATTCAAAAGAATATAGTGCTGATCTTTCTAGAGCAAGTTTTTTCTGATGTACGTCTAGGGATTGTGTTATTCTTTTGTGATCAATTTGTGCATGTTCTGCACCAGTAAAGTAACCATCCCTTAGCAAGTAATCCATCATATCAGCACTTAATGCTCCTGAAATGATTTCATTCATGTATTGTAATTTCGAATCACCAAAAGCTACTTTTGTAATGAGTTTTTTGTCATATCCATTTTTTGACAAGCTATCACCAATTTCAGATTTCAAGATAATTTCTTTACCAAAATCTTCATGTGATAATTTCTTTTGTTGTATAATCTCCTCAAAAAGATGTGAAAAAGGTCCATGACCTATATCATGTAAAAGTCCTGCGAGTCTCAAAATTTGTATATCATATGATTTCAAAATTCCTTTTTCATTTAAAGCCTGACCAGCTTGACTTGCAATATGCATAACACCCAAAGAATGCTCAAATCTGGTATGTTGTGCTGCAGGATATGTTAAATGAGCACCAGAAAGTTGGCGTATTCGTCTTAGTCTTTGAAAGATAGGAGTATCAATTATTTTTAGTTCATGATCATAAACGCGAATAAAATCATGTATTGGATCAACTATGTCTAGATAATTTTTTTTCATATGCCTATTTTCTTTGTAAATGCTTCCAAAATATCTTTATGAATTTCTTGTTTTGATTTTGATGCATCAATAATTTTCCAATGTTGATTCTTTGCAGTACTTCTATAAATTTTCGATATTTTTCTCAGGAATTCTTGATTTTTTTCAAATTTATCTCTCTTAGTTTTTTTTCTATGAAATGATTCTCTTTGAGTTACGTCTAGTAAAATTACAAGATCAGCCTTTGGAAGTCCGGCATCCAGATTTTCTAACCATTCACGTTTCATTCCGTTTGCTAAACCATAGATTAGATTAGATTGGTAGTAGCGATTCATTATCAAAACAGAATTTTTTGATTGGGCTGCTAAAATTTCATTTAATTTCTCCCACCTATTTGCAGCTAAAAGACAGTGAATTACTTGAGGAGGAAATTTTCTTTTACCATTAAGATATTTTGCAATTTCTTTTCCAATAGGTGTCTTATAATCAGGAAAGCTAAAGGTAGCAGTCTTGATTTTTCTGTGTTTTAATGCTTTTGCCAATAATGCAGTTTGAGTTTTCTTTCCTGCTTGGTCTCCACCCTCAATAACAATTATCATAAGTTACAAAACCAGAGAAATTAATTGATTAAAAATCTATCAAGGTTTATAACCAAAAATTAAGCACGTATCTCAAAATGGGACTAGTAAAATCAATGGCAAAAGAAATGATGAAAGAGATTGGGAACAAATCAAGAGAATTTTATGAGTTTGTTTTACCGCCTGTAGATATGTATCTAGATAATGAAAAATTAACATTATTAATTGACCTGCCAGGATTTACAAAAAAAGACATCAAATTATCACTTGATGAAAATATCCTCTCCATTCAGGCACGTAAAGAAATTTCTGAGGAAAAAAATCATAATATCATCTGCAATCAAAGACCAAACATCATAGATAAGAAAATAAAACTACCAATTGATCTTAGAGAAACAGAAGTAAGTTCTGCAAAATATGAACATGGTGTGTTAACAATTACAATTCCTGTTAAAAAACATGGAAAAGATATTTCAATAGAATAATCAATGCTTTCTAAAAATTGTAAAGACACTCATTATTATCAGAGAAGATATCATTCCAGTAACTCCTAGTGATTCATTAGATGCATACAAAACAGTAGAACCTACAAAGATTGCAGATGAAAGAATACTTCCAGAAAGTAAAATATTAGATTTCGGTTTAGCATTTAAGAATTGAAGTGATCTGTTTTCATCAATAAATTTTTTGAGTTCTGGTGCAATTGAGATAGTAGCATCAATTGATTTTGCAAATCTTTGAAAAGAATATTTTATCTCTTCAATATATGCATCTTTGATCAAATGTTCTTCTTCCAAAATTTCTCTTAATACTTTAACAAATTTAAAATCAACCTTATGTGTTTTGTAAATTCCTTCTATGATTGATGCCATTCTCATGTATAACGCTAGATTCTTTGGAAGAACAAATGGGAATTTACTCATTGTCTTGTTTGCAAGTTCCATCAAACTTTGTACTTCCATTTCGTCTGGCTTTTTTCCATGCATCGCACGAACAGCCAACTCTATTCCTTTCTCAATTACTGATCGGTTAAAATCAGGAGTTAGCATTCCAAGGTCAGCCATTGCATTCACGGTTCTTGGAGGATCTTTCTCAACTAAGGCAAGATAAAGTCTGATTAGTCTTAGTCTAGTTTCATTATCTAATCGTCCAACCATTCCATAGTCATAAAGAATGAGTTTTCCATCGTCAGTTACTGAAATGTTTCCAGGATGAGGATCTGCGTGAAATAATGAATGGCGCAAAAGCATGGTGAAAAAGACCTTGTGAACATCAACTACTAGTTTCTGCCTGTCAATTCCCTTCTCATCAAGGGCCTCTATATTGGTGATTTTGATACCAGGAATGTATTCCATAGTAAGCACATTTTTTGAAGAATAATCATCATAAACTAAGGGAATTATTATGTTGCTTTTTTTCATATCATGTTTGATTTTTTTGAGATTTGCTGATTCGATGGTGTAATCCATTTCCTCATGAATTGTTTCAATAAATTGGGAAAGCATCGTTCTTGCAGAAAAACGCAGGTTTGGATCTACAAATCTTAATGCCATTGGAAGAATTTTTTTTAAGACCCTGAGATCCTCTTCAACAACTTTTTCAATCCCGGGTCTTTTTACTTTAACAACAATTTCTTGGCCAGAGATTCTTCCACGATAAACCTGACCTAAAGATGCGCCAGAAAGAGGATTTGGATCCAGGCTATCAAATTTTTCATTAATTGGTCCTATGTCATTTTCTATTATGGGTTTTACCTGATCAAATGGAGCTGATGGAACATTGTCTTGCAGTTTAGCAAGTTCTTCCAAGTATGGTTGTGGCAAAATATCAGCTCGTGATGAAAGCCATTGTCCTAATTTTATGTAAACAGGTCCTAATGAAATGAAAGTGTTTAGAACTTTACGTGCATTCTTACGATATTTTTCTAAATCAACATCTTTGCCCTCTTTTTTTACCCATTTTCTTCTATCTTTTCGTAGTGCCAAAATTGAAGGAAGTAGTTTAACAAATATTTTAATTGTTCTTGCAGTAGACATGTTTACTTTAAATAATTTCTAATTTTTTTAGTTGCAACATATCCAACATATCCTGCAATAATAGAAGAGAGAAGTGTAGCTGTTACAGTGGATTTTTTTGATTTGTTATTATTTAGAAATTTTTTTGCAATTTCTAAACCACCTATAACTGAACATGCTAATCCAATCAGAACTTCTGGAGCATCATAAATTAAATGACCAATCGGATCTTTTCTAGGATCAATTCTATCAGTATGAACTAGAAATTTATCATCGTACTCTCGAATGTGTAAATTGCCATATCGAAATTGTTTTTTTGCACCATTTTTTTGTCCCAATGTAGTTTCTTTTGCTTCTTCAAGCATAAATTCCCGTAATTCCTTTGGTACTTCAATTTCATCTCTTGGCATGAACGCAAGATCCATTATTTGCTTATAATCTTAGCCATGATAAAAATAGAAAATTAGTATCTTTTTCATGCTTGTTTATCAAGAATTTATTTTTTAGATTTTGGTTCTTTTCTATGTATTTGAATTTAGGAATTACAAAAAAGATTCAGAGAAGTGGTGTTGTTATGAATCCTACTATACATCCTGCTAGAAAGAGAAATGTACTTTTTGCCATACCTGATTCATACTGTCTCAACATAATCATATAACAATAATGCAAATATCCCAAAATAGGGAATCAGAAATCAAATGACATTATGGCTTTGATTCTGTCGTAGAGAGTTTCTTTATTACTTGTTCAAGTTCTGCTTTGTTATCATTAATTACACGTTTTAGTACTTCAATCTCTTGGTTTAGTTGTTCTAAATGGACATCAGAGTTGACCATCTTAGCTTCTAATTCAGAAAGTAATTGTTGATTATATTGATTAATTTTTTCTAGTTCTTCTTTGTAGTTTTGCAATTTTTCATATGGATTAGATTTTTCAATAATTTGAACATAGTTCTGATTAGTAAGATAACCAAAAGAAATTACAACAGTTCCTATAACCAATACAGTAATCAATACAATAATAGCTAATCTCATTTTTAATCAGTTTTAGTTTTTTACTATTTCTAATTTAAAATTTGATTCTTAGCTAGCCTGAATTTTTGATTTTTTACGCCTACGAATCATATAGACTCCTATTGCTACTGCTATCACTATTGGAATAATGATTAGTTGTAAATCATTTCCAGATTCAGTTTTTGGTGGTTCTGCTACAGATATTGTGGCATCCTGTTTAAGAAATATCTCGTCTCTAACACTATCTTTGTATCTTACAGTAAGTTTGATATCATGTTCTCCATATCGTGGTTCACCATCAAATTCTAGCGGAATGTTAAATGGAACTGGAGAATCAGTTTCTACTTCATCAATAAATTGAGTTTGTTTTTTGATATTTGAATCACCTAATGGCTCAAGAGTTACAAAACCAAACAAGGCATTTTCATTTCCTTCGTTAATTATTTCTCCAACAACCATTTGTGTACCAGATAATTCAATTACTCCAATATCATATATGGTAAGATCAATCAAACCTTTAATGTAAAAATCGACAATTTTAGAGATAATTTGCAGATCACCATGTGCATTATAGTAGCTAATAGACAATGGAATTCGTAAAGTATCTTCTTTGAGATTTTCCGGGACATATACTGTAGCGGTGAGATATCTAGAAGATTTAGGTTCAATATTTCCAACATCCCAATTAGATTCTAAAATTACCACATTTTCTACATTGGTAGTTGATGAAGAAGTTGATGCAAGTTCTGTTTGAGTATTTGTAGCTACAATATCTACACTGGAAATTGGTGCAGTTCCATCATTTGAAATCTCAATTACTACATTATTTGATTTCAAAGATGTAAGAAATGGATCTAATGCTTTAACATTGATTATACTGTCTCCAGTAATTTTGAAGTTAAAATCAGAAAAAGCTGTTCTCACTCCAGATTCTCTTAATCTAGAATAATCTACTTTAACAGTACCTGGATATTGTTGAATTCTAATATTTTTATCAATATTAACATAAAATGTCAGGTGGAAATTGTCCCCTGCCAAAGAATTAGAATCGCTATCAGCAATGACTAGTGAGCCAGGACCATCTGCTGAGGAAAATCCAATTGGAAGCGATAGTTGTCCTTTGATTCCAGTGATATCTTGGGTTCCCACATTTGCAAATACTACTGTAAATGGTACATTTTCATCACCAGGATCAATCTCAATTTTCTTATCAATAGTTCCAAAATAGGCATCAAGTAATTTGACATCTCCAAATTCTCTTTCAAATGGAGACTGACCAAAACCGCCTGATTTTATTTGAGCAAATGAATTATCAATAATTGATGGAATGAGAAATAATATCATTAATGAAAATAGAATTTTATAATTTATCATGCTAAAACTCCCATCTCAGACGGTAAATTTCCCTCAAATGCTTTTCCATCTTTAATTGTAATTACTCTATCAACATCTCCAAAATGTTGTCTATCGTGAGTAACAACAATAAATGTTTGATTTAGTTTTTTTGCCATTGATTTCATCAATTGAATTATTTTTTCAGATGTAACAGAATCTAAATTACCAGTTGGTTCATCAGCTAAAACAATCGAAGGGTTGTTTATCAATCCTCTAGCAATTGCTACTCTTTGTGCCTGTCCACCTGAAATTTTATTTGCTCTTTTGTTAATTTGATCATCTAATCCAACTGCTGTTAGTAATTCTCTAGCATTTTTTTCTGCAGAATCATTGGTTTTTGCAATTTCTCTTGGCAATAATACATTTTCAAGAACAGTCAGATCAGTTAAAAGATTTGAGAATTGAAAGATGAATCCCAATTTTTTGTTTCGAAATGATGAGATTTTATCATCTGTTAGATTTGTTGTATCTGTTCCATCAATGAAGACCTTACCATTTGTTGGACGATCTAATAGTCCTATCATGTTAAGTAAAGTGGATTTTCCTGAACCAGAGCTGCCTACAATTAATACAAATTCTCCTTTTTCAATAGAAAATGAGATATTATCTAATGCTTTTACCTTATTTTCATCAGATCCGTAAATTTTACTCAAATTACTAATCTCAAGTACTTTAGACAGTTCTCATCGCCTCCACTGGTAATAGTTTAGTTGCTCGATACGATGGGTATAGTGAAGCAATTATTGCTAAAATAAATGACAATACGGCTGTCTGAATAATTTTTTCCCAATTATAGCTCACTTCTAGTGGGAGGCTATTATTGAATGACATTTTTGTTTCCTTTGCATAAAATGTATAGCCTAATCCTGCTGCGGTTCCAACTCCAGCACCAATTGCGCCAATTATCATTCCTTGAAAAATAAAAATAATTAAAATATCTTTTCTTGTTGCACCTATTGATCTCATTACACCTATTTCTCTAGTTTTTCCATTAACTAACATCATTTGAATTGTAACAATAGCAAATGCTGAGGACATCATTCCAAAATATCCAATCATGTTTATCATTGCAATACCAGATCTAAATCCCGCTAGTTGTTCTTCAGCAGATTCTTCTATTGTTTCTGCAAGAAAATCGTCGTTAGGAAAAGCAGCTAAAAAGAAATTTTTTACATCGCTGGCTTTTGATGGATCGTTTAGTTTTACCATAATTGAACCTGTATCACCATCTCTATTCATTAAATCGCGTAAAGTATCAATGTGAACAACTACACTGTAATCAAAGCCTTGACCGCCAGGTGATTTTGCTATTCCAGTAACTACAAGTCTCTTGATTTGATCTTGTCCATATCTATCAACAATCTTTACTTTTAGACTATCACCGACTTGAGCACCTCCAAGATCTCTTGCAACATTGGAACCTAATACAATAGAATTTCTTGAAAAAACATATTGTCCATCAGATACAGTCTCATGGACAGTAGAAGCTCGAATGTCTCGTAATGGATCAACTCCGACAATAGGAATTCTTGTTTCTTCATGTAATGTGCCAAATTTTGTCATGTTAATTGATGCCGTCGATGACAACCGCGGAGTAGCCGCTTCTACGTATGGAATTCTTTCAAACCAATTAACTAAGGCTTGATCCGATTTATCGATATAATCTTCCTCGTCTGTAATTAGAACATCACCATTTCTATAATTTGAGATATCTCTGACAATTGCATCAAACAACCCCTGAAAAATTACAAAATTAACATGAATTACCAAAATTCCAATTGTCACAGCTAAAACTGCACCAATGAGGCTTCCCTTTTTGTTGAATAGCATTCTTTTTGCTAAACGTAGTCTGTATTCCACAAGAAGATTAGAAATAGTCTGATATTTAATGTATTTTATGTATAATACTAGTATTATAGACAATTTTATATTTTATAAGTAACTTACAAACAGTATGAAGGTAGTTCAGGTGAGAGATTGGACAATTTAGACATCAAAATTCTAAGCAGACTCTTGAATAATTGTAGAGAATCAGATAGACAGATTGGAAAAGAATTAGAGATTTCAGGAGGTGCCATTAGAGCGCGAATTAAAAAAATGCAAGACAGAAAGATAATTGAGAAATTTACCATTAAAGTTGAGCCACCAGTTTTGGGATTTGGTGTTTTGTACATAGTAGTTTCAGGTCAAAACATCAAAGAGATTTTAGAACAAATTAGTTTGGTTGGAGAGCCATTTTTTGTTGTACCATGTGTTGGTGGAATTACAGTTTGTAGTATTGTAGTAAAAGAAAATTTGCAACAAAAAATCATACTTGCAAATAAATTAATGAAAGATGTTAGAATATTATCTATTTTTGAAGCAGAAAATCCAGGATTTAATTCCAATTTAACTAAAACAGATTTAGAAATTTTAAAACTGCTGATAAAAGAGCCAAGACAAAAAATTGAAAAAATATCAAAAGATACAGGATTATCCACAAAAACTGTTACAAGATGTATTGATAAATTACAAGAAAATGACGGTATTCAATTTACAGTAATTTATGATCCAACAAAAATCGAGGATTTTATCCCACATGCCATACTTGCCTGGATTGAGGGGGATCTTAGAGAAACATTAGAAAAGATGAATGATGAGTTTCATGAATCATTTATGCAGATACCGTTTATTGCAAAAAATCAAATTGTGTTATTTATGTATAGTCACGATATATTTGAAATGGATGAATTAACTCAAAGAGTTAGAAATATGGATAATGTAAGGTCTGCAGATCTATTTATTCCAAAAAAGATATCTTTTCCATTAAAATGGTTAGAACAAGCTATTAATGATGCCAAGAAATCATCTACGCTTCATCTTTCATATCAAACAAATTAAATAATAATAAAATGTAGAATTAGGTATGAAAAAGAAAAAGATCTATGAAGGTAAAATTTTAGGTCTAAGTGTTTATGATTTAGTAATTGAGGGTAGAAAAGTCAAACGAGAGATGATAGAACATAGAGGAGCAGCTGCAATGTTAGCATTTGATGAAAATAACAAAGTAATCCTTGTAAAACAACATAGATTTCCTCATGGATATGTGATTGAGATTCCTGCAGGAACGCTAGAAAAAAGAGAAGACCCAAAGAAATGTGCATTTAGAGAATTAGAGGAGGAAACTGGGTATAGAGCTAAAAAAATGACACCGTTAATCACATACTATCCATCCATAGGCTACAACACTGAGGCTATTCACTGCTTTGTAGCCTCAGGACTAAAGAAAATTGCAGATTTGAAGCTAGATGAAGATGAAATATTATCTGTTGTAAAGATAGATTTTGAAAAAGTGATTTCAATGATAAAAAATGGAAAAATTCAGGATTCAAAAACAATTTGTGCAGTATTGACATATGCTGCCAAAAAGAAATTGTATTAATTATTTATTATAAATAGGCTTTACAAGATCTGCAACATCAGCCCAAGATTTTGCAATTCGCTCAAACATATAAACAAGATCAAGAAGATCAATAGGAATTTGTTTTTTATTGCCTATTGTAGTTCTTAGTTTAGAAAGGTTTTCTTGGTATTTTTTATGTAGTGATATAGCTTCTATGGCTAAACGTCTATCAGGTTTGATAAAAGCATCAATAGATTTTTCTGCAAGTACATTAAAATTTTGTACTACAACAAAAATTTTCTTCAGATGCTCATTAGATAAGGAGGAATTGTAAATAAAATTAGCAAGTTCTACTATTGTGTCACCTGCATTTTCTAAAAGATTAGCAGCTACTCTGTAATCTAAAATATCAATATTTTCTAAATTAAATACATTGGCTAATTTTTTATCAACAAGTGTACTCCTGATTAAACGTACTAGAAGAAAATATTGTCTGTTAACTTCAACATCTCTTTTTGATAATGTTTGTAAATTAGATTTATCATCTAAAATTAATCCGTTTGATACATCATCATACATTCCAAGTGCAATAGAACTCATTCTTTTTAGAATTTTTTCTGGATTTAGTGTTGTAGCGTCTAAAAGAAATTGCATGTTAATATTTGAAGCATCTTCTTCAATAATTTCCATACCAACTAATCGTCTCATTGAATTTCGGATTTTTTCTCTATCCTCACCCGGTATGATTAATTTTGAAGTGATTTGTATAATGTCATATCCTAAAAGATAAGCTCCTGTGATGTCAGCTACGATATTTTCGTCTTTAGGTAATGGGTATGAAATTACAAGTTCTTTTGTAGGACGCATTTCTTTGTTTGCAGAAATTGAAATTGTATCTTGCCCAGTTTCTAGCTCAACTTGGCTACCTTTATCTAGATTATTGGCAACTACCCATTCTTTAGGTAATGAAACTAGGATGCTACTACCAATCCTTTGTAGGCGTCGAATGAATTTAGTCAATTTATACTAATATAATTAATTTAAGCCATATTCTTATATTTTATGTAAAATTTAAACTGAAATTAATGGAGGCAACTGCATTTTGTCCTGCACATATTACAGGTTTTTTTAAAGCTTACTTAGAGGAAAATAATCAAAATCCTGAAAAATTAGGTTCTATGGGAGCAGGATTTTCAATTAGAGAAGGAGTTACTACTCATATCAATATTTTACCTAGAATTAATCAAAATTCTAACTTTAAAATTACTACTATAGGCTATCAATCAGATAAGACAGATATTTCAGAATATGTGTTAAATGAATTTCTGAAGCTTGGAAATTTTGAAAATATATTTTTTGATATTCAACATGAGATCACCATACCAGTTGGGTATGGTTTAGGTTCTAGCAGTGCTGTTGCATTGTCATTATCATATGCACTAGATCATGCACTTAAAACAAGATTAGATCAGACAGTTATTGGTCAGATTGCACATAATGCAGAGATAAATTGCAAGACAGGATTAGGTGATGTTTTGGCATCATATCATGGTGGTTTTGAAATAAGAGTTAAACCAGGAGCGCCAGGAATAGGTCAAGTAGAAAAAATCAACACAAAAGATATTTCTATAATTATGATTTGTTTTTCACCAATTTCAACAAATAAGTTCATCAAAGAACGTCTTTCGCAAATTAATGGTCTTGGTGGAAAAATGGTAAACAAATTATTAGAATCAAAGAATTATGAACATTTTCAGGATATGTCTTTGGAATTTGCAAAATATGTACAAGTAATGACTTTGAGAATGGAAAAACTAATTCAAGAATTGGCTTCAAATGGAATAAAATGTGGTGTTGCACTATTTGGTGAAACTGTATTTACAATGATACCAAAAGAAAAAGAAAAGTATGTTCTACAAATTTTAGAAAAATATCCTGAAGGGATAATCATAAAATCAGAATTAGATAATCTGGGAGCAAGAGTACTCAGTAATTAATTGAATGTTAATGTCTTTAATTCCAAAATCTCATCCGAGAGCAAAGTCTCTTTTAATTCGAGAAAAACTTGTTATTGGATTTGATCAGGGATTAGTAGCTAAAGAAGGTCTCTTAGCACATGGTAGAGGAGAAGCTTTTGATTATTTACTTGGTGAAAAAACAAGCAAGACTGCAAAACTAGCAATCAAAGCAGCAGCTGCACAAATTCTTTTGGCAGATTTACCGATAATCTCTGTTAATGGCAATATTGCTGCACTATGTCCAAAAGAAATAGTCAGGCTTGCCAATACATCAAGGGCAAAAATCGAAGTAAACCTGTTTTATGCTAATGAGAAACGAAAACAGAACATCATAAAGACTCTCAAAAAGAGTGGTGCAAAGGAGATTTTAGGTACAAATCGTAATTTATCAACTACATTACCAGGATTATATTCAGCACGAAGAATAGTTGATAAAAATGGGATTTTTGCAGCAGATGTGGTGATTGTTCCATTAGAAGACGGTGATAGAACTATGGCATTAAGAAGATCTGGAAAAATAGTCATAACATTTGATCTAAATCCACTTTCAAGAACTTCACAAACTGCCAACATAACAATAGTGGATAACGTTACACGAGCAATGGATTTGTTAACTATAACATGTAAAAAATTATCAAACAAGAATAAGAAAATACTTGAAAAAATTGTTCATGATTTTAATAACAAAAAAAATCTCTCAGATAATATTATTGAAATTAGAGATAATCTAACAAGGAGGTTACATATTGCATAAATCAGTTTATGACATTATTAAAATGAAAAAAGATGGAAAAAAGATCTCAGCAATTACGAGTTATGATTATACGCTTGCATCATTATGTGATAAATCTGGAATAGACATACTACTTGTTGGAGATAGTGCAGGAATGGTAATGCTTGGTTATGAAAATACTATTCCTGTAACAATGGATCAAATGTGTATGTTTACAGAAGCAGTTAGTAGGGCAAGAAAAAATTCTTTGTTGGTTGTAGATTTACCATTTATGTCATATCAAGCAAGTATTGAAGATGCAATAAAAAATTCAGGGAGATTAATAAAAGCAGGAGCTGATGCAGTGAAACTTGAGGGAGGAATTTCTATGTCAGAAACGATCAGTGCAATTGTAGATGTTGGAATTCCAGTAATGGGTCATATTGGTTTACAACCACAAACAACAATGTTATCAGAAGGATACAAAGTACAAGGAAGAACAAAAGACACTGCAATAAAGCTAATTGAAGATGCAAAAGAGCTTGAAGAGGCAGGTGTATTTAGTATTGCATTAGAAATGATAAGTCATGAAGTTGCACAAATAATTTCTGAAACTATCAGTGTACCTACTATTGGAATTGGTTCAGGTATTGGTTGTAATGGTCAGGTATTAGTTGTACAAGATTTGTTGGGTATGTTTGAAAAAATCAAACCAAGATTTGCAAAAAGATACTTGAATTTATCTGAGGATATTGTAAAAGCACTTGAAAGCTATAAAAATGATATAGAATCAGGCACGTTTCCTGCTCAAGAGAATTGGTTTTCAATGGATGATGATGAGTTTAAAAAATTACGAGAGCAAATTGGTAGCTAAAAAGAAAATTATCAAGAAAAAGAATCACCCTTCATTAGATATTGTAGGTTCTTATGGTGTTGAACTCTCTGAGAGAAAAATTGTTCTTTGTGTTGCAGGAAGTGTTGCAGCATACAAAGCAATTGAGTTAGCAAGATTACTAATGAGACATGGTGCTGATGTGACCTGTGTTACAAGTGATGCAGTTACAAGACTAGTACAGCCAGATTATTTCAAGTGGGCAACTGGAAACGAAGTTATAACAAAATTAACAGGAGAATTAGAACATATCAAATTAGCAGATTATAATCAATCAGATCTTATCATAGTATATCCAGCTACTGCAAATACACTTGGAAAATTAGCTAATGGTATTGATGATACACCAATATCAACGGTTCTTACAGTAGGATTTGGATCAAAGATTCCAATTTTGATGTGTCTTGCTATGCATGCAGCCATGTATGATAATGTAGCTGTAAAAAAGAATGTAGAATTTTTAAAAAATAAAATTGAATTTCTAACACCGCAAATGATTGAAGGAAAAGCAAAAGCATCTGAACCAGAAGATGTTTTAGAGTATGTATTAAGAAAATTTGGATTTTCATCTATTTTAAAAAATAAAAAAGTGTTAATGACTGCGGGGCCAACAATTGAGTATATTGATCCTATTCGTGTAATTACAAATCAAAGTTCAGGAAAAACTGGTGTATTGTTGGCTTCAGAATTAATCTCTTCAGGAGCTAAAGTCACATTAGTTTATGGGCCTGGAATTGAAAAACCACCAAAGGGTGCAAGAATAATTAAAATTTCTACAAGTAAAGAAATGCTCGATGTTGTGAAAAAAGAGATGGGCAAAGAATTTGACATAGTAATAATGGCAGCTGCTGTATCAGATTATACTCCAGAGAATCCTAGTAAAAATAAAATAAAAAGCACCAAAAATAAAATAAAAATTAGCCTCAAGAAAGCACCAAAAATCATTGATCAGATTAAAAAATATCAAAAAAATGTTTTTTTGGTTGGTTTCAAAGCAGAGACAAATCTTTCAAAAAATGAGTTAATTACACTATCTAGGAAAAAAATGAATGAATCAGCTGCAGATATGATCGTTGCAAACGATATAGGTTCAATTAGATATAGAAAAAATCCTGAAAGTAATGAAGTATTAGTCATAGATTCACATAAAGTAATTTCTTCAGGATGGATAAAAAAAGAAAAAATTGCCAAATTTATCAGAAAAGAAATAGAGCAACGACTAAAAACTTAAAATGAAAAAATCTGAAATTAGAAGACTTGTTGCAGAGTATAAAGAAATTAAATTAAAGATAAAAAAAGTACAAAATAAAAAAATATCAGAAAAATTAAAAGAAATTGAACATAAATATTTTCATGAGACAGGAAGAATTATTCAATCTGATTTCAAAGAGATTACATAAAATACATCATAAATTAACAAAGACATGGTGAAATTCAGTCATACGGAATATAAGCAAAGGAATATGAAAATATGGAACGAAATAGCACCACGATACCATAAAAGATGGGCAAGCGTAAGTGAGGGTCCATTTCAGAGTACTTCCAAATTAGTTCAGCTAGTTAATGTAAGTAAAGGCAATAGTGTTTTAGATCTTGCATGTGGTACTGGAGTGGTCACAAAAAAAATTAGAGATAAAGTTGGAAATTCAGGATATGTTGTTGGAGCAGATGCTTCAGTTGCTGCAATTAAAATTGCAAAGAAATGGAATGGATTAAAATCTAATTTAGATTTTGTAAATATTGATGCTGAAAAATTTAGTTTTTCTCATGAATTTGATATAGTAACATGTCAGTATGCATTATTCTTTTTTCCTAATGCACTAAAAGCATTGAAAAACATTAGAAATAGCCTCAAAAAAACGGGAACGCTTGGGATATCTGTTCATGGACACAAAGATAAAGTTCCATTTTTTAGTAATATTTTAGATGCTGTAACAGAATTTATTCCAGATTATGTACCACCCGGTTCACCCAATATGGATAGATTTGGAACAAAAAAGACGTTAGATAATGAAGTTAGAAAGGCTGGATTCTCAAAAATTTCAATAAAAGAGTTTACTTTTAGTTATAGTCCAGGAAAATTTGATGATTATTGGGGAAATTATCTAAAATACATTGCCAAACCACTCAAAGAAAAATTAAATTCTCTAGATACATCTAAAAGAAAAGAATTGAAACAAGCAGTCAAACAAAATACTATTCCACATACTAAAAAAAATGGAGTAATTGTATTTCCTTGGCAAGTTTTAATTTTAACTGCAAAATACTAATTGATGATAAGGAAACAAAATGGACAAAGATACCAAAAAGAAAGAAGAAAAACCAAAAAAATCAGATTTTAAGGCATTCCTAAAGAAAAGAGCCCCAATTTATCTAGGCATAATAGGAATATTTGTAATTTTTATAATTCCAGAATTAACAAAAAGTGATTTACAAAGTAGTTTTCCAGATAATTTAACAGATGATCAAAAACAAATTGTAGAAATTTTAATGTCATATAATGGTCCAAATGAAAAAGGATTAACTGTAATGAATGCTATAATTGAACAAATTGCAGCAGAGTATCCTGATGAAAAAATATATGATGATAAAAGGACAAAAGTGGATCTTGTTGTTTCTAGCACAGATGAATCTACGGAAAATATTTACAAAGTAATTTTGACATTTGAGTCATATAAAGGAAAGATAGAATATGTTTGGAATGTAAACCAAGATACAAAAGAAATTGAGGCTAAAAATCCAACTGCAAAACATGTAATTGATATTGTAAACTATTATGATTAAAATTAGATAGTAATTAGATCTTTTGTAAATTTGTGCAGAATAATTGGTTTGTCTTTTACAATTAAAGAGTCTTCAATTCTAACTCCAAATTTGTTTGGTATGTAGATTCCAGGCTCTACTGTAATTGCCATATTTTCTTTTAGTTTGGTGTCGCTTCCGTATGAAATAGTAGGTAACTCATGGACTTCGAGTCCTATACCATGACCTGTTGAATGAATAAAGTATTTTCCATAGTTTTGCTCTTCAATGTATTTTCTACATGCAAAATCTATATCTTTACAATCAACATTTGCTTTAACAGCTTTCAATCCAAGTTTTTGTGATTCTTTTACAATTTCATAAACTTGTTTTTCTTGAGTAGGTATTTTTCCAATTGCAAATGTTCTTGTTGCATCCGAAACATATCCTTTGTATCTTAATGTAAGATCAACAACTACAAGATCTCCTTTTTTGAATTTTCTATCAGTTACTTGTGCATGTGGTAAAGAACCATTTGGTCCTCCAGCTATAATCAAAGGGTTAAGAGTAGATTTGTATCCAGTATCAAACATTTTTTGCTCCATTGCATATGACATCAAGATTGTTTGTAGTTCGGATTCTTTTTGACCTACTTTCATTTTTTTATAACAAATATCATACATTTCATCAATTATTTTTGAAGCTTTTTTTAGGATACTAATCTCTTTTTCATCTTTGATTATACGAGAATTGTAAAATGGTTCAGTTGATGATTTTATTGTAGGAATGGATTTTTTGAGAGATGTCATTATAGAATAATTCTGGCAATCAGTGCAAACTTTCTTTTTTTTGATTTTATTAGTTAATGAAGAAATCAGACCTATGCCTCGTTCGGCTGTAATTATATCACAGTTTTCAGATTCTTCTTTAACACGACTGACTTCAAGTTCAGGAGCAATTACGGTAGTTTTTCCTCCTTTTTCCAACATTCCAATAGCTTCACCCCAAAATCCAGTCATGTAAAATAAGTTTTCAGGCTCAAATGTGACTAGTATATCACAGTCGATCTTTTGAGCGAATTTGAGAAGATTTTTTCTTCGTTCCTTCACAAAAAAATATCATATCGTTTCTCAATTTATGTATGATGTAAAGTTTGTATAATGGAATTTTGATTTTTATGATTGTGACAGAAGGAAAAAAGAAAGTAGTTGCTCTATTATCTGGTGGTCTAGACAGTCAGCTTGCAGTAAGAATGATGCAAGAACAAGGCTTTGAAGTTTCAGCTGTTGCAATAAAGACTCCTTTTTGTGATTTTGATTGTGGTAGAGGTTGCGGTTTTGAGATTCGAGAAAGAGCAGACGATCTTAATGTCAATCTAAAAACAGTGTATCTAGGTGATGAATACATAGAGATGTTAAAACATCCAAAATATGGAATTGGTGCTGGATTTAATCCATGTATAGATTGCAGAGCTATGATGTTTAACGCTGCAAAAAAACACATGGATGAGATTGGAGCTGAATTTATAATTTCAGGAGAAGTGTTGGGACAAAGACCAATGAGTCAACATGGTCCTGCATTAAGAACTATTGAAAAAGAATCAGGTCTTGTAGGAAAAATTGTTAGACCATTATCTGCAGCATTACTTCCAGAAACAGATCCTGAAAAAAATGGACTGATTAAAAGAGAAAATCTTGGAATGATTAAAGGAAGAACTAGAAGAGCACAACTAGATATGGCAAAAAAATATGGAATTGAAAATCCACCAAATGCAGGTGGTGGATGTCTTTTAACTGATCCAACATTTGGATTACGTGCAAAAGATTTGTTTGCACACACTGAAACTCCTACAATAAATGATATAGATTTGTTAAAGGTTGGAAGACATTTCAGATTCGATGAACAAACTAAATTTGTTGTTGGAAGAAATAAAGATGAAAATGAAATGATAAAGGCAATTGCGTTACCCGGAGATATTTTATTTCAGGCTCGTGATCATATGGGACCAGTTTCAATTTTACGTGGAAAAAATGTAGATGTATACGTGAAATTTGCATCTTCTATTACCTTAAGATATTCAGATGCACCGAAAGGAGAACAAGCATCAATTATTATCAATAAGGATAACACAAAAGAAGAAATTATTGCACAACATGCTGAAGAAGAATCCTACATTAAATTTAGAATTTAGGCATGAAATTTTTTTAAAATTAGTTAAAACTAAGGAAGAGTTTTTGAATGGGTAGATCGCATTTCCCTCAAGGATGCAAAAACAAGAAAATCCCACCTATTTGAAAGCCATCACTATACGAGATATTAGTGATGTACATTCGATAAAAGAAGACATCAAAAAAGAGATGATTTTAATTCTTAGAGTCACACCATTGGCTCAAAAAGATGTGGAACAACTTCGAAAAGTAGTTGAGGAATTGTATTCTATTGCAAAAACTGAAGGTGCCGATATTGCAAGATTAGGTGAAGAAAGAATTATTGTAGCACCATCTAGTATCAAAATCTGGAAACCAGAATACGATCTAAAATAGTTTTATTGCTTCTTGAACTTGAGGGTAATGAGCTGGGACTCTAAACATTCTTCTGATATTCATTGCCAAGTTTTCTGATTTTCTTCGTTCCCCGTGATTTACGAGTACTCTACGAAGTTTTGGTCTAAGTCTTTGAACAAAAGACATTAGTTGGTTATAATCACTGTGTCCACTAAATCCATCAAGTTTTTCAACGCTACAATTTATTGTAACAACTTCAACTTTTCCTTCTTTACCTAGCATAGTAACTTGTTTTGAACCATCCAAAACTCTTCTTCCCATAGTTCCATTAACCTGATATGAAACAAACAAGACCTTGTTCTTTTTATCAGGTGCAATATTTTTGAAATATTCTAAAACAGGTCCACCTTCTAACATTCCAGATGTTGCCAAAATAATACAAGGTGAATTATCTCTCATTGGTTCTTCTCTTGCATCAGCATGTTCAATATTTGTAAAGTATTCTGAATCAAATGGATTATCGTCAGTTTCCAAGATTTTTTGTTTTAGTTCTCTAGCTAGATATTCAGGATATGCTTCATGAATTGCTGAAGCTTCTGAAATCATACCTTCTGTAAAAACAGGTGCTTCAACCATTTCACCAGATTTCATGTAATGATCAATTACCATCATAATTTCTTGAGCACGCCCAACTGCAGGAATAGGAATGAGAACTTTTCCTCCATCAGCAAGAGTATTGTTTACTGCATTAATGAAAGCAGATTCTACCTCTTGTCTAGTTGGTTGAATGTCTTCTTTTGCACCATATGTGCTTTCTATCAACAAAGTTTCCACTCTGGGGAAATTCCAGCTTGCTGCTTCAAACAAAATACTTTTTCCAAACTTAATATCACCAGAATAAACAAAATTGTGATCACCATTACCAATGTGGAAATGACATAGTGCAGAACCTAGAATATGACCTGCGTTTGCAAGGACCAATTTAATGTCAGGAGAAATATCTGTAACAGTACCATATGGTAAAGTTATTGCCTGTTTCATGATTTGTTTTACATCTCTTTCTGAATACATTGGTGTTCTACCTTGTGCAGCAGCAACTTTGATTGCATCTAATTGAATAAGATTCATCATCGGGAGTGTTGGTTCAGTACAATAGATTGGTCCCTTGTAACCAAATTTGCATAAGGCAGGTAAGAATCCAGTGTGATCTAAATGTGCATGACCAATTACTATTGCATCAAGCTCATCTAATGTAATATCAAGAAAATCTAATCTAGGAAATGAATCCATTGGATGTTTTGCACCAGGATTAATACCACAATCTACTAGAATTTTACTTTCAGGAGTAGATAACAACATGCAAGATCTTCCTACCTGGCTAAAGCCACCAAGAGTTATGAGAGATACTTCAGATTTTTGTGCTAGTCGAGGTCTAAATATCTCATCTCCAATTTGCTTGAATTGCTTACTTCGTTCAGCAGATGTAAGTTTAAGATTTGCATTTATTGTTTGAATAGTACGTGATGGTATGGTGGTAGCTTTTCTTATACGTAATTTCCAACCGATTTTTTCAGTTATTTCAGCATGGTTGAATTCTTTTGCATCTCTTTGTAGTAACCAAGGTCTTTTAGCTTCAATTGAAACTTCGCCTGTAGCAGTATCAAAGAACACTCCTTGAAAATCTGCATCTTTTGGAATACATTCCGCTAGAATTTTTCTTGCGTCTTCTTCTGATTTTCTGATAGATTCATCAGTTCTTACAACAATTCTTTTTTTTATTATATTAACAAGATTAGAAATTGTTTCGTTGTTTTCCATTAGATAACGTGGTGCACTTGTATACAGAGCAATTCTTGGTCCTTCGTATTCTATTTTTGTTACTTTAGCTTCTTTGGGTATACTTTGCAGTATGGTGGCCATCATGTTTTGGCTAGGAGGTAATTCTTTTTGTTGCTGTTTTCTTTGCATTAAATCACTAAAGTTCGATGATTGCTTTCTTTTGTTCATCGGTCAATAGACGGAATCCGTCTTTATTCATTACCGCGATGTTAATTCCATCGCCAGTACCAATGTTTCTAACTATTGCGGCTTTTACTGCTCTTAGAGCTATTTTTTTTGCTTCTTCTATTGTTAGATCAGATCTATATTCTTCTTCTAACAAACCATATGCTACAGGAGAACCGCTACCTGTTGTCACATAAGATTTTTCTTCAACTGAACCAAACATGTCGATGTTAAATAATGCAGGTCCATTTGCATCATAACCACCAAGAAGAATATCTGCCATAAACGGATAACCACGATTTTGATGAAATATAAGAGAACAAAGTCTAGCTAGTGAATGAATTGAAATTGGTTCTTGTTTTTCTACTCTATGAAGATTTGAATGATAACGAAGGATATCTACTATGTTCTGAGCATCAGCTACTCCTCCAGCTAAAGTCAAGCCTGCGTGTTCATCAATTTTTTGAATTTTCATAGTGTTATTGTTTGCAATAAAATATCCAGCACTAGCTCTCATATCGGCACATAATACGATACCGTCTTTAGCCTTGATACCTACAGTGGTAGTCCCATGCAGAATTTTTTCTTCAACGTTATTTGACAAAATACACCTATTAGAGATAATAAGAAATGCATGACACCCTTTTAAATAACTTTTTGTTCCATTGAAATGATAAATAATGACAAAAAGTCATGATCGCATGCAGTCGCATACGATGGAATTACCTAGGCTCATTGAGATTGGGGAGAAAAACATAGGAGATTTCGGAAAATTTGTAAATTCACTCAGTAAACCTAAAAAAATTTCGTTGATCAGTGGAACAAATGTAAAGAAAATTATTAAGAAAAAAATCGAAGATTCACTAAAATCTAATAAAATAAAATTTGTTTGGCATACATCTAGTGACAATACAATTACAGCTATTAATCAGATTCAAAAAGATGTAAAAAAAGATCAAAGTGACCTGATTGCAGGTATTGGAGGAGGTCGTTCTGTAGATACGGCTAAAATGATCGCATACAATCTTAGCAAGCCATTTGTGAGCATGCCAACAGCTGCTTCACATGATGGAATGGCAAGCCCATTTGTTTCTGTGGTAAGTGATAAACCACATTCAATTGTTGCATCTGCACCGTTAGGAGTGTTTGTAGATATTGATATTATACGTAAAGCTCCTGCAAAACTCTTAGCAAGCGGTTGTGGAGATCTTATTGCAAATATTATAGCAGTTAAAGATTGGCAGTTAGGACATGAAAAAACTGGGGAGTATTATGGTAGATATTCTGCAGATTTGGCGTTGATGAGCGCAAAAATAGTAATGGAAAATTCAAGTTATTATGCTAAGAATGGACTTGATGCAAGGATAATTGTTGAAGCACTGATTAGTGCAGGAGTTGCATCGTGTATTGCAGGTAGTAGTAGACCATGTTCAGGGGCAGAACATCTTTTCTCTCATGCGTTAGATAAGATTGCACCAGAAAGAGGACTTCATGGAGAAAAATGTGGTATTGGATCTATTATGATGGCCAAGTTACAAGGACAAGATTGGAAAAAAATTGCAAAAACTTTGAAAGATGTTGGCGCACCTACTTCAGCTAAACAAATTGGTTTAAAATCAGATGAAGTTGTTACTGCCCTTATGATTGCACAGGAACTTAGACCAGAAAGATATACTATTTTAAAAGAAATTGAGATGACGGAAAGAAAAGCATTGAATCTTGCAAAGACTACAAATGTAATTTGATTTAAGCTATTTTTGGTTCAGGTGTTTTTTCTTCTTTGGTTTCAGGTTTCTTTATCTGATTTTGTTTATTTAGATGTGTTTCAATAAAGTTAACTTTTTCTAAAGATGAAACAAACTTGAAAATATCTAATTGAATAAAATGCTTCATTATTTGAAGTCCATCTGCTCTCAATATTTCTTCTGGAATTGTAATGTTTACTTCTTTGTCCTTTAATTCAAATGCAATCTTAGAATCCTCTAATGGCAATCTATTTTTCAGAATTCCATCTACTTTATCATTTGGCGAATCAAGTGATTTTACTACATTAACATCATAAAGAATTGTTTTACCTGCATATCTGTGGTTGTAATCAATTTGGACTCTGCCTGAACCAATAAATCTTATAATTCCTCTTTTATTATCAACTTCAATTGTATCTCCTACAGAAACTTTTTCTGCGTCTTCACCAAGTTTTCTAATAGGAATCATTCTAACTTTACCAGAATCTCTTTCACCAAATCCCTTGTCTGGTGTGACTTCAACTGTAAGTTTGTCTCCAACTGTTGTTTTAGCTAGTGCTTCATCTAATCCTTTAAGAACAGGGTAAGATACTTCACCGATTGAAACAAGTTTTGGTTGATATTTTACATTTGGTTCATGAATAGAATGTTTTTTTGCATCTTCTTCAATAGTGGTATCAAAAATCTCCTCACTGTCTTTAACTTTAGCAGTATAATCTATTAGTATCAATGAACCTTTATTGAAAGTCAATGTGATCGGTCTCGAATTTCCTTATATTAAGTTAACATGGATTAGAGAGCTTTGAGTTTTTCTTCTGCTGTTTTAAGACCTGCTTGAGCATCTGTATCATATCCCATCATAGCTAATGTTGATGAAATTGCAGAAACTGTTCTCATTACATGATATTTGTTAACTTCGCCCATGCATCCAACTCTGAATACTTTACCTTTAAGATTTCCAAATCCTCCAGCTACCAACACTTTGAATTTTTCAGCTAGTGTATCTCTAAAAGTTTTGTCTTCTAAACCATCCAAGTAGTTTAATGCAATAATTGAGATTGAACGATCTTCTTTTTTTGCAAATGGTGTAAGACCAATTGCACTTAAGCCAGAATACAGAGCATCAGAACAAACTTTATGGCGTTTGAATACATTTTCAAGTCCTTCTTCTAACATAATGGTTAATGCTTCTCTGTACGCATAAAGTAAAGGCAATGCTGGAGTAAATGGAGTATGTTTTGATTCTTCATAATATTTGAAATATCTTGCTAAATTGAAGTACATTGTTGTGGGTTGATTTGCAATCATGTATTTTTTGGCTTTAGGACTAACAGATATTGGAGAAATTCCAGGAGGTGCAGCAATTGCCTTTTGTGCTCCAGTCATACATACATCAATGTTCCATTTATCAACTGGAAGGTTAACACCTCCAAGTAGAGAAACAGAATCTACAACATACATTGCATCATTACGTGATGTTAAATCAGATATTCTATCAAGATAATTTACCATTGTTCCAGTAGAGGTTTCATTGTGAACTACGTAGAATGCTTTAACATCTTTATTATTATCAAATGCCTCTTTTATTTGATCAAAAGTTGCATTTTCTCCTGGGGGAGTTTGGAGTTTTACTACATGAGCTCCTTGAGCTTCAATTAGTTCTGCAAGTCTACTACTAAATTCTCCATTAACAGGAATTATAATTTTATCACCCTTTTTTACAATATTTACTACACTTGCTTCAACTGCTCCAGTTCCTGATGCAGATAATGCCACTATGTCGTTTTGTGTTTGAAAAACCTGTTGTGTTTTTTCAACTACATCGGTGTACAATTCAACAAAATCATCACTTCTGTGATTAATTATTGGAGCAAGCATTGCTCTCATAACTCTATTAGGTACATTTGTAGGACCAGGAAGCATTGATAAATATTCCAATTTTTATCGTCAATGTGAGTTTCTTATGGGGTTTATTTATAATTAGAGATTTTTCAAACGTTGTTTGGCACTAGTTTTATACAAAAAATTTTTTGTTCCTTCAGGTACAAGATCCTCCCATGTTTGATCGCTTATTATCATATCTCGAATATTTGTTCCAGAAAGAATATCTCTTTTAACAAATGGTATTGGTAGAACTTCAACATCACGTTTTGAATAAAGATGTTTAGTTAATTCATCATTAGTAAAAACAGTATCAAATTTTGGGACTAGTGTATCAATAAGTTCAATCCATTTTATGTGATTTTCTAAATCTGGAATAAAATAAATTTGAATCCTTGGTTTCATAGATTCGTCAACTGAGGATAGTATCATTTCCTTCCGTTCTTCAGCTGAAAAAGGGTTGTTTTTTTGTAAGGGTTTGTTGGAGCTACCTAATCCTATCCATAATTTATCAACTTTAGATAATGCAAAACGTAAAGCATCAAGATGACCTAAGTGAAATGGCTGAAATCTTCCTATTAAGAGTCCATTCATACAAAAAGATTAGAGAATTTCTTTTTAAAAAACTATCATAAAGCGTTGAATAAGAGTAGAAACAGATGGATTTTCTAAAAATTAATGGGGAATTTGGTGAGGGTGGAGGACAAATAATTCGTACTGCAATAACATTATCATGTATTACAAAACGACCTATAATTATAGAAAATATTAGAAAAAATAGAAAGATTCCAGGATTAAGACCGCAGCATCTTACAGCAATAAAAATTCTTCAAAAAATTTGTGACGCAGATGTAGAAGGGGCAAAAATAGGATCAACAAGTTTAAAATTTGTTCCAGGAAGTGTAAAAAGTTGTAATCTGATAGAAGATGTTGGAACAGCTGGAAGTATATCTCTAATACTACAAGTATTGATTCTAGTGACAGCAATTTGTCAAAAAAAATTAAATTTAACAATCAAGGGAGGTACAGATGCTCTATGGAGTCCAACAATTGACTATACTCAATATGTCTTAAGAGAAGCATATTCAAGAATGGGAATTAAATTTTCAGTTCAATTGATCAAACGTGGTTATTATCCTAAGGGTGGTGGTGAAATAAATCTGGAGGTTTTACCATCTACGCTAAAATCAATTTTATTATATCAAAGAAAAACAAAAAATGTAAAATTACTTTGCTCATTTTCTAATTTACCAAATGAATTAATAAAAAAACATGTTGAAAGTATTGAAAGAAAATTAATTGAAAAAAAATTTGTTGTTCAAACACAGATAAATGAAGAAAGTGCAATTGATTCGGGAGCATCTTTATTGATTTTTAGTATTGATGAGGAATCAATAATTGGGATTGATTCAATATTTGATAAAAAAACTGAGAAATTTAATTTAGATTTAGAAAGTTTTACTGAAAATAATCTTGGTGTTGATGAACGTCTTGCAGATATGCTTGTATTACCAGCAAGTCTTACTAATGAAATGACAATTTTTAGAGTTAATAATATCTCAAAACATTTAGAGACAAATTTGTTTGTAACTTCAAAAATTACTGGTTGCAAATATGGTGTAGGCAAATTAAGTGATGGTTTTGAGGTTAGGATAGAAGGTGTCTCAAACACCAGTATCAAGTAAAGATGCAAAAAATAGAATTGCTATAGATAAGACCACCGTAATTTCTCCAAGAATGATAATTTTTTTTCTTAACTTTTGAATTTGATGAGGTAACATTTGTTTTGACACTATCTTGTCTTCTACATCTTTTCTGATAACTCTTACATGTATTACATATGTAATAATTAACGCAATGACCAAAATTATCTTAATGGTAAGAAAATTGCCATAACTTGTAGCCATTAACAAATCAGGTTTACTCAAAAGCACATGTGAATTGTATAAACCAGTACCCATGAGAATTATTAATGATGGAATAGCAATTTTGTTGAATCTTTTGCCAACTTTAATCATAAGTTGTAATCTTTCTTCAACAGAATCAAACATTGTTTTAAGAAGAGGTGAAAAAACAATTCCGATAAAAATGGAACCTCCTACCCAAATAGCAGCTGAAATAAGATGAATCCATAAAATTATTGCTTGCTCTAATGGAGTCATAACAGATTGTGTTTCAAATCAAATATTATGTATTTGGATCTTGACAACCTTTTTTAGTTGTGCATAATGTGATATCATTGAATTGGGATTACAAAATAAAATGATAGTCTATGCTGCAATTGCGGGATTATTTGGAATGATGGGCATAATTGTATGGTATGCTAGTCTTGATAATACAGAATTAGAACAAGTTGAAATTAAATTACTAAATGTTGAGGTTAAAGATGTTAATAAAATTGAAAATTCTGCTAAATTGGAAGTTACTTTTCTTGTAAAGAATCCAAGTGAAAAAACATTCACAGTTCCAATTATTGGTTACCAACTTTATGCAGATGGACAATTATTGGGCTCGGGTCAATACTCTACTGAAGATATTGCAATGCCTGGTAGGGCAGTATTTTATTCAGGAGTGGAAATTCCTTTGAAAAATACATTTATTCTAAACAAGTCGGATGTTAATTCTGAAATATATCAAGCAGTTTTGAATGGAAATATCAGTAGTTTTAGTGCTGAGGGAAGTATAACCACAGAAACTTCTTGGAGTTTAGTTGAAAAAGCGTTCAAGACTTCAACTTAAGTTAAAAAAAGTGGGCCGAGTGAGATTCGAACTCACGATCACTGCCATGTCGGGGCAGTATCCTAACCGGCTAGACTACCGGCCCATTGAAGTAAAAGATTAGGTGCAGGCATTATTAACGTTTAACAAAAGAAAGGATTGAATAAAAAGAAGAAAGATGTCTAAGAGTTGTCAGAAGAATTTACCAATGAGGAAAAAAAAGGTCTCTACAAGGCAATTTACTCAAGGAGAGACGTCAGATCTCATTTTACCTCAAGAACTATCAAAGATGATGTTTTATCTAAAATTCTAAATGCTGCACATCATGCACCATCTGTTGGTTTTTCTCAGCCATGGAATTTTATTTTGATAAAAGATATCACTACAAAAAAGAAGATTAAAGATTCTTTTGAGGAAGAAAAAAATCGCTCATCAAAATTAGTTGAAGAACCAAAGAGAACAAAATATCTTTCATTTAAACTCGAAGGAATTTTAGAATCACCTATCAATCTATGTGTAACATATGATCCTTCAAAGTTTGGTCCATTTGTAATTGGTAGATCAAGTATTCCGGAGGCAGGATTGTACAGTGTATGTTGCGCTATTCAGAATTTGTGGCTTGCAGCAAGAACAGAAGGAGTTGGACTTGGTTGGGTGAGTATTCTTTCAAATGATACTCTCAAAGAAGTTTTAGAATTACCAGAACATGTTGTTCCAATAGCATATCTTTGTTTAGGATATGTAGATGAATTTGCACAAAAACCAGATCTTGAAACAGCAGGATGGCTTCCAAGACTAGATCTTAAGGATGTGGTATATTTTGAGAAATGGCAAGATACAAAAAATGCAGGCTGGAATCAAATACAAGAAATGATCAAAACTAATCTTGATTACGCTTAAATAATTACAAGTATTTTTTTTGCTGGGCTTGTGGCGCAGAGTCATTTTAGACGCGAAGCTTGGATAGCGCAGTAGCCTCCTAAGTTACAGGTCGAGGGATCGAAGCCCTCCAAGCCCGTTTTTAAATTTTGAAAAAGTATTGTTGCAATTTAAATACAAAGATAGATGGTCAGAATTATGAAAGTTGTAATAATTTCAGGAAGTCCTAGAAAAAATGGAAAGACTCAAGTAATAATGAAATATGTTTTTGAATATACAAAATCAAAAAATTTCGATACTAAATTGATTAATCTTTCAGATGGACAAATTGAATGCTATAGAGGACCAGAAGAAGAATACAATGAACATACAAAAAATGCAGCTAATGATATCACGGATGCCGATGTTTGGTTAATTGGATCTCCAATTTACAACTCATTTTTTAGTTCAGCATTAAAAAATCTATTTGAATATATCAATTATAAAAAAACTGAAGGCAAAGTAGCTGGCATGACAATTTTAGCTTCAGGTAATATTGGATTTATTGATGTTCAAACATTGATTACTCAATTATTATCATATTTCAGAGTAATTACTAATCCTAAAGCAGTATTTCTCACTACAGAATCAATCTCAGAAAACACTATCTCAAATGATGATGACAAGAAAAGATTAAGAGAATTAGTAGATGAGACTTTGAAAATGGCTTCTAAACTACATCAAGATTAGGATATAGATATACGACCTTAAAGATTTTAACAGTATAACTACCATCAAAAATTTTAGTTATCTGTCCTTGATATGATTCAAGTACTCTGAATTTGTATTCATATGAACCATCTTCATTTACTGGAGTTTGTGCAAAGTGTACAGCACCAACACTGTTTCCTGTAATGATTTTGTTATTATCAAAAATCTGAATAATTACAGGGTAATCAGCCACATAATTTGAGATCTTTCCTTCAACAAATCCCCATGGTAGTTTATTATCTTTAGAGATAGACATTTGAAGTGTTGTTTTTTCAATTCCCATAGAATTGTTAATTGGAGTAATTTCTGTTTGTGATTCAATTGATTCAGCAAAAGAATTTGCGTTAGATATAACAGTAGTAAATAATATTGATGCGATAAGACTAGTAAACATAATATTTTTAGACATCATAGTAATTTCTTTATTTAGTTTAAAAGATTTGTTACAATTCATTGAAGTTAAAACGATAAGAGTCAAATATTAACATGACGTAGAAGTCATACTAATGAATATGAAGAAAGATCCAACAGAATTATGTTCATGTAAATGTCATTATGGTGGTGCCGTAAGCTGCCCAAGTTGTAAAAATAATCATGGCATAGTATGTTGTCACTGTAAGGATTAACTCTATTTGTTTTTTGTTTTACTTCCAAAGGCTAACATCTTAAGATTAGCAAGTTCTGTTTTTAATGATTCAATTTGAACTAAAGTTTGCAGATTTGAAATTTCTTGATTTAATCTTTCAATTTCACTGTCCTTTAGTTTTACAGTTTCGTTGAGTTTGTTTAGTTCTCCAGATAATTCATTTTGTGCCGTTTTAATTTCGGTGGAACTAACTTGTTTCCCATTTGATGTGTAAATTTGAGTTGTTTGTAAATTACTCAAGCTTTTTTTTTCGCTATGACTCACATGAGTTTCAGATTTATGCATGTAATCAGTACTCTTTTGAGAAATCCAACATGTAAAAGTAAGGAACCAAGTTATTGGTACAGCCATAATAAATATAAAATTTAGGATAGGTGCAAAATCTATAAAAAAAGGCCATAATCCTGTAAGTGTTGCCGCAAAGACTCCAGTAACCATTGTTGCTAAATGGTTTCCAAGATATCCCATAAATTATTTGAAAAATTCATTGTTTATAACAGTAATGCTGATATTAAAAATAGATATTAAAAAGAAAAAAAGAGCCTAGTTTACTCGTCTTCAGAAGTAGATGTTTTAGGCATATCTGATTGTAAGATCTGGATTTTTTGTAGTAATTCAGTTCTCAAATCTCTTGCGACCCTTCTAACGGTAGGTCTTGGAACACCAAGTTCATCTACGACTTTGGTATAGATATCCTGTTTGTCAGTTACCCCCTTGTCAAGATAAGAATTAATTGCTTCTTTAATGATCGTGCTCTGGTTTGTACGATTCAACAGATTCTAAATTTTAGTTGTTCTATATAAGACTATAACTTTTTGAAATGGTTTAATTTTTGATTTAACTATTAATAGTTAGAAAATATTTTAGAATAAAATAATTATTTAATTACCAAGTAATTATTTTATTAACGAAAAACGTACTGATTATTACGAATTTTTTAAAATACAATAACCAACTGTAAGAATTTTAAATTATTTATTACAAAAAGACTCTTATGATAAGACCGTTGATAACCCCTGTTGAGTACAGCAATTATTGAAACTAACTTAGGAACAATTGTATTCAAATTACTTCCTGATTTGGCACCAGAAACGGTTAGAAATTTTGAGAAATTAGCAAGGGATGGATTCTATAACGGTACACTTTTTCATAGAGTTATTCCTGGATTTATGATTCAGGGTGGGGATCCAAATACAAAGACTGGAAACAAGAGTACATGGGGAATGGGAGGACCAGGTCATACAATTAAGGCTGAATTTAGTTCAAGATCACATCATCGTGGTATTGTTTCTATGGCTAGATCACAGGATCCAAACAGTGCTGGGTCTCAATTTTTCATTGTTACAACAGATAGTACATTTCTTGATAGACAATATACAGTATTTGGAGAAGTGATGGAAGGAATAGAGATTGCAGATAAAATTGTAAATTTACAAAGAGATCGTAATGATTGCCCCCTTGAAGAGGCAAAAATGCTTCATGTTAAAGTGGAATAAATGAGTTCAAGACAAGTTATTTTTTTCATAATGCTGACATTCATAATAGCAATTCCTACAGCTTATGCTCAAGAAATTTCTATTGGAGAAAAAGCAGAACAAAAATCAGTTCAAGTTGTAATTAACTCGGCAGATGAAGTTCATGTAAAACATGTAATTGCTTCGTCAAGTTCACTCAAACAAGTGGATTTGATTGATGGAACTATAACCAATCTTATGGTTTTAGATGAAGAAGGAGAAGAAAAGCAATTTGGAGTTATTGGTGAGAATGAAGGGATTATACTTTATCCATCGCAAGAAAATACAATTGTAGAATATGATCTTGGAGATGTTATTTTTCTCAAAGATAATGTATGGACTTGGGATTTTAGATATCTTGAAACAACTTCTTTTATAACTCCTGAAGAAGTAGATTTAATTTTTGTAAATGATAGACCTGTGTATTTAGGTGAAAAAAATGGGATTGCGTGTCATGGTTGTCAAATGATTTTAGAATATTCTATTGATGAACCAAGAATATTAGAAAACATAAAATTGGAAAATAAAGAATTTTTAATTGAAGTAAGAACATTTGCCGAAATAAATCAGTTTAATTTTGATCAAACAACAAAAAGTATTAGTTTTGAAGTTAATGGAGAAAAGCAATTTGTAACAACAGTAATTCCTTTAGAACTATTACCAACACCATATAATGTATTCATGGGAGATGAGAAAATATTTTTTCATGAATATATCAATAATGGAACACATGTTTGGCTGAACATAAGACCCGATAATTCAGGTATTGTATCAATTACAGGTGCAACAGTTATCGATGATGAAAAGTCTACCATACAAAACAATTCTTCGACGGTAAGATCAAATGTAAGTCAGGATACTATTATCTATATTCTACTTGGAGTTATTGTATCAGTGGGACTTGCAATTATGGTGATTATGATGAGAAAAAAGAAATCATCAGTAAACTCTAGAGTAATCCAAGACGATAATAATAAAACGTGAGATAAATCAATTATCTAAAAATACAAGTATCAAAATTAATTTTTAAACTTTTTTTATATCAATAATTAGAAAAATTAATCTCCACTTGATCCACAAGAACAAAAACCATATTCGTCAATTCTAACATTACAGATTATACATTTTTCTCCATAATCTACTTCCCAAGGCTCTTTTCCATACAGTTTAAAATGATCATCAATCTCAAGTGGGATTTCACGTTTCTTTCCCAATGATTTGTATATGTAAAACAACTATACATAGATTATTGGAGATTAAATTATGAAAATCGAATGTGGATGTCACTGCATCAAATGTAAAAGTACAAGTCTTGAATCAAATAGATTTGGACAAATTGAAAAAGACGGATATTTTGATATGCATCATACATGCAATGAATGTAATACACATTTTGATCATTTAGAAGGAGAAATTTTTGATAATTGTGAAAAATGCAAGTACAAGATTAGTTAGATACTAGAGCATTTTGTACAAAATAATGTGCTCTATTTTCTTTTGAATTTTTTAAAATTTCTCTGTTAGATGCCATTTTTGCTAAAGCTTTTGATACATCTAAAGGACTAGCACCCCAACCGTATTCTCTTAGTTGTTGAACAGTTTCTGTTACTGTTCTTGGGGAATCAAAGAATTTACTGGTTTCCAATATTCTCAATTTTGTTTTAATTTCATGAGAACCAATTGGTTTTGGCTCATTAAATTCTGGTTCATATGCTTCTGCATCATCCAAATACTCTAGACCGTATTGGTTAGATTGTATTGATTCTTTTGATTTTGTAATTTTTTCATTTTTATTTTCATAGATAATTTTTGCTTGATTTGCGTGTATGTAATTTGAAATATTTGCAATAATTTCACCTAAAGTTTGATTATCAACGTAGAAATCTCTAGAGTCAACCTCAATTTCATTCTCACCAAGCTTGAGTTTTATTCTAGCCATACTCATAAATTGAAAGGTTTTGATTTATTCTGCTAGCTCTAATGAGCTTTAAGATTAGATCAAAACTTTTACACACATAAATTGGATTTTTTTCCTATTGAGTTAAAAAGCAATTTTGAGATATCATAGTATGAGATCCTCGGCTAAGGGAATAATCATAATATTTGTTATAGGAATGAGTCTTTTTGGATATTCTCAATATGCATCAGCCTCACAAATAGGCGTGACAATTACACAGAGTCATCTACTTGAGAAGAGCGAAAAGGGATCAACGTATAATGTCGAGCTAGAATTTAGTAATCCCTCATTGTTGGTTTTGACAGCAGGTAAAACAGAGTTTTTTGTAATAGCAAATGAGGAAATGATTGGAAAAGGAGATCTAGAATCATTTGTACTTCCAGCATTAGGAAGCACTTCAGTGAGTGGTACTTTTCTAAGAGATTCCAATGTAGATTCGCAAGTCTCAACAGTAAAGATAAGTGGAGTTACAAAGTATAATGTAATTTTTACATCTATTGATGTACCTTTTGTGTTTTATCCAACAGAAGAACAGGCAAGAGAATTTATACATCCAAATTAGTTTTTTAAAGAATGTTAACTGTTTTTGGTTCAACTGCATTAGATACTATTAGAACTCCAAAAAAAACATTAAAAGATGTTCTAGGTGGAGCTGCAACGTTTGCAGCTATATCAGCAAGTAACTTTGTAAATACTGGATTAATAGCAGTGGTAGGAAAAGATTTTCCTAATGAGTATTATAAAATTTTATCAAAATATCTTGATTTACAAGGATTAACAGTAAAAGAGGGGAAAACTTTTCGTTATGATGGAAGTTATGATAAAACACTTAGTTCCAGAGAAACTTTGAAAACTGAACTTAATGTACTTGCAGATTTCAAGCCAACAGTTCCTGAAGAATATAGAAAATCACAATTTGTGTATTTAGCAAATAATGATCCTGATCAAAATTCTACTCTTATCAAAGAATTCGATAAAGTAAAATTTTCAATGTGTGATACCATTGAATTTTGGATATCTACAAAACGAGAATCAGTGATTAAGATGATTAAAGCTGTAGATGCAGTTGTGATAAACGATGAAGAAGCTAAACTACTAACAAAAGAATTCAATTTGATCAAATGTGCAAAAAAGATGATGGGGTGGGGTGCAAAATATGTAATTATTAAAAAAGGTGAGCATGGATCAATGATGTTTTTTGATGATGTGATATTTCCGTCTGTAGGATTTTCATTGGAAGATGTAGTGGATCCCACTGGTGCAGGAGATTCGTTTGCAGGTGCCATGATAGGGTATTTAGCTAGTAAAAATTCAGTCAATCTAGCAGATATTAAAAAAGCTGTAGTCTATGGAAATGTTTTAGGTTCTTTTGCTGTTGAGAAATACGGATTAGATGGGTTACTCCAAATTAAAAAAACAGATATTACAAAACGAGTTAAACTGTATGAGAAAATGATCCGTTTCTAAAAAGATTTAAGTTTGATTATTTCCGCAGATTAATTGAATACTCATAAGATATGTCTGAAAAAATAGAAGATCGTTTAGAAACTATATTCAAATTACAAAAAGGTCTATCAGAAATGATGAACCTAGATAGATATCCAAAAGATTCTGAAGGACGAATTTCTGCTTTATGTACTGCAATTATGCATGAAGCAGTGGAATTGCAAAGAACTACAAATTGGAAGTGGTGGAAAACTCCAACTTCATTTAATGTATCTGAAGCAAGAGAAGAATTAATTGACATATGGCATTTTGTGATTCAGGCATCATTAGAGCTAAAGCTGACTCCAGATGATATTCTTGAGGAATATAAGAAGAAAAATGAGATCAATCGAGAAAGACAAAAAGTAGGATACTAGATTACAAATTTTTTAATTGTGTCAAAATTTGTTTCATTTATTATATTTACAAGATTAATTTCATTTCGGAAATAGTTTATTTCTGATTTAGTCACAGTAAGAAATGGATCAGGGCTAGTTGAATTTATTATTCTTCCATAATTATCAATTCCATTTTTATGTAATTCAAATAAAGAATGACCGGCCTTATGACCCAAAACTTCTTTGCCACAGATTATAATGGTTTTAATTTTTTTATTTTGATTAACATATTTAATTATAGAATCAATTCCTTTATTTTCAGAAAGTAACCTACCAACAATTGAAATATGATTCAAAAGTTCAGAATTTGAAATTTTTTTAAGCAAGTCCATACTTGAAAGCGTACAAATCGCTATAGAAGAATCAGTATTTCCTAGATATGATTCTTCATGAATTGGTAATATGACCTTGCATAATTCTCCAATTACATTTACAAGGCTATTCATTTAGTATATCACGAAGAGTTTTTGCGATAAATTCAATATTTTTAGTAGTAACTTTAGGATGTATTGGAAGAGATAAAACGTGAGATGACGCCCACTCGGTTATCGGAAGTTTGATTTTTTGTTGGTAAAATGGTGTTTTATGAACTGGAATTGGATAGTAAGAAGCGGCACCAATTCCTTTAGCATTAAGTTTTTTTAAAATTTTATCTCTTTTTGATGTAGCTATTGTGTAAAGATACCAATTTACATTTTCATAATTGCGTTGACGTGGAAGTGTAATATCTAAATCAGAAATTAATTTTGATAAAAAATTTGCATTCTTTTTCCTTGTCTTAAGAAAATCTGGAAGTTTTTTCATTTGTATTGTTGCAATTGCAGCGCTAATTTCTGGTAATCTTAGATTTAATCCAAATATTCTAGTATCGTATCCATGAACCATTCCATGATTTCTAATCATCAACAATTTATCTCGTAGTTTTTTATTATTTGTTGCAATAAATCCTCCTTCTCCAGCAGTCATTACTTTTGCAGGATACATACTCCAACAACCTAAATCAAAAAAAGTTCCAGCATGTTTTCCTTTGTAGGTAGAACCTAATGATTGTGCAGAATCTTCTATTATTGGTAAATTATGTTTTTTGGCAATTTCTGAGATTCTATCAATAAAAGATACATTTCCATAAAGATGAACAGGCATGATTGCTTTAGTCTTTTTTGTAATCTTTTTTTGTAGATCATCAGGATCCATAGTATAATTTTCTTTCAGTATATCAACAAAAACAGGTTTAGCCCCAGTAGATACCACAGAATTAGCTGTTGCAACAAATGTAAATGATGGAACGAGTACTTCGTCTCCTTTTTTGATATCCAAAGCATAAAGTGCAGCTTGTAAAGCTGCTGTGCCAGAATTTACAGCAACAACATATTTTGATTTTATAAAGAGTGATGCTGATTTTTCAAATGCTTGTACATATTCTCCTCCCTGATTAGCTGCTGATGTAAGTGCACCATTTTTGAGGATATTAGTCACTGCGGATATTTCGTCTTTACCTACAAATGGAACATTAATTGCAATTTTCAACAGATATTCTCTTTAAAACTAGTCTATAAATCTCATGAAATAGGCATGAATTTTTATATTTCGAAATTAGGAAATTCGCATAATGAATCAACGTCATCTTGAAAAGTCAAATGCAGGTTACAAAGTTTACCTATACATTTTCTATGTTTGTGGATTCATTATGGTTTCAAGTCTTGTTTTTGGAGTTTACATTACTATGATAGAATGGATAGAAAATGGAGCATATGTAATGGGAGAAGCAATACAAAATACTTTCATACCATTTGAAAATTTTTCAAGAGTTTCAACGTGGATATTTTTTTCTACAATTATTGGATGGTACTGTGTTTCAAGAATAGGATGGAGAAGAACTGCAGGAAATAAAATTGTTGGTTGGAAAATGGCATTGCTTCAGCTAATGTTGTTAGGATTTGCAATTATTACACTATATGAGGTATTATACAATTTTACGGTCTTAAATGCAAAGATCACCGCAGGTATGATTGAAGGTAATGTTCCTAATATTGATATGTTATCGATTGCATATCCTGATCCAGATAGACCATGGAATTTAATTTTTGCAACAAAAGTTTTCCTTGCAGCATTTATTATTAGTACTCATGCATTTTATCTTAGTACTAAACCAAGAAAAAATTTAGAAGCAGAATTATAGATTAAAAAATATTCATCTAAATGCAAATATTTTTCCTAGTTTTTCTTGATCAGATTTTACTTTACCAAATGCCTTTCTATGAGTAGAATTACAAAATTTTACTGTTTCTGAACGTGGGTCATGCTTTCTTGTTTCCTCTATAATTCTACCACACCAAAAGCAATATTCTTTCTTAATGGCACCAAGCTCCCATCCTAAAAATTTTGAGTCATAGTATCCTTTTTCTTTTGGGCGTATAGAATTTAGAAAATCTCCATTATCAGATTGAACCCAAATATTTTTTATTTTAGGATGAAATGGTTTACTCCATCGTCTTTTCTTGTCATCCCATTCAATATTATTATCAGTACAAAATTTATAAAATTGCTCCTCAAATTGTTTAGAAACCATAATTTTGTTCATATTTTCGCCTATGAAAGTATTCGCAAAAGATAATCTGTTAAACTAATGATTTTTTGTTTATTTCAAGAATTTTTTAGAATCAAGTGAGTTTTAGTGAAAAAACTGTTTTTCTACTAGATAATACTATACTAAACATGGGATTATTTGGTAATTCTAATGAAACAAAATGTAAAAAATGTGGAACTGTACTTTCTGATCCAGAAAGACTAAAAAAACATCAAGAAATTGCACACAATAAGAAAAAAGAAAAGTGTAGAGCTTGCGGTACAGAATTTGATTCTTCAGAGGATCTAAGAAAGCATAAAAAAAATTGTAAATAATGGTATTTTTTAATTATTTTATTTGCCAAAAAATACTTTAATTAATATTATTTTTTGGTTAAATTTATTTTTTAGAAAGTTAGTTCGTTTACTAATCAACACTTGTGATAAAGATTATCTGTTCCTAATTTGTATATTTTAGAGAGTTCTTCATCTGCCTCTTCTTTACTCATTGAATCTTTTTGCGTAAAAGTTCTAAATTTTTCATTATATTCAATATCATCATGATGTCCAGATATACAAAATAATCTTGACTTATTTTTCCCTCTATATTCTGTGATAATACCTCTTTTGATTAATAGATCAATATAGTTAGTTAGTGTTTGATGTTCAATTTTTGCTTCTATTGATAATTGCATAAAAGAAATCCAGTTTTTATAAGTTGTAAATTTTTCTATTATTGTAATAATTCTTCGTTCTCCTCGCTGCCATTTATCTTCAATCATAATTTTCAGTCAATTCCTATGTTTGATTTACCAATGAATAATAAAAATCAGTTCTAATTATTCAGAGAAACCTGTTCATGTTTAGGTAAACGTTTTAATGCTTTTTCTATTGCTTCCAAATTTGTAATTTCATTTTTAGAGCTCATTGTTAGAGTTTTAATCATTTCAGAGCCTATCTGTACTGCTTGTTCAGGTAATGTATCTAGAAATTTTTGTAAACCTTTTTTGTAGTTTTCAATGAGTTCTAATCCTTCTTCAAGTGTCATAATAATGATAGTCGCTTGACTATTTCAAATCTTGCAAATTCCAAGTAAACTATTATTTCAAATAACTTTATAGACCTACATCTCAGAAGTTGTTTTGATTTGGATATCACTGAAAAAGTTGAATTAATTGAAAGACCTCCTACCGAAGAGATAGTTACACGTGATGAGTTAATTGAATTATTCAAAACAAATTCTTCCCCGAAACATTACATTGGTTTAGAAATTTCAGGGTTTTTACATTTAGGTAGTTTAATCAGTACAGGTTTCAAGATTAATGATTTTGTCAAGGCTGGTGTAAAGTGTACCGTATTTCTTGCAGATTGGCATACTCTGATCAATGATAAACTAGGAGGAGATTGGGAGATGATCTCCAAAGTTTCAAAATATTATCAAGATGCTTTCAAGTTGGTATGCCCTGCTGCAAATATCGTTTTAGGTTCAGATCTTTATCAAGAAAAAACAGAGTATTGGTCTGAACTTGTGAAATTTACTAAACACGTGTCACTAGCAAGAACAATGAGAACACTTACTATTATGGGACGCTCAGAAAACGAAGAAAAAATAGATCTTGCAAAATTATTGTATCCACCAATGCAAGCAGTTGATATTCATTTTTTAGATGTTGACATAGCTCACGCTGGCATGGATCAAAGAAAGATCCATATGTTAGTTAGAGAGATTTTTCCAAAAATGAAATGGAAAGTTCCAGTTGCAGTTCATCACAAATTATTACCAGGTCTTTCAAAACCAGCAGATACAAATGACTCACAAGTTTTAGGAAAAATGAGTAAATCAGATCCAAATTCTGGAGTTTTTATTCATAATTCAGATGATGAAATAAGAACAAAGATCAAAAAAGCATGGTGTGAAGAAGCAAATATTCAGAATAATCCATTATTAGAAATTTCAAAACATGTTATCTTTCATGAATTTAATGAAATCAAAGTAGAAAGACCAGAGAAATTTGGTGGAAATATGACATATACAGATTATAAACAATTAGAATCTGATTTCGCTGAGAAAAAATTACATCCAACTGATCTTAAACAAACTGTTGGAGAGTATCTAGTTAAGGTAATTTCACCAATTCGTGAAAAGTTGAATCTAAGCGAAGAATTGTTTGAAGCAATTAAGAAAAGTCATTAGACTTTAAGATTTGGATTTGTTTGTTCTTCTAAATTATATTTTGATTTGTAGCCTCTAGGATTGATCATTAAATCTTTGTAAGTATAAGTCGATGAGTTTCCAATAATTACTGTACTGATCATTCCTAATTGATCAGAATGATTTGGAAGATTTTCTAAATCTGTCATAACAATTGTTTGTGAATCTCTGAATGCACCTTTAATTATTGCTACAGGTGTTGTAGGTTTTCTATATTTTAAAAGAATTTTTCTTGTATCTACTAGTTGATGTATTCTTTTTTTGCTTGCTGGATTATATATCACAATTACAAAATCGCCTTGTGCAGCAGCTTCAACTCTTTTTGTTATTATTTCCCATGGAACTAATAAATCGCTCATACTTACAACTGCAAAATCTGTCATTAATGGTGAACCAATTATTGATGCACATGAGTTTAAAGCAGAAACACCTGGAACTATTTCAACTTGTAAACCGTCTTTAGGATTCCAATTTGATGCTGCAAGTGTTTCATAGATTAATCCTGCCATTCCATAAATTCCGGGATCACCACTTGAAACAAGCGAAACTATTTTTCCAGATTTTGCTAGATCAATACATTGATGAGCACGTTCAACTTCTTGTGTCATTGCATAGCGATGAACTGTTTTACCTTCAATAAGATCTTGCACTAAATTGACATAAGTTTCGTATCCTACTATTGTATCGCTTTCTTCAATTACTTCTTTAGCTCTGAATGTCATATGATCATGATGTCCAGGACCAACACCAACAATGTAGAGTTTACCAGTCAATTTTACAATAAATTTTCTTTCAAGTAATTTATCCGTTTAGTGATTTATTTTTTATTGGAATGGATCTATGAAGGGGCTATTCACTATATGATGACTATTCATAGGACGGGCTAAACTGACTGAAATTAGGTCATTTGTTTTAAATGAGTTAATATCAGATATTGTTTCAAGAATTTTTGCATTTTCTGGATTATTCCATTCTATAATATAGATACGCCACATAGGACTATAATTTTCAGAGCCAGGGGTTACTGTAGCTATTCCTGCTTGAAATCCCAGAGATCCTGAACCTTTAATCCCATTTTGGAATTGAAATAGATCAACTGCTGAGGAATTTGTAATTAGATTTTCTGATCTGGGTGAAAATGGAACGCCCATAATTTCAGCTGGACCAGAAGGTGTTGCATCAGTTACTATGTAGTAGATTGTTTTTCCATCTGGTCCCCATCCGCGATGAGCAACAAATGTTACTGTCATCTCATCTTTGTTAATTTCAGTAATTTGACCTCCACCAAATGTCAAATCATCAGTAATTTCTTTATCATCTCTCACTAACATTTGTCCATCAGGCCAGATTATTTGAGGAGTATTGATTACTATGCCAGTTTTATTAAATTCAACTCTTCCATCTTCTTCTGTATTAATGATTTCTTCAGATGATTCAAGAATTTTTGCATTTTGACCTTTTTTCCATGTAACTTCAATGACAGAATTTAGTGCGCTGTATTCTAATTCTTGAGATGGAGTACTAGAAAAAATTTCTTTTTGATGTCCATATACTCCATCTCCTTTAACTCCATTTTTAAAAATAAATATTTTTTGCAGAATATCTTCTGGTGTTTTTCCAATTGGAGGAGCAGTCTCAACTTTCCAACCTTGTTTTTTAGTAATCATTTCAGCATATTCTTGTTGACTAGAATCTGTTATAATGTAAAAAATTGAATTGCTATTATAGAATCCTTCATGCATTGGAATGGTTGCAGCAACATTTGTTCGTGATAGTAGTAATGATGATTCTTTTTGTACTTCAATTTTTTGCGTAATTATTTCGGTTGGTTGTCCTCTAATCCAACCATCAACACTAATGGTGGATGTAAACTCTTTTGAATTAAGAGAATGTAGTGCCAGAGCAGCTCCTGTAAATTCAAAGGAACCAGATTTAGTTTTAAGATCAATTAGAGATATTGCATAAATGGTATTTCCATCAATAGTCCATGTTGGTTGTCCTTTTGCATCATTACTATTTATTTCGTGTAAAACAATGATCTCTACAGGTTCGCTTGAGGTAAATGTCATTGAACCATCATAAAGAGTGCCTTCATTTGGTGATAGAATTAGTGCTAATTGGTGATTTTCATGGCCTTGTCCTGGATCTTGAGAGGAAATTATCGTTTTCGTAAAATTAATTTTTTTTGTAGAATTTGCATCAACAAAATTATCAGAAATAAATGAAACTGTGAGAATTCCTGTGGTAAAAATACCTAGAATTAAGATAATAACTAATCGATTCAATGAAAATCTTTGAAATTGTTCCCCTTAAATTATTTTATTTTTAGTTAATTTTATCAAGTTCAAATGCATCATGTAAAGCCTGAACTGCCACATTAGAATCAGAATCTTTGACGACAAATGCAAGATTGAGCTCAGATGAACCTTGGGTAATCATTGCAACATTGATCTTATTTTTTTCTATTGCTCCAAATACTTTAGATGCAACACCAACTGTACCACGCATGCCTAAGCCGATAAGCGCGATAATTGCAACATCAGTAGTTACTTCAAGTTTTTTGATTATTTTTCCTAAAAGTTCCATTTCTAATGTGTTAACTGCTTTGTCTAGATCTGTATTTTTGACTACAATAGTGATACTAGACTCAGATGGGTTTTGAGATATCATCATTACATTTATGCCAGATTTAGCAAGAGTTGCAAAGATTTTTGCAGCAGTCCCAGGAGTACCAACCATACTGCCTCCACGTATATCTATTAGCCCATTATGACGAATACTGCTCACACATTTTACAGTGTTTTTAGTAGATACTGAGGGGGAATCAGTTACTAGTGTACCTTCGTTTTTTACATTAAAGGAATTTCTTATCTTCATTGGGATTTTTTTTGTTAATAATGGCTCAAATGTTCGTGGATGAATTTGTTTAGCTCCAAATAACGCCATTTCAATTGCTTCGATGTAAGAAACCTCTTTGAGTAATTTGGCATTTTTAACAATTTTTGGATCTGCAGTCATTAATCCATCTACATCACTCATTAACCAAATTTCATCAGTCTTTATGCAAGAACTGATAATTGTTGCTGTGTAATCTGAACCTCCTCGACCAAATGTAGTTACATGTCCATGTTGATCTGCCCCTGTAAATCCACCTATTACTGGAATTGTTTTCTTAGAAAATTGTAAATCAATGGTTTTAGAAACTCTTAGTCGTGTAGTATCCATTAGTGGTTTAGATTCTCCAAAATTTGAATCAGTAACAATTCCAACTTCTTTACCAGTTAGGGATATTGATTTTTTACCTATATCATTAATTGCAAAAGAAAGTAATTTTATTGAAAGACGTTCACCAAATGAAATCAAATAGTCCATTGATCTAGGTGTTATTTCTCCCAATAGGACCATACCTTCAATTAATGCAAAAAGTTCCCGAAAATCTGTATCTAATTTTTCTAATAATTTTTTTCTAATTATTGATTTTTTGATTGTTTGTTTTGCAAGTTGTTTATGTCTATTGATAATTTTTAATGCCAGTTGTTCAGCCTTGTCTTTGTTTTCTTTTTTTATAGATTGAGATATTTCTATTAGATCATCAGTGGTACCACTAATTGCAGAACAAACTATTACTATTTCGTTATGTTTGGATAATAAATTAACGTAGTTTGCAACGGCTTGAATATCTGTAGCGGATGAAATTGATGTTCCGCCATATTTTAGAACTAGTCTCAATTCAAAGTACCTGAATCAGTTAATCTTTAAATGCTTTAACTTTCCACTCGTGGAGCCAAATAAAAGTGGATTCTGCCTATGTTTGCTACTTTGAATTCAATTCTTAGAGGTTTTGCACTGGAGAATTCGCATGTAATTTGACCTGCGGTTGTACCTACTGCTTTAACTACGGGATTAAGATATTCGAGGCTATACGTGCCAATACTATCTTCTTTTGAAGAGATTTCACCTATTTCATCAGTGTCCTTTTCAAGATCAATTACAACTTCGCCCGAATCACCTTTTCCAGAAAAATCTGCTTTAGAATCAGATGTATGAATAGTCAGATAATCAGATACAACTTGTACATCTCCCAAAATTTTGTCAAATCTAGAAGATGATAAAGTGATTTTAGAATCGTAGGGAATTTTTGGTAGCGGTGTATCAGTTGCAGAGCTTTCAATTAAACGCATTTTGTATTTTTTATTTTTACCAATTGTTACAAGTAACATGTTTTGTTCAGAAATACTAATTTCTATACTATCTTTTTTATCAGCTCTTTTGATAAGTTTAGAAAATTCATCTATTCTAACTCCAAATTTTATATCACTATCACATTCATATTTTTCAAATGCAGAGTTAGGCCAAGATATATCAATTAAAGCTACATGAGAAGGATCCATTCCTCTAAAAGTAATTCCTTCTGCTGTTGCAACAAAAGTAGCTTCCTCTACAAGTGTAGATATAGCTGAGATGATAGCTTTTAGATCATCGGAACCACTTGTTTTTGCTTCGAAATTCAAACTAATTCTTTTGAGTTTTATGTTCCAGTTAAACGTTATGCGTAATTACGCCAAGTGTATCTACATTTTGCACATCGATAGAATTGAGTTGTAGGTTCATCTGCACTTCTGGTTTGTAACATCCACCAAACTGCTTCATCATTACCACATTTTTCACATTCAATTTTAATTGTGGGTAATGTCTCCACTGCTTCGTTTGCAGCTAATACGTTGAATTGTAATTCATGTTCTTGAACTGTCTTCTTTGTTTGATTTGTTTCTTTTCTCTCAACATAATTACATTTTGGGCATTGGAGACCAGAATCACCTTTTTTTAATTTGACCTCACAACTGGGGCAAAATTTCATCTAATTTACCTTAATTTTAGAATTGAATAATTGTTTAAAGTCATTAGCCATTTTTATTGCTGAATCTGTTGCTTTTTTGATTTCTTGCATTGGTTTAGTGTTTGAATTTATTCTCATCCAGCACTCATTGGTAAGAGGATGTTTTACTATAACACCTGCAAAGTCGATATTTGATTCCTTTAGAAGCTCATGTTGAATTATGTATAAAATTCCTATATCAGTTTCCGTGATAGAAAGGCTAATTTCCTTAGGTTCTGAACTGATAACTTGAGCATTCATGTATTCGGAAAAAGCACTTATTGTGGATATAAATCATTATGAGCGATTAGAATGGTAGAAAGTAAGATTTCAGATATTGAAATGGTAAAAAACAAGGATGAATACGCATTAAATGACACTATAGAAGTTAATGTCAGCTTTAAAGTGGAAGGAGGACTACGAGATGCGTTCAATGAGGCAAATTGGACTAAGGCATATAACAATAATGATGTATCATTCAAAATGAAATATGGCATAAAATTGATTTCTGGCGGAATTAGGAAAAAAGAAATTGGTAAAACTATTGATACCTATAGAAAGGCAGCAATTTTCTGGACAAGAAATCCCAAATTAGTTAATCCTCATAAAGATAGAAGGATATGGGTTCAAGTAGCCAAAAACTTTGAGCCATTTATTCGATTATCTGAAGACGAAGTAAGACAGGAATTATTTGATTTTAATGAAAAAATTGTCTTCAAGGCATTAGATTTAGGAAAAGGTAAACATAAGATTGGCGCTGATATCTTTGCTTCTTGGCAAAAACATGACTATACAGAACCAGGAAATGTTAAAAATAACTCTAAGGAAATTGAGATCACGATCAATTAGGGATATAAGGAACTTTTTGAATTAATCAATATGGCAAAATATGATGGTCTGTTAGGACAACCAATACTTGAAGTTGAAGAACCAGATAAGGAAGGAGGAATTACATTTATCTTTAAAGATAATAGGTTTTTATTCATTAAAGCAGTTGATGGAAAAATAGATGCTATATCAATTCCAGAATAAGTGAAAATGTATGGACAAATTCGAACAAATTAAAATGATAGAACTGGTAAAGGTTGAAGATCCTGATTCTGATGGTGGAATAACTCTAGTATTTCAAGAAAATAAAATACTAAAGATTAAGATTGTGGATGGAAAACTAGTATCACAGTTTATGTAAGTTATTGACTTACATGTTTTTCATAGAAAGTAATAGCTAATTCTTGTATTTCAGATTGAATTGAACCTGGTCTTTCTTTTCTAATTTTTTTAATTGCATCTTTTGCAGAATATTTTTGATATTTTACTAAGTAGCAAGCTAGTATAGTTCCTGCTCTTCCCATTCCAGCTGCACAGTGAACCATTACCGCTTGATCATTAGAAATTTTTTTATGAATAAAATCAACTGCGGTATCTATTTTATCCATATCTGGAGCAGTAAGATCTGGCGTTGGTACATGTAAGTAACCAATATCACTTACCCATTCTTCAGGTAATGCATTTTCAGTCATGGTTACAATTGATGTAACACCTTGTTTTAGAATCCAATCTAGTTCATCAAAACTTGTGGGTATTCCTGAACCTGCGAGTTTATTCTCAATTAGCCACGAGAAATTAGTTGGTTTTTTAGTAATTTTACCATGAACTTTTCTCCAAATGTTTCCAGGCTTGCTCATGGTGAGTGTTGTATTTTCCATACTTTTAGGATTACGATAGATGCACCTTATATGGGAAAATCACGTATAGTTATCTGAAATGAATAAAGAGGCAATTCTTTATGAAAAATTACCTAACAAAAAAGTTCGTTGTACTGCTTGTGCAAGATATTGTGAGATGGCTGATGGACAAATTGGATTATGTGGAATACGTGGTAATGAAAATGGAAAGTTGGACCTATTTGTATATGGTAAAGTAATAGCAGGTCACGTTGATCCAATAGAAAAAAAACCAGTCATTCATTACAATCCTGGATCTAAGGTATTTTCTATTGCCACAACTGGATGTAATTGGCTTTGTAGATATTGTCAGAATTATGATATCAGTCAAAGAAGGAAGATTGAGGGTACAGATATGACTCCTGAACAAGTAGTACAAACCGCATTAGATAATGGTGCGGATGGAATTGCGTACACATACAATGAACCATCCATATTCATTGAATTTGCAAGAGATTGTGGAGTAATAGCACATCAAAAAAATCTTTACAATGTATTTGTATCAAATGGGTATGATACTCCAGAATCAGTAAAAATGATGGGCGAATTTTTAGATTCTATAACAGTTGATTTCAAAGGTAATGCAGAACCTAATTTCACAAGAAAATTCATTGGAGTTCCTGATCCCCAACCTATTTTTGATACATTGTTAGAAATCCGTGATAAAACAAAAATCCATGTAGAGATAACAGATCTTATTATTCCACAAGTTGGAGATAGTTTAGAATATGCAGAAAAATTATGTAAATTTATTTATGATCAGTTTGGTCCAGAGATGCCTATTCATTTTTTGCGTTTTCATCCAGATTATAAAATGATGGAATTTGATTCTACACCTGTTAAAACTCTAGAAAAGCATCATGAAATTGCAAAAAAAATTGGATTAAAGTATGTGTATATTGGAAATGTACCAGGCCACCCTCTAGAGCATACTTACTGTCCTGAATGTAATAACATTGTAATCAAGAGATATAGTTTTGATATTCAAGGCTGGAATCTTGATGAGGAAAATAAATGCAAGTTTTGTGGAAATCAGATTCCCATTATTGGCAAGTTATCAAAAAATTATAAAAAAAATAGATTTCATTTTGTTCGTTGAATAGCTATTGCTCTCACTGGAGAACCAGTTGCATTTTTAAGTTTTAATGGTAAAATTACAAAATCAAATTGTTTTGAAGATATTTTATTCAAATTTGACAGATTTTCAACAATTAAGATATTATTTTTTGCAAGTATTTTATGAACACTGAAAGTTTTATCCTTTCCCAAATCTATGCTAGGTGAATCAATTCCAACTAAATTGATCTCTTTTGATACAAGATATGTAGCAGCTGATTCAGATAGACCGGGATTATTAATAAAATAAAAATCAGCATTCAGATTTTTTTGCCATTCAGTATGAAAGATTATTGATGAATATTTTGGGATATTACCATTTTTTCTTTCAAATGAAACCAAGTCGTGCTTGGTAATTGCTTGATTTTTCCCTTTTTTTATTTTTATCAATATACCATTTCCTAGTAATCTATCAAGAGGTATTTGGTGTATTTTTGCCCCGTTTTTTACAAAATGATATGGTGCATCAAGATGAGTTCCAGTATGAGAACTAAGAAATAATAATTCAAGATTGTATCTGTCTTCTTTTAGTGTTGACCAAAGAATGAATTGTGGTTTTGGGGAACCAGGAAAAGTAGGAATCGATTGTGATATTGTCAATGTAAGATCTACTAGTTTCACATCAATGAATTCTGATGGGGATTAATCAGTTTTTGAGATCTATGAAAGGTTAAATAGTGTTTGATGAAAATCTGCAATATGCCTACAGCATATGTTTTATTGAATTCTGATCTAGGATCTGATGAATCAATAATAGCAGATACCAAACGTATTCTTTCAAACGAAGGAATAGATTATGAGGTTCAAGGAGTTTATGGGGTATATGATATAGTCTTAAAATTATCATCTAAAGATGCTGAAAAATTACGAACAATTATCACAAACAAAGTTAGAAAAATTGGTAAAATACAATCAACCCTAACAATGATGGTAATAGAAGAACAGGAAAATTTATAGATTTTTCATTGCTTTGTAAAGGCATTAAAGATACAGAAGCATTATTTAGATAAATTTTACCAGAATTAGGAAAATCTTCAAATATATCTTTTGAAACCAAATTCGTTATTATATCTGTTAGATACTAAAGTGGTGTTGGATAAAAATCCTGAACAGATTTTAGATGAGGATTTAATATATGTGCGAAAAGAATTTTCAAACAAAAATCCAAACATAATTTTATGTTCTGAACCTTTTCTTAAAGCTAAATTTCTAAATGAATTAATTGATTCTATTAACTACCCAGTAATTTTTTTAGATTTTGATTTACTTTATAGTGGTTATATCGTTTCAGAAATGATTAAAAAAAATGACAAAGTGGAGATTTATCGTCCAAGTAAGGCAGATTTGAAAAAAATCATATCTGAGATAGCAAAAAGAATATCAAATAAGAAATTCTTGGTTGTAATTGATTCGTTTAATGGTTTTTACAGCATATTTGATGAGAAAGAATCTGGGAGATTCATTAATGCGTCATTAATGTTACTTTCATCTATTGGGATAGAGAGTGGTTCTCCAGTGGTAATTACTGCTATGACACGAAAAAACGATAATGGTGAATGGATTCTTTCTCCGGGAGGTAGGCATATTATTGATTCAAAAAAATCTGGAATATATCATCTTCAAAGAATTGGTAATAGTTTGATGCTTAATTCATTAAATCAAGTTGGAACTACTGAAAAAATGTTCAAAATTGTTCATTCAAATTTTTGAGATATTTTGAAAAAGCGATCAAAATTTTAAACGGTGTTATAAAATCTGAAACGCCGTTATAATTCTCATTTTTTGGGCAAATTATATTAAGATCAAAAGATAAAAAAATTTTGTTATGCCAGTAGGAATTATTCCAGACATCAGCGAACAAATGTGTATTGGATGCGCACTATGTGTAGAAATCTGTACAACATTAGGACCAGATGTACTTAGAGTAAAACCAGTCGAAGGCTGGAAGAGAGGTAAGGCATTTGTCTTCTACCCAGAAAGATGTATCTCTGATGGAGCATGCATCGGTGTTTGCCCAACAAAGGCAATCTTTTGGATGAGACCAATGGACTTTACTGTTGGACAACCAGTTCCACTCTACAAGAACTCAGTCTTCGTCAAAGGTTGGACCGAATTAATCGATTAGATTAGGTCATCATTTTTAATTTCTTTTTATTATTTTAGATTTTAATGCCTGCCATATTTTGTCTCAGAAATATTTAGTTTCTGGAAAAACCAAATTTGGAAGTCCATCTAACATTTTGATTTTTTGTAGGCTTTGATAAATTGTCTAACATTTCATATGTAATTGTAAATCCATTACCTACCATTGTAGCATCTTTATCATATTCATTCTTGTTAGGCACCAATTCATCTGCTAAATCCTTAATTTTTTTGGTTTTTATATCAAATAATCTAATTTCTTTACCATTTTCAAGTTTGATAATTGCATCATTACTAAGACTTTGAATTGAGAAATTTTCAAAAAATCTTATCATGCCGTCTTTTTTTAATTTAATTATAGTGTTATAGGTAATTTTACTCCCATACAATAAAATTTCTCGTGCATTAATTTGAACATCATCTTCCAGATTAAGAATCATAATAGAATCAGCATCAAGAGAAACTGTATTGATAATATTTTCAGCAATAATTTTTCCTTTTGGTGCTGATATATGAGTTCGTTGTTCTTGAACTTCATAAATTCCAACTCTTCCTTCCGGATCTTCAATTTTGTATTTTCTGCCAAAAATATTTCCAACTACAACATTACCATTATCCACAATTATTCTAGCTCCATTCTCAATTTTATATTTATTTTCCAATGGATTAATAAATTTGAAATCACCTTTTGTAAGATGAATATTTGTTCTAAATTCTTCAGTCCAAGAGGGACTTGTAATATTTCCCTGCATGATAATAGAGCCATCATAAGTTAAACTACCTGCCATAAAATTTCCCTTAATTGAAAGTGTGCCATTAGCTTTTCTTTCAAGTTCAATTTCTCCAAGAGTTTTTGAACCAAACAATCTAGTGTCAGTTAAATTTGTTCTAATCAAATCCGCTGCCCATTCTTCAGCTATTTGCATTTCTTTGGATAATTCTTGGCCTAAAATTCGATTTTTTCTCCGGATAGTCTCTTCTGAATCACTTGAATAAACTCTAGATTTTCTGATTTTTTCTAAATCTGTTTCAGGATATTTTTTGCCGATTTTGAGATCTTCGTATGCTTGTTTGATTTTAATGAATTGATCATTTTCGCCTCCTCTATCAGAATGATATCTAAGTGCCAATCGTCTAAACGCATTACGAATTTCTTTCTCAGTTGAGCCTTCAATAATTCCTAATATGTCATAGTTATTTTCTACCATAATTCTCTCAGGTTTTGGTTATTCTTTTCATATTTCCTATACTTTTAGTTTATCACAATACAAAATATCAATGATGCTCATTAGTGAGTCTATCAGATCTTTTAAAAATTCAGTAAAACCATCAGTGGTGCAGATCACAAAAATCATGTTCTACAATACCCTCAAAATTTAAGAACCCCTTCTTTGTCGTTGAATTATTGACAAAATTTACTGTTATATCTGGAAGTTCATCTAAAGATCTTGCAAAAAAATTGGCAAAAAGATTGGGAGCAAATTTATTAAAATCTCAGTTAAGGGTTTTTCCAGATGGCGAAAGTAAAATTACACTTGAAGGAAAACCTCAAAAAAATAAAATCATTGTCATTCAATCAACATATCCACCTGTAGATGAAAATCTTATTCAGACATTATCAATAATTTCAAAAGCAAAAGAATACGGAACTGAAATAATTGCAGTAATACCATATATGGGATATGCTCGTCAAGACAGAGAATTCTTACCAGGAGAAGTAATAACAATGAAAGTCATTGCCAATTTATTCAAAAGTGTAGGAACATCTAGAATTATTGTTGTGGATATTCATAGTATGATCGGTTTAAAGTATTTTAATATGAAATCAAAGAATGTAACTGCAATTCCAGATCTAGTAAAATATTTTTCAAAACTAAAATTGAAAAATCCTCTAGTTGTTTCTCCAGATCAAGGCGGAAAAGAGAGAGCAAAAGAATTTGCCAAGTTTTTGAAGACAGAATACATATCTCTTGAAAAACAACGTGATCGTAAAACCGGAAAAGTGGAAATCAAAACTACAAATTTTAATGAAGTAATAGGCAGAGATTTGATTTTAGTTGATGACATGATCAGTACAGGTGGAAGTATAATCAAAGCTACAGAATTTCTTAAAAAACAGAAATGTGCGCGAGTATTTGTTGCTTGTACACATGCTCTACTTAGAAATGATGCTGAAAAGAAAATTAAAAAAGCAGGAGTTACAAAAATAATTAGTACAAATACAATTCCTGGAAAAACATCTTTGGTTGATGTTTCAGGTACAATTGCAAAGGCAATAATATAATGCCAGAGAGTTTTTTTGTTTTATCTAAAGATAATCTAGAAATTGCAATTGATGAAGTAATTTCAATTGCAAAAACATATGATAGATTTGCAAAGGTGAAAATATTGTCAAATTTAGTAATAATACAATCAAAAACTAGCTGGGAACAAATTACAAAACGAGCAACTTTTGTGAAAATTTCTGGCCAAATTCTACGTAAAATGTCAGGATTGTTTTTAGATGATGAAAATTTTGAAGTTTTAAAAAATGCTAAAACTTTTGTTTGCAGGATAATTAATTTATCATCAAACCAATTCAATATATCTGAATTAGAAAGAGCAATGGGTGATATGATAACAAAATTTTCTAAAGCTCAAGTGTCTCTTGAAAATCCAGATATTACTATATATCTGATTTTTACTGGGCAGGAAAATTTTTTTGGATTTTCAAAAAAAGTTGAAAGCCAAAATAGACCAAGGAAAATTAAAAAATATCCACATGAATTAGATTGGAAGCTTACAAGAGCAATGATAAATTTAATTGGATTAAAAGAGGGTGAAACTGTTTGTGATCCATTTTGTGGTACTGGAACTACGTTGTTAGAAGCTGAATCAATGGGAATTCATGCAATTGGATTAGATTTTGATGAAAAAATGTATAATATTTCGAAAGAAAATTTAGATGTAAATGGGTACAAATCAAAAATAATCAAGGCAGATTTTAGTCAATTAATAAAGATGATAGATGAATTTGATGGAATTGTTACAGATCTGCCTTATGGAACTGCATCTAAATCATCAGAAAATCCTGAAGAATTGATGAAAAAATTTGTATCAATATTACCCAAACGTAAGAAAATAGCCATCATGTGTAAAAAAGGATTTGAAAAAAAATTGAAGATTAATCCAATAAAGAAATATGAAATCTATAGGCATAAAAGCTTGACAAGGACAATTTTGATAAAATGAAACTAGTGTTTTTAGGAACTTCAGCTGCTCAACCTACTGAAAACAGAGGATTATCATGTATCTGTCTAGAAAGAGATGGTGAAATTATCATGTTTGATGCAGGAGAAGCGACACAGATTTCTTATATGAAATCGGGTTTAGGTTGGAATAAAAAAATGAAAATTTTTGTTACGCATCTTCATGGTGATCACTGTATTGGATTATTAGGGCTACTTCAGACAATGACAATGCAACATAGAACTGAACCTTTAGAAATTTACGGACCTAATGGAATTGAAGAATTCATAGCTGCAAATATCAAGGTACTAAACTTTGGACTATCATTTCCAGTTATGATTACAATAGTCAAAGAAGGAAGAATATTTGATTCAAAAATTTATTCAATATATGCTTGTAAAGCTAATCATTCAGTTATAACATATTCATATCTTTTTGAAGAAAAAGATAAGTCCGGTAGATTCAATCTAGAAAAAGCCAAGGCTTTAGAAATTCCCGAAGGTAAACTATGGAATCAATTACAAAATGGAATGGAAGTCAAAATTGGAGAAAGAACTATTATTCCAGAACAAGTATTGGGAGAAAAAAGACCGGGTAAAAAAATTGGAATTTCAGGGGATACAATGCCAACCAAAGAATTAGAAAAATTCTTTGAAGGTTGTGATTATCTTGTGTTTGATTCAACATTTTTAGATGAGACCAAGGAGAAAGCAGAAGAAACATGCCATTCAACAGCAAAACAAGCAGCTATATTGAGTAAAAATGCAAAAGTAAAAAATTTAATTCTAACACATTTTTCAGCTAGATATAAAGATGAAACTAGACATTTAGAAGAAGCAAAACAAATTCATGATTCAGTTATCACGGCAAAAGATTTTCTAGAAATTGAGATAAAATAGACAAAAAATCTCTGATTACGGTTAAATTTTGTTATCTAATTTGACTAATTTCCAAGAATTAACCAATCTATGATTCTATCAATATTAGAAGAAGTTAAGACTACTTTGATTGGCCCTAACGGTGATTCTTCTGCTTCCTCACAGAGGGCAACAGTTCCAACAAATGCGGCTTGTTTGTTAAGATAAAACCAAGTAGAATCGTTTTCTAAATTTTTTTCAAGTTGTCGTTGATAGATTTTTTGTGATTGATTAGAATGAATAACGTCGTAGATTTTTTCTAACAAATGTAAATCTTTAGAATTTGATATAATAGAAAAATTATCAGTTTTAATTTTGGCATCTGGAAATATATTTAAAATTGCTGTTTCAATTTTTTTTGGATCTTCAGACGAATTAATTGAAGAAAGTATCTCTATCTTACAACTAATGTTAGGAGATCTCATTCATCCACCCTTCAATTATTTTAAATGTATATTCAATCAATTCATCTTTTGTTAAGTTATTGTTAGAAATTGTTTCATCAGATAAAGCAATTGAATTACTAATGCCAACACCTATTTCTCGGTTGTCTCTTTCTTCAAAATTTTCTTTTGTTTGTGGATCATCTGATCTTCCTCTTTGTTTTAAAAATCCAAATCTTGTACTAGTGGATGCATGTATAGCAAGAAGTTTAACTGTTCCATAGTTACGTAAAACTTCTATTTCAGCATTGGATCTTATTCCATCAATTACTATTACATTTGATTTTGAATTTTTAATTTGAGGCACCACTAACTCTGCTATTGCACCTTGACCATTTTTCTCTCGCAATTCAAGCATCAACTTACCCAGATTTGATCCAGTAGGTTCAAGATTTCTGTTCTTAGCTTCTGCTCTTACTGCATTTCCCATGTTAATGATGTCATAACCCTTGAATTTCAAACCGTCAGCTATTGTTGATTTACCTGCTCCAGGCATGCCGGTTAAACATACAATTAGTTTTGTCAATATTAGAACAAAAATGGGGTCTGGTCTATGAAGCTACCGGAAATTATTATAAAACATAATTAAAAGAAAATTATAATGCGAGCTTTTGTGGCAATTGAAATTTATTCTAATGAAATAATTAACTTAATTTCTAAATTTCAATCTGAAATTAACATAAATGCTAAACCTGTAGAACCATATAATCTTCATTTTACATTGCAATTTTTAGGTGACATATCACAGGATATTGCAGAGAAAGTAATGATATCATTAAATTCTATTAAATTTTCAAGTTTCATGGTAAATTTCAAAGGTATTGGTGTATTTCCCAAATTAAAATTTCCAAGGGTTGTCTGGGTTGGTACTGATGAAAATGGTGGGAACTCACTGATAGAATTGGCAAAAAAAGTAGAAAATACATTAATCCCATTAGGTTTTTCTGTAGATAAACCATTTAAACCTCATATCACAGTGTTTAGAATTAAAAATAAGATTGGAGATATTAGTAAAGAATTGGATAAATTCAAATCAATTGATTTTGGAACACAAGAAATTACAGGGTTCAAACTTAAACAAAGTGTTCTTAGTTCAAAAGGACCTGTATATTCTGATTTAATGGAGATAAAGGCTGAATTATGAAACAAATAATTTCTAAAATTGGAAAATCTGTAATACCATCTAAAAATATAGAAAAGTCAAAAAAACAAATTGCTGATGAAGCTTTTATTTTAGTTGAAAATCAAATTAGAAACTATCCTGAAATAGTTGGATTGGAATTTGGTGGATCCTATGCTAAAGACACTTGGTTATCAAAAGAAGCAGATGTGGATATTTTTATTAAATTCAAAAAATCAGTTCCAGATGAAAAATTTACAGAGATTTCAAAAAAAGTTGGTTTTGAATCAATGAAAAAATATAATCCCTATGTTAGATATTCTGAGCATCCTTATGTTGAGGCTAGAATTAAGAAAACCAAAATTAATGTGGTTCCATGTTATGATGTAAATTTAGGAGAATGGAAAAGTTCTGCAGATAGATCGCCATTTCATACTAAGTACATGCAAAATGCACTTACTCCTAAAATGAGAAATGAGGTAAGAATACTCAAAACGTTTCTAAAGTTAACTAAAATTTATGGAGCAGAAATTGCAAAACAGGGTTTTAGTGGATATGTATCAGAAGTTTTAATTTTAAATTTTGGTAGTTTTGAGAATGTAATAAAATCAATTGCAAAAATTCAACAAAATCAAATAATTGGAAAGACAGCAAAAGTATTTGAAACATCGATTATAATTATAGATCCTATAGATAGTAATAGGAACTTAGCAGCTGCGATTTCTGATGAGAACATAGGGAAATTTATTCTTGCTTGCAGATCTTTTCAGAATAAATCTACACTGCAATTCTTTAAACCTAAAAAATTAAAATCATCAAAAAATAATTGGGAAAATGTTCTTGTAGTAAAATTTAATTTCAAGATGAGAAGCCCAGATATTATTTGGGGACAAGTTAAGAGAGCGACAACATCACTTACAACTCAATTAGAATTAGGAGGTTTCAACGTTTTACGCAGTAAATCGTATTCAGATGAACAAAAAGAAGCTTATCTTTTTTTCCTTTTAGAATCAACTAAAATTCCAAAAAATTATTCTAAAAGTGGTCCTGAATTTTTTAGAGAGAGTGATTGTAATAGTTTTATTTCAAAAAATATTTCAAAAACTGAATTAATGTGGATTGGTAATGATAAAAAAATTATCTCACTTGAAAAGAGAAAGTATAATGATGTAGTAAAATTTATGACAGAATTACTAAAAAATAACCTTCAAACAGGCATCCCAAAAGGATTGCAAAGTGATTTTAAGAAAGGATTTAGAGTTTCTGTGGGAAACAAAAATTTAAGCAAATCAATTAAAGAGGCAATTTCGGATTTGATTTCAACTGATGGTGCAATCTTTCATTCCAATTAAAAAATTCATAAAAGAGCCATACTCAAAAATTCTTGGTTATCCAAAAGCCAATTCACGTCAACTTCAATCAAGAATTTCTGAATTAGAAAAATTAAAAATAAAATCAATATCATTTGCTGGACAAACTACAATTGGTAGTCTACAAATTTTAGGAAAGGGATATGTTGGAGTAGTGGTCTTAGCAAAAAAAGGAAATAATGTAATTGCCCTGAAGATTAGGAGAACAGATTCTCAAAGAAGTGAAATGCGAAGTGAGGCAAAATTACTCAGATTGGTAAACACAGTAAATGTTGGACCCAAACTATATGATGTAAGTAAGAATTTCTTAGTAATGGAATATCTTGATGGGGATAAAATTGGAGACTGGATACAATATCTACAAGGTACCGGAAGTTCTAAGAAACTAAAATCTGTAGTTAGAACTATTTTGGAAGATTGTTACAGATTAGATCAAATGGGATTTGATCATGGTGAATTAAGTAGTATTTCAAAACATGTTATTGTCGGGAAATCAAGATCAACTTTAATTGATTTTGAAAGTTCAAGTGTTAATAGAAGAGTATCAAATGTGACATCAGTAACTCAGGCTATTTTTATTGGTTCAGGTATTGCCAAAAAAGTTCAAAGAATTTACAAGATTCCGCCAAAACAAAAAATTATTGATGTTTTAAGAATATACAAGCAGGAACAAACACGCAAAAGTTTTGATGATATTCTAAAGATACTAAAATTGTAATGGGGCCGGCAGGAATTGAACCTGCGACCACTAGTCCCCCAGACTAGTATCATACCAAGCTAGACTACGACCCCTCATGTGAGAGGCACAAAATGAAATTATTAAATCGTCGGGTTAGTATAGATGATTAATGAAAATTTGCAGTATTTGTCACAGGATTTCTGCAACTGAAGAGAACCATCTTGATTGTATTCAAAAGATAAGAATAGAATTTGAAGATGAAAATTTTAAGCAAAGTATTCCTGAAAAATTAGAATTAGCAAAAGACTCTCAAAATTTGGGTATTGAGGTAAGAGCTATTTTAGAACATCTTACAAAAGAAAATAAAAAAGACGATTCATCATAACCATTTTGAGAGTCGTTCTTTCTCAAATTGTATCTTTTCATCAAGATGTTTAGCTGTAGATTCAGTTAGTTTTGTTGATGGTTTAGGTTCTGAAAACATATCTACTTTAATTATGGATGCAGTATCTCTTCCTGATTCAATAAAACATCCACCCTTTCCATCAAATAATGAAGATTCTTTTTTAAATTGTATTTTTGATATGATATTTTGTGCCACTGTCATTGCTTCTCCTTCTGCAAATACTCCTGCTTTTGGAACAGTCATTGTATCTGTAACTGCCAAAGTAGTCACGTCACCTACTGCATACACATTTTCAAATGGTGTCTTACAATCTCTGTTAATTGGAATAAATCCACCATCTTTTGCTAATCCTGAATCATAAACTATCTTAGGTGCAACATGTGGAGGTATAGCAAGAAGTAAATCAAAATTAGCTTCTTCATCATTTTGAAAAATTAGTTTATTTTTTTCTACTAATTTTATTTTACATGAATCATGAAAAACAATGTTTTCCGAGTTTATCAAAGTAAGAATTTGTTGGCTGATTTCTGGACCAGCCGCAGGTAATGTTATTGGTGCTGGACTATAGAAATGAATTTGTACAGAATCTCTAACTCCTTCTTCTCTTAGCAGAGAATCAATCAACAAACTAGCCTCAAATGGTGCAGGAGGACATTTGTAAGGCATCCCCATAATTGATATAGCAATATTACCAGATTTCATATTTTTTAATTTATTATGAATTTCAGTGAGTTGGTTATGATCATAAAGATTCATTCCGTTTTCTAATAGTCCTGGAATTTTTTCAGGTGCTAACACTGCACCCATTGCAATGATTAGAAAGTCATATGGTAAAATCTTAGTTGTAGTTTTGATATTTTTATTTTGAAGATCAATTTGTAAAATTTCCTCCTTTAGAAAATCAATGTCTTTTTTTGTAAGTTCATTTAGTGAACCTATTGAATTTTCAAATGTTCGTGTTCCTTTGATAATCCAAAGTTTGGCAAAGCCTACCATGAACCAATCTTTTTTGTCAACAACTGTAATCTTAATTTGTGATGATGATAGGTTATTTCTAATCTCATTTGCTGCAGCTAATCCACCAAAACCCCCACCAAGAATCAACACATGTGGAATGTTAGACAATTTAATGGTCTTGAGTAGTAGGTCTAATTAGAATTTCATTTACATTTACATGATTTGGTGACTCTACAGCATAAACAATAGCATTTGCAATGTCTTCAGCTTGTAAAGCTTCCATTTTTTTAGCATTTTCAACAAATCCTTGTAATGATTCATCTGTAATCGTGTTTGTTAGTTCTGTTGCAACTACTCCTGGTTCAATACATGTAACACGAATATTTTTTCTTACACTGAGTTCTTGTCTTAGTCCTTCACTAAAGGCAGTAATTGCATGTTTTGTTGCACAATAAACACTACCTGCAGGAAAAACAATTCTTCCAGCAACTGATGAAATATTAATTATATGACCAGATTTGTTTTCAAGCATATGTGTAACTACTGCACCTGTACAATATAGTACTCCTTTGATGTTAACATCTATCATTTGATCCCATTCATCAATTTTCAAATTTTTAAAAAAACTCAAAGGCATTAATCCAGCGTTATTTACTAGAATGTCCACTGTGCCCCATTTTTTCAAAACATTATCAACAAAAGAATTGCATTCATTTTTCTTGGTAACATCTAATTTTTGAGAATAAACTTCTCCACCGTTTTCTTTAATCTTTTTTTCTAATTCAGAAAGCATATCAGTTCGTCGTGCACCTATTGCAACTTTTGCTCCTGCTTTTGAAAGTGCTAATGCTGTAGCAAAACCTATGCCGCTACTTGCTCCAGTTATGATTGCTACTTTACCTTTAATCATTAAAATTCACTTAATTATTTTTAATTGCAACATTGTAAAAACGTTTACTTGAATTTTTTGAAAAAAAATTAAATTTTAAATGAGATGATAGCAAGTTTATTAGAAGAAAAACTATAGAATTATTGTGAAACCTGAAAAGTGTGCTTATTGTGGAGATATGGCAGATATGCCTTTCCAATGTAATTATTGCAAGGATCCATTTTGTGCTGAACATCGACTACCAGAAGAACATAGATGTGTAAAGTTAACTCAGATTAGAGCTCATAGATTTGGGGAGAAAAAAGTGATCAGAGATGGAGGGCCAAATAAACAAAATGTGTTCAAACGAATGTTTCGAAGATTCAAAAATTAGATAAGAATCTAGTAGGGACTTTTATCAGGAGATATTTTTGCACGTCTTCCTTGATAAATTAGTGCTAAAGCAAGTGCAAACATCACCATTGCCGTTAACGGAAAATTTTGAGGTGCAGGTAATACAAACCAATAATAAATTCCAAATCCTATTGATACAGCAGCTTGTAACCAGAGTTTAATCCATTTTGGAGCTTTAATGACTCTACTAATTACTTCTACTGCAAATATGCCAATTACTGGATAAATTGTATAAAAGAGAAAATCAACAACATCAACACCTGTATGTGTCATAAATGAAAATAATTAGAGGTGTAATTTCTATCTAATCTTCCCAACGAACTTTAGTTGCTATATTTTTAGCAATTAATGCCTGAGCATTTTCATATGGTATTGTTGCAACATCTTCTGTTTTAAAAGGTCCATATTTTTCCAAATCGGCGCCTATAATTTCATCTACTTCTTTAAGAAATCTAATAACAACAGTCTTGGTTTTATGGTTTTGAGAAATAGATTCAAGAAATTTTGATTTTCCATTGATTGTTGCAGAGAGAATCATTTCCGTTCGTTCTCTTTGTTCCTCTTCTGCATCAAGGATAAATTTTTCTTCGTCTAAAAGATTTTTAAAATCTATATTATCTGATTTGGAAATTTTGTCAAGTCTAATATTGATTAAAAGTGATGTTAGTTCTGTAGCTGTATCAATTATGGTCTCTTTGATTTTACTTTCTACTCCATCAAATTCTTGTTTTTTCAAGTCACCAATAAAGTCTGAAAGATTTCTATAGAAATCAGGATTAATTTCTTGAATTGAATCACTTTCAGTTTCTCGTAAGACTATATGATGTAATTTGTTGAGATCAATTTCATTTGTTTCTGACATTTCTTACCTAATCCTTAAATCCCGGATGTATTTGTGTTTGATTGAAGCATAAAATTGCCCTATAAAGTTAGTCATGGAAAAGCAATACAAGTAACATATTCACCAGATGAAGTTTTTGCCAGAATTCAACATGAAGGAATTCAGTTTATAGATTTACAATTTACTGGTCTTACTGGTCGTTTTCATCATACTACAATCTCAGCAATCACATTTACACCTGAACAAATGAGAGATGGACTGCCAAAATTAGACGGTTCATCAATAATTGGTTTTGCTAGTGTTGCTGATTCAGATCTTATTTTAAAACCAGATCCCAATACTTTTGCCATTATTCCATGGATGACTGAAAATAAGACTGCAAGATTACTATGTGATGTCTATTGGGGTGGAGATAGGGGGAGATTATCTAGAGATCCTAGAGGAATATCACAAAAAGCAGAAGAATATGTAAAATCTCAGGGATTTGATTACAGTGCTTGGGGTCCGGAAGTAGAATTTTTTGTTTTTGATAAAGTACATTGGGATGTTTTAACTCCATACAAAGGTCAGTCCTATTCAATTGAATCAAAAGAAGCTCCATGGAATAATGAAGGAACAGGATATCCTATGGGTCTTCAAGAGGGATACTATCCAAGTACTCCTTCAGATACTCTGACTCCATTTAGAAATGAATGTGTAAACATATTGAATAATGATTTTGGCATATTATGTGATAATCATCATCATGAAGTTGCGACTGCAGGGCAATGTGAAATTGATATCAAATATGACTATATGACAAATGCCGCAGATGCTGCTCAATCTTACAAATATGTAATAAAAAATGTAGCACAAAAATATGGAAAGGTTGCAACTATGATGCCAAAACCTATTGCGATGGATGCAGGATCTGGTATGCATGTTAATGTAAGTTTATGGAAAGGAAAAGAAAATGTGTTCTATGATCCTGATGATCCAGATGAGTTGAGTCAGACTGCAAAATATTTTTGTGGTGGAATTATCAATCATGCAAAAGCATTATCTGCAATTTGTAATCCTACTACTAATTCGTATCATAGACTTGTTCCTGGTTATGAAGCGCCAGCTTATATCGCATGGAGTGCAGGTAATAGATCTGCAATAGTAAGAGTACCACAACATATGAAAGGGAAAAATTATGCTAGTCTTAAGAGACTTGAATTTAGAGCTCCGGATCCTTCATCAAATCCATATCTTGTATTTGCTGCAGTTACTGCAGCTGGTATGGATGGGGTTAAGAAAAAAATAGATCCTGGTGATCAAGTCCGTGATGATATTTTTAAAATGACAAAATCAGATAGAGCCAAAAGAGGAATAGGAGTACTGCCAAAGAGTCTTGGTGAAGCACTAGATGAATTGGAAAGTGACAGAAAATTCCTCAGCCCAATTTATACAAGTGATGTAATTGATAAAATGATAGAATTAGGTAAAAGGGATCAGCGTGAAATTGCAATTAGACCTCATCCACATGAATTTTATCTATATTTTGATATCTAAACTCTTCCAGTAATCTGAAAGATGTAAAATAATGAGATGGATATTAGGGCAAACCCTCCACCAAGAAATATTACACGTTTTTTCTCAGAAACGGCAGATTTGTAAAGTAAAAGACCGCCTGCAAGACCAACAAATAATACTATAACTCCAATTACTACACTGTCAAAACTTGTGTTAGTGATCAGTGGATGAAAAAATCCTGAAAGTAATGCAAAAAATGCTATCAGATAGACATACTTGAATCCTGTAAGCATTTTGGATGTGGTTTTACTCAATGTGGTTCGTAAATGAGATTATCAAATAAACTTTTGAAAAATAATTTGCTATCAAAATGATTTACATCATTCCGCCCATATCAGGCATACCACCCATTCCAGGCATTCCTCCCATACCACCCATTCCAGGCATACCACCTTCTGCTCCAGGTGGCGGTCCTGCAGATTTTTGTGTGGCAATAACATCATCAATTCTAAGAATCATACAAGCTGCCTCTGCAGCTGCAGAAACAATTTGAAGTTTAACTGCCAATGGTTCAATGATATCACTTGACTTCATATTTCCAATTTTACCTTTCATAACATCAATTCCTGTCCATTTTTCTCCTTTCATTTGTCTAGAACGAAGAACTGTAAGTGTATCAATTGGATCCATTCCAGCATTTTCTGAAAGTGTTAAAGGAATTGATTCTAAAGAATCTGCAAATTTTTCAGCAGCCAGTTGCTCTCTGCCTTCTAGTGACTTTGCCCAACTTCTTATTTTAGTTGCAGCATAAGTTTCAGGTGCACCACCACCTGCAACAATTTCTGGTTTTTCAATTACATCTTTTACTACCATAAGTGAATCATGAACTGAACGTTCAACTTCATCAACTACTCTTTGAGAGCCACCACGAAGAAGTAAAGTAACAGATTTTGGATGTTTGCAACCTTCAATGAATACCCATTTGTCTTCTTCAATTTTTCTTTCTTCTACTAATTGGGCATCACCTAGATCTTTTTCAAATATGTCATCTAGATTATTTACGATTCTAGCACCAGTTGCTTTTGCAAGTTTTGTAAGATCACTTTCTTTAATTCTTCTAACTGCAATGATTCCTGCCTTTGCAAGATAGTGTTGAGCCATATCATCAATTCCTTTTTGACACAAGACCACATTGGCTCCAGAACCAATTACTTTGTCCACCATATTCTTTAGCATTCTATTTTCCTCATCAAGAAATGATTTCAATTGTTGTGGGTTTGAGATGTTTATTTTAGCATCAGTTTCAGTTTTACTAATTTCAAGAGCTTTGTTAATTAATGCTATTTTTGCATCAGAAATTTTTCTTGGCATTCCACCATGAACAATTTCTTTGTCAAGCACAATACCTTGAATAATAACAGAATCTTTAATCGAGCCACCGGCTTTCTTTTCTACTTTAATATCATCAATATCAACTGTATATTTGTCACCTTCTTTTTCAGCAACTTCAAGAACTGCTTTCACAACAATATCTGCTAATTGATCAGAGTCTTTTCTTACTAGTTTTGTTTGCATAGACGTTTTTGCAATTTTGTTAAGAATTGTTTTATCATTTGCAGTTACAGTCTCAGCAATGTCTTGAAGAAATTGTTTTGCTTTTTTAGCTGCCTTTCTATATCCATCAACTATAATTGTTGGGTGAACATTTTGATCTAAAAGTGATTCAGCATTCTCTAGAAGAGCACCAGCTAGAATGACAGCCGATGTGGTACCGTCTCCTACTTCATTATCAGTAGTCTTTGATATTTCAACGAGCATTTTTGCTGCTGGATGTTGTACATCAATTTCTTTTAGAATGGTTGCACCGTCATTAGTAATAGTAACATCTCCCAAGGAGTCAACTAGCATTTTATCCATACCTCTTGGACCAAGGCTAGTATGAACAATTTCGGCAATTATTTTAGCTGCTGCAATGTTATTTTTTTGTGCGTCTCGTCCTTTGGTTTCAGAGCCGCCTTCCTTTAACAATACAACTGGCATAGTGCCTTTAGAAGTTGCTTGCATACCCATAGATGAAAAAATCTCCAACTCCCCTTTTATACGTTGCAGATCAAAAACTTGTCAATAAAATAGTCTAAAATCGGTGTTTTTAAATTGGGAAAATCAATTCGCAAAACATGGTCAAGTCAGCAAATAAAGAGTCTTACAATAAAATTTTCTCAAAATTAAAAGAGCATCACAAATGGTTTGAAAATTCTATTCCGTTAATTGCAAGTGAAAATGTACCAAGCCCAGCTGTCAGAGAGGCAATAATATCAGATTTTGGCAATAGATATGCTGAGGGTTGGCCTGGTGAGAGAGTCTATGCAGGATGTGTGTACATTGATGATGTTGAGTTTGAATGCATGAAACTTGCAAAGAAGTTGTACAAGGCCAAATTTGCAGATGTAAGACCTATTTCTGGTGTAGTTGCCAATCTTGCAGTATATTCTGCTTTTACAAATCCAGGTGATGTAATGTTAGCACCTTCAATTCCTGCGGGTGGTCATATTTCTCATGGTAAAAAAGAACATTCGGGAACTGCGGGATTAGTGCATGGATTAGAAATTGAATTTTATCCATTTGATGCTGAGGAGATGACAATTGATGTTGATAAGACCAAACAAAAAGTAGAAGAGCTAAAGAAAATAAATCGTCTACCAAAGATGGCAATGTTTGGTGGATCATTATTTTTATTTCCGCATCCTGTCAAAGAATTGGCAGATTTTCTAAAGAGTTTTGGTATGCATATCAATTATGATGCAGCTCATGTAGCAGGATTGATTGCTGGTGGAAAATTTCAGGATCCATTACGTGAAGGTGCAGATACCATGACAATGAGTACTCATAAAACTCTGTTTGGACCTCAGGGTGGACTTGTTTTGGGTTCTGAAAAACATGAAGATGTAATAAAGAAAGCAATATTTCCGGGATTAACTAGTAGTCATCATATTCATCATATGGCAGGAAAAGCAGTAGCTTTTGCAGAAGCATTAGAATTTGGAAAAGATTATGCCAACCAAATTATAAAAAATGCAAAAGTTTTTGCCGAAGCTCTTAGTAATGCTGGTTTCAAAGTGTTAGGGGAAAGCAGAGGATTTACAGAGTCTCATCAAGTTGCTGTAAATGTTCTAGATTATTCTGATGGTGGAAAAGTTGAAGCAGATTTAGAAAAAGCCAATATCATTGTCAATAGGCAACTTATTCCAGGTGATATCAAAGCTGGTCGTAATTATTTTCATCCTGGAGGAATAAGACTGGGGGTTTCTGAAATTACAAGGCTTGGTATGAAACAAGATCAGATGAAAGAGATTGCATTGTATATCAAAGAAGTTGTAATTGAGAAAAAGGATCCTAAGAAGATTCTTTCAAAAGTAAAAGCTTTTAGAAAGAATTATCAAAAAATTCATTATTGTTTTGATAGTAAACTTGGGGCATATGAATACGTCAAATTAAGATAAGATTCTAAGTATAGTCAGTTAATAGTGATTGGTCGCCTTTGTTCTTCCCAAAAACTAAATCGATTTCATCAGATAAAGCATGAATTCGTCCTCTTTGGTATACACCAACATCATATTTTTCAACTAATCTCTTTGCAAGTTTAAGATATTTTTCGACAGAGCCTCTAGTTATAGTTGGAATTAAGTTATGACCGCAGATACAAGTTTGAATCAACGGCATTCTGCGATATGATTTCCCACAACCAGTACATCTGAAGTTTTGTCTAGCATAAGCACGGAGATTTCCCATAATATCAGGAACTAGGTGTGTGGAGATCACATTTGAAACAATTTCTGATGTATTTACTGCATCAATTAGTTCAGCATTTCTAATTTGCATATCGAATTTATCAAGCATGGAGCCGAGTGTAGAATACGCACTACGTGATTTTGATGTAGTAAGAGAAGTTGTAGGGTGTGTAAAGTAATATCCAAAAAATTGTCTTTCTGTTTCAAGACGTGATTTTATAATATCTACACAGGTAACGTCTGAGGCTTTGTTTTGTTGAACTGTTGATTTAAAGAATTCAAGTGGCAGAAATTTAACGACTTCTAGATTGTGCGCTTGTGGTTGTGATTCATGTGGCAATACAAGTGGTTGAATCAATAATGGTGCATCCATTAATCCACCAATTCTGTCAGAAAGAAATTGTCTTGAAAAATTTAGAAGACTATCCATTAAGAGCATAATGGAGTCAGCATCTCCATCTGCATCTCTTCTTTTAGCAGAATGCCAATTTGGAGTAGCAAAACAAACATGTGTTTCAGTATAGCCAATTATTCTTCCAACAATACCTACGGATGTGTGAGGTGCTAATCCAATTATTAGATGACCAACTAATTCGTCTGTATTTTTAACATTATAGAAATTTGATTTTTCATAAAATTTCTCTAAGAGAGTATCAATGTATTTACAGGTAGATACAAGATATCTTCCACTCTCGTTTGGAATAATAATATCTTGCATTCGAAGTTCAACTATCTGATCTAGATCTGTTAGTGGTTTTCCATCAATATCATGAGTATAACCAAGACTGTTTAGTTTTTCAATAGATGTTCCAATCCATGATGGTTTGAATTGAGTGAGAGGAGAGTTTGTTGCATCAAAACGTACAGTTCCATCTTTGAATACTGTAAGACCAAAATTTTGACGAACTAATCCTTTTTCCAGCGGTTCTGCAATTCTATCTTGATTGATTAACTCCTTGACTCCTTTGAGTGGTTCTTGTGCGCGTAAACCTAGTTTTTCTTGTGCTATCAATAATTTTGCTTTTAATGGAAACGCTTGATGGGAGTGTAATGAGGCTTTTCGTTTACATTTTTCACAGTATGGATTATCAAGTTTATCACGACAATTACCACAACGATAAATTATTGATGTCTTAGTGCCGCAGTTTGAGCATTTTATTCCAATTGACGGCTCATTACATTCATTGCAATATCTATTAAAAATATTGGTGAAAAAATTATCTTGTCTTGATGCCTTTAAGAGATCTCTAGTTGGGCCTCCTTTGTCATTAATTGGAAATAAAACATGTGTTGGTGGTTTCATTTGTCTAGGAGCTGCTTTTTCAGGTCTGCCTATTCTAACTCCAATTGAAGTTGAGAATTTGTTTCTAATTTGAATTCCGGATGATTTTGAAAGAATTTTTGGTGTAGACAAATCATTAATTTGCGGTTCTTGTCTAAATAACAGATTATAGAAAATTCTTGCTTCTTCTTTTTCAAGAATTATTTGGATGCCATTCATCTTGTGTGGCACACCAAGTTTTTCAAGAATATTTTTTTCTTTTATAGAATATTCTATAGAGTTTTCATTGATTTTGTTTGGATGTAGGATTTTTGAGAGTTCTTCAGGTGATATTTGATCCCAATAATACAGGTATTGTGGATGTAGTGGTATTTGAAAATCTAATGATAGTTTCAATGCTTCATCTAAAGTAGGAATTTTAGTTAGAAATTGAATTAGAAATTCATCGTTTGGAGCATATTTTGCTAATTTTTCTTTTAATTCTTCAATCCAAAATTCTTCTACATATCCAGTGGGTACAAGTTGAGCATTATTTTCTAAGAAATCTCCAAATGAGATCAGGATATCACCTAAATGAAGAATCTTTTCAATTTCACCTTTAATTTCAATTCCATGTTTTACATCTTTTATTTTTACAACATCACCATTTTTTAGTCGAACAATTGGTGTATCAATAGAATCTACAAAAGCTATAGTTGCGCCTTTACCTGGAATGTCAATTTTGATTTGAGTGCCAACAGCAATGGTATGATCCAAGATCTCTGCAATCACAGGATTAATTCCTACAGCTGCAAATCCTGTATTACAAGCTCTGCCATATCTTAACCGAAATCCACCAAGTTTGTTAGGCATAGATAGAACAGATCGTCCTGTAATGACTTCACGCATTCTCTTGGCTGCTGCATCTTCTTGATTATCTCCTGTTTGAACTGCTCCTTTTAGATCACCAAGCCATTCCCAACCATCTAATTTGTATAATTCAATTCTTTTGAGCAGTTTTTTAGATCTTCCAATTAATCCATCATTTAGAACTCTTAATGCACCTCCTCTAACTCTATCTGTTTTGATACGAGTCATTCCTTTATGGTTTACAACTTCAAAAGGATCTGTATCTACACCATCCAATTCTACAGGTAGATTTGATATAACATGTTCAATATCTTCATCTAGAATATGAAATTGGAAACTACTTGCTTCTCTTTCATAGATTCGAAGCTCTTCAACAAATCGACCAGTTTCATCATCAAAACAATTTGCTTGATATTTTGACAAGCCGACTGCTTTTCGCACATGATCAGCAATTAGTATTGTTACTGCTGATTCTGTTCCTCCCGCTGAACGCATTGGTCCAGCAATAGATACAGAAAGATATTCACTACTGTCTTTGTTTTTCTTTATCTTAACTTCACTAATTCCTTGTAATGGAGCAATTGTTACTCCCTCTGTAACTATAGCTAGTCCTACTCTAACTGCTAAATCTAATTTTTGTTCTAAAGTAGCATCAGTAAGTGAATACTTTCCTAATGCAATTTCTTTTGATATAATTAATGCAGATAATTCTTTTCCATTGATTTTTAATAATTCTCGTAAAGGTTCAGCGATATCAATATCGTGCATTTTGGCAACTCGATCTGCTAAATCAAATGCAATTTTCGGTTCAACTATTCCTGAAGAATCTACTAGGCTGGATTTTGCCAAAGCTGCATGTTCAAAAATAGTATAGGTGTCCTTTGAAAGATTAGAATAATAATTAAGGTAATAATCTGGCATCTTAATACCACTAATACGAGAAATAGCGTCATTTTCAGACATAATACAATCCTATTACTTGCTTCTTTGAATTGCTTTTGCTATTTCTGCTAGTTTCTTAACACTTCCACCTTTCTCTAGAAAGGTTCCAATAACTAGGGCATCAGCTCCCGCTTTGACGAGATTGGTTGCAGTTTTGATATCTCTAATTCCGCCACCCACTATCAGGAATCCATTGAAAGCTTTTCTTACTGTTTTAACCATCTCTGGTGTAACACTAGATTTTGCTCCTGAACCTGCTTCTAAGTAGACAAATCTCATTCCAAGAAATTGTGCTGCAAGTGCATATGCTGCAGCAATTTTTGGTTTTTCAAATGGAATTCCTCTTGCAGAACCTACAAACCATGCGGAAGTTCCATCTCCAATAACCAAATATGCTGTTGGTAATGGTTCTAATCCAAATTTGAGAACACTTGGTGCTCCTAGTGCTTGTGCCTGAGTGATAAAATATGGATTTTCTGAATTCATTAGTGAACTAAAAAGAATCGCATCTGCATCAGGCACTACTCCAGTGACGTTTCCAGGAAAGAGAATAATTGGTATTTTGATGCCTTTTTTGATACCTTTGACTACCTGAGCCATTTCAATTTGATCCGTTGCAGATGAACCGCCTACCAGTATGGCAGAGGCTCCAATCTTTTCAACATCTTGAGCAAGTTTTCGTGAAGATTCTAACTTTGAGACTTCAGAATCAATTAGTACAAACAATAATGCATTTTTCTTTTTTAGTTCAGATTTTAGGAACAATTCAACTTTATTTCCAGTCATAACAGGGGTTTGTAAATGACTCTTTAAAGTTTAATTGTAGTGAGGTATACAGATTTGTATAGCTATGGCAGAGTTTGAAAAATCTAATTTTAATAATATTATTCGTCAAATTATCAAAAAATCATTATTTACTGAACGACAAATTGAAATTATTTTAAATCAGAAAGATCTTCTAAACTCTAAATTTACTATTACTAAAGGCGCATATTACAGACAAGTTGGTCAGTCTAGAGACAAATTAATAGCATTATTCTATTCAATCATACTTTTACGTGGTTTAGGCATACTTTTACCTGATGATATTGATGTGATATCAAAACTCTCTGAGCAGATACGTGTGATAAATGAGAGTGATATATTCCCTGAAAGAGAAGATGAGGTCATCAATGTGATTAATAGATTGATACGTCAGGCATGCAATGTGTGATATTATCATTTAGAGTTGTATTATATGATTGAATTTTTTGTGACGTGAAGTGTGTTTATGTTAATCTAAAGTGTGAAATAATATTATTCAATCACGATAAATCACAACATATGAATAATTTTTGTGATGTTAATAGAAATTCCTGAACCAGAAGTAATTCTAGGTGTAATAGTTTCATTTGTTATAGGTTTGGTAGGCTTGTATAGTTACTACAAAATACGCCCATTCATCAAAACTAAGAATGAGGTAATAGATTCATCACAGTTGGAGCGTTTAGAATATTATGAAAGACAGTTAATTGATATGAAAATACGCCTAGATGCAATAGAGATACAAGGTTTTGAACAAAAAATTGAAGATCCTAATCTGGAATTAAAGCAGTTCCTAGAGAAATTGGCTAAAAATCATCAAGTTGTGGGAAAACCTGTTGAGCCTCTAATAAAGACAGAAATTATGAATAAAGAGGAGTCTGTTTCTATTCGTATGCCTAATTTAGATCATAATAATGCAACAGACTATGTGTTGCATCTAATCACAAACAAAGCTATGACATCACGTGATATACAAATCACATTAAAGCGAAGTAGAGAGCATACTTCAAGATTAATGAAGAAATTATTTGAGGATGGTTATGTTCAAAGAAATACCAATACAAAACCATATACTTATTCAATTACAAAAAAAGGAAAAGAAAAGATAGAAATGATACAAGTTAATTCTATAATTGTAGAATAAATTTCTGTGTTTCCCAAGATCAGTTTTAGTCTATTTTATCAAAAAACAGGTCAGAAAAGGTAGTTTTTATTATTTTTTAATAAAATATAAAAATATTAAATTATATATATTATTAAATTATAATAGTATTATGTCAGTACAAGAAAATGAGGTATTAGTAAAAATCACGTCTGCAGGAACCATTTCCATTCCAAAACAGTTTCGAAAATATATGGATATCCAGAAGGGAGAATATGTCAAAGTAATCTTAGGTAAGGATCGTCTCATAGTACGAAAAATTACAATTTCTTAATTTATTGTTGTTTTTGACTAAGTTTTATGGCCTGATAAGTCCATTCACGACCAGTTCTAATTCTATCCATCTTACCTTTAGTAGAGAATCTGGACAAATATGTTGAGATTATACTAAGTTTAACAGGCTCGTTATATTCATCTTCATATTTTTCAAGTATGTTTGTAGATGTGAACTTGCCCATTGGAAAGAATTTATCTACAATATGCCATATTTTTGAGCCTATTGAATCCATATTGGTGGTCTCTTGCTCTTCTTCTATGTTCATTAAATCCATCATTTCAAATATTTTTAGAACCTTTTCTCGAGTGACATTACCCTCTAATTTGATGTCATATCGTGCTCCATCAGTATCTTCCATATCAATTCGAATACGTTTCTTAGCCATCTTTGAGATCTATGAGGATCTAGTGTTAACAGTTCAATTGATCCCAGAATATTTGTTAACTAGGAGGTTTGTTAACATTGACTGCCTAGGCCATGCCTAGTGTATTTTTTGTTATTAACAACGTCAATAATCATACCATATTCTCATCCCCCTAACTCATGCCTGGAATGGAAATAAAGGGGTCTATTTTTGGATATTCACAATGTTAACATCAATCTTAACGCCTGGAATGGAAATAAAGGGGTAAAAATGACCTTTCTGGAAGTTTTCTTAACAGGAAATTAACAATTTGTTAACATTAGGTTTGGTTTAGATTAAACCCACACACCATTCTTTCCACTCAATCTTTTTATTTAATTTTTTTTATTAGAAATCTAAAATCTAACTAAAAATAATTAATTACAAACTAAACTAGAATAACTATTCTCTTCTTTACTCTCTAAATTCAATTATCATTATGTTACTATTGAGTAGAAACATAGGTGTGTGAGTATGTCTGATCCAATTGATAGATTACTTGATGCAGCTGAGTCTGGCAAGTCAATAATTAAAAACAGGGATATCCTTCATTTTACATATATTCCCAATACCATTCAACATAGAACTTCTGAACAGGAACAAGTAACACAATCATTACTACCCATCCTTAAACATTCAAGACCTTCAAATTTACTAGTATACGGCAAACCTGGAACTGGAAAAACCCTTGTAGTTAAAAAAGTACTTAATAAAATTCAAGATAGGGTAGAAAAGTCAAAATTCCCAATTAAACTAGTTTATTCAAATTCTAAAGAAGAAACAACCCTCTATGGGTTATTGGTAAGCTTTGGGCGGCAATTAGGGATAAAGGATGATAAATTACCAAGTACGGGTCTAGCAATTAGTGAAGTCTTCAAACGAATACTAACCAGTATAGATGAATCTAAAATTAATGCAATCTTTGTTATTGATGAAATTGACTATCTTGCACAACTAGTATCAAAAACAGGCAAAGACATCTTGTACCAACTAACCAGAGCAAATGAGCGCCTAAAACAAGGCTCGTTGACTTTGGTAGGAATCTCAAACGATCTTACGTTTAAAGAAAAACTTGATCCTAGAGTAATTAGTAGCCTAGGCGAAGAAGAGGTAGTTTTTACAAATTATAATGTAGAACAAATAAAAAAAATACTAGAGGAACGAATCAAAGAGGCATTTATTCCAAATTCAGTTGCAGACTCGGCATTGAACCTTTGTGCAGCCCTGGCTGGTGGTGAACATGGGGATGCCAGAAGAGCAATTGACCTAATTCGTGTTGCAGGAGAAATTGCCGAGAGACAACAATCAGACAAAGTTACAGAAGATCATGTAAGAGAAGCATCTCTAAAAATTGAAGAAAATAAAGAAGAGACATCCCTAAAATCATACCCTCTCCATGAAAAGCTCGTTATTCTTGCAATAATGAAGGCGGGGGGGTCATCTACAGGAGAGATTTATTCATCTTACAAAGGATTGTGCAAAGTAGTAGGACGAGATGAATTGACACAAAGACGAGTTACTCAAATGCTTAGTGAAATCGAATTATCTGGAATTATTACTGGAAGACTAATTCATCAAGGAATACATGGAAGGACAAAAAAATACAAACTTACAGTCTCATCTGAGATGATCAAAAAAACCTTCAAAGATGATCTAACTTTGCAGGATATTGTTTAATTTATTAGAATTATAATTTTCATGATAAACTTTGAAAGTCTTCAAATTTACCATAAGTGCTATTCCTGGATTTGGAGTCATTCCAACACTGGCTTGAAAGGGAGTCTGCTTTTGCCAAGAACCAGAATTTAGCAAAAGAATTCCTTTGTACATATCCAGTTCTGCTCTGTGGACATGACCGACATGGAAAATATCTGGAATCTCATCAATTACCATCAAATCTTCCATTTCAGGCGCAATTGGGGTTTGACTACCATAAATTGGACTAAGGTGTCTTGCTCTAAGAAGATGTTTCATTACATTTGTAGGCTTGTCATAACTTAGACCTGGCGTAGTTTTTACAATATCATCAATACTTTGACCATGAAACATCATTACCTTTACCCCATTCAAAGAAACAACAGCTGGATTTCCAACCATAAACACATTCTCTTTTTCCCACAATCCAGAATTGTATTTTTTTGGAATGGCTGGTTGTGGTAATGCCCTACGTCCAGGATCATGGTTTCCTGGCATAATGAATATTTTGATGTAATTAGGAATTTTACTGAGAAGGCCTTCGACTTTTTTTAATTGCTCTTCTATGGTTTGACATACTAGTTCTTTGTCTTGATTTGGATAGATTCCAACTCCATCTACTAAATCCCCACAAATTAACACAAAACGAATTTTCCTTGCTATTGGATCTGGACTAGATAACCATGATAGAAATTCGGTAAATTCCTCTTCCATGAAGTATTTACTACCAATATGTAGGTCTGAAAGAAAAGTTGCATATGTTTCAGTTTCAGACCTGTTTGAGGCTTGATCAGGAATATCAGGCGAAATCAAATCTTTAATGATAAAACCTGCATTTTTTCCAAAACCTATTCGTGCCATGATAAATTGATCACTAAGTAATGAGCCCGCTGTTTTTTGCAATTCAGCATCAAAAACAATCCCTTCAAATGAACCTGAGGGATCTTCCAAGACTAATTTTGTTATATTTCGCTCGGTACTTCTGGTGGTTACCAAACCACAAACATACATGTCATCATCAGATTTTATAGTCTTGACAGAAGCAATTGATTTTAACATTCTTGATTCTGGCCTATCAGAGATTATTCGTTTTAGTTTGTTAAAACGACTTGAAAAAAGAGCATTATACCCTTTTACCCCCTCACCAGTAGTAATTTTCAGAGTTGGGTCAAATATTATCTTGTGGTCATTTTGTAATGTTTGATCTTCTTTAATTCCCAAATAAACCTCTAAATCATCTTGATTGATTTGAAACAATTTTTGTTTTGTTTTCTCACGAACAATTTCTTTAATTATTTTTTCTAGGCTTTTTACATCCACATTCTCTAAAAACTTGAATGCGTCAGGATGAATTTGGAACCCTTTGTTCAAAGCATAATTCAAAGCAACAGTTAGCTCCTTTTTCATCATCAAAGAATGTTTTCTGGTTTAATTAAATCTGTATCCATACCCAACCCTCAAATATTGTTTCTAGTAAATGATAACATGTTCAAGATTAGAATAATTATATTCTTCATATTTATGGGATTGTTTGCAGCAACTTATCAAATCGGATCAATGTCCCAAGTTAGTGAAGAAGAAGCAAATACATTCATGTCTGAATTTGAAAAATTAGTTACAGACATTGATGCCGTGGGAATTTTCCTTCATAACTCATCTATATCATTACCAATGTTTATCCCAGGATTTGGAGTCGCATGGGGATTATTTGCAGCCTGGTCAACAGGATTTGCTTTTTCAGCAATAGTTTCAATTACACCAGAATTGGCAAAAGTTCCACCACTTGCGATTCTCTTTTTATCCCCATTTGGCATCATGGAGCTTACTGCATACTCTATAGCAACATCTAGAAGTTTCATGTTGATCAGAGCAATATCTAAAAAAACCAACCTAATCCCATTTCTCAAACCAACGGTTATAGAAATTGGAATAGTGATAGGACTTCTTTTGGCAGGAGGATATTTGGAAGATTATATGATAAAACTAGTTCAAGAAGACAGTATTGGTCTACCTATTTTTGAATTTTTTTAAGGCTTTAGCTACTAATGCGATATCAAAAATCTTAAATTTGTTGTCTAAATCTCCAACATGGTTTTCGGGGTTACTTTTAGGTACGTTTGGAATTGGTATTGTAATTATCTTACTTCATGATGGTGCAAGAAATAAAGTCAAAAGCTTTTTTCAAAATGCCAAAGAAAAAATCAAACCCATTCTTGATAAAATCATTAACTTAATACAAATTTTATTTAGAAAATTGATTGAGTATGCTGAGAAATCTGCTCCATATGCTAGTATGACCTTAATCTCAATTAAAGAATTGTCTGAAAATATAAGAAAATTACAAGAAGAGGTTCAAACATTACTCTTAGAAGAAAGCCTTTTTTCCTCCTAGGCTCAAAAACTGAGTTTAGATATACTATACTTTACATCTAAAATAATTTAGTAGTAAATTATAAACCAAATCAAATAGAAAATCTAGTATGAATACTATTACAATACTCTTAATGTTACTTGTTTTTTCAGGATTTGCTTTTAGTGATTCTTTTGCAACAATTTCTCCAAACAGCGCTTTTACTTTGGAGGGATCTGGATACGCAGTAACAGAAGATATGATAAAAATTTCTGAAATTGATCTAGCATTATCTACACAAAAACAAACTGGAAGCAGTGTTAAATCTTCAATTGAGGATGGATTCATTACTTTAGATGATAAAGATTTTCTAGCTACTGGATTAGAAGCAACAATATTACGTGAAGGCAACTACATCAGAGTTAATGGAGTTGCTGAAAGTGATACTGGCGATACAGCATCCATTAGATTTTTTGGAAGACTAGTTGAAGAAAGTAAAACTGCATCAGTTTATGGATTTACAGGAAGAATAACAATTGATGATAATGATTACAAAATAATATACACAGCAAAACTATCCGAACTCGCAAAAATTAAGACTACAGAATCTAAAGCAGATGAAAAACTTTCAATCCATATTCTTAAAGGTTCATCAACTCAAGGTGTAGGTACATACATTGATGTTGGAGCAGCGTCAGAATCAACTAGCTCATTAAACCTTAGATATTTTTCACAAGACAGAATTTCAATTGAGCCAGGAACAACAATTACTATTGTAAATGACGACGTGGTGTCACATAGTATTCTCAGTGGAACAGAAAACGACAATGATCGTTATAATCAATTTACTGCCGATGGTAGAATTTCAACTGATAAAATATTACCAGGACAATCAACTAACATTACATTAGAAGATGCTGGATTTTACAGATTATATGATCCAGATTACCACTGGATGAAAATTGTGGCCTATGTATTTCCAAATATTGAAGATAATTTGATTCTTGGGCAAGGAAAAAACCTGGGTAACTAGTTTTTCCACTGCCATTTGTAATTCATATATGAATCCAAAACAGATTGATTGAAAACCATTACAGATAAATCAGAAAATTCTCTTCCTTCCAAATCTTTTACAACTCCAACAAAACTAGTTTCATTTTCAGTGGTTAATGCTTCAAAGACATGAACCCTCATACTTTCTGTATCAAAACCATTATTTTTTAGGTATATTGCAATTTCAGATGGCATAAAATGCTTGTCAGGTTGTTTAGGCCACGGTCTTGGAACTAAAATTACATTATATCCATCAATCAATGCTTTTTGCAATTCTAGTTTCTTTTCTTCAATTGGAGTTGTTACATGCATTGTAATTACTTTGGATTTGTCAAGTGGCACTCTTGCTTTTGATGCAGCAACTTGGATTGAACTTATTCCTGGAATTATTTCTATTTCACCAAAAATTTCAATTAATCTATCTACAACTTCAGATTCTGAAAAATTAACATCACCTGTAAATGGAATAACTAGAGACCGATCACCTAATTCTGCAAGAATTTTTTGATATGATTCCTCTTGATTGTTCATAGTAATCTCATAGATTTCCTTACCTACAAGTAAATCTTCAATTGTTTTTAACGTGTATTTGTAACCAATTACTATATCGCAGTTCTGTATTATTTCTTTTACAATTTCAGTAACATATTTTGGCGAACCTGGCCCTACACCAACAGCATAAATTTTTCCCAATTTTACTTTGTAAATTTTTGCCTGTCTTTAATATATTGCACAAAAGGTTCCCAATCCACTTTCATGTACTTTGTAGGCTCTTTAATTGGATATTTTACCCAATCCTGGGCAATTGCATACTGATATTTTTGTCGTTTACCATCTTTTTCATATTCTAGTAGTAAGATGTTGCCCCACTCCTTTTCCTCATGTGTAATATTCAAAATATCATCAAAGGATAACTGTGTATTTTTTCCATTTGCCATATCTTCTATTAGATTACTTTCTTCATAACCATCATGACGAATTATGGTATTTTTTAATTTTACGAAATTGATAACTTGTCTTTGCCTAATAGCTTGCCACCACTTCATTTTAGCCTCTGTCTTGTGGATAAACATCAAATGTTTATCAGTTAAAACTAACATGCCTTCTTTTCCTCCAACTGAAAAGAATTTTTTTGACTCCCTCCATACTGAAACCAAATGTGCTTGAATTTTTTCATCAGGTTGCATATTGATTTATTATTTTAACTTGTTAAAAACTAATGCAATTAGCTTTTAAGTAGGATATTGTGAGAAAATTTATTGAAAAAAATTCTTATCATAATATTTCTGTCATTACTTTTAATTAATTTAGGAAATCAGTCATTTGCGCAATCTGATGATGTATTAGTAATTTTACATACTAATCTTGGAAAAATTGTGATAGAGTTGTTTCCAAATGATGCTCCAAACCATGTTGTCAATTTCGTTAAATTATCTGAAAATGGATTCTACGATGGTACAATATTTCATAGAATAATTCCTGGATTTATGATTCAAGGTGGAGATCCAAATACAAAAGATGGAGAACAGAGTACTTGGGGAACTGGAGGACCAGGTAATTTTGTAAATGCTGAATTTAACACAATAAAACATAACCGTGGAATTGTCTCAATGGCAAGATCAGCTGATCCAAACAGTGCTGGTTCTCAATTTTTCATAGTTCATAAAGATTCAAACTTTCTTGATGAACAGTATACAGCATTTGGTAGAATTGTAACAGAAGAAAGTTTTGAAACACTTGACAAGATTGCTTTAGTGGAAACAGGAGACAAAGACATTCCGGTAAATACTGAACAAGTAAAAATTACAAAAGCTGAAATTGTGCTCCGTTCTGATGTATCTAATTTACTTGAACTATCAGATCCTGAAAGAATTACTACACCAATTACAAGTTCTTCAGGCAGTCAGCTTTATGAAAATAAAGCACTAGATATTGTATTTAATGCACCTGAAGGCTGGTTATTACAACAACCAGAAAAAACTGATGAAAACGCTCCTGACGTAGTTGCTGTAGGACCTAAAGTTGGGCCCATTAATCCAGTAATTTCTCTGACCATTTCTAATACAAAGGGAAAAAGTCTAGATAACTTGATCCAAGAAAAAACTGAATTTCTAAAGAATGCACTTACATCTGGTAATTTAGAAATTATTTCCCAAGAAAAATCAACAATTAATGGAAAACAAGCATATGTTACTAATGCCAGAGGCTTTTTCCAAAGTAACGGAGAATCATACAATGTACAATTCAGAGAGGTGATCATTTCAACTACTGAAAAATTTTATACTTTTGCATATAGTAACGGAGTAGACAACTTTAATGATCAAATTTCTAGATTTGAAGAATCTGTTAATTCTTTTAAAATAGCATCTGAATCAACTAAAGAAACAAACTCAATAGATGATTTTTCAGGTAAAACTGAAGAAAAGGGAGGAGGCTGTCTAATTGCCACTGCTACATATGGTTCTGAACTAGCTCCACAAGTACAACAACTACGAGAGCTAAGAGACAATACTATTCTTACAACACACTCAGGTACTGCATTTATGACTGGATTTAACCAACTATACTATTCATTCTCCCCAACAATAGCTGATCTAGAAAGAGAACAACCAATTTTCAAAGAAGCGATTAAAGTAACACTAACACCAATGTTAACAACATTATCAATACTAAACTATGTTGATATTGATTCAGAACAAGAAATGTTAGGATATGGTATAGGAATTATTTTGATGAATGTTGGAATGTATTTTATCGCACCTGCTATGATAATTCAGAGACTAAGAAAATAATTACCAAACATCGTCAACTTCATCAAGAACTTTGTATTCTTTTTCTGTCTCACGTTTCATGAGTTTCAGTCTTGAAATATCTCTATCAAATAACAAATCAATTGCCCAATCTAAGAAAACTCTTATTTTTTTATCAGGCAATGTAATTTTTGAAAGATAAACATTTCTCCAAATAAGCCAAGCTAAGAATCCAGAGATATTCATTCCCAAAAATGTTGCGATACCAGTTCTTTTTCCAATAATTGCCATTTGTCCCTTGGAACGATATTCAAATTTTTTCTTCTCTAAATTTTTAATTGAGGCATGAAGATTATGAGCTGCAGTTTTAGCTTGTGCTTCTGCAAGTTGTGCAGTAGGTGCAAACGGTCTATTTGTTTTAGGATCCATAAACAATGCACAATCACCAATTGTAAAAACTCCAGGAAATTCTGGAACTTCAAGAAAATCATTTACAATAACTTTGCCTTTATCAGTTTTGAACATTGATCTTTTAATTGTATTAACAGGTGTAACACCTGCAGTCCAAATCAATGTTTTAGTTCTAATTACAACTATCTTTGATTCATCTATAGGATCTTTTGGATTCTCATCTAATGATTTTATAGTGACTTCTGTTCCATCAAAACTTGTAACTGCGGTTCTTAGCCTGATATCAATACCTCGCTCTATCATCTTTTGTTTTGAAAATTCAGCTAACTTTTCATTAAAGCCAGGAAGAATCATCGGAAGAGCTTCTAAAACTATTACACGAATATCGCCTTTGTGAATTGTCGGATAATGTTTTCTTGCATCTAGTAGAAAATCCATCAACTCTCCTGCAGTTTCAATTCCAGCAAACCCTCCCCCCACTACAACAAATGTCAAAAAACTATTTCGAAGAATAGGGTCTGTTTCATTTTCAGCTTGCTCAAGCACATCTATTACTCTATTTCTTAGCATTACTGCATCATTGAGGGTCTTCATTGTGTAAGCATTTTTTTCTACATCTGCCATTCCAAAAAAGTTGGTTTCACTACCTAATGCAACTACCAAATAATCATAATGAATTGAAAAACCTCTTTTTTCACTAGTACCCCATAATGTTACAAGTTTTCCAAAAGGATCCACATTTTTTATTCTGCCCTCATAAAATTTTGTCTTTTTACAAATTGCTCTAATAGGCATTACAATATGCCTTGTTTCAATCATACCTGATGCTACCTGAGGTAACATTGGAGTAAATAACAGAAAATTATCTTCACTTATCATTACCAACTCAATTTCAGAATTATTTCCAAAATAAGACTCTAATCGTCTAGCACATTCTACTCCCGCAAACCCTCCTCCTAAAATGACTATTTTTTTCTTATTTCTGGCCAATTACATCATACTCTAAAATTACTGAATATATCCTATGAGATCAACTTTCTCAACAAATCACAAATAATTTCAGAATTTATCCAATTCTGACTATATCAGAATGAAGTATTTCATATGCTCTAGACGCATCTCTCTCATTTAGAATTATGATTATACTATCTTGGCTGAAAAACGCATTTACAAGTTCTATTCCATTATCATGTAAAATCTCTGCAACATAAGATACTACATCTGATTGATTCTGATTTGCTGGAATTGAAATTCTAATCTTTGCAAGACCCGTACTAAACATATTTTCTCTATTTGGTATATTTTCAAAGATTTGTCTAATGCTTTCCATGTCTTCTGTAAAGAATCTAAACGAATCAGATAATCTAAAAAATTCATAATTGCTAGTAATTTTTGAAAATTTATCTAAAATTAATGTAGGATCCATCTCTGCAGAATCTTTTTTTGAAAATTTAATATCCATCATTCCATCAGTTAATGCAAGTCTTGCATTTTTCAAAACAGATTCTTCTTTGATGTTCTCTTTGATTTCAAATGAATCTGCATATCGTTTTATGGCAACTACAATTGTATTGAGATTTACAGAACCACCTAAGACCTTTTCAATTTCTGGCTGAATCTTTACAGCCAACGCTGTATAGTTAACCAAATCCATTTTCATACAATCATAAATTGAACGATTTCTAGTGACAATTTCCCTGACTATTTCAGGAATAGACATAGTAATCTTCATCAAACATAATTATATGATGTCAGTTATAATAGCATTATGTAAGAAATTACATAAATATCCATAATATTTATATAATGTAATATACATTACATATAGCAGATAAATATGACAATATTTGATGATGAATTTGATAGAATCTTCAAGAAAATGTCAAGCTCTTTTTTTGATATAGATGACATATCTGAAGAATTCAAGGGAAAAGGCTCCAATTTCAGTCCATTTTATTATGGCTATACAATGACTGTTGATCCTAACGGAAAACCTGTTGTAAAAGAGTATGGAAATGCAAAACCAGAATTACTTCCATCAACTGATATCCGAGAACCAATTGTAGATGTAATTGTAGATGAAAAAGAAAAACTGGTAAAACTTGTAGCCGAGATACCAGGAGTTGAAAAAACAGATGTTAAAATTCTTGTGCAAGACAAATTTGTAGATATTTCTGCAGAACATGGTGAAAAAAAATACCACGTAAAAGTTCCAATCAAACACAAAGTTGATGAAAACTCTGCAAAAGCTTCTTACAAAAATGGAATTCTCGAACTAGTCTTCAAATTAATTGAAGATGAGAAGTCAAAAGGCAAAAAGGTGGAGGTTGAATAAACCCCACTAATTTTTATGGAGAAAAAATGAGTGAAATTATTTTAAAAGTAATTGAAATTCCACAACAACATGTTGGAAGAGGAAGAGCTATAGTTGATCCTAAAATAATTGAAGATACTAAATGGAAACCAGGACAAATTTTAGAATTAACACACAACAAAAAAACACATGTAAAACTTTGGCCTGGTTCCCCTGAAGAATACGGTACTGGTATTATCAAAATTGATGGAATGACTAGACAAAATATTGGAGCTGGAATTGGAGATAATATTTCTATAAAATCAGTAGAAGCTGCTGATGCTGAACAAATTACTTTATCTCCAACTGAAAAATTATCTATTGATGAAGAACAATTACATGATGTTATGATTACAAATTTCCAAAATTATGTTTTTACTGTTCATGATTCAATCCAACTACCAACCCAAATGGGTGGAAAAATACAATTCGTCATAACCAATACAAAACCAACTAAACCAGTAATTGTAACTGAAAGTACAATTTTCAAGCTTGGTCCTATGACAAAAGCAGTTGATTCAACTATTCCACGAATTACATATGATGAATTAGGAGGTTTGAAAAAAGAAGTTCAAAAAATTCGAGAGATGGTAGAATTGCCCATGAGACATCCAGAATTATTTGAGAAAATAGGCGTAGAAGCACCAAAAGGCGTGTTATTATATGGTCCTCCAGGAACAGGAAAAACTCTATTGGCAAAAGCAGTTGCCGGTGAGACTAGTGCTCACTTTATTTCACTTAGCGGACCTGAAATTATGGGAAAGTATTATGGAGAAAGTGAGGAAAGAATTAGAGAGATTTTCAAACAAGCAGAAGAAAATTCTCCAAGTATTGTATTCATTGATGAAATTGATTCAATTGCCCCAAAACGAGATGAGGTTTCTGGAGAAGTTGAAAAAAGAATTGTTTCTCAACTTTTGACATTAATGGATGGTATGAAAAGCAGGGGTAAGGTTGTAGTGATTGCAGCTACTAACAGACCAGACTCAATTGATCCCGCTCTTAGAAGACCAGGTAGATTTGATAGAGAAATTGAAATTGGAATTCCAGATGATGAGGGAAGGTATGACATCCTCTCAATTCATACACGTGGAATGCCAATTGATGAAAAAGTAGATCTTAAACAAATTGCAAAAGTAACACATGGATTTGTAGGAGCTGATCTTGAAATGTTATCAAAAGAAGCAGCAATGCGATCTTTACGAAGAATTTTACCTGAAATTAATCTTAGTGAAGAAAAAGTTTCTACAGAAATTCTTCAAAAAATTAAGATTACAAGTGATGACTTTAGAGATGCACTAAAAGAAGTAAGACCAAGTGCATTACGAGAAGTCCAAGTACAAATCCCAAATGTTGACTGGAATGATGTAGGCGGTCTTGATGAATTAAAAGAAGAGTTACGTGAAGCTGTGGAATGGCCAATTAAACACAAAGAAGCTTTTGAGTATGTTGATGTAGAAGCACCAAAAGGAATTTTACTTCATGGTCCGCCAGGAACAGGAAAAACAATGATTGCAAAAGCATTGGCAACAATGACTGATTCTAACTTTATCAGCATTAAAGGACCAGAGTTACTCTCAAAATGGGTAGGTGAATCTGAAAAAGGAGTAAGAGAAATTTTTAGAAAAGCTCGTCAGGCAGCACCATGTATAATATTCCTTGATGAAGTAGACGCACTTGTACCAAGAAGAGGTAGTGGTGATTCAGGTTCACATGTAACTGAAAATGTTGTCTCTCAAATTCTCACTGAAATTGATGGAATAGAAGAACTACATAATGTCTTGATAATTGGTGCTACAAACAGACTTGATATTGTTGATGAGGCATTACTTAGACCTGGCAGATTTGATAGAATTATTGAGGTTCCAAATCCAGATTCTAAAGGCAGAGAACAAATATTCAGGATTCATTCCAAAAAGAAACCACTAGCAAATGATGTCAACATAACAAAAATTGTTGAATTAACAAACGGATTTAGTGGCGCTGAGATAGCTGCTATAACAAACAGAGCCGCCATTCTTGCATTGAAAAGACATGTTAACACAAAATCAGAAAATATCAAAGACATCAAAATAACACAGCAAGATCTACTTGACTCCATTGATAAGGTAAAGCCTAGGAAAAAAGAGTCACCTATGATTCAATCCATAAAATAGTCTAAATACTAAGAAGGATCCTACAAATTATGAAACTTTATCTTGATTTTGAGCCATGCAAAGAATGTAACACCATGATGAATGAACTAAGTAGTCCTGAAATGTTATTTGCAGATGCAAAGAAAAGAGCTGATGAATCTGCAAAGTTCCTACGACATCTTACATATAATCACAACGAAGTAGTACAAGCTGTAATGGAGGATCTACCTAAACAAAAAAGAGATCAAGAGTTTGATTTCTTTAAATAACTTTATTTCTCATTTTTTCAATTATTATTAGAAATCAATAATCATATTCATATACAAAAAATTAATTCAATATGATAATGTTATATTAAAAAATAAGATAAAGCAAACTATTCTTTTCTAATAGACTCTAAAGAGTGACCACGATTAACAATCATCTGAGTGATTGCCTCAGTTGTATACTCAATTCCGTGCTCTTCTGCAAAATGCACTCTTAGCTTTTCGAGTAATGCAATATTCTTTGCTCCATCTAAAACAAAGTCACATTCAAACCCATAATCTTGACATTGTAGTTTAAGCGTCATTCATTCTGCACAAACTATTGAACCTATAAAAATCCTAAGTTTTATGTTCAAAATAGCTATTGACACTAGTCTTGATATGAATACAAAATCATGACTAAATACCACTAATAATCTCTAATAATACAAAAATTAGAAGGAAATAATGAAAGGTTTGGAATTTGTATTTTTGGCAGTAGGATCTATACTTGGGGCTTTTCTAAGATATAAAATCACAGAATCTCCGTTATTGTTCAATACTTTACCTCTTAATGTTTTGATTGTTAATGTTATTGGAGCATTTATCCTAGGTATGTTTGTCGTTTTATCAGAACAATGGAATCTTGATGGAAGATATTCACTCTTAACTGCAATCGGTTTTTGTGGTTCACTTACTACCATGTCATCATTTGCACTTGACTCTAGTAATCTACTAGATAATCATCATTATGGTACTCTAGCTGTTAATCTTGTAGCAAACATAGGACTATCTATTGGCGCATTAATTGGTGGAAAATCACTAATGGCTGCTATAATAAATGGTTAATCAACTGTAAGGATTATTGTCTGTATACTTTGATTATTTGTTCGTTAAGTTTTATACTAATTCACCTAGAAAGTGAACAACTTTGTTTACAACAATTACTGTTCTGTCTTTAGGAACATGAAATAGTTTTTCTGAGTTATTTGATGATTGAATTATTAACTTAGAATAAGGATCTTTAAGAGATTTGTATAGAACTCCTTTATCTCCTACTGATTGAGACCAATGTGTACCTTGTAAAAATGATATGGTTTCAAATTTAATGACATGATAAGAAAAAACCATTTAGAATTCACTATTATTTTTGCATTCTAGTAATTATTTGAAGAACTGATCTATCTTATCTCTATATTTGTAAGCTATTTTTGCAAATTCTGAAAAATCTTCAGCTGTTGGATATTTCATTCTTACTGCGTATTGATTAATAAAAATAGATATTGCACTACCTACAATTAGATTGTAAATTCCATCTGCTACATTTTTTGAATAAGGAAATACTATTTTGATTATAGGAAGATATGTCTCAGTCTGAGAAATCATTAATTTGATATTTTTTTCAACATATTCCTGAATGTCATCTGGAATTGCCATAACTATTACTAGAATTGATTTCTTATAATGTTTTATTATCTAACATGAATTAGATATGAACTAGTCATTTTTCATTTAAACAACTATTAAAGGAAAATTTTAATCAATTTATGCCAAACAAAAATATCAAATTCTACACAAGCCAAATTGAATTTATAACACCAAAAGGAATTTTGATTATTGACTGAACTAAACAAAAAAGTATTTGGAAGAATCACTACAAAAGAAATCATAGGAGCAATTCCACCTGCAATTCCTGATACAAAGAAATTACTAGAAAATGAATTTCAAAACTTGATTAATGAACTTGAATCACAAACCAAAGATGATTTGAAAAAGTTGTTAAAAGAACAACAAATAGCAAATAAACACATCAATAGTAGACCCGGTGCTATGGCTCTGGCACAAGACAAAATTCGATTATTTAACGAATATAATCAAAAATATATCCAAACTATTAATGAAAAACTAAAGTCTTAATTCTCATCTTTCTTTTTGATCTATTTCTTGTAGATTTTTGGCTTTTTTACTTAATAATGAAATAACCATTTATGAGAAATATTTTGTTCCAAAAATGATTTTGTAAACTAGATACACATTAAATCATCATAAACAATTTGATATCATTGAGTGCAACTGACTCTTTACGGGAAGATCACAAGCAGATTAAACGTCTAGAAAAAATAATCATAAAGTGTTACAAGGATCTTTATGACGGAAAGGACATACCACTTGGTGATATTGAAAAAATAAATCTAGTAATTGCAGAATTCCTAGACTCTATCCATTATTCAAGAGAGGAAGACTCGTATTTTCCATGTGTGGCAAGCTATGATCATCTAAAAGAGGAAATAAGAAATCTGATGATAGAGCACGAGTTTTCGCGAAGGATAGCAAAAAACATATCAACACATCTGACACGTTGGAAGAACGGAGAAGATGCAAGAGAGCCTGTGGCAAGATTTCTTAGGACATATTCAATTTACCTTATGGACCACATGTCAAAAGAGGAACAATTCTTTGATAAGGCAGAACGCGAAGTAATATCAAAAGAAGAAGAGATGGAGATGTTTGAGCAGTTTCGTTCTGTTATGGCAATTACAAAAAAGATGCAAGAGATGATCAAAGAAATTGAGTATCTTGAGAAATGTCCTTGGTTTCTAACGTAAGCTCTTTAAGACCTATTTGAGAAATTTTAAATTATGAAGCCTTTTGTTTTATGGATGACTGGCCTACCATGTTCAGGTAAGACTACAATTGTCAAAGAGCTACAAAAAGACATTCCAAATCTAGCAATGCTTGATGGAGATGAGCTAAGAGAGTGGTTTTCACCAAAAGACTTTTCCAAGGCAGGAAGAGATGAGCACAACAAAAGAGTAGCTCACCTGGCAAAATTATTACTAAAACATGGTGTTCCATCTGCAGTATCTCTTGTTTCTCCATACAAGGAAAACAGAGACAATGCAAGAGAGATCATCAATTCAGGTGATCAATTTGCTGAATGTTACGTCAAATGCTCAATTGAAAAATGTGAGCAAAGAGATGTCAAGGGAATGTATGCCAAAGCAAGAAGGGGCGAGATCAAAGGATTTACAGGAATTGACGATCCATTTGAGGCTCCACAGAATCCAAACTTGCTAATTGATACAGAACACGAGTCATTAACAGATAGTGCAAAAAAGGTAAAGGAATTTCTTAAGAAAAGAAACCTAATCTAGTTTTTTAAATTCTTTAACTATTTTATCATGAATCAATCCATTAGTTACTAAAATTCCATTTTGGTGATTTACTATTTTGTTATTGTATGTAATGTCATTACCTAACATATCAGTCATTTTTCCACCTGCTTCAGAAATTAAACAATATGATGCAGCTGAATCCCATTCTTTCATCTTATTTGTTGTAGTAATGTATGCATCTGCTTCTCCTGAACTAACCTTCCCTACTTTTAGTGAACTTCCTATACTGGTAAAATTCTTGATCCCTAATTTTTTGATAAACATTTTTTCTTTTTCTGAAAGATGATGTCTTGAACCAACTACTTTACATTTTGAAAGTTCTGAAACTTTTGTAACTGATATTTCTTCCCATTTGCCTTTTGAAAATCTAAAAGCGCCGCCGCCTTTTTGTGCTGCAAAAATAGTTTTTTCTGTAGGCCAACCAATAACACCTATGATTGGTTTTTTATTTTTTATCAGTGCAATCATTACAGTAAATTCTCCAGTTTTGTCTATAAAATCAGAAGTGCCATCAAGAGGATCAACTATCCAAATAATTTCCTCTGATAATCTCTTCTGATCATCTTTATCTTCTTCAGATAAAATTTTATGATTTGTTTTTGATAAAATAGCCTTAATGATTTCATTACTTTTTAGATCAGCTTCTGTAATCGGTGAATCGTCACTTTTAGTGAATGTTTCATATTTGCCTTCATATATTTTTAAAATTGAATTTCCTGCTTCATATACAGCCTCAATAGCCACATCTAATTCTGGCATTTTGTCTAAAACTGGAATATTTTTCATTGGTAATTACCCTAGGTAGTTAACTCTGGTTTTAATGTCCAGACGACTCCTAGGACAACAAATGGAATTGACATTATTCCGATAATTGCAAGTATGATGTTAAATTGAGATTCTGATACTTGTGGATTATTGACTATCCAAGGTAATGGCAATGTAATGACTACCCAAATTATTCCTAATAAAATAATTAATTTGGCCTTTTTCTTTCTATCTGTCATTATTCTCAGTATTCTTTGAGCAGTATTAAATCCATGTGAATTTACTTGATTGATTCTCCACCATCAACTGTAAGTATTGCCCCTGTTGTCCAGGCAGCATCATCGGAAGCAAAATACAAAATTGCTTTCGCTACTTCTTCTGGTTGACCAATTCTGCCCATGGGGTGCTCATTATTCATAAATTCCCTATCTTTTTCAGTTTTTAAAAATGGTTTTGTCATATCTGTATCAACCACACCAGGACAAATACAATTAACCCGAATTTTGTATTTTGCATATTCTAACGCCCAACATTTTGTAAGAATAATTAATCCAGCTTTTGCTGCAGAATATGCATCTGCATTAAATCCTTGATATGCTTTTAATCCCGCATCTGATGAAATATTGACTATTGTCCCTGATGTTTTTTGTAAATGAGGCATTGCTGCTTTTGTAAATCTAAATTGTCCTGTAAGATTCACATCTAAAACATCATTCCATTCAGATTCATCAATTTCATGTAATTGTTTTATCTTTGGAAAAATTCCTGCATTATTTACTAGGATATCTAATTTACCAAATTTCTCAATAGTTTGTTCTACAACTTTTTTAACATCATTTTCATTTCTAATATCAGCTGTTATTCCTATTGTATTTGAAAGCTGATTAACTGCATTTTCTAATCTCTTTGAATCTTTTGCTGTTATGACTACATTTGCACCATTTTCAGCAAAAATTTTTGCAGTTGCAAATCCAATACCTCTACTTCCACCAGTTACAATTGCAACTTTTCCAGATAGCTTCAACGTTTTTTTCAATAAATTTCGTAATTTATAGCTCTTTAAACTAATAATGTGGTAATTTATTTTTCATATTCGTAGGATGAATTCTATAATTTGAAAATAATTTTATCATTTCATAAATCATTCTTCAAAACCTAACTATTTTCCAGAATTTTCATCAAGTTACTATCAACTCAAAAACTAAATCAAAATATCATGTAACATTGTTTTCTTTCACATTATCTATGTTAAATTTTTCAATTTTCTAATTATTTTGATATGATTTTTTCCAAATCTTCGAGTTAATTAGTAGTATAAAATCTTTCATAAAACACTATAAAATATTATAATTTTTCATACTAAATCTTAAATAATTGAAGTAACTACAATAAATAATGCCGAAGGATATAATTCCTATCGACTAAAGTGGCGTTACCCCGCAGAACGAAAAAGGTAATCAGGCGTTTTAACGACCTGACCACGAGAGGAAATCTCTCACAGTTCTGCAGTAAAGGGGTAAACGCCTTTTTAATTTTCAATAATATCCACCGATACTGAGCCTAATTCATTTCCATTTGGATTAATTTCAATGGCTATTGCCTGTTGAGCTGGAATTGAAATTGCTTTTTGTCCATCATAATCCCAAGTATAATACTCTGATATTCCTGTTTGATGTAGAATTCCTTTCAACTTGAAATTTTCAGAAAAATTATAGTTTTCTCCTTTTAATAAAATAGTTAGAGATTGAGGACTATCACCGTTGGGAACAAATCTGAAAAGATAATTTCCTTTATTCACAGTAAATGTATTAGAATAAATTCCATTTTTGTATAAGTCAGGATCTGCCAAAGTAGCATGAAAAACTACATTGCTATTTTCCGTATCATCCTGATTAAACGATAATCCTATTACAACTATTATCAACACTATGGAAATGATGATTATTTTTTTATTCATTTAAGCTAAATTATTAGTTCTATTATAAAAATAAATTTCTAATCATAACTTCAAAGCTTCTTTCAGACCCTTGTATCTATTTCTAATAGTTACTTCTGTAACTCCTGCAGCAACTGCGATATCTTTTTGAGTTTTATTTTCACCATTTATTACACAAGATAGGTATAATGCTGCAGCAGCTAATCCCATAGGATCTTTTCCCGCAGAAAGTTCAATTTTAGTAGCCTGATCTAAAATATCTACTGCCTTTCTTTTTGTTTTTTCTGATAATTCTGCAATACTGGATATTCTTGAGATACATCTAATAGGATTTACAACTGGCATTTTCAGATCTAATTCTCTTAGTAACAATCTATAACATCTTGCAATGTCTTTTCTCTTGATGTTAATTCCATTTGCAACATCTGTTAACGTTCTAGGAGTTTCAGTATTTCTACATGCAGCATAAAGAGATGCTGCTATAAGACCTGGAATTGAACGCCCTCTGACAAGCCCTTTGTCAAGTGCTTTTCTGTAAATATAGGCTGTCTTTTCAATAACAGCATCAGATAATGCAAGTTTTGTTTTTAGCCTATCTAATTCGCTAAACGCCTGTCTAAAGTTTCTGTCAACGGGTTCATGAACTTGACTTCTATTGTCCCATGTCCTCAATCTCTCAATTGTGCTCTTCATTGATGCTGTGAGTGGTTTTCCAGTAGCATCCTTATTTTGAGGATTAATTATTGTGGCCAGTCCCATATCGTGCATAGCCAAAGAAGTTGGTGTACCTGTCCTAGTTCTATTATCTCCCTCTTCTTTAGAAAATGCTCTCCATTCTGGTCCTTCTTGTTCTACTCTATCTGTAGCAACAAAACCACACTTGGAGCAAAACATCTCTCCGGTATTAGAATCAGTCAAAATTGCTCCCTTGTTACAACGTTGACATCTATCACTAGAACCAACACTTTGAGCCATAAATTCAGAAATTCATCTTCATCCTATACTTAAAAAGATTTGACATACAAAATTGGGTAGATTTTCTGAATTTAGGCCTAAAAAAAATATTTAAATACAATTTTTTTATCCACACAAACATAGAATGGTAAAATGTCCCCTATGCGGAGAGTCGCTAAATAACAACTCTGTGATTCCAAATCACATACAAAAAATCCATCCACAAAGAATATCAATCCTAAATCTCTAGGAAAGGCATTCTTGTTAGTAATATTTTATTTACTGTTAAGCAATGTTTACACTTGAAATTAAGTACAAATCACAAGATCAAATTCATTGTCAGATTTACAAAATAAATGGAATAAACAACAAAAATCAGGTATTACCGATAAAATCAACGATACATTTAATCCGAAAGGAGCATTAAAACCTAAAATTCAAAATGGAATCAAAAAATTACAGACACAAATTACCAAACTTGATTCAATGATTGTAAAATTAAATGAAAGAGATAGTAAACTTTTCAAAAGAATAGTTGAAGCAACTCAGTCACATGATGTGAGTACAAGTAGAATTTTATCCAAAGAATTGGTAGAGGTAAGAAAAACTACAAAAATTTTAGGTAATGCAAGAATAGCATTAGAACAAATTGAATTAAGATTAACAACTTATCATGATCTTGGAGATACTGTAGTTACTATTATGCCTACAATAGGTTTGATGAAGAATCTTAAATCATCTCTTGTAAAGTTCATGCCAAGTGCTGACCAAGAAATTAATCAGATGGCACAAATGTTGGGTGGATTTATGACTGATAGTTTCTCAAGCGGTGCTACATTTGGAATGGATGAAACAACCAATTCTGAATCCGAGAAAATTCTACAAGAGGCAGCAGCTGTAGCTGAAAGTTCAGTAGGAGATAGATTTCCTTCAATGCCTACAAACACTAGGACTTCTAAAAGTAAATTTTTCTAATACGTAAAATTCCAAATCTTAACTTTCTAGAGGTTCTCTGGACTCTTTAATTTTCTTAATCCTATTGCCTTCATTATCGATTATTCTATCAATTCCAGATAATCTATCTCTTAAATTATTGATAAGTGAGCCTACCTCATCTGCCTCATTTTCAACTTGTTGTCTCTTATGAGCCAGTTCTTTAATTCCTCTATTTTCCTCTTCAATGTACTGACTTACTTTCTCTAATTTTTCTTTTAGATTTTTAATATCTACAGATTCTTCTTCAATATCTTTTTCTAAAACAGTTCTCTTATCTTTTAGATTTTTTATCATTAAACCTACATAGTCAATGGCTTCTTCTAATTTGGCGCGTTTATCCATTAATTCTACAATTCCAATTTCTCCTGCTGTTTCATTAGATGATGTCCCTCTGGATTTCATATTCGTATTTTCATCGGCAATTCTTTCTTCAGTCATCTCTCCGCCTTCTTCCTTTTTGAATTTATCAAACATTTTATGTTCTCTTTTCAAAATGGGAATAAAAAGTTATTATGAATCTCAAAGCTGACCTAGTGACTGATTTTTTGATCATTGAAAAGAAAAATGGTGGCTATACCACCAAAAATTGAATTTCTAACTCTATTAGAATTATAAAAAATTTTCCAAGTTTACTGTGTTATCCAATATGAAACAATATGACAGTAATCTACATCAAGACTTTTTAGACTAGAATTAATCAAATAATCCAACCTTTGTCTACATTTCTGTTATATTTCTAGAAAATATGATTCTGTAACTAATTTCTTCGTCAATTGTTCTTTGTATTGTGTATGAAAATTCTTAGATAGATCTTATGGATTGGATGTGTTCAGCTAATGTTTCACCATCTGTTCTTTATATATCAAAACTAGCTAAAACCAATCAAAAATCATCAAAAACTTCTCAAAAAATAATTTTTTCTTGAGCTTTTAAAAAATTTGATTTTTATGTAAAAATTTTAGGCATACAAAAATTTGAGATTTTCTCTCATTGCGGTAATTTTTGCTAAAATTATTAATTTTAAGAGATGAAATACCTGTTCCGCTATGCGTTTCGCTTTAAAGTTTCAAAATGTCCCTCATTAACCAATTAATCCTATACTAACACATGTCAAAACAACAATACAGGTCCGAAATGGGCATAATGGGTGACATCTTAGACGTAACTGCCGATGGTGGTCGTACTGGAGTCATTGTATCTGCAATATCTCGCAAAGCCAACCTATCTCACTATGCAGTACTAGACAAATGTGAGAAACTGGTAGAAGCAGGCTTAGTTGAGTCAATCAAAAACGACAGGAATAGAGTCTTCTTGATTACTGAAAAGGGACTTCAATTTTTCCAGGAATTCAAGAGATTCCAGGGACTTGTCGAAAGTATGAATTTGAGGTACTAGCCATGAACCCAGAACTCGTACCTGTTCATAGGGAAGAGTCTATTCGAGAAGATGGAATGCTTTTTGTAAGGACTGATGGTATTCTCGAAACAATGGTTAAGGCACCTTTGATACTTGCTGGCTTAATTATTGTGGCAGTAGTGATGCCTCTTCAGACCTCATTCAGCTCTACTCGAACTCTTGAACTTGTCATTTATTCTGATGGTTCCACACATGTATCTACACAGATAGACGTGGATCCATTAGAACCTGATTTTGAGCTTGATTTGTTTGGTAAATCAATAGATAATTTTGTTGCAGTAGGAGATGCTGGATTTTTGTTATCTGAAGAAATAATTGAAGATAAAGCAATAATTGACACATTTGGTTCATCAAGTATTATAATTGATTATGATATTCATGATTTAGTTTCAAAAGAAGGACGAGTTTGGACATTCTCATTTGATTCTCCATCCGATTACACAGTACTAATGCCAAAAAATTCAGTCATAGTTGGAATAAGTGGTTTACCAAACAATATGGAAATAGTAGATGAGCAAACAAAACTCAATCTTACTACTGGATTATCTGAAATAAACTACATCTTTGGTACACCAATTAATCCAACAATTTCAGATGAATCACCATTTAATTATGTTAATGCTGCAGTTATTGTTGGCGCAATTATAGCTGCAGTAATAGGTGGAATATTAATGCTAAAAAGAAAGCAACAAAAATCCTTACCATCAATTATACAAACAGAATCTATTTCTGAAAAACAAATTGAAACAAAATCTATTGACACAGAAACTATATTCAATTTCAGACCTGAAATGCGTGAAGATGATAAAGAAATTGTAAAATTTATTTCTAATAATGGAGGTCAAGCACTTGAAAGTGAATTAAGAAAGAAATTTCTTCAACCAAGAACTACTATGTGGAGAGCTGTAAAAAGATTAGAAAGATTAGGAGTTATCGAAATTGCTAAAAAAGATTTACAAAATTTAGTAAAACTGAAAAAAGATTTGGAGGAAGAGAAATGAAAAAAATAACCTCATTTGTATTGCTGATTTTAATATCTAGTATGATTCTAGGTGGTATGACTAATACTGTTCAAGCCCAAACTGATCCATCAATTCTTCTAAAAATTGTAAAACATGCCCAGAAACAACTTGAAAATCAGATAAATCAAGACTCATCAGATAAAACAAAACAACTTTTCAAAGATGGCGCACAACAAATTAAGGCCTTGGAAGAATCTCTTAGAAATAATGAAATTGATTTAGCAAAACAACATTTTCTTTCTGCAATGAGAATATTCAAAGAAGTGTCTCAACAATTATCAATCAATCAATCTTCCCAAGTAGAAATGGCTACTCTTAAAGCTACAGTAGAAGATCCTTCTGCTGATCTTCTTAGAATGCAAAACTACGTTGATAATCTCAAGACAATTGCTAAAAAATACAATACATCAGTTGACTTTTCTGAACTAGATGATCTCTTTGTAACAGCAAAAAAACAGATCATAGATAGACAATTTGATGATGCACTACAAACAATTAGTAAAATTAAACAAATTACTGTAAATTTTAATAACGAAATTCGTGAATATGCATCTCAACAAGAGCAATCTCGTGCTAAAGAATATGCCCAAAAATACTTAGAACAACTGGATAGATTAATTGAAAATGCAAAGAACAAAGGCTTATCTACAGATATTATCCAAAAACTTGAAACTGCTAGAGAAGATCTCTCCTCAGCAACAAACCCACATGAGATAATCAAACAAATAAGAGAAATCATATCAATTAAAGAACAATTTGAATTAACAAAAAATGATCGACTAGAATCTAGAGTTATGCAAATTGAAAAAATATTATTCAAATTATCTAACTCTGATAAATTAAGTCAAACTGATCTAGAAGATGCTAAAAAAACACTTCAAACCATTAAACGCCACTTATCTCAAGGTGAATTTGAAACAGCAAATGAATTATTACGATCATTAGCAACATTACTAGAACAATTTCGAGATTAATCATCTTACTTATCATAAACTTCATATACATTTTCTAAACAGAATTGAGCATGGCTTCTAAGGCAATTACTGTTGGTGTAGGAATTCCAATGATCGTAGTTGGTGCTTTGATAGCATGGTTATTGGCTCCATTACAAGGTGAAATGCAAAACACAGTAGAATTTGTGGGAAGCTTAATTGGGATTTTAGGAGTAGTCTTCTTTATTTCTGGTTTATTCTATACAAAAGAACCCGTAATGCACTAATCAAAACTCATTGAATAAATAATGAAAAAAATTACCACAATTACTTGAAAGTTAGATTATTTGAGATATTTACATCAGTTGAAGGCGAAGGAATTCTTTATGGTACAAAAACGCTTTTTGTTAGATTAGCTGGCTGTCCATTTACCTGTTTTTATTGTGATACCAAAGAATCACTCCCACTTGATTCTGGAAAAGAATACACAATTGAGGACGCGTGTAAACTAATAGATTTTAATCTCAAAAATCAAACATATAAAGTAAATTTTACAGGCGGTGATCCATTAATTCAACATGATGCAGTAGCTGAACTTGCAAAACATATTCAAACCAAAAAAATTCCAACTTATCTAGAGTCGTCATGCTTTGATTCTGACAGATTCAATCACGTATTACCATTTATTGATATTGTTAAAATAGAATTTAAGACAAAAGATTCTGATTTTGTAGATTCTAAACACTATGAAAGATTAATTGATAATGCAATGAAATGTCTTCAATCATCTGTTGCATCTAAAAAAACTACATATATCAAAATAGTTGTAAGCTCCAAAACTAAATTGGAAGATTTCAAAGATTTGGTTGATAAAATATTTCATGTTATTTCAAAGCAAGACATTGATGGATTCATTATACAACCAACATATGGTATTGCAGAACCTTCATTAGATCTATTGCTAAATTTGTATGACATAGTTTATCCGCATTACATTGATGTCAAAGTTGTCCCTCAACTTCATAAATTCATTGGAGCACCATAATCTTACTACCAGCCTAGAAACCAGATTAGGTTCAAATACTAGAAAAAATCTGTGAAAACATCAATGGATAAAGAACGTGTAAAAAAACTCGTTAGAGAATTAATCATAGAAATTGGTGAGGATCCTACTCGTGAGGGTCTTAAAGATACTCCTGAAAGAATTGCAAATATGTATCAGGAAATATTTGGTGGATACGAGTCTGATTCTGAATTATCAGTACAATTCTCTGAAGATTCTGATGTAGTTATTGCACGTAATATTCAGTTTTATTCAATGTGTGAACACCACATGTTGCCATTTTTTGGAAAAATTCACATAGCATATTCTCCTAACGGCAGAGTTTTTGGAATCTCAAAACTGGTAAGATTAGTTGAAAAATACTCTAAAAGACTACAAATTCAAGAACGCCTAACCAAGAATATATCTGATGAGCTATTTGCTCAGGGCGTAAAGGGAGTTGTAGTTTTAGCTGATGCAGAACACTTCTGTATGAAAATGCGGGGAGTTAGAAATGATGCAATACTTACCACATCCGCATATAGAGGAATTTATGAAAATAAGGAGGAAAAAGAGAACATTATGACTATGATTAGACGACGTACCTCCGACATATCACTTTAGGTTCTCCTGAAAAATTAAATAATCAATCTTTTAGACAAAAACCATGGGAGCTAATCCTAATGTCCACATTCCAAAAGAATCATGGCCTAACTGGACATGGTATGCAATTGAATTTGGAATTGTTATTGCAGTTTCAATGTTAGTTTCAAGAGAAATTACCAATTCCATACAAGGACTAACTCCAGAAATCCAAAATTATGTATTTATGGGAATTGTTGGTGGAATATTCTTTATTTGGTATATTATAATTAGAAATTTTGTTTTCAAAAAGAAGATTCTTGATAACAAATACTAGATACTATTTTAGATATTTTGTTTTGTCTATGATATCAGCTTTTTGAAAGGCTATTTTTCTATTAGTACAAGATTCACAACTACCGCAATGATATTTTTTGCTGGAATAACAACTCCATGTTTTGAAAATGGAATTACCCAAAGTTTTGAAACCAACTTTCAGCAAATCACTTTTTGAAAGACCCTCACGATACGGTGACCATATTTTGATATTTTTTCGTAATCCTGAATCTATTCCATCAATCTCACCTTGATTAAAAGCTGATTCCAGCTTTTTTGCAAACATTGGTCTGCAATCAGGATAGTGTTTATCACCTGTATGCGCACCATATGCTACAAATGATGCATTAAGAGTAAACGCCCATGCTGAAGCAATTGACAGAAATACTGCATTTCTAATTGGAACAACAATGGAGTAATCAAACTTACTTGGAATTTTCCTTTTTGAACTAGTTAAAACATTAGAATCTCCATACAATTCTTTCATAAAACCAATATCGATAATTTTATGCTGTTTTAGTCCAAGCTTCTTTGCAAAAGTTTTTGCTGCAACAATTTCTCTGTTTGCTTTTTGACCATATGAAAATGAAATTCCATAAAGATCATATTTTGATTTCAGATAACTAACTACACAAACCGAATCCACTCCACCACTAAACAAAATAACTGCTTTTTTCATAAATTCTCTTTCCAGATTATTTTTTTATTACTAGTGCACCTTTACTTGGCTTACAAATTACAGTTTGACATTTGGTATTTGCTGATGCAAATCCTCTAGACATTGCTAAACTTATCTTCTTTAAATCTGCCGAACCCTTTGAAAATGCAATTACTGAAGGACCTGCACCGCTAATTGTTACACCAAATGCACCTGCCTTGAGAGCATTTTCTTTAACCTTGGCAAATCCTGGTATCATGTGTTGTCTTGCAGGCTCTACAATTACATCTTTTATAGAATCTCCTATCAACTTAGGATCTTTTTTCATAAATCCTGCAACAATTGCTGCAGCATTTGACAAGTTTGCAATGCTGTCAATTAAGCTGACTTTTTTAGGTATTACACTTCGTGATACTTTGGTTTTCTTTTTTGGAACCTTAAGTTTTGGAACTGCAATACACATTCTTAGATTCATTGGCGGTTCAATCTTGATTACATTTAGAGGATTTGTCCTTACTATTACAAATCCTCCCAATACTGATGCTGCCACATTATCATAATGAATAGAACCGGCACTGGCTTTTTCTCCAGATCCAGCAAACTCTACAAGCGTGTTTTCATCTAGTTTCAATTCATACATCTTATCAAACGCAATTACAGTAGCTGCTGCTGAAGCTGCACTACTTCCCATTCCAAATCCTGCAGGAACACCTTTTTTTATTTTAATTTCTATACCATCTTTAATTTTGAATTTTTTTATCATATTTTTAACAACTAATCCCGCTGTGTTGTTGTCTGGATTTGTTGGAATGTTGTCTTTAGTAACTATACTTATCCCACTTTTCTTTTTTGTTAAAGTAACTTCATCAAAAAAAGCATCAACTGCTAATCCAAATACATCAAATCCCGGACCCAAGTTTGCAGTAGAAGACGGTGCTCTTACAGTAATCTTTGATGCCAACTAATCTTCTACCTCTTCACCCAAGTTAAGAATTCTGCTTAGTGCTCCCTCCAAATTTACTAATCCTTCCTCTGTAACATTAGAAACTGGAATCAATCCTTGAGCAAAACCACCGAGATTCAAGCCCCGCAAAATATTTGTAGTTAAACTGTACGTTTCTCCATCTGCCTCTTTGGCAATGGCATTTTCTAATGATTTTAGATTACTTGACCATTCTAAAATATCTCTTAGTTTAGAACCTATTAGATCTGTTTTGGTGATGGTGTTAATTGTTGGCAAATTCAAGCGTAATCTTATTGATGTTGCAAGAAGAGCAATTGAGACAAAGTTTACTGGTGTAGTAATTAATGCACCATCAAAAAGAAATATGCTTGCCTTTTCTTCAGATGAAATATTTTCTACAACAAAGCGACCACTAGAACGATACGCAAACAGTTCAATTTGACCGGGTGTATCTACAATTAGATAATCTGGATTCACTTTACCAATATGTTCTTGAATCTCATCAATTTTAGAAGCAATCAAGTCATTTGCCATGACTACCGCACCATTTGGACCTAGATCATATTTTTGCATTATGTCTATAACATCAACATAATCTCTAACATCAATATCGCATGTATAAGGTAAATTTCTAACACCAGGATCCAAATTCAATACAGCTGCAAATGCACTGTTTTTTGTATAATACTCGTATAGTTTAGATGTTAAAAGAGATTTTCCTGCTCCTGCTGTTCCTGTTACAAAAATTGATTTCAATACTATCTAAATTTTCTTTCTTGGCTTATATTTCAAACTAGTTACTTTTGATATTAATTCTTTAAAATATGCCATAATGGCAATCAATAACTAAATAAAATTCCAACTGATCTATAACTTGTAACATTACATGAAATTTGTGATTCAGAAATCTATTGATGAAAAAGAGACACATCTAAAAGAACTAGTTATCAAACTATTAGAAGAAAAAAACTTTTCAGATTATGACCTTTTAGATTCATTATTTGCTGAAGTCAAACAAGAAATTCTAAAAACCCGCCAACGAACTAGCTAATTTCTTAGAGTTTTTCAAAATTTGTGCCTAGATACAGGCATTCAATATTGTTACTGAAATTTGGTCAACTTTCATATTTGAATCTATAAAAAAATCATCGATGAATTGGAGAATTATTGCTATTCCGGCAACTCTTATTCCTATTTTCATTATAGCGATTCAATTTGATATAAAATTTGAAGATGTATTGGCAATTGGAGTTATTCCATTTGTAGCAGCTGTAATTGCCATTATGATAAAACTAGGTCTTCAAGGAATAAAATTTGCATACATTGCACACAAATATCTTGGAAAATTTGATTCTTTTTGGAAGTTATGTGGTGTTAGAATTGGAAGTGAATTTATCAAATTTACCACTCCGATGTTTGTAGGTGCAGAATTTGTTGTAATTTACTATCTACATAAAAAAGGAGTTCCACCTTCAAAATCCACTTGGATTGCAATAATGGATATAGTTACTGAAGTTTTTGCAGGAGGTTTGTTATCAATTATGGCTGGCATTTTTGCATTGATCAACGGAGCTTATGTTGTAGGTGCTATAATTTTAGGAATCAGTATCACCATAACTTCATTATGGATGGTTCTGTTCTTTTTGTCATCTAGGAGAACTTTTCAAGTTCCAAGGATCTTTGTTAGTTTAACTAAACGATTTGCTAAAGAAAAGGGAGAAAAATACATTGAGAAGACCAACTCTTGGATGGAAGAAGTTTGTACAATGAGTAGACAAAATCTTAGAACAACAGAATCAAAAAAAGTCTTTACGATCTCTTTTCTCTTCTCACTTGCATCTTGGTCATTTTATGGAATATCATTTATGATAATTGCAATGGGAACAGGATACATGATTGGTATTTTTGATTCAATCATGGCTGTAATGGGTGCAAATGCAATTGGAAACCTACCAATTACAATAGGTGGTTCTGGATTAGCAGAGTTTGGTATTATTGCATATCTGAATAACTTGGATCCATTCAATCTTACTGTCCCTCAAGGAACAGTTGCATGGAACGCAGTAATTGGTTGGAGAATTGCTACTTACTATGTACCTATTATGATAACTTGGCTTTTACTGGTAAAACTAGCCTTGAGTAAAATCCCAAAGAAGGAAAAATCATAGAAACCACTTTATCTTTTAACGAATTTTTTGATTTATGGATTTCAAAGATAAAATTGTACTAATTACAGGTGCTTCATCTGGAATAGGTAAAGAAGCTGCTATCCAATTCGCCAAAAAAGGCTCCAATGTGATTTTAGTTGCGCGAAGAAAACAAAAATTAGAACAAATATCTGATGATCTAAAAAAATTCAATATATCCACTATGATTTGTGAATGTGATGTTTCTGATAAATTACAAGTAGAGAAAATGTCAAAACTTGTTTTAGAAAAATATAACTCTATTGATATTTTAGTAAACAATGCTGGATTTGCAATTTATGGTTCTGTTTTTGATTTAACAACTGAAGAAATTGAATCACAGATGGCAACAAATTATTTTGGTATGATTTACTGCATCAAAAATTTTCTTCCATCAATGCTTGCAAAAAAATCTGGACATATTATTAATGTGGCTTCTGTGGCAGCAAGTTTTGGTTTACCTGGAATTGCATCTTATTGTGCATCAAAGTTTGCAATGTTGGGTTTTTCAGAAGGTCTAAAACACGAGCTTAAAGGAACTGGTGTTGGAATAACCGTTGTAAGTCCAATAATGGTTCGAACTGACTTTTTTGATCATCCTTCTTTTAAAAAAATGCCAAAATATTCACCATTATCTCTTAGTGATAAAACAGTCACAAAAGCAATCTTAAGAGCTGCAAATTCTCCACGATTAGAAATTATGGTTCCTTCAGTAGTTCGTGGTGCTGTATGGCTGAAAAATACATTTCCATATTTGATTAATACTATTTTAGGTATAACTTTTAAAAAACAATTAAACTCTAAAACAAAAAACTAGCTTTATTCTTCTAATTCTTCATCTACAGATGCACTAGATCCTACATCAAGTAACTCCATTTTTTTTAATTCAAATTGATATATTGCATTCATATCAATTTCTTTTTCTTTTTGGAGGTATTCTGCTACCTTTTTACTTAATGGTGCTTTGTGTTGATCAAAAATAAATTCATAGACAACTCCTTTTTCTAAATCTGATGTTTTAATTTTTTTTGCCAAATCAAATGTAACTATATGTCTACCATCTTCAACTGGATCATACACTTGAGCATCAATTTTATTGTCTGAATCATAAATTTCAAGAATATATCCAGCTCTTTTTTGCTCTTCTGGTTTCTCAAACTTTGCGTTTTGAATTTCATCAGAAACCCAATCTGGAATATCATCTTTTTTAGATGCCTTTTTTTCTTTTTTAGCTGGTTTTTCTCCGTCTATCTTTTTTACCATAAAATAATCACTCTAGTCTAATTCTTTGTCTTTCTTGCTTTTTTGCCACCATTCCAGATAATCATCTTGTTTATCTTCGCGTGTCTTCTCTTTTTGATTTAGTCTGTATTTGATGTCAGAAACTTGTTCTCGTGTAGCATACAGTCCACATCTCTTACAAATGAAATGTTTTGTAGCAGAATCCATTTTCATAGGAATTTCCACTTGATCAAATAACTTGAATAAATCATCTCTGCCTCTATTCTCTTCTGCGGTTTCTGCTTCATATTTTGTTTGAATTTTCTTTTTCTCTCTTGCAGTACATTCTGGACAGTTGGGCACTAATAATTTGGCTTAATTTTTTCCATAAAAGCGTTCCCACGTTATTATTTGATCGATTTAAAATCTGACACGCGGATTTTATCGTCATCCCTTGCGGTCCGTTCGCCCATCGAAATCCCGCGTGCCAGATAACGAGAAATTTCAAAATAAAGTATTATTTCTTTTCTTCTAGAATATTTGCTGCTATCTTTGCTGTATTTTCTGCTCCATTAGGATCAAAATTCTTGGAAAAATCAACTAAATTCTCTTCAAATTTATTATAATTGTCTTTAATTTTTGAAATAGCCTCAATTACTTGCTTTGTTTTAACTGCCAATACTCCAAGATTTTTCTCTTCAGCCCATTTGATGTTATTTGTGTGCTCATCATAAATTGGAATACCAATTATTGGTTTTGTCTTTCCTCCAAGAATTTCACCCATTACAGTATGAGATCCATTTACTACGGCATATTTACTCAAATTCAATACAGTTTCTTTTTCTTGCTCTGATAGAAAACCAATATCAATTTGAATCCAATCAATTTTTTTTTCAAAAGCATTAGATATGGTGTATTTTTTTCCATCTTTTCCCAAAACAGAATCAATTGTTGGATCATTTTTTGCATGAGAAACAATTCTTTTTTCATTTCTCATTTCGTTTTGATGAAATACTTGTTCATACCTTTGACCTGTTCCACTATTAGTCGATTTGTTTCCAGTTCTCATCCAATATCCAAACTCTGAGTTTTCTATGAGTTTTTCAAGATCAGAAGTTGATTTTTTCTCAATATTTATGCTAGTAGTAAAATGACCAACATAAGTTACTTTTTCTTTTACATCTTTTGTGAAATTTAGATTGTATTCACACATAGTATATGGAGGAGGGGAATCTGACACAAGAATTCTTGAAGCTTTTGCAATTTGTTTTGAAACAAAAACTACTGCTGGATAAAAATAAGATCTTGTTCTATACAATTTTGGTCGAAATTGATTTGTTATGAACAAACTTGGCGTTTGGCGATTTTTTGCTATTATATTTGAACCCATATCTCCATCATTAATTACCAAATCAAATTTTTCATTATCATACAATTTACTTTCTTGTCTCAAATAACTTGTAACTTGTTTTACAAGAGGGGGATTTTTTGAAACTGGCAGTAGTAAATTTAGCAGTGACAATAAAACACTTGGTCCAAACTTTCCATCAATTGGAGTTGGCATCAATATCTCGTGGATTTGATCTTTCTGATTAGGAAATTTTTCTAGCAATTTCTGATAAACATGATCTTTGCTTGAAAAATGAACTTCAAATTTTTCTTTTATATGATTACCTAACACTGCATTTAGCCTCATCATTCGGGAATAATGACCACTTCCCCACGGATAGATGAACTCGCCAATTTTTAACATAGATTACAATCCTCAAATGCCGTTTAAATTCTCAGTGATTTTATTCTAGAGAATCAAGTATATCATGCACATTATTTGGTCCTATTTTGATAGTGATACTTTTCTTTGATTTTAGCGCAAAATCTATATCTTTGTTTGAAAAATTTGGTATTTCATTTGAATTAATCATAAATAATTTTTCTAACTTTGAAATTTGTTTTTCCAATCCAATCTCTTTGGCTTCTTCAAAAAGTTTGGTATCTACACCGCTTAATGGCATTATTGGTAATACATCTTTTTGAAATATACGTTTCATTGAATAATCAATAAAATTTGTAGAAAATATCAGTGGAGATAATGCAAGAGATACATGACTTATCTTATTTGATTTTGCTTCATGAAGCATAATTTCTAATATGGAATTTACAAAGATTAGATAGTTTCTGGTTCCTGTTTGATTAATTTTAACATTAAAGAATTCCAGCACAACTTTTTGTTTTACTAGTCTTGGAATTATTTGATTGATAATTTTAGCTAAATTCATTAATTCTGATTTTTGTCTATAACAGATAATTATTTTTGAATCGAATCCTTGTTTTATTGTTTCAAAACAAGAAATTGCTGAAATCTCATCATAAATACTGCATATGGCATTTTTATTTTGCGATTGATACGGTATGCCACCCTGACCTTTATCTGAAAAAATACAAACATATGCATTATTTTTTGTTAGATATGTGTACAGTAATTTATCAAAATTTTCTTCTGTCCCAGGACGTGCACCCATGTTAGCTTTTTTTTCTATAATGCTAGATGTTGCTGCAAGTTCGATGTCTTTTGTAAAAAATCCTTTTGATGTTCCTTCAACTTTAACAAGAAATCTTTCTCCCTTTAAGAGCAAGTTTCCACCTACTGTAGTAATTTCTGATACAACTTTTTGAAAATCATTTTTTACCTGCCTAGCAATAGCTATCTTTTCAATACCAAAAAGTAAATTTATTGCAGATGATGAAAAAACAGGATCATTTGCATCTACTAAAATGACATCTCCATCACGTTTTATTGATTTGTATGCTTGATTTTGAATCTTTAGAATTTTTTTAATATTTATGATTAATTGTGGAATTTTATTTTTAGAGAAAACTGTTGGAAAAACTACTACATAAGAAATATCTTCCATCTCTTCTTTTTTGAATTATGCCTGTTTATAATTTAGGATAAAATTTGGGTAATCAATATAAAACAAAACAATTCAAGTGTATTTGTGAAAAAATTTACCCAAGAACAAGTAGATCAACTCAATTCAAAAATAAAGACAGCAAATGAGACTCTTCAATGGGTTTCTGATAACCTTCATCCACGAGTTGCAAAAGCATCAAGTTTTGGTGCAGAGGATACAGTAATTATGGATATTATGCTCAAGATTAATCCCAAGTTTAGGTTCTTTACATTAGATACAGGAAGACTACCGCAAGAAACCTATGACATTATGGATATTGTGAGAAAAAAATACAACATAACAATTGAAGTTTTGTTTCCTGATACTAAAGAAGTTGAAGATATGGTCAGAGAAAAAGGAATGAATCTTTTCTATGAGAGTGTGGAAAATAGAAAATTATGTTGTGAAATCCGTAAAGTACATCCAATTAATAGAATGTTATCTACACTAGATGGTTGGATTACTGGATTAAGACGTGATCAGACTGAAGTAAGAAAGGATGTCAGTATTTTCCAAATAGATCATGGACATGGTGGAATTTTAAAAATTAATCCAATAATAGATTGGACTTGGGATCAAATTCAAGATTATATCAAGAAAAATAATTTACCATACAATAGTCTTCTTGACAAGGGCTATCCAAGTATTGGATGTGAGCCATGTACTAGAGCAATTAAACCTGGAGAAGACTTGAGAGCAGGACGTTGGTGGTGGGAACAAGGAGAGAACAAAGAATGTGGCCTTCATATAGACCATAAATAGGGAATTTAGCATGTCTGATAATTCAATTAAGCCACATGGAGGAAAACTGGTAAACAGAATCACCAAAACTGATTCATCTGGATTATACTCAATATCAATTTCTGAAGACCTTGCAAATGATGTTGAAAACATTGCAGATGGAATTTTTAGTCCTCTTGAAGGGTTCTTGGGGAAAAAAGACTATGAAAATGTCATATCAAAAGGTAGACTATCAAATGGTTTGGCTTGGACAATTCCTATAGTACTTGATGTAGATGAATCTACAGCTGCAAAAATGAAAAAAGCCGGCAAAGTATTACTGCAGAATCATCAGGGATTAGGCATAGCAATCTTGCATGTAAAGGAGACATTTACCTTTGATAAAGAAAAGACTGCAAAGGGAGTATACGGAACAACTGATTCTTCACATCCTGGTGTTGCAAAGACAATGTCTATGCAAGACTATCTAGTTGGCGGCAAAATTGATTACATTGCAAGACCTGAAGAGACTGAAATTAGAAAATATAGATTAACTCCTTTGCAAACACGAGAGGTATTTGCTAAAGCAAGATGGAAGACAATCGTGGCTTTTCAGACAAGAAATCCCCCACATGTAGCACATGAGATGCTTCAAAAAACATCTATCACAACAAGAGATGGGGTATTTGTTAATCCAGTAATTGGCAAGAAAAAGTCTGGTGATTTTGTAGACGAAGTAATTGTAAAATGCTATGAAACTATGATTAAACATTATTATCCAGAAAACAGATGCAAGCTTGGAACTTTGCATACAGAGATGAAGTATGCTGGACCAAAAGAAGCAATACACCATGCAATTATGAGACAAAACTATGGATGCTCACACATTATTATTGGTAGAGATCATGCAGGAGTTGGAACATTTTATGATCCATTTGCAGCACAAAAAATCTTTGATGACTATCCAGAATTAGAAATATCTCCTGTATTTTTCCCAGCATTTTTCTATTGTAGAAAATGTCTAACATATACAAATCCAAAGGCATGTCCACATGACGATGATGCAAAAGAACAGATTAGTGGAACCAAGCTAAGACAAATGATTGATGATGGTAAATCTCCTTCTGAATTTATCTTAAGACCCGAAGTCTCAAAGGTAATTCTAGATTATCCTCACCCATTTGTTGATTAGGTATTTATTCACTCAAACTAGATTTAGCTCGTGAAGTATCTACTTGTATTAATTTTATTTTCTGGATTTGTCATATCACCTATTTTTGCAGAAGAATCAAAGAATCCCACATTAATCATTGATACAATAGAGATTCCATCATACGAATTTAATAAAATTCTTAGAGATGCAATCATTATTCCGATGCAAAGACCACATGGAATAAGCTGGCAAGTTACCATTGATAACAATCTTGTATATGCAAATCCTGATGGAAATGCAGTTTTGAGAATCTATGACAAAGATAATCCTAAGAAATTAGTTGAAATAGGTATGGGCTCACAACCAAATGAAAAATTCTGGCTTGCAGTACAGACTCCTAAAGAGGGATACGTTGTTGTGCATAGTAATTTGGAGCGAGGATGGTCTCCTTCATCTAAAACAATCGTATCATACACTGAACGAGCAGGACTAACAGTTAACAACGGTGCAAGAATAGTAGTATCTAATCTTGATATTGGCATATTTGTAATTAATTCCTATTCTGTCTCTGGAATGGAAAGCCCTACTGACCCACCCGCAGTAAATTCTGGAAGTATGATTCTAGAATTTATTTCAGGAGATCCTGCAAAGAATCCCTTTGCATTATTTCCATTTTATGTGGCTGCAGGAGTTGGAACACTAGTAGGCGTTTTATATCTGACTAAGAAGCGTTCTTAGTTTTGTAATATTTGCAATCTCTTTTGATTTTACACACACTACACATTGGTGATATTGGCTTGCAAATATTCTGACCATACATTACAAAAGTATCATTAATTTCAATCCAGTATTTTTTTGGAATCTTTTTCATTAGTTCCTGTTCTGTTTCTTCAGGGTTTTTTGTATCTACTAAGCCCAATCTATTTGAGATTCTGTGAACATGAATATCTACTGGAATAGCTGGTTTGTCAAATGCATAAACTAGTACACAGTTTGCAGTCTTTCTTCCAACTCCTGGCAGTTCTATTAATTTTTCTAAACTGTCTGGAACTTTTCCTTTGTACTTGGAATTAATAATTTTAGCAACTTCAATTATTCTTTTTGATTTTACATGATAGAAACCAATTGACCTTATAATTTTCTCAACATCTTTTGTTTTGGCATTGGCAAGCTCCTTTACATTTTTGTATTTTGAAAATAATGCTTTGACTGCTTTTGTTGTAGTCTCATCTTTTGTTCTTGCTGAAAGTATTGTTCCAATTAAAATGCTAAATGATCCAGTCTCTGCTTCATGCAGCTCTCTTAATGCAGTCATTCTTGGAGGCTTTACAGAAGTCATAGTATCCATCATTCCACGAAGAATTTTTTGCATCTATGTATGGAATTTTACGTACAAGTATTATATCTGTAATAGTCAAACTAGTGCTGTTGGAGTTAACAAAAGAAGAAGAATCTGCACTAAAAGGCGAGCAAGGCGAAATTATGCAGATGGCATACAGAATTTTGGTTGCAACAGGTGAGGCAACAGACGCAGAGAAACTAATCCCTATTGAATGGGCACATCTTTCTGGTGTAAACTATAATACAATTGGAGATGCAGGCGAGGAATTTTTATCCGGTATTAGTAAAAATGCTAGAGTCAAAGTCAAAACCACTCTTAATCCAATGGGGTTTGACATTGATAATGTATCAAATTACAATCTGGATGATAATTTTATTTCAAAACAACTCTCCATTAGAAAATCATATGAAACAATGGGAGTAACTCCATCATTTTCCTGTATTCCATACGAAATTTTTGATATCCCAAAAGAGGGAACACAAGTATCTTTTGCAGAAAGCAATGCCGCAATTCACGCAAATTCGTTTGATAATCTAAAAACTAACAAGGAAAGTGCATTTAGCGCACTTGCAAGTGCAATTACTGGAAAAAGTCCATACTCTTCACTAAGAAAAGAAGACTCTCCAAATCTAACAATTAGAATGAAGATAGATAATCCAAATGAGCTAACATATGGAATGCTTGGATTTTTTGCAGGCAAAGTTGGAAACAATTCTGTAAATATATCCGGTGTAGGAGAGATGAACAGACGTAGCTGCAAAGCACTGTGTGGTGGAATGGGAACTTCGGGCACATGTGCCAAATTTCTTTTTGGTGATGGAGATCCTGGTTGTGAAAAAGTGGATTTTGATAAAAAAGAGATGAATGACATTCATGATGAACTAAATACTGCAGAAAAAGGTGATCTAATCACACTTGGCAGTCCCCAGTTGGGTCTAGAAGAAATCTCTGATCTTACCAGTAAACTAAAGGGCCGTTCCTTTAAAAAAAGATGCATGATATTTTGTCCAAGAATTGTAAAGGAGCAAGCAAGAAAAATTGGCTACACTAATGAGCTAGAACGAGCCGGATGTGAGATTCTTGCTGATTGTTGTACATGTCTTACTCCTTTGATCAGTAAAGATAATGTTGATTCAGTCACTACAAACAGCATTAAAGGAGCATACTATTTGAAAAATTCTAACGGCGTAGATGTCAATCTAAAATCACTCTCTCAAATAATTGAAGATGAGACAAGATGAAAATTCTAGTTCAAGGAAAAATACAAGGAATAATCCTAAAATCACAACATCCAATTAATTTTCTAGGTACGGTTGATAAAAAAACTGGAATAATTAGCGACAAAAATCATGAGCTCTTTGATAAATCCATCAAAGACAGCATTCTAGTATTCCCAAGTGGTGTTGGAAGCAGCGTAGGTGCATATACTATCTACTCTATCAAATCTAATAATTCTGCACCACTTGCAATGATTTGTCAAAAAGCAGATCTTACTGTTGCAACTGGATGCGCTCTAGCTAACATTCCGCTTGTAATAGTAACTGATGAGAAATTTTCATCCTTTCAAACCGGGCAAAAAATTTCATTAGATACTGAATCTCCTAATCCTATAACATTTCTCTAGTAACTACACCATTTGGTTTTTCTTCTTTGAAAACTATTCCTTCAAATTTTTGAATCTCTGTATCTGGATTTTTCCAATAATTTTTTGGCAATTCAGCTTTTTCACATGTATATTCTAAAAACTCTTCTTCATTCCATCCATACTCAATTGGAACTTGTGGCAAAAGCAAACCAGAATAAAATCCATGTTTGATGATCAATCCGTCTCTTCCTACTTTGATCTTTGATAAATACTCCTCAGGTTTATTCACAACAATTTTCTTTGGTGGTGTAAGCACAGTTACTTCAAATGTAATTGAATCCAGTTCTTTATGTTTCACAGGAGAAAATCTTGGGTCTTTTGTTGCAGCTGAAATTGCTGCATCTTCTAATGCATTAAACAATGATTTATCTGGTAATGGATATCCAATACAACCTCTTAATCCTAGAGTACTATTCAAGGTGACAAATACGCCTGATTTAAAAGAAAAATTATTTTTAAATTCTTTTTCTAGTTTAGACTTTGTACCATTTTTTAGATATTCAGTAACTATTACCCTTGCAGTTTTTACAAGAATATGACCGTCATCTTCTGATAGATTGTTGTAATCTTTCATTTATCTTACAATATTTCCCAACATATCATCAACAAAAAATATTTTGCTCATTTTATGTTTTAAGAGGCATCTCCTACACCTACTTCTGTAATCTGACTTGCTCCTGCTGGAAGAGCACGAACAAAATCATCTATGTTTATTTTCTTTGTAATCTCTTCTTCCAGTTTTAAAAATTCCAGTCTAATTTTTTTTGCACTGTCTACCATTTCTGATCCATGTGGCTCAATTATAGCATAACAAATAGAATTTTTTTTAATTGTTTCAGGAGGGCCACAAGTTACAACATAGTCGTCTCCCTGCGGCATTATTCCAACAGCCAATTTGAGAGTAGATATCTTGACAAAATTTCGTTGTCCTTCTATGCTAAATGATCCTTTTGGAAGAAATTGTCCGGTTGGAGCTGATTTTTTGACTTGTTCTGGTTCTACCCAAAATGCGCTAACACCATACATGCCTTCTCTCCATGCTCTGCTGAAACAAACAGTTGCATGAGCAACTTCATTCAAACTAGCTGTAGGTGGATTTTCTGCATCCTTTAGAATGAAAAAAGGAGATCCAAAAATATCACCATGAAATATCTTGTCATTTTTTCCTAAATGTTTTCTTACTACAGCAGAATTTGAAGGAGCATCTCTACCACCTATTGCAAGAATTCCATCTGATGTGAAAAACCATCTATATCTTTCATACCAATTCTTTTTTCTAATTTCTGCAAATGAAACTGAATCTTTTTCTGTTTCAGCTTTATTTTGTAACTTTGCTAATTTTTTCTGCGTGTTAATTTTAATTTGCTCAATTGACTTTATTGCACCTGATTTTCGTTTTGCTTCATTAAACAATACTGATGCAATTGATTGCAGCGAAGACTGTGAGTTTATCTTTATCTTTTCATCATCAACTATGATAAGTGTAATTCCTTTTTCTTTAGTCAATTTAGAATTATGAGTTGCCAAAATTTCCAGAGTCCTTGAATCTTCAATAGATGTAATACCTTTTGAGATCATCTCAAAAAGTGAATTGGCAACATTAGTTATGTGATTTGATTTTTCTTTTACTGTATCTATTGCTTTTTCTTGTTCTGCTAGCTGATTTTCAAGTTCTTTTATTTTCTTATCAGAGCCACCTGTTTGAATTGATTTGCCTATCTCTACAATATTTTCTGTGAAAACAGTATCCAAACCTTCGATAAAGCTATTGACAGCAGTACATTTGTCATCTAGATTTCCTAATCTGACAGGAATAATTTCCGGTTTTTCATTTCTGATAATTACTGGTTCATGTTTGCCTGTAACAACATTTGTAACAATAGTTTTTGTTGTATCATATAGTTTCTTTATCTGCTCAGATGTAAGATTATTTCCTGTACATTTTGTATCTATATCAGATATTTCAAATATGCCTTCGACATATTTTTTTGGCAATCCTAATGTTCGTCCAAGCCATTTTGCTGCAGCCAAATCCGATGTCTTTAGCTCTTCAAAGTCTGACTCTGTTATTTTGATTACATCCAAACCATTCAGAGGTGGTGGCTCATACACTAAACCCACACCAAGCTTCCTATGTCTTACATCAATAGAATGTTGCAATGCAAGAATCTTCATCTCATTATTACAAAGCAAAATATTTCCTTCGCCAAAAAATTCACCAACAAGTACAAACTCTTTATCAAATCCAGCAAAAGTAAAGTACGCAATTCTTTCTGATGCAATCTGCTCTATTTTTTTTAGTTTTAATCGTAACAGATCACTTCGTAATCTTTTTAGTAATCTGTTTGGCTCCATTTGCTCAATTTTTACAGATGTTAACCATACACCAGACGTAGATACCATCATAAAGATATCTGGCTTTTCAGTATGATGAAGTTTGAATAATATACTGTCTTTTGTCACACCATAGATATTACTTACATAGTAGTCCTGTGCTGTCTCTGAAATTTGATTCACTAAATAACAAAGTTCTATTCCTGCAAGAGTCACAACAATCTATCCTATATCCGAAATTATACTCTTACTCTATTTTATGCTCGTTTTATGACCAAAGATTTTAAACAAGGCTAAGTGGAGTCAACCTAGAAATTTACTTGGCAAAATTCAAAAAAAAGAAATCTGAACCTACACCTGATCCTAAAGATTCTAAAAAAGAGTCAATTAAAGAGGAAAATAACGAAATTCCAGATACAGAATCAAATAATTCTGAAACTACAGAACCTATAGTAAATCAAGAAGAGAAAACTGAAAAAGACAAGAAATTAGACAAGCTGTTTTGGTTAAGGGTTGGTTTTGCAGTAATTGCAGGTACTCTTGCGACTTTTATCTTTGAAGATATTCAGGGCGAAGAGAGAAGATGGGCATCAATTGTATTTATGATAATTATATTCATCGTAACTATATTCATTGCAAAATCAATGAAGATGCAATTACCATCATCTGATAGAAAAAAGATCGTAACACAAGGAATAGGAAGTTATATTTTCCTATACTTGTTTGTCTGGATTCTAACATATACTATAGTACATGCTGGTACTGTCTCAACTGGAATTCCCTCTCCAATATCATAACAAATGTTGGTTTATGTGGAATTATAAAACACCAGGAATTCCTGATGATGCTTTTGAGCGTTCTGAGAATGTACCAATAACAAAAGAAGAAGTACGAGTTATTCAAATTAGCAAAGCAAGACTTTGTCCAGGATATACAGTATATGATATTGGATGTGGAAGCGGCTCAATATCTATAGAAGCTGCAATTCAAGTCGAATCAGGCAAAGTAATTGCAATAGACTATGACCCTAATGCAATTGAATTAACAAAAAAAAATATTGAAAAATTTGGGTTAACAAATATTTCTGTAATTATTGGCAATGCCAAAGAAAAAATCCTAGAACTTGATTTAGCTGATGCCATATTTATCGGAGGAACTGGAGGCGATACAGAAGAAATTGTCAAGATATGTCAGGACAAACTCAAATCTGGAGGAAGAATTGTTATAGGAATAATCTTAATTGAGACTTTATACTCTGTCTTGCAAGCCCTTGAGAAATTACAATTTGACTCAGTAGATATTACACAAGTAACCATCTCTAAGAGTAGAAAAACCTCAACAGGTACCATGATGCTTGCTAGAAACCCAGTCACAATAATTTCTGCAACAAAAATCTAATCTAGATTTTTAATTGGGAATAAAACTCTATTTTTCATGCCTGAATTAATCGGAATAGGAGTAGGTCCTGGCGATCCTGAATTACTTACAGTAAAGGCTGCCAAGGCAATACAAAATGCCGATACCATAATGTGTCCTACTGCAGATGAGGACAAACCAAGCATTGCATTCTCTATTGTATCTTCACTAATTGACAAATCAAAAAATCAAGAGATCATAAAATTGATCTTTCCAATGACAAAAGACAAAGACATACTTCAAGCAACATGGAAAAAAAACGCAAAGATTATGGCTGAAAAAGTTTTAACAGGAAAAAATGTTGTCTATCTTACAATAGGTGATCCATATTTGTATAGCACTTGGATTTACATGCATAAAGACATACAACTAAATCATCCAGAAATCAAAATTAGTGTAATTCCAGGAATTGTTTCCATGTTTACTTTTGCAGCCAAAGTCGGTATAAGCATTGCAGAAGGTGCAGAAAAAGTTGCAATAATTCCATCATGTTATGATTTGAGTACAGTAAAGGAAATTGCAAAACATTCTGATACAATGGTTTTTTTAAAAGACGGCAGATATTTTGATAAAGTAATTGACTTGCTAAAAGAATCTGGATTTCCTGATAATTCTATTTTTGCAATTGGACAAGATCTTGGAACAGAAAATGAAATCATTAGAAAACTAACACTAGGAGAAGTAAATGACGGAACACTGACTACAAAATATTTTTCAATCTTGGTGGTAAAACGTGTCTAGAGTTTATTTTGTTGGATGTGGTCCAGGCGATCCTGAATTAATTACAATCAAAGCCAAAAAACTAATTCAAAAAGCAGACATTGTAGTTTATTCAGGATCTCTAATTCCTCCTCCAATTCTAAAATTATGCAAAAAAGGTGAACTGTATGATGCATCTGGTTTGGTCAGAGAAGAAATCTTTGATCTGCTTTACAAAAATGCAAAAAGTGACAAGCTAGTTGTCAGATTACATGACGGTGATCCATCAATTTATGGAGCAATAAAAGAGCAAATAGATAATCTCGAAAAAAATGGAATTGAGTCCATTGTAGTTCCCGGTATTACTGCATTTTTAGCCTCAGCTGCTGCACTAGGAATTCAACTTACACTTCCAGGTGTAACTCAAACCATTATTGTTACAAGAGCAGAGTCTAGAACTAAAGTACCAACAAGAGAGAAAATCTCTGAGCTTGCAAAACATAAAGCAACTTTGATTTTTTATCTTAGTGTTCATTTGCTTTCTAATATTGTAAAAGAAGCAGTTGCTGGAGGATACAAAAAATCCACACCTGTTGCTGTGGTGTATAGAGCAAGTTGGGATGATCAAAAAATTATCAAAGGTACACTAGATAATATTGTAAAAAAAGTCAGAGATGAAAAAATAACACGAACTGCAATTGTAATTATTAGTGATGTTATTGATCCAAAAACTTATGAATATTCAAAACTATATGATAAGAAATTTAGTCATGGATACAGAAAGGCAAAAGTCACGTAGACAAAAAATTTACTTTATTTTTTATTCCAAGTTTGTGTAGATTCTTTTCAAATAATTTTACATTCCCCGACGTAAAAATCTTGATTGTATTTCTCTTTGATTCTTTTTTAATATGTGCAAGAACTTTACTTGCTACTATATCTGCAGGATCAACAAACTTTACTTGTGGAAATTCTGCACTTAACAATGATTTTAAAAACGACAAGTGTGTACTTGATAAAGTAACTACATCTATCTTATTTAAAAAAACATCTCCAAGAGTTTTTTTAATAATTTTTTTGCAGTATACTTTATTTGTAATGAATTTATTTGATTCTACAAGCTCTACTAGTATAGATGAATTTATCTTGTGAATTTTTTTGTCTTTTGAAAAATTAAATTTTTTTATGTAACCTGACAAACTTTTACTTTTAATTACAGCTCTTGTTCCAAGTATTGCAATATTTTTTGTTTTAGAAAGCATTATAGCTTCTCTTATTGGTGGATTTACTCCAATTACTTTTCTATTTGTAATTTTTACCATCAAACTTGGAGTGTTTGATGCCATTACTATAACATCTGGGGAAAAATTTTCTTCTAATAGTTTTATTGTTTGTTTGATGATTGTCTCTAATTGTTTTTTTGATTTTTTTCCATACGGAAAATTTTTCTGGTCTGCAAAATAGATAATCTCTGATTTGCAGATCTTTTGTATTGCCTTAATTATTGATAAGGAGCCTAGTCCGGAATCAAAAACTGCTATCCTTACCATGATTTATTGAATTTGTATCTAGAATTTAGTTTGTTAGCTAAATTCACTCTAAAGTTTATCTAAATTTACTCTGTCCATTAAGAGCTAATTTCTAAATCACCTGACATGCCAAACTTCGATAAGACTTGGGCTCGACAAGAGTCACCAGGTGTAACCGACAAACTCCGTGAGACAATAAAACCACAGGGTGCATTAAAACCACGAATCCAAACTGCAGTAAATAAACTACAAGTCCAGATATCAAAAATGGACTCTATGCTTACAAAACTGCATGAAAGAGACGCGCAACTCTTCCAGAGAGTCGTGACTGCAATGCAGCAACATGATACAAGTACAAGCAGAGTTTTGTCAAATGAATTAGCTGAAATTCGTAAGGTTACAAAGATGCTCGGCAATGCAAGAATGTCATTGGAACAAGTCCAATTAAGACTGACAACTATTCATGATCTAGGCGATGCTATGGTAGCAATCGGCCCAGCGATGTCTACAATGAAGGGATTGAAGTCATCACTAGGAAGATTCATGCCAGAAGCAGACTCGGAATTGAATTCCATGACACAGACACTCAATGGTCTAATGATGGACTCCTTAGCAGGAGACTCATTTAGCATGGAGACTGGCGCTTCAAGTGAGGAAACCGAAAGAATCCTACAAGAAGCATCTGCAGTAGCAGAGCAACAGGTTGGAGACAAATTCCCATCTGTACCAACACCAACTGGACTATCGTCCCAATCCTCCACTTCTACATATTAGAATCTAGGAAAGACGACTGTCACTTTTTATTTTATTTTAAACAAATACTAGATAAATATTCCAAAATGGAACCAGTAATGAAAGAAAGTGCCGTAAAATCTAATAATGAACCATAGAATATACTATCATTGGTCAAGACCTCGACCCTAGCTGTAATTTTAGGAGTAATGTCATTATCTGTAGTAGTATTTGCAGATGAGGCAGATGGCGCAGGACTAGTGTGGAGGGCAGTAAGTAAATTAGGTTCACTTATCTCTGATCTAGGAGATGTCGCTGGTGGATGTACTAACGGGCAAACATTACAATTTCAATCAAGTAACTCAACTTTTATCTGTGCTACGGCTTCAAGCTCTGGATTTACCACCATTGCATCTGAGATTTCACCAGCAGGTAACGCTACTGTATTAGCGGTAAACTCTACAGGAACTCGTGCTTCATTCAAAACAATTAGTGCAGGTACTGGTATTCAGGTAAACAATGGATCTCAATCAGTTATTATTTCATCTACGGTAGTTGATACTGACACAGATACAACACAAATATCAAATGCACCTGCTACAACTGCAAAGATAATTCAGGATAACAGTACAAGTAAAGTAACTTTGAAATCATTAACTGCTGGAACAGGAATTTCTCTTACAAATGATACATCAGATGTTGTTATTACATCATCAATTACACAAGGTTTTACAACCATAGCATCTGAAATTGCAACCTCTAATAATGCAACGCTGATAGCTCAAAACTCTACAGGAACACGTGCATCAATAAAGACATTAAGTGCTGGTGCAGGAATTACATTAATCAATGGAAGTCAAAGTATTGTGATTAATTCAACAGTTCCCGCTTTCGTATTAACAGGTGCTAACATCACAACTTCAAGTAATACATCTTTCCTCAACATCTGGACAATACCATTAACCAAATCATCTGGTAATTTTATTTCTGGATTCATTATTGCAGATTCTACAGGTGTAGGAACAGCAGTACAATTTTTCCAAAACACAACATTAGGTCAGTCAACTCTTAACACTTTAGGTAACTGTGTTTGGAACTCTCCAACTTCAGCAACAGCAACAGTAATAGATCAACTCAACGCAACAGGTTCACAAACCGCACCTGGTTATGGCCCTGGTACTGCCGAAACCAACTGGCTTAATGGTAACGCTACAGCAGTAACTTTCAACTGTGGTATGCTTACAGGACCATTGGATGATAATCTAATTATTAGTTTCAGAAGTGAGACCGCCGGACAGTCAGTGGCAATACTCAACGGTTCATTTTATTTCAAGAGTCCATAGATTATGAAACTTGTGATATTTGAATAATTTCAAATCCCATAATTATTGTTCCACCATAAATTCATCTGAAATACACGCCTAAATTATTGATTACATCTTTGAAATTGCTATGTTATTAGTCTCCTAAATTGGTTCAGATACGATATAAAATATCAACCATATAACGGATTATTTTATTCATTTAGCTAATCTTTTTTTAAATATTATAAAGAAAATTACTAACATTACAAGTACAATCACAAGCAAAATGACAAAATCCATAGATTCATTCTCAGAATTTTCTAAAAGTGATTTATCAGGTGAAATTAAATTTCCCCATAATGAAGAACTTGGTATATCAAAACTTTCTAATTTGATATCTTCTGGCCATGAATATACAACATTTGAATCAGCATCAAATACATTTACATAAAATCCATAATTATCTGATCTTCCTAATAATTCAATAGGAATTTTAAATTCATAACTTGCATGTGATATTGTACTGTATTTGTCTTCCTTATCTGACATTGTTCCAATTCCAACAAACTCTTTTACTTTAATTTTTTCTAATTCTTCAAAAGATTTAGACTGTGAATCTCCTTGTATTATAAAATTATTTTGTTTATTAAATAATGTATCAATGAAATTTCTCTCTTCTAATTGTACAATAAAACAATAATCATCGTTATCAAAAAATTCACTCTTGTTATTTTTTGAATCTATACAAACTGTAGCTTTGTCAGATCCAATGTTTGCATTTGTATCTGATATGGCATCTATCAAAACATAGATAAAATTTCCTTGATGAGCTGTTCTTAAATGAAATACAATATTTTCATCAGACCTAATTGGATTCCAAGATGTTTGTTTCCATTCAGTATAAAAAGTCCATTTTCCATCAAAATTAATCTCTTTCATAGAATTTGATTTTGTGATAAGAATATTTTTCTCATCATCTATTTCATCAATACCATGAATTTGATTTGGTAACAATGACAAAAAAATAATTATTAAAACAAAATGGAGCTTTGTCATCTTACTAATTGATTATCATTCAAAATAAAACATTATCCTATCATTATTTACAGAAACTTTATACGTATAATAAAATAAATCTTGTTTGTGAAAAAAGGAGTTGTTATTGGAATAATTATTGTTATTGTAATTATTGGTACAATATCTGCATACTCTGTAATTGATCAGAATTCAAATACTGCTGATGAGATTATGCCATCTGATGTTATTCCAGAGAAAACCGGAATTAATCATTCAATTGAGCTATCTGAAGGTTTAACCATGACATCACCGTAACCATAAATTGACCATATTGGAGCTATTTTGTTTAGGTTTTTTCCACAATTATTTAATAATGATTAATTCATAATCTTGTTAATGAAAACTACACAAATGATAGCTCTTATTGCAGTCATATCGGCTGTTTCAATAGGTGCTATCTCTATGAATGGTTTTACTGTTCCATTAGCTATTGCTTCTGCTAGCCCAGAAAGTGGTACAATGATGGGACATGTAGAATACATTCTACGTGACGCAGACGGTAACATCAAATCATATGCACAAGCTGATAACATGGTTGTCAACAGAGGCGATGACTGTTCAATTACATACATGTTCCAACCAAATTCATTTACTGGTGGTGGAGATGTATGTACCAACGCCAATGCAGCAGGATTTCAATTCATTGGAATCGGAAACGCTACATTCACAGCAGATGCTGCTGATACAACTCTGATTGATGGCGGTTCTGCAGCAGTAGCAACAACTACTACAGATGGTCTCATGGCAGTAAAATGGGATAACAACACAGTTTCAACTGCATCAAGCAATGGTGGAACTGTAATTATTGCAACTGAAACACCATTTACATTCTCTAATGGTGCAACAAGTGGAATTGGAAACACAACTACCGTTCTGTCAGCAGGACTATTTGATCATTCATGTGATGGACAAACTGCTGGAGGAGTATGTACTAGTAACACTAGTGCAATGAACATGTTCTCTGCACAGGCAATATCTGTAGCAGTTTCCGATGGTGATAGTTTATCTGTTACTTGGACAATAACAGTTGGTAACTCCTCTTAGTTCTAAAAACCTATTTTTTTATTTTATTTTAAACAATCTATGATTAATTTCAAATTAAAGAAAATTGTTAATGCATATATCAGATTAAAAACTCTTAATCATAATTTTCTATTAATTTAAAATATGATAAGTGATTACTTGATCTAATCAATAGTAGTTCAAATCTAAATTAAATTCTATTATTTTGAATGTAATTCAATAATACAAATATAAAATGATTACACATGCAACGACTCTACATCATATAGATCTCAAAAATCTTAATCATTGTGGAAAAATACATAGAAAAAGAGACCAAAATGGAATGAACAAAAACTTGTGATTTTGTGGAAATAAATCCAGTTTTTATTAGAAATAAAAATTACAATAAATTTGAAAAACATATTACAATAATAAATACAGGCTGAAATCAAATACAAAATTTTGATCCAAACATAAATCTAACTAAATTATTACTATTATAATGAGTCAGTCCATAACTTGGATGGTTTCATCATTATTTTTAATTGGAATATTATTTTCATCTGTGTTTTCAATTACAGACATTTCTGTGTTTGGATTAAATGATCAGAACATTGTAACCAATTTTAATGATATTGAAATAAACAACAAATTTA